>BFBZ01000002.1_pt14 | contig 422667 bp, 368 predicted proteins | sample 1888401 | NCBI WGS metagenome assembly BFBZ01 (sample SAMD00112614, study PRJDB3348) | symbiont metagenome | host: Chara braunii | reverse complement strand
AGAACATTGCCGCCGGAATACATCAGCGCTACCACGACGCCAGCAAGTGGTTGTCCCAGCGCCAACGCAGCGCTCATCGATAGCAGCGCAATCGCATCCACCCCGAGGCGGCCGCTTAGGAGATCTCGGATCATCGAGATCGCCAGCCCTCCGATGACGGGAGCCGTTCCAAGCTCCCACGCAACATCGGCCACATCAGGCCGGCCAGCCGCTCGCGTAAGAATGCCCGCTATTAATCCTGCAATCGCGATTGCCACCAGCGTCCATCGAAGCACTCGCTCCAACAACATAGCTCTGTTCCACATCTTGCGAATGAACCTGATCCGAAACCGGCTTCGCCGTTCGAGCAACCAATTGCGGTACAATAACAATTGGATCCGGAAGCCTCATGCGACCATGACTTGAATCAACCCGGCCGGGTTTTCGGCTTTGGCTCTTCCGCGATGCGCCTTCGTCGCGAGACCGTCGAGCATCCGCTCGGAGCGATGAAGGCACGCATGGGAGCGACGCACTTCCTGACCAAAACTCTCCCAAAAGTAGCCGCTGAGATAGCCCTCTCGGTTCTGGCCTATAATCTGACCCGAGCAATGAATATCCTCGGGATCAAGCCGCTCATCGCCGCGATCGCGGCCTGAAGTCGGCCCAGTTTTGGCTTCAAGGCTGACGGCCCTGCAAAGCCGTTTTTACACGGCCAAGACCCAACTCGGACATGTGGCCGTATAGCGCCCCGGTGCGGGCGGCGATGCCGGACAGTCCTCGGATGCCGTCGAAAAATGTCTTGATCAGCCTCTGCGTGACCATGATTAATGAGGTTAGAAATCGTTTTGGGGGCCTTATGAGAAAATTGCTTCTTATTTCTTTTGCGGTTGTTGCTGGTTTCATGATGCGGACTTGTCCGGCTACTGCACAATCAGCTGTCGACCTTTGTAACCGAGGCAATGTCGACGATGTGATCGCTGGTTGTAGTACAGCCATCAAACAAAAGCCGAACAGTCAAAACGTATGGATTGCCTATCACAATCGTGGCTCGGCCTGGAGCACCAAGGGCGACTACGACAAAGCTATCGCTGACTTCGACCAGGCGCTGAGGTTGAATCCCAATCTGGCCTCTTCTTACAGCAATCGCGGTCGCGCTTGGGCGATGAAGGGCGCCTACGACAGAGCGATCCCCGATATGAGCGCGTCAATTCGGTTGAACCCAACTGATGCGGTCGCTTACCGCAATCGTGGCACGGTTTGGCACTACAAGGGTGACGAGGACAAAGCGATCGCTGATTACTCCGAGTCGATCCGTTTGGATCCAAAGAATACGATGACTTACAGTGATCGCAGCACGGCTTGGTTAGGCAAGGCTGACTACGACAAGGCCGTCGCTGATTCGAGCGAAGCGATTCGGTTGGACCCGAAGAATGGGGTCGCCTACAGCAATCGCGGTCTGGCTTTGAGGCGCAAGGGCGACTACGACAAGGCGATTGCTGATTTGAGCCAATCGGTACAGCTGAATCCGAGGAATGCGATTAGTTACGCCAATCGTGGTGTGGCTTGGAGCTACAAGGGCGACTACGACAAAGCGATCTCTGATTTGGACGAGGCAATACGGTTAAATCCAGGACTTACAGCTTTATATAATCTTCGCGGCACGTTCTGGAACTTGAAGGGCGATCTTGACAGAGCGACAGCTGATTACCGAGAGGCTGTTCGGCAGAACCCCAATTACGCAGTTGCTCAGGAAAATCTACAGTTAGCTTTGGACAAAAAACAACGAGATGATTCGCGCAATTTGTCTGCCGCTGCAGCAACATCAAATGAGGTTGTGACGCCACCTGCTGGCTTACCTTCTGCTGGGAAGCGTGTGGCGCTCGTTATCGGCAACAGCAAATACAGAAATGTGCCAGCACTCGATAACCCAGCACGTGACGCAGAACTATTCGCACGAACGCTGCGTAGCGTTGGTTTTGACGAAGTGGTAATCAAGCTCAATCTATCTCGGGCAGAGATGATGGCTGCTCTTAAGCAGTTCGAAAACACTGCTAAAATGGCTGACTGGGCGGCCATCTATTTTGCAGGGCACGGAATGGAGGTCAATGGCGTCAACTATATGGTTCCAATAGACGGCCAAATGACAGACGAGAAAAGCATCTCAAATCAAATGGTCAATATGGAATATCTGCTGAATGCTGTTGAACCCAGCAACAAACTGCGATTGGTTATTCTCGATGCGTGTCGTAATAATCCATATGCAAAGCAGGTGGGTGTAGCGTCAAGCTCCAGAGGCATTGACGGGATTGGTTCCGCTGGCATTGGGAAGGGGCTCGGTCGTGTAGAACCAGAACCCGGAACACTGGTCGTCTATTCCGCGAAACATGGCGAATTTGCTCTTGATGGCGATGGCGTTAACAGCCCATTCGCAGAGGCGTTGGTTAAGAGAATAGAGCAGAAGCCTGCGATAGAGGTGAGAAGACTGTTTGACTTCGTTAGAGAAGATGTAGTCGAGGTAACACGTAAGCAACAGCAGCCATTTGCATACGGTTCCCTTTCCGCGAAAGATGATTTCTTCTTTCTCAGATGAGTTCAATGTTGAAGATTGTGGCGCCGCCTCTCCGATAATCACTAATAGTGATGTTGCCTCGCTGCCTGCCTACCAGGTTGGGACGACGCGATTTTCTAATCTGGTATTGGCCCATCGCTTCCGCATCCCACGGCCGAAGATATGTCGGGTGTCGGATGCAGACCCGACCTAACTTAAACCGGGCCAAACCATCGTGATCGACCCTGGCTGTGTGGAAACGGCGGGCTGCTGTTATGATTCTCCTGTGATTCAGTTTGCGGGAATCGATGAAGCGCTTCGTTGAAGAGGAGGATCGTGGGCAGCGGACGCTGTTACCCGAATGCCTCGATGACTTCATTGACGAGAGTAGTCACCCTGCTGCCGGATCGTGAACCGGCCACCGCTCAAGCCTGGCTCCTGGCTCTCGGCTCATCCCACGATCTCGATCATCGCTCGCGACCGTGGCGGGGGATATGGCGCAGCAGTAGCAAAAGCGTTGCCGCATGCGGTGCAAGTCGCCGACCGTTGGCAGCTGATGGAGAACGCCAGTCGGGCCTTCCTCGATGCCGTCCGTAAACCGAAGGGCAGATCACGCGCCTCAAGCTTGTCAGGCGCCAAATGTATGGCCGCGGCAAGATCGATCTGCTCCAAGCCGGGTTAATCGGCGCAGTATGAAAGGAGCTGCACCAAGATTGCGCTAGGGCCCTTATTCCACGCCGAAAGACAGGCTCGATCAGCGTGCCATCGACTGAGAAGTGATCGCTCGACAGAAGCCTATTTACCTTGGCCTGCGCCAGCACTGTCAATCGGCTTGCAAATTTGACCCCTCATCGGCGTCCAATTTTGACCCCTTCGAGCGGCGGGGTTTGGCGGTAGCGCTCGTCTCGTCGGAGCTGGCCGGGATAGCGGAGGCGAGACGAGCGCGGGTGATGTGATCGTCATCTCGGCTCTTGAACCGCCAGCTATCGTTGCCGGTCTCGACAATGTCGCAGTGATGGGTCAACCKGTCGAGCAGAGCGGTGGTCATCTTGGCGTCGCCGAACACGCTCGGCCATTCGCCGAAGGCAAGATTGGTAGTCACGATGACGGAGGCGCGCTCATAGAGCCGGCTGACGAGGTGGAAGAGAAGCTGCCCACCGGACTGGGCGAAGGGCAAATRGCCGAGTTCATCCAGCACGATGAAGTCCATCCGCGTCAGATGCTCGGCAAGCCGTCCCTGCCGTCCGTTGCGCGTCTCGGTCTCGAGGCGATTGACGAGGTCGACGACGTTGAAGAAGCGGCCGCGGGCACCGGATCGGATGCAGCTTCTGGCGATGGCAATGGCCAGGTGGGTTTTGCCCGTGCCGGTGCCGCCAACCAGCACGACATTGCGTTGTTGGGCGATGAAGCCGCCGCCAGCGAGATCATTGACGAGAGTCTGATTGATCGGCGTGCCGTCGAACTGGAAGTCGGCGATGTCCTTGGCAAGCGGTAGCTTGGCAATGGTGAGCTGATATTTGATCGAGCGGGCCTGCTTCTCGTTGATCTCGGCGTTGAGCAAGTCGCCGACAATACGCTGAGGTTCGTGCTGGCGCTTGACGGCAGTTGCCATGATCTCGTCGAAGGCAGCCTTCATGCCGTAGAGCTTGAGTTCGCCCATGAGGTCGAAGATTTGGGTTCGTTCCATCAGATGGTCCTCCGGAGGTTGTCGTAGCGGGCACAATCGGCGATCGGTGCATGACGGAGCGTCAGTGCGGCCGGCGTCATGATGTTGGCCGGTGGGGCGGGTTCACGTTGCCGGGCCAGGATGTTGAGAACGACATCGGCGGAATGGACGCTGTGACTGAGCGCTTCGGCACAGGCCGCTTCCACCGCAGGCAGACCGTCAGTCAGCACCGCGTTGAGGATGTCGACCATCTGCCGATTGCCATCGTCGGTGCTGGCAAGCTTGCGCCGGATCCGCTCGATCGCGGCCGGCAGCACCCAGTCTTTGAAGGGAGCACCGTTGCGCAAGGCACCGGGTTTGCGGGCGAGCACCGGCACATAATGCCAGGGGTCGTAAACGGTATCGCCGCGGCCAAAGGATCGCGGGTGCTCGGCAACGATGCGTCCATCCTGACGGATCACGATGCGATCGGCATAGGCTTGAACCTCGACCGGTCGTCCGACTGCGCTGGCTGCGACCGAGTACTTGTTGTTGTCGAAGCGCACCAGGCAGGTCTTCGAGACCGACGCCGTCACCGCATGGAAGCCGTCGAAGCGGCCGGCATAGGGAACGAGCTTGGGGCGTTCGGCTTCGAACRCGTCCCAGATCGTCTGATCGACCAGCTCCGGATGGCGATGAGCCTTGGCGTAGGCGATGCATTTGTCGAGCAGCCAGGCGTTTAACTCGTCGAGGTTTTTGAACCGCAGCCGCGGCGTGAAGAAGCGTTCCCTGACTAGCCCGACCTGGTTCTCGACCTGCCCCTTCTCCCAGCCCGACGCTGGCGTGCAGGCGACCGGATCGACCAGATAGTGGCTGCACATCTGGAGGAAGCGGCGATTGTAGAGACGCCCTTTACCGACGAAGATCGTCTCTACGGCGGTCTTCATGTTGTCGTAGATGCCGCGGGTGCAGGTGCCTTTGAACAGGGCGAACGCCCGGTCGTGGGCGTCGAACACCATCTCCTGCGTCTCCCGCGGATAGGCCCGCACGAACAGCATGCGGCTGTGACAGAGCCGGACATGGGCGACCTTCACCATCACCGTGGTACCGCTCAGCAAGACTACCTCGTGGCTCCAGTCGAACTGGTAGGCTTCGCCTGGGGCAAAGCTCAGCGGGACATAAGCCGCCGCGCTCGATTGCCCGCGTTCTTTGCTCCACCGCCTGGCGTAACGCCGCACGGCATCGTATCCGCCGTCGTAGCCGCCCCCGCGCAGCTCTTCGAAAATCCGGATCAACGTCAGCTGTTCACGAGCTGGTTTGGCCGCGTTCGCCGCCAGCAGCCTGTCGAGCTCAGATGCCCACCGCCCCAGCTTTGGTCGTGGCTGCACTTGCCGCTCGTACTCGAAGGAGGTCTCTCCGGACCTCAGCACCTTCCGGACCGTGTTCCGCGACACCTTCAGGTCGCGGGCGATCTCCTTGATCGTCTTGCCCTTGATGAAGTGCTCGCGCCGAATCCGCGCAATCGTCTCCACGACCAGCATCCCCAACCACCTGCTCCATTCCAAAGCAGGCAGCGCAACAGACCTATCTGTAGGGGGTCAATTTTGGACGCCGATCCCCCGGCTTAGGGGGTCAATATTGCAAGCCGAATGACACGATCGCGTCAAAGGGAGAGCTAGGCTCGGTGCTGATTCGGTTGATGATGGTGATCAACGATATGAGCCTTGCCATGGACGCACAACGCCGATGGACCGAGGACGCCGGAGCCGCCAGGAAGCATCGCGAACGAGGCGCGAAAATCTACTTTATTCGTCTTCAAGTCTCACACATCTACGAAGCAATGAAAATCGTTATGGAGATCCGCGATAGCCCAGAGCTTCGGAAGGCAGTTGAGAGGAGCGATCCCTTCACGAAGAAAGGGTTCGAAGCGCTGTTGGCGTTTATCGGAAGCCCGGAATTCGAAAAGGTGATGGGGCGGCTTCGCAATAACCTGACATTCCACTACGATCCGAAGACGATTGAGCGCGCTCTCGCGTCGCTCGTCGCCAAACATCCCGACGCCATCGGTTCGATCTCTCTTGGAGACGAACCTCACAATTGGTTTTTTGAGCCCGGTGACATGGTCAGCGATCGCGCTGCCGTACGTGAGATATTCAAAGTGCCGGAAGATGCCGACGTGAACGAGGAAACGGACAAGATCGTTATGCGTCTCCACCATATCGTCCAAATGTTCGGTGGCTTTGCCGGAAGCCTCATCTGGCAGAACTCAAAGTAGGTTATTGCGCGAGGGATCGTGACCCAATGGCCGAGACGCTTCAGCGGCTCGGGGAGCGTAGCGAGTAGAGCCCGACCGGCAATGCCGGACGCGCCCCACACTTATCTGATATATTGAGCATCCATGACACACGGCCATACGATCATTCCATCTCGGGGGTTCTGCATTTACTGCGGAAAACGGGATGTGCCTCTCACCGACGAGCATGTCGTGCCTCTTTCGTTGGGAGGCCAGCACATACTTGACGATGCAAGTTGCCATTCGTGCGCAGATATTACCAAGAAGTTCGAGCAAGACGTTGCCCGCGGCCTTTGGGGAGATGCTCGCATAAGCTACAATGCGCCAAGCCGGAGAAAGAAGGATCGAAAGACACACATTGTCCTGACCGATGCGCACAACCCAAGCCACAAGGTCAAAGTGCCTTACAGCGAGTACCCGGCCGCCATGCTGTTCTACAAGATGCATCGCGCGGGTCTTCTCGAAGGAATGCCTGACACCCTGGATATGTCGACCGGTTGGCAACTGGTTGCCATCCATGACGACAGCAAAGCGAAGACGTTCGAGGAGCGCTTTGGTATCCCGCTGACATCGAAGGCGCGGCACGTGCCGGAGAGCTTTGCACGGCTGCTTGCGAAGATCGGTTACTGTAACTTGCTGTGCGCACTGGAACCGAGCGACTTCCGGCCAATTTGCTTGCCCTACATACTGGGGGCACGGCCAAATCCGTCGTTCATTGTTGGGGGAAACTTTAAAATTTCCGAGCCCGAACCCGATAAAGGGTACGTCCTTCGGACGACGGGGTTTTCGAGTGATGACCGTCTTATGCTTATGGCGGAAATCCGCCTCTGGTCCAACGAGCACACACCGACATATCACGTCGTTGTTGGCGACGTCGTTGGACAGGATCGCATGGCGGCCGTGCTCAACAAGATCGGTCCGATCGAAGTGAGCGAAATGCGTCCCACCGCGACCGCCATTGCTCCTCACCTAGCCACGGATAGTCATTGGACACCAACGATCTGGCCCCTCCCATTTTGGATTGGGGCAGTCTAGCCACCTCTGGAGGGCGATCCAGCGAGAGAGCCAGATAGCGCTCGCTCCGGCAACTCCTGAAGCGCCGGGCGTCCAACTGTGCTACATTTCGGCGAACGCAGGTTTCAGGGCTCGTCGACAGTGACCAAACCCAATCAAAAGCGCCGCGAGCGGTTCTTCGTCGAGGAAGCTGCGAAGCTGTCCGGCAAAGTGTGGATTCTGGAGGAGGACCGCGAACATCCGGATTTCATTGTAACCGAAGGTCAGGAGCGTTTCAGACTTGAAGTTCGAGAAATCTTCATAGGCGCCCAAGATCAAGCGGGATCGGTTATAAAGCGAGAAGAATCCGGTATTCATCGGCAGATCGAAAAGTTGCGGCGTGAATACGAGAGCGTGACGCCGACAACGTTGCGCGTGCAGATCGTGGGTCGACTAACCACGGATAATATGCCGACCATCGTTCCGGCATTGGTGGCGGAGGAGTTTGCAGCCAAGCCAATAGGCCATCATGTGGTCATCGATAACGGCCGCGGGCTTCGCTTACATGTCACCAAATCATTCCGGCCCGAATGGTTCAGTATCAATCACCGTGTGGGCTGGGTAGATCGCAGCCCGATGCCAATCATTCGCGATGCGATCGAGAAGAAGTCGGCGGAATTGGAGGGCTACCGTGCTGCTGCGGGGCCCGATGTTCGACTGCTGCTTGTCGCTGACCGCATCCAAAACAGCGGCAAGCTTGTGCTCGAAGAAACGGCAGTTCTGGATACGAAAGGGTTTCAGGTCGTATATGTGTTCCCCTATCCCGAGCCTATGATGATCTTCCGGGCAGAATGACTGACGCCGACGACGAGGGTTCGACGAGGCGCCGGATCGGAAAACCGGGCGTCGCGTAGTCAAAATACAAGTCGCTTGCGTTGGTGATCCGCAGCAACATTCGGTGGAAGACGACTTTCAGCAACTTGTTGTCTTGGATCAGCGACAGTTCCCCTCCGGCTTCCATTTCATTACCGTGAGCTGCATCGTTCCGGCGTTTCCAGGCAAGCGCCTCCTCCGGTCCGAGCACGATACCAAGGTCTCGTAGAAGGGCGTCCATTTTCGCCTTCTGATGCACCTTGTTCAGTGATCCAATGTTTTGACGAAGTGCTGCTTTGCTCTCTTCAGGTAGAGCCGAGTTGGCTATCACGCCGTCAACCGCATCGCTGAACTTGCTCCAGAGAGCGCGATCGTCAATGATCTTCGTCTGGATCTTAGTCGGATTGGCCGCGATATACCGCCGCTGCAACGCTTCGATTGCGGCTCCGAAATGCACACCGGCGATGTGCGGCGTTGCGCATAAGGCGTGCCAGTAAGCCCACCCTAGGTTTCCGAAATCGATTTCATCATATTTTTCGACGATGGCATTCACGATGCGGTTGAGAGGCACGCGATCGATACCGTGCTGCCAGTTCATATGGAGCGGTGCAGGATGCAGAACCTGCAAATCAAAAACTCTCCTTCCGATGCTGTAGGCACTATTCAATCGGAACGATTGCACCGCCCATTCGTCTGTGTACGCAACGCTCCCTAGGTCGACGAGAAAGGCGCCGAGCGCGAATGACAGGGCATTTCTTACGCGTTTGCGAAACTCTTGGTCGGGCGCTCCGACATAGATAATGCATCCCGGCCTTAGGCGCCCATCGGCTTCTTCTCGGTCGAGCACGCATAAAAAAACTGTAGCGCCAGCAACAACAAGTTTCGCTGCATGCTTGCCGAAACCCTCGCGACCCTCTGAACTGGTCAGAGTTATGCCATCGTTGTTTTCAGCGATGCTCCTGGTGGTAATTGTTGATACATCCGTCCTGATCGTATCCGGCCAGTGAAATGAACCGGGGACGTTATCTACCCAATCAATGATGTAAGCGGGTTCTTTGCCTACACCGATAACGGCATCTATTCGGTGTGCCCGAGCCTCTTCGGTCAAGACATGCCGGTTCTCCCCATAGTGGTGCGAAGTCTTGAAGGAATAGGGCTGAATGCCGCTCAGCACTGCTTTGATGCCCGCAATATTCGTTAGCTCCACGGTGTCGGTATTCAGGCGAACGGTACCCGAAGGGACCTCCGGTGCCGATGATTTGGCGTCGGCTGGTCCGCGCGTCTCCAAAATGATGTCGAGCTTTTCGTTTCGGCGAATTGAAAAGCTGTGAACCGGCGCGTGCAATGGCCCTGGCTTCGTAACCTGAAAATGCCCTTCATTAATTAGCTCGAAGGGTTCTCGCTCCCAACCGATCAAATTGCGGTCCTCCTGAATGGCGGGAATTGCTGTTTCGCGCCCCGGCTAAGACGGAGAAGCATAGGGACATGCGTCGAAGACGACGGGTCTCTCAGAGCAGCGATCAATGGCAACAGCAGCATCCGACCGAAGATCACGACGAAAATGTGGCTCTGTTGTTGGAGAGCTTGGCGTTGATCGATTGGAAGCTTGCGGGCGGTGCGCTCCAAGATTCCGAGCCCGACTTTGAGGAATCGTCGCGCACGGCAAAACTCGTGGTCGTTCGCGGTGCGCAAAATCTGCCGCTGCACGGGCAACGAAAGCCAATCACGTGTTTGCGCAACAATCCACGCGATGTGCGCGTCGTCGAACGATAAGGGCTGCGAAGCGCCATTGGACCAGTAGGGTATCGTTGCGGCCAGATCCGCGGCTAACCCGAAAGTCTCGGGTTCCTCGTCGACACCATAAAAAGCCGAAAGGAATTCGACGCAAACCTCGGTCGCCTTATGCTTGAGACTGGCGGGAGCCTGAGGCCGAAGCAACGACGGCCCTACTGCGGCAGCAAGCCGAGCTACGGCATCATCAAGCGGCATTTTGCCAGAGTAGGAACCGCGGTGGGGGCGGTTGCGCTCAATAAGCTCCGCCCATGCAGAACGAACAAGTTTGAGTTCAACCGGGAAGCCCAAGAGCCATAGACCTATGCGCACCGTGTAGGTTCGACTGTGGCGCGCGAGCAAATCATAAGTTGCCTTCGCCTGGTCGATAACGCGTGGCTGGACCCAAAAGGTCTCTGTTCCCTTTTGCCGACCGAGGCCGCGACGCTGCGGCCGTGGCAGTAAGCCTTTGGTCCACCAATCACGGGCGGCGCGCGGCGTCAAAAGACGCTGCGAGCGCTCCATCTCGGCGCAAAGTTTGGCGAGGGTGACCATGCGCCCAGATTTACAAGCGCCATTCTCCCGCGCAAGCGAGATTCGAGGTCTGGCTATGGATTCGTGGCCCGCCATTCGGCGAGCGACGGCACAGAATTCAGGGAAAGAACCCATGGCCAACTACAAGGTCGGCATTTCAATGGTCCCGCCGCTCCTATGGGGCGCGAATCTTCGTAAGCGCCTTACGCGCGGGCGGTGGAACAAGCTGAGGGTAGTCCAGTTCGAGCAAGTGCCAAATTGCCAGTATTGCGGATCAAGCCCGGTCGGCTCTGAAAGGCACGCGCACGAAGACTGGGTCTACAACATAAAGACGAGGGTCGCCCTCCTGGTCGGGCTGCGAACGATCTGCCGCATGTGCCATTTCGTGGAGCATCCTGGGTTTGTTAATGTCATGGTCGGTACGGGCGTATTCACTCCCGCGATCTTCGATGCGATCGAACGTCACTTCTGTAAGGTGAATGGCTGCAAGCCGCAGGATTTCCGTAGGCACAGCAAGCTCTCGCAGCGCAGATACGAGGAGCTGATAAGCGTCTCGGTTTGGACGATCGACTTTGGTCCTTACGCCGACCTCGTTGATTCCAACACCCATTCGGCGCGTGGCGTTAAATTGCCACGCTCCACACCTGTACGCCGTCGCGTTCGAGCTGTGGCAAGCGTTCGGCTTTCAGATGGCGCGGCGACATGAAAAAGACATAGCGATGTTTCTCGGGCCGTTGCGCCATTTTGGCGAGGTCCGCCACGAGCTTGCCGTTGTTGCGCGGTGATACCGCAGCGAAAGTCTCGGCTCCAACTTCTCCCTCGGCCTCGCTCATGACGTCGAGCGGAATAGACGCATGCGCACCCGGCGCCAGCCGAAAGCCGCCAACCTCCGGGTGCAGGACAAGCAACTGCCGTGCTGCGGCAAGCGCGACCGCAAACGTCCAGGTCTGGTTGATCTGTTCGATAAAGTTGAGCGAGCGGTCCTCGATCGGATGGTATCCGACGGTATCGAACTTGATCTTGCTTAGGAGGTCGAGCGGATCACCGGACTGAGCTGCAAGCCACTCCTGCGCACGGCGGGCGGAGGCGCGCAATCGATCCATGTAGCGATCAACGTCCTCAACGCTCTGAACCTTCAGATACATCGCCATCTCGTCATCAAGCCGTGTCGGCCCTCAAAGCCCCATCTTGCGTGCGTCCTGCTGAATTGTCAGCACCCGTTTCCCCATCTCGGCCACACCAGACCCATCCTTCTTAAGGCCATTTCGCACCGTGCGTCGGCTCATGGCGGCAAGCGCTAAAGCGCTCGTCCTCTTCGTTTCCGTCGCAAGCGATGCAGCCGCCTCCTTCGTCGCAGGGCTTCCGTCAGAAGGCCGTGATTGGCGCGGTCGAAAAACGATGAAGGAAACGATGCAAGCATTGACAATCAACGAACTGATGCGCCTGACGCGTACGGAGCTTTGCGCCCTGGCATCCCGGATCGCCGCGACGCTGCCGATGTACCCCGAAGGCTCGCCTGAGCGAGCTGCCGCGTGCATGACTTTGCGCAATATTCGCTTCGTGCTGGCGCGACGTGACTTGTCGCCCCATTCAACCGGCTGACTTTCCGAGCCGCGCGGGATGCTGCGTCGAAACATACCGCACGCTTAAGCCCGGACCGTGGATTCCGGCATATGCTTCGGCTCCTTCGCGGGTCGGGAAAAGTTCGACCAGCGAATGGGCGTTGTTGCAAACGCCCCAGCCCAGTATCCATCCCGGATTCATTGGATCAATGCAGCCATAAATGTCTTGTCGATACGGCAGCGCTTCAAGCCATAGGGCGTGTCCCCATCCACCCGCTTCATCGGATAGAGCGCCACCGCGGCTGACAATCCCGACGACTTCACCGTTTTCGTTGAAGACAGGCCCGCCGCTCATGCCTGGCTTCCAGTGAACATCGACCGAAAACGTCGGCCAGACCTTGCGGCCTTGCTCCCATGTGCGATCGACTTTCGTAACCCGGCCAATTGAGCCTCGCATCTCCTCTTGGAATGAAACGATCTGTGCGCCTGGCCGCCGCCAGCTTTTTATTTCGGGATAGCCGGCCGCCAGCACGCGATCTCCCTCGGCGATACTGGCGCGGCAGCCAACCCGCATCGGAAGAAATGTCGTTCTGCGCTCGTTAAGGCCGGAGATGTTCCAGCTCGCAAGATCAAGCGATGGTTCCACGTAATTGAGCTGTTCGGATGTGAATGTCACGGCCAACGGGTGCTGCAATTGATCGACTGGGAACAGAACAAAGTCGGTTGCGAGTAACAAGCTTCCTGCCGGTCTAGCGCCGAAGACGAGGCCCGGATCTTGGTAGATGCCGATCCATGTGCGCTCGGGCTGGATCAAATTCTTTTCGGGTCCTGGCCGGATTGGAACGCCCAGCTCGTTTAAGAAATCTGTAACAACGTGCATCGCTGAAAGCTGATGACCAAAGGGTGTTACATAGAAAGATGTGCCGAGGCCGATCGACAGCCCGTTGACTGGGTCGACTAGCATTCCGTCGTTCAAGTCAAAGGCGAAGACGGGCGTGACGGCCCGCCGTAAACCGAAGGGGTCCTGAATGAGAAAGTCGGTCTCGGGCTCTTGGGAACGCGGGTCTGGCCCGATCGGAAATGCCATGGGATGTGATCACACAGCGCTTGGATGAATCGTCGCTGTTTAGAATAGCGACAACGTACGCTCTCGGCGACTTTCTTTCCGGTCGAGCAAAAGCCGCGCCTGCTAAGGCAGGCGCGGCTTCGTGGCGGCCTCGGAACAGCGGCAACTGGCCCGGAATGTCGGCAACCGATTTCCGGTTCGCCCGGCGGCCTCGATGCCCGTTCGCAAGCCGAGGCGGAAAAGCGGGGCTGTCACAAGCTGTCCGAAGGACACCGGAGGCGCGGAGCTGCACGCAACGCAGAGCAGGAAGCGAGCGGCTTTGACAGGCACGCGCGTCTCGGCAGAACCGGGCACAGTGAGAGGACGCCTTGGTTGGCGGATTGGTTGTTTTCGAAAGGGCGCTGACGGGCTAAACTCGACCTCGTCTACCAGACAGCAAAAGCGCCACCATGCCAGGTCACGAAGAAAATAAGGAGGAGACAGCCTATCACGAAGCGGGACATGCGGTTATCGGCTGCGTGCTCGAACGCTATCCGCTTTCGGTATCAATCATCGCGGACGGCCGAGGCGCGGTTGGCAAGACGGAATTTGAGCAGGATGCGCCTCAAGGCGGTTTTCGTCATTTCGATCAGTCCGAGGCAAAAAAGAAATACATCAGGACGCGCGTGCTGATCGAAGTTGCCGGAACCATAGCGCACGACATCAAATTTCCAGGGCGCACCCATGATGAGGGCGATGCCTACGACGATCATTGGGCGAAGCGACTCGTTACCGAAGGCGTGCACTTCGAAGATGACCGTGACGCCTATCTGGCGTCGGCGAGGCAAGAGGCGGAGGGCTTGCTCAAGGAGAATTGGCCATTGGTGGAAATAGTCGCCGCAGCGCTGTTAGAACGCCGCGAACTCGGCCGCGCCGAATTGTTGCGCCTCCTGGCCATGTGAGCAAGGACTACGCGGCGGCTGTCCGAACGAGGTCGATATAACTCGTTTCACCGATCGTCGAGAGAAATCCGATCAGCTCCTCCGCGAGCAATTTGCTTTCCGCATTTTCACTACTAATACCAGCGCTCAAGATGCCGCGGATGAACTCGCGCTGAGTAACGTAGGCCGCCCGATCGACACGCGGATTCCTTAAGAGCGACGTGAGCACGGCAACGGCTTGATCTGGATGATTTGCCGACATTTTATGAAGCCGATCGACGACGCTGAATACATCGGTCGGAACGAACCCGGCCTGCAACATGGTGGTCAATTGCCCCAAGAGCCATTGATCGTCAATCTGACGTCGAACGTACCATTGTCCGATAGCGCCTAGCTCGGAACGGAATGGCTCAGGATCAGGTGCGGCAATCGCTGCCGAGAGCCGTCGTTCCCAATATGAGAATCCGCGGCTCCGCATCTCGTCCGGCAGCGATGTGCTCGGCAGGTCGAGCTGAGTGCCAAGATACCACATCGCATAGCGCTTCATGCGCGCTGGCGCATCGCGCCAAAATTGCTCAAGCAGATCGTCCGGCAGGCCGCCCCAGAGATGCAGGATAATGAGGTGCTGGCACAGGCTGTCTTGACGGAAGTCTCGGTCGGATTGTTTGTCGGACGTGCCGGACTGAGCAATTTCCGCCGCATAGCAATCGCGGAGATCGGAAATCAGGTCGTTGAGCGGCCCTCGGCCAAACCCAAGATACGAGAGCCATGCCGATTGACGCAAAGCGTCATCATCGGCCGGGAAGAGCGCTTTCATCTTCGGTCTAAGCCACTCTTCGCCGAAGTACAGCAAGTAGCGGAGATGCGCCCCCATGATGGCATATGGGATGCGACCGCTCGGGGACCTATCGGCCAGTTCTGCATCGAGGATATTTTGAATTTCGGGGAGATTGGCCAACGTCTGCCGCGGTAACACGCCGAATGCGCTGGATTGGTCTTTGCTCAGCCAGAACATTAGGAAAATACAGAGTTCGAGGGCAAGTCCGCGCACAGTGGTTTGAGCCGCAAAGAACGGCTCTTTTGCGAAGCGTTCTTCGAAATCGGTAAATTCGGGCTGCTTTGGAGCCGATTTCGTGATCGTGAGCACGAGTTGGCGAACCATGTCGGCATGCTCAAATCCGATATCCGCGGCTCCGCGCCGCAATCCCGCTGCCAGCGTCTCGCACGCTGCCTTGCAAGCCCAAACCCAATCTTTGTCGTCGCCATCAACGACCGTAGTTGGATCAATCGTTTGATGCAGCTGAGCGAAGACATGTTCAATCAATTTTAGTAGGTTGCCCCACTCAAAACTTTGCGCATTGTTCGCTGCGTTCTGGAGACCTTCCAGCGCTCGTCGAATAAAGATCGGTTTTAAGCCGATCAACTGGTCTGCACCGGCGGCGTATGCCTTGGGATCATTACCTACGGCGGTCCTGAGTTCCTGAGCCAGCGCCGTCACGGTTTGCCGCTGTGGCCCTGTCTCGGGACGCCACGATTTCAGAAAGGCTACGATGTCCGGCATGGGCCTTGATGAGAAGTCCGCTCCCGTTAACGGACTTACTTCCTCGGGAAACATCTGGTGTTTCCAAGCATCCGGGTCTCCGAGTTCGGCGACGATCTTGTTCAGGGCTTCTTGCCGCTCAGGCGGCAGAACGGCGCGCCATTTCCAAACGGCGTCCCGAATCGATGACGCATCGAATCTGCGTTCATTCTCGGCGGTCGGAGGTGCCTTCGTGTGCTCCTCAAATCTCGCCTTCCACGCAGCGCGATATTTATTCGGAATACCGTCAACTACAGCCAATATGCTGTTTTGCTCTTCGGCCGCCAGCGAAGGAAACCACGCGAGCGCGAGCGAGGCGTACTCGTCCTGGGCCCACGACGCTTCGATCAGTTCCTGATCAAGCAAGCACTCTTTGGCTAATTCCGGTGCGGCAGCGGGATTCTGGGCCAGGATATGCAACGCGATCCGCGTAAACATCTTCGAGTCTTGAGAAGTTAGAATGCCAATGGTGCCACGCATCTCGGCGGGATTATCCGCAACAAGCGTTTCGGCCGAACGGCGCACGGCGCTCAGGAGCGCATCATAGATATCGTGCTGGGCTCGCTCGTCGCTCGCGACCGGCTCAGATGAGTGATAACCCCACGTATCTCTATCCGTGATGCGTATTGCCTGCTGGAGAAGTTCGATGAACAGACGGACAGCATCTTCGCCGCAGGCCTTAGTGAGCGGGACCACCATCGACGGTAGATGATGTTCATACATATGGTGGCCATAGAGGCTGGCAATCTCGCCGTTACGGTCCCAAATCTGGAGAAGCGCTCTGGCAACCGTGAGTGGGGCGCTCGTTTGCTTGGCTTCGGCCAGCTTCTTCAGAAGCTTTTCGGGAGCCTGAAGAAAGAATGATCTGTTCTCGCGGCTCAGCCAACCGACCGCCAGATCGATGAGCTGCGCGGACTCGTCCGCTGGGAGAGCAGCTAAAATCTCTAACCCATTCTCATGGATGCTTGGGTGAAGCGACGGTCCAACAGTCCTTAGGGCGTCAGCAACCCCTTTCCGCGTGACAGCATCGTCCGATGCCGCCATCCTGAGGAGGAAACTTCCGGCAGGCCATTGGCGAAAGCGTATTTCATCGCCGTTCGTCGAATCCGCAAGCGGCTCGCCAAGGAGCCTCTTTGCGGCAAGATGTGGCAGCCAATCGCCCGTTTGAAGTCTCTCAAAAAAATGCTTCTGAAGAGGAAGAGTGCCGGGAATTTCGCTGGCAAAGAGCGCGACCGCTTCAGAGCGATTAGGTAAAGCAGCCAGCTCTTCCACGCGACGCATCAAGGCAACGTAGCGGCCTTCGAGGGCGATAGCGACGGCACGAATCACCGTGTCGAGAGGCTGCTGGTATTTTGTCCGGAACTCGTCGTCGACCGCTAGCGAATGATGAAAGGAGCGCTCATGGGCTCGTCCGGCACCGTCGCAAAGTGCAATCCAACATTTTGCAACGTCGCCGTCCGGCGCGAGGCCTAAACGCGTCACAATTGCGCGGATTTGGTTTTTGTGACTGAAGCGCGGCTTCAGAGCTTTTGCTGCACGCTGAATTGCGGGCTCGTCGAAGCCGTGTTCAATCAGACTCTGCCGTGCTTTTTCAATAAGCTCAGTAGTCTTTTCGTCTTCCACAGCTCGGGCATCCATGGGGACTTCGAGAATATGCCGCAGCAGCGAGTCAAGTTCTCGGAGCGCGTGGGCGGCGATGGGTCTAGCCACCCGCAACTCGCAGGCCCCGGCTGCGAGGCGACAAAAGTCTGTATAGCGATCCGCAACCGCGGTTCCGAGCAGCCGATCAAGTCGCGCCGCAGTGTCACGCTGTTCCGGCGTCAGATCGAATTGCTCGACGGATTCTGCTTCTAGCATCGGGCCCGCCTGCGTGAGCATTGTCGCCACGGTTCTTCTCTCTGATCCACGGTTAGGGAGACACTTGATTGCTAATGACCTAAATAGGCGTATGAACGTCGCATTGCAACTTTGCAGGATTCTGCGGTCACGAAGATGCTCTGAGCGAGTGGGCTGCAATCGATGGAGAGCTGAGAAAGATGCGCTTCAGCGCAAAGGTAAGTCAGTGAAGAGGCGGCCTCGGCCGCCAAGAGGCGACTAGCTTAGCCACTGTGCAGGAATAGCAGCCGCTGGCACGCGCCCCGAGAGAGGATTTGCAGGTTTACGAACGTGTATACCGACCTGATCTGCGTCTGTCGGCGACGGTCTCGACTTTTTTTCTGAGCGGCTCGTTATCTTAGGATAAGCGTCCCATCAGCCAGCGCGCAGATGACGAATTCTCCGGACCTCAATCGAGGTCCAATTCGTGGTCGCAACCTGGAGCATCGCTGCCGACGCCAGTTACTACCCTCGGGAAGCCGAGCGGGATCGGCGTGGCTCATACTACGAAGGCGGCCGGGAGCCGCCGGGCGTCTGGTACGCGCCGCAAGGCGACTTCGGTCTGGTCGACGGCGCACAAGTCGATCCCGTGGTGTTTCAGCGACTGTATGCCGGGTTGGCGGCAGATGGGACGCCACTGAACTCAAGCGCGCCCGGTCGGCGCGGCAATCGTGTTCCGGCCTATGACATCACGTTTTCCGTCCCGCGCTCACTGGCACTGATCTGGGCGCTGGCGTCCCCCGAGCTGCGCACAGAACTCGATCAAGCATTAGCTCGCGCAGCCAGAACATCGCTCGATTTGCTCGAACGCGAGGGAACTTACGCCCGCCGCGGTCGCAATGGGATTCGCGTCGAACGTGTGCCCCTCTCGGCGGCCATGTATCGCCACGGCGAAAGCCGCCCCAGCGTTCATGACGACGGAAAATTCTTTGCGGACCCAAACTGGCACCTACACTGCGTTGCCCTGAATTTGGCAACGCGTGCAGATGGCACGGTGGGCGGTTTGCACTCGATCGCACAGCGCGACCTCAAAATGACCCTGGGCGCTCAGGTGCACGCCGCATGGGCCTATGAGGTGCAGGCTCTCGGATTCGAGATCGATCGCATCGGTCCCAACGGCGTCTTCGAGATCAAAGGTGTTGACCAGGCCCACATCGACTATTTTTCGGGGCGCAGGCAGGAAATCAAAAACGAGCTCAAAAAATATGGGCTCGCCAGCACGGAGGCGCCCGCGCTGGCCGGCGCGATCGCGAAGGCGACCCGGGGCTCGAAAGACAAGGTGGCATCTCGCCACCGGGAGGAAATCTGGGCGGAAGCCGCCAAGGCGCACGGTATCGACGTCGAACACTACGTCGATAATCTGCGCCACCCCGATCACATTCTCGATCACGAGGCCTCGGAACGCCTGCTGGCGGAACGCCTCACCGAATTGCCGCGGCTGCTGACCGAAAATCAATCGGTCATCGAGCGCAAGGACCTGCTGCGCGCAGTCGCCTCGGCCCTTGTCGGAACAGGTTTGCCGACAACGCAGATCGATGTCGAGATCCAGCGACTGCTCGACACGCAAGCCTTCGTGGAGATCGGGCGGGACCAACTCGACCGGCCGCGTTACTCGACGCCAGAGATGTTGGTGTTGGAGCGTGAGGTAGTGGCCTGCGCAGCTCGCCTCGCCGCGCGCGATGGCTTTGCGCTGGATGCGGACCGCGTTCGTGCTCGGTGCGCGCAGGCCGGCCTCAGTGGCGAGCAAATCGAGGCGGCCCTCGCGATGGCCGGGGCCTCCGCGATCACCGTGGTTGCTGGCGCGCCGGGCTCGGGTAAGACAACGACCATTGGTCCTGTCGTTGCTCTGTACGAGGAAAGCGGGCAGCGACGTGTACTGGGCGCCGCGACAGCGTGGAAGACGGCCACAGCCCTTCAGAGCGATTTTTCGATTCCTGCGCGGGCGCTCGCCTCGTGGCTCGAAAAAGCGCGTCACGGCGGCGACTTCTTGCGGCCTGGTGACGTGCTCGTCCTTGACGAGGCCGGGCTCGTCAATTCGCGCGATATGGCATTGTTGCTGGCGACCGTCGAACGAGCGGGCGCGAAGCTCATCTGTGTGGGCGACCCGAAGCAACTGCAGGCCATCGGCGGGCCGGGTCTCAGCCTGGTTCAACGCGCGATCGAGACCGCGCGCGTGGAGACGATCGTGCGTCAGCACGATCAGTGGCAGCGCGACGCCATTCATGCTTTCGGCAACGGCCGCGCCGAGGAGGCGCTGACGGAATACGCTCACCACGGCCATCTCAAGGAGGCCGACGGCTATTCGGCTACGATCGCAACGATGGTCGAGAGCTGGCGCGAAAAGCGTGCAGCGCACCCGGCCAGCGAGCCCTTGCTGCTGGCCCGGACAAACGCCGACGTCAGCGCGATTTCCGTGGCCGTCCGCGGCATTTTGCGTTCAGAAGGCCGCATCACAGGTCCGGACGTTGTTTTTGCTGCGGTGACCCCCTCGGGGCAAGCGACCAAGCTCGCCTTGGCAAGGGGCGATCGCATTTGCTTCCGAACGCGAAATGACGCCCTCGGCGTCATCAATGGAACAATAGGTACCGTCCTCGGCGTCAAGCGGATCCTGACAGATACCCCGGACGAGCAGCAGACGGTCCGGATCGAAGCTTTGGTTGCGGGACGCCGCATCACGTTCAGCCCCGACGATATTGCGGACCACAAGGGGCGGGCACGCCTCAGCTGGGCGTACGCATCGACGACCTATCAAGCCCAGGGGGTGACGGTTGATAACGCGATCGTATTCGTCGATCCCGCATTCGATCGCCACCAGATCTATGTCGCGGCCAGTCGCGCCCGCAAGTCGACCAATTTTGTTATCGACGCCACCTCGATTGACAAAAGCATTGCGGCTGAGCTTCCGCTGGACCAGCAGGTAAAAGCTACTGCGCCTTCTTCCGAAGAGCGACTCGCCTGGCTCGCAAAGCGACTATCCCTGGCCCATGTTCGAGAGACCACCCTTGACGCGATCGAGCTCGATGTTGCGGTTCGTCGAGAGGCCGGCTTTACCGGTCTATCACTAGAGCCTGAGACCCAGCAAAAGCGGAGCAAGTCGAGGGAGGCATCCTTTGACTGAGCCCCTCTCTCGCCAACGCACCGATCCCTTGGACTGTACCGGCTTCGCTCCGGCAGCAACGAGTGATGCGAGCCCGGCGACAGTTTCCACAGACCCGTTCCCAGTCGTCGACACCTGGCCCGACATCATCCCGGTGACCCAGGCCGAAATCGACGTGCTGGAAACGTTCCTCGGGGAGTTACTCGACGAAATTCTCGGAGGCGCCACCCGCGACCATTAGCTGACTGCAGACCCTCTAACGACCATCACAGCAAAGCACTCACAACTCCAAAAGAGGAAGAAAATGACGCACATGACCAACGCCGAAAACGCCCGGAACATACTCGCCTCCAGCGAGCTGCTGTTGAAGCGCTTTGTGGGCGACGCCATCGAAACGGCCGCACCGCTTGCGGCCGCCTGCGCCCATCGCAGCCTGCTGGCCGAAGTCGCCGTGCTGAAACGCGCGCTCGACTGTAAAGCATATGTCGAAATCCATCTTTGCGACTTCCAGCAATTCGAAAGGATCAAAAGCGCGTTCAAGAGGGGCGATGTTGATTTCGAAGTGCGGCCTCTGAACTCGATGTCGAAAATCGAATTGGATAACGAGCGCTCCACCGACTATGATGAGCGCGACGCCTCTTCTCGCGCAATCGTTGGATTTGTCGGGACGTACGCCGCGATCTGTATCCGCCGTCACCCTCGCCTCAATTGCCTGATTGTCCAATTCTGCTGAGCGCACAATCAAAAACCCGCGAAAAATAGCAGTTTGACGACGATTCGCGGAATGGGCATAGTTGAACGTGCCCGGCCTTGTCCGTCTTGAGCTGGCGGAAATAGAGTCCAAGTCATGAGCGTCGAGTTAGATCAATCCGATCGTGCAAACAATAAAAGCCCCGACGCCGCGAACCTGCGCGCTTGCGCTTACCTTCGGGTATCCACGGGGAGACAGGCGGAATCGGACCTGTCCATCCCGGACCAGCGGAAAAGCTTTTTAAATTACTGTAAGGCGCGCAGCTGGAAATCCGCCTCTGAATATGTCGATGCGGGCGCCTCGGGCATGGAGGAAGATCGCGCCGAGTTTCAGCGCATGATCGAGCGCGCATGTGACGACGATCATCCGTTCGATGTCATCGTCGTGCACAGTTTTAGTCGATTTTTCCGCGATGCCTTCGGCCTCGAAATGTACGTTCGCCGACTTGCCAAGCACGGTGTTCGGCTCGTGTCGATCACGCAGGAACTGGGAGATGACCCGGCGCAAGTGATGATGCGGCAGATCATCGCCTTGTTCGACGAATATCAGTCGCGGGAGAACTCGAAGCATGTTCTGCGTGCAATGAAGGAAAATGCGCGCCAGGGCTTTTATAACGGCTCGCCTATTCCCCTCGGCTATGCGGTGGAGGAGGTCGAGAAACGAGGCGCGCGCATCAAGAAACGACTCTGCGTCGACGTTGTCGAAGCCGAAACCGTCAAGACGATTTTTAAGCTCCATCGGCTCGGCGACGGCAAATCCGGGCCGCTCGGCGTCAAGGCAAGCGCGACCTGGCTGAACAAAAACGGATACCGCACTCGCACCGGCGGGTTGTTCGGCGTTGCCGCCGTGCATAAGATTTTGACCAATACGGTCTATATCGGCAAATGGGTCTTCAACAAGCGTTGCGCCAAGACCGGGCGCGAGAAGCCCGGCAGCGAACATATCGAAGTCGACGTTCCGCCGATCATCCCCAACAATGAATTCGATGCGGTTGCCGCCTCGCTCAAAAGCCGGGATCCGCGCGTCGCTGCACCTCGCAGCGTCACCGGTCCAATTCTCCTAACCGGTCTGACCATCTGCGCATCCTGTAGCGGGGCGATGACCTTGCGCACGGGAACATCAAAGTCCGGCACCGTTCACAAATATTACACCTGCTCGACCTGCGTCCGCCAAGGCAAGATGGCCTGCAAGGGACGTTCGATCCCGATGAAGAAGCTGGACGATCTGGTAACCACCCACCTGGTGGATCGCCTGTTTAACCCGGAGCGATTGACGGCGATTCTGGCCTCGGTTTCGGCCAGGAGAGCCGAAAAGGCGATCGAGATCGATCGGCGCGTCTCCACCCTTCAGACGGAAGTCACCGAGGCGGACGAGAGATTGAAACGCCTTTACAAAATGGTCGAGGAAGGGATTACGGATCTCGATGAGGTCCTCAAGCAGCGGATCGCGAGCCTCAAGCTCGACCGCGATCGTGCCAAGACAGCACTCGAACGGATCAAGTCCCAGACGGCCGGCGCCACCGTGTTTGATTCAGAAGCCATCGAGCGTTTCGGACGGGCCATGCGCGAGAACATCACCTCCGGCGATATCCCCTTCCGTAAGGCCTACATCCGGAGTGTCGTTGACCAGATCGAGGTCGACGACCACGTCATCCGCATCGTCGGAGATAAAGCGACGCTAGAGCAGGCGGTTGCCGGCCGCGTCGTGGCATCCGGCGGTGTTCGCAGATCTGTACCGAAGTGGCGCACCCGACACGATTCGAACGTGTGACCTTTGCCTTCGGAGGGCAACGCTCTATCCAGCTGAGCTACGGGTGCAGCGAGGCCTCAATAGCCTAATGGCGAGGGGTGGGCAACCGGTCCCTTGATCTTGCGATGATGCCATCATGCCACTGTTTTGCCCGACGCGTCAACGGATTTTCCGAAATCGGCGACGTCGCGTATTTCGGAGAGGTCTATTCGCACGGGGAAAATCCCGGATTTCGCGGCGTTCCATGCGGGCTTCCGTCGGATCGGTTGTGCTCCTGCTAAGCCTTTGATTCCACGACCGCCGTCTACTGTGCATGGGGTTGTTTTCACGGTCTTGGTTTCGACAGAGGCTGGCCTCGCCCAGCGCGACCGCGACGTCGGACGTCAAAAGGCAAGATCGGCGCTTCAGGCCGATTTGCGCGAGGTGATGGCAGGAACCGCCGCGTCATCCCGGCCGAGGCCTGCGAGTTCGGCCAGCATCCGCTCGGAGCAGACGACGCGGTTGCGGCCGAGCCGCTTGGCGGCGTAGAGCGCCTGATCGGCTGCACCCAGCAGGCCATTGGGGGCGCCATCGGCCTCGCCGGGGACGTGACTGGCGACGCCGACACTGAGGGTGACGTGATCGCCGGCGCCATCGGCGCCATGGGTGATCTGCAAGGCAAACACGGCGCTGCGGATCTCCTCGGCGATGGCGCAGGCATCGTCGCGGCTCATCTCAGGCAGGATCAGCGCGAATTCCTCGCCGCCATAGCGGCTGGCCAGGTCGAGCGGGCGTACCGCATGGCGGCTGACCACGCGCGCGACCTCGCGCAGGCACTCGTCGCCGGTCTGGTGGCCGTGCGCGTCGTTGAATAGCTTGAAATGATCGACGTCGACGAACAGCAGCGCCAGCGGCTTTTGCGTCCGTTGCGCGCGCGCCCATTCGGTCATCAGCATCTGGTCGAACGAGCGACGGTTCGAAAGCCCGGTCAGCCCGTCCTTGCTCGCGAGCTCTTTCAGCGCCATCTCGGCGCGCTTCTGGTCGGTGAGATCGCGCAGCGTCTCGACCACGGCGATCAGATTGCCCGCCTCGTCGTGGATCGGGCCGGCGTCGATCGCAAGATAAAGCTGGCTGCCGAGCTTCGGCATCACGCACCAATTCTCGGCGCTGAAGCCGAGCCCGTTGTGGCCGCGTGCGGAGTATTCCGAATAGAATTCCGGCAGCTGCTCGGGGCGGTCGAGCGCGACGATATCGGCGAGGCAGGGGCGCTTGGTCTCGTAGAAGGCCTGCCAGTGCTTCGTCGTGCCGATCACCTCGGAGGCGGCAACGCCCGTCAGCCGTTCGCAGGCCCTGTTCCAGATCACGACGCGCCGCTTCGGATCGATCACGAAGGTCGGCACCACCAGATGCTGCATCAGCCGCACGGCGTAGGAATCGGCGACATCAAAGGTCTTCGCGGGAGCCTTGACGAGCTTTGCCATGTCAGGCCACCGCTGCGACAGGAATGATATCGCGCGGGCCGAACAGCCCGCGCACCTCGGCCGCCGGCCTCGGCTTGCTGAACAGATAGCCCTGCATTTCCGTGCAGCCCAGGTTGCGCAACATTTCGCGCTGGGCTTCGGTCTCGACGCCCTCGGCAACGGTCGTCATGTTGCTGGCGGAGGCGATGTTCACCACCGCCTGCACGATCACGGGTGACTCGCTGGTTTCGGCGATGTCGGCGACGAAACAGCGGTCGATCTTGATCTTGTCGAACGGGAAGCGTTTCAGATAGCTCAAGGAGGAATAGCCGGTGCCGAAATCGTCGAGCGCAATGCGCACACCGATCGAGCGGAGCTGGTGCAGGATCGAGAGCGCCGCCTCGTCGTCGCGGATCAGCACGGCCTCGGTGATCTCGAGCTCGAGCCGGTGCGGCGCGAGGCCGGAGGCGGCCAGCGCGCCCGCGATTCGCAGCGCCAGCGTGTCGCATTTGAGCTGCACCGGCGAGACGTTGACGGCAAGGCGCACATGGGCGGGCCAGGTCGCGGCCTCGTTGCAGGCCGTGCGCAGCACCCAGTCGCCGAGCTCATTGATCAGGCCGGTGTCCTCGGCAATCGGAATGAATTCGACCGGTGACACCATGCCGCGTTCGGGATGGCGCCAGCGCAGCAGCGCCTCGCAGCCGGAGACTTCGCCCGAGTGCAGATTGACCAGCGGCTGGTAGTGGATCTCGAAACCGCCATTGACCAGCGCCTGACGCAGATCCTGCTCCAGGCTGAGACGGGCCTTGGCGCTCGCATCCATCTCCGGCACGAAGAAGCGATAGGTCCGTCGTCCTTCCGCCTTGGCGCCGTACATCGCGAGGTCGGCGTTCTTGATGAGCTGGTCGAGATCGGCGCCGTCCTGCGGCGCCAGCGCGATGCCGATGCTGGCGTCGGTGGAGAGCTGGTGGCCGAGGCAGTGATAGGGGCGGCGGATCGCTTCATGGATCCGCGTCACGAAGGCCAGCACGTCGGTGGACGATTCGATCTTGGTCTGGATCACGGCAAACTCGTCGCCGCCGAGGCGCGCGATCAGGTCACCCGGCTTGAGGCAGGCGCGGATGCGCCCCGCGATCGCTTTCAGCAGCTCGTCGCCGACGTGGTGGCCAAGCGAATCGTTGATGCCCTTGAATTCGTCGACGTCGATGTAGAGCAGGGCGAATTGGCAGCCATCGGCGACGTTCGCCAGCTCGCGTTCGATCTGCTGGCGGAACAGGGTCCGGTTCGGCAGGTCGGTCAGCGCATCGTAATGCGCCATATGCGCGATCTTCTCGTCGGCGCGCCGACGCTCGGTGACGTCGTCGATGACATGAATGAGATAGCGCGGCTCGCCGGCGCCGTCGTTGATGCCGATACGGGTCGAGGTAATGTAGCGCAGGCCCATGCCGGGCATCTGCCAGGCGTGCTCGTCCTTGAACAATCCCTTGGCCGATTTCAGCGCCATGCTGTCGTCGTCGGTGATGTGGGCGGCGGCCCCCTCGGGGAAGATGTCGAAGGCGGTCTTGCCGACGACGTCCTGACGGGACTGGCCGAACAGCTGCTCGGCGACGACGTTGAGCAGCAGATATTGCCGCGTACGGGCGTCCTTCACGGTGATCTGCGAGGGGATGTGGTCGATGATCTCGCTCAGGAAGGTGTAGTTGCGGTCGCGCTCCTGTTCCAGGTTGCGGCGCTCGGTGATCTCCTCGATCGTGGCGACCCATCCGCCCTGTACGAGCGGCGTGTTGATGACCTGGAAGGCGCGGCCGTTGGCCAGCTGATGAGTCAGCGTCGACACCGTGCCTTCGGCGGCGACCCTCATGACCTCGGCGCAAAACGCCTCGACGTCACCGTCGAACGCGCCGCGCTCCTGACGATGATACATCGCCTCACGGATGTGACAGCCGGGCTTGATCACGTCGTGCGACAGGCCGAACATGTCGGCGTAGCGGCGATTGCAGGTGACGATATAGCCGCCCGCGTCGTACAGGATCAGCCCCTGCGACATGTTGTTGAGGGCGGTGTCGAGCCGCAGCCGTTCCGCCTCCAGCCGTTGCTGGGCCTCGCGGTTCTGCCTGACGATCTGCCGGATGATCAGGAACAGGATCAGCGCGATCACGGCGGCCGACAGCGTCGCGGTGGTGACCATGAAACCGGTCTGCTGCCGCCAGTCGGCAAGCGCGGCCGACACGGTGTTGGTGGCCATAATGACCAGCGGGAAATGAGTCAGCGAGACAGCCGAGCCGAGCTTCTCCGTGCCGTCGACCGGGCTCTTGACGCGGAGCGTATGCTGCCCCCCGCGGGTCAGTACCTTCTGCATCAGCGGCGCGTTCTTGTAGTTGGCCCCGATCATCGATTCGACATGCGGGTAGCGCGCCAGCATGATGCCCTCGCGGTCGAACAGCGTGATCGCGGCTCCCTCGGCCAGCGCGACCGAGGCGAAATAGCGCTGGTAGCTGTCGGGATCGATTCGCCGGACCAGCACGCCGACGAAGGTGCCGTCCGGCAGGCTCAGCCGCCGTGCGACGACCGTGGTCCACTTGCCAATCAGGAAGCTGCGCACGGACTCCAGCAGCACCGGCTCGGACGTGGGGTTCGTCTTGAACGACTGGAAATAGGCTCGCGAGGCGATGTTGATTTTGGGCAGCGGCTGCGCACGCGACCAGGCGATCAGCTCGCCGTCGGCATCGTAGATCGCGATGTCGCCGAGATAGGAGACCACGCTGATCTTGCCGCGCAACATGCGGTGGGCCTCAGGCCCCGACATGCGCTCGCGGAACATCTGCGGCGAGGTGATATCAGGCAGGTGCATTTGCCCGATCAATTCGGCGGCGACGACGTCGGAATCCTCAAACTGCTGATCGAAGTGCCGCGCGATCAGCTGCACGGTGTTTTCCAGCTCGCGCTCGCGGTTGGCCAGCGTGCGCTCGCGAAACTCGCTGACGGCCATTGCAGTCACGGCAAAAATGCCGGCGACCAGCAAGGCGCCCGAGAGCGTCAACCACAGCACCGGGCCCCGCCGCATGGCCGCGTCCCGGCCGCCTTTCGCGGCCAGGACCATCGCAGCTGCCATCCGAGCAAAAACCTGGCGCATCCCACTCCCCTGGAGGATGAGAAATACTACGGACAGATGGCGCAATGCTTAGGAAAGCCGGTTACCCATGGCTTAAACCAGTTGCGCAATAGTATGGATATCCAGCAACGCGGGAGCGCCGCGCGTCACGCGTTGGTTGCGCGCGGCGTGGAACGCGCGCTGCGCTGCATCGTTAATGGACGCTTAATGCGAGGTGCCGGCGCTCTTCTCGCCACGGCCGTTGCGCAGCCGCCCAACCACACCGGTCGGGAAGAAATAAACGCTGGCGATGAACAGCAGCCCGAGCCAGAGCAGCCAGCGATCGGGATGCAGCAGCCCCGGCAGCAGCGGCAGACCCGCCTCGCTCGCCGCTTTCGAGGCGACGCCCATCAGCGACTGCAGATAGTTCTGGGCGAGGATGAAGATCGTGGCGCCGATGATCGCGCCGTAGATCGTGCCCATGCCGCCGATCACGACCATCAGCAGGATGTCCAGCATGATGGAGAAGCTGAGCGAGGTGTCCGGTCCCGCATAGCGCAGCCACAGCGCATTGAGAATGCCGGCGCTGGCGGCGACCAGGGCCGCGAGGCAGTTGGCGTAGGTGAGATGAAACACGGTGCGGAAGCCGAGCGCCTCGGCGCGAAAGCGGTTCTCGCGGATCGCCTGCAGCACGCGGCCGAACGGCGAGTTCACCACGCGCAGCAGCGCGAGGATCATCAGGGCCGAGACCGCGAACACCAGATAGAAGGTCAGGATGCGGCCGTTGATCTCGAAGCCGAACAGGCTTTTGGAGATCAGCACCGTGCCGGGGCGCAGCAGCTCGGGCAGCTGAAAGCTGCGCCCATCTTCGCCGCCGGTGAGCCAGGAGAGCTGCGAGGCCAACACCTGGAAGGCGGAGGCGACAGCGAGCGTGATCATCGCAAAGAAGATCGCCGCCACCCGCAGCGAGAACAGACCGATGGCGAGCGCCAGCAGCGCGGCGAGCGGCAGGCCGACGACGATGCCTGAAGCGACCGCGGCCCAGTTCGGTCCCATGCCGTACAGCGCGATCGCAATTGCGTAGCTGCCGATGCCGTAGAACATGGTGTGCGCGAACGACACCGTGCCGGTATAGCCGAGCAGCAGATCGTAGGATGCCACCAGCGCGGCAAACACGCAGATCTTGGCCGCGACGTTCAGCGCCTTGGCGCCCGGGAACAGGAACGGCGTTGCCGCCAGCGCCAGGATGATGACGACGAGAAGAAGCGTGAGCACGCGGCTGCGCGGCGGATCGCCTGACAAAATCATCATCGGCTGGTCACCGCATAGAGGCCGCGCGGCCGCCACATCAGAATGGCGACCATCAGCAGGATGTTGGAAACGAGAGCGAGTTTCGGCACCAGGAAGCCGCCGTAATTGGCGACCATCGCCACCAGGATCGCGCCGATGAAGCAGCCGCCGATCGAGCCGAGGCCGCCGATGATGACCACGACGAAGATCAACACCGTGAGCTCGTCGCTCATGGAGGCATGGACCTGCTCGCGATACAGCGCCCACATCACGCCGCCGAGGCCGGCCAGCGCCGACCCCGTCATGAACACGCCGAGGAACAGCCGCCGGATGCGATAGCCGAGCGCCTCGACCATCTCGCGGTTCTCGACGCCGGCGCGGATCAAGAGGCCGAGCTTGGTGCGGTTGAGCACGAGCTGGATCGCGACGAAGACCGCAAGCCCGATCAGCGTCGCCAGCACGCGGTACTTTGCGATCGCGACGTCGCCGAAGATGAAGGAGCCGCGCAGCGATGATGGCAGCGGCATCGGGATGATCTGCGGTCCCCACAGCGCATAGAGCGTCTGCTCCGCCACGATCAGCCCGCCGGTCGTCATCAGGATCTGCTTCAGGTGCTGGCCGTAGACGGGCAGGATCAGCACGCGCTCGACGACCAGGCCGAGCGCGCCGGAGACGGCCATCGAGAGCAGCGCCGCCGGCGCCAGCACTGCAAGGTTGATCCAGAGCGAATCGGCCTGCACGGAGGCCGCGAACGGCGCGAACACCAGCGTTGCGACATAGGCGCCGACCGCGATGAAGGCGCCGTGGCCGAAATTCAGCACGTCCATCAGGCCGAACACCAGCGTCAGCCCGGATGCCATGATGAAGATTATCATGCCCATGGCGAGGCTCGCGGCCGTCAGCGTCAGCCAGGTCGAGGGTGAGCCGACCAGCGGGATCATGACGAGCGCGAGCGCGATCGGCAGCAGGACCGGCGCGAGGTCGCGCTTCGGCTTCGGCAGCGGATCCGATGCGGCGAGGTCCGTCATTGATGCGCCTCCAGGCTCAGGCCCAGCAGCCGCTCCTGCAGCGGCACGTCGGAGGCCAAGGCCGCCATCTCGCCGCGATGGACGATGGTGCCGTTGTCCATCACCAGCACGCTGTCGCCGAGCTCGCGGGCGGCAAAGAAATTCTGTTCGACCAGGAGAATGGTCGCGCCCTTGCGCTTGATCTCCTTCAGGCACTCGATCAGCGCCATCACGATCGCGGGCGCGAGGCCCTTGGTCGGCTCGTCGATCAGCAGCAGCTTGCGCGGCTCGATGATGGCGCGCGCGATCGACAGCATCTGCTTCTGCCCACCCGAGAGACTGCCCGCGCGCGACAGCCAGAACCGGCGCAGCGCCGGGAAGAAGCCGAAAATCCATTCCAGCTGCTTGTCATCCATTGCCGCGTCGCGCGCGGCGAGGATGAGATTTTCCTTCACCGTGAGATCGGAGAACACCGCCATGCTCTCCGGCACATAGCCGACGCCGAGCCGCGCGATGTCGGGCGTGGCGCGGCTCTCGATGCGCTCGCCACTGAGCGTGATCTCGCCCGAGGAGGCTTGCCACAGCCCCATGATGGTGCGCAGCGTCGTGGTCTTTCCGGCGCCGTTGCGCCCGAGCAGCATCGTCACTTGTCCCTGCGGCACCGCGAGGTCGATGCCCTGCAGGATGTGATAGCGCCCGATATGGGTGTGCACGCCGGAGAGATTGAGAAGCTCGCTCATGCCGCGCTCCCTGCAGCGTTCTTGGGTGCGACGCCGAGATAGGCTTCCTGCACGATCGGCGAGGCGATCACCTCGGCAGGTAGGCCGTCGGCGACGAGCTGGCCGTTGTGCAGCACGATGATGCGGTCGGCGAGCGAGCGCACCACGTCCATCTTGTGCTCGACGAGCAGGATGATCTTGCTCTTGTCCTGCTTGAGCTGGGCGATGAGATTCAGCACGACCGGCACCTCGTCGATGCTCATGCCGGCGGTCGGCTCGTCGAACATGAAGACTTTTGGCTCCAGCGCGATCATCAGCGCGACCTCGAGCTTGCGCTGGTCGCCATGCGACAGCGCCGTCGCGGCGACACCGCGGCGGTTGCCGAGCGCGACCTGGTCGAGGATGGCGTCGGCGCGCGCGATCAGATCGCGGCGGACCATCCAGGGCCGCAGCATGTCGTAATGGGTGCCATCGGCTGCCTGCACCGCGAGGCGGACGTTTTCTTCCACCGTGAGATTGGGAAACAAATTGGTGAGCTGGAACGCGCGCCCGAGACCCGCACGGGTCCGCAGTGGTGCGGAATGCTGGGTGATGTCGGTGCCGTCAAACAGGATGCTGCCGCTCGATGCACGCAACTGGCCCGAGATCAGGTTGAAATAGGTGGTCTTGCCGGCGCCGTTCGGCCCGACGATGGCGGTGAGCTCACCCGGGCGGAACGTGCAGCTGACCTTGTTGACGGCGACATGCCCGCCGAAGCGGATGGTGAGGTCGCGGGTTTCGAGAGAGAGCGTCATTGGGGTCTGCGATGGGTGAGATGAGTGTGACGGCTAGCACCGCTGCGCCCCTCCCCCGCTTGCGGGGGAGGGTAGGGGAGAGGGTATCTCCGCGGGCGAGAACCCCAAGAGGTGAGAGCCCTCTACCGGCCTCTCCCGCCTTCGCCAAAGCTTCGGCGGACAAGAGCGGGAGAGGTGAAGAAAGAAAGATCAACGCTTGTTCTTGATCGGAACGTCCATGTCCTCGATCTTCAGCTCGCGCACCGGCTCGAGCACGGCCCAGGCGACGTTCGGATCGACCTTGACCTTGAAGTGATACATGCTCTGCAGCGCCTGATGGTCTTCCTTCCGGAACACCATCTTGCCCTTCGGCGTGTCGAACTCCATGCCTTCCATCGCCGTGATAAGCTTCTCGGTGTCGGTCGACTTCGCCTTGGTGACGGCGGCGACGACGGACATCGCGGCCGCAAAGCCGCCGGCGGTGAAGAAATCCGGCGGCGCCTTGAAGCGCTTCTGGTGCTCGGCGACGAGCCAGTCGTTCACCGGGTTCTTGGGGATGTCGTAGTAGTAATAGGTCGCGCCTTCCATGCCCGGCAGGCCCTTATAGGCGGCGAGCGCCGGCAGGATGTTGCCGCCGGTCGAGAGCTCGATGCCGTAGCGCTTCGGATCCATGTCCTGGAGCTTGGACGGCGGGTTGCCGGCGCCGGCCCAGATCATCCAGATGATCTTGCGGCCCGGCTTGTCCTTCAGCGCGTCGAACAGGCGTTGCCCGATGGCGGTGAAGTCGGTCGTGTTGGCGGGTGCGTATTCCTCGGTCGCGAGCGTCGCACCCGTCTTGGCAAGCGCCTCTCTGAAAGCGGCGACGCCGTCGCGGCCGAAGGCGTTGTCCTGCGCCAGCGTGGCGACAGTCACGCCCTGCTTGCCGATCGCGACCGCGTTCGAGATCGCATCCTGCGACGAATTGCGCCCCGTGCGGAAGATGTAGCGATTCCACTTCTCGCCGGTAATCTGGTCCGCGACCGCCGGCTCGACGATCAGGATCTTCTTGTTTTCCTCGGCCACCGGAAGAATCGCCAACGCCGCAGCCGATGAGGTCGTGCCGACAGCGATGTCGACCTTGTCGTCCTGATAGGCTTCGGCAAGCGCGGCCTTGGCAAGGTCCGGCTTGCCCTGGTCGTCCTTGGTGACGATGACGATCTTGCGCCCGTCGAGCGTCATGGTGCCCTTGGTGGCGTATTCGAAGCCCATCTGCAGGCCGGTCTCGGTCTGCTTGGCATAGGCCTCGAGCGGACCGGTCTTGCCGTAGATCAATCCGATCTTGAGGTCGTCGGCGCGCGCGGAGGTCACCGCGGCCATGGCGAGAATGGTTGTTGTTATGATGAGTGATCGACGCACGATGGTCCCTCCTGTCTAAATTTATTGGGCAACAGCGATTTGCATAGCTTGATGAACATTGCAATTCGACCTTACGGCCGAGATCGCTGCCAGCACGCTCTGCATTATTTTTGACCCTGCCGTGCCGCGAGCCGCGCTCCGTCGGTCGCGCCACCCGCTTCGATCTGCCAGTCCGACCGGGCTTCCTCGGCACTCTCGAAGATGTGCGGCGCGACGCCGCGCCGCTCCAGCGCCTCGCCGAGCTTGATGCGCAGGAAGCCCGAGGTCGTGTAGCGTGACACGCCGGAATAGTAGCGGTCGACCAGGCTCCTCACCATAGCCGAGTAATCGTCCAGCAGCTCCGGCAGGATCGAGAAGTTGTCATAGTTGACGATGGCGTAGACCTTGCGGCCGAGCGGGCCGAGCCTGGTTGCGACAATCCGCCCGATCTCTTCGATATCGGTCTTGCTGCGCAGGGGGTAGCGCTCGAGGTTGACGAAGAACAGGTTCTGTTCCTCGTCGAAGGTGAAGCGCTGGTCGAGCGGGATGGTCAGCAGCCGTTCGCGCAGATCCATGGGGCCGTCGCGGAAAATGCGTGCATCCATCAGGCCCGGTTCGCGCGGGATCAGCGGCTTGAAATCCATCAGGTTGAGGATGTCGCGTTCGATGTCGATGCCGGGCGCGACTTCCGTAAGTTCGAGCCCGCCGGGTCGCAACGCGAACACGCAGCGCTCGGTGACGTAGAGCACGCGCTGCCCGCGCTTGGCGGCGAACGGCCCGCTGAAAGTCACGTGCTCGACCTTGTCGACGAACTTGCGCGACTTCGCTTCCTCGACAATGGCAAGCTTGCCGTCGTTGACCGCGATGCGCTGGCGCCCGGCGGCAAAAGTGCCGACGAATACGACCTCCTTGGCGTTTTGGCTGATGTTGATGAAGCCGCCGGCGCCGGCAAGCTTCGGCCCGAACTTGCTGACATTGAGATTGCCGGTGCGATCGACCTGCGCAAGCCCGAGGAAGGCGGCATCCAGCCCGCCGCCGTCATAGAAGTCGAACTGATAGGGCTGGTCGATCACCGCCTGGGTGTTGATCGCCGCGCCGAAATCGATGCCGCTTGCGGGAATGCCGCCGATCACGCCGGGCTCGGCGGTCAGCGTGATCAAGTCGATGATGCGCTCTTCATTGGCAACAGAAGCGATCCCCTCGGGCATGCCGATGCCGAGATTGACGACGCTGTTGGCCTTCAGCTCGAAGGCAGCGCGGCGGGCGATGATCTTGCGCTCGCTCAGCGGCATCACCGGCAGCGAGGCCGTGCGCACACGGATCTCGCTGGAATAGGCAGGGCTATATTGCGTGCCAAACGTCTGCCAGTGATGCTCCGGCTTGGCCACGACGACGCAATCGACGAGCACGCCGGGGATCTTGACCTGACGCGGGTTGAGGCTGCCGCTCTCGGCGACACGTTCGACCTGGGCGATGACGATGCCGCCGGAATTATGCGCGGCCATGGCAATTGCCAGCGCCTCCAGCGTCAGCGCTTCCTTCTCCATGGTCAAATTGCCGTCGGGATCGCCAGTGGTGGCGCGGATGATGCCGACATCGATCGGGAACGTCCGATACAGCAGGCACTCCTCGCCGCGCAGCGTGATCAGTTCCACCATGTCCTCGGTGGTGCGCGCGTTCAGCTTGCCGCCGCCATGCCTGGGATCGACGAAGGTGCCCATGCCGACACGGGTGATATGGCCCGGCCGGTGTGCCGCGATGTCGCGAAACAGATGCGTGATCACGCCCTGCGGCAGATTATAGGCCTCGATCTGGTTCGCGATCGCGAGCTGCTGAAGCTTGGGCGCAAGGCCCCAATGCCCGCCGATCACGCGGCGGACGAGGCCCTCATGTGCGAAATGATTGAGGCCCTTATGCTTGCCGTCGCCCTGGCCCGCGGCATAGACCAGCGTCAGATTGCGCGGCTTGCCCTGCGTGTAGGGCGCATCGCTTTCGTTGGAGAGATACAGTTCCTCCAGCGCGATCGCGATCTCCTCGGCAAAGCCAATGCCGACGAAGCCGCCGGTCGCGACCGTGTCGCCGTCGCGGATCAGCATGACGGCCTCAGCCGCCGTGACGATCTTGCCCTTCTCGGAATTGGGCAGGTAAGCCAAGGCAGGATGCTGGCTCATCGCATTCCCTCCCATGTTTGATGCGGATCGTAGGGTCCGCTTGTCTTGCCTTGTTTGATCTGTATCACGGGAGCGGCGTGCCGCTCCCGTGCCGTAACGACGGGTCCTTCAGGCTTGGCCGACCTTGCGCGTTTCGGTCGCGAAATAGACCGAGACCACCGTGATGATCGCAAGCGCGATCATGTAGACCGAGATCGGCCAGGTCGCGGGTGCATAGGCCGTCATCAGGCCCGTCGCGATCAACGGCGACAGCGCGCCGGCGAAGATCGAGGCGAGGTTGTAGCCGAGCGAGACGCCGCTATAGCGCACCTTGGTGCCGAACAGCTCCGACAGGAAGCTCGCCTGCGGGCCGTACATCGCGGCATGACCGACCGCGAGGCCAAGCACGATCGCAATCCAGGCATATTGCGGATTCTTGGTCGCCAGCAGCGTGAACAGCGGGAACGACATCAGCGCCGAGAACACCGCGCCGAAAATATAGATCGGCCGGCGCCCGAGCTTGTCCGATAGCGCGCCGAAAGCCGGAATGGTGACGGTCTCGATCGCGGCTGCTATCAACACGCCGTTCAGCATATCCTGCCTGTTCATGCCGAGCGATTGCGTCGCATAGGCGAGCACGAAGGTCGCGTAGATGTAGAAAAAGCCGTTCTCCGCGAAGCGCGCGCCCATCGCGAGCAGGATGTTCTTCGGATACATCCTGATCGCCTCGAGGATCGGCATCTTCACTTCCTGCTTGCTGTCCTTGACCTTCTGGAATTCCGGCGATTCCGCGATGGTGAAGCGGATCCACAAGCCGACCAGCACCAGCGCGATCGAGAACAGGAACGGGATGCGCCAGCCCCAGGCCAGCAGTTGCGCGTCCGTCAGCATCGCCGAGACCACCGAAAAGACCAGCGTGCCGAGCACGAGGCCGAGCGGCGCGCCAAGTTGCGGCCAGCTGCCGTAAAAGCCCTTCCTGTTCTCGGGCGCATGCTCGACTGCCATCAGCACAGCGCCGCCCCATTCGCCACCGAGGCCAAAGCCCTGAACCAGACGGCAGGTCACGAGCAGGATGGCGGCCCAGATGCCGGCGGTGTCGTAGGTCGGGAGGAATCCGATCGCAGCCGTCGCTGCGCCCATGATCAGCAGCGTGAGATACAGCATGGTCTTGCGGCCGATCTTGTCGCCGTAGTGACCGAACACGACGCCGCCGAGTGGACGCGCGATGAAGCCGAGCGCATAGGTCGCGAACGCCAGCAGCGTGCCGATCATGGGATCGAAGGTCGGAAAGAACAGCTTGTTGAAAATCAGCGCCGCGGCGGTGCCGTAGAGGAAGAAGTCGTACCACTCGATGGCCGTGCCGATCAGGCTCGCGGTGGCGACCGTGACGTGCGAGGGCTGTTTGGCCTGAAGCTGATGGACTGAGATCGCTTCACTCATCTTGCGTCCTCCCTGGTTGCGAATGCGCATGTGCAGCATGCGTCATTGTGCAGAGCGAAGAGCAAGGTCCGCGCCAGTTGCGTTCGCATGAGGCAAAATGGCTTAAAATACAGCAGATTCAGCGTCCGCTCGGAGAAGCGATCTCGGAGCGCCGTGTCAGGAATCCGAGACTCCGGACACGCGGTGTCTCGGATCTCAGACGGTGGCGGCGCCCGAGGCGAGCCCGAACTTGGCGAGCTTCTTGTAGAAGGTCGCGCGCGAGATCTGGAGCATCTTGGCTGCTTCCGAGATCTGGCCGTTGCTGGCGGCAAGCGCCTGCTCCAGCGTGTGCTTCTCGAACTCGGCCTCGGCTTCCGCATAGGGCAGGACGAGACCGGTCGGCCGCAATGGTGCCGCGGGTATCATTTCTGCGCTCACAGGGAGAATGCGATCGAAGTCGTCGCTGGTGAGGCGTCCCGAATCGCTCAGGATCAGCGCCCGTTCCAGGATGTTGCGCAGCTCGCGGACATTGCCGGGCCAGCCGTACCGCGCGAGCGCAGTCAGGCCGCTCGGCGTGATCCTGGCATTGAGATAGTCGCCGGATGCGCTGATGTCTTCGAGCAGCCGTCCGCAGATCTCGGGCAGGTCGTCCAGGCACTGGCGCAGCGGCGGCAGCACAATCGAGAGCACGTTCAGCCGATAGTAGAGATCGGCCCGGAATGTCCCCTCGCTGACCCGCTTGTGCAGGTCGACATTGGTGGCCGCAATCACGCGAACGTCAACCTTGGTGACCTTGTCGGAGCCGAGCGGTTCGATCTCCCGCTCCTGCAGAACGCGCAGCAGCTTGGCCTGCAATTGCAGCGGCATCTCGCCGATCTCGTCCAGAAACAGCGTGCCGCCGTCGGCGACCCGGAATTTTCCGTCGCGGCCCTTGCGATCCGCGCCGGTGTAGGCGCCCGGCGCCGCACCGAAGAACTCCGATTCGATCAGCGTATCCGGGATCGCCGCGACGTTGACGCTGACGAACGGCTTTTCGGCGCGCGCGGACGCATTGTGAATCGCCTGCGCCAGCATTTCCTTGCCAGTACCGGTCTCGCCGGTGAGCAGCACGGTGACGCTCTGGCGCGCGGCGCGCGCGGCGAGCTTCTTGGCCTGCGCGATGCTCGCGGTGTTGCCGACATAGTCCTCGAAGGTGAAACGTGCGGCGCGCGCGTGCGACAATTGTCGTCGTGCCAGCCGCAGGTCGTTCTCGAGCTGGGCGACGCGACCGAGCAGCGGCTTCAGGCCTTCGAGGCGATCATAGAGCACGAAGCCGATCGCACCGATGATGTTGCCTTTCTCGTCCTCGATCGGCATGCGGGTGACGACGAGCTGCTCGCCGCCAAGCTCCATGATGTCCAGGATGATCGGCTCGCCCGTTTCCACGACCCTGCGCATCAGGCTGTTGGGGATGACCTCCTCGATCGGACGGCCGAGCGCCTCGGATTCATGCGAGAGGCCGATCGCGGTCACGTATTTCTCGTTGACATAGACCACACGTCCGCTGCGATCGATCGCGATGGCACCTTCGCACAGATGCTCCAGCCGCTCGAACAGCGTCTCCATCGCGCGGGCGCGGATGTAGGCGGGATCACTGACGACGGAAGAGGGACCGGACATGGCGTACCTCGCGGGAAGCCCGCCTGTTTATTACCAAAAGCGCAGCTGTTTCAAAGGGGAATCGGTGGGGCGGGGTTAATGCAGAAGTCCGGCGTCAGACTCGGTCGTCGTCCCGGACAAGCGCTTTTGCGCGCCCCGGGATGACAGTGAGCTTGCTGCGCTGCGTCAGTTACCGCCGATACCCGTTTGCCCGCGAATAACCCTGCCGATTCTGCTGCATCGGACGGGCGGCAGAGACGCTCGCGCGGGACTCGCTTGATGCGGGGGTGGCGAGCTTCAGCTCCTCCAGGAAGATCGGGCGGGCGAAGTAATAGCCCTGCGCATAGCGGATCTTGGTCGCGGCCTGGAGATAGGCGAGTTCCTCGTAGGATTCGATGCCTTCGGCAATGACCGTCATGCCGAGCGCTTCGCTCAGGGATTCGATCGCGCGCAGGATGCCCTGGCTGCGCGGCCGCTTATGGATGTCGGTGATGAAGGAACGGTCGATCTTGATCTCGTCGGCGGTGATGTCGGCGAGCGCCGACAGCGACGAATAGCCGGTGCCGAAATCGTCGATGGAGATGCCGACGCCGAGCTTGCGGAACATCGGCAGGATTTCGGCCTGAAAGTGGTTCTTGGCGACGAAGGCGTCCTCCGTCACCTCGATCATGAATCGCCCGGGAAAGCCGGTGTCCTCCAGCGCCTGCGCGAAGTTGCGCATGAATTCGGGGTTGCCGGCCTGCTTGGCGGCGACGTTGATGCTGATGGTGGCTTCCGCGCCAAAGGTGTCGTTGATCAGGTCGATCGACTTGACGATCTCGGCCAGCACGAGATGGGTCAATTCGTCGATCAGCCCAAGCTCGCCCGCGAGATTGATGAACGAGCCCGGCGCCTGGATCACGCCCTCGTCGTCGCGCAGCCGCACCAGCGCCTCGATGCCCTTCACCTCCTGCGTGCGGATGTCGACCTTGGACTGGAAGGCGCAGCAGAACCGCTTTTCGAGGATGGCCATCCGCAGCGACTGCTCGATCTTCATCCGTGCCAGCGCCTCGCGCTCCATGCCGGCATCGAAGAAGGAGGCAGATCCCTTGCCATTGTTCTTGATGCGGTACATCGCGATGTCGGCGTTCTGGCGCAGCGTCTCGAAGCTGCGACCATGATCGGGATAGAGGCTGACGCCGACCGAGGTCGAGACGAAGACCTCCGAATTGTCGATGAAGAACGGCGCGGTCAGCCGCTCCAGGGTCGACCGCATGAATTCTGCGACTTCCTCCTGGCTCTGGATCGGTGAGAGCAGCAGCAGGAATTCGTCGCCGGAGATGCGTGACAGCATGTCGGAATCGCGCAAGTCGCGCCCAAGCCGCTTCGACAGCTCGACCAGCAGCGCGTCGCCGACGGCGTGGCCGTAATAGTCGTTGATGTGCTTGAAATTGTCGACGTCGAGAAAGGCGAGAGCGAACTGCTCACCGCTGCGATCGCGCGCCAGCAGGCTGTTGGCGCGATGTTCGATCACGCGCCGCGAGGGTAGTCCGGTCAGCTCGTCGAAATAGGCCGAGCGAAACAGCTGGTCCTCGAAATTCTTTTGTTCGGTGATGTCGGCGGAAGCCGAGATCAAGAGCTCGCGTCCGGCGAGCTGCACCGGCCGATGGGTGGTCAGCAGCACCTGGCGCGCGGCGCCGTCCTGGAGCGCTTCTTCGGAGACAACGGCTTGTCCGGCCTTGAGCGCGCGCTCGCATGCCTCGCGGCGTTGCGCGAGATCCGGCGATGGACGACTGCCGTCCATGCCGAGCTGGGCGGCGGCGACATCGTTAACCAGGAGAAGCTTGCCTTGCGCGTCCTGCACGGTCAGGCCGGCAGGCAGCATTCTAACGATTTCCTTGAGGAAACCGAGTTCGGCTTCGCTCGCGCCGGAATATTTGTTGTCGTTCATAGAAGTCATGAATCTTGTTGTTTCAGCGCGCCTTTGCAATGGGCGCGATCATGCGCAGTTCCCTCTTAGGTTTGGTTAAGGGGTCCGCAGAAATACTGGGGTGTTTGGCGAGAAACTTGCCGCGATGCAGGGCACGCCGCCGATCGTCATTAACAGAAGGTCAACAACGCTTGCGAAAGCGCGAGCATAGCGCGCGGATCGCTTTCGTTTGAAGACATGTGAGCCGTTGTCGACGAGTATTTAGCCTCATCCTGAGGATGACCGCGGAGCGGTCGTCTCGAAGGACGAGGCGTGCGCGCAGGCTATTCACTCTTGGGAATCCTGCACTGCATGATGCAATGCAGCCCGGTCTTCAAATAAGAGACCTCGGTCTTGCCGTCGAAGGCCGAGAGCGCCGACTTCAGGAGCTTGGTGCCGAAGCCGGGCGCCGAGATGTCGCCGACAGTCGGCCCCTCGGTTTCGTCCCAGGTGACGGTCAGGCGATCGTCGGTGAGGGTCCATGATACCTGCAACAATCCGCGCGGTGATGAGAAGGCGCCGTATTTGCCGGCGTTGGTGGCGAGCTCGTGAAACATCAGTGACAATGTCACCGCTAGCTTCGGTGGCAGGAACAGCCGATCACCATTGAGAGTGAAGCGGACATGGCCGTAAGGGCCGAGCTCGGAGATCAGGAGATCGCGGATGTCGCATCCGGCCTTGTCGATCCGCGAGATCAGATCGTCGGTCGCGGCCAGCGAGCGCAGCCGCGGGTCGATCCGGGCCCAGACCTGTGGCTGATCGTGCAGCACCTGGTGCAGCACGGCGTGCACGGTCGACAGCTTGTTCTTGAGCCGGTGCTGCAGCTCGTCGACCAGCACCTTGCGATAGTCTTCTTCTTCAATCAGGCGCCTGGAAATCCTGCGCTGCTCCGCCAGCATCGTGCGATAATGCTCGACGCCCCAGATGGTGAGCGCACAGACGCCCCAATAGAGCGTCAGCAGCGCGAACCGCGCGCGATCGGCATAGGCGTCGCCGAAATTCAGGACGACGCCGAGCACGCCGCCGACCAGCGCGGTCACGATGCCGACCCGCAGCCCTCCGAAGGCGGCTGCAAAGAACACGGCCGGGAAGTACGGCGTGAAGTAGACGTCGGGGCGGACATGCGCGAGGCCCCAGCGCGCCAAGGTCGAGAGCAGCAGGCAGGCCACCGCGAATGCAATGCTGAGACCAAGCGATGGCGGCGCTACGCCCTGCCAGCCCTTGCGGAATTCGTCGATCAGCTTCCCCATGCCGAAGTCTTCATTGCCGAAGGTGCCAAAATTGTGATCGCAGGCCCGCGCAACCGAAGCCAGCGGCAGCGCTCGCGCGCATGGCGTTCAATCAGGAAGCCTCGCAGCTCCGGCGACAGTGCCGTAGGGTGGGTTAGACGGCGTCTGCGCGCAGGCGCTGGCGTAACCCACCACTTCTGTCGCCGCGGAGATTAAAGAAGAAACGAGAAGCGAGCGCTAGACCGCCTTCATCCGCACCTTCAATCCATCCCGCGGCTTCGGGATCGGCCACATCTGCCAATCCGGCTTGTAGCCCGGCGCGAGCGACACTTCGATGTTTTGCAGGAAATGCCGCGCGAAACACTTCGCCTGCATGTAGGCGAAGTGCAGGCCGAGGCACATATGCGCGCCGCCGCCGAACGGCACCCAGGCGAAGCGGTGACGGTTGCGCTGGGCTTCCTCGGTGAAGCGCAACGGATCGAAACGGTCCGGCTCCGGCCAGATGTCCTTCATATGATGCGTGTAGAGCGGATTGACGCCGACCGCGGTGCCGGCCGGGATCGTGAAGCCCTTGAAGGTGAAATCGCGCATCGCGCGGCGCGGCATCGAGGGCACCGGCGGCTTGATCCGCAGTGCTTCCTTGAACGCCATCTCCGACAGCGGCATCTTTTCGAGATCATCGAAGCTGGTCGGCGCGCCCGGCGCCAGCCCGAGCGCGAGAACCTCGTCTCGCAACCTGGTCTGCCAGTCCTTGTTGGCGGCGAGCTCGCCGATGAAGGAGGTCAGCGACGATGTCAGCGTGTCGTGCGCGGCCATCATCAGGAAGCTCATATGGTCGATGATGTCCTGATCGGACAGCAGCGCACCATCCTCATGGGTGGCGCGGCAGAGCTGCGAGAACAGATCATCGCCACCGTGATTGCCGCGACGGAGCGGAATCTGCTCGCGGAAATAGGCGATGATGCGTTTGCGCCCCTTCACGCCGGCCGCCATCTGGGTGCCGGGCAGGGGACGGCGGATCGGGGCGACGGCGGCCGCCACCATGTCGACGAAGGCGCGGTTGATCTCGTCCACTTCGGGCCCGATGTCGGCGCCGAGGAAAGACGCCGCCGCGAGATCGAGCGTGAGCTGCTTCATCGCCGGATAAAGCTGCATCTCGCCGGGCTTGGCCTTCCACCGGGCGACGCGCGCGGAGATGCCGCGATCGAGATCGCTCAGATACGACTTCATCGGCCCGGACTTGAACGCGACCGACAGCGCCTTGCGATGCAGCCGGTGCTCGTCGAAATCGAGCAGCATCAGACCGCGCGGAAACAGCAGGCCCAGCACCTTGTTCCAGCCGTGCGTGGACGAGAACAGCTTCTGCTGGTCGAACAGCACGAGCTCGTTGGCCTCGGGCCCGAGCAGCACCACGTTGGTCTCGCCGAACAAATGGGTGCGATAAACAGGGCCGTATTTGGCGCCGTTCGCCTCGATATGCCCCTTGGGATCGGCGAGCGTCTGAAAGGTCTTGCCGATGATCGGCCAGCCCTCGTCGCCGGGAATGTGCGTCAGCGCATTGCGCTTGGGCGCTGTGTACTCAAGCGCGGGTGAGGCCACGTTCTGCATCGACATGACGATTGCTCCGGTTAGCCGCGCTTCTATAGCACAATCCGGCGACGACGGGTGATCTAGACCTATCGCTTGGCCGCTTCCTTCTGCAGATCCGGCGCGTTGACGGCGGGAATGGCGACGCGGCCGGGGCCGGTCACCTTCAGCGCCTCGGCGGCCTTCTCGTTTTGCATGATCTTGGCCATCACGGCTTGTCCCGCGCGCTCGAAGATCGCGCGGTTCTCGATCACGAACTTTTGCGACCTGCGCAGGCCGTCGATATAGCCGTTGATTTCAGGTACGACATAGCGCGCCACCATGTCCCAGCTGCGGCGCGTGGCTTCCGGATTGGCCCAGTCATGCACGAAGCCGATGATGGCGCCGACGCCGCCGGAGACTTCCATCACGTTCTTGATGGTTTTGACGAGATCGTCGGGCGTGCCGATGGTTGACGCCGCGCCCTCGACAAACGCGGTCTTGTCCACGGCTTCGTCGGGCGAGGAGAATTCGGTCAGGCCCGGCCGCTGCAGCGTGCCGACATTATATTCGTTGTGCCAGCGCATCAGCCCGGCGCCGGCTTCTTTCCGCGCCTGCTCACGGCTCTCGGCGATGTGGAAGGACAGGAGCACGCGCCAGTCGGCGCGGTTGACCTTGGTGCCATGCTTTTTGGCGGCATCTTCGGCGAACTGCCATTGCTGCTGCAGCGACATCAGCCCCTGTGTCGTCATCGAGCCCAGCGAGATGATGCCGATGCCGTATTTGCCGGCCAGCGTCATGCCCGAAGGCGAGATCTGCGAGGCCACGACGAACGGCATCTCCTCCTGCAGGGGCAGGATCTGCAGCGCGGCGTCGTTCATGGTGAACCAGTCGGTCTTGGCGGTGACACGCTCGCCGTTGAACAGGCGACGGATCACGTCGATCGCCTCGTCCTGGCGATCGCGCTGCGTCATCGGATCGATGCCGAGCGTGTGGGCATCGGAGGCGAGCGCGCCCGGGCCGGAGCCGAAGATGGCGCGGCCGCCCGTCATATGGTCGAGCTGCACCATGCGCTGGGCGACGTTGAAGGGATGGTGATAGGGCAGCGATATCACGCCGGTGCCGAGCCTGATCCGCTTGGTGCGCTCGCCGGCTGCGGCCAGGAACATTTCGGGCGAAGCGATCATCTCCCAGCCGGAGGAATGGTGCTCGCCGCACCAGAACTCGTCATAGCCGAGATTGTCGAGCTGCTCGACCAGGTCGAGATCGCGCCGGAACTGGAGCATCGGGTGCTCCCCGATCGGGTGATGCGGGGCAAGAAAGGCCCCAAACTTCAGGCGCGCCATGGCGTTCTCTCCGGCTTTGTTTTTCTATTTGTTGGTAGGCGGAAGCTACGTGTCCGATGGCACGAACGCAATCGCGCGATGTCCCGCGCTGCGGAATGAAAGGCATGCGCGCTGAGACGAGATGTCTCTTCTCCCTCTCCCCGTTCTTACGCGGCGAGGTGAGGAAGGATCACCGCGTCATCCTGTTCCACGCATCGAGCCCGGCGATCTTGTAGGCCTCGGCCAGCGTCGGATAGTTGAACGTGTTCTGGATGAAATAGTCGATGGTGCCTTTGAGATTCAGCACGGCCTGGCCGATATGGATCAGCTCGGTGGCGCCTTCGCCGAGAATGTGTACGCCGAGCAGGCGGCGGGTCTTGGTCGAGAAGATCATCTTCATCATGCCGCTGTTCAGCCCCATGATGTGACCGCGCGAGGTCTCGCGGAAGCGGGCGATGCCGACCTCGTAGGGAATGCCGCGCGTGCGCACCTCTTCTTCCGTCAGCCCGGCGGTCGAGATCTCCGGCACCGAATAGATGCCGTAGGGAAAGAATTCCGGCGGCGCCAAGGGCTCCATGCCGAGCGCGTGGCAGGCGGCGACGCGGCCCTGCTCCATCGAGGTCGAGGCGAGGCTCGGAAAGCCGATCACGTCGCCGGCCGCATAGATGTGCGGCACGCTGGTCTGCAAGGTGACAGGGTCGACCTTGATGCGGCCGCGATGATCGACGGCGATGCCGGCGGCCTCCAGATTGAGCCGGTCGGTGGCGCCGACGCGGCCGGCCGCAAACAGCAGCATTTCCGTGGTGACGTGTCGCCCGTCGGAGAGATGCGTGACGGTGCTGCCCTGCGCATTCTTCTCGATCGAATTGACCTTGGCGCCGAGCCGCAGCGCGACGTTGCGGTCGCGCAGCTCGTGCATGAACTCGTCGATCAGTTCCTTGTCGATGAAATCGAGGAAGGTCGGCCGCGGCTCGATCAGGGTCACGGGCACGTCGAGCGCGCTGAAGATGGTGGCGTATTCGACACCGATCACGCCGGCGCCGATCACGGCGAGGCTGCGCGGCAGTTTTGGCAGCTCGATGATCTCGTCGCTGTCGAGCACGGTGACGCCGTCGAACGGCACATAGTCGGGGCGGAACGGGCGCGTGCCGCAGGCGATCAGGATGAAGGCGGCCGACACGGTCTTGGTCTCGCCGATGGCGCTGGTGATCTCGACCTCGTGCGGCGACACCAGGCGCGCCTCGCCATTGGCGGTGCGGACGAGGTTGCGGCTGAATTGATGCTCGAGCACCTCGACCTCGTGGTCGAGCGTCTTCTGCAGCCGCGTCATCAGATCGCTCGCGGCGATATCCTGCTTCACCCGGTAGGAGCGGCCGTAAAAGCCGCGCTCGCGCCAGCCCGAGAGATTGAGCACCGTCTCGCGCAGCGTCTTGGAGGGGATCGTGCCGGTGTGAACCGAGACGCCGCCGACCCGCCGGCCTTTTTCCACCACAAGCACAGCCTTGCCGAGCTTGGCACATTGCACCGCGGCCCGGCGCCCCGATGGGCCCGAGCCGATCACCACCATGTCGTAGTCGTACATCCGGAAGACTTCCGAGCCCGCTGAATCAGCGGGAGCCGACATGCAGCAATCAGGCCAAGGCGCCAAGCCGGTCATCGTGCGGTTAAAGCTGATGCCATGCATCAAACCGTCACAAAGCAGATCCGCAGGGGCGCCGCCCAAGCGGTGTCGCAGCCCGTGGCGGTTGACCACAGGTTGCGCATCGGCGTGGTGTTCTTCGCGATCGAATCACTGCAATCAACGCGCGCAGGATTTCTCGTCTCGCTCGTGCTGTTTGCGGCGTTAATGATGACGTCAGCCGCATTCCTGTCATGGATGTGTCGCGCCGCTGCACGAAGTTGAGGCACTGCGGTTAATACGTGCGGATTTCTGCGGGATTTTGTGTGATCTAGGAGTGATCGGCAGCACACGGTCTTTTCATTTTGCACTGCAGCAACTATCTGCTCTGGGTAAACGTTGAAAGCCGCCCACCAGGAATTTGCCGTGTCGCTTGCCCGCAATGTCGATCTGTTGAGACGCCTGCCGAGACTCGATCGAAGAATGGACGGTCTGCGTCTGCCGGACTTCGGTGCAGGCACTGATACGTCCAGCCCGCTGACGGAAGTCACCGGCTTCGGCGACAATCCGGGGGCCCTGCGCATGTTCGCGTTCGTGCCGGCGGAATTGCAGAAGCCGCGCGCGCTCGTCGTCGTGCTGCATGGCTGCGGCCAGACGGCAGCCGCTTACGATCTCGGCGCCGGCTGGTCGACGCTCGCGCGTCACTACGGCTTTGCATTGGTGCTGCCCGAGCAGCAGCGCGTCAACAACGGCAACACCTGCTTCAACTGGTTCAGCCCCGAGGACACCGCGCGCGACAGCGGCGAGGCGCGTTCGATCCGCGAGATGATCGCGCATATGGTTCAGGCGCATCGCGTCGATCCCAAACGCGTCTTCATCACCGGACTCTCGGCCGGCGGCGGCATGGCTTCGGTGATGCTCGCGACCTATCCGGAAGTGTTCGCAGCCGGCGCGATCATCGCAGGTCTGCCTTACGGCATTGCGTCGAATCTGCGCGAGGCGCTCGACGGCATGTTCCATTCGCCTGCGCGGCCCGAGCGCGAGCTTGGCGATTTCGTGCGGCGCGCCTCTGACCATCGCGGGCCATGGCCGAAAATTTCGGTGTGGCATGGCAGCGCCGATCGCACCGTCAATCCCGGCAATGCCAACGAGATCGTCAAGCAGTGGCTCGATCTGCACGATCTGCCGATGACGCCGATGGCCGAGACCAATGTCGACGGCTATCCGCGCCAGGCCTGGTGGAACAAGAGCGGTGAGACGCTGGTCGAATCCTACGCCATCACAGGCATGGCCCACGGCACGCCACTCGGGCTCGCCGACAACGACCAGCGCTATGGCATCGAAGGCGCCTTCCTGATCGAGGCCGGCATCTCCTCATCCTATCACATCGCAAAATTCTTCGGCCTGACCGGCTGGATTCAGGACGCCAAGAAAAAGGCCGAGACAAAGCCTGTAGCTCTGGCAAAGCCTGTGCCTGCGCGCTCACCCGCCCCGCACCTCGCCCGCACGATCCGTGCGAAAGTCGCCGAGGAGAAGGCCGAGCCGAAGCGCGCCAAAGGCCGAGGCTTCGATCTCGGCCAGATCATCACCCGTGCACTGACCGCCGCGGGCTTGATGAAGTAGTTGGTCGATACAAACTCAGCTGCCGTCCTGGATCTGCGCTGACGCTTGTCCGGGACGACGGCGGTGTTTGTGGCGGCGGTGGCCGACGCCGCCGAACAAGACTCACATCTCGCCGGTGATGAACGGATTTGTCATCCGCTCCTGCCCGATGCTCGAGCCGGCGCCGTGGCCGCAGATGAAGCCGACGTCGTCGCCGAGCGGCAGCAGCTTGGTCATGATCGAGTTGATCAGTGTCGCATGACTGCCGCCGGGCAGATCGGTGCGTCCGACCGAGCCCGCAAACAGCACGTCGCCGACATGGGCGAAGCGCAAATCCCTGTTGAAGAACACCACGCTGCCCGGCGAGTGACCAGGGCAGTGCAGGATGTCGAATGTCAGCGCGCCAATCGACACGGTGTCGCCCTCGTCGAGCCAGCGGTCCGGCTCGAAATTGCGCACCCCGGTCATGCCGAAGCGCGCGCCGCTCTCGACCACGTTGTCGAGCAGATATTTGTCGGCCACATGCGGGCCCTCGATCGGCACCTTCAGCGCATCGCGCAAGTCGGCCGCACCGCCGACATGGTCGATATGGCCATGGGTCAGCCAGATCTTCTCCACGGTGACGCCGGTCTGCTTGATCGCATCCAGGATCTTCGGCACGTCCCCGCCGGGATCGATCACCACGGCCTTCTTGGAAGGCTCGTCCCAGATGATGGTGCAGTTCTGCTCGAACAGCGTCACGGGAACGATGATCGCGCCGGCCTTGGCTTTGGTATCGTTTTGCTCGGTCATGGCGCCACAATGCCGATTTTTGCTGCGCCGCCAAGCAAAATAGTCGTGGCCCGCTCGCGGAACAGCTCTGGCTGACCGTCACATGGCCGTCCCAATTCGCGTGGCTGTTTGAACCGGGGCGTTCGTTCCGCGTTCTCTCGCGCGAAGCACAGATTTCCGGGTGGGATTTCCGATGGTACAGGGCAGTAAGAACTGGTGGCGCGACGGCATCTTCTATCAGATCTATCCCCGCTCCTTTCAGGATTCAGACGGCGACGGCGTCGGTGATCTCGCCGGCATATTGCGGCGGCTGCCTTACGTCAAATCGCTCGGTGTCGACGCGATCTGGCTGTCGCCTATATTCCCCTCGCCGATGGCCGATTTCGGCTACGACATCTCCGACTATGTCGGCATCGATCCGTTGTTCGGCGCGATGGCGGATTTCGACGCGCTGCTCAGCGCTGTGCACGAAGGCGGCCTCAAGCTGATCCTCGACCTCGTGCCGAACCACACCTCCGACCAGCATCCCTGGTTCGTCGAAAGCCGTTCCTCACGCGATAATCCCAAACGCGATTGGTATATCTGGCGCGATCCGGCGCCGGATGGCGGCGTGCCGAACAACTGGCTGTCCGAGTTCGGCGGCAGCGCATGGCAATTCGATGAGGCCACCGGCCAATATTACTATCACGCCTTCCTCGTCCAACAGCCGGACCTCAATTGGCGCAATCCTGACGTCCGCGCCGCCATGTACGACGTGATGCGATTTTGGCTGGAGAAAGGTGTCGATGGCTTTCGTGTCGACGTGATCTGGCACCTGATCAAGGATTCCGGGTTTCGCGACAATCCGCCGAACCCGCATTACGTCGAAGGCCGGCCGTCGAATGAACGGATTCTGACGCAATATTCTACCGATCAGCCGGAGGTGTTTGACGTCATCGCCGAGATGCGGCGTGTCACCGATGCCTATTCCGCGCGCGTGCTGATCGGCGAGATCTATTTGCCCCTGCACCGCCTCATGGCCTATTACGGCAATGACCTCACCGGCGCGCAGATGCCGTTCAATTTCGCGCTGCTCTCGACCTTCTGGAGCGCGCGCGCGATCGAGAAGATCATCGACGACTACGAGAAGGCGCTGCCCACAGGCGCCTGGCCGAACTGGGTGCTCGGCAATCACGATCGCCCGCGCGTCGCGAGCCGCGTCGGGCCCGAGCAGGCTCGCGTCGCCGCCATGTTGCTGCTGACCTTGCGCGGTACGCCGACGCTTTACTACGGCGACGAGATTGGCATGCATCAGCTCGCCATCGCGCCCGAGGATGTCAGGGATCCCTTCGAGAAGAACATGCCGGGCATCGGTGTGGGGCGCGACGGCTGCCGCACGCCGATGCAGTGGGATTCGTCTGATTTCTCCGGCTTCTCTGAGGCGAGACCATGGTTGCCCCTGCCGGAGGATCATGTCCGCGAGAACGTCCTCAATCTCGATGCCGACACGCGCTCGATTCTCAGCCTCTACAAGCGCCTGATCGCGGTGCGGAAGCGTTCACCGGCGCTGCTCGCCGGCGACTATCACCCGATCGCCGCGCAAGGAGATTTGCTCGTCTATCGCCGCGAGGCCGCGGGCGGAGCGCTCATCGTCGTGCTCAATCTCGGCCCCGAGCCGATTGCGGTGACGACGAGCGCGGTACGTTTTGGCAGCGAGATATTGCTGTCGACGTTTCTGGATCGTGAGGGCGAGAAGCTCGAAGGCGTATTGGATCTGCGCGGCAATGAGGGCGTGATCGTCGTGCCGCCGTAGCCCTTGCCGGGACGACAGCGATGTGAGGGGCTACCTTCCGTGCCCCTTCGTCACCGTCTTCTCATCCACATCGCTCCGCTTCAGTAGATAATCCAGCCCGCCAACCCGGTACCACCGATACCCATAGGGCTCCAGCACCACGCGGTGCTGCCCGCGCCTGTCGGCGTGGCTGTGGTCTTCCGCGAGCAGATTGATCAGGTGCGCGCCGGCATCATCGGGCAGCCCCACCGTGAACGCGATCTCACGCGGCTTCTCGTCGAGATTATGCACGAACAGCACCGAATTATTGCGCCAGTCATAGCGGATGATGAACACGGCGGGATCGCGCGTCGGGATCACAGCAAAATCGCCCCAGCCGATCTCGGGCACCTCCTTGCGCATGCGCACGATCCGCTCTGTCCAGTTCAGCATCGAATTCGGATCGCGCCGCTGTTTTGCGACGTTGACGTGTTCGTAGCCGTAGGGGCCCTTGTCGATGACGGGGCTAGCCGGCTTGTCGCTGCTGGTGAAGCCGCCATGCGGCTCGGTCGACCACTGCATCGGAGTCCGCGCGCAATCGCGCTCAGGCAGCGAGAGATCGTCGCCCATCGCGATCTCGTCGCCGTAGCGGATCACGGGCGTGCCGGGCAGCGTGCACATCAGGCTGTAGGCGAGCTCGATCCGCCTGCGGTCGCCGCCGAGCATCGGTGCGAGCCGACGGCGGATGCCGCGATTGTAAAGCTGCATGTCCTTGTCGGGACCGAACGCGTTGAACACGGTGTCGCGCTGCGCCTTGGTCAGTCGTCCGAGGTCGAGCTCGTCATGATTACGCAGGAACAGGCCCCATTGCGCCGACGCCGGCCGCGGCTTTGTTGCTTTGAGCGCCTTGGCGAGCGGACGTGAATCGCTCGACGCCAGCGCATAGAACAGATGTTGGTTGACGTGGAAATTGAACATCATGTGCATGCGGTCGGCGTCGCGTCCGAAATACTCCATGTCGGTATCGGGCAGCACATTGGCTTCGGCCAGGATGATGGCGTCGCCCTCGCGCCATTGCAGGAATTCGCGGAGGGTGCGCAGCATGTCGTATTGTTCGAGCGGCCTGCTCACCTTTGCGCCCTTGGTGGCGATCACGAAGGGCACCGCGTCCATGCGAAAGCCTGAGACCCCGAGCTGAATCCAGAAGCCCATGATCTTCAGGATCTCCGCCTGCACAAGCGGGTTCGACGTGTTGAGATCGGGCTGGAAATCGTAGAAGCGGTGGAAGTACCAGGCGCCGGCTTCCTTGTCGCGCGTCCAGGTCGATTTCTGCACGCCGGGAAACACCATGCCCTGGTTGGCGTTGGCCGGCTTCTTGTCCGCCCAGACATACCAGTCGCGATAGGGTGAGTTCCTGTCGCGCCGCGCATCCTTGAACCAGTGATGCTGATCGGAGGTGTGGTTGACGACGAGGTCGATGATGATGCGGATGCCGCGCTGCCTGCAGCCATGGGCGAACTCGACGAAATCGCCGAGCGTGCCGTAACGGGAATCGACGCTGTAATAGTCGGCGATGTCGTAACCGTCGTCCCGTCCGGGCGAGGTCTGGAACGGCATCAGCCAGATCGTGGTGATGCCGAGCCCGTGCAGATAATCGAGCCGGCGCAGCAAACCCTTGAAGTCGCCGATGCCGTCGCCATCGGCATCCATGTAGGTGCCGACCGAGAGGCAATAGATGATGGCGTTCTTGTACCAGAGATCGTCGATCATGCGCGCAGCCTCGATGCTCCCGCCGAGGGGTGCGGCGGCTGCGTGATAAGTGCTGTGATGAGATCGGGTTCCCACCCTCGCCGTCGTCCTGGACAAGCGAAGCGCAGATCCAGGACCCATTACCACAGGGAGGAGTTTGGCGAAGACTCGCGGTTAGTGGCTCGCGCGACAACCACCTTTCGGGGTAATGGGTCCTGGCTTTCGCCAGGACGACGACTGAGGAATCGGCTAATCTCCCGCCATGGACAACCCCGCCCGCAACATCTCCCTCGTGCCGCCGCCGGATCGTCGCCAGTCGGAAACCGCGCTCGCCATCGCGCGCGGCACCGCGCGACTGCTGCGCTCACTCGGCTTTTCCTGCATCAGCGAGCTGCCGCTGCCGTCGGGCCGGCGCGCCGACCTCGTCGCGCTGAATGAGCGCGGCGAAATCTGGATCGTCGAGATCAAATCGTCGGTCGAAGACCTGCGCGCCGATCAGAAATGGCACGAATACCGCGCGCATTGCGACCGGCTGTTCTTCGCCTTCACGCAGGATCTGCCTTGCGAGATCTTCCCCGAAGGTACCGGCCTGATCATCGCGGATGCCTACGGCGCGCACATGCATTGCGAGGCGCCCGAGCACAAGATCGCCGCCGCAACACGCAAGCAGATCACGGTGCGGTTTGGCATGGCGGCAGCGCTTCGGATCAACCGCCTGGTCGATCCGCAGGGGCATGCGGAGTTTTGGGAGTAGCGGCGCCACAAAGAAGGTGCCGTAGGGTGGGCAAAGCGACTTGTCCGCCGTAGCTCCAAGAGCGAAGGCGGAAGCGTGCCCACCAAACCTATCGGTTCAAAGCGGATAGAAAACGTGGGCACGGCGCAAGGGCGCCTTTGCCCACCCTACGGCACCGTTACCTCGGCGCGCGCTTCGCCAAAATGCGCTGCAGCGTGCGGCGGTGCATGTTGAGCCTCCGCGCCGTCTCGGAGACGTTGCGGTTGCACATTTCATAAATGCGCTGGATGTGTTCCCAGCGCACGCGGTCAGCCGACATCGGGTTTGCCGGCAGCTCGGATTTTTCGGCGCTGGTCGAGAGCAGCGCGGCGACGACGTCGTCGGCATCCGCGGGCTTCGAAAGATAATCGATCGCGCCCATCTTTACCGCGGTGACGGCGGTGGCGATGTTGCCATAGCCGGTCAGCACGATCGCGCGCGCTTCGGGACGCTTCTTCTTCAGTGCGGAGACGACGTCGAGGCCATTGCCGTCACCCAGGCGAAGATCGACGACGGCGAATGCGGGCGCGGACTTGCCGATCTGCGCAAGACCATCCGAAACCGTGTCACATGACGTCACGGCAAAGCCGCGCGTCTCCATGGCGCGCGACAAGCGCTCCAGGAACGGCTTGTCGTCCTCAACGATGAGAAGCGAGCGGTCGGTTTGTTCGTTCAGTTCGGCGATGGCGTTCAAGGTTTTGTCCTCTCTCCTGCGCATCCACATATGGCGCCGCAATCAGGCGGTGCCAAGGCCGCCAATAGTCGATCGGGCCCTGCGTGCGACGCAAGGTCGCGGCCTATCCTATTGTTTCCTCTACGCTCTCGATAGCCTCAAAACGCTCTCGCGGCCACGTGATCTGGACCACCGCACCATGTTCCGGAAAGGTCCTGTTGGTAAACGAGACCTTGGCGCCGGTGCGTTCGAGCAGCGTGCGGGCGATGAACACGCCGAGCCCGAGGCCGCCGCCGGCATCCTGGGTGCGCCGACGCGACAAATAAGGCTCGCCGATCCGGTTCATGAGATCGGGCGGAATGCCCGGGCCGTCATCGGAGATCACGATCTCGACCGTTTCGTTGTTCCACCACGCATTCACTTCCACGGTGGTGCGCGCGAAATCGACGGCGTTCTCGATGATGTTGCCGACGCCGTAGAGCACCGCAGGATTGCGCGATCCGACCGGCTCTGATGTCGCCGCCACCGCGATCCGAACCTTGATGTCGATGCCGAAATCGCGGTGCGGCGCCACCACCTCCTCGATCAGCTCGGACAGTTTCATGCGATCGAACGGCTGTCTCTTATACACATCTGAACCTTGATGTCGATGCCGAAATCGCGGTGCGGCGCCACCACCTCCTCGATCAGCTCGGACAGTTTCATGCGATCGAACGGCGCGCCGGAGGAGGAGAGCTGGGTGATCTTGCCGAGGATGTCGCGGCAGCGCTGCGTCTGCTCGCGCAAGGTCTTGAGATCGGCGGCGAAGCTCGGATCCTTCACCGTCTTCTCCAGCTCGCGCGAGATCAGGAAGATGGTCGCAAGCGGCGTGCCGAGCTCGTGCGCAGCAGCGGCAGCGAGGCCGTCGATCTGGGTCAGGTGCTGCTCGCGCGTCAGCACCAGCTCGGTGGCGGCAAGCGCGTCCGCAAGCTTGCGCGCCTCTTCGGTCACCTGGAACGAGTAGAGGCTGGTGACCCCGATCGCGAGCACGATCGAAAGCCAGACGCCGACGAGATAGATCGGCGGCAGCACGACAGGGTCTTCGGAGTCCCATGGCAGCGGGAAATGGAAGAAGAACAGGATCGAGGCGCAGGCGACCGCTAGAATGCCGAGAGCGAAGGTCAGCCGGGCCGGCAGGGCGGTGGCCGATATCAGGACCGGCGCAAGGAACAGGAACGAGAACGGGTTCTGCAATCCGCCGGTGAAGAACAACAGGCCGGCCAGTTCCATGATGTTCAGCGCCAGCAGCGCTGCGGCGTGGATCGGCTCCAGCCGCCGCATCGGATTGATCGCGGTCTGGAGCCCCAGATTGAGCATGGCCGACAGGCCGATGATGGTGACGCAGGGAACGACCTCGACATTGAACTCGAGCCCCTGCGCCACGACGAAGATTGCAGCGAGCTGGCCCAGCACCGCGAGCCAGCGCAGCCGCAGGAGGGTGTCCAGGCGGATATGTCGTTGCGACGGGCGGAAGTCGGAAGCAGCGGTCTCGGTCATCAAAGATCAATCTAGCGGTGCGCGTGTCCGATCACAAACACGCTGGCCCTCAAGTCAGGTCTGGTGACGAGCCATTTTCATCAAGTCAATCAAGTCTTGAGGTCAACCAAGCCTCGAGGTCAATCAAGCCTTGCGCTCCACCACGCAATGGCGGAAGAACGCCTCCAGCATGACCGGGAACGACAATGCTTCAAGTCGGCCGACTGTCGCGGACAGCACTTTGTCCGCGGCTATCGAGGTCGATCGCCTGGTCAAGGTCTACAAGCAGACCCGCGCGGTGGACGGCATTTCCTTTTCGCTTCCGCGCGGCAGCATCACCGGGTTGCTCGGTGGCAACGGCGCCGGAAAGACCACCACCATCGCGATGATCATGGGGCTGGTGCTGCCGACCTCCGGCCGCGTCCGCGTGCTCGGGCACCGGATGCCCGAAGAGAGCGCCGAGGTGCTGGGGCGGATGAATTTCGAAAGCCCCTATGTCGACATGCCGATGCGGCTGACGGTGCGGCAGAACCTCACGATATTCGGCAAGCTCTATGCAGTCAGGCACCTTGCCGACCGTATTGCGAAGCTGGCCGACGACCTCGATCTCGGCGATTTCATCGACCGCGCCAACGGAAAACTCTCCGCCGGCCAGAAGACCCGCGTCGCGCTGGCGAAGGCGCTGATCAACCAGCCGGAGCTGTTGCTGCTGGACGAGCCAACCGCCTCGCTCGATCCTGACACGGCCGACTGGGTGCGGGCGCATCTGGAGCGGTATCGCCGCGACAACAACGCCACCATCCTGCTGGCGTCGCACAACATGCTCGAGGTCGAGCGTCTCTGCGACCGCGTCATCATCATGAAGCGCGGCCGCGTCGAGGACGACGACACGCCCGACGCCATCATGGCCCGTTACAACCGCGCCACGCTGGAAGAGGTATTTCTCGATGTCGCGCGCGGTCGGGTGAACGGCGCGAAAGAGGAGGCGCGATGAGTGAGCTATCCCTCCACCGCGGCATCTCCGTTCATCGCATCGGCGCGATGATCCTGCGTTACTGGTATCTCTTGATGTCATCCTGGCCGCGGCTGCTCGAGCTGCTGTACTGGCCGGCGCTCCAGGTCATCACCTGGGGCTTCATCCAATATTACATCGCCCAGAACGCCAATTTCTTTGCGCGCGCCGGGGGTACGCTGATCGGCGCCGTCATCCTCTGGGACATCCTGTTCCGCGGCCAGCTCGGCTTCTCCATCTCCTTCCTCGAGGAGATGTGGGCGCGCAACCTCGGCAATCTCATGATGAGTCCGCTCAAGCCGATCGAATTTTTGCTGTCCTTGACGGTGATGAGCCTGATCCGGCTCGCGATCGGCGTGATCCCGATGACGCTGCTCGCGCTGTTTCTGTTTCACTTCAACTTTTACAGCCTCGGCCTGCCGTTGATCGCCTTCTTCTGCAATCTGATCTTCACCAGCTGGTCGGTCGGCATCTTCGTCTCGGGCCTGGTGCTGCGGAACGGCCTCGGCGCCGAGAGCATCGTCTGGACCCTGATGTTCGCGATCATGCCGCTTGCCTGCATTTATTATCCGGTCAGCGTCTTGCCGCATTGGCTGCAATATATCGCCTGGCTACTCCCGCCGACCTACGTGTTCGAGGGCATGCGTGCGCTCCTGATCGAGAACACCTTCCGGGCCGATTTGATGGGGGAGGCGTTAGCCATCAACGCAGTGCTTCTGGTTGCTTCTTTTTGGGCATTCCTTGCCCTTTTGCGCAGCGCCAAGATCCACGGCTCGCTGCTGTCGGGCGGCGAATAATGTCACTTTCTCGTGGATTCAGGCTGGTTTGGCTGCTGCGAGCACGTAGATGTACGGAACCACGCATTGACGCAATATTACGCATTCGGCAGTATGCTGCGATGCGACGAGGATTATAATATGCCTATTGGTGAGTTTGGCGGCGCACCGCCCCTGGCTGCAGAAGGCAGTCCGGTTCTGACCACGCCGATGTACTGGATGTATGAGATGGCGCACGCCTCTCTCAATCCGGCACGCGCGGTCACCGACGCGACCAAGCTGCTGTTTCAGAATCCACTGAATCCCTGGGCGCGCACCGAGGTTGGCAAGTCGGTCGCCGCGGCCTGCGAATTGTTCGAGCGCACCACGCGCCGCTACGGCAAGCCGGAATGGGGCCTCAATGACACCGAGGTCAACGGCATCCGCGTCCCGGTCGAGGTCCGTTCGGTCTGGGAAAAGCCGTTCTGCAACCTGCTTTACTTCGATCGCAAGTTCACCCGTCCGCTGCGCAGCCCGCAGCCGCGTGTGCTGATCGTGGCGCCGATGTCCGGTCACTATGCGACGCTCTTGCGCGGCACGGTCGAGGCGTTCCTGCCGGCACATGAGGTCTACATCACCGATTGGGCCGACGCTCGCATGGTGCCCTTGAGCGAAGGCCGCTTCGATCTCGACGATTACATCGACTACGTCATCGAGATGCTGCATGTGCTGGGTGGCAACACCCATGTGATGGCCGTGTGTCAGCCTTCGGTGCCTGTCGTTGCTGCCATCTCGATCATGGAAGCGCGGCGCGATCCGTTCGTGCCGACCTCGATGACGCTGATGGGCGGCCCGATCGACACCCGCCGCAATCCGACCGGTGTGAACGACCTCGCCCAGCAGCGCGGCATCGACTGGTTCCGCAACCACGTCATCACCAAGGTGCCGTTCCCGCATCCGGGCATGATGCGCGACGTCTATCCCGGCTTCCTGCAGCTCAACGGGTTCATCAGCATGAACCTCGATCGCCATATGGATGCCCATAAGCAGCTCTTCGCTCATCTGGTGAAAGGCGACGGTGACCTCGCCGACAAGCATCGCGAGTTCTATGACGAATATCTCGCGGTCATGGATCTCTCCGCCGAGTATTATCTGCAGACCGTCGACACCGTGTTCGTGAAGCATTCGCTGCCGAAGGGCGAGATGACCCACCGCGGAACTCGCGTCGATCCGTCCAAGGTCAGGCGCGTTGCGTTAATGACCGTCGAAGGCGAGAACGACGACATCTCGGGTCTCGGTCAGACTGAAGCAACGCACGGATTATGCAGTGCGATTCCGGATCATCGTCGCGTTCATTACGTCCAGAAGGGCGTTGGACATTACGGCGTGTTCAACGGATCGCGCTTCAAGTCGGAGATCGTGCCGCGCATCCACGACTTCATGGTCTCGGCTGCGAATCCGAGCTCGTTGCAGGCGTTAGCGGCGGAATAACCGCGCATTTCGGCTTTCCCGTCGAAATCCGAGGCCTCGGCAAGGGCCCCGGAAGGGGCAAGTTCCCGGCAGATTCGAGGTATTTAGGTAGTCTTATAGGAGTGAGTCGCCCCTCACCCCTTGGGGGTGTCGCATGCGTCCAGCGGGGGCGAAAAAAGCGGGTTCCAACCCCAGTCTGTAGGGTCTCCGGACTGCCGAACCCCTGTATATTGGGCAAATGATTTGTTTTTGCGCCGAGCGCTTTCCCTGGCGGCGGTTATGGCAGAATCCGGGCGATCTCCTGCTCCCCGGACTGACAGACATGGCCACACGCGCACTCCTTTATCGGCGGCCCCACGAACCGAAGACCCTGGTCATCACCCATGGGTCGCAATTCTTTGCGATTCGGCTGCGCAGGCATCGCCGCGCGCGTCGCTACACGCTCAGAATCCATCCGAGCGACCGCGAAGCGATCCTCACGATGCCGCCGAGAGGCACGCTGGCCGAGGCAAAGGACTTTGCGTCGCGTCATGGCGCATGGATCGCGGCACGTCTCGGTCGCTTGCCGAAGGCTGCACCGTTCCAGACTGGCACACTGATACCGCTTCGCGGCGCTCCCCATCGCATCGTGCATCGTGCAGGCAGCCGCGGCACGGTGTGGACCGAAATTCGCGACAGCGGCGAACGTATTCTCTGTGTCGCCGGCGGCCTCGAGCATGTCGATCGCCGCGTCAGCGACTTTCTCAAGCGCGAGGCGCGCAAGGATCTGCAGCGTTCGGCCGAAACCCATGCTGCCGGGCTCGGCGTCAGGGTGAAGCGGCTCTCGATCCGCGATCAGTCCAGCCGCTGGGGCTCCTGCACCTCGGCGGGCTCGTTGTCGTTCTCCTGGCGCCTGATCCTCGCGCCGCCCTACGTGCTGGATTATCTCGCCGCGCATGAAGTGGCCCATCTGGTCGAGATGAACCACTCCGCGCGATTCTGGCGCGTCTGCGGCAAGATCTGTCCGTCCATGGAGCGCGCCAAGAAGTGGCTCGACACCTACGGCAACGATCTGCACCGGTACGGGGTCGAGGATTAGCCCAGTAAATGCTGTCATCGCCCGCTTTCGCGGGCAATGACGGCGGAGAGAGCGCACCTTGTGCCACAGTCGCCGATCTGACTGTCGCATCAACACCTTCGCACAATCCAGCGCGCGTTACGTCGCGATGCCCCGCCTACTGTGCATGGGGTTGTTTTCGCGTTTTCGTTTGAGGCCTATCGATTCCCGCCGAACAGCCGGTCCATCAGCCAGCCATCAAGCCCTGCGGCTGCTTCCGGCCGCGCATTGACATTGGCGCGGGTCGGCGGTGGCGCGCGATAGCCGCCATTGCTAACCGGGGCCGGTGCGAGACCAGGTGCTGGCGCCTGCGTCGGCGGAGACACTTGCGATGAGATCTGCGCAAGGTTCGCCGGCCCCCAATTGGTTTGCAGGCTCGGCAAGGCCGCCACCTGCACGCCTTCGTGCGCGGCGCGCATGAAGCGGGTCCAGACCTCCACCGGCAGGCCGCCGCCGGTCGCCTTCTTGGTCGGCGAGTTGTCGTCATTGCCGAGCCAGACCCCGGTGACGAGGTTCGCGGTGTAGCCGATGAACCAGGCGTCGCGATAATCCTGGCTGGTGCCGGTCTTTCCGGCCGCCTGCCAGCCCGGGATCTCGGCCTTCTTCGCCGTGCCCGAGATCAGCGTCTCGCGCATCATACTGTTCATCATGCCGACGTAGCGCGGGTCGATCACCTGGTTGTGCTCGTCGGGCTGCCGCATGTAGAGCAGCTTGCCGTCGAGCGTCCTGATCCGCGTCACCACATGCGGCGCGGCGGCGAAGCCGCCATTGGCGAACGGCGCATAGGCGCCGACCAGCTCGACGACGGAAACTTCCGACGTGCCGAGCGCGATCGAGGCATTGGGTTCGAGCTTGGAGGAGATGCCGAGCCGGTGCGCGGTACGCACCACGTTTTTCGGCCCGACCTCGAGGCCGAGGCGGATGGCGACGGTGTTGAGCGACATCGCCAGCGCCTGCGTCAGCGTGACATTGCCGAAATATTCATGGGTGTAGTTCTCAGGTCTCCAGCCCTTGACCTCGATCGGCGCGTCTTGGCGGATCGTGTCGGGCGTCAGCCCCTGCTCCATCGCCGTCAGATAGACGAACGGCTTGAACGAGGAGCCCGGCTGGCGCTTGGCGGTGACCGCGCGGTTGTACTGGCTGTCGGAATAGTTCCGGCCGCCCACCATGGCGCGGACCGCGCCGTCGGGCGTCATCGCCACCAGCGCGCCCTGGCTGACGTTGAACTTCACGCTCTTGGCCGCGAGCTCGTCGATGACGGCGGATTCCGCCACCGCCTGCAGTTTCGGATCGATCGTGGTCTCGACCTTGATGCTGTCGTCGATCTGGCCGACGAGGTCGTCCAGCACCTCGCCGATCCAGTCGGCGACGTAGTTCACGGTGCCGGCGCCGACAGGCTTCACATTGTAGGAGGGATGGCCGATCGAGGCCTGCGCCTGCGCGTCGGTGATGAATTTGGCATCCGCCATCGCCGCGAGCACGATTTGTGCGCGCTGCTCTGCTCCTTCCGGATTGCGGTTCGGCGCCAGGCGCGAGGGCGATTTGACCAGGCCCGCCAGCATCGCGGCTTCCGCGATTGTCACGTTCTTCGCCGGCTTGCCGAAATATTTCTGCGCGGCAGCTTCGACGCCGTAGGCGCCGGAGCCGAAATAGACGCGGTTGAGATAGAGCTCCAGGATCTCGTTCTTGGAATGCTTGCGCTCCAGCCAGATCGCGAGCTCCGCCTCCTGCAGCTTGCGCGCCATGGTGCGTTCCTGGGTCAGGAACAGGTTCTTCGCGAGCTGCTGCGTCAGCGTCGAGCCGCCCTGCGAGACGCCGCGATGGAGCACATTGGTGACGAGCGCGCGCAGGATGCCGACGGGGTCGATGCCGAAATGCGAATAGAAGCGGCGGTCTTCAATCGCGATGAACGCCTTGGGCAGATAGGGCGGCAGGTCCTTCAGCGACACATTGGCGCCGGCCATTTCGCCGCGTTGCGCCAGCAGGCTGCCGTCCATGCCGACGATCTGGATCGTTGGTGGTCGTTTGGGAATCTCCAGCGACTGGATCGGCGGCAGGTGGGCGCCGACCCAGATCACGACGCCGATCACGGCGATCACGCCCCACAGGCTCAGCACCGCGCCCCAATAGACGAGGCGGCCGAGGCCGGCGCTGATGGACGATCGCGACCGGCGCTTGTTGCCGCTGTTCTTGGCCGGTGCCTTGCGTTCGCGCGGCGGCTCGTCGTCGGCAGGCTCGCTCTTGCGCTTGGCAGTGGATTTCTTCGGTCTGTCGTCGCCGCCGCCGGGGATGCGATCGGCCGCCGTCAGGCGCAGATCGGCGAGTGCCGCGGGCAAGCCGAACAGCGGCTCCTTCCGCCCACCCTTTTTCTTTGCCGACCCCATACGCAAAACGCCCGGTCACCCCGCCCCGCCGCACGCTAGCGGTCGCTGTTTAAGGCCCGGTTACCCCGAAGTTAACGCGTGATTAGGAGGTGCGACATTCGCCCGCCGCAGTTCCGCTTTCGGGGCACCGGCGATAGGATCGCAGGCACAACAAGAGGGAACAGCTATGGGCCACATCGATCCGACCAAGGAGATCTTCGCGCAATTCCGGGAGAACGACCGTCCGGGTCCGATCCACATGCTTAACCTGGTGCGGCTGCGCAAAGAGGCGGCCTATCCAGACGGGCGCAAGGCGAGCGGCGCGGAAGCCTACGCGGCCTATGGTCGTGAGAGCGGCCCTGTGTTTACGCGCCTCGGCGGCCGCATCGTCTGGCAAGGCAGGTTCGAGCTGATGCTGATCGGTCCGCAAGAGGAGCGCTGGGACCATTGCTTCATCGCCGAATACCCAAGCGTCGCCGCTTTCGTCGAGATGATCCGTGACCCCGTCTATCGCGAAGCGGTGAAGCATCGCCAGGCCGCGGTGGAGGATTCGCGCCTGATCCGGCATGCGGTGCTGCCGGTGGGGAAAAATTTTGGGGAGATACCGGCGTAGGTGGTTCAAAAAAATCGGCGGCCCGCAGGCCGCCGATTGTATTTCAGGACTCTTCGACTAGCCCGCCGGGCCCGTATCCTCCATGATCGGACCGAACAGCTCCCAACGCTCGCCGTTGAACTTCATCATCTGTAGCTGCTTGTTGACGCGGTAGTCCGTCGGCGAGGTGTTGACGGAGATGCCTGGCAGCAAGAGATCGAGCTGCACGTTCTTCAGGCTGGTCGCCTGCTTCATCACGTTCTCGCGGGTCAGATCGTCGCCGCACTGCTTGAGCACGTAGATCATCAACTGGCTCGTCATGTAGCCATAGGAGTTGAAGCTCGAGTCCTTGTCGCCGTCCGGATAGTACTTCGCCATGAACTCGAAGTACTTCTTCATGCCGGCGTCGTCCTTCCAGGTCGGGTCCAGAGGATCCTTGCCGTAGTTGACGCTGATCACGCCCTTGGAAGCCTCGAGCCCCGCGGGCTTCATCACGGCGCCGACCGAGGTGGCGTTGATGTCGAGGATCTGTACCGGATGCCAGCCGATCTCGGCGATCTTCTTGATCGCCTGCGCGGCCTGCTTCGGCGTGGTGGCGCTGAAGAACAGATCGGCGCCGGCGTCCTTGATCTTGAGGATCTGCGAATCGATGGTCGGATCGGAGACCTCGTAGGACGCTTCGGCCACGATCATGCTCGCGGCCTTGCCGCCGAGACCGGCCTTGATACCGTTCAGGTAGTCTTTGCCGAGGTCGTCGTTCTGATAGAGAATGCCGATCTTGGCATTCGGATGCTCCTTCAGGATGTACTGGCCGTAAATACGGCCCTCGACGAAGTAGTTCGGGTTGAAGCCCATCGTCCACCGGAAATTCTGCGGGTCGGTGAACTTCGAGGCGCCGGTTGCCGCGAAGAGCTGCGGCACCTTCTTGCCGTTGAGATATTTCTGCACGGCGGCATTCGAGGGCGTGCCGAGAAGCTGGAAGGTGAGTAGCACCTCATCACTTTCGACCAGCTTGCGCACTTGCTCCACCGCCTTCGGCGGCGAATAGGCGTCGTCGTACTGGACCAGGTTGATCTTGCGGCCGTTCACGCCGCCCTGATCGTTGATCATCTTCATGTAGGCGGCCTGCGTCTTGCCGATCGTGGCATAGGCGGAGGCCGGTCCGCTGAATGGATTCGTTTGACCGATCTTGATCTCGGTGTCGCTCGCGCCGGGATCATATTTCTTCTGAGCACTGGCCGATGAAACCGAAAGCGCCATGGCGAGCGCCGTTCCCGTCACCAGATGCAAAAGCCCGTTCCTCATTCGCAACTCTCTCCCATTGTGGTCGTCGATGGTCTGTCATGCCATCGCTCGGCCGGGATAGTGGAGGAACCGATTTTGCAATGCAAGATCGGGGCGCGATGGCAGTTCGTAGGGGTTAACCGTAATCTTGCAGAGTGGGTTAGCCCTGCTGTCGCGTGAAGCGCAGCCCGCTAGGCGTAACCCACCCTGTGAAGCCACTAACCCGCCGGACCCGCGTCCTCGATGATCGGTCCGAACAGCTCCCAGCGTTCGCCGTTGAACTTCATCATCTGCATCTGCTTGTTGACGCGGTAGTCGTTCGGCCCGGTGTTGATCTTGATGCCGGGCAGGGCGAAGCTCGGGGTGAAGTCCTTGATGTTGGCGACCTGCTTCATCACGTTCTCACGTGACAGGTCGTCGCCGCATTGCTTCAGCACCTGCGCCAGCAACTCCGCCACCGAATAGGCGTAGGTGTTGACGGTGTTGAGCTTGTCTCCTTCCGGGAAATACTTGTCCATGAAGGCGAAGAAGGCTTTCACGCCGGGATCATCCTTCCACTGGGGGTCGCCCGGCTCCTTGCCGTACTGCGTCGAGATGATGCCCTTGGAGATGTCGAGGCCGGCGGGCTTCAATGTCGCCGAAATCGGACTCGCATTGATGTCGAGGATGTGCACCGGCGTCCAGCCGAGCTCGGCCACCTTCTTGATTGCCTGAGCCGCGAACTTCGGCGTGGACGCGTCATAGAACAGATCGGCGCCCATCGACTTCAGCTTGACCACCTGAGAATCCACCGTCGGATCAGTGACCTCGTAGGAGACTTCGCCGACGATCATGCCGGCGGCCTTGTCGCCGAGGCCGCTCTTGAGACCCGCAAGATAGTCGCGGCCCATGTCGTCGTTCTGATAGAGCACGCCGATCTTGGCATTCGGATGCTCCTTGAGAATGTACTTTGCGTAGATCCGTCCTTCGGACACGTAGTTGGGATTATAGGCGATGGTCCAGGGAAAGTTCTGCGGATCGTTGAAGCGCGCGGCGCCAGTCGAAGCCAGCAACTGCGGGATCTTCTTGCCGTTGAGATATTTTTGCACGGCAGCGTTCGCCGCGGTGCCGATGATCTGGAAGGTGAACAGCACTTCGTCGCCTTCGACGAGCTTGCGCACCTGCTCGACCGTCTTCGGCGGCGAATAGGCATCGTCATACTGGATCAGGTTGATCTTGCGGCCGTTGATGCCGCCCTGGTCGTTGATCATCTTGAAGTAGGCCGCCTGGGTCTTGCCGATATTGGCGTAGACGGAATAGGCGCCGGAGAACGGCACGGTCTGGCCGATCTTGATCTCGGTGTCGCTCGCGCCGGTATCGTATTTCTTCTGGGCCAGGGCTGGACTGAAGAGGGCTTGGGTGGCGGAGAACGCGAAGGCGAGCGCCGCCGTGGCAGCAATGAAGGCTCTGCGATTGCTCATGTCGGGTTGTTCCTCCTGACGGAATATTTCCGGCCGATGGTCTTTTCCCGTTGCTTGCAACGGTTGCCATCGCTGCCGAAGAGTGTGGAGGAAGGGCAGGCCGCGCGCAAGGATCGCGGCGCGCCAGCGTCTCGGACCTAGGCTAAGAGTCTTAGGTCAGCCTTTCACGCCAGGAACAATGCAACCAGCGCGATCGCGGCCGGCAGCGCCTGCACGATCAGGATACGCGTGCTGACGGTCGCCGCGCCATAAGCGCCTGCCACGATCACGCAGAGCAGGAAAAACACCTTGATCTGGAACGCGAAGGCCGGATTGCCGTGGACCAGACCCCAGATCAGGCCGGCGACGAGAAAACCATTGTAAAGACCCTGATTGGCCGCCAGCACCTTCGTAATCTCCGCCTTCTCGGGCGTGTTGCGAAAAACCTTCAAGCCTTGCGGCTTGTCCCAGAGGAACATCTCCAGGATCAGGAAGTAAGCGTGCAGTGCGGCGACCAGCGCCACCAGGATATTCGCGACCAGGTTCAAGTTGAGCCCCCCACAAGCGTCAGCTTTCGGGTGGACGTTAGCATGGCCGGCATGGCAAGTGCGAAATGTGTTTCGACGTGATGGTGCCTTAATGCCCGCTCGATCAACGAGAACTCCCGAACGCTTCGGTCTCGACCGCCTCTCGACGCCGATCGGGACCGCATTGCTCGTCACCGACTCCACCGGTGCGCTACGGGCGCTCGATTGGGATGACTACGAGCAGCGCATGCGCGAGTTGTTGCGCTTGCAACTCGGTGCGGTGGATCTGATCGATCAGTCCGCACCCTCAGCAATGAAGGCCGCGCTGTCGGCTTACTTCGCGGGCGATCTCGACCAGCTCTCGCGAATTGAATGGCGCATCGCCGGCACGGCATTCCAGCAAAAGGTCTGGACAGCGCTCTCGAAAATCCCGGCTGGTACCACGATGAGCTACGGCGCGCTGGCCGCGAAGATCGATATGCCCAGGGCCATTCGCGCCGTCGGCCATGCCAACGGCTCCAACCCGATCAGCGTGGTGCTGCCGTGCCATCGGCTGATCGGTGCCGATGGTTCGCTGGTGAAGTATGGCGGCGGCCTCGCGCGCAAGCGCTGGCTGCTGCGGCATGAGGGTGTGGACGTCTGACGCCCCAGTCACGCCGCCGGCGCAACCGCCTTGTCGCCGGCCATGACATGGGTCAGCGCGCTCTTGATCGCGGCCTGACGCGTCGGCGCGTTGATCTGCGCGCCCAGGAGGTCGGTGACGTAGAACACGTCGCGGGCGCGCTCGCCGAAGGTCGCGACATGGGCCGAGGCGATGTTGAGATTGAGCTTCGAGATCGCAGTGGTCAGCTCGTAGAGCAGGCCGGGGCGATCGAGGCCGGAGACCTCGATCACGGTGTAGCGGTCCGACCATTGGTTGTTGATCGTCACTTCCGGCTCGATCACGAACGGCCGCGCCTTGCTGCGTACGGTGCGCCGCGCCACCACTTCCGGCAGACGCAGCTTGCCTTCGAGCACGTCCTCGATCATCTCGCCGATGCGGGTGGCGCGCCGGCCCTCGTCCTCGTCGCGGTCGTATTCCCGCGAGATCGAGATGGTGTCGAGCGCACGGCCGTCGGTCGTGGTGTAGATCTGGGCGTCGACGATGTTGGCGCCGGCGGAGGCGCAGGCGCCGGCGATGATCGACAGCAGCCAGGGGTGGTCGGCGGCGAAGATCGTCAGCTCGGTGACGCCGCGCACCTCGTCGAAGCCGACATTGATCGCGAGCTTGTGGCCGGCCTGCTCGCTGGAACGCACGAAGCGTGCATGACGAATTTTTCGCGGCAGCTCGACCTTGAGCCAATAGGCCGGATAGTGCCGGGCGATATAGGCATCAAGCTCGTCCGCTGGCCACTCGGCGAAGGCGTGGCGGAATTCGGCGTAGGCGGCCGTGAGGCGCTTGCCGCGGTCGACCTCCGAGAAGCCGCCGGTCAGCACCGGCTCTGTCTCGTAGTACAGCGAGCGGAGCAGTTGCGCCTTCCAGCCGTTCCACACGCCCGGGCCGACGCCACGGATGTCGGCGGTGGTCAGGATGGTCAGGAGCTTCATCTGCTCGACCGACTGCACCACGGCTGCGAAATTCTCGATGGTCTTGCGGTCGGAGAGATCGCGCGACTGCGCGACCGTGGACATCGTCAGATGCTCCTCGATCAGCCAGGCCACGAGCTCGGTGTCGGCCGCGCTGAAGCCGAGCCGCGGGCACAGCCGGCGCGCGACCTTGGCGCCCGCGACCGAATGATCCTCGGGCCGTCCCTTGGCGATGTCGTGCAGCAGCGTCGTGATGTAGATCACCGCGCGGTGCTCGGGGCGAATCTTGCGCATCAGATCGCTGGCGAGCGTGAACTCCTCGATGCCGCCGCGCTCGATATCCTGGAGGAAGCCGACGCAGCGGATCAGATGCTCGTCCACCGTGTAGTGATGATACATGTTGAACTGCATCATCGAGACGATCTTGCCGAAGGCGCGGATGAAATGACCGAGCACGCCGGTCTCGTTCATCCGCCGCAGCACGATTTCGGCGTTGTCGGAGGTCAGGATCTCCATGAATAGCCGGTTCGCTTCCGGATTCTCGCGCATCTGCGCGTTGATCAGGCCGAGCGAGCGCGTCACGTCGCGCATCGCGTCCGGGTGGAAGGCGAGGTTGTTCTTCTGTGCCAGGCGGAAGATCCGGATCAGATTGACCGGATCGTGCTTGAAGATGTCGGGCGCGGCGACGTTGATGCGGTTGTTGTCGACGATGAAGTCGTCGCTGTCGGGGACGCGCCGCTTCATTTGCGTCGGTCGCAGCCGCGCCATCATCCGGCTCAGCACCGGCGCGGGCTTGGCCTGCTGATCCTCGAGCTTGGCGCAGAGGATGGCGGTGAGATTGCCGACTTCCTTCGCGACCAGGAAGTAGTGCTTCATGAAGCGCTCGACGTCCTGCATGCCGGGATGCGAGGTGTAGCCGAGCCGGACAGCGATCTCGCGCTGAAGATCGAAGGAGAGGCGTTCTTCCGGCCGTCCGGAATAGAAATGCAGATTGCAGCGCACCGACCAGAGGAAGTCGGCGCAGCGGCGGAAGGTGCGATATTCCTGCGCGTCGAATACGCCGCGCTCGACCAGCTCATCCGTGTCGCGGACGCGGTAGACATATTTGGCGATCCAGAACAGCGTGTGCAGGTCGCGTAGCGCGCCCTTGCCGTCCTTGACATTGGGCTCGACCAGATAGCGCGACTGGCCGCCGCGGCGATGGCGCTCTTCGCGCTCGGCGAGCTTTGCGGTGACGAATTCGGAGGCGGTGCCCTGCACCACTTCCTTGTCGAAGCGGTCGACCAGCTCGTCGTAGAGTGGCTGGTCGCCGGTCAGGAAGCGCGTCTCCAGGATCGCGGTGCGGATGGTCATGTCGCCGCGCGCCTGGCGGATCGATTCGTCAACCGAGCGCGTGGCGTGGCCGACCTTCAGGCCCATGTCCCAGAGGCAATACAGAATGGCTTCGGCGACCTGCTCGCCCCAGGCGGTCTGCTTGTAGGGCAGGATGAACAGCAGATCGATGTCGGACTCGGGCGCCATCAGGCCGCGGCCATAGCCGCCGGTCGCAACCACCGCCATGCGCTCTGCACCGCTCGGGATCGGCGAGCGATAGAGATGCCGGGTCGCGGCCGAATAAAGGATGCGGATGATCTCGTCCTGCACGTGGCAGAGACGCTCGGCGCAGTGGCGGCCGTGGCGGTCTTTCAGCAGGATGGTTTGCGCCGCGGCGCGCGCCGCAATCAGCTCGGCCTTGAGCAATTGCGCGGTCGCGGTGCGGAACGTGTCCTCGCGGCCCTGATGCTTTTCGGCAAGCGCATCAACCGCGGCGGCGATCCGCGCGGTGTCGAAGCGATCATCCGGCTGTGGCTTATGCTCGGTCGTAACGCTATCCATGTCTCACCGGATATAAGAGGTGACAGGCGCTGTCATCAGCCATTCTCTGGCAATAGTCGTTCCATGCTTGAAAAGGCCGGCTGGGAGCAAAATTGTTCTCGCGCTGCACGCTTTCAAGGGTGGGATTTTCTCGTTGACCTCTAGATATAACTCATTGAAAAACAATGAAATTTCTGAGGAGGCTGGGCATGACCAAGATAACACGACGCATTCTGCTGGCGGGAGCCGTTGCGCTCGCCGTGGCCCCCGCGGCCAAGGCTGCTGATCCGCTCAAGGAAATCCGCATCGACTGGGCGACCTACAATCCAGTGTCGCTGGTGCTGAAGCAGAAGGGCCTCCTGGAGAAAGAGTTCGCCAAGGACGGCGTTACCATCACCTGGGTGCAGTCGGCGGGTTCGAACAAGGCGCTCGAATTCCTCAACGCCGGCTCGATCGATTTCGGTTCGACCGCGGGCTCGGCAGCGCTGGTCGCCCGCATCAACGGCAACCCGATCAAGTCGATCTACGTCTATTCGCGCCCCGAATGGACCGCGCTGGTGACGGGCAAGGACTCCAGGATTGCCGATGTTGCCGACCTGAAGGGCAAGCGCGTCGCGGTGACGCGCGGAACCGATCCGCACATCTTCCTGGTGCGCGCGCTGCTGGGCGCTGGCCTCACTGAAAAGGACATCACGCCGGTGCTGTTGCAGCACGCCGACGGCAAGACCGCGCTGATCCGCGGCGATGTCGATGCCTGGGCCGGTCTGGATCCGATGATGGCGCAGGCCGAAATCGAGGAGGGTGCAAAACTGTTCTACCGCAAGGCGGACGCCAACACCTGGGGCATCCTCAATGTGCGCGAGCAGTTCCTGAAGGATTATCCGGACGCCGCCCGCCGCGTGCTCGCGGTCTACGAGGAAGCTCGCAAATATTCGCTGGCGAACTACGACGATCTGAAGAAGACCTTCATCGCCGTGACCAAGCTGCCCGACGCCGTCGTCGACAAGCAGCTCAAGGAGCGCACCGAGCTCACCCACAGCCGCATCGGCGCGCCCCAACGCGAATCGATCCTCGCCGCCGGCCTCGCGCTGCAACAGGCCGGCGTCGTCGACGCCAAGGTCGACGTGAAGGCCACGCTCGATGCGCTGATCGACGATCAGGTCCCGCTGCCGACGAATTAGTAAGAGGCAAGCGCGCGCAACAAACTCCGCCGTCGTCCCGGACAAGCGAAGCGCCGATCCGGCAACTGTTATGTCGATGGGGCGATCATATAAGGTTTTCGGTCGCGCATCATTGCGTTGAGCACGGTTAGAAGCTTCCTGGCGACGGCAATGAGGGCGAGTTTGGCTGGTTTGCCGGCCTTTCGCAGGCGTTCGTAGAATGCCTTGAATGGATCGGCGCGGCGAACCGCGTTGAGAGCGGCCATATAGAGGGCGTCGCGGATACGCTTGCGGCCGCCGCCGATCTTGCGCTTTCCACGATAGGTACCGCTGTCGACGTTGAAGGGAGCCAGGCCGGCCAGTGCCGCAACCTGCTTCGGACCGACACGCCCGAGTTCGGGCATCTGCGCGAGGAGCTGCATGCAGGCCACCGGGCCGATGCCGGGCAGTGAGCGCATCAACTGCGCATCTTCGGCGATCTCCTGCTCTGCTTTGATGAGCGCACTGATCTCGGCCTCGATCTCCGCGATCTCGTCGTCGAGCACGGCGATGAGGCGGCCGATCCGTTCGGCCATGGCGCGGTCCTCGGCCTCACTGCGGCGGTTTTTCTCCTGAGCTCGCATGCTGACCAGCTGATCGCGTCGTTTTGCCAGCCTTGCCAAAGCGTTGCGGGCCGGTGTGGCGACCTGCTCAGTTGCGGGCGTCATGGCTCGAGCAAAGGCTGCCAGCATCCGCGCGTCGATTGGGTCGGTCTTGGCGAGCTGGCCGCTGGCGCGGGCAAAGTCGCGGGCGCGGGCCGGATTGATCCGGGCAAAGCGAACCCCGGCCTGACGCAGCGCCTCGCGAAGCTCGAGGTCGTAGACCCCCGTGGCCTCAAAGACGACCAGCGTATCGCATCGCCAACGCGCCACCAGCTGTGTGATGGCCTGTGTCGCGTTGTCGATGCGTTCCGATGCACCGATGGCCTCATCGAAAATATCGAGATGATGTTTGGAGACGTCGATTCCGACGCAGCGAAGGGGTATGATCACGGTGCCTGTCCCTGTGATGCGAGGTCTGTTGGCGCAGCCTCGTGCAACTGTTCAGGTTGATAGATGGAACGGGCGGGAGACCGGGCCGGATCACGGCGTCAAGCGCCAAGGACCCAACGGCTTCCCGCCCACCGCCATCATGACAGACTTTCCACACACAGGGACCCATACCCACAGGGAGATGTTTGGCGAAGACTCGGAGTGGGAGTGTGCCCCGCACTCCTCCCTGTGGTTATGGGTCCCGGGTTCGCTTCGCGCCCCGGGACGACAGCGGTGGGCGCGGCAAGAGTAATGTTGCATTCCCCGGCCAGACGCGCTTCCTACCGGCCATGATCTCCGACGCGCCAGTCCTGCAGAAATCTTCGGAACCAGCCGCGAGCGTCGCCGCGCCTTCGCGGCTGTCGCGCTACGCGCGGCCGATGCTGGGACTGCTGCTGCCGGTTACGCTCGCGATCGGCTGGGAGTTCGTGGTCTGGCTCGGCTGGTCCAACGGCCGGTTGGTGCCGCCGCCCTCGCGGGTCTTCGCCACCATCGCCGATCTCGCCCGCTCCGGCGAGCTGGTTCACCACATCGCCGCGACGCTGTGGCGGGTAGGCCTCGGCTTCGCCTTCGGTGTCGTCGCGGGCACCATTCTTGGCGCCATCTCCGGCTACTGGTCGCTGGCGCAGCGGCTTCTTGATCCCACCGTCCAAGCCTTGCGTGCAATCCCGTCGCTCGCTTGGGTGCCGCTGTTCATCCTCTGGCTCGGCATCTTCGAGACGTCGAAGGTCGCGCTGATCGCGGTCGGCGTGTTCTTTCCAGTCTATCTCGGCGTGATGGGCGCGATCCTGTCGGTCGATCGCAAGATCGTCGAGGTCGGCCGCACCTTCCGCCTCTCCGGCTTCGCGATGATCCGCCGCATTCTGCTGCCCGCGGTGCTGCCGGCCTATGTCGTCTCGCTTCGCGTTGGTCTTGGCCTCGGCTGGATGTTCGTCGTCGCAGCCGAACTGATCGGCGCCTCCGAGGGCCTCGGCTATCTCCTGCTCGACGGCCAACAGCTCGGCAAGCCCGCGCAGATCCTCGCCGCGATCGTGATCTTCGCCATCCTCGGCAAGCTCACCGACTGGTTGATCGAGATTGCCTCCGCGCCCTTCCTGCGCTGGCAGGACGCATTCGGCCGCGCCAAAGAAACTTAACAAGGGAGCTTGAGGCGATGCTTGCGCTCGACCGGGTCAGCAAGACCTATCCCAACGGCGTCGAGGCGCTCGCGCGCTTCTCCGCCGCCATCAGGCAGGGCGAGATCCTCGCCATCATCGGTGGCTCCGGCTGCGGCAAATCTACCTTGCTGCGCGCCATCGCTGGTCTCGACCGCGCGAGCTCCGGCACCGTGACGCTCGACAGCGAAGCGATCTCTTCGCCGCATGCCAAGATCGGCATCATCTTCCAGGAGCCGCGGCTGCTGCCCTGGCTCAGCGTCGCCGACAATATCGGTTTTGGTCTAGCCGACCTGTCTGCGGCGGAACGGCGTGAAAAGGTGGCGCGCGCACTTGCCCGCGTCGGCCTCGCCGACAAGGCGCAAGCCTGGCCGCGCGAGCTCTCCGGCGGACAAGCACAGCGCGTCGCGATTGCCCGCGCGCTGGTACCGCAGCCCGAGGTGTTGCTGCTCGACGAGCCGTTCTCCGCGCTCGACGCCTTCACCAGGCGCGACCTGCAGGATCATCTGCTCGACCTCTGGGCCGACACGCGGCCGACGCTCATCCTCGTCACCCACGATGTCGACGAAGCCGTGGTGCTGGCCGATCGCGTGCTGGTGATGCGGCCGCGGCCGGGCCGACTGTTCGACCAGATCGAGATCAATCTGGGCCGGCCCCGCGACCGCAATTCGCCGCTGTTCGAGAATTTCAAGCGAAGTGTGCTGACGTCACTCGACCGTTCGCTCGACCGCAATGTGCCTGACCGTGACGCAACCCAGGGTCCCGGTCAGGCCATGTGGTGGTGACTTTTTCGCGCTGAGCCGGTACATCGAGGGGCAATTTTCCCGGGAGAGAACACGATGGACGCCGCAGAACTGCGCCAGATGCAGGCCCCGATCAAGGAACGCTACAAGACCGATCCCACGGCCGCGATGATCACGCTGAAGGCCAAGGGCTCGACCGACGGCGAAGGCATCGCCTGCAAGGTCGAGACCGGCCGCGCCATCGCGATGGCTGGCCTGCATCCGGCCACCGGCGGCTCCGGCCTCGAACTCTGTTCCGGCGACATGCTGCTGGAAGCACTGGTTGCCTGCGCCGGCGTGACGCTGAAATCGGTCGCCACCGCGATCGAAGTGCCGCTCAAGACCGGCAACGTGTATGCCGAGGGCGATCTCGATTTCCGCGGCACGCTCGGCGTCGACAAGGAGACCCCGGTCGGCTTCGCCGAGATCCGCCTGCGCTTCGAGGTCGACACGCCGGCACCGCAGGACAAGCTCGATCTGCTGCTCAAGCTCACCGAGCGCTATTGCGTAGTCTATCAGACCATCAAGAACGGGCCGAAGGTTTCGGTCTCGATGCAGCGGATGTGATTGTTCTTACCCTCCCCTGGAGGGGGAGGGTCGATCGCGCGTAGCGCGAGCGGGGTGGGGTGATCTCTCCACTCGGGCACTGTTTGCGTGGAGAGATCACCCCACCCCGCTGCGCATTTCGCTTCGCTCAATGCCCAGCGACCTACGGGCGAGCTACGCTCGTCCCGGACCCCTCCAGGGGAGGGTAAGAACAAAAATGTCCCTCGACCTGCACTTCATCCTAATCCTCCTCTTGCGCATGGCGATCTCCGCGGCATTCGTCGTGTCGGCGTCGATCATTACCGAACGCTCCGGCCCGGTGATCGGCGCGCTGGTGGCGACGCTGCCGATCTCGGCGGGGCCTTCCTATGTCTTCCTCGCGATCGACCACGACGCGGACTTCATCGCGCAAGGCGCGCTGTCCAGTCTGCCGATCAACGCTGCGACGATCTTGATGGCTCTCACCTACGTCGTGCTGGCACAGCGGCGCAGCTTTGCCGTGAGTGTCGGAAGTGCGGTGGCGGTGTGGATCGTGCTGGCATCCATCATCCGTCTGTCCGACTGGACCCTGATGGCCGGGCTTGCCGTCAATCTGGTCGCCTTCGCTATCTGCATTCCGCTGCTCGCGAAGTATCGCCGTGTGAAGATGCCGCTGGTGACGCGCCGCTGGTACGATATTCCGTTCCGCGCTTCATTGGTGGCGACGCTCGTTGCAATCGTGGTCTCAACCTCCGGCTGGGTCGGCCCGCGCGTCTCCGGCGTGATCGCGCTCTATCCGATCGTCTTCACCAGCATGATGATCATCCTGCATCCGCGCATCGGCGGCCCGCCGACCGCGGCCGTGCTCGCGAACTCCGCCTGGGGCCTGCTCGGATTCGGAATGGCGATTGCGGTGATGCACGTTGCAGTCGTGGAATTTGGATCGGTGGTTGGCCTTTGTCTCGCGCTTGCAACCTGCGTGACGTGGAACTTGACGCTGTGGTGGAATGGACGCCGAAGACAGCGCATTGAAGCGTAAGCATTCCGCTCGGATTTTTTGCGGGCATCGGTCGGTAGTTCTGCGGTGTCCAGCCGCGCAATTCCGATAGCGTCGTTAATTTAATCTTTGCGCCTTGGCCGTAAATGTACTCGTCGGTTGTTGAGGCGGCCCACGTTGAATGCGGGCCCTGCAGTCCACCAAACCCGAGTGACGGGCGAGACGAATTGTTCGAGCGTGAGAGCTGCGCTGCCTGCGTCACCCGAAACCATTTCTCATCGAGGAGACATTAGGATGTTCGGTCGCAAGTCCCAGAGTGATGCACAGGCGCGGCTCGATGCCATTGGTCGCTCGCAGGCGATGATCGAATTCAACCTTGATGGAACCATCATCACGGCCAACAAGAATTTTCTCGATGCCCTCGGCTATCGGCTCGACGAGATCCAGGGCAAGCATCACTCCATGTTCGTGCCGGCCGACCAGCGCGACAGCGCCGAGTACAAGGCGTTCTGGGCCGCGTTGAACCGTGGCGAGTATCAGGCGCGCGAGTTCAAGCGAATCGCGAAGGACGGCCACGAGATCTGGATCGAAGCCTCCTACAATCCGGTGCTCGACGGCAACGGCAAGGCGGTGATGGTCGCCAAGATCGCGACCGACATCACCGAGAAGAAGATCCGGAGCATGGCGGAGGCTTCGAAGATCGCCGCCAGCAGCCGTGCCCAGGCCGTGATCGAGTTCAAGCTCGACGGCACCATCGTCTCCGCCAACGAGAATTTCTGCAAGGCGCTCGGCTATTCGCTCGCCGAGATCCAGGGCAAGCATCACAGCATGTTCGTCGCGCCCGCCGAGCGTGACGGCGCTGCCTATCGCGAGTTCTGGGCGAAGCTCAACCGCGGTGAGTACCAGGCCGGCGAGTTCAAGCGGATCGGCAAGGGCGGCCGCGAGGTCTGGATTCTCGCTTCCTACAATCCGATGCTCGACGAGAACGGCAAGCCGTTCGGCGTCGTCAAATTTGCAACGGACATTACCGCGGAAAAGCTGAAGAACGCCGACCTCGCCGGCCAACTTGCGGCGATCGACAAGGCCCAGGCCGTGATCGAGTTCAACATGGACGGCACGATCATCACCGCCAACGAGAATTTCTGCAAGACGCTCGGCTATTCGCTGGCCGAGATCAAGGGCAAGCATCACAGCATGTTCGTCGAGCCGAGCGAGCGCGACGGCGCGGGCTATCGCGAGTTCTGGGCTGCGCTCAATCGCGGTCAGTACCAGGCTGCGGAATACAAGCGCATCGGCAAGGGCGGCAAGGAAGTCTACATCCAGGCCTCCTACAACCCGATCCTCGATCTCAACGGCAAGCCGTTCAAGGTCGTGAAATACGCCACCGACACCACCAAGCAGGTGCTGGTCCGCATGGGCAACGAGCGTGTCCGCGGCATGATGGAATCGGTTGCCGCCGGCTCGGAGGAGCTCAATGCCTCGGTGCGGGAGATTTCGGAAGCCATGACCAAGTCGCGCGAGACCGCGATGAGCGCGGTGGATCAGGTTTCCTCCGCCGACGCGCAGGCCCAGCGCCTCACCGAAGCCGCGCAGGCCATGAGCGGCATCGTCGAGTTGATCAACAATATCACCGGGCAGATCAACCTGCTGGCGCTCAACGCCACGATCGAATCGGCGCGCGCGGGTGAAGCCGGTCGCGGTTTTGCCGTGGTGGCGTCCGAAGTGAAGAGCCTCGCCAACCAGGCCAAGCAGGCCACCGACAAGATCGGTGCGGAGATCGGCAGCCTCAACGGTATCTCCGGCGACGTCGTCACCGCCCTGGCTTCGATCAAGACGGCCATCAACAACGTCAGCGAATACGTGACGTCGACAGCCGCCGCGATCGAGGAGCAAAGCACGGTGACGAACGAGATGTCGACCAGCATGCAGCGCGCCGCCGCGGAAGCGGCGGCGATCGCAGCGAGGGCGTAAGCGGCGCCGTCACTGCTTCGGCAGCTTGGCCTTCAGCGCATAGAGTACATCGAGCGCTTCGCGCGGCGACATCTCGTCCGGATGGAGCGCCTTCACGGCCTCCATCAGCAGTTCGGCCTCGGTCGGCGGCGCGGCTTCGGCGGCGGCGCGTGAGGGGACGGCGAAAAGCGGGAGATCGTCGGCAAGCGCGCGGGCGGTCTGGCCGCGGTCCTGGGCTTCGAGTTTTGCAAGCACGGACTTCGCTCGGGTGATGACGGCCGGCGGAAGACCTGCGAGCTTGGCGACCTGGATGCCGTAGGAGCGGTCGGCCGAGCCGGGCAGCACCTCGTGCAGGAACACGACGTTGCCCTGCCATTCCTTGACGCGCACCGTCGCGTTGAACATGCGCGGCAGCTTGGCCGAGAGCGCGGTCAGCTCGTGATAATGCGTGGCGAACAGCGTGCGGCAGCGATTACTCTCGTGCAGATGCTCGATCGCGGCCCAGGCGATCGAGAGGCCGTCGAAGGTCGCGGTGCCGCGGCCGATTTCGTCAAGGATGACAAGCGCGCGCTCGCCGGCCTGATTGAGGATCGCCGCCGTCTCGACCATCTCCACCATGAAGGTGGAGCGGCCGCGGGCGAGATCGTCGGCGGCGCCGACGCGCGAGAACAGGCGGTCGATGATGCCGATCCGCGCGCGTGTCGCCGGCACGAAACTTCCGATTTGAGCAAGAAGGGCAATCAGCGCGTTCTGGCGCAGGAAGGTCGATTTACCGGCCATGTTGGGACCGGTGAGCAACCAGAGCTGGCCGGACTTCTGCGCCGGGCTCGGCGAAAGGTCGCAGGCGTTCGCAATGAACGGCTCGCCGTTGCGCTTCAAGGCCTGCTCGACCACGGGATGGCGACCGGCCTCGATCGCAAAGCCGAGCGAGGCGTCGACCTCGGGCCGCACGTAATTCTCGTCGACCGCAAGTTTGGCCAATGACGTTGCAACATCGAGCAGGGCAAAGCCCTGCGCAGCCGCGCGCAGATCGTCGCTGATCTCGAGTGCCTTGGCACAGAGCCGCTCGAAGATTTCGAGCTCGAGCCCAAGCGCGCGGTCGCCGGCATTGGCGATCTTGGCTTCGATCTCCCCCAACTCCGACGTCGTGAAGCGCACCTGGCCCGCCAGCGTCTGGCGATGAATGAAGGTCGCATTCAATGGCGCCGACATCAGCTTGTCGCCGTGCTGCGCGGTGACCTCGACGAAATAGCCGAGCACGTTGTTGTGCCGGATCTTCAGGCCCTTGACGGAGGTCGCGTCGGCGTAGCGCGCCTGCATCGAGGCGACGACGAGACGCGAGGCGTCGCGCAGGTTTCGCGCTTCGTCGAGCGCCGGCTCGTAGCCGGCGCGAACGAAGCCGCCGTCGCGCTTGATCAGCGGCAGCTGCTCGTCGAGCGCGCTGGCGAATTCGGCGGCCAGCTCGCGCGAAGGGCGCTGCAGGGCCGCCATCACCGCCGCGATCTCCTGCGGCGGCTGGTCGAGCTCGGACAACCGCGCCAGCACCTGATCCGCGGCAAGGATGCCGTCGCGCAAGCCGGCGAGGTCGCGCGGGCCGCCGCGCCCGACGGAAAGACGGGCGAGTGCGCGCGACATGTCCGGCGCACCGCGTAGGATGCTGCGGATGTCCTCGCGCGTGGCTGAATCCGCGACAAAGGCGCTGACGGCATCGAGCCGCCGCGCGATCGCGGGCGCATCGGTCAAGGGCGCGGCGAGCCGTTGTGCCAGCAGGCGCGAGCCGGCCGAGGTCACGGTGCAGTCGATGGCATCGAGCAGCGAGCCGCGGCGTTCGCCTGCGAGCGTCCGCGTCAGCTCGAGATTGGCGCGCGTGGCCGGATCGATCGCCATGGTCGCGCCGGAGGCTTCGCGCGCGGGCGGCGACAGCGGCGGATGCTTGCCGACCTGGGTGCGGTCGACATAGGTGACGGCGGCGGCCGCCGCTGTGGCCTCGAGACGCGAGAGCTGCGCCAGCCCGTCCATGGTCGCGACGGCGAAGTAGTCGCAGAGCCGCTTCTCGGCGGTGGCGCCGTCGAAGACGTCGCGGGTCACCGGCGTCACCGCCGGCAGCTCGCGCAAGGTCTGTCCGAGCTCGTTATCGCCATAGAGCGCGTCGGTGACGATCGCCTCGTTCGGGTTGATGCGCGCCAAGGTCGCGGCGAGCTCGCCGCCAGAGCATTCCGTCACGGTGAATTCGGCGGTCGAGATGTCGATCCAGGCAAGCCCGAAGCGATCGCCGCCCGCGGACGAGCGCGCCCGCGCAATCGCCAGCAGATAATTGTTGGCGCGGGCGTCCAACAGCGTGTCTTCGGTCAGTGTCCCCGGCGTCACCAGCCGCACCACGCCGCGGCGCACCACGCTCTTGTTGCCGCGCGCTTTCGCAGCTGCAGGATCCTCGGTCTGCTCGCACACCGCGACCCGGTGGCCGGCCGAGATCAGGCGATGCAGATAATCTTCGGAACGCTCCACCGGCACGCCGCACATCGGGATGTCGTTGCCCTGATGCTTGCCGCGCTTGGTCAGGACGATGCCGAGCGTCTTCGAGGCGATCTCGGCGTCCTCGAAGAACAGCTCGTAGAAATCGCCCATCCGGTAGAACAGCAGCAAGCCCTGATGCGCTGCCTTGATCTCCAGGTACTGTTCCATCATCGGCGTCACGCGCGCGGCGGCTTCCGCTTGCGGCGCGGGTGCTTCGTCGGGGGGCGGGACGGATATCGGCCGTTGCATCGTCATGGGCGGCGCAACCTACAAAATTTCGCCTCCCGCTCCTATCGCTTTGGCCGGTTTTCCACGCCGTCATTCCGGGGCGCCCGAAGGGCGAGCCCGGAATCCATCGGGCCGCAAATCGCGTGGATGAATGGATTCCGGGTTCGCGCCCAGTGGCGCGCCCCGGAATGACAGCCCCCGCGAAACCGTCAATTGACCTGCCGCGGGCGCCCTCCTAAAACTCCGCCGACATTGAAGAATTTTCGCCGGACCGCGGCATTCAGGGAGAACAACGATGCGTGACGTCTTTATCTGCGATGCCGTGCGGACCCCGATCGGGCGTTTCGGCGGCTCGCTCGCCAAGGTGCGCGCCGACGACCTCGCAGCCGCTCCCATCAAGGCGCTGATGGCCAAGCACCCCGGGCTCGACTGGGCGCAGGTGGATGAAGTCTTCTTCGGCTGCGCCAACCAGGCCGGCGAGGACAACCGTAACGTCGCGCGCATGGCACTGCTGCTGGCGGGCCTTCCGGATTCGGTTCCCGGCCAGACCCTGAACCGGCTCTGCGCTTCCGGCCTCGATGCGGTCGGCGCGGCCGGTCGTGCCATCCGCTCCGGCGAGATCGAGCTTGCGATCGCGGGCGGCGTCGAATCCATGACCCGCGCGCCCTTCGTGATGGGCAAGGCGGCGGAAGCCTTCTCTCGCTCGGCTGAAATCTTCGACACCACGATCGGCTGGCGCTTCATCAATCCGCTCTTGAAGGCGCAGTACGGCGTCGACGCGATGCCGGAGACTGGCGAGAACGTCGCCGAGGAATTCCAGGTCTCGCGCGCCGACCAGGACGCCTTCGCCATCCGCTCGCAGCAGCGCGCCGGTGCGGCGATCGTGTCCGGCTATTTCGCCGAGGAAATCACCCCGATCACCATCCCCGGCGGCAAGGCCGGCCCGATCACGATCGACAAGGACGAGCATCCGCGCCCCGAGACCACGCTGGAAGGCTTGGCAAAACTGAAGCCGATCGTGCGCAACCCCGGCACCGTCACTGCGGGCAACGCCTCGGGCGTCAATGACGGCGCCGCCGCCATGATCCTCGCTTCCGAAGCCGCCGTGAAGAAGCACGGCCTGACGCCGCGTGCCCGCATCCTTGGCCTGGCCTCGGCCGGCGTGCCGCCGCGCATCATGGGCATCGGCCCGGTGCCGGCGACCCGCAAGCTGATGGAGCGGCTGGGCAAGAAGATCACTGACTTTGACCTGATCGAGCTGAACGAAGCCTTCGCCTCGCAGGGCATCGCCTGCATGCGTCAGCTCGGCGTCGCCGACGATGCCGATTTCGTCAATCCGCATGGCGGCGCCATCGCGCTCGGCCATCCGCTCGGCATGAGCGGTGCCCGTCTCGCGCTCACCGCCGTCCACGGCATGGAGAAGCGCGGTGGCAAGCTCGCGCTCGCCACCATGTGCGTCGGCGTCGGCCAGGGCGTCGCCGTTGCGATCGAAAAGGTGAATTAAGCTCTCTCCTCTCCCTCTCCCCGCTTGCGGGGAGAGGCGAAGAGTCCGGTGGTTGGGAGACGCGCATGATCATCGAACGCGAGCAGGACGTCACGGCCGCCGCCCTGGCGGTGATGGAGCGGACGTCCGATCCGCGGATGCGGCAGATCATGGTCTCGCTGGTCAAGCACCTGCACGGCTTCGTCCGTGACGTCAGGCTGACCGAGAAGGAATTCCGCGACGCCACTTCTGTCATCGCCGAGCTCGGCAAGCTGACCACCGACACGCACAACGAAGTCGTGCTGATGGCCGGCTCGCTCGGCGTCTCGTCGCTGGTCTGCCTGCTCAACAACGGCGATCAGGGCAATACCGAGACCGATCAGTCGCTGCTCGGGCCGTTCTGGCGGCTGAATTCGCCGCGCGTGGAGAATGGCGGATCGATCGTCCGTTCCGAGACCCCGGGCGCACCGCTGTTCGTGAGCGGTCGCGTCGTCGACAAGGACGGCCGCCCTGTCGCCGGCGCAGAGGTCGATGTCTGGCACGCCTCGCCGGTTGGTCTCTACGAGAACCAGGATCCTGACCAGGCCGACATGAATTTGCGCGGCAAGTTCACGACCGATGCCGACGGGCGCTTCGCCTTCCGCTCGGTGATGATGGTGGGCTATCCCATTCCGACCAACGGCGTGGTCGGCCGCCTGCTGGAGGCGCAAAGCCGCCATCCCTATCGCCCCGCGCATCTGCACGCCCTGATCTTCAAGCCCGGTTTCAAGGTGCTGATCTCGCAGGTCTACGATCCCAACGACCCCCACATCGACAGCGACGTGCAGTTCGGCGTGACGCAGGCGCTGATCGGCAAGTTCGTGCGCCACGAGACGCCGCATCCGTCCGCGCGAGACGTCTCTGCGCCCTGGTATTCGCTCGACCACACCTACCGGCTCGAGGCGGGGGAAGCCGTGCTGCCGCGTGCCCCGATCAAATAGGACTGGCGGCCCAAATGGGGGTGCGGGAAGGGCGCTAAACCCGCTTCCCTAGATTAGTTATATTCTATAATGATTGGCGCAAATGTTGACCGGCCAGCCCGAAAATGGCCGGGGAGGAGTTCGCCAATGACTTTCATCTATCCCACCGGCAGCAACAAGGCGCACCCGCTGCCGTTGTCGCCCGAATACAAGAGCTCGATCAAGCGCGCGCCGAACAAGCCGTTGATCCCGATGCGCCACACGCTGTCGGAACTGACGGGCCCGGTCTATGGCCACGAGACCGTCCGCGACGGCGACAATGACCTCACCACCCAGCATAAGGGCGAGCCGCTCGGCGAACGCATCATCGTGCACGGCCATGTCCGTGACGAGGACGGCCGCGGCGTCGCCAACACGCTGGTCGAGATCTGGCAGGCCAATGCCTGCGGCCGCTACGTCCATGTCCGCGACCAGCATCCGGCGCCGCTCGATCCCAACTTCACCGGCGCGGGCCGCACCGTGAGCGATGCTGCCGGCTACTATCGTTTCGTCAGCATCAAGCCCGGCGCCTATCCGTGGGGCAATCACCACAATGCCTGGCGCCCCGCGCACATTCATCTGTCGGTGTTCGGCCATTCCTTCGTCAGCCGCCTGGTGACGCAGATGTATTTCCCGGGCGATCCGCTGTTCCCGTTCGATCCGATCTTCAACTCGGTGCCGGACGAAAAGGCGCGGATGCGCATGGTCTCGTCGTTCGACCTGGAGAACACCAAGCCCGAATGGGCGCTGTGCTACCGCTTCGACATCGTGCTGCGCGGCCAGAACGCCACCCCCATGGAGAACCACTAACGTGCAGGATTCTGTGAAGCCCGATGGGATCACGCCGTCGCAGACGGTCGGCCCGTTCTTCAAATACGGCCTGACACCGACAGGCGAATATGCCTGGAACGACGCCTTCACCAACTCGACGCTGACGCCAGACGTCTCCGGCGATCGCGTCCGCATCGAGGGCCGGGTGCTCGACGGCGACGGCGCCACCGTGCCCGACGCCATGCTGGAGATCTGGCAGGCCGATGCGCAGGGTCGCTACGCCGATCCGCAGGACAAGCGCGCGCTGCCGAACGCCAGCTTCCGCGGCTTCGCCCGCTGCGGCACCGACAAGGACGGCAATTATTCCTTCGACACCATCAAGCCGGGCGCAGTGCCGGATCCCGATGGCAAGCCGCAGGCGCCGCATATCGTGCTGGCGGTATTCGCGCGCGGCATGTTGCGGCATCTCTATACCCGCATCTATTTCAGCGACGAGGCCGGCAACGCCGCCGATCCCGTGCTGGCGCTGGTGCCCGCCGACCGCCGCGCCACGCTGACCGCGGTGCGCGAGGCCGGCAAGGCCGTCTACAAGCTCGACCTGCGCTTGCAGGGCGACAATGAGACGGTGTTCTTCGACGTGTGAAGCGACACCTCAATTTTTTCCGTTGCAATGCCCGGGGCTGCCCGGGCATTTCCTTTTGAAATGATGCAATGCGCGTGATGCGAATTATCGTTCCTCCTCCGGTCTCTTACGGAGGCTCTTGTTGCAGAATTTCGATAGCTCCATTTAGTGTCCGTTGACTTCATAGGACTATCCATGGGGATCGTACAGATTGCGGGCGTCCTCCATGAAAATGCGTTTGTCGATCTCTTCGGCCATCGTTGCGTTTGGCCTTCTCCTGGTGCTGGGTTTCTCGGCGGTGCTGGCGACCAGCGTCTACGCGTTGCGCGAGCTGAAGGTCGGCGGGCCGCTGTATTCCGACATCAAGCTGGGTAACGATCTCGTCGCCGACATTCTGCCGCCTCCGGCCTACGTGCTCGAAGCCTATCTGGTCGCAACCCTGGCAATGCGGGAGCCGGACCAACTGACCGCTCACGGCGAGCGCCTGGTGCAGCTCCGGAAGGACTATGAAGATCGCAAGGCATTCTGGAGCGCGTCCAGCCTGGCCGCAGATCTGAAGGCCGCGCTGGTTTCCAAATCGGATGTCGAGGTTCAGAAGTTCTGGAAGTTGGTATTCGATCAGCTCATGCCGGCCCTCTCGGGCAAGGACACGGCGTCGGCCGAGCGGGCTTACGCGCAGTTGAAGGACACTTACACGGCCCATCGCGGCATCATCGACGGCATCGTCGAGGGGGCCAACAAGCAGAACGCCGACATGGAAAAGCTCGCCGCCGAGCGCGACGCCTTCATTTCCTATGTCGTGTGGGGCGTTTCCGCCGTCGTGCTTGCCCTGATCGTCGGCGGTATCGGATTCGTCGCTTTCGGGGTGGTGCGCCCGATCGTTCGAATGACCGGCGCGATGCAGAAGCTCGCGACAGGAGATCTCTCTGCGGACGTACCTTATGCGACGCGCCGCGACGAAGTGGGCTCGATGGCCAGCGCGCTGGCCGTGTTCAAGCAGGGCGCGCTCGACAATGCGCGGCTGCGCGAGGAGCAGGTTCGCAACGAGGAACAGGCAAACGGGGCGAAGCGCAAGGCACTGCTGGACATGGCTGCCACCGTGGAGCGCGAAACCGGTGCATCGGTCGAGACGGCCACCGGCGCGACCGAGGGTGTGGAGCGTGCGGCCACCAATCTCTCGGATATCGCGCGTGATTTGTCGATGGAATCGCAAGGCGTCGCCGCGGCCTCCGAGCAGGCCCTTGCGAGCGCAGATACCGTCTCCGCCGCGGCAGAAGAGCTGACGGCATCGATTCGCGAGATTTCAGGACAATTGGCGCGCGCAAGCCAGGTCACTGCGTCGGCGGTTGCCGGTCGCGAGCAGGCGCGGACGACCATTCAGGCCCTGTCGGGGTCCGTGAAGAAGATCGCCGAAGTCTCCGATCTGATCGGAGGCATAGCCGGCCAGACCAATTTGCTTGCCTTGAACGCAACGATCGAGGCCGCCCGCGCGGGCGAGGCCGGTCGTGGCTTCGCGGTGGTGGCGGCCGAGGTCAAATCCTTGTCCAACCAGACGGCCAAATCGACCGAAGAGATTGCCCGGCTGATCGCGGAGATTCAGCAATCGACGCAGGCCGCTGTCGATGCGGTAGAGGAGATGGGCGGCCAAATCGCCGAGATTGACGGCGTCGCGACTTCGGTTGCCGCGGCCATGGAGCAGCAGGATGCTGCGACACGGGAGATCGCGCGGTCGATCCAGGAGTCGGCCTCCGCGGCCAAGCAAGTGTCCACCAAGATCGCCCGCGTCAGCCAGGACGCCGATTCCGTCAACGCGCGCGCGGCCGAGATGCGCGACGCGATCTCCGGCGTGTCCTCGAACCTGTCGTCGTTGCAATCGGTGCTCGTTCGCACCGTGCGCAGTTCGGCGGCGGAGGTCGATCGTCGTCTCGGCAAGCGCTATCCGACCGATCTGGAAGTGACTGTCACGGACAGCCGGCAAGCGATGCACGCGACAGCTTTGGTCGACCTTTCAGAAGGTGGTGCCTGGATCCGCTGCGCGCCCCAGCTCGGCCTCAACGAGACCGGCGTGCTGCGTATCAAGGGATTTGCATCGGCGCTCCCCTTCACCGTGCGGACTCTCGATGGTGAAGCCGCGCACGTCGCCTTTACCCTTGGAGACGCTCAAAGGGCAGAGCTCGGCCGCTACATCGCTCGGAATCTTGAAGAAGAAACGGCGGCGGCCTGAGGACTGCCGCAACAGGCGCATCTGTCGCTGGTGTCCGCGATTGTGATCGTGCAGTATTGTGCGACACGGGGGCATCGTGGTCATGACGAATCCGCAACTTCTGGCGGTCAGTGAGCCCAGCTATCTTACCGCCGCGTTGCGCAAGGCGGGTGCGCTGGACGCCGGCGCCGTGCGTGAGGTGAAGGTGCTGGATGAACGCGACACCTTGGTGTCGCACATCACCCGGCTCGGTCTGCGCTATGTCGGCGAGTCCACCGGTTCGCCGCAGACCCTGATCCTCAAGACGCCGCACGCCGATTTTGCCAAGACGCTCGCGCAGGGCGGTCGGCACGAGGTGACCTTCTATACGAAGCTTGCACCGAAAATGCCTCGGGGACTGGTGCCGCGCTGCTTCGACGGGCGTTCTGAGGACGAGAGCGGGGCGTGGCATCTCCTGCTCGAAGACCTCACCGATAGTCATGAGCTCGCGACCGTGCCGACGCTGCCGCCGTCGCGCGATCAGTCGATGGCTATCGTCACGACCCTGGCGCGCATGCATGCGGCGTGGTGGAATCATCCCGATCTCGGCGAGACCGTCGGCACCTGGGCCAGCCCCGAGGACAGCGCGGCGCGCATGGAGACCTTTGCCGGTCATTACGATCGCTTTGCCGATGAGCTCGGCGACCGCCTGAGTGAGGAGCGGCGTATCCTCTACCGCCGCCTGATCGAGCAGTCGGAGCGGTTATCCCAGCGCTACCATTCGCGCCGCCATGTCACCATCGTTCACGGCGATGCGCATACCTGGAATTTCCTGCTGCCGCGGGCCGGCGTCGCGGACACCGTGCGCATCTTCGATTTCGAGCTGTGGGGCATCAATGTCCCCACCAACGACCTCGCCTATATGATGGCGATCCAATGGTATCCCGAGCGCCGGCAGGCGCTCGAGCGGGCATTGCTCAACCGCTATTATGAAACGCTGCTTGCACACGGTGTCGCCGGCTACACACGCGGCGCGCTTGACCAGGATTATCGCTGGTCGGTGCTCTGGCACATCACCAAGCCGGTCTGGCAATGGGCCATCAACCTCCCGCCGGGGATTTGGTGGAACAATCTGGAGCGCGTGATGATGGCGGTCGAGGATCTCGGCTGCGAGGAGTTGTTGTAGCGGGTCTGGTGTCCCGGGCGCGGTGCAGCGTGTAACGCTGCGCCGCAGAACCGGGACCCAGTATGCCGCGGCATGGGCCCCGGCTCTGCAGCGCATCACTTGCGTGCTGCGCCGCGTCCGGGGCACGAGATCGCGCGGCTACTCCATCACCGCATGTTCCGGCCCGGCCGCCTGCTTGCGCAGCGTGGCCTTGGTCGAGCCGATCATCAGCGCCAGCGGAATGGTGCAGAGAATGAAGAACATCACCAGCTGGTAGTCGTGCGCGAAGGCGATGATCTGCGACTGCACGCTGACCATGCGGTCGGCCATGGCGCGGCCGGCATCGGTGGAGAGATTGATCATGCCGCGCACATCAGGCATCTGGAGCGCCTGATTGAACGGGTTGATGTGCTCCGAGAGGATCGCATAGGTCTTGCGCGTGCCCTGGGTCAGCTGGGCGATCACGATGGAGATGCCGACCGAGCTTGCGACGTTGCGCAGGAGCGTCAGCATCGAAGTGCCGTCGGTGCGCAGATGGTTCGGCAGCGTCAGGAACGACACCGTCGACAGCGGCACGAAGACGAGACCGAAGCCAAAACCCTGGATCACGCTGACGATGACGATCTCCGGCACCTGGGTCTGGTCGGTCCAGCCGGTCATCTGGAACAGCGAGGCCGCCGTCAGCGTCAGGCCGCAGATGATCAGCGTGCGCGCCTCGATGTACTTCATGATGCGGCCGACCATCATCATGGCGAAGAAGGTGCCAAAGCCTCGGCTGGCGAGCAGGCCGCCGGCGGTCATGATGGGATAGCCGATCACGTTCTGAAGGTAGGGCGAGGCCAGCGCCATGGTCGAATACAGCACGAGGCCCATCACCGTCATGAAGATGCAGCCGGTGAGGAAGTTGCGGTCGCGGAACAGCGCGAACTGGATGAACGGTTTTGAGGTCGTGAACGAGTGCGCAAAGAAGTAGTAGAACGCGATCCCTGAGATGATGAACTCGGTCACGATCTCGACCGATTCGAACCAGTCGAGCTGCTCGCCGCGGTCGAGCGCGAGCTGAAGCGCGCCGATCGCGATGGCCAGCGCGGCAAAGCCGAACCAGTCGAATTTGAGGCTGAGATTCTTGTCGGTCTCGTCCATGAAGACGGCGAGCCCGAGCACGGTGATCGCGCCGAACGGCAGGTTGACGAAGAACACCCAGTGCCAGGAATAGCTCTCGGTCAGCCAGGCGCCGAGCGAGGGGCCCATGATCGGGCCCATCATCACGCCCATGCCCCAGATCGACATCGCGGTGGCGCGTTCCTGCAGCGTGTAATAGTCGAGCATGACGGACTGCGACAGCGGCACCAGCGCCGCTCCGAACACGCCCTGCAGCAGGCGGAACAGCACCATCTGGTTGATGTCCTGCGCGAGGCCGCAGAGCACGGACGAGAAAGTGAAGCCGGCCGCGCAGATGATGAAGATGCGCTTGCGGCCGAAGCGATTCGATATCCAGCCCACCGGTGCCGTCATGATCGCGGCGGCGACGATGTAGGAGGTCAAGACCCAGTTGATCTGGTCCTGCGACGCCGACAGCGTGCCCTGCATGTAGGGCAGCGCGACGTTGGCGATGGTCGTGTCGAGCGCCTGCATGATGGTCGCCGTCATGGCGCAGATCGTCACCATGTTCCGGCGCAGGCCGGGGACCATCAGGGCGGGATTGGACTCCGCCATCGGATCAGTCCTTGTCCTGATCTTTGTCCTGGCTCGCGGTCGCCGACAGGCCGAGCAGGCCGGCGAGCGAGCGCTGGTGGCCGGTGTCGATGGTGGCATAAACGCTCATGCCGGCCTTCAGCTTCTTCACGTATTTGTCGCTCTCGTCGAAGTAGATCCTGACGGGCACGCGCTGCACGACCTTGACGAAGTTGCCGGTGGCGTTCTGCGGCGGCAGGATCGCGAATTGCGCGCCGGTGCCGGGCGAGAGCGAACCGATCTTGCCCTTGAAGACGTGGTTCGGGAACGCGTCGACCTCGAGGGTCACAGGTTGTCCTTCGGTGACGTAGGTGAGGTCGCTCTCCTTTGGATTGGCGTCGACCCAGGGATGGGTGACGTCGATGATGGAGAACACCGGCGTGCCGGCGGTGACGTAGCGGCCGAGCTGGATCTGCTCGACCTGGGTCGCGATGCCGCCCATTGAGGCCCGCACCACGGCGTGGTCGAGATTGCGTTCGGCGTTGTCGAGCTTGGACTTGGCAGAAACGTAAGGCGGGAATTTCTCCAGCGGCAGCTCGGTGTCGCCGAGCAGCTGCGTCTTGGCGGCGGAGATCTGCTGCTTGACGTATTGCGCAATCGAGCCCGACGTGACCAGCGCGTTCGAGGCGTTGTCGAGGTCGAGCTGCGAGCCAAAGCTGTTCTTGACCAGCGCCTGCTTGCGCTCGACGTCACGCTGCTTCAGGTCGACGCCCTTCTGGGCGAGATCGAGCATGTCGCCATAGATCTTGATGTTGGCGCGAAGGTTGTCATAGGTCGTCTGCGCCTGCATCAGCTGCGCCTTGGCCTCGTCCACCGCGAGGCGGAACGGCACGGGGTCGATCTCGAACAGTTCGTCGCCCTGCTTGACCAGCTGGCCTTCCCTTACCACGACCTTCTGGATCTTGCCGGAGATGTCGGGCGTCACCAGCACCTTCTGTGCGCCGACATAGGCATCGTCCTGTCTCTTATACACATCTAGATGTGTATAAGAGACAGGGCCGGCCTTGATCTCCTGGTTCTGCGTCACCGCGATCGTGGCGATGTTGGCGGGCAGCTTGGCCGAGATCGTCGCCATCTCGGCGCCGACATAGGCATCGTCGGTGCCGACATAGCGGCCGCCATTGAGATAGAAGGTGACGCCGGCGATGACGGCAACGATCGGCAGCACCACCATCAGCAGGAAGCGGCGATAGCGGCGCAGGCCGGCGATGAAGCGGCGGCGCGGATCGGTGCCGGCCTTCTTGGTCGGCTTGCCGCCGTCGATCTTCTGCTCGGGCTGGAATTTGAGGACTTGTTCAGCCATAGCGCTGCTCCTTACGTGCTTGTTCCGCTCCGCTGTTCTGGATCGCGGTTCGCACGTTTTCCTTGATGGTTTCGAGTTGAGTGAGGAGACGGTGGGCGTCCGCCGGGCTGATGCCGTCGAGCGCGTTCGCCGTGAGTTCCGATTTCAGGCCGCTCATCTTGCCGAGCAGCGCGCGGCCGGCCTTCTTGAGATAGAGGCGCTTGACCCGGCGGTCGGTGGCATCGCTGCGGCGCTCGATCCAGTCGCTGTCGCAGAGCTTGTCGATCAGCCGCGTCAGCGTGATCGGCTGCATCTCCAGGAGTTCCGCGAGTTCCGACTGCTTCATGCCTTCGCTGCGCTCGACCTTGGCCAGCACCGCCCACTGCGCGCGGGTGATGCCGAAGCGCGAGGCCTCCTTGTCGGCATAGACGCGCAACAGGCGGTAGAGCTCGCCGAGCGTGAACAGGAAGTTCTGGTCGACAGACCCGCGGGTCATAAGCTTGGTCTCCAATGAGCTTGAATATAATAAGCAAGCTTATGATTATTTCACGGCGGGTTAACGCGACGCTGTCCCGCAGCAAAAGCATGGCTGACCGCCGCGGCGTCGGTCGTGCTTTGGGTTCCCCGGCCGAAATGCTAGAAGGCGGGCCGAATGACCCTCGCAACGCCGGCCTTTCCGACGCCCGACCATGATCACGGCCGCTGCACCGCGGACGCGCTGGCGCATGCGGAAGCGGTTTGCGAGGCTCGCGCGCAGAAATTCACGCCGATCCGGCGCCAGGTGCTCGGGGCCTTGCTCTCCAGCCATCGGCCGCTCGGCGCCTATGAGGTGATTGACGAACTCGCCAAATCGATGCCGCGGCCGGCACCGATCACAGTCTACCGTGCTCTCGATTTCTTGATGGCGAACGGCCTCGTGCACCGCATCGAAAGCCGCAACGCCTATCTCGCTTGCGCAGCCCATGACCTGTCTCTTATACACATCTAGATGTGTATAAGAGACAGCAGTCTACCGTGCTCTCGATTTCTTGATGGCGAACGGCCTCGTGCACCGCATCGAAAGCCGCAACGCCTATCTCGCTTGCGCAGCCCATGACCACGATGCGACCTCGGCGGTCGCGTTCCTGATCTGCGAGCGCTGTGGTCTTGTCGGCGAGATCCCATCAGGATCGTTTGCCGGGGAACTCAACGCTGCGGCGCGCGCCTCAGGCTTCGCGCCAAAGCTGTCCGTGGTCGAGATCACGGGCATCTGCACCCATTGTCAGAAAACGTCTTGAAGCAACAACGGCGCAAAGCCGGGTCTCGGGAAGAAATGTCCTCACCTCAAGCCATTCCGTCCGCCGGTCGCCCCCTCAGTGCCGGCGCCATCGCACTGATGCTCATGCTGTGCCTGACCTGGGCCTTCAACCAGATCGCGGTGAAGCTGGTGCTGCCGGACATTCCGCCAATGCTGCAGGCGATGATCCGTTCAATGGGCGCGCTGCCGGTGTTGTTCCTGATCGGCACGTTTCGTGGTGTTAAGTTCTTCGAGAATGACGACACGTGGAAGCCGGGCCTGATCGCCGGGCTCATGTTCGGCATCGAATTCGTGCTGATCTTCCAGGGCCTGCGACTGACCTCGGCGTCCCGCGCCGTCGTGTTCCTCTACACGGCGCCGTTCTTCGTCGCGCTCGGCTCCTATCAGGTGCTCGGCGAGCGTCTTGGCAGCACGCAATGGCTGGGCCTCGCTGTGAGCTTTGCCGGCGTCGCTCTCGCGATCGGCGTGCCGCAGGCCAATGTCGATTCGCACGTTCTGCTCGGCGATCTCATGATCGTGCTCGGTGCATCGCTGTGGGCCGCGACCACGCTGGTGGCCAAGGGCACGCGACTGCGCTTTGCTGCGCCGGAGAAGGCACTCGGCTATCAGGTCGCGACCTCGATCCCTATCCTGGGCTGCGCCGCCTGGCTGTTCGGCGAATCCATCACCCACACCCCGTCGCCGCTGTCATTCGCCTTGATGGCCTTCCAGGCGATCTGGGTGGTCGGAACCACGTTCACGCTTTGGTTCGCGCTGGTGAAGGCCTATTCGGCCAGCAAATTGTCGGCTTTTACCTTCATCACCCCTTTGTTCGGCGTGGTGGGTAGCTATTTCATCATGCACGACACCCTAAGTCTGGCCTTCGGGGCGGCAGCCGTCCTTGTAATTGCTGGGCTTTTTCTGGTTAACCGTCCGAGCCGAGAGGCCGCGACGCCGGCGGATGCATTGCTGAACGTCACCAAAACCTGATATTTGGAGCCCATGAACAAGCTCGAAAACACCATCTATTCCGACATCGCAGGCCCGGCGCCGCGTCATCACACCACCCAGGTCAAGGTCGGCGACGTCGCCGTCGGCGGCGGTGCGCCGATCGTCGTGCAGTCGATGACCAACACCGACACTGCCGATATCGACGGCACCATCGCCCAGGTCGCAGCGCTCGCGCGCGCCGGCTCCGAGATGGTCCGCATCACCGTGGACCGCGAGGAAGCTGCTGCCGCCGTTCCGCACATTCGCGATGGCCTCGCCAAGCGTGGCATCACCACGCCGCTGATCGGCGATTTCCACTATATCGGTCACAAGCTGCTCGCGGCCTATCCGGCCTGCGCCGAGGCGCTTGCGAAGTACCGCATCAATCCCGGCAATGTCGGCTTCAAGGACAAGCGCGACACCCAGTTCGCCGACATCATCGAGATCGCGAACAAGAACAACAAGCCGGTCCGCATCGGCGCCAATTGGGGTTCGCTCGACCAGGAGCTGCTGACCAAGCTGATGGACGAGAACGCCGCGTCCGCCAATCCGCGTGACGTCCGCGCGGTGACGCGCGAGGCGATGGTGCAGTCGGCGCTGCTCTCGGCCGCGCGCGCCGAAGAGCTCGGCATGCCCAAGGATCGCATCATCCTCTCCGCAAAGGTTTCTGCGGTGCAGGATCTCATCGCGGTCTATCAGGATCTCGCCTCGCGCTCCGACTACGCCATCCATCTCGGCCTCACCGAGGCCGGCATGGGCACCAAGGGCATCGTCGCGTCCTCGGCCGCGCTCGGCATTCTCTTGCAGCAGGGCATCGGCGATACCATCCGCATCTCGCTGACGCCGGAGCCCGGCGGCGACCGCACCCGTGAAGTGCAGGTCGGCCAGGAACTGCTGCAGACCATGGGCTTCCGCACCTTCGTGCCGCTGGTCGCGGCGTGCCCCGGCTGCGGCCGCACCACCTCGACCACGTTCCAGGAGCTGGCAAGCTCGATCCAGGAATTCATCCGCGACGAGATGCCGAACTGGAAGAGCAAGTATCCCGGCGTCGAGGAGCTCAACGTCGCGGTGATGGGCTGCATCGTCAACGGCCCCGGCGAATCCAAGCACGCCAATATCGGCATCTCCTTGCCCGGCACCGGCGAAGCGCCGGCCGCGCCCGTCTTCGTCGACGGCAAGAAGTTCCGCACGCTGCGTGGTCCCACCATCTCCGCCGACTTCAAGGCGCTGGTGATCGACTACATCGACCAGCGCTACGGCCAGGGCGCCAAGGTGCCGGTGACGGCGGCGGAGTAGGTTTACTCCGCCAGCGCCCCACACTCTGCTGTCGTCCCGGCTGCGCTTACGCTTGTCCGGGACGACGATTGTGCTTGCGGTGCAGATTGCACATCCATCACCGCGCGCTACGATGCCTCCCAATCAGAACCATCGGGAGACATCGCCCATGAGCTCACTCGCCGGCAAGCAGGGCCCGCGCTATCGCCACACGGCTGAGGACGGCGCGCCGTACGAAACCATCGCTGTCGAGAAGCTCACGCCGATCATCGGTGCCGAAATCACCGGCGTCGACATCGGCCAACTCGTCTCCGACGCTGCGCGATCCAACCAGCAGATGGACGAGATCCACCGCGCGCTGGCCGAAAACCTCGTCATCTTCTTCCGTAACCAGACGATCACGCCAAAACAGCACCTCGCCTTCGGCCACAAGTTCGGCGAGCTGCATTTCCATCCCGCCGCGCCGCACGAGGATGAAGATCCGGCGCTGATGAAAATCTACGCCGACAAGAATTCGCCGCGCGCCAACGGCGAGGGCTGGCACTCCGACGTCTCCTGCGACCTCGAGCCGCCGATGGGGTCGATCCTCTACATCAAGCAATGCCCGCCGCGCGGCGGCGACACGCTGTTCGCCAACATGTACGCGGCCTACGAGGCGCTATCCGATCGCATGAAGGCCTATCTCGATGGCCTGACCGCCCTGCACGACGGCGAACCGATCTATCGCGGGCTCTATGCGAACTATGGTGTCGCCGACCGCCCGTCCTATCCGAGCGCGGAGCATCCGGTGGTGCGCACCCATCCCGTGACGGGCAAGAAGGCGCTCTACGTCAACAGGGGCTTCGTCAGGCACATCAACGGCATCCCGCGCGACGAGAGCGACGCGATGCTCGCCTATCTCTACCAGCACGCCGAGAACCCGCTGTTCCAGTGCCGGTTCCGCTGGACCGAGAACGCTATCGCCTTCTGGGACAACCGCTGCACCCAGCATCGCGCGATGTGGGATTACTGGCCGCACACGCGCTCCGGCACGCGCGTGACGGTGAAGGGGGAACGGCCGGTTTGAACACATCGTGGCGCATCACAGCCGCTATCGTTGCCGCGCTGATCCCGCTCCTGGTGTCGTCAGTTGGCGACGGCCAGGCGGCTACGGCCCGCAAGCCCGTGCGGGCCATCAAGTCACCTGCGCCGGCGCCGTGCGATCCGCGCAAGTTCAAGATCATCCTCGATGTCGGCCACACCTCCGAATCGCAAGGCGCGACCAGCGCGCGCAACGACGTGGAGTTCGGCTTCAACCTGCAACTGACGCGGCTGATCGGAGCGCGCCTGAAGTCGGCGGGCTTTGCCGCGACCCGCGTGCTGGTGACCGATGGCAAGGCGCGAGCAAGCCTGCTCAAGCGCGTCGGCACCGCCAACGACGCGCATGCGGATTTTTTCCTGTCGGTCCACCACGATTCCGTGCCCGACAAGATGCTCGAAGTGTGGGAATTCGACGGCGCCAAGAGCTATTTCAGCGATCGCTTCAGCGGCCATTCGCTGTTCGTGTCCGAGCGCAATCCGCACTTCACTGCCAGCCTCGGCTTCGCCAAACTGCTGGGCCGGGAGCTGAAGGACAAGGGCTTGCAATACGCCACCCAATACAGCCTGCCGGTCATGGGCCGCTACCGGCATGACCTGCTCGACAAGGATGTCGGCGTCTACCGCTATGACGGGCTCGTCGTGCTCTCGCAGACCCGAAGCGCCGCAGTGCTGCTGGAAGCCGGCTCCATCATCAACCGCGACGAGGAGATGGCGATGAACTCGCCGGAGCGGCGTGAGCTGATTGCAACGGCCGTGGTCACTGCGATGCGGACGTATTGCGAGAAGCGCTCGCCATGACGAGACGCTACAGCGGCGCCCCCTGATACTCGCGGTTCGCCAGGCTCGCCTCTTCCAGATCCAGATCGCGTTCGATCCTGCGCCGCGTCTCGTCGGTGATCTGGCCGTCGCGCAGCAGGTCGTGGATGAATTTGCGCTCGGCGGCGATCAGTTCGCGGGTCAGCGCGGTGCCGGCGGCGGAGACGTCGTGGTGGGCGGGATCGAGCGAGTCCGGAAGCTGGTTGACGCGGATCTCGTGGCGGGCGCGCAAGAGCCGCATCACTTCGTCCGAGACCTCTTTCTCCTCGGTCAACGCATCCAGCGATTTCAGCGCGGCGTCGAGCGCCTGGCGCCGTGCGGCGATCTCGGCCTCGTGTTCGGCGACATGCTCGCTGCGGCCGGCCTCGGCGATGCCGAGCCAGCGCACCACCGGCGGCAGCGTCAGGCCGACGCCGATCAGCGTGATGAAGATGACGCCGAAGGCAACGAACAGGATCAGGTCGCGATAGGGGAAGGCATCGCCATCAGGCAGCGTGAACGGCAGCGCCAGCGCGGCCGCCAGCGACACCGCGCCGCGAACGCCGGTGAAGGCGAGCGCGAACGGCCACTGCCAGGGCGGCGACGGATCGCGTGCGCGCAGCGACTTGCTCAGCATCCGCGGCAGATAGGTCGCAGGGTAGAGCCAGGTGAAGCGCGCGAGAACGATGATGACCACGACCACGGCGGTCGCGAGCATGATGTCGTCGAGCGGGAACGCCTTCGACTTCTCGTAGAGCGCCCGCATCTGGAAGCCGGTGAGCAGGAACAGCACGCCCTCGATCAAATAGATGATCAGGTCCCAGAAGAAGATGCCTTGAAGACGCGTCGACGCCGAGATCAGCAGCGGACCGTTCCAGCTCACATAGAGGCCGCAGGCGACGGTGGCGATCACGCCGGAGCCGCCGACATGCTCGGGCAGCCAGTAGGAGACGTAAGGTGTGATCAATGACAGCGTCAGCTCGACCCGCGGCTCACGGGACCATTTGCGGAAACGCAACGAGAGCCAGCCGACGCCGATACCGAAAGCGATCTCGCCGGCGACGATGAGGGCAAATTCGCCTGCCGCTAGCGGCATGGAGAAATGCCCGACCATGATCGCGGCCAGCGCGAAGCGGTAGAGGATCAGCGCGGTGGCGTCGTTGGCGAGCCCTTCACCCTCGAGAATGACCAGCAGCCGGCGCGGCATGTTCAGCCGGCGTGCGATCGCGAGCGGCGCCACGACGTCGGGCGGCGCGACGATCGCGCCCAGCAGAAAGCCGATGCTCCAGGGCAGGCCGATCACATAGTGGGTGGCCGTTGCGACCATCGCCGCGGTGAAGATCACCGCGCCGACCGCGAGCAGCACGATCGGGCGCAGATTGGTCCTGAACTCGCGCCAGCTCATGGCGACGCTCGCCGAGTAGATCAGCGGCGGCAGCACCATCAGCAGCACCAGTTCCGGCGGCAGCTCCACCGGCGGCATGCCCGGCACGAAAGCGAGGCCGACGCCGGAGAGCATCAGCAGAATGGCAGGCGCCATGTTGAAGCGCCGTGCGACCAGCGCGGTGCCGGCCAGCACCGCGAGCAGGATGAGAAAGGTCTGGAATTTCGCTGCGATCATGACCTGTCTTGGCCCGGAAGCGGCCGAGAGGTCAATGCAAGGCGGCTTACGCCAGCCGGTCGGCCACCATCCGCCCGACGCGGGCGAACACCGCCTCGAGTTGGGCCGCATTCGGCGTGCCGCCCTGAGTGTAAGTAGCGATCAGGATTGGCGCATCGGGTTTGGGCCAGGCGACTGCGATATCGCCCGATGCGTCCTTGCCGTTGTTGCCGGTCTTGTCGCCGATTGTCCAGGCTGCCGGCAGGCCGCCGCGCAGCCGGTTCGCGCCGGTCTTGCAGCCGACCATCCATTCGGTGAGCTGGGCGCGCGAGGCCGGCGACAGCGCTTCGCCCGTCACCAGCCGCTTGAGATTGCCGGCCATCGCTGCGGGCGTCGTGGTGTCATGAGGATCGCCGGGCGGCGAGCGGTTGAGCTCGGGCTCAATATGGTCGAGCCGCGAGGTCGAGTCGCCAAGCGATCGCCAGAACGCCGTGAGGGCGGCAGGGCCGCCGATCCGCGCGAGCAGCAGATTGGCGAAGGTGTTGTCGCTGAGCTCGACGATCGCCTTGCACATGTCGGAGACCGACATCGCGCCGGCCGCGAGATTCTGTTTCGCGACCGGCGCGTATTCCAGAAGATCGGCCTTGCCGTAGGGGATCATGGCGGTCAGCTTCTCCTCGCCGCGATCGACCCGCGCCAGCACGCAGGCCGCCAGCGAAGCCTTGAATGTCGAGCACATCACGAAGCGTTCGTCCGCCCGCCATGAGAGTTTTGCGCCGGTGGTGAGGTTCTCCGCATAGACCCCGATCTTTCCGCCGCTCTCGCGCTCATAGGATTCGAGCTCAGGTGGCGCCTCCGCAGCAAGGACGGGAGCAGCGGCCATCCAGCACAGCGAGGCGAGCAGGGAACGACGGTCGAGCAGCATGAGGACCTTTGGCTGAGACAGAGGTGGGAGATGCAACGAGCGGGCTGTCCCCGCCGTCATTGCGAGCGTAGCGAAGCAATCCAGTCTGTCCCCGCGGTGGGATTCTGGATTGCTTCGCTGCGCTCGCAATGACGGAGAATGGAGGACGAGTGTGCCCGATTTCAGGCAGTGGAGCCTTAATCCTTCAGATCATACCGATACGATTTCGACACGATCTGCCAGCCGTCGGCGAGCTTCATCGCCACCAGATAGTCCGTGAAAAAGCGCGGTGGCAGCTGGCACTTGACCTTGATGAAGGCGGTCTTCTCGTCCGAGCGGTCGATGGTGATGATGAAATCCTCGCGCGGCTTGCCTTCGGCCTTGGCCGAGGGACGCTTGCGGACCCAGGCGAGCCAGTCCGGCACGGTCAGGATCTTCAGCTCGCCCTTTTCAACCCAGCGCAGATCGGCTGAGGGGTGGAACACCTCGCCGAGCTTGTCGGCATCGCCCTCGTAAAGCGCGTCGAAATAGGACTGCACGACGGCTTCGACGCTCGACCGGTTTGGGCTCATGGGTCATCCCTTTGAATGATGGCTTGGCGGAAGCTTAGTCGTACAGATCAAATTGCGCTATCTCCGTCTTCTGCCATTTGCGCGAGGGCGTCATCGTGACGGTTTCACAACATCAGAACGGTCGTATTCTTGCCGGCGAATGCTATTGCCGCGCGGTCCGCTACGAGGTGGCAGATGCGTTCTCCTATGCGCTGAATTGTCACTGCTCAAACTGCCGCCGCACCACCGGTTCCGCCTTCAAGCCATTCGCCGGCATCGAATACGGCAAGCTCCGCCTCGTCAGGGGCGAGGACATCAGGATGATTTACGGGGACGACATCACCCATGATGCGCACTGTGCCCGCTGCGGCTCGCTGCTTTATTCCCGTGTCCGGGAAGGAAAATGGGTCCATGTCGCCATGGGAACCCTGGTCGATGCCCCCTCGATCCGCCCGACCGCCCATATTTTCGTGGGCTCCAAGGCGCCTTGGCACGAGATTACGGACAATCTGCCGCAGTATCGGGGGCACATTGGGGAACCCTAGGGCAAATCCGCCCGGTTGCATTTGGTGGCGAACCGCCAACGCGCTGGCGCGACTAACTAAAGGGATTCCTCGGCCTGTCGCTGGCGTAGTCTTCGTGACGTCCATCACAGGTGCGGGTGGCGGATCTTGCTAAGGTCGTCCCGAGGGTGCGAACTGCCCCGAATTTTTGGAAAGCGTGTCATGCGCAATTTGTTCAAGATTTACCCGCTTCTTCTTGCTGTCGCGCTGATATTTGGCGCCCAGCCTGCCTTCGCTGCAAAGCGCGTCGCGCTCGTGCTGGCCAACTCGGCCTATCAGAACGCGCCCTCGCTCGCCAACCCCGTCAACGACGGTGCGGTGATGGCAAAGACGCTGAGGGATGCCGGGTTCGACGTCGTCGATTCCCGCCACGATCTGACCGCGCTCGAGACGCGGCGCGTGCTGCGCGAGTTCGCCGATGCGACCCGCGATGCCGATATCGCCGTGGTCTATTATGCCGGCCACGGCATCGAGGTCGAAGGCTCCAACTATCTGGTCCCTGTTGACGCCAAGCTCGAGCGCGACACCGACGTCTATGACGAGGCGCTCTCGCTCGATCGCGTTCTGGTCGCGGTCGAGCCGGCCAAGCAGCTGCGCCTGGTGATCCTCGACGCCTGCCGCGACAATCCGTTTGGCAGGACAATGAAGCGAACGCTTGCGTCGCGTGGCATCGGCCGCGGTTTGGCCCAGGTCGAGCCGACCAGCACCAACACGCTGATCGCCTATTCGGCCAAGGCCGGCTTCACCGCTCAGGATGGCGACGGTGCCAACAGCCCCTTCACCGTCGCCTTGTCGAAGCATCTGACGACGCCTGGTCTCGATGTCCGCCGCGCCTTCGGCTTCGTGCGCGACGAGGTGCTCAAATCCACCGGCAACAAGCAGGAGCCGTTCGTCTACGGTTCGCTCGGCGGCGAAGACGTGCCGCTGGTGCCTGTGAAGGCCGTGGCCGCGGCGACGTCCGCGCCCGCGCCCGCAATCAATCCGCAGGCCGACATCCGCCGCGACTATGAGCTCGCGCTCCAGGTCGGCAACAAGCCGGCATGGGAAGCCTTCCTGGCCCAGCATTCAGACGGCTTCTATGCGAACCTTGCCAAGCTCCAGCTCGACAAGATCCTGGCCGAGCAGGTTCATGCGGCCGCGACCGAGAAGGCCAAGCAGGCGGAGGCCGAGCGCGATCGTCTCGCCGCGCTTGGCGCGCAGAAGGACGCGCAAGCCAAGGCTGCGGCCGATGCCAAGGCGGCCGAGCAGGCCCAGCTTGCCGCGCAGAAGGCCAAGGAGCAGGCGCAGCAGCAGGCTGCCGCCGGCGAGCAGCAGCGTGTCAATCTCGCGGCCGCGGTGCCGGGCGCTGCGCCGGCCAGCACGGCGAACCCTGCCGGGACCAATGTCGCTTCGCTGAGCCCGGCCACCACGCCGGCCGATCTCAGCCGCTCGATGCAGACCGAGCTCGGCCGCGTCGGCTGCTACTCCGGTCAGGCCGATGGCAACTGGAATACGTCTTCGCAACGGTCGCTGTCGCAGTTCAATCGCTACGCCGGCACCAAGCTCGACGTGAAGGTGGCGAGCACGGATGCGCTCGACACGGTCAAGTCAAAGCAGTCGCGCGTCTGCCCGCTGGTCTGCGATCACGGTTTCAAGGCCGACGGCAACACATGCACTAAGATCGTCTGCGGCGACGGCTATGTGCTGAACGATGACAATGAATGCGAGAAGCAGCGCGCCGCCAAGCCGACCAAGCCTGCAACTGACAAGCCTGCAACTGCCAAGCGCGACGACAGCGATGACCGTCCCGCACGGCAGCCTCGCCAGTCCGGTGGCGCTGGCGCCGGAGCGGCGGGCGGCGCTGCCGTTGCTGCTCGCGCTGGTCGCGCTACGGGCGGCGGCCAGATCTTTTGTAACGATCTGCTCTGCCGTCCCGTCAGGCCCGGTTGTCATCTCGAGTATCGTGGCGGCGGCGGCCCACACAATGATGCCAATTACGAAGTCTGCAACTGAGGGTGTTGCTTGCAATATTGTCCCGGCGAAGCCGGGACAATATTGCGGGGGATCATGTCGCGATCGCGCTCGCCGCGATGTTCACCGTCAGCGCCAGCAGGGCCGTGTTGTAGATGAACGACACGATGCCGTGCGCGGTGGCGGTACGGCGGATGGTCTTGTCGGTGATACCGACGTCCGAGACCTGGGCGGTCATGCCGATCACGAACGAGAAATAGACGAAGTCCCAATAGTCGGCGTGATCGTCCTTGTCGCCGCTCGGGAACTGCAAGCCGCCGGGCGGATAACGGTAATAATCATGGGCGTAATGCAGCGCGAATGTGGTGTGCACAGCCGCCCAGGAGAGTGCGATGGTGCTGATGGCGATCGTCAACTCCATGGCGCCGCGGTGCGGCGTGCCCAGCTCGTAGACGATCGCGGCAATGCTGGCGAATGCGCCGATCGCCGTCACCAGCAGGATCACGAAGCGGCCATCGTCCTGCATCGCGGCCGCGCGGCGGATGTGCTGATGGTCGTTGCACAGCATCATCGTGTAAACCAGCACGAGATAGGCCGCGATCAGCGCGTCCCAGCCCAACAGCAGCCGCGTCACCAGACGGTACGAACCGGGGATGAGCAGGCAGACGAGGATGCCGACGGCGAGCGAGATGAAGGTCCGCGGTCGTGCGTAGATCAGCCGCATCGGCCGCGACATCTGGTGGAAGCGGGCGAGGACGGGGTCTTCTTTGTCGATTGCCATAATCCCTACGACCTCTCGGTCAACTCGCGTTGTCGCCGCATCGTGGGTGCGCTCCCTCCCCCGCTTGCGGGGGAGGGGTGGGGAGAGGGTTTCTCCGCTCGCGAGAACCCCGAGAGGAGAGAACCCTCACCCGCGCCTTCGGCGCGACCTCTCCCGCAAGCGGGAGAGGTGATGACCCCGTGTCAATTCTTCCGCTCGGCCACGAAATGCGCGGCGGCCTGCAGCACGGCGGCGCGGTCGCCGAAGATCGAGATGGCGCCGTCGGCGCGCGCCAGCAGGTCGCGGACGCGCTGCTTGGCGCCGTCGATGCCGAGCTGGGTGACGAAAGTGGTCTTGCCGAGCGCGGCATCGGCGCCGGCGGGCTTGCCGAGGGCTGCCGCATCGCCTTCGACGTCGAGCAGATCGTCGGCGATCTGGAAGGCTTCGCCGAGCGCGCGGCCGTAATCGTCGAGCGCCTGATATTCTTGTCGAGAGGCCTGGCCGAGGATGGCGCCGGCGATGCAGCCGTAGCGCAGCAGCGCGCCGGTCTTCATCTGCTGAATGCGGGCGACGTCGATCGGCTCGTTGCCGCCAAAGCGGCCTTCGCCGGCGAGATCGAGGATCTGGCCGCCGACCATGCCGCCGATGCCGGCGCAGCGCGCCAATGCGCGCGTGAGCAGCAGCCGCACATTGGCGTCGCGATGGACCTCGTCGCGGGTGATGATGTCGAAAGCGATCGTCAGCAGGCCATCGCCGGCGAGGATCGCTGTGGCGTCATCGGTCTGCTTGTGCAGGGTCGGGCGGCCGCGGCGCAGATCCGAATTGTCCATCGCCGGCAGATCGTCATGGATCAGCGAGTAGCAATGAATGCACTCGAGTGCAGCACCCACGAGCAGGGCGGCTTCGCGGGGAACGCCAAACACGGCTGCGCTCTCGACCACCAGGAACGGCCGCAGGCGCTTGCCGCCATTGAGGCTCGAATAGCGCATGGCGTCCATCAGCCGCTTGGGGCGGGCGATCTCATCGTGCAGGATGTCGTCCGACAGCAGACGCCCGAGCAAGGCCTCGGTGTCATCAGCGGTCTTGTCCAGACGCTTGGCGAAATCGGACGGGGACGTGCCGGTCATCAAGAAGGGCTCCAGAACTAAAATTCGGCGGGACAATCCTTTATGCGCCCGCCCCAGTCAATCGTTTGGAAGGCCTAAAAAGTGCTGGAAAAGGCCCGAATTATCACAGACTTAATGCCGGGATCCGTGGCCGCGTTTCGTTTCGCGCCGGAAAGGTCGATTTGCGCATCGTCAAAATCCTGCTGGTAGCGCTCGCGATCGTGGCGCTCGCGCCCTATGTGATCGCGCCGTTCTACCGCACCGGCCATCCGGTTTCGACGCTGATGGCCTGGCGCTCGCTGACGGGCGCGCCGATGCATCGGGAATGGATTGATCTGGCCGAGATGTCGCCTTATCTGCCGCGCGCGGTGGTGGCCGCCGAGGACGCCCATTTCTGCAAGCATCACGGTATCGATTGGGGCGCGCTGCGCGAGGCAATCAACGACGCGCAGGAGGACGGCGGCGCCTTCCGCGGTGCCTCCACCATCACCCAGCAGGTGGCGAAAAACCTGTTCCTCTGGCAGGGGCGGGATTTCGTCCGCAAGGCGCTGGAATTCCCGCTGGCGCTGTGGATCGATCTCGTCCTGCCCAAGCAGAGGATCCTGGAAATTTACCTCAACATCGCCGAGCTCGGCCCCCAGGGGCAGTTCGGGGCGGAGGCGGGCAGCGCCTATGCGTTCGGCAAGTCGGCCGCAAACCTCTCCCCCCGCGAGGCGGCCCTGCTGGCCTCGATCCTGCCGAATCCGGTCAAACGCAGCGCCAGGGCCCCGGGGCCGGGCGTCAGGCGGCTGGCCGGGACCTATGTGGCCAGAGGGCAGGCCTCCACGCTCTTGACCTGCTGGCGGGAAAATCGCTGATTTCGGGCCCTTTTCCGGGCGTATTTTCCGCTCCAGAACCCTAGCTTTACGGCCAGTCTTCCTCTATAAGCCCGGCCTTGATCGGCATTCAGCTCGCCTCGTATTGCGGGTGCAGAGCCGTCCCCTCGCGGACGATGCCCGGATGAACACCAATCCCTAGAGGATATTGAAATGGCCGTTCCGAGACGTAAAACTTCGCCGTCGCGCCGTGGCATGCGCCGTTCGGCAGACGCCATCAAGAAGCCGACCTATGTGGAAGACAAGGACTCCGGCGAGCTCCGTCGTCCGCACCATCTCGACCTCAAGACCGGCATGTACAAGGGCCGTCAGGTCCTGAAGAAGAAAGAGTCCTAAAGACTCTTCTCAGGCAGGGTGATCCTCAATCAGGATCACGTGACCTGCCTGATTTCGGCCAATCCATGAGATATGACGGTGACGGCGGCGGAGCGGATGCTTCGCCGTCGCGTTGTCTTGCCCGGACATCTTGATCGAGAAGGCGCCTTGCCGATGGTCGGTTTCCCGCTGCTCCTGATTCCGCTCGCGGTCTACAACATCATCGCCTTCCTGATGCCCGGCGTGTCCTTCTCGGACGTGCTGTTCAAGGTGCCGATGATCACGGGCGAAGCCTGGCCGGTCACGCTCGCCGATCTGCTGCTCGCGCTCGGCGTGCTGCTGCTGCTGCTCGAAGTGGTCAAGGGCGCGCGGCCCGGTGCGAAATTCCTGATGGACCATCTGCTGTCGCTGATCATCTTCGGCGCTGCCGCGGCCGAATTTGTGATGTGGCCCAAATTCGGCAACTCCACTTATTTCCTGCTGGTGCTGCTTTCGATGGCCGATTTCCTCGGCGGCATCGCCCAGCGTACGCGCCGGCGCATCGCCTATGTCGCCGCAGAGACCGTCACAGTGCCGCGCAAGGCCAAGCGTCAGGCCGAGCCACGGGCGGATGAAATGGCACCCGAACCCAAGTTCGAACCGGCGCCCGTACCGCAGCCCGCGCCCGTCCCGCCCGCGCCCTCAGCGCAGTCGGTTGCGGAATCCATTTTGATGGACCACCCCGCGCCGAAGCCTGTTATCGCGCCGTCGCCGGAAATTGCCTCGCCGCATTTGCAGCCGGGCAATGGCACGCCGTCCTCGCCCGAAGAGCCGGGACAAGCCCGGGCATGACGATCTCTTGATCCACCGACCGTGGGCGACAATCGTTTTCTAAGCTGGCTACGCCACCTGCCGCGTGCGCGAGGTGACGCTGGGAAGCGGGCGCTTGCTGCCATAGGCCATCAGTGCGTCCTCGGAGGAGCCGCGGCGCAGTCGGCTTGCCTGGGGCAGATGCTCGGCATTGGCGATCAGCTGGGTGACGAAGCTCGGATCGGGACGGGTCACAGGCACCTTGCGGACCAGCTGTAAAACCGGCGTGAGCGGCACCAGCGCGGTACTCGCTTCCCGCGTTGTGTCTTCGAACTGATCCACATTCACCATCGCAACACCGCTGATCCGGTTGTACTGGCGCGTTTTGGGACGCTGGCGCCGGTGCATGTGATGGTCTCGCAAGGCCTATGCCGGCCGAGCCTATTCCGTTCCGAGGGGCCCGGGAACGTGGTTTCCAAATTGTTTATGAACTTTGCCTAGGGTCGGGGACGAATCTGGCCGTATCCTGTGCCGGCTCAGGACTCCCCGCTGTCCCGAAACGAGGCGCTTTTGACCCCAGCATTGCCGCAAGCCTCCGAGATCCTGGCCGCCCTCGGCCAGGCCGTTTTCGTCTGGGATATCGCCAGCGACGCCATCGTCTGGGGCGAGCAGGCCAGCGCCATCTTCCCCGGCATTCCCGCCGAGCGGCTCGCGACCGGTGCCGAGTTCGCCAAGCTGATCGAGCCCGCGCAGGGCTTGCGGACCGCAGCGCTGGCGCAGACGTCCGCGGTGCACGGTGCCGACGGCACGCCCTACCGGGTCGAATATGGCGTGCGCATGAGCGCGTCCGATCCGGTGGTCTGGATCGAGGAGACCGGCCGCTGGTTCGCCGGTGCCGACGGCCGCCCGGTCCGCGCGATCGGCTCCGTCCGCATCAACAACGAGCGGCACGCGCGCGACGAGGAGCTGACCAAGCTTGCCCGGCTCGATCCGCTCACCGGCGAGCTCAATCGCTCACACCTGATCGCGGCGCTGGCCGAGGCGATCGAGGAGACCACCCGTTTCCGCTCGACCGCCGCCTTCATGCTGGTCGGCATTGATCATCTTGCCCGCGTCAACGATGCCTTCGGCTTCGACGTTGCCGACGCCGTGATCCTCGACGTCGCCATGCGCATTCGCGCGCGCCTGCGCGGCGGTGATGTGCTCGGTCGTTTCTCCGGCAACAAGTTCGGCCTGATTCTGAAGAACTGCACCGTCGACGACATGAATGTCGCAGCCGAACGCTTCCTCGCCGGCATCCGTGACGAGGTGGTGCCGACCAAGTCCGGCCCGGTCTCGGTGACCGTCTCGATCGGCGCGGTCAGCCTGCCGCGCTATGCCCGCAATGCCGACGAGGCGATCAACCGCGCCCAGGAGACGCTGGATGCCGCCAAGCGCCGCCGTGTCGGCTCGTTCGCCGCATGGCGTCCGGATCCTGCGCGCGACGCCCAGCGCCGCGTCAATATTCGCGTCACCGACGAGATCGTCACCGCGCTGAACGAGCGTCGTATCAGGCTCGCCTACGAGCCGGTGGTGTCGGCGGCCTCGCGCGAACGCGCATTCCACGAATGCCTGGTGCGGATGGACCAGGGCGACGGCCAGGTGCTGCTCGCACCCGACATCGTGCCGGTCGCCGAGCGGCTTGGCCTGATCAGGCTGGTCGATCATCGCGTGCTCGAGCTCGTCGTCGCCGAGCTCGCGGCCGCGCCGGACGTCAGCCTCAGCCTCAATATCTCGCCTGACACAACGATGGATCCCGACTGGTGGGCGGGCATCGAATCGCTGATGCGTGCTCACCCCGGCGTCGCCGAGCGGCTGATCGTGGAGATCACCGAGACCGTTGCGATCCAGGACATCGACGACGTCCGCGCCTTCGTCGGCCGGCTCAAGAATTTCGGCAGCCGCATCGCCATCGACGATTTCGGCGCCGGCTACACGTCGTTCCGCAATTTGCGCAAGCTCGGCGTTGATATCGTCAAGATCGATGGCGCCTTCGTGCAGAACATCACCCATTCCGCCGACGACCGCGCCTTCGTGCAGACCCTGATCGACCTCGCCCGCCGCCTCGACATCAAGACGGTCGCCGAATGGGTGCAGGACGAGGACGCCGCCACCATGCTGCGCGATTGGGGTTGCGACTACATCCAGGGCCGGTTGATCGGATTGGCGTCAGCCGAGCGCCCGTGGGGCGCGCCGCCGGACAGCGTGCTGCCCGCCGCAAGCTGAGATATCGTGCGGAGTGACCTACTATGATACCTTAATGGCGTAGAGCTTCGCCGTCACGGGTCAACCGCAACTCCAAGAAATTCTCCTTTGAAATCAATGCCATTTCTACTGTGCATGGGGTTGTTTTCGTGACAGCTCGCGAAGGCGAGGGCTTACGCCACGCGGCGGACCGCGTTCAGCGTCTCGATGGTGCGGCCGACCTCGGCCGCCGGACACGGCTTGCCGAAGTAATATCCCTGCACGGCGGTGCAGCCGCACTCGCGGACGAAGTCGAGCTGCTCCACCGTCTCGACGCCTTCCGCCGTGGTCTCGACGCCGAGCACGGAGCCGAGGCTCGCGATGGTGCGGACGATGGCGACGCTTTCAGGGCTTTCACCGAGCGTGCCGACGAAGGAGCGGTCGATCTTGATGCGGTCGAACGGGAATTTGCGCAAGTAACTGAGCGATGAATAGCCGACGCCGAAATCGTCGAGGCTGACGCGCACGCCGAGTGCGCGAAGCTGATGCAGGGTCTCGATCGTGGCTTCGCTGTCGTCGAGCAGCGCCGTTTCGGTCACCTCGAGCTCGAGCCGCTGCGGCGGCAGCCTGGCTTCCGCAAGCGCGCTCGTGACCATGGCCACGAGTCCGCGCGAGTGGAATTGCACGGGCGACAGGTTCACCGCGACCGTGAGGCCGGGCCATGAGGCCGCTGTCGCGCAGGCCGTGCGCAGCACCCATTCGCCGATCGGAACGATCAGCCCGTTCTCTTCGGCAATCGGAATGAACTCGGCCGGCGAAACTAAACCACGCGTCGGATGTTTCCAGCGCAGCAGGGCCTCGAAGCCGGTGAGCTCTGTGGTGTCGAGCCGCACCTGCGGCTGGAACACCAGATGGAATTGGCTCGCTTCCAGCGCGCCGCGCAGATCGTGCTCGAGCGCGTGCCGGCTGCGCGCCTGCTCTTCCATCGCGGGCTCGAACAGCTGATAGGCGCCGCGCCCCTTCGCCTTGGCCTGATACAGCGCAAGGTCGGCGCATTTCATCAGCTCGTCGGCGTCAAGGCCGTGATCGGGCGCGATCGCGATACCGACGGAGACGCCGACATGGATCGACTGGCTTTCCAGCGGCGGCGGATGGCCGATGATCTCGACCAGGCGACGCGCGAGTTGTTCGGCCGATTGCGGCTGCGGTCCGCGCTGCAGCACGGCGAATTCGTCGCCGCCGAGGCGGGCGACGGTATCGTCCTCGCCGACATTCTCCCTCAGCCGCGCCGCGACCCAGCGCAGCAGCCGGTCGCCGGCGGCGTGGCCGAGACGGTCGTTGACGGTCTTGAAATTGTCGAGGTCGAAGCACAGCACGGCCATGGCGCCGCCGGCGATCGCGACCTGGTTCAACCCCTCGCCCATCTTCTCGCGGAACAGCGTGCGATTGGGCAGGTCAGTCAGAGAGTCGTGCCGCGCCATGTGCGCGACCCGGGCCTGGGCCTTGTGACGCTCGGTGACGTCCTCATAGGTGACGACCCAGCCGCCATGCTCCATCCGCTTGTGGTTGAGCTTGATGATGCGGCCGTCGCTCAAATGGCGGTGCAGCGTGTGCTCGCCCTCGCGCAGCCGTTCGACATAGTCGGCATAGAGTTTTGCGGCGGTCGTGTTCGGATGGATGCCGAGATCGCAGCTGTGCTCCATGATCTCGCGCATCGAGACGCCGGGCTTCACGACGTCTGGCGACAGGCCGTACATCTCGATGTAGCGGCGGTTGCAGACGATCACGTGCAGGCTAGGGTCGAGCATGCACAGGCCCTGGCTCATATTGTTCAGCGCCGCGTCGAAGCGACGATATTGCTCGCTGAGCTCCTCGACCGCGCGCTCGCGTTCGGTAATGTCCTCATAGGTGGCGACGAAGCCGCCCTCGGGCAGGGCGCAATAGCGCACCGAGATCACCGTATTGTTGATCATGCGGCGGCGCATCGGCGAGGAATCGTTGTTCTCGATCCGGGCGCGGGCGGTTTCCGTAATCTGCTGCGGGCTGTACTCGGACGCGAAGGCGCCGTTGGCCATCGACCGTTCGATCAGCTCGGAGAGATGCGTGCCCGGTTTGCTCTCCTCTGGCGACAGCCGGTAGATCTTCTGGTAGGTGGAATTGCAGACGCGCAGGCGCATGTCGCTGTCGTAGAAGGCGAGCCCGTGCGCCATGTTCTCCAGCGCGGCATCCAACATGAAATTCTTTTGCTTCAGCGTTTCTTCGTGCTGGAGCTGCTCGGTGACGTCCTCGTGCACCGTGACCCAGCCGCCGTCAGGCATGAAGCGGGAGACCGCCTGGATCTTCCGACCGTCGAAGCGAGTCACCAGGATTGGTCGCGGGTTCCTCGTGTTGACGTCGTTGACCCGGAGAGTCCGAAATTCGCCGCCGGACATACCGGCGAGGTTGCCGCGTGAGAGCCAGTGCGCGATCGCCTCGTCGTGCGTCGCACCGGGTTTCACGATTGCCGGGTCGAGATCGTAGAGATCCAGGAACCGCTCGTTGCAGACGACGACGCGGCTGTCGGCGTCATACATGATGAGGCCGTGGGACATGTGCGCCAGCGCATGCTGGCTGCGTTCGGTCTGAAGCTGCAGCTCGGTCTCAAGGCGCGCGAGCCGGCTGACGTCGTCGCAGATCGTCATCCAGCCGCCGTCGGGAAGCGGCTTCAGTTCGAGCGTGATGACAAGGCCGCTGGCAAGCGTCTGCCGGGTTCGAAACGGCCTGCCGGCTCTGATCAATGCGATCCGCGCCGCGTAGAGTTCGTCGAGCTCGCTCTCAGGGATGTTGCCGCGCGCCACGCTGTGGGCGAGCACATCGCGGTAGCTCGTCCCGAGCCGGACGATATCGGCCGACATGTCGAACAGCTCGATATACCGGCGGTTGACCAGCACGATCCGATTGTCGGCGTCGTAAACGCATACGCCTTGTTCCATACCGTCAAGCGCGAGCTGGCTCAGCGAAAGCAGCGCCTGCCGGCCTTGCTCGCGGTGTGCATCGAACTCGTTCTCGCGGGTCGACGTCATTGGGTCAGCAGGATCCCGGCGGCAATAGACTCAACGCAACGTAAGTCAGCCGCCGAGGGTAGCGAAGAGGCGGGAAAATTCCCTTAAGCGCCGTAGTTTACGGAGGGTGACTGGCGGTGAAGAGATTGTGCGCGCACCGCTTCTACGGCCCGTACAGCACGAGCTCCGTATCGGTGAGATCGCCAAGCCGCGGCCGATGCGGGCCCTTGAAATACTTTCGCCCGCGCCGCTCGGTATAAATACCGACAAGGCCGGCGATGGGCTCGTTGGAATCGACGATCACCGAGATCTTGCCGAGGCGCAGCAGCAGGCGGCCGATGCGACCGGCGCAGGCGGCATATTCGGCGGCGCTGCGGCAGTAGATCAGCTGCATCGCCGGCGGCGCGATGAAACCGCGGCGGATGCGTACCGGTTGCAGGATGAAAGGGAAGACGCCCTTCGGCGTGCGGCAGACGAGGCTGAGGCAATTGTAGCGCGCATGCCGCGTCAGCAACTCGGTCTCGGCCTCGGACAGGCCCTCGATCTGCCTGGTGTGCTGGGAGATGACCTCGATCTTGCTCCAGCGCGGCGCGCGCGACAGCGCCGGCACCGAGAAGAACAGGCCACGGCAATAGGCACGAAAGCCCTGCGTCTCGATGATCGGCCAGGTCCACACTGCCGGGCTGATGTTGAGATAGGTCACATGCTTGTGGCGCTGCGCGATCTTGGTCAGCAGCGGTGCGTAATTGCGGTAGGCCGGTTCGACATACCAGCTCGAGAGGTTGCACTGGACGGCGATCTCCTCGCCATCCTTGCGCGTGGTGTAGATCAGCAGCAGTACACCGACCGGTTCGCCGTCATTGTCGAGCATGTAGCCGAAGCGCGGATAGCCGTCCGGCACCGGCCGGAAGGCCTGCCGGCGCAGGCCCTGGATCCAATAGTTGCGCGAGCGGCCGACGAAGCCGCGCGTCAGCAAGTCCGCGATGGCTTCAACATCGGACTCGGTGATCTCGCGACATCGGACCTTGGTGTGAATCACGCTCGTCTTACCCGTGGAAATGGTCGGCCCCTTCGCTTAACGCCAGCCTTCGCCGTGGGCGTCAGCCGCGATTGGCTGCATGCCCAGGAGGTCCCTCACCTTGGCGGGCCAGGCGGAAACATCCGTGCCGTGAGTGTGGAACATCGCGACGGCCAGACGATCCATGCCGAAGGCGACGCAGCCGGTGTGGGCGGGCTCGCCATTGGCGTCCTGGATGCCCCAGGTCGTGCCGAAATGTTCGCGGTGATAGTTGAAGCTCATGCAGGCGGTCGGCTGCTCTTCCGAGCGCAGCGGRATCAGGAGCTCGAACTTGAGCTGCTGCTGCTTCTGGCTCACCGCCTTCATCTGACCGACGCGGCCGAAGAAGGGATCGCTGGCATAGTCGACGCGGAAAGTCAGGCCGAGATCGGTCGCGATCGCCTGGGCGCGCACCATCCAGCGCTCGCGGAAATCGGCGACGTCGTCGGGCGTGCCGATGCAGACATACTCGCGCATCCGGAACGATTGCAGTCGGTCGAGATGCTTCGAGGGCTCGCGGCGGAAGCAGTCGGCTGCAACGTCGAAGCGCAGGCCGCCTTTCGGCAATTGACCGCGGCTCGCGGCGATCGGATAGACCGGGTAGCAAGCGGCGGGTGACAGCACGAGGTCGGCCGGCGAGAGTGACGTCGTCCAGTCGCCGCCGGCATCGAAGCGGCTCACCGCGGCGTTGATCTCGCGTTCGGTGCCGTGCAAGCCGCAGACGCAGCCGAGTAGGTTCGGAAAGCTCTTGAGGTAGCCGGACTTTTCCAGCTGGGCGCGGCTCATCACCGGCGGGAAACGCATCGCCTCGGTGCCGGCTTCGCGGTGGCTCGTGATCAGCGCGGCAAGCTTGTCGACGACGCCCTCGTAGAGCGCGGTGCGCGCATAGACGCCGTCGGCGCCCATGCGATGGAACAACTTGTCGGCGAGATGATCGAGCGGATCCGCGATCTGCGGCGCGGTCTCGGGTGAATCCGGGAGGACGGCAATGTTCATGGTTCGATGTCCTGCTATTCCAAAATTGTTCTTGTTGGTTTAGTCACGAAGGCTCAATGGCACGCCGCTCATCAGCGTCGAGGTGGCGGCGTTGGCGAGGATGCGGTCGTTGTTGATCATGATGGGCGACGACAACACGTCGCGCAGGTGGCGACCCATGGTGAACTCACCGTCGTTGCGGTAGCCCGCCAGGCCGTTGGTGCGCATCGCATGCATCACGGTCTCGACGGCGAGCTCGGAGGCCTGCACCTTCAGCAGCGTGATCGAGGACTGGAAGTCGAGCGAACCGAGCGCGCGCTCGTCATGCTCGGCTCGGGCAAAAGCGTCGAGATTGGCTGATATCAACGCACGCAGCTTTGCCAGCGACATCTTTGCGGCGGTGAAGTGAGCGGCGGCCGGCGGCATCTGGCCGCCAGAGTTGCGGGCCGCCTTGCGGACGAAAGCCTGTGCACGCGTGACTGAGGCCGCGGCGATGCCGGCCCATACCGACGACCAGCACAGATGTGCGAAAGGCGTCATGGTTTGAGCGTGGATCTTGTCGTAGGCTTCCGGGAAGACGCGGTCGGCAGCGCAATCGACCTTCAGCTCGAAACCGGTCGAGCAGGTGCCGCGCATGCCGAGCGTTTCCCAGCCCTGCGTCTGCTTCAGCGAATAATCGTCCTTGGCGAGTGCCAGCAGCACCTGGTCGGAGGCGGCAGCCTCCGTGGCGCGGCGAGCGATGGTGACGAGACCATCAGCCTCGGCGCCGTAGGAGATCACGGTGGCGTCGCGCACCAGCGAGACGGTGTCACCGGCGTGGTCGACAGCGGCCGCGCTGGCGCGAATGTTGCCGCCGTTCTGGCCTTCGGTGGTGGAGGAGGCGAGCAGCCACTGGTCGCGGGCGACCCGGCGCATCATGGTTTCCATCCAGGGAATGCCATGGCCATGCCTGACGATGCAGGCGACCTTGGTCTGGTGCATCGCGTAGATCATCGCGGTTGAAGCGCAGGCGCGCCCGAGCGTGTAGCAGATGTCGGCGACGTCGTGGATGGAGGCACCAAAGCCGCCGAACTCGACCGGGATCATGACACCGAGCAGCTTCTGCTCACGCGCTATGTCGAAAGCCTTGTGGGGAAAGCGGGCGTCGCGATCGACGCCATCGGCGTCGGCCGCGGCCACGGCGGCCGTGCGAGCCGCACGCTCGATGAGGGAGGGGCCCTGCTCGAGGAGGCTCGTCTGCGTTTCGTCGACAGTGATGACTGCTTCACGCACGTTCATGCTCGTCCGCCTCCGCTTTGTCGTTTGGGATCGCCGGCATCATTCGCGATGCCGTGCAAGCGATCCTCCGACCATCTTTGCTTGTGAGATGAGGCTAGGGATTTAATTCAAATTCGTCGATGAAATAGAGGGTAAACAGACTCCAATTCCGAACGAACAGTTAAGGTCGGGTTGTTTGCATGGCGCGTATTTCGATCATCACGTTAGGGTTTTGGAGAAAACCGGAATTCCAGACAATCTGAGTCATCGTTTACTAAGAAACGGGAAGTAATGGTGACGCCCATTGCAGGATCGGCCCGCGGTGCCCATCGTACCCGGCAACTGGTCGTACCTTTTGTAGACAGATGGGAAGTTAACCATGCAGGGCTTCGACACCGATGTGCGCGTACGCATCATCAAGCTGGTGAAGGGCATTCTCGAGCAGAACTCGCTCACCGCTGATGTCACGCCGCAGACCAAACTCGTCGATGCAGGCCTGACCTCGATGGACATGGTCAATTTGATGCTGGGTGTCGAAGCGGAGTTCGACTTCACGATTCCGCAAGCCGAAATCACGCCCGAGAATTTCCAGTCGGTCGAGACACTGGAACGCATGGTCGCGACCCAGTTGAATCTGGCGACTGCGGCTTAGTCCCAACTGCTTCCCCGGAGTCGTCCTGGCGAAAGCCAGGACCCATTATCCCAGGGCGGCGTTTGGCGAAGGTTAGACGTTCGGGACCAGCAGCTCCTCCCATCGAAAGATTGCGCGGTATGGGTCCTGGCCTTCGCCAGGACGACACCCAATCTGTGGTGAGCGCATGCGCTCCTCACGATAGAATCACAGGCTCCATCCACCCCCGTTTCAAAACCGCCGCAAAACTGGCATAGCTTAACCATGTCGCACGTGGCGGACAGGGGTAAGCAGGCATGACACAGGCGGTACTCGGCATCATCGGCGGCTCCGGCATCTACGATCTGCCGGGCCTCGAGGGCGCGCACGAAGAGGTGATCAAGAGCCCCTGGGGTGAGCCCTCGGCACCCGTGCGGCGCGGCACCATTGCAGGCCTGCCGATCGTATTCCTGCCGCGACACGACAAGGGTCACCGGCTGTCGCCGTCCGACATCAACTATCGCGCCAATATCGACGTGCTCAAGCGCGCCGGCGTCACCGATCTGATCTCGCTCTCGGCCTGCGGTTCCTTCAAGGAGGAGATGCCGCCCGGCACTTTCGTCCTGGTCGATCAGTTCGTCGACCGTACCCATAAGCGCGAGAGCTCGTTCTTCGGCAAGGGTTGCGTTGCGCATGTCTCGATGGCGCATCCGGTCTCGCCACGACTGCGCGTCAATCTGGCTGCGGCGGCCGAAGCCGAGGGGATCGCGATCGCGCGCGGCGGCACCTATGTTTGCATGGAGGGACCGCAATTCTCCACCTATGCCGAAAGCATGACTTACAAGACGCAGGGATACTCCGTGATCGGCATGACCAATATGCCGGAGGCAAAGCTCGCCCGCGAGGCCGAGATCTGCTACGCGACAGTCGCAATGGTGACGGATTTCGATTGCTGGCACCCCGATCACGACGCAGTCACCGTGCAGGATATCATCCGCGTGCTGACCTCCAACGCCGACAAGGCAAAGTCACTGGTGGCGCGGCTCGCCAGGGATTTTCCGCGCGAGCATGAGCCGTGCCCGATCGGCTCGGACCGTGCGCTCGACACCGCGCTGATCACAGCGCCCGAGGCGCGCGATCCCGAGCTTCTGAAGAAGCTGGATGCGGTGGCCGGGCGCATCCTGCGCGGTTGAGACGCAAGAAGAACGAAAAGGCATGAGGCCATGAAGGTCGACGGCAGGCATTTCCGCAGCATCTGGCGCGAGCGCGACGGCTGGTCGGTCGGCGCGATCGACCAGCGCCGGCTCCCGCATGAGTTCATCATTGCGAAGCTGACCACGTGCGAGGGCGCGGCAGTCGCAATCCGCGACATGCTGGTGCGCGGCGCGCCTCTGATTGGCGCCACGGCCGCCTATGGCATGGCGCTTGCGATGCGCGAGGACCCGTCTGATGCCGGCCTGAAGCGCGCCTATGACGTGCTGGTCGTGACGCGGCCGACTGCGATCAATCTGAAGTGGGCGCTCGATGAGATGCGCGCGGCACTCGTGCCGATCGATCCGGTCGAACGTGCTGAGGCGGCCTATGCCCGCGCCGATGAGATCGTCGAGCAGGATGTCGAGATCAACCGCGGCATCGCCGCCAACGGCCTTGCTTTGATCGAGGCGATCGTCGCGGCAAAGAAGCCGGGCGAGACGGTCAATGTGCTGACCCATTGCAACGCCGGTTGGCTCGCCACCGTCGACTGGGGCACAGCGACCGCGCCGATCTATCTCGCGCATGAGCGCGGCATCAAAATCCATGTCTGGGTCGACGAGACCCGTCCGCGCAATCAGGGCGCTTCGCTCACAGCCTGGGAGCTCGGCCATCACGGCGTGCCGCACACCGTGATTCCCGACAACACCGGCGGGCATCTGATGCAGCACGGCATGGTTGATCTCGCCATCGTCGGGACTGACCGCGTCGCCGCCAATGGCGATGTCTGCAACAAGATCGGCACCTATCTGAAGGCGCTGGCCGCGCATGATAATAACGTGCCGTTCTATGTCGCGCTGCCGTCGCCGACGATCGATTTCGCGGTGAATGACGGTATCCGCGATATCCCGATCGAGCAGCGCAGCGGCACGGAAGTTACCGATATGACCGGCCGTACCGCCGATGGCCGGCTGGAAACAGTGCGCATCGTGCCCGAAGGCTCGCCGGTCGCGAATTACGCCTTCGACGTGACACCGGCACGCCTCGTCACCGGTTTCATCACCGAGCGCGGTGTGCTGAAGCCGGATCGTGCTTCGTTGGCGGCTGCCTTCCCCGAGCGGATCGCGACTGCAGCGGAGTAGTTCCGGCTAATAGAGCTTCAACCCTGTCGCCGCCTCGAGCTCGGCGATGGCCTGCGCGCCGCTCGCGACCTTGATCGTGGTCATACCCATCTCGCGCGCGGGCTTCAAATTGACGCCGAGGTCATCGAGATAAACGCATTTGCCGGGGTCGACCTTCAGCGTCTCGACCATCAGCTGGTAAATGCGCGGGTCCGGCTTGCGCAAGCCGATCTTGGCGGATTCGATGACGTGATCGAACAGCACCATCACCTCGGCGACGTAGAGCGAGCGGCCGGTCATGCTGCCGATCGCGTTGGCCGGGAGATTGTTGGTGATGCAGCCGGTCTTGAACTTGGCTTTGATGCGCTTCAGCGCATCGACCATCTCGGGGCGCAAATCTCCCTGGAGCAGCGGCAGCACGTCGCGTCCGCGCACCTCGGCGCCGAGCGCGAGTGATTCCGCCGCGAACAGCTTATCGAATGTGTCGATATCGACTTCGGCGCGCTCGAACTTCGCCCAGGCATTTTCGAGGTGATTGGCGGCATTGGTGCGCCGGATGATGTCCGTGGGCAGGCCGCGCTCGGTCTCGTATCGCGCGAATGCCTCGAACGGCGAACTCGTCAACACGCCGCCAAAATCAAAGATCACAGCCTCGATCGTCACTCGCCTGCCCTCGTCAATTGCTTTCCAAGACGGCTAGCATGCGCTATCGGCGAGGGCCAGTCCCGCCGACGCAAGAGCGTGTTCCCATGAAGAAGCTCGCAACTCTCATCACCGCCGCGCTGCTGCTCACCGCGCCCGCTCGCGCCATCGTCGGCGGCGGCACGCCGCAGACGGAAGGCGTTGCGCGTGCGGTTGTCACCATCGTCGGCTCGCGCGGCAATTTCTGCACCGGCAGCCTGATTGCGCCGAAGCTGGTGCTGACGGTCGCGCACTGCGTGCAGCCCGGCGTCGACTACAAGATCGTCGATCGTGGCGCTGACGGCGCGCCGCAATTGCTGAACGTGCGCACCGTCGCGATTCATCCGGGTTTCAACATGCAGGCGATGGAAGCGCATCGCGCCACCGCCGACGTGGCATTGCTGCAACTGGAAATTCCACTCAAGGGAAAATCGACGGTGCCGGTGGGCGCGCCCAATATTCCCATTCGGGTCGGCAGTCGTTTCACCATCGCCGGTATCGGCGTCACCGTGCGTGGCGATGGCAAGAGCGGCGGTGCAATTCGCGTTGCCGGTCTCGTTGCGACAGGTCAGCCCGGCACGTTCCAGATTCGCCTGGTCGATCCCGTAACCAACGGTGTTCGTGACGGAATCGGCGCCTGCACCGGCGATTCCGGCGGTCCGGTGTTCGAGGACAAGCCTGATGGTGCCGTTCTCGTCGGCGTCATCAGCTGGTCGACGGGGCCAAACGGCGCTGTCGGCTGTGGCGGATTGACCGGGGTCACGCCGCTGACGCTCTATCGCGACTGGATCCTGCAGACGGCGCGGAGCTGGGGCGCGGCGCTTTGACTTGATCGCGACTTGATCTATGTCATTTTGCAAGGGAAGCGCGATGGGCGACTATGTCCGTCGCGGAGGAAACGCGCTGCCAGTGAAAGGCGGCCTGAAAAAGACAAGGCAAAGAAACAACAATGAATGTCGCTGTTCGCAGTCAAGCCACCACCAAACAGGCCTCAGAACATTTCGACGTGCTCATCGTCGGCGCCGGCATCTCCGGCATTGGCAGCGCTTATCACCTCGAAAAGCAACTGCCGGGTACGAGCTACGTCATTCTGGAAACGCAGGCGACGTTCGGCGGTACCTGGAGCACGCATCGTTATCCGGGCATCCGCTCCGACAGCGATCTTCACACCTTCGGCTACAGCTTCAAGCCCTGGGTCGGGCCGCCCATCGCGACCGCCGAGGAAATCCTCGCCTATATGAACGAGGTGATCGACGACAACGATATCGCCCGCCACATCCGCTACAAGCACAAGATCGTCTCGGCGAGCTGGTCGAGCGAGCAGAATCTCTGGACCATCGAGGCGGTGACGACGGACACCGGTGAGGCCAAGACCTTCTCCGCAAACTTCCTCTGGATGTGCCAGGGCTATTACCGCCATTCGGAAGGCTACACGCCGGAATGGAAGGGCATGGATCGTTTCAAGGGCCGCATCGTCCATCCGCAGACCTGGCCTGACGATATCGACCTCAAGGACAAGAAGGTCGTGGTGATCGGTTCAGGCGCGACGGCGGCGACGCTGGTGCCGAACATCGCCGACGACTGCGCGCATGTGACCATGCTGCAGCGCTCGCCGACCTACTTCCGGCTGGGCCGCAACGCCATCGAGATCGCGGAGGAATTGCGCCGGCTTCAGATCGATGAGACCTGGATCCACGAGATCGTTCGCCGCAAGATCCTGTTCGAGCAGGATGCGTTCACAAAGCTCTGCCTCGCCAAGCCGGAACAGGTGAAGAAGGAGCTGATCGGCCAGATCAGCGCCGTGCTCGGTCCGGACTACGACGTCGAGACGCATTTCACGCCGAGCTATCGTCCGTGGCGGCAGCGCATCGCCTTCGTGCCCGATGCCGATTTGTTCAAGGGGATCGCCAGCGGCAAGGCCTCGGTCGTCACCGACGAGATCGAAAGCTTCGTCGAGAACGGCATCCAGCTCAAATCCGGCAAGCTGCTGGAGGCCGATGTCATCGTCACCGCGACCGGCTTCAATCTCTCGGCGCTGGGCGACATCGCCTTCGCGATCGACGGCAAGCCGCTCGCCTTCGGCGACACCGTCACCTATCGCGGCATGATGTTCACGGGGGTGCCGAACATGGTCTGGGTGTTCGGCTATTTCCGAGCGAGCTGGACGCTCCGGGTCGATCTGGTCGCCGACTTCGTCTGCCGCCTGCTCGGCCATATGAAGGCAAAGGGCAAGAAGAAGGTCGAGGTGGCCCTGCGCCCCGAAGATCACAACATGCCGATCCTGCCCTGGATCGATCCGGAGAACTTCAATCCCGGCTACCTGATGCGCGGCATGCATCTGCTGCCCAAGCGCGGCGACAAGCCGGAATGGCAGCACAGCCAGGACTACTGGACCGAGAAGGACGAGATCCCGAAGACGGATCTGGATGATAAGGCGTTTGTGTACGGGTGAGGGGGCTCGACGCTAACACCATATTTCAGTGTCGTCCTGGCGAAAGCCAGGACCCATTACCCCAGCGAGTAGTTGTGTTGCGAGCTGGTCACCACGGGTCTTCGGCAAACTACTCCCTGTGGTAATGGGTCCTGGATCTGCGCTTCGCTTGTCCAGGACGACGCCGGTTTGTTGGGTAAGCGGCGTGCCGACTCGTCCGCAGTGCGCTTACGAATTCCGCCTCGTCGCGTTCGTCGCAATCGCAGCCGCCGCCGTCCGATTCTCCACGCCAAGCTTCGCGTAGATCTGCTCCAGATGCTTGTCGACGGTGCGCGGGCTGAGGCCCAAGATCTGCGCGATGTCGCGGTTGGTCTTGCCCTTGCTCAGCCAGGCCAGCACTTCGCCCTCGCGCGTGGTGAGGCCGAGCTCGCTGGTGAATTCGGGCGGCAGGGCGGTGCCGGACTCCTTTGACAGCCGCAGCAAAAATTCGTTCGGCGCGGTCTCGCCCATGTAGTAGAACCGCAGCTGCGGATTGTCGGGCAAGGACGCAGCTTGGGACTTCGCACTGCCTTTGGCCTTTGCCTGCTCCAGCCATTGCAGCAATGACGGCGGCAGGACGAAGTCGTCGGCCTGAGCGCTGTGATGATCGGCCAGCAGCTTCTGCGCCTGCGGCGTTGCCCAGAGGATGTGGCCCTGGCGGTTGACCGAAAACAGGAAGCGGCCTGAAACGTCGAGCGCAGCGCGCGCGCTCTGGGTCAACCGCGCATTACCAAGATGGACCCGAATGCGCGCGAGCATTTCCTCGATGACGATCGGCTTCGTCACATAGTCGACGCCGCCGGCTTCCAGTCCGCGCACGATGTGCTCGGTCTCTGCCAGGCCCGTCATGAAGATCACGGGGACATTCGCAAGGCCCGCGTCGCGCTTGAGCCGTCGGCAGGTCTCGAAGCCGTCAAGACCGGGCATCACGGCATCGAGCAGCACGATGTCGGGGGTGATCTGGTCGACGATGCGCATCGCGCTGGCGCCGTCGAGCGCCACCATCACGGTCATCCCGGCACCGTCAAGCGCGTCGGTCAGCAGCCTCAGCGTCTCCGGCGAGTCGTCGACAACGAGCGCGACGTCGCGCTTTTTCGGCTCAATGCTCATAAGCATGCAGTGTTTTCAATGTTGTCATGTATTGGTCGAGGTCGAAGCGATCGACCAGCGATCGCATTTCGGCGACGAAATCGGCATGCTCCGGGTGCTCGCTGTCGATCTCGTCCAGCTTCAGCCGGATGGCTTTGACGTAACCGATCTGACCGAGCCCGATCAGCGCCTCGATGTGCCTGACCGGCGGCCGCGAACCGCTCTCCGGGTCCCACAGCGGTCCGACGATCTCGTCGGAGCTGTACTGCCACTCGATCTTAAGCAATTGGCGAATGGATTCCAGCAGCCGCGGTATATCGATCGGCTTCATCAGATAGCCGTCGTGGAAAGGCTGTGCGAGGGGGGCGCCATGCGCTTCCAGCGCACTGGCCGACACCATCAGGATGCGGGCCTGATGATGGCCGTTTGCACGCAGCTGTTCCGCCACGGTCCAGCCGTCCATGCCCGGCATCGAGATGTCGAGCAAGAATAGATCAGGCCGGCAATGCTGCGCCAGCGCGAGACAACCGGGGCCGTCCGCGGCGCTCAGCAGGATGAAGCCGAGCGGCGTCAGCACCTCGCGCAGGAGGTCGCGATGCACGGGATCGTCGTCGGTGATCAGAATGGTCTTGCGCGCGCCTTGATAGCCGGAGACCGGCGCCTCTACAGGCGCGGTACGCCTCGGATTCGTGACTTCCGACAACAGCATCTTGACCTTGAACGTGCTGCCGTGGCCGACCGTGCTGGCGACCTTGATATCGCCGCCCATGACGCCGGCGAGCAGCCGGCTGATGGTCAGCCCCAGTCCCGTGCCGGTCTGCGGCTGCGAGACCCCGAGCGCGCCGCGTTCGAACGGCGCAAAGATGCGTTCGAGGTCGTCGCCCTGGATGCCAGGCCCGGTGTCGATGATCTCGAACTCCGCGACCGGGCTACGGTAATGGACCACGAACTGGACGCTGCCGGTCTGGGTGAACTTGATGGCGTTGGAGAGCAGGTTGATCAGCACTTGGCGCAGCCGTTTTTCGTCGGCATAGACCACCGTCGGCAGTGTGGCCGGCCGCCTGAACACGAAGTCGATCCCCTTGGCGCCGGCCTGGAGGCGGAACATGCCGACCAGCTGATCGAGAAATTCGCTCAATCGGACTTCGTCGCGGGACAGATAAAGCCTGCCGGCCTCGATCTTGGAAATGTCCAGAATGCCGTCGATCAGGCCGGAGAGGTGATCGGCGCTACGACGGACGACGCGAACCTGATCGCGCGGCTTGGTGTTGAGTGTCGCGTCCTGCTCCAGCAATTGGGCGTAGCCGCTGATCGCGTTCAGCGGCGAGCGCAGCTCGTGGCTCAGACCCACCACATAGCGGCTCTTGGCGAGGTTGGCGGACTCGGCAACCTCCTTGGCGCGCTGCAGCTCGGCGTCAGTACGCTTGTGCGCGTCGATTTCCTGGATCAGGAGCGTGGTCTGCCGCCGTGTCTCGGCTTCCGCCGCGCGGCGGCTCTGCTGCGCCAGCACGAACAGCCACGCGACCACGCCGATGATAATGCTGAGCGAGAAGAACACCTTCCACAGCACGTTGGAGACGAGCGAGGTCTCGCCATGCACGCTCGCCGAGGTCTGCAGATAGATCAGCCCGAGCACCAGCGCGACGAGCCCGGCTGACACAACGAACACGCCGATGTAGTGGCCGAATTGCGAGTTGATGCGCTGATAGATCGGCTGCGGCAGGATCTTGCCGAGTGCTTCGGAGAATTGCACCTGCGCGCGCCCGTGCGGCTTGCAGAGATCGTGGCAGCGCGCGTCGAGCGAGCAGCACAGCGAGCAGATCGGGCCGGCATAGGCAGGGCAGGAGGTGGTGTCCTCCGGCTCGAAACTGTGCTCGCAGATACAGCACTGGATCGACTCGATATTGGCCCAGCTCCGCTTCGGCTTGCGTGCGATGTAGAATTTTCCATCCGTGAGCCAGGCGATCACAGGCGCGGTGACGAAAGCCACCGTCAGCGCAACGAACGCCGCCAGTGCCTTCATGGTCGGGCCGAACAGGCCATAGAAAGCTGCGATCGAGATGATAATCGCAAGCGTCATCGCGCCGACGCCGACCGGGTTGATGTCGTAGAGATGCGCCCGCTTGAACTCCATCTGCGGTGGACGCAAGCCGAGTGGCTTGTTGATCACGAGATCGGACACCAGCGCGCCGACCCAGGCAATCGCGACGTTGGAGTAGAGTGCGAGCGTCTGCTCCAGCGCCTTGTAGACGCCAATCTCCATCAAGAGCAGCGCGACCATCACGTTGAAAACCAGCCAGACCACGCGTCCGGGGTGGCTGTGCGTCAGGCGCGAGAAGAAGTTCGACCAGGCGATCGAGCCGGCATAGGCGTTGGTGACGTTGATCTTGATCTGCGACAGCACCACGAAGAAACCGGTCAGCGCCAGCGCGAGGTCCGGATCCGACAGCACGTAGCGAAACGCCACGAGATACATATGCGCGGGCTCGGCCGCTTCCTCCGGCGGCACGCCATGGCTCAGCGCGAAGAAGGCGAGGAACGAGCCGGCCAGAAGCTTCAGCGCGCCGAGCACGATCCAGCCCGGACCCGCACTCATCAGCGCGATCCACCATGAGGCCTTGGAGGTGCGACGGTCGCGCGGCAGAAATCGCAGGAAGTCGACTTGCTCTCCGATCTGCGCGATCAGCGAGAACACGACGGAGGAGGCGACACCGAACAGCAGCAGATCGAAATGCCCGCCGAGGTCGCCATGCTCGCCGGCGAATTTGTGCCACTCCGTGAAGGAGTGCGGATTGGCCCACGCGATCGCGCCGAAGGGCAGGATGTGCAGAATGACCCAGAGCGGCTGCGTCCAGAGCTGGAAGCGGCTGATCAGCGTGATGCCGTATGTCACCAGCGGGATGATTGCGACCGCGCTGATGAGATACCCGATCGGGCGCGGGATGCCCAAGCACATCTCGAGCGCGGTCGCCAGGATCACGGCCTCGATCGCAAAAAAGATGAACGTGAAGGAGGCGTAGATCAGCGATGTAACGGTCGAGCCGATATAGCCGAAGCCGGCACCTCGGGTGAGCAGGTCAATGTCGATGCCGCATTTGGCTGCATAATAGGCAATCGGAACGCCGCAGAAAAAGATGATGGTGGAGACGACGAGGATGGCGGCCGCAGCGTTGGTGACGCCGTAATTGAGGGTGATGGTGCCCCCGATCGCCTCCAGCACCAGGAACGAAATTGCGCCGATGGCGGTGTTGGCGACGCGAGCGGCGGACCAGCGCCGCGCGCTTTTGGCGGTGAAGCGCAGCGCGTAGTCTTCCAGCGTCTGGTTGGCGACCCATTGATTATACTGGCGCCTGACGCGGTCTATCCGCTGCCGCCCTGCCACTTAAACCCCACTCCCGAACTCGTCTGAACCTCTCGCGACCTCGCAAATCCCGTACCAAAAGCCTACGTCGGTATTTTGCGGTGCAGTATACGCGATCTTGCGTATGCTTGCGGTGCACAAATTCGAGCCATCCTCACGACACCAATCGCGTGTCCTCGAACAAACAGTGGGGTGCTCATGTCAGACGAAACCAACAAAGGCCTGTTGTCGCCGCTTCGGCGCAAACTATTGATGGGAATGGCGGCCATCCCGGCCGTCACGATGCTGCCGCGGACGTCTTTTGCGCAGGCCCCCGCGACCTCGGCGGTCAACACCACTGGTCTCGCGGTCACCGATACCGAGGTGACGGTCGGCATCCTGCACTCGGCGACCGGCACCATGGCGATCTCCGAAACCGGCTCGATCGAGGCCGAAAAGCTCGCCATCGAGCAGATCAACGCCGCCGGCGGCGTACTCGGGCGCAAGATCAAGTTCATCCAGGAAGACGGCGCCAGCGATTGGCCGACTTTCGCGGAGAAGGCGAAGAAGCTGCTCGTGAACGACAAGGTTGCAGCGATCATGGGCTGCTGGACCTCGGCCTCACGCAAGGCGGTGCTGCCTGTGGTCGAGCAGTACAACGGCATGCTCTACTACCCGACCTTCTATGAAGGCCTCGAGCAGTCCAAGAACGTGATCTACACCGGCCAGGAGGCGACCCAGCAGATCCTCGCCGGCCTGAACTGGATCGCCAAGGAGAAGGGCGCGAAGACCTTCTTCTTCATCGGCTCCGACTACATCTGGCCGCGCACCTCCAACAAGATCGCGCGCAAGCACGTCGAGAACGTGCTGAAGGGCAAGGTCGTCGGCGAGGAATACTATCCGCTCGGCAATACCCAGTTCAACTCGGTCATCAACAAGATCAAGCTGACCAAGCCCGACGTGATCTTCACCGACGTCGTCGGCGGCTCCAACGTCGCCTTCTACAAGCAGCTCAAGGCTGCCGGCATCGACCTTTCCAAGCAGGCGCTGCTCACCATCTCGGTGACCGAAGACGAGATCGACGGCATCGGCGGCGAGAACATTGCGGGTGCCTATGCCTGCATGAAGTACTTCCAGTCGCTCGACAATCCGAACAACAAGGCCTTCGTGCCCGCGTTCAAGAAGATGTGGGGCGAAAAGACTGTGATCGGAGACGTCACCCAGGCTGCCTATCTCGGCCCGTGGCTGTGGAAGTTGACGGTCGAGAAGGCCGGCTCCTTCGACGTCGACAAGATCGCGGCGGCGTCGCCCGGTGTCGAGTTCAAGGGCGCACCCGAAGGCTACGTGCGTATCCACGAGAACCATCACCTCTGGTCGAAGACCCGCGTGGGTCGCGCCAAGCTCGATGGCCAGTTCGAGCTGATCTACGAGACCGCCGATCTCGTCGAGCCGGATCCGTTCCCCAAGGGTTACCAGTAAGGGACGCGGCGTCCGCCGCGGTTTCTTCCAAGCTCAAGCAGCTCCCTGGCGTGGATTGCAACTCCACGCCCAAGACCCCCGCGTCGCGAATTTGCTCGCGACGCGGGACCCTATTCCCCGACGGAGGACATCGATGTTCGGCGACTATTCGCTTGGTGATCTTGGCTCCATCTTCGTCATGCAGGGCTTTGCGGGTCTGATCCTGTTCTCGGTCTACGTGCTGATGGCACTCGGTCTTGCGATCATCTTCGGTCAGATGGGCGTCATCAACATGGCCCATGGCGAGTTCATGATCCTCGGGGCCTACGTCACCTGGATGACCTCGAATTTCTTCCAGTCCTATTTGCCGAGCCTGTTCAGCGGCTACTTCTTCCTCGCGATGATCCTGGCCTTCATCGCATCAGGTGCGCTGGGAATGCTGGTCGAATGGGCGTTGATACGTCATCTCTACAAGCGCCCGCTCGACACGCTGCTCGCCACCTGGGGCCTCAGCCTGATGCTGCAGCAGGCCTACCGCTCCGTGTTCGGCGCGCGTGAGGTCGGCGTCGAGCTGCCGCAATGGATGCTCGGCTCGCTGCAGGTGACCAGCAGCATCGAAGTGCCGATCAACGGCGTCTTCGTGATGTGCCTGACGGTGCTGATCACCGTCGGCGTCGCCTATGTCATGTACAAATCGCGCTGGGGCCGCCAGGTCCGGGCCGTCGTGCAGAACCGCATCATGGCCGGCGCGGTTGGCATCAACACCGAGAAAGTCGACCGCTACACGTTTGGCCTCGGCTGCGGCATTGCCGGTGTCGCCGGCAGCGCCTTTACGATGATCGGCTCGACCGGGCCGACCTCCGGACAGCTCTATATCGTCGACACATTCCTCGTGGTCGTGTTCGGCGGCGCCGCGAGCCTCGTCGGCACCATCGCCTCGGCCTTCTCGATCTCGCAGACGCAATCCACCCTCGAGTTCTTCATGTCGGGCTCGATGGCCAAGGTGCTGACGCTGCTCGCCGTTGTCGGAATCCTGATGCTGCGGCCGCAGGGGCTGTTCGCCCTCAAAGTCCGCAAGTGAGAATGTGAGGCTGATGCAATGACCGATAACAGGTTCTTCAATCGATCGGAGCTCATCGGAATTCTGGTGCTCGCGGTCTTCCTGGTGGTGGTGCTGCCGCTCACGCTCGACGTCTTCAGGCTCAATCTGGTCGCCAAATATCTGACCTACGCCTTCGTCGCGCTGGGGCTGGTGATCTGCTGGGGCTATGGCGGCATTCTCAGCCTCGGCCAGGGCGTGTTCTTCGGGCTCGGTGGCTACTGCATGGCGATGTTCCTCAAGCTCGAAGCGTCGAGCGTGGAGAACACCAAGATCCAGTCGACCCCTGGCATCCCTGATTTCATGGACTGGAATCAGATCACGGCGTTGCCGCTGTTCTGGAAGCCGTTTCACAGCCTCACCTTGACCATCGCGGCCATCATCCTGGTGCCCGGTATCTTCGCGCTGATCATCGGCACGGCGATGTTCAAGCGCCGCGTCGGCGGCACTTACTTCGCGATCATCACACAGGCGGTCGCGGCGATCCTCACCATCCTGATCGTGGGCCAACAGGGTTACACCGGCGGTATCAACGGCATGACCGACCTGCGGACCCTGAAGGGTTGGGACATCAGGCCCGACCACGCCAAGATCGTGCTGTACTTCTTCGAGGTCGGCTGCCTGTTCGTCTGCATCATGATCGCGCAGTTCGTCCGGCACTCCAAGCTCGGGCGCATCCTGGTTGCGATGCGCGAGAAGGAGGACCGGGTCCGCTTCTCCGGCTACAGCGTCGCCAACTTCAAGATCTTCGCCTTCTGCATCGCCGCCGTGTTCGCCGCGATCGGCGGCGCCATGTTCGCGCTCAATGTCGGCTTCATGTCGCCGTCCTTCGTCGGCATCGTGCCGTCGATCGAAATGGTGATCTACACCGCGGTCGGCGGCCGGCTGTCGATCCTGGGGGCGATCTACGGCACGCTGCTGGTGAACTTCGCCAAGACCAGCCTGTCGGAGACTTTCCCCGAATTGTGGCTGTTTGGCCTCGGCGGTCTCTTCATCGCCGTGGTGCTCGCATTCCCGAACGGTCTTGCGGGGATCTGGGGCGACTATGTGCAGCCGCGCATCGATCGCCTGATCGCGTCGCGCAAACCCAAGCCTGAAGGCTGGACCGACAGCTCGGTCGCCGACGGCGCCCCGGCGGAGTGAGGAGATCATCATGCTAATAGGACACCAGCCCAAGGAATTCCTGCTCGCAGTCGAAGCTCTCACCGTGTCGTTCGACGGCTTCAAGGCGGTCAACGATCTCTCCTTCTACGTCGATGAAAACGAGATCCGCGTGATCATCGGCCCGAACGGTGCCGGCAAGACCACCGTGCTTGACCTGATCTGCGGCAAGACCAAAGCGACCTCGGGCTCGATCCAGTTCCGCGGCAAGGAGCTGACACGGATGAAGGAGAACGAGATCGTCAAGACCGGTGTCGGTCGCAAATTCCAGAACCCGTCGATCTACGACGACCTCACGGTGTTCGAGAATCTCGAGATCTCCTATCCGCGCGGACGCTCGGTGTTCGGCGCGCTGACCTTCACCCGCGACGCCGCCGTGCGCGACCGGGTGCATGAGGTCGCGGAAATGATTTTCCTGAAGGACAAGCTGAACATGAGCGCCGATCTGCTCAGCCATGGCCAGAAGCAATGGCTCGAGATCGGCATGCTGCTGATCCAGGACCCGGACCTTCTGATGCTGGACGAGCCCGTCGCCGGGATGAGTGTGTCCGAGCGCGCCAAGACCGCCGAGCTGCTCAATCGCATCATCAAGAACCGGTCGGTGCTGGTGATCGAGCACGACATGAAGTTCGTCGAGGACATCGCGCACAAGGTCACCGTGCTGCATCAGGGCCAGATCCTCTCCGAGGGGACCATGGAGAAGGTGCAGAACGATCCCAAGGTCATCGAAGTGTATTTGGGGCATTAAGGAGGCGTGACGATGCTGGCAATTTCCGATCTTCACGTCGCCTACGGCCAGAGCGAGGTGCTTCACGGGCTCAACGTCAAGGTCGCGCCCAACGAGATCGTCGCGATCATGGGCCGCAACGGCATGGGCAAGACCACGCTGATGAAATCGCTGATGGGCATCCTGCCGACGAAGAGCGGCTCGGTGAACATGGACGGTGCGGAACTGGTCGGCCTGCCGAGCTATGAGCGCGTCGCCAAGGGCCTCGCCTACGTTCCACAGGGCCGCATGATCTTCTCCACCATGACGGTGAAGGAGAACATCGAGACCGGTCTCGTGGTCTCCGGCGGTTCCGAGGTGCCCAGCGACATCTATGAGCTGTTTCCGGTGCTGCTGGAGATGAAGGGCCGTCGTGGCGGCAATCTTTCCGGCGGGCAACAACAGCAGCTGGCGATCGCCCGCGCGCTCGCGACCAAACCGAAAGTGCTGCTGCTCGACGAGCCGACCGAAGGCATCCAGCCGTCGATCATCAAGGACATGGCGCGGACGCTCAAGCGCATCCGCGACGAGAAGGGCCTGTCGATCGTCGTGTCCGAGCAGGTCCTGAGCTTCGCGCTCGATATCGCCGACCGCGTGCTGGTCATCGAGAACGGCGCAATCGTGCGCGATGACCCGCGCGACAGCGTCGATGCCGCGCAGGTCTCGAAATATCTGTCCGTCTAACCAACCGCAGTAAAAGGGGAGCATCTCGATGCCAGAGACACTGATCAAGGTCGATCTCACCAAGTCGGCTTACGAAAATGACATGGTGCACAATCGCTGGCACCCCGACATTCCGATCGTGGCCTGGGTCAATCCCGGCGACGATTTCATCATTGAGACTTATGACTGGACCGGCGGCTTCATCAAGAACAACGATTCCGCCGACGACGTGCGCGACATCGATCTCTCGATCGTGCACTTCCTCTCTGGTCCGATCGGCGTCAAGGGCGCCGAACCCGGCGACCTTCTGGTGGTTGACCTGCTCGACGTCGGCCCGATGAAGGAGAGCCTCTGGGGCTTCAACGGCTTCTTCTCCAAGCAGAATGGCGGCGGCTTCCTCACCGACCATTTCCCGCTGGCGCAGAAGTCGATCTGGGACATCAAGGGCCTTTACACCTCGTCGCGTCACGTGCCCGGCGTGAATTTCGCAGGGCTCATCCACCCCGGCCTGATCGGCTGTCTGCCCGATCCGAAGATGCTGGAGACCTGGAACAAGCGCGAGGCCGAACTGATCTCGACCAACCCGACTCGCGTGCCTGGTCTGGCCAATCCGCCATTCGCGGCGACCGCCCATGGCGGCCGTGCCAAGGGCGACGTCAAGGCCAAGATCGGCGCGGAAGGCGCCCGCACCGTGCCGCCGCGCGAGCATGGCGGCAATTGCGACATCAAGGATCTTTCGCGCGGCTCGAAGATCTACTTCCCGGTCTACGTGCCCGGTGCCGGTCTTTCGATGGGCGACCTGCATTTCAGCCAGGGCGATGGCGAGATCACCTTCTGCGGCGCGATCGAAATGGCCGGCTGGCTGCATCTGAAGGTCGAGGTGATCAAGGACGGCATGTCGAAATACGGGATCAAGAACCCGATCTTCAAGCCGTCGCCGATCACGCCGAACTACAAGGACTATCTGATCTTCGAGGGCATCTCGGTCGACGAGGCCGGCAAGCAGCACTATCTCGACGTCCACATCGCCTATCGTCAGGCGTGCTTGAACGCGATCGAGTACCTGAAGAAGTTCGGCTATTCCGGTGCCCAGGCCTATTCGATCCTCGGCACCGCGCCGTGTCAGGGCCACATCTCAGGCGTTGTCGACGTGCCCAATGCCTGCGCTACGCTGTGGCTGCCGACGGAGATCTTCGACTTCGACGTGATGCCGTCGGCGGCGGGGCCGATCAAGCACATCACCGGCGACATCCAGATGCCGATCTCACCGGACAAATAGTCCCTGCGCGACGGGATGCGGGACGGCGCCTCTTGCCGCCCCGCATCCGCCGCGAGGCGTGTTGAACAGGCAATAGCGTAGGGATGATGCGATGCCGGTCTATGAATATCTCTGTGACGACTGCGGACCCTTCAAGGATCTGCGCCCGATGGCGGAGTGCGACGATCCGCAAAACTGCCCGCATTGCGAGGCATCGGCGCCGCGCGTGATCCTGACCGCACCGAATTTCTTCTGCATGCCGGCGGACAAGCGCAAGGCGCACGCCGTCAACGAGCGCAGCTCGCATGCGCCGCAGACATCAGCGCAATACAAGGCCTCGCATGGCCCCGGTTGCGGCTGCTGCTCGTCGGGAAAGACAGTGAAGGACAAGAGCTCCACGGACAAGAAGAAGCCCGCGCGGCTGGTGACCAAGACCAAGAGCGGCGCCAAGGGCTTTCCGACCGCGCGGCCCTGGATGATCAGCCACTAACGCACGCCTGATCGGCGGCAACCTCGAACAAAGAAAAGACAGGAGCGTCCAACATGCTTCACGGCGATATTTCCTCGAGCAACGACACCGTCGGCGTTGCAGTCGTCAATTACAAGATGCCCCGCCTGCACACCAAGGCGGAGGTGCTCGACAACGCCCGCAAGATCGCCGACATGCTGGTGGGCATGAAGGCCGGCCTGCCCGGCATGGACCTGGTGATTTTCCCGGAATATTCCACGCAAGGCATCATGTACGACTCCAAGGAGATGTACGAGACGGCCTCTGCCGTGCCCGGAGAAGAGACCGCGATCTTTGCGGAAGCCTGCCGCAAGGCCAAAGTTTGGGGCGTGTTCTCGCTCACCGGCGAGCGCCACGAGGAGCATCCGCACAAGGCGCCCTACAACACGCTGATCCTGATGAACGACAAGGGCGAGATCGTTCAGAAATATCGCAAGATCATGCCCTGGGTACCGATCGAGGGCTGGTATCCCGGCAATTGCACCTACGTCTCCGAAGGCCCGAAGGGGATGAAGGTCAGCCTGATCATCTGCGACGACGGCAATTTCCCCGAGATCTGGCGCGACTGCGCCATGAAGGGCGCCGAGCTGATCGTGCGCTGCCAGGGCTACATGTATCCGGCCAAGGAGCAGCAGATCCTGATCTCCAAGGCGATGGCGTGGGCCAACAATGTCTATGTCGCGGTCGCCAATGCCGCCGGCTTCGACGGCGTCTACTCGTATTTCGGCCACTCCGCGATCATCGGTTTCGACGGGCGCACGCTCGGCGAGTGCGGCGAGGAGGACTACGGCATCCAGTACGCCCAGCTCTCGAAACATCTGATCCGCGATGCGCGCCGCAACGGCCAGTCACAGAACCATCTCTACAAGCTGGTCCACCGCGGCTATACCGGCATGATCAATTCCGGTGAAAGCCCGCGTGGCGTCGCGGCCTGCCCCTATGATTTCTACAAGAACTGGATCGCCGATCCCGAAGGCACGCGCGACATGGTCGAGGCGATGACGCGCTCGACCGCTGGTACGGCCGAATGCCCGATCGACGGCATCCCGAACGAGGCCGCGCCAAGCAATTACTAGGTCATGGCGGGTGCCGCGGGGCAGGCAACCGGCCCTCAAAAGGTTGGTCATCGAGGTAGATGATCCGACATTTTATCGCAGTTTTGCTTGCGCGGATTGGGAGTTGAGCGTGTCAAAACGTGGCCCGGTTGCAACAGAATGTATCAAATCTGCCTAAGTTGCGGCTCCATCGGGGAGATTCTGACCCGTCCGTAGTTTTACCGGCCGCCCCTATGTTTTAGGTATCCTGATGGTGCCGCAGGAGCGCCACGGGTCAGGGGTTGCGTGTGTTGGCTGGGTCGCTATCGAGCGGGCAGGGTTGCTCGCGCCGGATCGTTGCCGCAGCCGCTTGGCTTGGTCTTGCCTTGGGTCTTGCCTTGGGTCTGGCCGCTGTTGCCAGCCCCGCAGCAGCCCAGCAATTCTTCAACGGATCGCAGACCACGCCGAACGGCTCGATCAACGGTGGTGGCGGTGTCTGGGACAACACCACGACGAACTGGACGAATTCGTCCGGGACGACCAGCACGGCGTATGATCCCGCGACAGTCACGGTGTTCGGCAACGGCGTCCTTCCGACACCTGCGACGGGTGGAACGGTGACGGTGACGCCAGGCGGCGTCCAGCTCAGCAGCCTCGTCGGTTTCGACCTCACCGGCGACGGCTCGATCTATACCATCCAGGGCGGCGACCTCAGGCTGGCCTCGGGTGGCACCACGTTCTTCACCAATGACGTGACCGGCACCGGCGATCCATCGGCTGCGATCGCTTCCCGCATCGTCGGCACTGGCGGCATCTCGGTGCAGGGACCCGGTTTTCTGGCATTGCTCGGCGCCAACTCTTATACCGGTGACACCTTCATCTGCTTCTGCGGCTCGCTGCAGCTTGGTGATGCGACCCATACCGCCGCCATCATCGGCAGCGTCACCAACGAGGGCCTCTTCAAGATCGTCAACGCCGACATGTCGGGAGTCACGTCGCTCACGAACGCTGTCTCCGGAGCGATGATGTTCCTCAATGCCACCTCCGCCAGCTCCATGGCGATTACCAATAACGGCCAGCTGTTTTTCGGCGATCCGACCGGGGTCGCTAGTGCCACTGCGACGGCCGGACGGGCGACCATCACCAACGATGCCGGCTTGATCGTCTTCTTCAGCCAGACCAGTGCGAGCTCGGCCAGCATCACGAACCAGAATCACGGCATCATCAGATTCGTCGACCAGGCCTCGGCGGGCTCGGCCACCATCATTACCAAGAGCGGCAGCGAGACCCAGTTCTTCGACAATTCCACCGGCGGCAATGCCCGCTTCATGACCAGCGGCACCGGCATCACCGATTTCGGCGGCGGCACCGGCCCGGCCGGCGACGGGCGCATCAGCGCAGGATCGATCCAGGGCAGCGGCCTCTATTATATCGGTGGCGGCAACACGCTCGTCGTGGGCAGCAACAATCTGTCGACCGAAGTCAGCGGCGTCATCGGCGATTTCAATCCCTGCGGCTGCGGAGCCGCCGGACCTGGCTCGCTGGAAAAAGTCGGCAGCGGAATGCTGATCCTCTCCGGCACGAACACCTACACTGGAACGACGACCGTCAATGGCGGCATCCTGCGCGTGGATGGCGACATCTCCGCATCTAACCTGACCACCGTGAATGCGGGCGGCGCACTTTACGGCGCCGGTATCGTCGGCAACACTTTCATCGCCAACGGCGGCATCTATGCGCCCGGCAACGGTGCCGCCGGCTCGAGCATGCAGGTTCACGGTAATCTCGGCCTTGCGGCCGGCTCGATTTATGCCGTTCAGGTGGGCAGCGTATCCAGCACGAGCCATGCGGTCGTTACCGGCAATGTCGCGCTGAACGGTACGGTCGGCGTTGCGTTGTCGCCGGGCAGCACCGTCATGAAGCACTATTCGATCATGGATTTTGCCGGCACGGCCACCGGCAATTTTGCCGGCGTTGCTGCGCCAGGGGGGCTGATCGGCACGACGACTGTCGGGTCGAACCAGGTGTTTCTCGATTTCACGCTGAATTATGGTGCGAAAAACGGGCTCAACATCAATCAGCAGAACGTCGCGACGACGCTTCAGAATTTCTTCAACGCCAATGGCGGGCTGCAAGCAGAATTCGCCGGTCTTAATCGCGGTGGCCTGACGCAGGCCGCTGGTGAACCCGCAACAGGATCGCAGCAGACGACCTTCAACGCGATGAACCTGTTCATGAGTCTGTTGACCGACGTGTTCGGCGGAGGGCGCAGCAGCGCTCCCGGTCCGACGCCCTATGCCGATGAGACCAGCGCGGATGCCTATGCTGCATCGGGCAAACGCCCGAGTGATGCCTTTGCCTCGATCTATCGCAAGGTCCCGGCACCGACATTCGAGCAACGCTGGGATGTCTGGGTGGCCGGCTACGGCGGCTCGCAGACCACCGACGGTCGTGCGGCACTCGGCTCGAACAACACCAACAGCAGCATCTACGGTACCGCGGTCGGGCTCGACTATCGCTTCTCACCGTCGACGGTCGCGGGTTTCGCGCTCGCCGGCGGTGGCACCGGCTTCGGTGTCAACGGACTGGGCTGGGGCCATTCGGACCTGTTCCAGGCCGGTGCTTTCGTTCGTCACAACGCCGGGCCCGCCTATATCACGGCGGCGCTGGCCTATGGCTGGCAGGATGTCACCACCAATCGCATCGTCACCGCTGCAGGCACCGATCAGTTGCGTGCGCGGTTCAACGCCAACGCCGTTTCGGGCCGTATCGAAGGCGGCTATCGCCAGGCGACGCCATGGATCGGTCTGACGCCTTATGCCGCGCTCCAGGCGACGATGTTCAATCTGCCGGGCTATTCGGAATTCGCCGTGGTCGGCAACAACACGTTCGCGCTCAACTATGCCGCCAAGGACGTGACCAGCACACGCACCGAGCTCGGCCTGCGCGCTGACAAATCATTTGCCGCTGCCGGCGGCGTGGTGACGTTGCGCGGCCGCGCCGCCTGGGCGCATGATTTCAACCCGGATCGCGCGGTCGGCGCAGTGTTCCAGACGCTGCCGGGTTCGGCCATCGTCGTGAACGGCGCCGCGCTGTCGCGCGATGCCGCGTTGACGACGGCCTCCGTGCAGATGAACTGGATGAACGGCTGGTCCGCGTCGGCGACCTTCGAGGGCGAATTCTCGAACGTCACGCGCTCCTACGCCGGCAAGGGCCTCGTACGCTACACTTGGTAGACGCTACCGTTTCTGTTGCGCCGGTTTGCGCGGCGGACGCGGAGCAGCAACGGTGGGTGCGGACGCTCCGCTCATCTTGTTGGCGGCTTCGCTGACATCGAGCAGCGAGCGGCGGGTGTCCTCGAGGAAGCTTGCCGATTTCTTCTTCATGGTGTCGGCGAGCTCGTGCAGCCCCTTCACCTTCTCGAACAGTTCGTCGGCCTTGCCGTCGACGAAGCCCGGCACCACGCCCTCTATCTTCGTGACCGCCTTGTCGAAGCCGGCAAATGCATCGTCCACCTTGAGCATCACCGCGTCGATCTCGTCACCCTTGCGGGTGAGATCGGCGGTGTAGGTTTCGAACGTGCGCAGGCCCTCCTTGATCGCCGGCGCGTTGCTCACGATCGTGCGGTCGACGCTGTGCAGCGTATCGACGATGGACTCGGCATCGCTGAGATCTGCGGTCAACACGGGGATGCCGTCCGAATCCAGCGGCACCGGAGGCGCGGAGGGGGCGCCGCCGATCAGCGAGACTGCGGCGATCCCGGTGAGACCCTGGAACTCGATGCCGGCCACCGTGTCCTTGCGAAGCGGCGCGGCGTTGTCGAGCGACACCAGTGCCACGACCTTGCGCGGACTCTCCAGTTTGATCGACAGGATCTGGCCGGCTGGCACGCCGTCGAAATTGACCGGGCCGCCGCGGCGCAGCCCGCTTGCGGAACCACCTTCGAACACGACGCGCAGCTGGCTGCGGCTCTGGCTGGCGCGCCATTTCTGCACGCCAAGCAAGCCGCCGAACGCGACGGCGATGACCGTCAGCGTCGCCGTTCCAATCACCAGATTGCTCGCGCGTGCCATGTAGTTGCGATTTTACGACCAAAGCGGGGAAGTTGGAAGGAGGCCGGACGGCCGCAATGGTAGCGTGGGCGGGTTAACGACTTGTCCGCCATAGCTCGAAGAGCGACGGCCGAAGCGTAACCCGCCGCCTTTTTCATCCTGTACCAGGTGGCGGATTATGCGGAGCCTGTCATCGGGCCGCGCATAGCGCGGACCCGGTGGCTCATCCGCCCTACGCGACATCAATGCTTGGCGGCGCGCTTGGCCGCGACGTTGTTCAGCACGATCAGCGCATCGACGGCGACGCCCGTCCTGGTGTTGATCAGGAACGGATTGACGTCGATCGAGGCGATCCGGTCGCCGGCATCCGCGATCAGGTTGGACATGCCAACCAGCGCTTTCACGGCGGAAGCCTCGTGCAGAGCCGGCTTGCCGCGATAGCCGCGCATCTTGATGCCGGCCTTGGTGCGGCCGATCAGGAGCCGCGCCTCGGCCTCGTCCAGCGGTGCGCCGGCAAGCGCCACGTCCTTCATCAGCTCGATGTCGATCCCGCCGGTTCCGAACAGCACGACGGGCCCCATCTCGGCGTCCAGCGAAGCGCCGACCACGAGCTCGAGATCCGCCTTGACCTGCTGCGCGATCAGGATGCCATCGAGACCAGGCTTGCCCTTGAGCTTCTTCACGCGCGCAGTGATATCGGCAAATGCCTTCTTCACTTCGGCCGCGCTGTTGAGGTTCAGCACCACACCGCCGATATCGGATTTGTGCAGGATCTCGGCGCTGACGACTTTCGCGACCACGGGAAAACCGATCTGCTTGGCGATCTTCGCGGCTTCCGCAGCCGTCTGGGCGATTGCCTCTTTCGAGATCGGGATGCCGTAGGCCTTCAGCAGCTTCTTCGAGGCGACCTCGTCGAGCGCGGCGCCGCTCGCCGACTTCAATGCCTTCTCCAGCACGGCGCGCGCGGCCGGCTTCGAGCTCGAGACGATGTCGGGCACTTCCTTGCGCAGCTTGGCATAAGACAGCAGCGACTTGATCGCGGTCACCGCGCGGTCCATGCCCTGCATCACCGCGAGATGCGGCAGCGATTTGCGCAAACCCTTGGTGAACTCGGTGAAGCCGATCGACATGGCGCTGATATAGATCACCGGTTTTGACGCATGGCGCGCCATCTCGTCGACGATGCGCAAATTGCGCTCACGCAGCTCATGGGGCGCCTTTGGAAACTCGGCGTCGATGATGACGATGTCGATGTCTGGATCGTCGATCATCAGCTTGATCGACTTCATGTAGACGGAGGGATCGACCACCGCCGCGAAACCGGCGTCGAGCGGATTGCCGACGATCGAGCCCGGTCCGAGCATCTTTCCCAGCTCGCTGCTGACATGCGGGCTGAGCGGCGCAAAATTCAGGCCTTGTGCATAGAAAGCATCGATCAGCATGCCGCGCTTGCCGCCTGATAGCGTCACCGCCGCGAGCCGGTCTCCCCTAGGCACGGTGGCGTGGACGAAGCATTCGGTGGTCTCGATCAATTCGTCGAGCCCGGCCACGCGGATCACGCCTTCCCGGGTTGCAATCGCATCGAACGTCTCGATCGAGCCTGCGAGCGCGCCGGTATGCGCCATCGCGGCGGCGCGACCACCCTCCGACGATCCGAGCTTGAGCGCGATCACCGGCTTGCTCGCGGCGCGCGCGGCTTTGCAGGCGTCGCGAAACGCCCTGGTGTTGCGCACGCCTTCGAGATAGACCACGATAACCTTGACGCTTGGATCCTCGGCGAAATAGCGCATCAGGTCCGGTGTCTCGAGCCCGGTCTCGTTGCCCGTGGTCACCATGTAGCCGACACCGACGCCGCGATCCTCCAGCGCCTGTCGGATCGCCATGACGATGGCGCCGGATTGCCCGGCGATCGCCACCGCGCCCTGTTCCATGGTGACCAGGCGGTCGTCGATATTGGTGAAGAGCTTTTCGCCGGCGCTCAGATTGCCGAGGCAGTTCGGGCCGGTGACGGCGAGTCCCGTTTCGTGCACGGCCTGTTGCAGCTCGGCGGCGAGCTTCTGGCTTTCCGCGTCCTGCAGCTCGCTGAAGCCCGAGGTGACGATGGTGGCCGACCGCGCACCGGCCGCGGCAGCGTCGCGGATCACCTGCACGGCAAAGCGTGCGGGCACCAGCACCAGAACATGATCGGGCTTTTCAGGCAGGCTCGCAAAATCCTTGTAACAAGGCACGCCCCAGATGGTCTGGCGCTTGGCGTTGACCGGATAGAGCCCGCCCTCGAAGCCGTATTTGACCAGATTGTTCCAGATGCGCTCTGCGTAATTGCCCGGCTTGTCGGTCGCGCCCACCAGCACGATGTTGTGCGGATGCAGCATGGCGTGAATGCCCTTGACGACGTCGCTCGCATCGGGAGACGGAGACCATGGGCGGGCAGGAACCGACGCTGCAGAGACTTGCGCTGCAGAGACCTGAGCTTCCATGGCGTGACCTCAGCTGTTGTTCTTCTTGGCAATGTGTCGTCTGATCGTAGGGTGAGTTGCGCGGAGTGGCAACCAGCGGGGCTGCATGCCGCATGGCGGAATGCGCAAGCGGATCGCAAGTGAAACCCTCAATCGCACGCCGAGGCTATTCACGATCTCCGATCAAGGTGGCATGCAGCAGGTAACGTTCGGGACCCGACGTGACGGCATCGAACGGCCAGCAAGTCGCAAGCACGAGCTCGACATCCGCCGCGGCGGGATCGATGCCTGACGCGTCGAAGCGGACAATCGTGGAGGAATCCGCGCGATAGCGAAAACGTCTGCCATCATTGCGGGTGACATCGATTTCGTCACCCATGGCAACATCCCGCAGGAAGCGAAAATGGGTATCGCGATGGGCTGCATAAACGGCGACGCCGCGCTCGCCGGCCTCCACCGTTTGATCAAGATGACCGGGTCCGAAGGCAAGAGCCTGGCCGCTGGTGCCGGCGAGCACGATAGCGCTGGCACCGATCCGCTTGACCTCGATCCGTGCCACCGGCCAGGTATCGGCCCAGGACCATGGTTTGACGGGTTGGCCGGCCGCTATGCTCCTGTCGAAGGCGCGCTCCAGCAGCACCTGCGCGAGCCACGCCTTGGCGTGGATGTAGGCGCCGTCGCCGAACAGGATGATGCCGATCAGCGCAAGCGCCAGGGGCGAGATGAGGCGAGGCATTGGTTCCACCAATGACGGGAAGAAAAATGCGCGCGCGACCGTTGGTACGGGACGGGCAGCCGCGCGCGCCAAGGAAGAGGAGTTCGGGGTGCTCCTCTCTCAAGCGGCGTCAGCGAGCAAGGCCTGACGTCGTTTGAACACGAACAGGATCAGGGCGAGCACGATCATGATCAGGCCTGCGATCATCTTCAGCTCGGCCGAAGTAGCGGTCTTGGGCAAACGGATCGTATCTTGCGTGACCGGAGCCGGCCGCCTTGCCGTGGGTTGGCCTGCATCGGCGTGGCGCTCACGCAACTGAGCCGGCGTCTGCTGCGGCCGTTCGCCGAAGACCTTGGCGAAGTCCCAGCCGGCCGGCAGGTTGATCGGAAGCTGGCTGAGCTTGAGCGGCTGGCCTTCGGGGCGGCTCGGCGTCTTGTCGACGGCGACAAGGCTGGTCAGGCGCGTGACGATCTGGTGATCGAGCGCCAGCGCCAGGATCGTCCTGTCCGTATCCTCCGGCGTCATCTCGCGCAGCGTGCGCGCCACCTCGGCATCGCCGATCTTGCGCCTCGCCCAAAGCTTCGACAGGCCCTTGCCTTCGGCCGCATTTTGCAGCGGCAGCGTCACCGACCACGGGCGGTCGCCGACACGACCCTTGATCTCCAGCGAGCCGGCGAGCTTGTCGAGTTTCGCGGCAAGCACCAGCGGTTCGCCGCGATAGATGTCGGGAATGATCGCGGGTGTGACGTCAGCTTTCGCGTCGGAGAATTTCGCGGTGAGGCTGGTCACGGCAGGATTCTCGAGCTTGGCGAACAGGCCGCGCATGCGCTCCTCGACCTGCTCGACCGAGCCGATATGGGTGAAGGCGCCGCGGCCAAGCTCTGAGGCGCGGGTCATCAGATAGGTGTTCGGCGCCGAGCCGATGCCGACCATGAAGATGCGCGAGCGGCCGCGCATCGCGGTGATCGTCTCGAACAATTGCTGCTCGTTGCCGATCGCGCCATCAGTGAGGAAGACGATCTGGCGAACCATGTTGGTATCGGCGAGCTTGTCGGTCAGCGCAGCACGCATCGCAGGCACCATCTCCGTGCCGCCGCGCGCCTGCAACGCGCTGACGAAGGAGGTGGCCTCCCCGACATGGGCGGCGTCGGCCGGCACCGAGGCCGGAAACAGCACGTCCATGGTGTCGTCGAATCGGATCACGTTGAAACGGTCGTTCGGCTGCAAGCGGCCGAGCGCATAGAGAAGGCTCGCCTTGGCCTGCTCGATCGAGGTGCCGCCCATCGAGCCGGAATTGTCGATCACGAACACGACTTCGCGCGGCAGCGGCTTCTGTGTTGCCTGCTCGGCGGCCGGCGGTGTGACGAAAGCGAGCAGGTAGTCGGCATCGCCGACATGTTCGCGGAACAGGCCGACTGACGGCGCCTTCTCGGCAGTCGGCTTCCAGGTCAGCTCGAAGTCGCGATCGGCGGGCACGGTGCCGTCGGCCAGCGTCACGACGCGCGTCATGTTGTCGGGGCTCTCGATCTTGACGTTGTGGTGGTGGCTCTTCACCTCGCCGAGCGCAAAGCCCGCCTTCAGGTGGACGGTGATGCTGGTCGGATTGACCGGCGCGCTGGCTCCTGGAGTCTTGGCGGGATCAAGCACGGGCGAAGAGATGCGGTCGCGGTCGGGCACCGGGTCAGAATTGGTCGCGCCCCAGCCGGAGCCGTCATTGCGGAAATCGACGCTCTGCACGATCGGCGCCGGATTGTAGCGCGGCCCGACGACCAGCGGAACGCGCAGCGAATATTCGTTGCCGGACTGATGCACCGGCTCCTGATATTCGATCTGCACCAGCACGGTTTCGCCGGGGCCGATATTGGCGACCGAGTTGGTGAAGATGTTCGGCCGCTCCTGCTCGGTGAGCGCGGCCTTCTGCCCGGCGCGGCGCGCCTGCTCGTAGATCACGCGGGCCTGCTGACGCTCCTTGATGTCGCCGACGATGACGCGGTCGCCGACCACCATCTTCAGCGTGTCGACGGCGCCGTCGGTCGCGAGCGGGTAGACGTAAGTCGCCTCGACCCAGTCCGTGGTCGGGTTGCGAAAAACTTGAGTGACGCGCGTGCGCAGCGTCGGACCTGAGACCGTGATGTCGACGTCGGTCCCGAGACGGATGGCTTCGGTGGTGGCACCGTCCTGCTTCAGGAGCAGGCTGCCGGACTTGGCATCGCCGGGCTGGAGCAGGCTGGCCTGCTCCGTCGTCGCCGACCAGGATGTCTCGAAGCTCACCAGCAGGGCCACGAAGCTGACCAGGAGCACGGCAATGCTTTGCGCCAGAAGGAACAGCCCGACCTTGATGAGCCTGTCGAGCCAGGGGTGGGGTTCGTGGCCCTCGGCCATGTCGTAGCTGTCCATTTCACCTGCTCCCGAAAGCTGTTTGACGCTGCCGAGCATCGGTCGGGAGGGCCTGATTTCGCGAGCAGAATGATCGGCAATGTTCCGCCGTGGCCGGCCTGGGTCAGCCGCCGTTTTGGCGGACATGTCCGGTTTTGTGCTGACTTGTCCGCCCTGCTAGACTGGCGTCCGTGGAGCAGGATTGACGATGCAGACGCCGGATAAACTCAACGACGGGCAGCTTTCGGACGAGCAAAGCCGCGAGGTCGCGGAGACGATCCGCGAGGAAATCGCCAGGCGCCGGATCTCGCGGCAGGCGCTGGCCGAGCAGGCCAAGCTCAGCCTGTCGACCCTGGAGAAGGCGCTCGGCGGCCGGCGCCCGTTCACGCTGGCGACCACGGTCCGGCTGGAGCAGGCGCTGGGCGTCTCCCTGCGCAAGAACCCCGTCGCGCCGGCGCCTGCGGCCGGCAACGATGTCGCGCCTGACAGCCTCGGCTCCTATTCGCATCGCGCGGTGACCTGGCTCGAGGGAATCTACATCACACTGCGCCCGTCCTTTGGCGACAAGGATGCGATCTTCGCTTATCGCACCGAAATCGTCTGGGAGCCGAAAGCCTCCTCGTTGGTCTTTCGCGAGGGCGAGCGAACCGACACGGCCTATGAGCACACCGGCGAAGTTGCCGTGCCGCACCAGTCGGGCTTCATCTATCTCGTCATCAACAAGCACGGCCAGCATCGCGTCATCACGGTCTCGCGGCCGACCGTAACAGGCGCGATGTACGGCATCATCTCGACCCTGCGCGCCGGCGCCGGCTCGCAATTGACGCCGGTCGCGGCGCCGATCGCCTATGTGCCGCTCAAGAACATCCCGACGCCGTCGCTGGGGCGGGTCGCGCCTGGTGAGGCAAACCATGCGCTGTATCGCGATCATTTGCGCCGCACCATCGACGAATCGTTCGCGCTCCTCCTGCCGGGATAGTTCGTCCTCGCGGCTTGCATAAAAATAGCGGCCTTGCGGCCGCTATTTCGCTCCTATGTGCGCATTCATCGCGCTTTAGCCGCCGACCTCGGCGCTGATGATGTCGCCGAACAGCTCCCACTGGCCGCCCCTGAACCGCCACATCTTCAGCTGCTCGATCGGCGCAAAATCGCTGGCCGAGGTGTTGATCTTGATCCCCGGAATCAGCGTATCCGGGACAAAGTCCTTCAAGCTCGCGGCCTGCTTCATCACGTTCTCTCGGGTGAGATTGTCACCGGACTGCTTCAGCACTTGCACCATCGTCTGGGCCGCGGCGTAGCCGTAAACCAGATTGGTATCGGAGATGTTGGCGCCGGGCATGTATTTGTCGATGAAGGCCAGGAACTTCTTCATGCCCTCATTGTCCTTCCATTGCGGATCGGATGCGTCCATCAGGTAACCGGCCGACAGCACGCCTTCGGAAGCCTCAAAGCCCGCCGGCTTCATCACCGAGCCGATCGAGACCGAGACGTCGGTCATCAGATGCATCGGCTTCCAGTTGAGCTCGGCGATCTTCTTGATGGCCTGCGCCGCGAATTTCGGGGTCGAAATGTTGACGAAGACGTCGGCGCCGGTGTCTTTGAGCTTGACGATATGGGCGTCGATCGAAGGCTCGGAGGTCTCGTAGCTCTCTTCGGCCACGATCAGCTTCGAGGCCTTGTCGCCGAACACGTCCTTGATGCCGGCAAGGTAGTCTTTGCCGAAATCGTCGTTGGCATAGAAGATCGCGACCTTCGCGTCCGGCTTCTCCTTCAGAATGTACTTGGCGAAGATCCGCGCCTCGACCCGGTAGCTCGGCTGGAAGCCCATGGTCCAGGGGAAGTTATGCGGGTCGTTCCATTTGCTGGCGCCGGTGGCGACGAACAGCTGCGGGACCTTTTTGGAATTTTGATATTTCTGCACGGCGGTCTGGGTCGGCGTGCCCAGCGCGTTGAACACAAGGAAAACCTCGTCGCTTTCGATCAGCTTGCGGATCTGCTCCACCGTCTTCGGCGGCGAGTAGCCGTCGTCGTAGGAGATGAAGTTGATCTTGCGCCCGTTGATGCCGCCCTGGTCGTTGATCATCTTGAAATAGGCTTCCTCGGTCTTGCCGATGACGCCGTAGGCGGAAGCAGGACCCGAATAAGCCTCGACATTACCGATCTTGATCTCGGTGTCGGTGACACCGGTGTCGTACATCTTCTGGGCGAAAGCGCCCTGGGTCGAGAGCAGCGTCAATGCGGTTGCTGCGACAAGCAGGGAGAGTTTCTTGTTCATGAAAATTCCTTGGGGCTTTCTTTGCGGTTCTTCTGGACTGGATGAGGCACGTCGAAAAACAAAAGCGCCCGCGTGAGGGCGCTTTGATCAGGCGTTGGCGACTCTCTTGTCGACTTCCGAAGCCACCGAGAATTCCTTGCGCAGGGTCGGCTTGTGGATCTTGCCGGTGGCGTTGCGCGGCAGCGCATCGACGAAGCGGATCTGCCGTGGACATTTGAAGCGCGCCAGATTGGTTGCGCAATGCGCAAGGACATCGGTCTCGCTGAGCCGCTGGCCTTGCTTGACCGCAACGATGGCGAGGCCCACCTCGCCCCATTGCGGGTCGGGGATGCCGATCACCGCCGCTTCCGCGATCGCATTGAGCTGGTGCAGGACGTTCTCGACCTCGGCCGGATAGACGTTCTCGCCGCCGGAGATGTACATGTCCTTCCAGCGGTCGACGATGTAGTAGAAGCCCTCTTCATCAACCCGGGTCGCATCGCCGGTGTGCAGCCAGCCGTCGGTGAACGAGGATCTGTTCGCCTCCGGCCTGTTCCAGTAGCCGGGCGTGATGTTCGGTCCCTTGACCCAGAGCTCGCCGAGTTCACCGATATCGGCTTCGCTGCCGTCGGGACGAACGATCCGCACTTCGGTGTGCAGCACCGGCTTGCCCGCGGAGCCGGCCTTGCGGGCGGCGTCCTCGCGATCCAGCACCAGCACGGCCGGTGAGGTCTCGGTCATGCCGTAGCCCTGCTGAAGCGCGACGCCGCGCGCTTCCCACGCTTTCAGCAGCGGCACCGGCATCGGCGCGCCGCCGACACCGCCGACGATCAACCGCGAAAGATCGGTCGTTGCAAATGCCGGATGCTGCGCCATGAACTGGTAGATCGCGGGTACGCCGAAGAACACGTTGATGCCCTGCGCGGGATCGCCGATCAGGGCGAGCGCCGTGCCGGGATCGAACGTGCGCATGATCATCACCGTGCCGCCGGCATGCAGCACGGGATTGGTGTAGCAATTCAGCCCGCCGGTGTGGAACAGCGGCAGCACGGTGAGCAGCACCGAGGCCGGACCGATGCAGGCGGGCCCGCCGAGGTTGACGCAATTCCAGAAGGTCATGCCATGGGTGATGGTCGCGCCCTTTGGATGACCCGTGGTGCCCGACGTGTACATGATGGTCGAGACATCATCGAGCGTGACGTATTCAGCGCGGCCGAGCGGTTTTGCGCCCGCGATGCCGGCCTCATAGGCTCCGCCGGGTCCCAGCAGCAGGCTGGTCGCGACGTTGCAGAGTTTTGCGACAGCGAGCGCCGTCTCGGCCAGATCAGCGTCGTGGATCACCACAACAGGCGCGCAATCGCCGGTGATGAACTGAAGCTCGGGCACGGTGAGGCGGGTGTTCAGGGGCACGAAAACGGCGCCTAACCGTCCGCAGGCGAACTGCACCTCCAACGTATCGGTGGCGTTCAGCGCCAGCACCGCAACCCGGTCGCCGCGCGAGATTTCTAGCGTATGGCGGAAGAACGAGGCGAGGCGCGAGACGCGCGCGTCGAGCTGCGCATAGGTGAAACGGCGCTCGCTCGCGAGGTCCACGGCTGCGACCTTTTGAGGAGCGCGGCGCGCGTGATGAGCGATCCAGTCGTAGTAACGAACGGCCAACACTCCCTCCCTCGGCGGTCTTGTGCCGCGTGAACTTTATTGCTGTGCACCATGCCCGGCGTGGCCCTGGGAGGCCAGCCGGAGTTTTGTGCTGCAGTCTTTTTTGATTTGGAGTTGGCCTGCGAGGGGCGAAAATCGTCTTGCGTTGAGTTGCTAGGTCGCGGCCGATGGGGTGCCGCTCCTCCAGTCAGCCACTCCGCGCAAGTGAACCGCCGATGTTCCGGCCATGGTGAAATGCGAAGAGAGTCGTCGAAGGCGCGCATGCCATGAAGAGCCCGTTCTATACCGCCGAGCATGACGCCTTTCGCGACGTGATGCGTCGCTTCGTCGACAAGGAGATCGCGCCTTTCGCCCATGAATGGGACGAAGCCGGCGAATTTCCCCGTGCGCTCTATCGCAAGGCGGCCGGGATCGGCCTGTTGGGGCTCGGATTCCCCGAGGAATATGGCGGGATCGCCGCCGACCAGTTCATGAAGATCGTCGCGAGCCAGGAACTGGCACGGGCCGGCGCCGGCGGCGTCAGCGCCAGCCTGATGAGTCACACCATCGGCTCGCCGCCGATCGCGCGTGCGGCGCGCCCCGAGGTCAAGGCGCGCGTGCTGCCGCAGGTGCTCTCCGGCGAGAAGATCTCCGCGCTTGCGATCACCGAGCCGGGCGGCGGTTCTGATGTCGCGAACCTGCGCACCCGCGCGCGGCGGGACGGCGATCACTACGTCGTGAGCGGCGAGAAGACCTTCATCACCTCGGGCGTGCGCGCCGATTATCTGACCGTTGCGGTGCGCACCGGCGGCGAGGGTGCCGGTGGCGTCAGCCTGCTCCTGATCGAGGGCGACACGCCCGGCCTGTCGCGCACCAGGCTGAAGAAGATGGGCTGGTGGGCCTCCGACACCGCGACCTTGCATTTCGACGAGTGCCGCGTGCCGGCCGAGAACCTGATCGGCGAGGAAGGCCAGGGCTTCAAGATCATCATGCAGAATTTCAACAGCGAGCGCATGGGCATGGCCGCCGGCTGCACCGCCTTCGCGCGCGTCTGCCTCGACGAAGCGGTTGCCTACGCGAAGGAGCGCAAGACCTTCGGCAAGCCGCTCGCCCAGCATCAGGTCATCCGCCACAAGATCGTCGACATGGCGCAGAAAGTCGCAGCTTCCCAGGCAATGCTGGAAATGCTGGCTTGGCGGCTGGAGCAGGGCGAGAGCCCGGTTGCCGAAATCTGCATGATGAAGAACCAGGCCACGCAAACCATGGCGTTCTGCGCCTCGGAAGCGGTGCAGATCTTTGGCGGCGCCGGCTTCATGCGCGGCATCAAGGCCGAGCGCATCTATCGAGAGGTCAAGGTCAACGCCATCGGCGGTGGCACCGAGGAGATCATGAAGGATCTGGCGTCGAGGCAGATGGGGTTGTAGCCCGTCATTCCGGGGCGCGCGCAGCGCGAACCCGGAATCCATCAGGCCGCGTTGACCGTAGAAAATGGATTCCGGGCTCATCGCTTCGCGATGCCCCGGAATGACAAGAGGAAGAAATGCTATTCACCGCCGACCACGATGACATCCGCCGTTCGCTCCAAAAATTCATCGCTAACGAGATCAACCCTCATGTCGATGAATGGGAGAAGGCCGACATCTTCCCGGCGCACGAGCTGTTCAAGAAGATGGGCAGCCTTGGCTTCCTCGGCCTGAACAAGCCGGTCGAGTTCGGCGGCTCGGGCCTCGACTATTCCTATGCGCTGATGATGGCGGAAGAGTTAGGGGCCATCACCTGCGGCGGCGTGCCGATGGCGATCGGGGTGCAGACCGACATGGCGACGCCGGCGCTGGCGCGATTCGGCTCGGACGAGGTGCGGCGCGAGTTTCTCAGCCCCTCGATATCAGGCGATTACGTCGCCTGTATCGGCGTCTCCGAACCGGGCGCCGGCTCAGATGTCGCCTCGATCAAGACCACCGCGCGCTCCGACGGCGACGATTACCTCATCACCGGCGGCAAGATGTGGATCACCAACGGCACCCAGGCCGACTGGATCTGCCTGCTCGCCAACACCGGCGATGGTCCGGTTCACCGCAACAAATCTCTGATCTGCGTGCCCATGAAGGCCAAGGGCGTCACTGTCGCGCGAAAACTCGACAAGATGGGCATGCGCTCGTCCGACACGGCGCAGATCTTCTTCGACAATGTCCGCGTGCCCAAGCGCAACCGGATCGGCGAGGAGGGCAAGGGATTCACCTACCAGATGATCCAGTTCCAGGAGGAGCGGCTCTGGGGTGCGGCGGCCTGCCTCAAGGCGCACGAATACATCATCAACGAGACCATCGAATACACCCGCAACCGAAAGGCCTTTGGCCAGAGTATCCTCGACAACCAGGTCGTGCATTTCAAGCTCGCGGAGATGCAGACCGAGGTCGAGCTGCTGCGCGCGCTGATTTATCGCGCGGCCGAGCAGCTGGTCGCCGGCGAGGATGTGACGAAGCTTGCGACCATGGCCAAGCTGAAGGCTGGCCGGCTGGGCCGCGAGCTCACCGACGCTTGCTTGCAATATTGGGGCGGAATGGGCTTTACCAACGAAACGCCGGTCAGCCGCGCCTATCGCGACAGCCGTCTGACCTCGATCGGCGGTGGCGCCGACGAGGTCATGCTGATGGTTCTGTGCAAGATGATGGGCACGCTGCCGGGTAGTAAGGGGAACGCCTGATGATCACGCTTTATCATTGCGACGCCGCGCGCTCGTTCCGTCCGCTCTGGATGCTGGAGGAGATGGGGCTGCCGTATGATCTGAAGATGCTGCCGTTCCCGCCGCGGGTCTTCGCCAAGGAATATCTCGCGCTCAATCCGCTCGGCACGATTCCCTTCATGGTCGACGGCGAGACCAAGATGACGGAGTCTTCGGGCATCTGCCATTATCTCGGCATCAAGTACGGTCCGACGCCGCTGATGGTCGGTCCCGAAGATCCCGCCTACGGCGCCTTCCTGAACTGGATGTATTTCAGCGACGCCACGTTAACCTTCCCGCAAACACTGGTGCTCCGTTACACCCAGCTCGAGCCGGAGGAGCGACGCAATCCGCAGGTCGCCACCGACTATGCCAAGTGGTTCCTGGGACGCCTGCGCGCCGTCGAGGCAGCGACCGCGAATGCCGAAACCTTGTGCGCCGGCCGCTTTACCGCCGCTGACATTGTCATTGGTTATGCACTCCGCCTCGCGGAAAATATCGGGCTCGCCAGGGATTTCGGGCCGAATGTCGCAGCCTATTGGGCACGCCTGCAGCAGCGCGACGGATTCAAGCGTGCGGTTGCTGCGGAGCAGAAGGCTGGCGCTGAGCAGAATGTTGCGCCGCGCGTGAGGGTGTAAGGGAAGCTGTCATTCCGGGGCGATGCGAAGCATCGAACCCGGAATCTTGCGCGGCAATCTCGAAGTTCCGGGTTCGGTCCGGAGCCTGTCATCGGGCCGCGCTTTGCGCGGACCCGGTGGGACCGCCCCGGAACGACAAAGCATGTTTCCATGACAGCGCTATCCCGCCGTGACAGCGCCCAAATTTCCGCTAAGGTGACCCTCGTCCGCAGCGGCCACAGAGCCGCGCGAGGAGGATACCCAATGGAAGACAAGGGTCGCGAATCCGACCATTTGATGCTGATCACGCCAGAACGGGTCTTCTATGCCGGCTTGCTCGGCAGGCCCCGCAAGCGGACCCCAGGTTGCTGCCACGTCTATGTCGCTGTGAAAGGCAGCCTGCATATGACCATCGACGACGTCCTCGCCACCGCCGAGCTGTTCGTCACCCTGCCGAACCAGCGTCATTCCATCGCCAGCGACTACCGCACCGCCATCAGCGTCACGCTCGAGCCGGAAAGCATGCCGGACGGCGTGATCGAGGCTCTGGCCCAGCGGTTGATGGGCCCGGATCGTGCGATCTACGCCCGCAAGATTCTCGCCGCCTACGCGCTGCTGCGCGAGCGTCGCTACGGCGACATCGCCACCGCCGAATTCGACGAGATGTGCTTTGGCGAAGCGCTGCCGCGCCGCGTGCTCGACCCCCGCGTCACGCGCGCTGTCGCCCGCATCGAGCGCTTCTCGGGCGAGCCGGTGACGGCTGATACCTGTGCAGCCGAAGTCGGCCTCTCGGCCTCGCGCTTCCTGCATCTGTTCAAGGAAGAGACCGGCATCTCGTTCCGCTCCTTCCGCGCCTGGAAGCGTGCGCGGCATTTGCTGCACTTCGCCAACCAGGATCTCAACCTCGCCCATCTCGCGCAGGACATCGGCTATCCCGACTCGACCCATTTCAGCCATTCGATCCGCCGCTTCTACGGATTGAAGCCGCGCGCGATCTTCGTCGGCTCGCGGGATCTGGCAATCTATCGCAGCAACGAGACGGTAAGGCTCGATATCGCTTCGTAGGGTGGGTTAGCCCTGCAGATGCGCAAAGCGCATCTGCGTAACCCACCTCTTTTGCGTCCGCGGAGATAGACCTTGGTGGGTTACGCCTTCGGACTACGCTTCGCGTAGCCGAGGGCTGACCCACCCTGCGATTTCTCGTCTTTTCTCAGCTTCTCCGCGCAAGAAGCCGCATGCCCTGCATCACATGATCGCCAGCGTTGAATACTCAACGTTGCGAGACACCAGTGGTATGAGCGACAAGGCCGTCATCACCTGCGCGCTGAACGGCGTGCTCACCGATCCGAAGCAGCACAACGTCCCCGTGACGCCCGAGCAGATGGCGCGCGAGGCCAAGGCTGCGTTCGATGCGGGCGCGTCCATCATGCACATTCACCTCCGCCAGCAGGCGCCCAACAAAGGTCATCTGCCGTCCTGGGAGGTCAGCGTCAGCAAGGAGATCCAGCAGGCCATCCGCGAAGCCTGTCCCGGCGTCATCATCAACCACACTTCGGGCGTCTCGGGGCCGAACTATTCCGGCGCGCTCGACTGCATCCGCGAGACCAGGCCGGAGATCGCCGCCTGCAACGCCGGCTCGCTGAATTATCTGAAGGTGAAGGCCGACAACACCTGGGCCTGGCCGCCGATGATGTTCGACAATGCGGTCGAGAAGGTGAAGGACTATCTCGACGTCATGAACGAAGTCGGCACCATTCCCGAGTTCGAGTGCTTCGATGTCGGCATCGTCCGCTGCGTCGGCATGTACACCCAAGTCGGTATGTACAAGGGCCCGCTCGAATATAACTTCGTGATGGGCGTCGCGTCCGGAATGCCTGCCGATCCCGAGCTGCTGCCGATCCTGCTCAAGCTGAAACGGCCCGAAGCACATTGGCAGGTCACCGCGATCGGCCGCGAGGAGATCTGGCCGCTTCACCAGCGTTGTGCCGAGCTCGGCGGTCACTTGCGCACCGGTCTCGAGGACGCCTTCTATCTCGCCGACGGCAAGAAGGTGACGTCGAACGGCCAGCTGATCGAAGCCATCGCCGCCTGCGCCCGCCGCGCCGGTCGCGAGATCGCGAGCCCATCAGAGGCGCGGAAGATCTTTGGGACGAATCGCTGAACATCCTCGTCGTTCTGGGGCGATGCGTAGCATCGAACCCGGAACCTCGAGATTCCGGGTTCACGCTTCGCGTGCCCCGGAATGACGATAAGGTCTGTCATGTCCATTCTCGAGAACACCATCTCCCCCGGCAGTGCCACCTACCACGCCAATCGCGATGGCATGCTCGGCCTGATCGATCGCATGCGCGCGCTGGAGGAGCGCACGCGCACGGCGTCGGCCGCTGCGAAAGATCGCTTCCACAAGCGCGGCCAGTTGTTGCCGCGCGAGCGTGTCGCGCTGGTGCTCGATCCCGGCGCGCCCTTCGTCGAGCTGTCGACGCTCGCCGGCTACATGTTCGATGTTCCCGATGCAGCCAAGAGCGTGCCGGGCGGCGGCGTCATCGCCGGCATCGGCCTCGTCTCGGGCATTCGCTGCATGGTCAGCGCCAGTGATTCCGGCATCGATGCCGGTGCACTGCAGCCGTATGGCCTCGACAAGACGCTGCGGGTGCAGGAGCTCGCGCTAGAGAACAAGCTGCCTTACGTGCAGCTCGTCGAAAGCGCCGGCGCCAATCTGTTGCGCTACCGCGTCGAAGACTTTGTCCGCGGCGGCAACATCTTTCGCAATCTGGCCCGGCTCTCGGCCGCCGGACTGCCCGTCGTGACTGTCACGCACGGCTCGTCCACGGCGGGCGGCGCCTATCAGACCGGCCTGTCCGACTACATCGTCATGGTCCGCGGCCGCACCCGCGCCTTCCTTGCCGGGCCGCCGCTGCTGAAGGCCGCGACCGGCGAGATCGCGACCGAGGAAGAACTCGGCGGTGCCGAGATGCACACGCAAATCTCCGGTCTCGGCGACTACCTCGCCGAAGACGATCGCGACGCATTGCGCATCGCGCGTGAGATCATGGCCGCGCTCGAATGGGAGCGGCCGGGCCGGGCGCCGTTGGAGTTCAAGCCGCCGCGCTACGATCGGGACGAGTTGCTCGGAATCATGCCGATGGACCACAAGCGGCCTGTCGACATGAAGCAGGTGATCGCGCGCATCATCGACGACTCGGATTTCACCGAGATGGCGCCGAACTACGGCCCGGCCACCGTTTGCGGCCATGCCCGCATCGAAGGCCAGGCGATCGGCATCATCACCAACAATGGTCCGCTCGACCCCGCCGGCGCGAACAAGGCGACGCATTTCATACAGGCATGTTGCCAGACCCGCACGCCGATCCTCTATCTCAACAACACCACCGGCTACATGGTGGGCCGAGCCTATGAAGAAGCCGGCATGATCAAGCACGGCTCCAAGATGATCCAGGCGGTGACCTCGGCGACCGTGCCGCAGATCACCATCTATTGCGGCGCTTCGTTCGGAGCCGGAAATTACGGCATGTGCGGACGCGGCTTCCATCCGCGCTTCTGCTTCTCCTGGCCAAACGCCAAGACTGCCGTGATGGGCGGCGAGCAGGCCGCCGAGACCATGGCGATCGTGACAGAAGCTGCCGCCGCTCGCCGGGGCAAGCCGATCGAGAAGGACAAGCTGGACGCCATGAAGGCGCAGATCGTCGGCGTGTTCGACGGCCAGATGGACGTATTCTCGACCAGCGCCCGTGTGCTCGACGACGGCGTGATCGATCCGCGCGATACCCGCGCGGTGCTCTCCGAAGTGCTCGCGATCTGCCGCGAGGGCGATGCACGGACACCCCAGCGCATGCAATTCTCGGTGGCTCGCCCATGAGGAACGGATCAGTGTCGCACCGCCCGTTCTTCAAGGTCTTGATCGCCAATCGCGGCGAGATCGCGCTGCGCGTGATGCGCAGCGCGCGGCGGCTCGGTCTCAGCGTCGTCGCGGTCTATTCGGATGCGGATCGCGATGCGCTCCATGTGCGACAGGCCGACCAGGCCGTGCGGATCGGCGAAGCGCTGCCGGCGCAATCCTATCTCAACATCCCCGCGATCGTTGCCGCGGCGGAGGCGAGCGGCGCGGACGCTGTGCATCCCGGCTACGGCTTCCTCGCCGAGAACGAGGATTTTGCGCAAGCCTGCAAGGACGCTGGCCTCGTCTTCATCGGCCCCTCGCCGCAGGCGATCGAGGCGATGGGCAACAAGGCCGGTGCCAAGGAGATCATGAAGAAGGCCGGCGTGCCTATCGTACCCGGCTACCAGGGTGCCGATCAAAGCGACGAGGTCATGCTCGCGGAAGCCAGGAAGATTGGCTTCCCCGTGATGATCAAGGCCGTCGCCGGCGGTGGCGGTCGCGGCATGCGGCTTGTCGCCGATGCGACGGCGTTTCCGGATGCGCTGCGCAGCGCACGTTCGGAGGCAAAGGCGGCGTTTGGCGATCCTACGGTCATTCTCGAGCGGGCGATCCAGAATCCGCGGCATATCGAGATCCAGGTGTTCGGCGATATCAACGGCAACGCCATCCATCTCGGCGAGCGCGATTGCTCGGTGCAGCGCCGGCACCAGAAGCTGATCGAGGAAGCACCATCGCCGGCGGTGACGCCGGAGCTGCGCGCAAAGATGGGCGAGGTCGCCGTCGCGGCCGTGAAGGCGCTGCGCTACGAGGGCGCCGGCACGCTCGAATTCCTGCTCGATGCCAGCGGTGCGTTCTACTTCATGGAGATGAACACACGCCTCCAGGTCGAGCATCCCGTGACCGAGGCGATCACCGGGCTCGATCTCGTCGAGCTGCAACTGCGCGTCGCGCGCGGCGAGCCCTTGCCGGTCACGCAACAGGACATCAAGTTCTCCGGCCACGCCATCGAGGTCCGGCTGTGCTCGGAAGATGCCGCGCAGGACTTCATGCCGCAGTCCGGCCGCATGGCGCGCTGGCAGGTGCCGGACTGCATCCGCGTCGAGCACGCGCTGCAATCGGGCTCGGAGATCCCGCCGTTCTACGATTCCATGATCGCCAAGGTGATCAGCCACGGCGCCACGCGCGAGGAGGCGAGGGGAAAGCTGATCGTCGGACTGGAGCGGCTCACGGCTCTGGGCGTCACGACCAACCAGGCCTTTCTGATGTCCTGCCTGCGTCATCCCGGCTTTGCCGGGGGTGAGGCAACGACGGCTTTCATCGGCACGCATCGCGACGAGTTGCTGGCGCCACGGGCGGATGCCGCGTTCGACACGGCCTTGGCCGGCCTGTTGCTCTACGTCACGAATTCGCGCGCGCCTTCGTGGCGGGGTGGCCGGAGCCTGTCGACGACGTTCCCGCTACCAGCGAAGATCGAAATCGCCGGCCACGCGCTCGAGCTCGACATCACCCGCGAGCGCGACGGCAGCTTCACCGTCAGCACCGAGGGGCGGCAGGACAAGTTCGAGATCGACCAGCTCGATGCCGACGCCATCCGCTTTCGCCATGACGGCCTGATGGACGGCGCAAAATTCCTGCGCGATGGCGACCGGCTCTACCTCCAGCACCGCGGCATCCCACTCGCGGTCACGGATCTCACCCTCGCTGCGCCAAAGGCCGCGGCTGCCAATGGCGGTGATGGCAAAGTCCGCGCCGCGATGAACGGCCGCGTCGTCGCCGTCCTGGTCAAGCCGGGCGATCGCGTCACCGCCGGTCAGCCGGTGATGACGCTGGAAGCGATGAAGATGGAGCACGTCCACAAGGCCGGCATCGACGGCGTGGTCGCCGCGATCGACGTCGCCGAGGGCGAGCAAGTCACGACGGGCAGGATCGTCGCGGAGATCGGGGCGTAAAATTATAATCATTTCAATGTGATCTGCATCAGAATGCGAGCACACGCGACATCTATTGAACATTGTTCATTTTCCAGCTACTAATACTGAACAAAGTTCATTTGTCCGCGGAGATGTACATGTTGCGCGCGACTGATCCAGCCCACGAGACCGCTGCCACGCTCCCTTCAATATCCAGCAGAGACCGCCTCACCACTCGCGAAAAATATTTGCTCGCGGGGATGTCAGTACTGGCACTGGCAGCGATTTCCGCCCCGGCACTGCCCGCGTCCGCGTGGCACATTCCGCATTACGTCGACGGCCGCAGCTGGCTCGGCATACCCAACGCCGGCGACGTGCTCAGCAATCTCGCCTTCCTCGCGATGGCCGTTTGGGGCTCCGAGCGCCTTCGCGGGCGTAACGATGCGCCCGTGGGGACGAGTTGGCTCTTCGTGGGGCTGATCCTCACCTGCCTCGGCTCGGGCTTCTATCATCTGGACCCGGACATGCCGCAACGGCTGATCGCCGATCGTCTCGGCATGTCGGTCGCGTTCGCGGGCTTTCTCGGCATTGCGGCCAGCGAGCGTATCAGCGTGCGCGCAGGCGAGGCCGTGCTGGTGCTGACGATGCTCGCGGGCCCGCTCACGGCCTGGGTGGCGCGTGAGAACCTTACGCCATGGGCGGTCGTGCAGTACGGCGGGATGGTGCTCGCCTTGGGACTGGCGTTGACGCGATCGCGGCCCGGCACGATCGGCGTGCCACTGGGCAGCGTGATTGTCTTTTACGTGCTGGCCAAACTCTTCGAACTCGGTGACGCGACCATTTTCGAGGCGACTGGACAGCTCGTTTCCGGCCACACGCTGAAGCATCTTGCTGCCGCGTTGGCGGCTTGGCCGGTGATACGGGCGCTGGGGCCTAAAGCATGATCCGGAAAAGTGTGCAGCGGTTTTCCGACAAGATCATGCTCAAACTTGATCACCCCGCCCCATCCCCTCGTTGAGCAGGCACGCGACCTGATGCCCATCGCCGGCATCCAGCAGCACCGGCCGTTCGGTCCTGCATCGCTCCATCGCAAACCGGCAGCGCGTGTGAAACGCGCAGCCGGGCGGCGGGTTGACCGGGCTTGGCACGTCGCCGTCGACCAGCGGCGCGAGCTTCTTCGCAAGCGGGTTTGCGATCGGCACCGAGGCGAGCAGGGCCTGCGTGTAGGGATGACGCGGGTTGCGGAACAACTCGTCCTTGTCGGCGATCTCGACGATGCGACCCAGATACATCACCGCGACGCGGTGGCTGATATGGGCGACCACGGCGAGGTCGTGCGCGATGAACAGGTAAGAGAAGCCGTGCTGCTTCTGCAAATCGATCAGGAGATTGATCACTTGCGCCTGGATCGAGACGTCGAGCGCGGAGACCGGTTCATCGCAGACGATCAGGCGGGGCCCCAGCGCGAGCGCCCGCGCGATACAGATACGTTGCCTTTGTCCGCCGGAGAACTGATGCGGAAAATTGCGCATCTGGTCAGGCCGCAAGCCCACCTGCTCGAACAGCTTTGCGACGCGCGCCTCCAGCGCCTTGCCGGTCGCAAGGCCGTGGACCGCGATCGGCTCGCCGACGATATCGCCCGCCGTCATGCGCGGATTGAGGGACGCGAACGGATCCTGGAACACGATCTGCATCGAGCGCCGATACGGGCGAAGTGCGGTCTTGGAGAGATGCGTAATGTCCTCGCCATCGAGGCGAATCCGGCCTGAGGTCGGCTCGACCAGCCGCAGCACGCTACGCGCCACCGTCGACTTGCCGCAGCCGGATTCGCCGACGAGGCCGAGCGTCTCACCGGCACCGAGCGAGAATGACACGCCGTCGACCGAGTGCACGGTGCCGATTTGCCGGCGCAGCACGCCGGCGCGTACCGGATAATGCTTCTTGAGGTCGGTGACTTCGAGCAGCACCTTGGTCATGCCACCTCCGCCACGTCAGCCGCCCGCCAGCAGGCGGCAAGATGGCCCGCGCCCCAATCGGCCAGCGGCGGATATTCGGCCTCGCAGCGTTTCACGGCGAGCTTGCAGCGCGGCGCGAAGGCGCAGCCCTTTGGCAGCCGCACCAGCGACGGCACCGTGCCCGGGATTTCGTTCAGCCTCTCCTGCGCGGCGACACCTGACGCAGGCACCGCGGGAATCGAGGCCATCAGCCCGCGCGTATAGGGATGCTTCGGCGCCGCGAACAGCGCCTCGACGCTGGCCTCCTCGACCTTCCGCCCCGCATACATCACGATCACCCGCTGCGCGGTCTGTGCGACGACGCCGAGATCGTGCGTGATCAGCACGAGCCCGGTGCCGAGTTCCTTCTGCAGGTCGAGGATCAGCGCCAAAATCTGCGCCTGGATGGTGACGTCGAGCGCGGTGGTTGGCTCGTCCGCGATCAGCAGCGCCGGCCGGCACGCCAGCGCCATCGCGATCATCGCGCGCTGACGCATGCCGCCGGAGAGCTGATGCGGATATTCGCGCGCGCGCCGTGCCGGTTCGGGGATGCGCACCAGCCGCAGCATTTCGACCGCGACATTGCGGGCCTCCTTGCTCGACAGTTTCCGGTGCAGCCGCACGGCCTCGACGATCTGGTCGCCGATCCGGATCACCGGGTTGAGCGAGGTCATCGGCTCCTGGAAGATCATGGAGATGCGATTGCCCCGGATCTTGCGCATCTCCGCTTCGTCCAGCGCCAGCAGATCGGTGCCTTCGAGCGAGATCGAGCCGCCGACGATGCGCCCGGGCGGATCAGGCACCAGCCGCATCAGCGACAGCGCGGTGACGCTTTTGCCGCAGCCGGATTCGCCGACGATGGCGAGAGTCTCACCGCGTCGTACACTGAACGAGAGGTCGTCAACGGCCTTGAACAGGCCGGAATTGGTAAAGAACACCGTCTTCAGGTTCTTCACCTCGAGCACGAGATCTGATTCTTGGGCCATCAGCCGCGCTGCCTGGGATCGAGGATGTCGCGCAGGGCGTCACCGAACAGATTGGCCCCGAATACGGCGAGGCTGATCGCGATGCCCGGGAAGATCACCAGCCACGGTGCGGTGCGGACATATTCGGCCGCTGATTCCGACAGCATGCGGCCCCAGGATGGATAAGGCTCGGGGATACCGAGGCCGAGGAAGGAGAGCGAAGCTTCGGTCAAAATGGTCGAGCCGAGCTGCGCGGTCGCGAGCACGATCAGCGGCGCCAGCGTGTTCGGCAGCACGTGGCGCAGCGCGATGCGCACCTCGCTCATACCGATCGATTTCGCCGCTTCCACGAACGGCTGCTCACGCAACGCCAGCGTGTTGGCGCGTGTCACGCGCGACACGGTCGGGATCAGCGGAATGGCAATGGCGATGATGACGTTCGGCAATGACGGGCCGAGCGCGGCCGTCATGATCAGGGCCAGCACCAGCAGCGGCAGCGCCTGCAAGATGTCGGAGACGCGCTGGAACACGAGGTCGACCCAGCCGGAGAGATAGCCGGAGGTGAGGCCGACCATCACGCCGATCGTGCCGCCGAGCGCGGTCGAGCCGATGCCGACCGCAAGCGAGATCCGCGCACCATGGATGATGCGGCTGAACACGTCGCGGCCAAAGGAATCCGTGCCCATCCAGTGCGCGAGGCTCGGCCGCATCAGCGCGTGCGCGGAATCGACGCTCAGCGGATCATAGCGCGCGATGAAATCGGCGAAGATCGCCGTCAGCACGAACAGCGTCATGATCACGAGCCCGGCCGCGCCGAGCACATGCCGCTGCGCCAGAAACAGCACGCGCCGCCAGCCGCCCGTCGCATGCGCGCCGGCCCGTCTCAGTTCAACGTCAAAGTCGATCGCGGCCAAGCTGATCTCCTAATCCGTGTACCGGATGCGCGGGTCGAACACGGCGTAGAGCATGTCAACGATGAAATTCGCGCTCACCACCACGACGGCAATCAGCATCACGAGGTTCTGCACGATCGGATAGTCACGCCAGCGGATTGCCTCGACCAGGAAGCGCGCGACGCCGGGGATGTTGAACACGGTTTCCGTCACGATCAGGCCGCCGATCAGGAACGCCGCCTCGATGCCGATCACGGTGATGACGGGCAGGATCGCGTTCTTCAGCGCGTGGTGATAGTTCACGGCGGCATCGGAAGCGCCCTTGGCTCGCGCGGTGCGAATGTAATCCTGCCGCAGCACCTCCAGCATCGAGGAGCGGGTGATGCGCATGGTCAGCGCCGAGCTGCGGAAACCGACCACCATCGCCGGGATGCAATAGGTTGCGAATGCCTCGCCAAAACTCTGCGGATTGGGATTGAAGATCGGCATCTGTCCGAACAGTGCGACCGACGCGGTCAGAACCAGAAGGCCGAGCCAGAACGAGGGTAGTGACAATCCGCTCAGGCTGACCACTCGCAAGGCGTAGTCGATCCGCGATCCCTGCTTCACCGCGCTGATGACGCCAAGGGGAATACCGATCGAGGCCGAGAACAGCAGTGCGAGGCCGGCGAGCCGCGCCGTGATCGGGATCCGCGGCAGGATTTCCTGCAGCGCCGGCTTCTCCGAGACGTAGGAGTAGCCGAAATCGCCGCGCAGGAAGCCGCTGATCCAGTGCCAATATTGCAGGATCAGCGGCTGGTCGATGCCGAGCTCCTTTTCCAGATTGGCCTTGTCGGCGGGATCGACATAGCCGGCCGCGGCGAACAGGATGTCGACGATATTGCCGGGCACGATGCGCAACAGGAAGAAGATGACGACCGAGATCCCGAACAGGGTCACGAGCATCAGGAACACGCGCCGCACCAGATAGGCAAACATTCGCGCCCTCCCGCCGAGCCGCTAAAGCGCGATGAAACCGGATTGAATTGTCATCGCGCTTTAGCTCCTTCTTTGGGGATGATCTCCGCGCAAACGCGTTCCGCGTTTGTCGCGGGGGAAAACCGCTGCACACTTTTCCGGATCATGCCGTTACGCGCCCGTCCGCTGCGCTACTTGTCCATCCAAAGATCTTCGTACCGGTACCCATTATAGGAGCTGTTGGTCATGATAGTCACGCCCTTGACGTAGGGCTGCCAGCAGGTGCCGGTGCGAGCGTGGAAGATGATCGGGCGCGCGACGTCCTCCTGCAACTTCTTGTCGATGTCCCAGACCAGCTTCTTGCGCTTGGCGACGTCGGTCTCCTGCGACTGCACGTCGAACAGCTTCTCGATCTCCTTGTTGCAGTAGTTGGTGTAGTTGCGCTCGGACCCGCAGGAATAGTTCTCGTAGAAGGACTGGTCGGGATCGTCGACCGCGTTGCCCGTCAGGTTGAGGCCGAGCATGTAGTCCTTGCGCGCGATCTTCGGGAACCAGTTGGCGGTCTCGACCACGTCGAGCTCGCCGTCGATATAGATGCTCTTGAGCTGGTCGATCAGGATCACAGCGGGATCGCGATAAACAGGGATGTTGCGGGTCGAGACCTTGACGGCGAGATGCTTGTCCGGCCCGTAGCCGGCCTTCTGCATCAGCTTCTTGGCTTCCTCGCGGTTGGCGTTGATGTCGGGGCCGTAGCCGGGAATGCTCTCCAGCATCTCCTTTGGCATGCCCCATAGCCCGTTCGGCGGTGGCAGCATGGTGCCGCCGACGTCGCCCTGGCCCTCGAACATGATCGAGATGAACGCCTTGCGGTCCAGCGCCAGCGCCATCGCTTTGCGGATGTCCATATTGTCGAACGGAGGCGCCGATGAGTTGACGATGATGTTGGTGGCGACGTTGTTCGGCTCGACCTCGCAGATCGCGCTCGGTGCCTGCGATTTCACGTCCTTCAGCAGCGGAATGCTCACCTCGGTCGGGAAGGTCATGTCGAACTTGCCGGCGACAAAGGCGAGGATCGCGGTGGAGCGGTTCGGAATGATGGTGAACTCGATACCGTCGAGATAGGGCCGGCCCTTGCGCCAATAGTCCGTATTGCGGGTCAGCTTGATCGACTCATTGGCCTTGAACTCGACGAATTTGAACGGGCCGGTGCCGATCGGATGCGTGCGCATGTCGCCGGGCGAGACGTGGCAGGGATAAATGGGCGTATAGCCCGAGGCCAGCAGCGCCAGCAGCGACGGCTGCGGTCGCTTCAGGTTGAAGGAGACCTCGAAATCGCCATTGGTCGAGACATCGTCGACCTGCTCGTACCAGGCCTTGCGCGGGTTCTGCCGGAATTTCTGCTGCGACTTGCCCATCAGCATGTCGAAGGTGCATTTGACGTCGGCCGAGGTGAACGGCTTGCCGTCATGCCATTTGACGCCCTGGCGCAGCTTGAAGGTCAGCGTCTTGTTGTCGTTGACCCAGGCCCAGCTCTCGGCGAGCTCGGGCACGATGTTCTCCATCGTGTTCTGGGCCTCGTCCTGCTTGTAGATGACGAGGTTGTTGAACACGGGCATGAAGGGAACATTGAGCGAGTAGGTCGCACCTTCGTGGATCGAGGCATTGCCGGGGCTGTCGCGGTGATACATCCGCAGGATACCGCCCTGCCCCTGCTTGGGCTCACCGGCAAATGTTGTGGTCGAAACCGCCAGCAAAGATAGCGCCGCCATCGCAGCGAGCGCCCGTACGCTCCGCATCCTCGGTCCTCCCTGGACATCGGCCATTTATGGCCTGTTTGTCAGGACGATAGCGACGCGTGCGCGGCGAGGCAACCGGCCAACGCTCTTTATGGTCTTGGCAATTTGGATGACGTAACGTCGCAGGTGCTTATCTCACGATCTGAGAGAAGTTCTCCCGCTCACACGATCCTTGACGTCTTGTTCCCCCAATACCGGTCCCTGAGCAGCCGCTTGTACAGCTTCCCCGTCGGCAGCCGCGGCAATTCCTTCTCGAAATCGACCGAGCGCGGCACCTTCTGCCGCGACAGCGATGCCCCGCAGAAAGCGATCAGCTCCTCGGCGAGCGCCTCGCCCGGCATCACGCCGGGCATCGGCTGCACCACGGCCTTGACCTCCTCGCCGAGATCGGCATTGGGCACGCCGAACACTGCGGCATCCGCGACCTTTGGATGGGTGATCAGCAGGTTCTCGCATTCCTGCGGATAGATGTTCACGCCACCGGAGATGATCATGAAGGTGGCGCGGTCGGTCAGGTACAGGAAGCGGTCCTCGTCGACATAGCCGACGTCGCCGACCGTGCTCATGCTGCCGTCGGCCGAGCGCGCCTCCTTCGTCTTCTCAGGGTCGTTGAAATATTCGAACGGCGATCCGGTCTTGAACCAGACCTGGCCGGGCGTGCCGGTCGGGCACGGTCGCATGTTCTCGTCGAGAATATGCAGGTCGCCGAGCAGCACCTTGCCGACGGTGCCGCGATGAGCGAGCCATTCCTCGCTGTTGCAGGCGGTAAAGCCGAGCCCTTCGGTCGCACCGTAATATTCGTGGATGATCGGCCCCCACCATTTGATGATGTCGTCCTTGACCAGCGCCGGGCAGGGCGCGGCGGCATGGATCGCGATCTCCAGCGAGGATAGGTCGTAGCGCTTGCGGACCTCCTCCGGCAGCTTCAGCATGCGCGAGAACATCGTCGGCACCAGCTGGGTGTGGGTGATGCCCCATTGTTGCACCAGCTGCAGGTAACGTTCGGGATCGAAATGTTCCATGATGATCACGGTGCCGCCGATGCGGATCGTGAGATTCACGGCGGCCTGCGGCGCGGAATGGTAGAGCGGCGCTGGCGACAGATAGACCATGCCCTCCCGGTAGTGCCAGAGTTTGGTCAGGAAATCGAACAGCGGCAGATTATGCTTGGGGGGCTCTTCGGGCAGCGGCCGCAAGATGCCTTTCGGTCGCCCCGTCGTGCCAGATGAATAGAGCATCGCCGTGCCGAGCCATTCATCGGCAATTGGCGTCTTCGGCAAATCTGCCGTGACCTCGGCCAGCCCGACGATACGGTCGCTTTCGCCGGGACCATCGGCGACGATGCAGAGCTTGACGTCGGGGCAGGCCTGGATTGCCTCGCGCGCAATTGCGAGCTTGGCCATCGACGTGATCAGAATCTTCGATTGGCTGTTGACGAGGAGATAGGCGAGCTCGCCCGGCGTCAGGAAGGAGTTGATGCAGGTGTAGTAGAGGCCGGAGCGCTCGCCCGCGCCGCACGCTTCGAGATATCTGGAATTGTTCTCCATGAAGATCGAATAGTGATCGAGCCGCTTCAAGCCTTGCTTGCGTAACAGATGCGCGAGGCGATTGCTGCGCGCATCGAGCTCGCGATAGGTGACGGCTTCGCCCGTCGCCGCCATGATGAAGGCGGGTTGCAGCGGGCGCAGGCGGGCGTGCAGACCTGGGTACATCAGTCCTCCGGCTTGAAGTTCATGCGGCGAGATCAAGGATTTCGCGGATCTGCGCAGGCGCCTCGATCTTGCGCGGATTGCGTGGGATCCAGTTCGTGCGCATCGCCTGTTCGGCGATGGCGTCGAAATGCTCGGGCAAGACACGCATCTCGGCGAGGCTGCGCGGCATGCCGAGCGAGCGGATGAAGGCATCGAGCACGTCGGCCGCGTTGTGGCCGGGAAAACCCATCGCGGCCGCGACGATCACCTGCCGCTCGGCATTGGCGCTCGCATTCCAGCGCATCACCGCCGGCAGCATGATGCACGAGGTGTAGCCGTGCGGCACATTGAAGGCCGCGCCCAGCACATAGCCGATGCCGTGGCTCGCGCCCATCGGAACGCCGGCTGCCAGCGCACCCATCGATAGCCATGTGCCGAGCTGCGCATCCATGCGTGCGTCGAGGTCGGAAGGATCAGCCTTCACCCGCGGCAGTGCGTCAGCGAGCATCGCGAGGCCCTTGACCGATTGCGCATCGGCATAAGGATGGGTCTCGCGCGAGCAGATCGCCTCGACGCAATGGTCGATGGCGCGGATGCCGGTCGAGAGAAACAGCCATTCGGGCGTGTGCACGGTGATGGCGGGATCGAGGATGGTTGCGCGTGGCACCGCGAGCGGGTGGCGCAGCATTTCCTTCACATGGCTGCGGCGGTTGGTCACGCCCGCGATGGACGAGAATTCACCGCCCGCGATTGTGGTTGGCACGCTGACCTGGCGCACCGTTGGCGCGCTCATCTCAGGCGCGACGCCCTTGTGCACGCGGATGCGCTCGATGCCGTCGATATCGTCGATGCCGTTGGCAAGGCAAAGCTGCACCGCCTTGGCGCCATCGGTGATAGAGCCGCCGCCCACGGTGACGATCAAATCGGCGCCAGCGTCACGCGCAGCGTTTGTCGCCGCGATCACCGCCTCGCGGGGCGTGTGCGCCGGCATCGCGTCGAACAGCCCGGCGCAGCGCGGGCCCAGCGCCTTTACGATTTTCGCGATTTCGTCGGTCTCTCGGTTCAGCGTGCCCGAGACCATCAGGAAGGCGCGGCGGGTTCCCAGCCGATCCATCTGCCCGACGACGGCCTCAGCCGCCGGATGGCCGAACACGACCTCCTCGATCGCGCCGTAGACGACACGCCCCTGATGCACGCCTGTCCTCCCCGGACAATTCGTCTTGTTCTTGCAAGGGGTAATCTAGCCGAGCCCGCTTCCATCGTCATGTGCGAAGACGCTGGCTCTTTCTTACCCTCCCCTGGAGGGGGAGGGTCGGCTCTCATCTGAGCGCAGCGAAGATGTGAGACGGGGTGGGGTGACGGTCTCTCCACCTCCAACAGTGCCCGTGTTGAGAGATCACCCCACCCCGCTCGCGCCGCGCGCGATCGACCCTCCCCCTCCAGGGGAGGGTGGGCACAACGCGAGCCCGTCGACCTCGACGCATTCATGAGCCCCGCGAATAAATGCATTCACGCCCCGCCGGCTAATCACCCCACACGCAACCGGCTATCCCCTGTCAACCCGCCATCCGGCCAGGGCACTCCGCGAAGCATTGCACGCGCGTTGGTCTTGAAGATTTCATCATCGCCACCCATCTTCTGGCGCCCGCGGGTACGCGCGTACCCTGCATTTTCTGCGGCTTTTATGCGAGGACCTGGGATGAGTGGACCGGACGGAAGCGAGCAATTTGTCAAAACGCACGATTTCGTTCAGCTCAGGCCTTACGCCATAGCCGGCCTTCTCGTCGCCGCCTTCGCGCTCAGCGGTTGCGGGCAGCCGACCTCGCAAGCGAGCGCGCCACCGCCTCCGCCGGTGACCGTTGCCCAGCCGGTCAAGCGCACCGTTACCGATTGGGACGAGTACACCGGCCGCTTCGAGGCGGTCGAGGAGGTGCAGGTGCGCCCCCGCGTCGGCGGCTTCGTCAACTCCGTCGAGTTCCAGGACGGCGCGATCGTGCATCAGGGCGACCTGCTCTATGTGATCGATCCGCGCCCGTTCGAGGCCGTGGCCGAGCAGGCGGATGGCCAGCTCTCCGACGCCCGCGCCAAGGTGGAGCTGGCCAAGCGCGAGCTCGACCGCGGCCTGAACCTGGTCCAGACCAGCGCTGTCTCCGAGCAGGCCGTCGACCAGCGCCGCCAGGCATTACAGGCCGCGCATGCGGCCGAGACCCAGGCCGAGGGCGCGCTGAAGGCAGCGCGGCTCAACATCGAGTTCACCCACGTGGCCGCGCCGCTGACCGGTCGCGTCAGCCGCCATCTCGTGAGCCCCGGCAATCTCGTGCAGGGCAGCGACACCGGCACATCGACGCTGCTCACCTCGATCGTCTCGCTCGATCCGATCTACATCTATTTCGACATGGACGAGACGACCTTCATCAAATACAGCAAGCTCTGGTTCGAAGGTAAGCGGCCCAGCTCACGCGACACCGCAAACCCGGTGCAGGTGACGCTCGCCGGCGAAACCAAGCCCTCGCATGACGGCGCCATTAACTTCCTCGACAACCGGCTCGATGTCTCCACCGGAACGCTGCGCAGCCGCGCCGTCGTCAAGAACACTGATCTCTCGATCCTGCCCGGCCAGTTCGGCCGCGTCCGCCTGATCGGTAGCGCTCCTTACGAGGCGCTCTTGATCCCGGATGCCGCAGTCGCGACCGACCAGTCGCGCAAGATCGTGTTCGTGGTGAAGGCTGACGACACCGTGGAGGCGCGGCCCGTGGTACTCGGGCCGCTCGATGACGGCCTCCGCGTCATCCGCGACGGGCTGAAGGCCGAGGATCGCGTCATCGTCAATGGCATCCAGCGCGCCCGTGTCGGCGCCAAGGTCACCCCGCAGACTGCTCCAGCGACGGCCGGTAACAAGTCATGAATCTTGGCCGTCTCTCCATCAACCAGCCCATCCTCGCGATGGTGCTGTCGATTGTGCTCCTGATCGTCGGTACGCTCGCTTATTCGACGCTGCCGATCTCCGAATATCCGCAAGTGGTGCCGCCGACCGTCGTCGTCACCACGCAATATCCGGGCGCTTCGGCGCAAACCGTGTCCGACACCGTAGCCGCTCCGATCGAGCAGCAGATCAACGGCGTCGAGGACATGCTGTATCTCTACAGCCAGGCGACCTCGAACGGCCAGCTCACGATCACCGTCACCTTCAAGCTGGGCACCGATCTCGACAAGGCCCAGGTGCTGGTCCAGAACCGCGTCGCCATCGCGCAGCCGCAGCTGCCGGACGAGGTCCAGCGCAACGGCGTCGTCACCCGCAAGAACTCGCCCGACATTCTGATGGTCGTGTTCATGCTGTCGCCGGACGACACGTTCGACCAGCTCTACATCTCCAATTACGCGCTGCTCCAGGTTCGCGACCAGCTGCTGCGCATCGACGGCGTCGGCGACATCCAGATTTTTGGCGCGCGCGACTATTCGATGCGCTTGTGGCTCGATCCTGATCGTATCGCCAATCTCGGCCTCACTTCGACCGAGGTTCTGGCTGCGATCCGCGCCCAGAACGTCCAGATCGCGGGCGGCCAGATCGCCGAGCCGCCGATTGCCGATCGCGCCTTCCAGCCCAACCTGGTCTTCACGGGGCGACTGAAGGACCAGAAGCAGTTCGAGGATATCCTCATCAAGGCTGGCTCGGACGGCCGCACGGTGCGCTTGCGCGACGTCGCCCGCATCGAGCTCGGTGCGCTCGCCTATTCGACCAACAGCTTCCTGCTGCGTAAATCCGCCGTCGCCATGCTGGTGACGCAGCGGCCGGGATCGAATGCGCTCGCGACAGCCAAGAACATTTCCGACACCATGGCGAAGCTGAAGCAGAGCTTTCCGAAGGGCCTCGACTTCAACATCGGCTATAATCCGACCGAGTTCATCGCGCAGTCCGTGCACGAGCTGATCAAGACCATCTACGAAGCCATGCTGCTGGTGGTCGTCGTCGTGCTGGTGTTCCTGCAGGGCTGGCGTCCCGCGATCATCCCGATCATCGCGATTCCCGTGTCGCTGGTCGGCACCTTCGCAGTGATGGCGGCGCTGGGCTTCTCGATCAACAATCTCACGCTGTTCGGCCTCGTGCTCGCCGTCGGCATCGTGGTCGACGACGCCATTGTCGTGGTCGAGAATGTCGAGCGGCATCTGGAACATGGCCTCAGCCGGCGTGACGCTGCGCTGAAGACCATGGAGGAAGTCGGCGGCGCGCTGGTCTCGATCGCGCTCGTGCTGTGCGCGGTGTTCGTGCCGACGGCGTTCATCGGCGGCATATCCGGGCAGTTCTTCCAGCAATTCGCTGTCACCATCGCGGTTGCGACCGCAATCTCCTGCTTCTGCTCGCTGACGCTGTCGCCGGCGCTGGCCTCGCAGATCCTCACCCCGCATGAGGAGAAGCGGCCGCCCGCCGCCTGGAATCTGCTTGCGCGGGGTTGGAATGCCTTCACCGGCGCCTTCAATCGCGTCTTCGATCGGCTCTCGCATGGCTATGCCGGCCTCGCCAATTTCGTGATCCGGCACTCGGTGGTGATGCTGCTGATCTACGTCGTGCTGATCGGCAGCGCCGGCTGGCTGATCGGGACGACGTCGCAGGGCTTCATCCCCGCCCAGGACCGCGGCTACGTCATCGTCTCGGTGCAGTTGCCGGGTGCGGCATCGCTGGCGCGGACCACCGAGATTGTCCGAGAGATCGAGCGGACCGCGCTGGACACGCCAGGCATTATCCGCGTGGCCGCCTTCGCCGGCTTCTCCGGCGCGACGCGAACGCAGGCCGGCAATGCGGCGGCGCTCTTCCCTGTGTTCGATGAGCCCGAGGTGCGGTTGAAGAAGGGCCTGACGGCGAATGCCATCACGGCCGAGCTGCGCAAGCGCCTCGCCGCGATCCAGGGCGCCTTCATCATCGTCATTCCGCCGCCCGCCGTGCCTGGCATCGGCACGGGCGGCGGCTTCACCATCCGCATCCAGGACCGGCAAGGCCGAGGACCCGAGCTGCTGGCATCCGCGACCGACGAGCTCGTCGCCGCCGCGCGCAAATCGCCCTCGCTGCTTGCCCCCACGGTGTTCTCGCCGTTTTCGGCGAACACACCGCAGCTGTTCGTCGATATCGACCGCACCAAGGCGCAGAAGCTCGGCGTTCCCATCTCGAACATCAACGATACGATCCAGACCTATTTCGGATCGACCTATGTCAACGACTTCAACCTGTTCGGCCGCACCTATCACGTCACCGCGCAGGCTGATTTCCCGTTCCGCAAAGAGCCCAGCGATCTCGCGCGCCTGCGGACGCGCAACGCCTCCGGCGACATGGTGATGCTCGGCAGCGTGGTCGACTTCAGGGATGTCTCGGGGCCTGACCGCGTCGCGCGCTATAATCTCTACGCGGCGTCCGAGCTCCAGGGCGAGCCGGCGCCGGGGACGAGCTCGACCACCGCGCTCAATGCCATCAAGAAGCTCGCCGACGACACCTTGCCGAGCGGCTTCACCTTCGAGTGGACTGACTTGTCCTACCAGCAGGTCACCGGCGGCAATGCCGGCCTCTACGTCTTCCCGATCTGCGTGCTGTTCGTCTATCTCGTGCTCGCCGCGCAATATGGCAGCTGGACCTTGCCGTTCGCGGTGATCCTGATCGTGCCGATGTGCCTGCTGGCCGCCATGATCGGCGTGCGTATCATGGGCCAGGATGTCAACATCCTGACCCAGATCGGCTTCGTCGTGCTGGTGGGACTGGCGGCGAAAAACGCGATCCTGATCGTCGAGTTCGCGCGCGACATCGAGAAGGAAGGCAAGCCGCGGCTGGAGGCGGTGATCGACGCCTGCCGCCTGCGCTTGCGGCCGATCCTGATGACCTCCTTCGCCTTCATCCTCGGCGTGCTGCCGCTGGTGATCTCGTCCGGCTCGGGCTCCGAGATGCGTCAGGCGGTCGGCGTCGCCGTGTTCTTCGGCATGATCGGCGTCACCCTGTTCGGTCTGCTGTTCACGCCGATCTTCTATGTGGTGGTGCGGAACCTGGCCGAGGGGCGGAACGAGAAGGGGACGGGGGTGGCGGGCTGATTGTCATGACCGCCTCCGTTTCCACACCCTCAGTGTCATCCCCGCCTAGTGCGCAATTGCGCACGGGGGCGGGGATCCATAACCCCAGGGAGGCGTGTGAGGCAAAGTCGGTCCTCCCTACCAACGGCCTACACCAAACCCATGGGCACGCGCGTTGTTCTTCACTACATTCCGTGCGATTTCAAAACAGAACACTGCTGGGAGCTAACAAATGAAATCAGGACTTTTGGCCGCTGTCGCAACGTCGGCCCTGTTGCTGGCAGCGCCGGCCTCGGCGCAAGGCGTCAAGATCGGCATCCTCAACGATCAGTCGGGCGTCTATGCCGATTACGGCGGCAAATGGTCGGTCGAAGCGGCCAAGATGGCGATCGAGGACTTTGGCGGCGAGGTGCTCGGCCAAAAAATCGAGCTGGTCACGGCCGACCACCAGAACAAGCCGGATCTGGCGAGCTCGATCGCACGGCGCTGGTACGACGTCGAGAACGTCGACATGATCACGGAGCTGACCACCTCCTCGGTCGCGCTCGCGATCCACGAGCTCTCCAAGGAAAAGAAGAAGATCGACATCGTGGTGGGAGCCGCGACCTCGCGCCTCACCGGCGATGCGTGCCAGCCCTATGGCTTCCACTGGGCCTATGACACCCGCGCGCTCGCCGTCGGCACCGGCGGTGCGCTGACCAAGGCCGGCGGCGACAGCTGGTTCTTCCTCACCGCCGACTATGCCTTCGGCTACGCGCTGGAGAAGGACACCAGCGAGATCGTCACTGCCAATGGCGGCAAGGTGCTCGGCTCGGTGCGCGTGCCGCTCAACTCCTCCGACTTCTCGTCCTTCCTGCTCCAGGCGCAGAGCTCGAAGGCGAAGATCGTCGGCCTTGCCAATGCCGGGCTCGACACCACCAACTCGATCAAGCAGGCCTCGGAGTTCGGCATCGTCGCCGGCGGCCAGAAGCTTGCCGGCCTGTTGATGACGCTCGCCGAAGTGAACGGCCTCGGTTTACAGGCCGCGCAGGGGCTGGTGCTGACCGAGGGCTATTACTGGGATCTCAACGACAAGACGCGCAATCTCGGCGAACGCTTCTTCAAGCGCACCGGGCGGATGCCGAGCATGATCCACGCCGGCACCTATTCGGCGACGCTGAGCTATCTGAAAGCCGTGAAGGCCGCCGGCACCAAGGATCCGGACGCCGTCGCCAAGAAGCTGAAGGAGCTGCCGGTCAACGACGACTTCGCGCAGGGCGGCAAGGTGCTCGAGAACGGCCGCATGGTCCACGACATGTATCTGTTCGAGGTCAAGAAGCCCTCGGAATCGAAGAAGCCGTGGGACTATTACAAGCAGCTCGCGGTCGTCCCCGGCGACCAGGCGTTCGCAAGCGCCAAGGACAGCGGCTGCCCGCTGACGAAGTGAGTCTCTTGTCCCGGACGCGGCGCAGCGCTTCTTAGCGGTGCACCGCAGAGCCGGGACCCACGCTTCTCCACATCCCCGGCCAGAATGGGTCCCGGTTCAGCGGCGCAGCGTTACACGCTGCACCGCGCCCGGGACACGAGCGCGGGTGACGCCGCATGCACTAGACCAACCGCAACACCACCGCGCCCAGCGCCCCCACCCACAGCGCGATGGCTGCGACGCCCTGGATCAAAAAACCCGGGCCGCGCTTGGCGGCCGCCTGCGTGTAGCCGACAAAGTAGGCGATGCGGCCGATGATCCAGACCGCGCCGATCGCGGCTGCGCTCGTGTCGCCGATGTAAATCGCGAACAGCCAGAGCGACGGCAGAAAAATCGGCATCCATTCCAGCGTGTTCATCTGGATGCGGAAGGCGCGCTCGAAATCCGGATCGCCCGAGGTCGCCGGCACCTTGATGCCGGTCCTCGCCCGCGCCCGCGAGACATTGATGCTGGTGAAGAGATAGAACAGGACAGCAAGCAGCGTGACGAGCGCGGTCAAATGATACATCGGAGCCTCCGGCGGATCGGATGCCGCTCAATAGCCGGTCAGCTCGAGATAGCCAACGCCGTCATGCGTGCCGGCGAAGCTGATCGGCCCCTCCCAATAGGAGAAGCCGGTCCCCATCCAGGCCTTTGGGTTGAGCGGCTTGCAGGAAATCGAGAATGAGCGCGACGGGATGACGATCTGCCATTCCACCGGCAGCTTGCGGCCGGCCACGTCCGCTGTCGCCTTCGGCGTCATCTGGATATCGCTGCCTGCGATCATCCGTGTCTCACCATTGGCGCTGATCCAGTTGCCGAACGGATAGTCCTTGCCGTCCTTCTGGCGCAGCCGGTACAGCATCAGCTTGTCGCCGGAGGCGAGATGCAGCGACAGCCAGTCCCAGCCGGTCTGGTCGGTGTCGAGCGGCTGGCTGCTCCATTCGCGGTCCATCCAGGCCTGGCCGGAGACATCGACCCGGATGTCGTCGACGGTGAGCGTGCCGCGCGCACGGTAGAACGGCTGGCTGTAATAATACGACGCCTGTCCGCGCTCGGACTTGCGGCTGTAGCCGCCGTCGCCCTGCAGGACGACAGGGCGGTCCGCCTCCAGCGTCAGCGCATAGCTGAAATCGGTGCCTGAGGCCTTCAGCGTCACCGGCGACAGCGCGCGATCGTCGGCGTGTTCGGATCCCTTCATGTCCCAATCGTCAATCCACGCCGCGAACGGTTTGGCCTCGACATTTGCCTGACCGATGCCGCCGCGCGAAAACAGCTCGTTGAAGCGATGCGTGTCGGCGCGCGTCACCGCCGCATGGGCCATCCAGATCTGCTGATTGGCCCAGCCCTCGGCTTGCGGCCCCGGCCGAGCCGCCTGACGGAACAGCGTCCATTGCAGCCCGCAGGCAGCACCACCACTGTCGACGAGGTTCGCCGTCAGATACCACCATTCGATGCGAAAATCCGGGTGCGGTCCGTGATCTCCAGGGAACGAAAACACCTTGCCAGGCGTGACCTTCGCAAAGCCGTCGGCGGTCTCGCCAAGCCCGGCATATCCTTGCGCGCTGGCACGGCGCGCGAGCGCGAGCGCGGCGATGCCGCCCGCAAATGCGCGCCGCGAGAGTTTGTCAGCGCTCATTGGCAAACACCTTGACGAGGTGTGCGGCCTGCATCCCCGCCAGCCGCAACACCGGCAGCAGCGCGGCCAGCAGCGAAGCGATCAGCGCGACCGCGACCAGCTCGACCAGTTGCAGCGGAAATACATGGAACGGCAGCCGCCAGCCGAACGCCTTCACGTTGACGATCGCAATCAGGCACCATGCCACCAAGAGCCCAAGCGGCACGGCGAGCAGCGACGTGAACAGTGCAACCGACAGCGTCTTGGTCAGCTCGATCGCGGCAAGCCGCGACCGCGTGATGCCGATGGCCCAGAGCGGTGCGAGCTGTGGCAACCGCGAATTCGCCAGCGTGAGCAGGCTGGTCAGCAGCGCGATGCCGGCGACGCCGAGCGTGAAGGCGTTCAGCGCCGAGGTCACCGCAAAGGTGCGGTTGAAGATGCGGATCGACTCCGCCTTCACCGTTGCCTGGTCAGCCACTGCGCGGTCGTCGAGCGCGAACTGCTTCTGCAAGGCTGTAATCAAGCCGGGAATCTTGTCGCGCGGGACAATCAGCCCGATCCGCGTCTGCGGCGTCTGCGGAAACTGCCGGATCAGCGCCGCGACATTCACCGCGAGCTGTCCCTTGGGGTTGCCGTAATCGGCATAGATGCCGACGATGTCGAGCTCCCAGGTCCCGCCCGGCGCCGGCACCTCGATGACGTCGCCGACGCGGACATTGAGACGGCGGCTGAGCTGCTCGCTGATGAAGGCGGCATTGCCCGGCACCAGCTGGGTCCAGGCGCGCGGCGCCGTCTCCAAAAGCGGCCAGCGCTCGCGATAGAGCGCGTGATCGGGCAGGCCGAGCAATTCCACCGGCTGACCCTGGACCTGCGTTTCTGCCCGCCCACCGGACAGGATCGCCTGCACCTCGCTGCGGTCCTTCAGCCAGTTGCGGATCGCAATGCTTTGCGCATTGTCCGCGGCGCTGATGTAGACATCGGCGGCGAGACGTCCATCGAGCCAGCCGACAAAGGTGCGGCTGAACGTTTCCACCATGGTGGACACCCCGACATTGACCGCGAGCGCGAGCAGCAGCGCCATCAGCGCCAGCGACAATCCGGAGAGCTGCTGCCGGCTGTCCGCCCAGAACCACAGCGCCAGCGGCCCGCGCGCAAGACGCTGGCCCGCGAGCATGAGGATCTCGAGGAGGGCCGGCAGGATCAGTGCCGCCCCGAGCATCAGCGCGGCAAGCAGGCCAAAGCCCGCGATCAGCGATTGACCGTACTCAAGCAGCAGCCACGCCGCGGCAAACACGGCGCAGGCCGCGAGACTTTGCAGGATCAGCCAGCGGCGCTGCCGCTGCTGCCAGGCGTGCGGTTGCGCCGTGGCGAGCATCGGCATCCGGATCGCCTTGATCAGGCTGGTCGCCGCCGCCACGATCGCGCCCGCCACGCTGATGCCGATGCCCGCAAGCCACCATTCGGGCCGCAGCGTGAGCTGCCCCGGAATCGGCGCGCCGTAGAGTCCACGCAGCGACGCTGCGACGTCGGGCAACAGCGCCGCCGCAATGAAGTAACCGCAGACCAGCCCGATCAACCCCGCGACCAGCGCCAGCGCCACCAACTCGACGACCAGCACGGAGTTGACCAGCCGTGCCGAGGCACCGCAGGCGCGCAAGGTACGCAGCATCGGCAGCCGCTGCTCGAAAGCGAGACCGACGGCGGAATTGACGATGAAGAGACCGACGAAGAACGACAGCAGTCCGAAGGCCGTGAGGTTGAGGTGGAAGCTGTCGGTCAGCCGCTCCAGCTCGGTCTCGGCGGTCGGCTCTATCAGCTTCAACCGGTCGCCGACGACGCTTGCCAGCGGCGCGGGCTTGCCCTTTGCCTTGCCGATCAACAGGCGCGAGAGTTGATCCGGCTTGTTCAGAAGCCGCTGCGCCACGCCGATATCGACCACCAGCACGTCGGGCACGAGCTGAGGCAGGACATGCAGCGGCGGCAGTTTTGTCCCGCTGCTGATCGGCGGCACGGCGCCTTCGCCTTCGTGCAGATCGCTCAGCGTCTCCTGCGCCACCAGCGTCTGGCCGGGTGCAGCGACGAAGCTGCTTAAGTCCGCAGCCCCGAGCCGCGGCGCATTGCCGACATCAACGGGCAGTGTCACCGGCTCGATGCCGAGCAGCCGCATCGGGCGTCCATTGATCTGAACCCGGCCTTCCAGCACCGGCGAGACCGGCCAGCCGGCGCGGCGGAGTTTGACGAACAAGTCCTGTGAAAACGTCGCCGCGTCGGGCGCGACCAGCATGGCCGTCCGCACGCCGCCAAACGTCGCGGCCGCGCGGTCATAGGCGCTGCGGGCCTGCTGGTTGATCGCCTGCACCCCGCTCCACAGGGCGGTCGCCGCAATCAGCCCGATCAGCAGTGTCGCGAACTGCATCCGGTGCCGGCGCCAATGGCTGAGCAGCACCGCCAGCACCCACAGCGCGCGGCTCATGCGATTCGCCCCGCATGGAGCACGATGTGCCGGTCGAGCGTGCCGGCCAGATGCAGGCTATGCGTCACCATCAGGAAGCCGCAGCCGGTGCGCGCGACGAGGTCGCGCGTCAGCGCCAGCACGTCGTCGGCGGTGGCTTCATCCAGATTGCCGGTCGGCTCGTCTGCGAGCAGCAGCGATGGTTTTGTCGCAAGCGCCCGGCCGATCGCGACCCGCTGCTGCTGGCCGCCTGATAATTGCTCTGGATAACGCTTGAGCAGGCCGTTGAGCCCGAGCCGCTCGACCAGCTCCCCGGTCCAGGTCGCATCGTGCCGGCCGGCGATCCGCGCCTGGAAGGCGAGGTTGTCGGCGACCGACAGGCTCGGGATCAGGTTGAATTGCTGAAAAACGAGGCCGATCCGGTCACGCCGCAATTCGGCGCGGCCGGCGTCGGCGAGCGCGGTGATCTCGGTGTCCTCGAGCCGAATCGTGCCGTCATCGGCAGCATCCAGCCCGGCGATCAGGTGCAGCAGCGTGCTCTTGCCGCTGCCGGATTCGCCCGTCAGCGCGACGCGCTCGCCGGCCTTGAGGTCGAGATCGACGCCGCGCAGCACGTGGACCGGCTCGCCCGCCGAAGTGAAGGTTTTGGAGAGGTTTCGGATGCTCAGCAAGGTCAATGCGCCGGACGGAATTAACTCAATGCTGCGTAGCACACTTGGTGTGGAAATGCCGGGGTTGCGTTGCCGATCAAGCCGTTGTTAGCTCCCAAGACGGCCAAATCAAAAGTGCCGACAAAAGACATACGGGGAGAATGATGAGCGCTCAGGGAACGCCCAAGGTGGCGGGCAGGACGGCAGGGGTGTCCCAAGGGATCAACCAAGGGACCGCAAAGGCGACGCCGAAGGGCGCCTGGGCCATCACTTTTCTCCTCTTTCTCTTCATGGTGGTGAACTTCGCCGACAAGATCGTCGTCGGCCTCGCCGGCGTGCCGATCATGACCGATCTGAAGCTCGAGCCCGCGCAATTCGGCCTGCTCGGCTCCTCGTTCTTCTTCCTGTTCTCGATCTCGGCCATCGTGGTCGGCTTCATCGTCAACAAGGTGGCAACGCGCTATGTGCTGCTGACCATGGCGGTGATCTGGGCGCTGGCGCAGTTTCCGATGGTCGGCACCGTCTCCTTCACCACGCTGTTGATCTGCCGCATCGTGCTCGGTGCCGGCGAAGGTCCGGCCGCCTCGGTGGCGATGCACGCCATCTACAAATGGTTCCCGGACGAGAAGCGCACGCTGCCGACCGCGGTCCTGACGCAGGGCTCGGCCTTCGGCGTCATCCTGGCCGTGCCGGCGTTGAACTGGGTCATCGTCAATCATTCCTGGCACTATGCCTTCGGCGCGCTCGGTGTCGTCGGCCTGATCTGGGTCTGCGCCTGGCTCGCGCTTGGCAAGGAAGGCCCGCTCGAGGACACGCGGGCGCTCGCGGCCAATGAGCCGAAGATTCCCTACATCCAGCTTCTGACCTCGCGAACGTTCCTTGGCTGCGTGGTCGCGACCTTCGGCGCCTATTGGGCACTCTCGCTCGGCCTCACCTGGTTCACCGCCTTCATCATCACGGGGCTCGGCTTCTCGCAGCAGCAGGCCGGCTTCATCTCGATCCTGCCCTGGGTGTTTGGCGCCACCGTCGTCATCCTCACGGGCTGGATCTCGCAGGTGATGATGGCGCGCGGCTACACCACGCGCATCTCGCGCGGCGTGCTCGGCTCGGTGCCGCTGATCATCGGCGGCCTGATCCTGGCGTCGATGCCGCATGTCTCGGGCGCGGGTCTGCAGATCGCACTGCTCGTGGTCGGCTCCGGCCTCTGCGGCGCCATCTATGTCGTCTGCCCGCCGATGCTCGGCGAGTTCACACCGGCGTCGCAGCGCGGTGCGGTCATCGCGATCTACGGCGCGCTCTACACGCTCTCGGGCATCATCGCGCCTTACGTGATGGGCAAGGTGATCCAGGGCGCCGGCTCCATGATCGATGGCTATATGACCGGCTTCACCATCAACGCCGTGATCATGGTCGGCTCCGGCGTCGTTGGCCTGCTGCTGCTCTGGCCGAACACGGAAAAGGCCAGGCTGACGCGGGGCGCGGCTCCGCGCTCAGCCGAGCTGAAGGGCGCCGTGTCGCCGACGTAAGGGGCGAACTGCCGGCCCAAGACCACAGCCGTCGTCCCGGACAAGCGCGCCATAAGGCGCGCGCCGATCCGGGACCCATAGCCACAGGGAGAAGCTTGGCGAAGACTCGTGGTGATCAGCTTCGCGCCGCAACTTCTCCTTGGGGAAATGGGTCCTGGCTTTCGCCAGGACGACAGTTGAACTTTGTTGCTCAAGCCTTGGCTTGCGTCTTCCGTTCGGTGAACGGCGACAGCACCACCGTCGCCAGCATGAAGATCACCGAAGCGCCGAACACCCAATGCGGCGCGTTCTGGTCCATGATCCAGCCGAACAGCAGCGGTGAGACGATGCCGCCGAGATTGAAACCGGTGGAAACGATGCCGAAGGCACGGCCCGCCGCACCGGGAGGCGCCGCATTGCGCACCAGCATGTCCCGCGACGGCGCGATCACGCCGGAGAGAAAGCCGGCGGCTGCCATCGTGACGATGAGCGCCCAGCCGGGCAGCGTGACCAGTGCAATCAGCAGCACGATAGCGGCATTGGCGGCAAAGCAGGCAGCGGCGACATAGCCGTGGCGCTCGGTGTGATCGGCGAGGAAACCACCGGCGAGCACGCCCACCGCGCCGGAGCCGAGGCACGCCGTCAGCGCGACATTGGCGATGGAATAGGTCGCGCCGTAGCCGCTCATCAGCGCGACCACGCCGAAATTGTTGATGCCGGCCACCGACAGGCTCAGCAGCATGAACAGCGCGGTCAGCGTGATCAGCGCCGGCGTGATGACGGCCTGCTTGGGCATCTCAGCGTTGCCGGGTTTTGCCTTATGCGCCCCGGCATCGGGAATGTTCATCATCACCAGTAACACTGCCACCAGCACGCCAATGGCACCCGATGCGAGCAGCGCGCCGACGCCGCCGGACACCGTGATCAGGGCGGCGACGATCGCCGGCGCAACGGCCCCGCCAAAATAGCCGGCAAAGGTGTGGATCGAGAAGGCGCGGCCCATTCGCGCCTCGTCCATGTGCTCGGCGAGGATTGCGTAGTCGGCGGGATGATAGACACTGTTGGCAAGGCCCAGCAGCACCGCGCAGGCGATCAGCGAGGCGTAGCTCAGATGCAGGCCGAGCATGACCAGTGCGAGTCCGCCGAGCACGAGGCCGCCAAGCAAAATCTTGCGCGCGCCAAAATGGTCGACGAGATAGCCGGTCGGCGCCTGCGTCAGCCCCGAGACGACCGCAGACACGGTCAGCGCGAAGCCGAGCTCGACATAGCCGACGCCAAGCTGGGTCTTCAGGAACGGGAACAGCATTGGCAGGACCAGCAGATGAAAATGGCTGACCCAATGCGCGATCGAAATCCCGGTCAGCGTGCGCAGTGCGCTGTCCGCCTTGGCTTGTTGCGGTGCGGCGAGAACGTCGACCATTGCGGTTCCGATTTGCGTCCCAGGGGAGGCGCAAAGTATCGGGCCGTCAGGTTATTTGTCCATGAACAGAGGCGCATGGCAGGTAGTGCGGGTGGGGGCGCATCCTAGCGTCGTCCTGGCGAAAGCCAGGACCCATTACCCCAGGGAGTAGTTTGGCGGAGAATCGTCGTCCGGTATTGCGTCCGATCACTATCGAGAGATCACGCGGTATGGGTCCTGGCTTTCGCCAGGACGACGGAGAGCCTCACAGCGGCTCGTCATCATTCCCATAGCGATCGCGCTTCGGCGTGGCGATGTCGCCGTCTTCGTAATCGTCGTCGGTGTCGAACGGCGGCGGTGGTTTCTTCGCCTTGTCGTCTGAACCCTTCGTCTTCGGCGGTTCGCTGGGCGTGGTGGTCTTGATCTTGGCCATGGCTGATCCCGGATGGTGATGCGTTCATCCGCTTCTAACCGCAAAACCTAAGCGGCTCCTAACCTATCTCACGAGCCCGCGACGATGCCGTCAGTGCACCACCGGCCCGCCCGCCTTCTTCCAGGCATCGATGCCGCCGGCGATGTGGGCAGTGTTGGAAAGCCCGGCCTCCTTGGCGGCGGCGACAGCCATCGCCGAGCGCTCGCCGAAGGCACAGAAGAACACGACGCGGCGCCCCGTAGCGGCCGCAACCTCGCGCAGCATGCCGCCGGGCTTGAGGCTTTCCTCAACGCTCGGATAGGGCGTGTGTAGCGCGCCTTCAAGCATGCCGTGCTTCATCCGCTCATTGGTCTCGCGCAGATCGACAAGCAGGATGTCGGGCCGGTGCAGCGAGCGGATCGCCTCGATGGCGCTGAGCGCGCGGCCCTCCTTCTCCAGCTCTTCCTGATGCAGGCCAACCCGCATGTTGGCCGGCACGGCCACGTCCATCATCTTCGGATTGGGCAGCTTCAGGTTCGCCATCAGCTCGATATATTCGTCGACCGAGCGCACCTGCAGCCGCGGATTGTAGCGCTTCTCCTCTCCGATGGTGGAGACGGTGTCGCCCTTGTAGTCATGCGCCGGGAAGACCATCGTCTCGTCCGGCAGCTTGAGCAGGCGGTTGAAGATCGAATCATACTGCGCGCGCGACGAGCCGTTCTGGAAGTCGGTGCGGCCGGTGCCGCGGATCAGCAGCGTGTCGCCAGTGAAAACGCGGTCGCCCATCAGATAGGAATAGGAATCGTCGGTATGGCCAGGCGTGTACATCACGTCGAGCGAGAGACCTTCGATCGTCACCTTGTCGCCGTCGGCAACGCGCATCGCCACCACGTCGGCCTTGGTCTGGTCGCCCATCACGGTCATGCAATGGGTGCGGTCGCGCAGCTCGCCGAGCCCGGTGACGTGGTCGGCATGCAGATGGGTGTCGACCGCCTTGACCAGCTTGAGGTCGAGCTCCCGCAGCAACTGGCAGTAGCGGTCGACCTTCTCCAGCACGGGGTCAAGGATCAGCGCCTCGCCACCGGGGCGGCTGGCCAGGACATAGCTGTAAGTTCCCGAAACGCTGTCGAAGAGCTGGCGGAAAATCATGGCAAGACCCGGCGCGGAGTGATTTCGAGGATTCTACTACGTCGGGCAGAAAAAAGAGAAGTAATTGGCTGTTAAAATAAGAATTTTTAGAAGATTTTTATTGCGGCTTAGGGTCTCAGGTAGGTCTCCAAACCGCTGCCGTTCCCGCGGGCGTTCGCAGGGACGACAGCGGGAGGCCAAGGCTGCGGCCCTACCCCTCAATGCCCGGATTGCCGTCGACGCCCTTCAACGTGACGCCGGAGCCGAGCCGTTCCTGAAACATCCGGCCCGAGCGCAGATATTTGGCCAGCACATCCCACATGGGCGCACCCTGCTGGCCGTTGACCGAGGCCCAGCCGGCGACCTTGTAGCGCTTGACGGCGTTGATCGCCTTGCCATTGTCGAGCTTGAGCTCGGAGATGCGGCTGCCGATCGCATTGGTCGGGTTGCAGGCGTAGAAGAGTCCGCCGGCACGCACCATGTCGCCGCCCTGCTGATAATAGGGATCGGCATTGAAGAGATTGTCGCAGACATCCTCCAGCACGTTCTTGATGTCTGCGCCCGTCATCTCCTGCACATAGGTCTCCGGATAGGTGATCGCGGTTTCAGCGAGCACATCCTCCATCGTTATCGGCTGACCGGCGAGCGCGGTGATGCCCCAGCGGAAGCCGGGCGACAGCGCGATCTCGGCGTCGAGCTCGGTGCGCAACGCGGTGCAGATCAGCTCGTCGACGGGACCGGCGAAGTTGTTGCGGCGATACAGCAGCCGGTCCGGCGTTGCGATTTTCTCCGACCAGTCGGTCACGTGCGGGGCGCGCAACTTCCCGATCAGCTCGGCCATCGCAAGATCGGGTTTCAGCAGCTCGGAATAGACAGGCAGCAAATGGTATCTGACGTCGCTGACCTTGCCCGTGTCGAGCGCGAGATCGAGCACGGCGAGAAATTTCCCGTTCGATCCGGCATTGGTGACGAGCGTGGTGCCGCCAGGATTCTTGACCGCGATCGGCTGCGGCACGGCATCGTGCGTGTGGCCGCCGAGGATGACGTCGATGCCGGTGACGCGGCTTGCGAGCTTGAGGTCGACATCCATGCCGTTGTGCGACAGCAGGATCACCGCATCGACCTTGTCGTTACCGCGCAAGGCGTCGACATGTTTCTGCAGCTCTTCCTCGCGAATGCCAAAGGTCCAGTCCGGCGTGAATCGCTTGGGATGGGCGATCGGCACGTAAGGAAAGGCCTGGCCGATAATCGCGACGCGATAGCCGCCGAGCTCCTTGATGACGGACGGCTTGAACACGCGTCCCGTCGCCTTGTCGAAGGCGGCCGCGTCGTTGAACGCGGCCTCCTCGGTCAGGAACACGTTCTGCGCCAGGAACTCGCCCTTGAAGTGTTCGAGATTGTCGCGCAGCGCCTGCTCGCCATAGGTGAATTCCCAATGCCCGGTCATCGCCTCGATGCCGAGCAGATTGGCGGCCTCGACCATGTCGCGGCCCTGCATGATGTTGGCAAGGCCGGTGCCTTGCCAGAGATCGCCGCCGTCGACCAGCATGGCGTGCCTGTCGCCGACATCGCTGCGCAGGCGGTCGATCAGTGTTTTCAGATGCGCGAAGCCGCCGAGCTTGCCGAAGCGGCCGGCTGACTTCTCGAACTCGAAGCAGGTGAAGGCATAGGCGTCCGCGCTGTCGGGCCGGATGCCGAAGTGGTCCAGGAAGGCATGGCCGACCAGATGCGGCGGCCGTCCTGCCATCTCGCCGATGCCGATATTGACACTGGGCTCGCGGAAATAGACCGGGTTGAGCTGCGCATGCGTGTCGGTGGTGTGCAGAATCCGCGCGTTGCCGAAGCGTTCGATGTCGTAAATGCTGGCGGTCTCAGCGCCGCGCGCAAGCCGCGGCAGGGCAAGGGAGGCGGCGGCAATTGCCGAGCTCTTCAGGAAATCACGGCGGCGGATCGCCATCACAATTTTACTCCGCGCCGATTCTCGGCAGCTTCGCTGGGATTTCAGTCTAGCGGATTTCCATCGCCTTCCAGGCCTCTTTTTCAGATGTGGCCTGGAAGACCGAGGCCTTCGCCAGCGCCTCGGCTTCGTTTGCTGCAGCCACGGCGCCGTCGAAATCGCCGCTGTCGCCCGCTTTTTTCGCGGCCGCCAGCGTCGAGACGGTCGTGGTCCACTGGTTGCGCATGCCGGCTGCCTCCTTGGACGCAGCCTCCGCGGCGGCATAGGCCGCCTTGTAATCTGCTTCATTTGCCGCGCGCGCGGATGGCGCAAGGCTCAAGGTCAGCAACATGGCCAGGGTAAGTGACCGCTTCATGGCCGCGCTCCCGGCCCTGAGATCGGCAGGCCGTTGGCGACGTAGGAGAGGAAATATTCGACGTCGCGATATTCATCCGCCTGCGGCTCCAGCGGAACCGCGCGGGTCTGGCTGTTGCAGGTGATGAAGCGGCGGCTGATCGTGCCCATGCCGCTCCATTCGGACCGGTAGATCGGCATCGCATTCAAGATGCCGAGCGCCGGCGCCAGGATCTCGGCGCGGATGCGTTCGCCCGGGCTCTGCACATGACAGCTCGCGCAGGAGAAATTCAGCTGGCCGCGGCGGGTGTAGAAATATCGCTTGCCGTTCTCGAACGCTGCGAGCGCGCGCGGGTCATCGGGAATCCTGATGTCCATCGGCCTGCCGCGTGAGGTGAAGGCCATGTATGCCGTGAGCGAGGCCATCTCGTCCTTGACGTAGGAATAGGGCTGTTCGCCATTGGCCTCGCGGCAGCGGTTGAGCGCGAGCTCCAGCGTGACGACCTTGCCTTCCCCACTGTCGAAATAGGGATAGTTCTGGCGAATGCCGATGCCGCCGTTCGGGAAGCAGTCGGCGTAGGTCTTCCCGTTCTTGAACGGCGTCGCAAACATCTCCTTGCCGGCGTCGAGCGCGAACTCGTAGGGCGGGAATTCTTCCTTCTCCTGCCACTGCCGCTTCATGTCCTCGTTCAGGGAATAAGGACCGTTGACGAAATCCTCGTGCTTGATGTTCGGAAACTTCCGGAAGAAGAAGTTCTGGAACGCCTTGGCATCAGCGACGGGATCGACCTTGTCGGCTGCGACCACGCGCGGAGACGTGAGCACGAACGCGACGAGCGCTGCGCTCAACGAACCAAGCAGGAGGGCGTTTCGGGCCATCATCACGCAATCTTCGCGGTGATCGTGTCCGACCCGCCCTTGTTGTCGGTCCAGGAGATCGTGAGATCGTCGCCCTTGTTGGCGCCCTTGAAGCTGAACTTGACGTAGGGGTCTTTCGAGATCGCGGTGCCCCAATTGGCGACGAAGACGTCCTTGCCGTTACATGCGAACTTCAGTTCCTGGATGTAATGCGCTGGGATCGTTTCGCCCTTGGAATCCTTGACCAGGCCGGTGTCCATGGGGTGCTGGATCAGCGTCTGCACCTCGGTGAGGTCGCCATTGGATGTCGCGCGGACGCGAATGCTGGATGCCATCGTGAGTCTCCTAGCCGCCGCAGCCGCCGACGGTGACCTTCACTTCCTTGGTCGCGCTGTAGAGCTTGCCGTCGGCTTCCACGATCGCGGTCACGTTGCTCGTCTTGGCCATCTTCAGGCGGTTGGCGACAGCGGGGATCGTGCCCTCGGGAAACTTGTAGCTTGCCGCGAGCGCGTTCGGATTCTCGGCGACGAAGAACGAGATCGAGGTGACCTTGTCCAGCGTCGTCGTCACCGACATCGGCACTACGCCGCCATTCTCCGCGATCTCGGGCGCGTCGAGCTTGATCTTGTCGGAGGGCTCGGCGGTCTTGCCGTAGAGCGCCTTGATCGCATCGGCCTCGTTCTTCAGCTTGAACGCCTCTTCCGGATATTTGTCGTTGGCCGCGGCGCGCGCAGGCGCGAATGGCAGATTGCCGAGGCCGATCAGCGCGACCGAAACTGCGCCCTGAAGAATCAGACGCCGCGTCGGATGAGGGCCGGTATGAACAGTCATTTGGAGTCTCATCTGAGTTTTCTCTGAGATTTCCTGGGCCCGCCGTTACAGCGTCTGCAGGAAATCAACGATCGCGTTGATCTCCTGCTCGGTCAGAATGCGGTTGCGGCCGAACGGCGGCATCATGGTCTGCGGGTTGCGCTTGGTCTCGTCGAACAGGATCGCGACCAGTTCGTTGCGATCGGGGTATTTGGCCTTCAGATCCTTCAGCTCGGGACCGATCGTGCCAGGCAGATCGCCGCCCTTGATGGCATGGCAGGTCAGGCAATTGCCCCTGCCGCGGTCGAAGGCGGGCTTCTGGCCCTCGGCGATTGCGGACTGCGCCCACGCCGGGCGCGCGGCGAGGCCCGTGAGGACGACCAGCGCGAGGAGCAGGGCAGGCTTGCGAGGAAAGGCGGTCAAGGCGTCGTTCCGAGGCTCATTGTCCGAAAAACATAGTGTTCAAAAGCACAAAGGACATGCCCTGACAATCAAGACTATGCAGGCCGCAAAATGGCGTTAATATCTGCCGCATTGCAACTGGAGAGATCAATCGTTCATCCAGCCGGCTTTGCCGGACACAAGCTTGGGGGTGTTTTGCCCTTGTTGCGTTTTCGTCTGCTTTCTCATTTTCCGGGGACGTGAATTGGCTGAATATGTCGTTGAATTTGGTAGGGATGGCGGGCGGGTCGAATCCGACGGCCGTCTCGATGCACCGGCCTTCCATCGCAATTACGAGCCGATCTGGGCGGCGCTCGAAAAGCATCTCGCCGGACGGTCGGGCGACGTGGTCGAGGTCGGCAGTGGAACCGGTCAGCATGTCGTTCATTTCGCCCGCCACACGCCCGATCTCGTCTGGTGGCCGAGCGACCTCAACCAGCGCCATGTGAAGAGCATCGAGGCCTGGCGCGTGCATTCGGGCCTGACGAATATCCGCAGCCCGCTGCGGATCGATCTTTCCGATCCCGACTGGTGCCCGGAGATGAAGAGCGGGCAGGGGCCGAAAGATCTAGCCGCCGTGTTCTGCGCCAATGTCATTCACATTGCGCCCTGGGCCGTGGCGGAGGGCCTGTTCGCCGGCGCCGGGCGTTATCTGCGGTCCGACGGCGAGCTGTTCCTTTACGGCCCGTTCAAACGCGACGGCAAGCACACCGCGCTCAGCAACGCCGTGTTCGACACCTCCTTGCGCGAAGGCAATCCCGATTGGGGCGTGCGCGATCTCGGCGATGTCGAGGCGCTGGCGCGCGGTGCGGGCCTGAGGCTCATCGACACGATCGAGATGCCCGCGAACAATCTGACGCTGGCGTTTGCGCGGTAGGAAGTCGTCATGCCCGGGCTTGTCCCGGGCATCCACGTTCTTGGTGTGGCAAAGTAAGACGTGGATGGCCGGGTCAAGCCCGGCCATGACGATGCGGAAACGTCAGTACCCTGTCGCTAACCTTCATCCTTCCAACCGATCTTCTCCTTCAAGAACTGAAGGCCGAGCACCTGGAAGCCGGCGCGCTCCTTGTTGTCCTTGCCGTAGCCGTGGCCGCCCGCTTCCGGCTCGTAGAACCAGGCCTCATAGCCCATCGCCTGGAGTTTTGCGGCCATCTTGCGTGCGTGGCCCGGATGAACCCGGTCGTCGCGCCGTGTCGTCGCGATCAGGATCGGCGGATAGGGCTGGCCGGGCTTGGCGTTGTGATACGCGGAATAGGTCTTCAGCCACTCCCATTCCTCTGGCTTGTCGGGGTCGCCATATTCCGCGATCCAGCTCGCGCCCGCGAGCAGTTTTGTGTAGCGGCGCATGTCGATCAAGGGAATCGTGCAGAACAGTGCGCCGAACCGCTCGGGGTATCGCACCAGCATGTTGGTGATGAGGATGCCGCCGTTCGATCCGCCTTGCGCCGCGATGCGCCTCGCGCTGGTCACGCCGCGGCGGACGAGATCGGCGGCAACGGCTGCGAAATCATCGTGCGACAGCTTCTTGCCAGCGTAGCGGCCGGCATCGTGCCAGCGCGTACCGAACTCGCCGCCGCCGCGCAAATTCGCCTGCACCGTCGTGCCCCCGCGTTCCAGCCAGAGTTTTCCCAGCGACGAATTGTACTGCGGCTTCACCGTGAGGCCGAAGCCGCCATAGGCGCTCATATAAACAGGCGCATCGCCTGACACGCCGGCGGGACCGGTCTGCACATAGGGAATGCGCTCGCCGTCATCTGAGATCGCCTCGTGCTGTGTCACCAGGAGGCCGTCGGCGTTGAAAATCTTCGGCGCCTGTTTCAGGACGTCAGGGCTTTCGACGCCGCGCTCGATCAGCATCAGCGACGGCGGCGTCAGCGGGTCCTGCACGTTGGCCAGCAGGTCACCATTGCTCTCGGACTCATGATGATCAAACCGCCAGACGTCGACGACGCCGATCCCGGGGAGGCCGCGCAGCGCCTCGCGGCTCCAGCCTGAGGCCGAGGGCGTGCAGATCTCAAACGCCGGCCGCAATTCGTCGAGAATGGACAGCAGCAGCTTGCCGTCGGCCCAGAAAAATCCCTGCAGCGCGCGGCGCGCGCCCGGCTCGAACAGGATCGCGAAGTTGCGATCGCCGGCGAGAAATCCCGAGAGCGAGATGCCGAGCACGCTGTCTGCGGCATAGGTGACGCCGCCAACGCTCCAGGCCGAGCGCAGCTTGATGGCGAACCAGTCACGGTGGGCTTGCAGCCAGATGTCGGAGGGCAGGTCGAGCTTGACGGTCGCGCCAGTCTCGGTGCCGAGCCAGAGGTCGAAATTGAAGAAGTCGCGCCGATCGATGAACCAAACCCGTGGCGTGTCGGCGGTGCGATCGACGTCGCAAGAGGCGCTCATGCGATCCGGCGTGGTCTCGAACAGCACACGCGCGTTCTGGACGGGCTCGCCGCGTCGCCACAGCCGCACCGTCCGCGCATAGCCAGAGCTCGTCGCCATGTCTTCGCCGCCATAAGCGCTCGACAACAGCACCGTGTCGGCATCGACCCAATCGACGCCGCCCTTGGCTTCCGGCAGCGTGAAGCCTCCGGCAACGAAGCTCTTGGTGTTGAGATCGAACTCGCGCAAGGTGACGGCGTCGCTGCCTCCGCGCGACAGGCTCAGGATCGTCTGCGGAGCGTCGCCCGGAAACGAGCTCGACCAATTGAGAAGCCAGTCCTCGCCTTCTTCCGCCGCGAGCTTGTCGATATCGAGCAGCGTTTCCCAGGACGGCTCCGCTTTGCGAAATTCCGCCATCGAGGTTCGCCGCCACAGGCCGCGGGGGTTTGTCGCGTCCTTCCAGAGATTGTAGAGGAGACCGTCGCTGCGGCTGACATAGGGAATATTGTCCGATCGGTCGAAGATCGCCGCGAGCAGATCGCGGTCATGTTCGAACGCCGCGCCGCCGAATTTCTCCAGCGTCATCAGGTTCTGCCGCTCGACGAAATCGAGCGCGCGGGCGCCTTCGACCTCCTCCAGCCAGAGCCAGGGATCGTCGTCGGGAGCGCTGAGCGTAGGCCTGTCGTCGGCGGACATGAACGAAACTCCCTGTAACAGCGGCGGATAGGATTTGATCGAGCGCAAGCCGTCAAGAGCGCGGTGCGGTAAGGTTCATTCGATTGCGTCGGAGGCATGGCCTGCGCCCGTTTGCGCCGGTTGCCCGGCCCTTTCGATCCCTCCATAGTGCCGGGAATCAACACCCCCTATAAATAGTGCCTTGACAAATAGTGCCTTGGGCGGAAATGCCGATGCTGGACGTGACTACAGCCCATGAGATCGCCGACGACGCCCGCGTGCGCAGCAATGTGGTGCGCCTTGCCGCGGCGCAGGCGCTGACCGGCGCCAATTCGGCTGTGATCTTCGCCACCGGCGCGATCGTCGGCGCCACGCTCGCGCCCGACATGTCGTTCGCGACGGTGCCGATCTCGATGTATGTGGTGGGCCTCGCCGCCGGCACGCTGCCGACAGGCGCGATCTCGCGCCGCTTCGGCCGCCGCGCAGCCTTCATCACCGGCACCGGCCTCGGCGTGCTGACCGGTCTCACCGGCTCGTTCGCGATCCTGCATGGCTCGTTCGCCCTGTTTTGCCTCGCGACCTTCCTCGGCGGCCTCTACGGCTCCGTGGCGCAATCCTATCGCTTCGCGGCCGCCGACGGCGCCAGCGCGGCCTATCGGCCGAAAGCCGTGTCCTGGGTGATGGCGGGCGGCATATTCGCCGGCGTGCTCGGTCCGCAGCTCGTGCAATGGACCATGGATGTCTGGCCGCCCTATCTGTTCGCCTTCAGCTTCCTGGTGCAGGCCGCGGTCGCGCTTGTAGCAATGGCCATCGTCGCCGGTGTCGACATGCCGAAGCCGGCGCCATCAGATCTGCACCGGGGGCGGCCGCTGCTCACCATCGTGACCCAGCCGCGCTTCATCGCCGCCGCTTTGTGCGGCGTCATCTCCTACCCCATGATGAATCTGGTGATGACCTCGGCGCCCTTAGCCATGAGGATGTGCGGCCTCAGTCTCAGCGATTCCAATTTCGGCATTCAATGGCACATCGTCGCCATGTATGGCCCGAGCTTCTTCACGGGTGCACTGATCGCCCGCTTCGGCGCACCCAGAATCGTCGCGACCGGTCTGCTGCTGGAAGCAAGCGCCGCCACCATCGGCCTCTCCGGTCTCACCGCGATGCATTTCTGGGCCACGTTGATCGTGCTGGGTGTGGGGTGGAATTTCTCCTTCATCGGCGCCTCCTCGCTGGTGCTGGAGACGCACCGGCCGCAGGAGCGCAACAAGGTGCAGGCCTTCAACGATTTCCTGGTGTTCGGCATGATGGCGATCGGCTCGTTCTCCTCGGGGCAATTGCTGGCGAATTACGGCTGGTCCGCCGTGAACATGGTGGTGTTCCCGCCCGTTGCCATCGGCCTCGTCGCGCTGTCGCTGGCATCCTGGGCCCGCCGTCGCAAGGCGCGGCTCGAGGCTGCCATGGGCGAGTTCCCGGACGCGATTTAACGCATGATGCCGTTGGCAGGAGGCTGTCAGCAACATCGATAGTTCGATCCAGCTCGAAGTGATTTTCGGCAGGTCGGTTGTTACATGATGCTCGTCATGAACAGGCGGGCGTGGAGCAAAGCGCTCGCGGGGGAACAAAGGAGAAGCGCAAATGCTCGACAATCCCCGCACAACCACGCCAGCAGACGAATCTTCCCTCCGCTACGAAGGCTGGCGCATCGTCGCGGTCTGCTTCCTGCTCGCCACCTTCGGCTGGGGGCTCGGCTTTTACGGCCAGAGCGTCTATGTCGCCGAGTTGCAGCGCGCACGGGGCTGGCCGGCCTCGCTGATTTCTTCGGGCACCACGTTCTTCTATCTGTTCGGCGCGCTGCTGGTCGTGTTCGTCGGCGAGGCCGTCCGGAAATATGGCCCGCGCATCTGCCTGATATCAGGCACGCTGGCGATGGCGGCAGCTAGCGTCGCGGTCGGCGCGGTGCGCGAGCCCTGGCAGCTTTATCTCGCAGATGCCGTGCTCGCCTTCGGCTGGGCCGGCACCAGCCTCGCCATGATCACCAACACGATCAGCCTGTGGTTCGACCACAAGCGCGGCATGGCGATCAGCCTGGCGCTAAACGGCGCCAGCTTTGGCGGCATCGTCGGCGTGCCGCTGCTGGTGATGATGATCAGCCAGATCGGTTTCGCCAGCGCGATGTTCGCAACCTCAGCCGCGATGGTGGTGCTGCTCGTCCCGGTGATCCTGCTGGTCGTCGGCCGGCCGCCCGACCTTCATGGCTGGCACGGAGCTGCGAAAGCAAAACCGCAATCATCGATCGAGATCCGCAAAGCTGCGCTGCGCGATGTCGGCTTCCTCACCGTGACCATTGCCTTCGCGCTGGTTCTGTTCGCGCAGGTCGGCTTCATCGTGCACCTGATCTCGTTCCTCGATCCCGTAATCGGACGCGAGCGCGCCGCCGTGGCGGTCGCGGTGCTGACCGCGATGGCGGTGATCGGCCGGGTCCTGTTCTCGATGGTGATCGACCGCCTCAACCAGCGGCTGGCATCGGCGCTGTCGTTCCTGAGCCAGGCGGCGGCGCTGTGCGTCGTGATCAATTTGCACAATGACTATTTGCTGATCGCAGCCTGCGCGGTGTTCGGCTTCTCCGTCGGCAATCTCATCACGCTGCCGTCGCTGATCGTACAACAGGAATTCGACAGCGCCTCATTCGGCGTGCTGATCAGCCTCAACACCGCGATCAACCAGGTGACCTATGCGTTCGGCCCCGGCGTTGTCGGCCTCTTGCGCGATTGGTCAGGTGGGTACGCGCTGCCGTTCTATCTCTGCGCTGCGCTGGAGGTGACGGCGGCGGCGTTGATCATGGTACGGGGTACCAGTCATACGAAAACTGCGTAGGGTGGGTTACGCCTTCCGCTAACCCACCCTACGCAGTCATTGCGACACTATCCCTCCCGCTGCATGAGTAATGCCTCTACGTCCAGCCGCTTGGTGAACATCGTAAGCTTCCCATCCGGCCCGACCGGCCATTGCTCCCGTGGCTTGTCCCAATACAGCTCCACGCCGTTCTCGTCAGGGTCGCGCAAATACAGCGCTTCCGACACACCATGGTCGCTCGCGCCATCCAGCCCAATCCCGGCCGAGAGCACCCGATGCAGCGCATCCGCCAGCGCCGGGCGCGTCGGATAGAGGATCGCGGTATGAAACAGGCCGGTGGTGCCTGATGGAGGCGGTGAGCCCCCCTTGCTTTCCCAGGTGTTGAGTCCGATGTGGTGATGGTAGCCGCCGGCCGAGATGAAGGCCGCGCCCGATCCCATCCGCTGCATCAGCTCGAAGCCGAGCACCCCGCAATAGAATCCAAGCGCCCGATCGAGATCGGCGACCTTGAGGTGGACATGGCCGATCCTTGTGCCTGCGGCGACGGGTTGATTCTGCGACATCGGTTGCTCCGTTGATCAACTGCACATAGGGCTGGCTTCGGGACAGTTCTACTGCCTGATCCCGAAACCCAGCGTTTCCGAATGCGAAATCACGACAGCTCCCGTACCTCGCCTTCCGGCAGCTCGAACTCGAACGTGTTCAGCGTCATCGACACCATCGTGTAATAGCCGCACAGCCCGATCACCTCGACGACACCGCGTTCGCTGAGCAACGTCACCGCCGCATCATAGAGGCCCTTCTCGACGCCATGGCCCTCATGCAGCGACTTGGCGAGATCGTAGATCATCTTAGCCTTGGGATCGTCGAACTCGGGCGTGCGGCGATCGCGGATGGCGTCGATGATGTCAGGCTTCATGCCGCCGGCGAGCGCAAGGCGCTTGTGCGCGTACCATTCGTAATGCGCGGTCCAGTGCCGCGCTGTCACCAGGATCGCAATTTCCGAGAGCTTTGCAGGGAAGATCGTGTCGTAGCGCAGCACCTCGCCGAGCCGCGTGGCGTGACGGGCCATGTCGGGGCTGTTGAGCCAGGCCATCATCGGCGCCGGCGGCTTGCCGCGCTTGCCGGCAATCGACTCATCGTAGGTCTGCCGCTGGCTCTCGTTCATTTCGCCAGGCGAAAGAAGTTTCAGGCGCATTCGCGTTTCCTCTTTGTTTTCAAGCACCGTCGTGACAGCGACTATAGCGGAAGCGCGTCACGGAAGTGGTTGAATTCCGCGAGGGCTTGGCCCAGAGTCGCGCTCAACAAGTTGCATTGATGGAAACGACCATGAGCGAATCTGAAACCGCCGAACTCGAACAATTTCGTGCCGAGACACGCGCCTGGCTGGAAGCCAACTGCCCGCCGGAGATGCGCAAGCCCGCGACGTCGGATGCCGACGTGTTCTGGGGCGGGCGCAACGCAAAATTCTCGTCCGAGCCGCAGCGCGTCTGGTTCGAGCGSATGCGCGACAAGGGCTGGACGGTGCCTGATTGGCCCAGGGAATACGGCGGTGGCGGTCTCAGCGCGGCCGAGCACAAGGTGCTGCGTTCCGAGATGGCCAGAATCGGCGCCCGCCCGCCGTTGTCGAGCTTCGGCATCTGGATGCTCGGGCCGGCGCTGCTGAAATACGGCAACGAGGCGCAGAAGAAGGAGCACCTGCCGAAGATCGCCGCGGGCCTGATCCGCTGGTGCCAGGGTTATTCCGAGCCGAACGCCGGCTCCGATCTCGCCTCGCTGCAGACCCGCGCCGAGAGCGATGGCGATGATTTCGTCATCACGGGATCGAAGATCTGGACCTCCTACGCCAACTATGCCGACTGGATCTTCTGCCTGGTGCGCACAGACCCCACCGCAAAGAAGCACGACGGCATCAGCTTCATCCTGTTCGACATGACGTCGAAGGGCGTCACGACCAAGCCGATCCTGTTGATCTCGGGCTATTCGCCGTTCTGCGAAACCTTCTTCGATGGCGTCCGCGTGCCGAAATCGCATGTGGTCGGCACCGTCAACCGCGGTTGGGACGTCGCCAAATATCTGCTGCAGCACGAACGTGCGATGATCTCGGGGATGGGCGAGCGCGGCGTCGGCCGTCCGCTCGGCCAGATCGCAGCCGACTCGGTCGGCTCGGATGCGCAAGGCAAGCTCGATGACTCCATGCTGCGCGGCCAGATCGCGACCTTCGACGTCGACGAAGCTGCCCTTGCCGCCTGCGCCGAGCGCGCGGTCGATCTCGCCAAGGCCGGCCAGGCGCATCCGGCGTTCTCGTCGGCCATGAAATATTACGGCACCGAGCTCAACAAGCGCCGCTACGAGATCCTGATGTCGGCCGGCGGCGTCGATGCGCTGGAATGGGAGAGCGAGCGGTCGCGGCAGGGCGCCCGTCCGCGCGCCTGGCTGCGCACCAAGGCCAACTCGATCGAGGGCGGCACGTCCGAGGTCATGCTCGGCATCGTCGCCAAGCGCATCCTGGATCTGCCGGGGGCGTGAGCGTTTCCGTCATTCCGGGGCGCGACGAATCCATCGCACGGCATACATGCGGCTTGATGGATTCCGGGTCTAGCCCTTCGGGCTATCCCGGAATGACGACAACAAAATAGATTTCGAATCGGAAGCACATCCATGGCCCTCGTCCTCACCGAAGAACAATCGATGCTCCGCGACAGCGCGCGCGGGCTGATCAGCGACAAGGCGCCGGTGTCGCACCTGCGATCTTTGCGCGACTCCAAAGACCCCACCGGCTTCTCCAAGGAGCTGTGGCATTCCTTCGCCGAAATGGGCTTTGCCGGCCTGCTGGTGCCGGAAGAGTTCGGCGGCAGCGGTCTCGGCTTCATGGAGGCCGGAATTGTGATGGAAGAGATCGGCCGCACGCTGATGCCGTCGCCGTTCCTTGCGACCAGCGTGGTTGCAGTTTCGGCCCTCAACCGCGGCGGAAATGCCGCGCAGAAATCCGAGGTTCTGCCGAAGATCGCGAGCGGCTCGCTGCTCGCGACGCTCGCGATCGACGAGGGCGCGAAGCACCGCCCGCTCCAGACCAGTTTGCAGGCCGTGCGCGCCGGCAATGGTTTCAAGCTTTCCGGCGCCAAGGCGCTGGTCGTCGACGGCCATGTCGCCGATCTCTTCATTGTTGCTGCGCGCACGGCGGGTCACGCCGGCGAGCGCGACGGCCTGACGCTGTTCCTGGTCAATCCCAAGGCCAAGGGCGTTGCGATCGAACGCACCATCATGGTCGACGCGCACAATGCGGCGCGGATCGAGCTTACCAATGTCGAGGTCAACGCCGACAGCGTGCTCGGCGAGGTCGATCAGGCAGCTCACCTGCTCGAGGGCGTGCTCGATATCGGCCGCGGCGCCGTCGCCGCCGAAATGGTCGGCCTCAGCGACGAGGTCTTCAACCGCACCGTCGAGTACCTCAAGAACAGAAAACAGTTCGGCAAGCTGATCGGCGAATTCCAGGCGCTGCAGCACCGCGCTGCCGAGCTCTATGTCGACATCGAGATCACCCGCGCCGCCACCATGAAGGCGCTGCAGGCGCTGGACGCCGACGTCGCCAAGGCTGCGTCAGCCGTTGCCGTCGCCAAGGCCCGCGCCGGCACGACCGCCACGCGCGCGGTGCAGGAAGGCGTGCAGATGCACGGCGGCATGGGCATGACCGACCAGTTCGACATCGGCTTCTTCATGAAGCGCGCCCGGGTGTGCGAAGAACTGTTCGGCGATGCCAACTACCACACCGAGCAGCTGGCGCGGGCGCGGGGGTATTGAGATGTTACTGGTGCGCCGGGGCACCCTGCGCTCCCTCCCCCCTTGCGGGGGAGGGCGGGGGAGAGGGGTAGCCCAGGAAAAGGTGTGTCCGTCGCGAGAGAGGCGCGCGCCTCAGGTCAAGTGCGATCGATAGAGTGTGCCGTGCGGCACCCCTCTTCCTAACCCTCCCCCGCAAGGGGGGAGGGAACGCAGCGAGCGCGTCGTAAGCACCGTCAGCGCAAAACGACACCGGAGGATGCCGCCTTACCTCATCGGCGGTGCATACTGCACGCCGCCGGCGTTCCACAGCTGGTTCATGCCGCGCGGTATCTTCAGCTGCGACTTCTCGCCGATGTTGCGCTCGTACATTTCGCCGTAATTGCCGACACGGCGGATGATGCGCACGGCCCAGTCCTTGGTGAGACCGAGCTGCTCGCCGTAATTGCCCTCGGTGCCGACCAGCCGCATCACCTCAGGCTTCTTCGACTTCAGCGCCTCGTCGATGTTCTGCGAGGTCACGCCGAGCTCTTCGGCGTTGATCATCGCGTAGAGCGTCCACTTGACGATCATCATCCAGTCGTCGTCACGCTGGCGCACGACGGGGGCGAGCGGCTCCTTGGAGATCATGTCGGGCAGGATCATGTGGTCGGCGGGCTTGGACAGGTTCAGCCGCAGTGCGTAGAGCTGGGAGACGTCGGCGGTCAGCGTATCGCACTTGCCGCTGTCGTAGGCCTTCACCACGTCTTCCAGCTTGTCGAACTTCACCGGCTCATACTTCATGTTGTTGGCTTTGAAGTAGTCGGCGAGGTTGAGCAGCGTGGTGGTGCCTGATTGCACGCAGACCTTGCTGTCGGCGAGGTCGAGCGACGTCTCTTTGTTGCGGGAGCGCGGCACCATGAAGCCCTCGCCGTCGTAATAGGCGACGGCCGGGAAATAGAGATCGTATTCGAGCTCACGCGACATGCTCCAGGTGGAGTTGCGCGAGAGGATGTCGACCTTGCGGCTCTGCAATTCCTTGAAGCGCTCGCTGGCTTCGAGCGGAATGAACTTCGCCTTGGTCGGATCGTCGAAGATCGCCGCCGCCACGGCGCGGCAGAAATCGACGTCGAAACCGGTCCAGTTGCCCTTGTCGTCGGGGATCGAGAAGCCCGGCAGGCCCTTGTTGACGCCGCACAGCACTTCGCCGCGGCGCACGGTTCGCTTCAGGGTGCGGGTGTCGTAGAACTCGTAGGTGATGGCCAAGGCGGCGACCAGCACGGCGACCGCGAGCCCGATCAGCAGGCCGCCTCGGAATGTGCGCATCATGTTACTCTCTCGAAAAAATCGGGAAAAGGAATCTGGACGAGGGCGGGAAGCACGATCCCAAGAGAGATGCCAAGGGATCGTGCTCGAACGATCGGCTTACAGTTCAGGCTTCTGCCGGATGACGACCTTGGTGCCGACAGGGACGCGATCGTAGAGATCGGCCACGTCGTGGTTGACGAGCCGGAAGCAGCCCGAGGACACTTTGGTGCCGATCGTATCGGGACGGTTGGTGCCGTGGATGCGGTAGACGGTGGTGCCGAGATACATCGCGCGTGCGCCGAGTGGATTGCCGGGGCCGCCGGCCATGAAGCGCGGCAGATAGGGCTGGCGCTGGATCATCTCCGGCGGCGGCGTCCAGTCCGGCCATTCCTTCTTGTTGGTGATCTGCACTAGTCCCTGCCACTGGAAGCCATCGCGGCCGACGCCGATGCCGTAGCGGATCGCGCGACCGCCGGGCTGCACCAGATAGAGATGACGCTCGGAGGTCGAGATGATGACGGTGCCCGGCGCTTCGGTCGTGCGGTAGTAGACGACCTGCTTCTGCCATTCCGGATCGAGCTCGTAGCTGTCATCGGCGATCAGGCCCGGCTCGTCGCCGCGGTCGGGCTGCTGGGCAAAGGCCTGCGGCGCGGACAGGATCAGGCCAATCGCAGCCACAAACGCCCCGGTCAGGCGACGAAAATCCGTCATTTCAAGCTCTCCCCGCTGCCACAGCGCAAATCGTTCCGAACCATCTGAACTCAGGGGCAGCTTCGTGGCAAGTTCAAGGCGCGCCTGTTTGGTATGTCACGAGAATGCTTTGGTTTTTTGACGTAGTCGGCAATGCGATGAACGGGGGATGGCGCGAAAAGCAGTGAGCTGGGCTCGATACGCCCCTTCTCCCGCTTGCGGGAGAGGGTTGGGGAGAGGGTGTCTCCACATTGGGACACCCCCCAGAGGAAAGAACCCTCACCCGCCGCTACTCGGCGACCTCTCCCGCAAGCGGGAGAGGGTCAGAGCGAGTCCGCGGCAACGGCGCGCCTAAATCTGATTCGCCTTCGCCCCGATTCCGAGCCGCCGGACGATCTCGGCGCCCACGGCGCGGGCCTCGTTGCGGGAGCCGATTCGTGGGCTGCGAAACCGCCTCCCTGAAAGCAGGCGGATCGTGACGATGCAGTGCTCGTCCTCGGACCGGCCGCGGCGCTCGATGGTGATCGATTTCACGTCGTGCCCCTCGATATGGTCCACGCGCGGCTGGCCGTTGCCCCAGAGCCGTTCGACGCGGATGTCGCCCTCGCGAATGATCCAGAACGCGCCGGTGACGAGATTGGCAAATCGATAAACGCCGAACGCGGCGATCACGCCGAGCGGCAGCAGCAGGTAGTCGATCCATTGGGGCGGCAGGCCACGCCAGAGCCTGTAGGCATAGGGGGCGACACTCAGCGCGACGGCGATGAGGGCCGCGATGCGGATGTCTCGCTGGGAAAACGGCTCGACGGGTTCGCCAAGCCGCATCTCGGGATTGCTGGCATCGAGCGGATTGACGGGCGCCTCGACATCAGGGACGTCGAACTGCGCCGCGATCCGCGCCACGGTCTCATGAACATGGGTGACGTCGGCGAGCGGTGGGGACATCAGCCGTTCGCCCGAGGCCAGCGTGAAGGCGAGTTGAAAGCGCGCCTTGGCGGTCTTGCTGCCGGGAACCTGGAGCGCCGTGATCTCGTCTTTTGCGACGATCCGGGTCTGGAGCTTTCCGAACGGACGTTGCTTCCCGATCAGAATTTCATCCGGCGTGATGATCCACACCACGGCAGGCGTCAGCATCACCGCGCAGACGAACGCTGTGCCCGCAAGCAGCGCGACCACGGAAACGATCACTTCCAGGGCATCGTGCGTGAACAGGCCGGGCGTGAAGCAGAGCGCGACGGCTGCCGCAGAGCCGCCCACGACCAGCCTCTGCGCGATCGAGGAGCCTTCGCGAAGGCGGATGTCGTTGTGGGTGGTCGCGTCGGTCATTGCGGCGGCTGGTTTGCGTCGGCGCGCGAAACTCCACGGACGGGTCCGTGGAGTCAAGCAACAACGCAGAGCATGATCCGGAAAAGTGCGAAGCGGTTTTCCGAAGAGATCATGCTCAAACAAAAACCTAAGGCGCGATGATGGTTCACCTTCATCGTCGCGCTTTAGCCGCGCCAGCTAGCTGCTGGCGTTCAACAGCCTCGCCACGGTGCGGTCGATCTCGTCGTAGCGGCCTTCGCCTTCGTGCTGGAACACGATCTTGCCGGTCTGGTCGATCACATATTGCGCCGGCCAATATTGGTTGCGGTAGGCGTCCCAGGTTTTGGACTCATTGTCCTGCGCCACCGGATAGGTGATGCCGTGGCGCTTCAGCGCGGCCTGCACGTTGGACGCCGAGCGCTCGAACGGGAATTCGGGCGTGTGCACGCCGACCACGACGAGGCCCTTGTCCTTGTACTTGGCATAGAGCTCGGTGACGTGCGGCAGCGTGTTGACGCAGTTGACGCAGCCATAGGTCCAGAAGTCGACCAGCACGACCTTGCCGCGGAGATCGGCGATGTTGAGCGGCTTCGAGTTGAACCAGTTGCTGATGCCGGCGAAATCAGGCGCAGTCGTCGTCTGGCTCGCGGCCGCGACCTTGACCGGCACCGCGGGCGAAACCTCGTCGCAGAGACCGGGGATGACGGCGCCGGTCACAGTGAAGCCGATCAGGGCGGCGGAGACGGCGAGCAGCTTGAAAGTCATGGACATGTTCTCCGTTGAGGGTGAGGGATCACAGGCCGATCTGGCCGGTGGGGTAGATCGAGGTGAGCCACGCCACGATCAGCGTGTCGTATTGGAAGTAGGCGGCGAGCGCGAAGGCGATCACGACGACGCCAAAGCCCTGCTGCAGGCGCGGCGAGATGCGGGCGAGGCTGCGCACGCGCGTGGTCGCGGCCTGTCCGCCATAGGCGATCGCCAGCATCGGGATCGCAGCCCCGATCGCGTAGGCGACCAGCAGCGTGCCGGCCCAGCCGAGATTCCTGGAGGTCGCGACCAGCGTCAGGATCGAGCCGAGCACGGGGCCGGCGCAGGGCGTCCAGACCAGGCCGAGCGTGGTACCGAGGACGAGCCCGCCCAGCGCGCCCTCGCGCTGCGCGCCGCCGGCAGCGCCGAAATTCAGCCAGCCATTGAGCCGGATCGACAACCATTCGAACGGCGCCGGCCAGAGCATCAACAGGCCAAAGCCGAGCAGCAGGACCGCCGCCGCCTCGCGCAGCACGTTCGGATCGAAATCGAAGACCCGCGTCAGCGCGCCGAGCAGCAGCGCGACCGCGGAAAAGGACATGACGAAGCCGAGCGCGATCATCGCAGGCCGCAGATTCGACGAGCGCCCGATCGAGGCGCCGAGCAGGATCGGCAGCATCGGCAGCGTGCAGGGGGCGGCGATGGTCAGGATGCCGGCAAGGACGGCGAAGAGAAGCTCTAGCATCGGGCACTCGTGAAGGAGGTCACGAGGGCAGTTCGGAACAGAGGCGCCGGACGTTACGCCCGTCACGCGCTCGTGACGGTGATAGATGCTTTGCAGGGCGACTATGCCGGCGACAACGGCAGTGCGTTCCCTCCCCCCTTGTGGGGGAGGGTTAGGGAGAGGGGTGGCTCCGGGAGAGATCTGAGTTTGTGGCTACCCCTCTCCCTGCCCCTCCCCCGCAAGGGGGGAGGGAACGAGAGAACGATGCCCGCCTCACTCGCGTGACCCCCAAATACAAAACGACCCGGAGGGGGGCATCCCGTCCGGGTCGCTGGAGGTATTGGGAGGTTTAACGAAACCGTATGTGATGCTTATAGGGACGAAGTTTTTCCGCCTGATGTTGTGGTTTGTTTCATTTGTTTCGTCAGCGGTAACGCTTTCGTGTCCCGGGATGGAACCAGGTATCGGGCCCTATCCCATTGAAATCCTTAGGCTTAGGCGGCGAAGCGGTCGACGCCGCAACCCTTAAGCAAATCGGCGAGCTGCTTGCGGGCGTAGAACATCCTGGTCTTCACCGTGCTCTGGGGGATGCCGATGATCTGGCCGACCTCCTCCACCGACTTCTCATGGTAGTAGACGAGGGTGATGATCTCGCGATGCGCGGGTGACAGTTTTTGCACGCAGGCGCGCAGGATGGCGCTGGTGTCGCTGCGGTCGAGCGAGGTCTCGGGCGTGTCGCAATCGTCGGGGATCTGGCGCACGTCTTCCTGGTCGATGTCCTCGAAACGGCGCTGGCGCATCGCGGTCAGCGCCTTGAAGCGGGCGATCGAGAGCAGCCAGGTCGAGACCTGCGAGCGGCCCTGGAACTGGCCGGCGGTGCGCCACACGTCCAGAAACACCTGGCTGACCAGATCTTCTGCCGTGGTCGCGTCACGCACGATGCGCAGGATGAAGCGGTAGACCCGCACATTGTGACGGCAATAGAGAATGTGCATGGCCGTGCGGTTGCCGTCGGCGATGCTTTCGAGAAGCATCTCGTCCGAGGTCGCCTGAGCGGCAATGATGCCCTGGCTGGCTTGGGCGTTGATGGCGATGACGTTCGGCATGGACTTGGCTCCTCGGTGACGCCGCAACCGAGCGGCGTTTCCTTGGGTCAAAGTGTTAATCAGCCAACGTTTCGGGACGTCTGCACGAAAAGGGGAAAATGGTTTCGTGGGCCGTTAAATTGTTTCGTCGCGCACATCGCGACGAAACATTCGGAGCAAAAAAGCGTGTAATTTCAATGTGTGGAAAATACGGTAGTGCCTGATTGGACTGCGCGGAACCAATTTCGGGGGCTTGCGTTGCGTGCGCCACCGCACACTTCGCTTTCGTCGCCCGATTGTTACGCCTTGTCGCCTGCCGGCGAGAACAAATAGCCGCCGCCGCGGATGGTGCGGATCACGGCGGGCTTGGTCGGGTCGGGCTCGATCTTGCGGCGGATGCGCATGATGCGCAGGTCGACGGCGCGGTCGAAGGCTTCCGCGTCGCGCGCGTTGGCCAATTCCAGCAGGCGCTCGCGCGACAGCACGCGCTTGGGATTGGCCGCGAACACTTTCAAGAGCCCGAATTCGGATGCGGTCAGCGGATGCTCGTTGCCCTCGTCGTCGCGCAGGGCCTGGGCTTCGAGATCGAGCCACTTTGTCCCAAAGCGTACCAATTGATCCTTGTCCGATTTCGCGGGCGCGGCCTCGGCACTCGCGGCCTTCGCCGGCGTGCTCCGCCGCAGCACCGAGCGGATGCGCGCCATCAATTCGCGCAGCTCGCAGGGCTTTGCGACATAGTCGTCGGCGCCGAGCTCGAGGCCGACGACGCGGTCGATCGGGCTCGCTGTCGCCGTGAGCATGATCACGGGCACGTTGATGCGGCTCTTGAGGTCGCGGATGATCGAGAGGCCGTCTTCCTCGGGCATGTTGAGGTCGAGCACGACGAGGTCGGGCATGCTGCCGTCGATTGCGGTGCGCAAGGACTTGCCGCCGTCGCACAGCGTCACGGTGAAGCCGTGCATCTTGAGGTAATCGCCGACCATCTCCCGGGCCGGGGCCTCATCGTCGACGATCATGATGTGCTGGCTTTGTGTCATGTCACTTCGGAATCTTGCAGATATTGGTGCTCAAATCACGGCATCTCGGTCGCGGGCAGGGTGATGGTGAAGGTCGAGCCCTTGCCCGGCCCGTCGCTGTCGGCGGTTACCTCGCCGCCATGCATATCGATAATACGCTTGACGATGGACAACCCAAGCCCCGTCGAGCTCTCACCTGCCGTCGGTTTTGCGGATAGCCGCTGGAACCGGCCGAACAGGCGGCCGAGATCCTCCGGTGACAGGCCGGCGCCCTCGTCGCTGACGCGGATGATGGTGTCGTTGCCCTCATGGCTGACCGCCACAGTGATCTTGCCTGCGATCGGCGAGTATTTGATGGCATTGCTGATCAGATTGTCGATCGCCTCGCGGATGCGGTCGGTGTCGCACATGGTGACGATGTTGGCCGGCGCAGTGACGTGGATCGCCTGCTGCTTGTTGACCGCGAGCGGCTGGTTGGCCTCGGCGACCTCCTTCACCAGCGCCGCGACGTCGACCGGCTCGCGGCGGATGGTGATGTCGAAGGCATCCGCCATCGCGTCCGAGATCAGATGGTCGACCATCGTGGTCAGGCGCTTGGTGGCGTCGCGGATGTGATCGACCTGCGCGACCACGCCTGACGCCGAGGCGCCGGTCGAGATCAGCTCCTTCAGCATCTCGGTGCGGCCGAGGATGACGCCGAGCGGGTTCTTCAGATCGTGCGCGACGGTACCCAAAATCTCGTTCTTGAAGCCGTTGGCGCGCTGCAGCCGCAGCCATTGCGCCGAGAGCCGGCGGTTGGCTTGCATCAGCGCGCGGGTGCGCTGGGCGACGCGGTCTTCCAGCTGGGTGTTGGCGTCCTGGAGCTGCTGGTAGAGGATGACGTTGTCGAACGCGATCGAGAGCCGGCTCGAGAAGATCTCGACCAGCGAGCGGTCGGTCTCCGACAGCTCGCGCTCGGCCTGCAGCAGCACCACGACCTCGCGGCCGGATCCGGTGCGCAAATAGATCACGCTGCGATGGTCGGCGAATTCGTTCTTGCGGCCCTGGAACGCGGCTTCCACCATCGCGCGCAAATCAGGATCGAGCGCCTTCGACGAGGTCGTGCCGATGAAGCGGCTGTAGCAGCCGCTGCCGGCAAGCACGGAGAGCTCGGGGTCGACGCCGCCATTGTCGCGCAGGACGAGGATGCCGGCGCAGTCGGCATTGAGCAGCGAGGCGAGCTGGGTCAGCACGCCCTCGGCGAGCCGCTGCATCGACTTGAAGTCGTACAGCGTCGAGGCGGCATCGATGATGATTTCGAGCCCGCGCCGCGTCTGCACCATGCGCTCGAGCTGCTGGTAGGAGCGCAGCGCCGCGGTCAGTGAGGTGAACAGCTTGTCGGCGGTGAGCTCGGTCTTGGCCTTGTAGTCGTTGATGTCGTACTGCACGATCACGCGCCGCTCCGGCGCCTGGCCGGGCTGGCCGGTGCGCAGGATGATGCGCACGGTCTCGTTCTTGAGCTCGTTGCGGATGTATTCGACGAGCTCGAGGCCGGCGACGTCGGTCTCCATGATGACATCGAGCAGCACTGCGGCAATGTCGCCGTGCGCAGCCATCAGCTTGCGACCTTCCGCCGCCGAATGGGCCGAGAGGATCTCCAGGCCCTGGCCGTTGAGGCTGTAGTCCGAGAGCGCAAATCGGGTGCCGTCGTGCACGGCCGGATCGTCGTCGATGACGGCGATTTTCCATTTCCGGGCGTCCATATCCTCCGACGCGGTACCGGTATCGTCGATCAGGTGGAGGACATCGTCCTGTTCGGCCATTGCGAAGTCCCGTCACTTTCTGCGCTTTGCGCGCCGCCCTTGGCGATCCGCGGCATGATAATCCGAAAAGTAGTGCCTTGTCCCAGCTTGGATTCCAGCATCATCCGCCCGCCCAACTGCTGGGTGACGAGGTTATAGACGATATGGAGGCCGAGTCCCGTGCCACCTTCATTGCGCCTTGTGGTAAAGAATGGGTCAAAGGCCTGGCGCTGCACGTCAGGCGTCATGCCGGCCCCGTCATCGGCAAAGATGATCTCGATATCGTCGGTGCCGCGCGGCTTGGCTGCGATCGTGATGGTGCCGGCGCGGCCGTCGGCAAAGGCGTGGTTGGCGGCGTTCAGGAAGAGGTTGGTCAGGATCTGGCCATAGGAGCCGGGATAGCCGTCGAGCAGCAGCCCCTCGGGCACGTCGACCTGGAGCGTGGTCGGCGAGCGCTTGAGAACGGGTCGCAGGCTGGCGATGATCTGGTCGGTGGCTTCGCTCAATGAGAACTGACGGCGCTCGGCATGGGAGCGGTCGACCGCGACCTGCTTGAACGACTGGATCAGCTCGCCGGCGCGGGTGAGATTGGCGACCAACTGTTGCGAGGCATCGCGCGAGGACTGCACGAACTCTTCCAGCTGCGAGCGGCGCAAGCCCCCGTCGCCCCTGAGCTGGGCCTCGAAGATCTCGCTGCGCCTGGCAAAGCTCGAGGCCACGGTCAGGCTGATGCCGATCGGGTTGTTGACCTCATGCGCGACGCCGGCGACGAGGCCGCCGAGCGCGGCGAGCCTTTCGGCGTCGATCAGGTTCTGCTGCGCCGCGTTGAGTTCGAGCAGCGCGCTCTCGGCCTTTTCCTTCGACGCCCGCAATTCGTCCTCGGTCTCGCGCTTGGCGATCGCGTTCTCGCGGAACACTTCCACCGCGCGGGCCATCGCGCCGACCTCGTCGCGGGCCTTGGTGCCCTGCACCTCGCGGCCGAGATCGCCGAGCGTGATCGCGCGCATCGCGGTCATGATCTGCTGCAGCGGCAGCCGGATTGACAGCGCGATCAGCACGCCGGCGGTGAGGATGATGCCGAGAAAGATCACCGCAATGGACAGCACGCGGCGTGAAATATCCGCCAGCGTGCGGTCGAAGGTTTCCTGCGCCTTCTGCTCGCGCTGGCGCATCTTGGTCGAGAGATCGTCGATGGCGCCGATCGCCTCGGCCTGGCTGGCGTCGATGGTGTTGCGCAATAGCTCGGTGCGGTTGGTCAGCTGCTCGGAGAGCTTTGCAAAGCCCTCGCGCATCGCCATGGTGCGGACCGCGAGCTTTTGCAGCGCCATCTTCTGCAGATCGTTGTCGGCAAGATCGATCATCACGGGGATGGTCTTCTCGATCGTCTCGGTGTGGCGGCGCGCGTCGTCAGCCGCGCCTGATGACTGCGACAGATAGTACGAGTTGGCCGCGACCAGCATCGCGGTGAAGGCTTCGCGCGACTTGCCGAGCGAGGGCCAGATCAGCGCATCGCGATGGCCGGTGGCGCCTTCGATGATCGAGTACAGGCCGGCCATGTCCCTGGCCGGGCCCTGCACCTGCTCCTCATAGGTCTTGGCGATGGTCGCCTGCACGCTGCGCAGCTCGCCAAAGCCGTTGAGGAAGCGGTCGGTGGTGCGCTCCAGCTCCTCGACCGAGCCGGACAGCATCGGGTCCTTGGCGGCGCGGTCGGTCAGCGTGCCCAGCACGGCCTCGCGCAACAGCAGGATCTCGGCGAACAGGTCCGGGCTCGGCTGGTTGATGTAGCGGTGGATCAGGTTCTGCAGGCGCCCGGTCTCGCTTTCGAGCAGCGCCAGGATCCGGTCGGATTCCCTGACCTGCCGCACGTCGTCCCAGGCCGAGCCCAGCACCTGCGCGCCGTTCCAGATCATCGCCACCAGCACGATCACCACCGCGGAGTTCAGCGCCGCGATCGACAGGATGCGCCAGCGGATCGGCACCGCCCGCAGCACGCCGACGAGGCGCGCGCGCAGCCGCCCGACCGGGCCGGACGGCCGTTCTGCGATCTCGCTGGTGCCGGGCGCGATCAAGCGGCGTCACTCCACCTTGCGAATGCGTTCGATCAGTGCGGCCGCGGTAGGATCCTGCGCGGTCTTGGCGTAGATCGGCGCCATCGCGTCCTCGAACGGCTTGCGGTCAATCGTCCTGATCACGGAAATGCCGGCGGCCTCCGCCTTGCGCTGCGACTGCTCCTCGAGGTCGCGCCATTTCTCGCGCATGTACAGGCTCGAGCGCGCCGCGGCTTCCCTGAAGATGGTCTGGTCCTCGGCCGACAGGCTCTTCCAGGCCTTGAGCGAGATCACCAGCACTTCGGGGCTCATCGTGTGCTCGGTGAGAGTGTAGTAGACGGCGTGCTTGTAATGGTCTGTGGTCACGAAGGATGGCCAGTTGTTCTCGGCGCCGTCGATCAGATGGGTCGCGAGCCCCGTGAGCACCTGCCCATACGGCAGTTCGATCGGCTCGGCGCCGAGGGCGCGGATCATATCGCTCATCAACTCCGATTGCTGCACCCGGATCCGCAAACCCTTGAGATCGGCGATGCTCTTCACCGGACGGACGTTGTTGTAGATCGAGCGTGCCCCGGAATCGTAGAAGGCGAGCCCGACGAAGCCGTAGGGCTCGAAGCTGCCGAGGATTTCCTTGCCGATCGGCCCGTCCAGCACCTTCTGCATGTGCTCGATGGACCGGAACAGGAACGGCATGGCCAGCACGTTCATCGCCGGAACGAAATTGCCGATCAGGGCGACGTTGGTCCGGTTGAGGTCGATCGCGCCGGCGCGCGTCTGCTCGATCGTCTCCTTCTCCTCGCCGAGCTGGCGGGAGTGAAACACCTTGATCTCGTGGCGGCCGCCGGTGCGCTCAGCGATCAGGGCGCCCATGTAGCGCAGCGCCTGGACGGTCGGGTAGTTCTCGGTCTGGGTGTCGGCGGCGCGGAATTCGCGCGCAGCCACGCTCGTCGCGCCCACGTCCATCGTGAACGTGGCGAGCAGAAGCGCGACGAAAATCACCCCGGTCCGTGAGAGTTCGGCACGGTTTAACACTGGCACACTCAACCCCTCGGAGATGGAGTCTATGGCGGGACCAAAAGGTTCAATGCAATCTAAAGCGTTTTCGAGCGAAGTGGATACCGGTTCGCGTGAAGAAAACGCGTCAAAGCTAAAAATCCAGATGGTAAAGGGAAGGCCATCCCGCCCGGGCCGGTGATTGTGCGGTGCCGCCGCCGTCATTCCCGGTTGAAACGTTGGGTGCCGCGCCTTAAGCAGGGTGCGGCCGCCTTTTGCCGCTTGATACGGGAAGAGCCATCGTGATTTCAGCATTGCGCCTTTTGCAGGTCGTCGCGGTGACCGCGGTCCTTACGTCAAGCTTACAGGCGCAAGCGGCCACCGATATCGCGTGGTGGCACGCCATGTCGGGTGAGCTCGGCAAGCAGCTCGAAAAGCTCGCCACCGATTTCAACGCTTCGCAGTCCGATTACCGCGTCGTGCCATCGTATAAGGGCAATTACACCGAGACGGTGACGGCCGCGATCTTCGCCTTCCGCTCGCGCAGCCAGCCGGCGATCGTCCAGGTCAACGAGGTCGCCACCGCAACGATGACCGCCGCCAAGGGCGCGATCTATCCGGTCTACAGCATGATGCGCGACATGGGCGAGCCGTTCTCGCTCAACGACTATCTTCCGGCGGTCTCCGGCTATTACACCGATGCGTCAGGCAATCTGCTGTCGTTCCCGTTCAACTCCTCGACGCCGATCCTCTATTACAACAAGACCATGTTCCGCGCCGCCGGCCTTGATCCCGAGACGCCGCCGAAGACGTGGCCCGAACTCGGCGCGCTTGCAAAGCGCCTGCGTGATTACGGCGCTGTCTGCGGCTTCACCACGTCGTGGCCGTCCTGGATCCATGTCGAGAATTTTTCGGCGTTCCACAATCTTCCGCTGGCCACGCGCGCCAATGGCTTTGGTGGCCTCGATGCGGAATTGACCATCAACAATCCTGTGGTCGTCAAGCACATCGCCCAGCTCGCCGAATGGCAAAAGACAAAACTGTTCGACTATAGCGGCCGCGGGCAGTCGGCCGAGCCGCGCTTCCAGAACGGCGAATGCGGCATCTTCATCGGCTCTTCGGCGACGCGCGCCGACATCAAGGCTAATTCAAAGTTCGACATCGGCTACGGCATGATGCCGTACTGGCCAGACATAGCAGGCGCGCCGCAGAATTCCATCATCGGCGGCGCCACGCTCTGGGTGCTGCGCGACCGGCCGCGCGAGGAGTACAAGGGCGTGGCGCGGTTCTTCGCTTATCTGTCGCAGCCCGGCGTGCAGGCCGTCTGGCATCAGAACACCGGATATCTGCCAATCACCCGCGCCGCCTTCGAGCTGACGCGCGCGCAAGGCTTCTACGAGCGCAATCCGGGCTCGGCGATCTCATTCGAGGAGATCACGCTGCATCAACCGACCGAGAATTCGAAGGGCATCCGGCTCGGCTCCTTCAACCTGATCCGTGGCACGATCGAGGATGAGCTGGAGCAGGCCTTTGCCGGCCAGAAGAGCGCGCAAGCCGCCCTCGATTCCGCCGTCGAGCGCGGCAACAAGCTCCTGCGCCAGTTCGAGCGCGCCAGTCCGGAACGGTAGGGGGATGGGAGCTCGGCGTTGCTTGGAGCGCGAGACCTCTCCACGCCGTCATGGCCGGGCCTGTCCCGGCCATCCAGTTTTGCGGCAGCCGAAGAACGTGGATGCCCGGGACAAGCCCGGGCATGACGAGCTCAAACTATTAGGCGTGCGATGTCGATAACACTGCCTCACTTCGCTGACACTCAGCCCTTCCGCGCCTTTCGCGCCGATCCCCAGCAATGGCTGCCAACCGCGCTCGACATCGCGCACAGCCGCGGCATCGACGTCTCCGCACCGCACGTCTTCTCGACCGGCACCAATCTCGTGGTCGGCCTCGGCGACACGCTGATCCTGAAAATCTTCCCGCCGCTCTTACGCGCGCAATTCGTCTCCGAGCGCGGCTCGCTGATGCAGCTCAAGGGCCGGCTTGATCTGCCGATCCCCGAGATCGTCGCGGAGGGGGAGCGCGATGGCTGGCCCTATCTCGTCATCACGCGCCTCACAGGCGCGCTCGGCTCGGAAGTCTGGCCGCGACTCGCGGAAGCGCAGAAGGAGCGCGTGCTGCGCCAGATCGGCGAAACCATCGCCGTCGTGCAACGTGTGCCGCTCGGCCCCCTCGCAGAGATCGAGCCGCGCTGGGGCGCGTTCATGCGCGCGCAGATGCAGGGCTGCCGTCACAGGCACACGCGTCTCGGCCTCGCGCCGAAATTTCTCGCCGGCCTCGACGATCTCCTGCGCGATGCCGCAACGCTGATCCCGATGGACGCACCGCCGGTGATCCTGATCGGCGAATACATTCCGGAGAACTTCCTGCTCGCCTGCCACGACGGCGACTGGTCGCTCGCCGGCCTGTTCGACTTCGGCGATGTCAGGGCCGGATGGCGCGACTACGATCTGCTCGGCCCCAGCGCCTTCATGGCGGCCGGCCGGCCCAGGAGGGTGCGCAGCCTGCTCGAAGGCTTTGGCTACACCAATCCCGATTTCGCGCTGAAGCGGCTCCTGATGGCCTTGATGCTGCTGCACCAGGCCAGCGACCTCAACAGCCACATCTGCATCGAGGGCTGGCAGGAGCAGGCGAATAATCTGGTTGAACTGCAGGAGTTGATCTGGGCGGAGTGAATGCTTCCGCTCTACGCCTCCCCGTCATTCCGGGGCGCCGCAGAGTGGCGAGCCCGGAATCCATTCTCCGGCGAGTTCTGCAGCCCGATGGATTCCGGGCTCGATGCTGCGCATCGCCCCGGAATGACAGGCTCTGCCTATTAGACGTGCCGGCTTCGAGTCTGGCCTACAAAATGAGCAAAAGTTTTTCTTTGCATGCAATGCGCGAAACCCAAGCTTCGAGGCCCCGTCCGCTGCATGCGATAATATATAAGCAAGATCAATGATTTATTCTTGATTTAACCTCTCGCTAAGCCTTGGCACGAACCTTGCGAATCCTGTTCCAACCAGAAACTTCCGCGTTGGAGCATCACCATGAAGCGTCGCGATTTCCTCAAGTCCGTATCGGGATTGGCAGCAGGCGCGGCGCTTCCGGCGGTGCCACAGGTCATCTCCTCGGCCTATGCCGATGCCCGTTCGGAGACGCTGCTGATCGTCTCGGAAGGCGGCCCCAACAATCTCGACATCCATGGCGTCGGCACCAACGTGCCCGGCTATGAGGTGTCCTGGAATTGCTACGACCGGCTGATCAGCCACGAGATGAAGAGCGGCCCCGGCGGGGTGCCCTATTACGACCGCGACAAGTTCAAGGGCGAGCTCGCCGAGGAGTTCAAGATCGACGACATGTCGGTCACCTTCAAGCTGAAGAAGAACGCCAAATTCCACGACGGCACGCCCGTCACCGCCAAGGACGTGAAGTGGTCGCTCGATCGCGCCGTCAGCGTCGGCGGTTTCCCGACCTTCCAGATGAGTGCGGGCTCGCTCACCAAGCCCGAGCAGTTCGTCGTGATCGATGACTATACTGTGCGCGTTGACTTCCTGAAGAAGGACAGGCTGACGGTCCCCGATCTCGCCGTCATCGTCCCCTGCATCGTCAACTCCGAGCTGGTGAAGAAGAACGCCAGCGAGAAGGATCCCTGGGGTCTCGAGTTTACAAAACAGCAGACCGCGGGCTCCGGCGCCTACAAGGTGACGAAGTGGACCGCCGGCACCGAAGTGATCATGGAGCGCAACGAGGATTGGGTCGGCGGGCCGCTGCCGAAGATCAAGCGCGTAATCTGGCGCATGGTGCCGCAGGCCGGCAACCGCCGCGCGCTGCTCGAGCGCGGTGACGCCGACATCTCCTACGAACTTCCGAACAAGGATTTCCAGGAGATGAAGGCCAACGGCAAGCTCAACGTGGTGTCGCTGCCGTTCTCCAACGGCATCCAGTATATCGGCATGAACGTCACCAAGCCGCCCTTCGACAATCCGAAGGTGCGCCAGGCGGTGGCCTACGCGCTGCCCTATCAGAAGATCATGGACGCCGTGATGTTCGGGCTGGCGAACCCGATGTTCGGTGCGCCCAAGGACAAGCCGACCGAAGTCGCCTGGCCGCAGCCGCACAAATATAACACCGACATCGAGAAGGCGAAGGCGCTGATGGCGGAGGCCGGCGTCGCGGGCGGCTTCGAGACCACGATCTCGTTCGACCTGAATTTTGCCGGCGTCAACGAGCCGCTCTGCGTGCTGGTGCAGGAGAGCCTCGCCCAGATCGGCATCAAGACCACCATCAACAAGGTGCCCGGCGCCAACTGGCGCACCGAGTTGAACAAGAAGGAGATGCCGCTCTTCACCAACGTGTTCTCGGGCTGGCTCGATTACCCCGAATACTTCTTCTACTGGTGCTATCACGGCAACAATTCCGTCTTCAACACCATGAGCTACAAGTCAGCCGAGATGGACAAGCTGATCGACGGCGCGCGCACCGCCGCCGCGACCGGCGACACCGCGACCTACGAGAAAGACGTGAAGGGCTTCGTCGACCTCGCCTTCACCGACATCCCGCGCATCCCGCTGTATCAGCCCTTCGTCAACGTCGCGATGCAGAAGAACATCTCGGGCTACCAATACTGGTTCCACCGCCGCCTGGATTATCGCGCGCTGGCGAAGGGGTGAGGGGACATGAGTGAGGTGAGCACACTCGTCAGGCTCCCTCCCCCCTTGCGGGGGAGGGTTGGGGAGAGGGGTAGCCACGAACTCAGACCCCTCCCGGAGCCACCCCCCTCCCTAGCCCTCCCCCACATCCGCCTTCGCCCGAAGGCGGGCTTCGGCGGACAAGAGGGGGGAGGGAACGCAGCGACGCGCGCGGCTTGCAGAGTGCGCAACAAGCGCAGGAGCACCCCATGCTGACCATGATCGGCAAGCGCCTGATGTTCGCGATTCCCTCGCTGATCGGCGTCGTCATCGTCACCTTCCTGCTGACGCGCGCGCTCCCTGGCGACCCGGCGGCATATTTCGCAGGTCCCGCCGCGACCAAGGAGGCCGTCGAGCAGATCCGGAAAAAGCTCGGCCTCGACAAGCCTCTGATCGAGCAGTTCTTCCACTACACCAACGATCTCGCCCATGGCGATTTCGGCAACTCGCTCACCACGGGTCAGCCGGTTGCGACCGAAATCCGCAATCGCCTGCCGGCCTCGGCTGAATTGACGCTGCTCGGTCTCATCGTCTCCATCGTCATTGCCATTCCGCTCGGCGTGCTGGCGGCGACACGACCAGGATCCTGGGTCGATCATCTCTGTCGGGTGACGACAACAGCGGGCGTCTCGCTGCCGGTATTCTTCACGGGCCTCGTGCTGGTGTACTTCTTCTACTTCCAGCTCGGCTGGTCACCCGCGCCGCTCGGCCGTCTCGACGTGTTCTACAGCGCGCCGCCCACGGTCACCGGCTTCTACCTGATCGACACGCTGATCGCCCGCGACTTCGAGGCGTTTCGCTCGGCGCTGAGCCAGCTCATTTTGCCAGCGACGACGCTCGCGATCTTCTCGCTGGCGCCGATCGCGCGCATGACCCGCGCCTCGATGCTGGCGGTGCTCGCGTCCGAATTCGTCCGCACCGCGCGCGCCAGCGGCCTGTCACCGACGACCGTCATCGTCACTTACGCCTTCCGCAACGCGATGCTGCCCGTGATCACCACGCTCAGCATGGTGTTCTCGTTCCTGCTGGGGGCCAACGTGCTGGTGGAAAAAGTGTTCGCCTGGCCGGGTATCGGCTCCTACGCGGTGGAAGCCCTGATCTCGTCGGACTTCGCGCCGGTGCAGGGTTTCGTCCTCACCATGGCGGTGATGTACGTGCTTTTGAATCTGGTGATCGACATTCTCTATGGCGTGATCGATCCGCGCGTGCGGTTGGAGGGCTAAACCAATGAGCTCCGTTGCGCCTGCGGTTGAGCCCGCCGGTCCCGCGCGAACCTCGGGACTCACTGCGATCCTCGAACAGACCCGCTATGTCCTGAGCGAGAACAAGGTCACGGGCTTTTCCTTCGCCCTGCTGATCGTGATTCTCCTTGCCGCGGTCTTCGGTCCCTATGTGGTGCCGTACGATCCACTGGCGTCCGACACCGCGGCGGCGCTGAAGCCGCCCTCGGCCGCGCACTGGTTCGGCACCGACCAACTCGGCCGCGACATCTTCAGCCGCGTCGTCGTGGCGACGCGGCTGGATACGTTCATCGCGGTCGCCTCCGTCGTGCTGGTGTTCCTGATGGGCGGCCTCGCCGGCATTGCGGCTGGCTATTTCGGCGGCTGGACCGACCGGATCGTCGGCCGCATCGCCGACACCATCATGGCGTTCCCGCTGTTCGTGCTGGCGATGGGCATTGTCGCCGCGCTCGGCAATACCGTGCAGAACATCATTCTGGCGACCGCCATCGTGAACTTCCCGCTCTATGCCCGCGTCGCGCGCGCCGAGGCCAACGTCCGCCGCAATGCCGGCTTCGTTCAGGCCGCGCGGCTCTCGGGTAATGGCGAGTTCCGCATCCTCCTGGTGCACATCTTGCCCAACATCATGCCGATCATGATCGTGCAGATGTCGCTGACCATGGGCTACGCGATTTTGAACGCCGCTGGCCTCTCCTTCATCGGCCTCGGCGTCCGGCCGCCGACCGCCGAGTGGGGCATCATGGTCGCCGAGGGCGCGGGCTTCATGGTGTCAGGCGAATGGTGGATCGCGCTGTTCCCTGGCCTCGCGCTGATGATCGCCGTGTTCTGCTTCAACCTCCTCGGCGACGGCCTGCGCGACATCGTCGACCCCCAGCGGAGGACGTGATGGTCTGGCAGAAATTATCCAATGATTTCAGTGGTTTTTCTACTGTGCATGGGGTTGTTTTTGGCGTCTCGAGCGACAGGAGCGAGCGATGACCGCCCAACCGCTGCTCGACGTCCAGGATCTCACCGTCGAATTCACCACCCGCCGCGGCATCGTCAAGGCCGTGCAGCACATCGACATCGCCATCGGCAAGGGCGAGACGGTCGGCATCGTGGGCGAATCGGGCTCGGGCAAGTCCGTCACGTCCTACGCCGTGATGCGCATCCTCGACCGTGCCGGCAAGATCGCCGAGGGCTCGGTGATGTTCTCCGGCATCGACGTCAAGGCCGCGACTGAAAGCCAGATGCGCGATCTGCGCGGCCGCGAAGTTTCGATGATCTTCCAGAACCCGCGCGCCGCGCTCAACCCGATCCGCAAAGTCGGCGACCAGATCGAGGACGTGCTGCGCACCCATGTGCAGCAGGCGATGGTTTCGGACCACGGCGAAAAGGCGATCGAGGCGCTGGAGCAGGTCAAGATCGCCCGCCCGCGCGAGCGCTATCACGCCTATCCGTTCGAGTTGTCAGGCGGCATGTGCCAGCGCGTCGTCATCGCGCTTGCACTCGCCTGCAATCCGCAGCTGCTGATCGCGGACGAGCCGACGACCGGCCTCGATGTCACCACGCAGAAAGCGGTGATGGACCTGATCGTCGAACTCACAAAACGCAAGGCGATGTCGACCATCCTGATCACCCACGATCTCGGCCTCGCCGCTGCCTATTGCGACAGGGTCGTGGTGATGGAAAAGGGCCGCGTGGTCGAGACCGCCAAGGCCGCCGACATCTTCGCCAACCCGCAGCACCCCTACACCAAGAAGCTGATGCGCGCGACGCCGCGGCTGGGGGTCAGCTTGCGCGATCTGCTGCCGGAGGAGGAAGGCGCTGTGTCGGCCGCGCCCGCGGCCTCCGCTCCGGGCACCGCCGCAGAGAGCCAGAAGCCGCTCCTGCTCATCGAAAAGCTGGTCAAGGAATATCCCCGCCAGGGCGCCACCGCCACGCTCGGAAAGCTGTTCGGTCGCAAGCCGCCCGTCGAGCCCGATGTGTTCCGCGCCGTCGACGGCATCAGCTTCTCCATCGGCCACGGCGAGAGTGTCGGCCTCGTCGGCGAATCCGGCTGCGGCAAATCGACCACCTCGATGATGGTGATGCGGCTACTGGACCAGACCTCCGGCCTGATCCAGTTCGACGGCGAGGACATCGGCGGCATTGCGCCTGCCAATTTCGCCCGGCTGCCGCAGCGCAGCCGCATCCAGATGGTGTTCCAGGATCCGACCGACAGCCTCAACCCGCGCTTCACCGCGGTGCGCGCCATCGCCGACCCGATCATGCAGCTCGGCGACATCAGGGGCCGCGATGCGCTGCGCACCCGCTGCGAGGAGCTGGCGACCATGGTCGGCCTGCCGCACAATTTGCTGGATCGCTTTCCGCACCAGCTCTCCGGCGGCCAGAAGGCCCGCGTCGGCATCGCCCGCGCCATCGCCCTGCATCCGAAGCTCGTGATCCTGGACGAGCCGACGGCGGCGCTGGACGTCTCGGTGCAGGCCGTCGTCCTGAACCTGCTTCAGGATCTCAAGGCCCGGCTAGGTATGAGCTATCTGTTCGTCTCTCATGATTTGAATGTAGTGCGCTTGTTGTGCGATCGTGTCATTGTGATGCGAACGGGGCGGATCGTCGAGGAAGGCTCTTCCGAGAAGGTCCTGAGCGATCCGCAGGACGACTACACCAAGGAGCTGCTGACGGCGATCCCGCATCCGCCGTTACAAGTCCACTAAGAGTACACTGAGATCAGCTTGAGAGAGTGATGGCCGAGCCGCTGGACGATTATATCGACGCCGTATCGAAAGCGCTGGCGCTGCCGGTCGAGGAGGCCTGGAGGCCGGCGATCCGCGCCAATCTCGACGTCTCGCTGCGGCTTGGCCGCCTGGTCGACGAATTCGTGCTGCCGGACGAGACCGAGCCGGCGCCGATCTTCACGGCCTGATGCTGCCATGACCACCAAGCCAGAGACGGCCGCGGACATCGCAAAGGCGGTGGCCGGCGGCCAATTGTCCGCACTCGCTGCCACCGAGTCCGCGCTCGCGCGCATCAAGCAGCACGACGGCATCCTCAACTCCTTCACCGACGTCACCGCCGATCGCGCCCGCGCCAAGGCGCGCGCGATCGATGCCGACATCGCCGCCGGCAAGAGCGTCGGCCCGCTCGCTGGCGTGCCGTTCGCGGTGAAGAACCTGTTCGACGTCGCGGGCCTTGCCACGCGCGCCGGCTCGAAGATCAACCGCGACCTCGCCCCCGCCAAGCGCGATGCGACGCTGATCGAGCGGATGGAAGCGGCCGGCGCCGTCCTCGTCGGCGCGCTCAACATGGGCGAATATGCCTACGACTTCACCGGCGAGAACGTCCACGACGGTCCCTCGCGCAATCCGCATGACACCACGCGGATGAGCGGCGGCTCCTCCGGCGGCTCGGGGAGCGCCGTCGGCGGCGCGCTGGTGCCGATTGCGCTCGGCTCCGACACCAACGGTTCGATCCGTGTGCCGTCGTCCTTCTGCGGCATCTTTGGTTTGAAGCCGACCTATGGCCGGCTGTCCCGCGCCCGCTCGTTCCCGTTCGTGGCGAGCCTCGATCATCTCGGCCCGTTCGCGCGCTCCGTCACCGATCTCGCGCTCGCCTATGATGCGATGCAGGGACCGGATGCCGACGATGCCGCCTGCACCGCTTCGCGTGGTCTGGAGCCGACGCTGCCGCTGATCGCCAATCCGATTTCGGACCTGCGTATCGCGATCGCCGGCGGCCATTTCCAGAAGAACGTGTTTCCGGAAGCCGTCGAAGCCGTCAGCCGCGTCGCCAAGGCCCTGAACGCGACCAAGGTCATCGATATCCCCGAAGCCTCGCGCGCGCGGGCAGCGGCCTATGTCATCACCACCACCGAAGGCGCCTCGCTGCATCTCGATCGCCTGCGCAAGCGTCCGAATGATTTCGACGCCGCTGTGCGCGACCGGCTGATTGCGGGCGCGATGGTGCCCGCACCGTTGGTCGACCGCGCGCAAAAATTCCGCCGCTGGTATCGCGCGCAGCTTGCCGACATCTTCAAGTCCGTCGACGTGCTGCTCGCGCCGGCGACGCCCTGCACCGCACCAAAGCTCGGCCAGGTGAATTTCAATCTCGATGGCGTCGAGTTGCCGGTGCGCGCCAATATCGGCATCCACACCCAACCGATCTCGTTCATCGGCCTGCCTGTCGTTGCGGTGCCGGTACCACTCGAGCCGCTGCCGATCGGCGTGCAGATCATTTGCGCGCCCTGGCGCGAGGACATCGCGCTACGCGTCGCGTACGCATTGGAAAAGATGGGCGTGGTCGCAGCGCCAGCCCCAAGGGGATTTTGAGAGGATTTTGAGATGGAGATCGATCTCCCCGACGTGATCGCGGAAGTCAAAGCCGCGTTCGAACGCTATGAGCAGGCCCTCGTCAGCAACGACGTCGCCGTGCTCGGCGAATTGTTCCGCAACGATCCCCGCACGCTGCGCTACGGCATCGGCGAGAACCTCTACGGCTATGAGGCGATCTCCGGCTTTCGCGCCGGCCGCTCGCCGGTTGGGCTGAACCGCCGCACCGCCAAAACGGTGATCTCGAGCTACGGCCGGGACACGGCGGTCGCCTCGACTCTGTTCTATCGCGATACGGCTCCCGGCAAGGTCGGCCGGCAGATGCAGACCTGGATTCGCTTCCCGGAGGGCTGGCGCGTCGTCGCCGCCCATGTCAGCATCATCGACGAGACGAAAGAGACCTGACCGTATGACGCTTGACGATTTTCCGCCCGGGATACTGCCGGCCGAGCCGGTGGTGCCGCGCGTCGACCGGGCGCTGCCGTCGGTGCAGAAGGTCACGCGCGCCGAGGAACTCCGTCTCCAGCTTGCCGACGAGATCGTGCGTGGAACCCTGGCCCCCGGGGCGCCGCTGGACGAAACCGACATCGCGCGGCGCTTCAGCGTGTCGCGGACGCCGGTGCGCGAGGCGCTGCGCCAGCTGGTCGCGAGCGGCCTGGTCGAAGCGCGGCCGCATCGCGGCGCGGTCGTCGCGCAGCCCTCGATCGAGCGTCTCAAAAGCATGTTCGAGGCGATGGCGGAGCTGGAGGCACTGTGCGCCGGCCTTGCCGCCGAGCGCATGTCGGCCGCCGAGCGCCATGGCCTGGAGGCGGTCCACGAAGAGCTGCGTGTGCTCAGCTACGCCGGTAATCCCGATCGCTTCCACGAGGTCAACGAGCGCTTCCACAACACGATCTATGCAGGATCGCAGAACGGCTACATCGCCGAGATCACGCTTGCGACGAGGGTGCGCGTACAACCATTCCGTCGCGCCCAGTTCCGCAATCTCGGCCGCCTGGCAAAGTCGCAAGCCGAGCACGACCGTGTCGTCGTCGCCATCATGCGCGGCGACAAGCAGGGCGCCGCCGCCGCGATGCGTGCGCATATCGAGCTGGTGCGCGGGGAGTACGAGATTTACGCGGTGTCGGTGTAGGGCCGCGCCTACGCCGTGGCTGCTTCCGCCATGAACTTCCGCCAGCCGCCATAGCTGGTGATATCCCGCGCCTCGCCCAGCACTTCCGGCTCGACCAGAAAGCCCTTCAGGCTGCGGCCATCGGCCAATCGAATTGTGCCGATCGCCATCGGCGCCGGGATCGCGTTGACGAACTTGCCGAAGGCGGACGGCGACAGCGACCAGATCTCCAGCTCGATTGACGCGCCCTTGCCGGCCTCGACGCGTAGCAGGCCCGGCTTCGGCGGCGTGGTCTTTAGCGCGTAGAGCATGTAGTCGGGCGCGGTCTTCGTCGCCTCGATCAGCTTTGCATCAAGTGCTTTCAGCTCGCCGTTCAGCGCCATGCCCGACAGATGCGCGCCGACGACGGCGATCGGGATCTCGTCGCCACTGCCTGCGGGAAGGGAGGCGAGCGGCGCCTGCGCGACGCCCTTCGCGCCAACCGTCAGCCTGGTGTCGGCATGGAAGACCCGGCCAATACTCGCAAGCATCGCATCGCGTCCCGCGGGCGCGAGCAGCGTGATCCCGAACGGAATGCCGTCTGCGCGCATCGCCGCCGGCACGGCGAGACCGCAGAGGTCGAGCAGATTGACAAAATTGGTGTAGGTGCCGAGCCGGCTGTTGAGCTCGATCGGATTGGCGAGCACCTGCGCGGTCGTATATGCCGTCGGCGCGGTCGGCAGCACCAGCGCGTCGATGTTTGCAAAGGTGCGTTCAGCGATCTTGCGCAGGCCCTGCAGGCGATAGAGCGCAGAGAAGGTGTCTGCCGCCGTGAGCCGCGCACCTGCCGCGGTGATCTCGCGCGTCACCGGATGAATAGAGTCCGGCGCGGACGCCAGCAGATTCTTGATCACGAGATAGCGCTCGGCGACCCAGGGGCCCTCATAGAGCAGCCGCGCCGTCTCGTAGAACGGTTCGAGATCGAACTCGACCAGCGTTGCGCCGAGCGCGGTCCAGCGTTTCAGCGCATCTGCATAGGCGGCTTCCGATTTCCTGTCGCCGAAGAAGATCAGCTGCCCATTGCGCGGCACGCCGAGGCGGAGGTTTGCCTGGAACTGCGTGAGTGCGCCAAGCGGCCGGTCGCGCGAGAACGGATCGGCCTGGTCGGGGCCCGCCATGACGGACAGTGCGAGCGCGGCGTCGTCCACCGTCAGCGCAAACACCGAAATGCAGTCGAGCGTGCGGCAGGCCGGCACGAGACCCGCGGTCGAGATCATGCCGAGGCTCGGTTTCAGCCCGACGATGTTGTTGAGCATCGCGGGCACGCGGCCCGAGCCGGCCGTGTCGGTGCCGAGCGTCAGCGGTACGAGGCCCGCACCGACGGCGGTGGCCGAGCCCGAGCTCGATCCGCCGGGAATGAGATCCTCGCGGATCGAATTTTTGGGAATGCCATAGGGTGAACGCACGCCGACGAGACCGGTCGCGAACTGGTCGAGATTGGTTTTGCCGATGATGATCGCGCCCGCGGCGCGCAGCCGTTCCACCGCGGTCGAATCGTGTGTCGGATTGTAGGAGAACGCCGGGCACGCCGCCGTGGTCGGAAAGCCCAGGGCGTCGATGTTGTCCTTCACCGCAACTGGCACGCCGTAGAGCGGCAGGCTTGCGGCGTCCTTCGCGGCGAGCTTTTCGGCTTCCGCGATCGCGTCCTTCTCGTCGCGCAGGCTGATGAAGACGGCTGGGTCATTGTGGTCGCGGATGCGCTGATAGGTCCGCGCGACCGTCTGCGCCGGCGTGAGCGTGCCCGCGCGATGCGCGGCCACAATCGCGGCGATCGTTTCAGGCTGCTCAGCCCCCATTTCAGCCTTCATGGCGACAAAACTCCGGCAACATGCGTCACCCGGAACGAAGCAAGCGATGTGCCATTGTGTACAGAATCCGGGCAGACCTGATGCTTCCGATATTATCGTGAGATCAGTGGGTTGTGCGATATTTTGACGATCGACCGGGCCGCGATCCCGCCGCCTCGTAACGGGCATCTGCTCAAATCATGAGCAGTGACGATCAGGTAAAGCCAGCGAGGATCTGCAGCAGCCGCTCGCGGTTCGCCTTGCCGATCTTCTCCTCGACATGCCGCTCGTGCTCGGCGGCGAGGCGCTTGAACTTCGTCAGTGCTGTCTCGCCTTGGGCGGTGAGGTGCAGCGCGTGCGAGCGCCGATCTGATTTGGACTTGATCCGCTTCACGAGCTTGCGCTGCTCGAGGCTGTCGAGCAGATGCACCAGCCGGGCGCGCTCGATGCCGAGCCGCTTGGCCACCGCCATCTGCGACAGGCCGGGATTGGCGCCGATCACCGTCAGCACCGAATACTGCGTCGGCCGGATGTCGACGTCACCGAGCGTCTTGATGAAATCCTGAAAGATCCAGATCTGGAAGCGCCGTACCGCATAGCCGGCATGGCCGACCAGTGCGTCGAGGCCGATCTCGTCCGTGTCGATCCGCCGCGCCGCGCCATTGACGGCGCGTTTCCGTTGGGGAGTCTGGGCTGCACTGGCGGTCACATCAGGTCTCCTGCCGCCCAACCTTAGCGGCTCGGCGGTTCCAGCGAAAGATTGTTGTTGACGACAACAATTGCCATGCCCAACATTATGGCCAAGGCGGCCCGGAACGAGGCTGCGACCGATCCCGGATACGGGCGAGGAGGAACTATGACGTCAGCCCCGCGCGGTGACGCTTCGAGCCTGTTCGCAACCCCCAAGACCGTCGCCGAGCATCGCGCTGACGGCAGCATCGTCCTGCGTTCGCCGGAGCCTCTGCGCGAGAGCGCGCGCTGTATCGGTGATTGGCTGGAGCAATGGGCGCGGCAAACGCCGGACACGATCTTCCTCGCCGAACGCGACGGCGCCGACACGCCGTGGGCCACCGTGACTTACGCGGGAGCCCTGCGGCGGGTCCGCGCGGCGGCGTCGTGGATCGTGGCGCAGGGGCTCAGCGCGGAGCGTCCCGTCGTCATTCTCTCCGACAACGGCATCGATCATGCGTTGCTTGCGCTTGCAGCGCAGCATGTCGGCGTACCGTCAGCCGCGATCTCGCCGGCCTATTCGCTGATGTCCAGGGATTTCGACAAGCTGAAAAGCATGATCGCGCTGCTTGAGCCCGGTGCGATCTACGTGTCCGCGACCAAACCATTTGCCGCGGCGCTGGCTGCGATCAGGCCGCTGCATAAAGCGCAGATCATCAGCGGCAATGCTGGTGATGCCGATGCGCTCGCCTTCCGCGCCATCGCGGCTACCCCTGAGACACCAGATGTCGCAGCAGCTTTCGCGAAGGTGACGCCCGATACGATCGCCAAATTCCTGTTCACCTCTGGTTCCACCGGCACGCCCAAGGCGGTCATCAACACCCAGCGCATGCTGACCTCGAGCCAGCAGGCGAAGGCACAGACCTGGACCTTTCTCGAGCAGGGTGGCGATCTCGTCATTCTCGACTGGCTCCCCTGGAGCCACACCTTCGGCGCCAACCACAATTTCAATCTTGTCCTGCGCAATGGTGGCTCGCTTTACATCGACGGCGGAAAGCCGGCGCCGGGCCTGTTCTCGACCTCGCTGGCCAATCTGAAAAGCGTGATGCCGACGGTCTATTTCAACGTGCCGCGCGGCTTCGATATGCTGATTGCGGCGCTACGCGGCGACGAGGAGCTGCGCCGACGCTTTTTCAGCGACGTGAAATTCGCGTTCTATGCCGGCGCCGCGCTGCCGCAGAATCTGTGGGATGCTCTGGAAGAGCTCTCGATCAAGACTATGGGCCGTGCGCTACCGATGGTCTCGGCCTGGGGCTCGACCGAAACCTCGCCGCTGGCGGCGGACTGCCATTTCCTCGCCGAGCGTTCCGGCAATATCGGCGTGCCGATTCCCGGGACCGAATTGAAGCTCGTCACTTCCGGCGACAAGCTGGAGGTGCGCGTGCGCGGCCCCAATGTCACGCCAGGCTACTGGAAAGCGCCTGAACTGACGAAGCAGGCTTTTGACGAGGAGGGTTTCTATCTCATCGGCGACGCCGTGAAGCTTGCTGATCGTGAGCGGCCAGAGCGCGGCCTGTTCTTCGACGGCCGCGTCGCGGAAGATTTCAAGCTGAACTCCGGCACCTGGGTCAGCGTCGGCACCTTGCGTATCGCTGGTATCGCCGCCTTGGCGCCGCTGGCGCAGGACATCGTCGTCGCCGGCCATGGCGGCGACGAGGTACGCTTTCTGGTGTTCCCGAACATTGCCGCGTGTCGCGCTCATGCCGGTCTGCCCGAGGCGGCGAGCGTGAACGACGTGTTGGCGCATGAGAAGGTCAGGACTGCCGTCGCGCACGGCCTGGCAAAACTGAAGCAGCAGGGCCCCAACTCCTCCGGCCACGCCACGCGCGCATTGTTGCTCGCCGATCCGCCATCGGTTGACGGCGGGGAGATCACCGACAAGGGCTACATCAACCAGCGCGCCGTGCTGACGCGGCGGGCCGATGCGGTCAAGCTCTTGAATGACGATGCATCGGTTGATTGGATCGCCCTTTAGCGTCGCCGGATCAAGTTGAGCAATAAGCCAGCCATCCTGCCGCAATATACCGCACGATTCTTTTGTTGCCGAAGCAACTAATTTGTGCGAACCGTTCCAGACAAGGATGACGGCGAGGAAACCGCTGCGCCTGTTCATGGAGGAGACGATGCTCGGCAGAGAGGGTGCCGCGGGCAAGCGCCTGCGCATGCCTGAAAGTGATACGGGATCGCGCCTGGCGCGTCCCCCGTCAGCTCTCGGTGCCGCCGGTCACGGCGCCGAGATTCTCGTGCAGCCGGCGCAGCAGATCGATCAGCACCTCGCGCTCGTCTTTCGACAGACACGACAGCAGCCGCCGCTCCCGTTCGAACGCGGCGGCGATGACCTTGTCGTGGGTGGTGCGGCCCTTCGCCGTCAGCGAGATCGAATGGGTGCGGCCGTCGTTCGGATCGGTGCGGATCGACACGTGCCCGCGCTTCTCCAGGCCGGCAAGCGTGCGGCTCACCGGGCCCTTGTCGAAACCAATAACGTGGCAGATGCGCGAGGCCGGGATGCCGGGCTCGATCGCCAGCAGCGACATGATCCGCCATTCCGTGACGTTGACGCCGAACTGCTTCTGATAGAATGCGGTCGCACTGTTCGAGAGCTTGTTGGCGATGAAAGTGATGAAGGCCGGCACGTAACGATCAAGATCGAGCGTCGGCCCGGCATCAGTGGGCGCAGGTTTTTGGCGGGATCTGGTCGAAAGCGGCATCTCGGGAATCTGTTTCACGGCGTGGCCAATGACCTAAAGGCAAGCGCCGCCCTTTCACAAGATCAAAATGAGGGAGGACTTTCATGAGCGCACCCGGCTCCGCGACATCAGGCGTCCCGCATCTCGATGTCGATCCCTTCGACATGAACTTTCTTGCCGATCCCTATCCGGCCCACGAACTGCTGCGGGAGACCGGCCCGGTGGTCTATCTCGACAAATGGAAACTCTATGGCGTGGCGCGCTACGCCGAAGTGCATGCCGTGCTGAACGATCCCGCCACCTTCTGCTCCAGCCGCGGCGTTGGTCTCTCCGACTTCAAGAAGGAAACGCCGTGGCGGCCGCCGAGTCTGATCCTCGAGGCCGATCCGCCGGAGCACAGCCGGACCCGCGCCGTGCTGGCAAAAGTGTTGTCGCCGACCGTGATGAAGGGGCTGCGCGACCGCTTTGCCGCGGCGGCGGAGGAGCGGGTCGAACTGCTGATCCAAAAGCGCAGCTTCGATGCGATTGCCGATCTTGCGGAAGCCTATCCGCTCTCGATCTTCCCCGACGCGTTGGGGTTGAAGCCTGAGGGCCGCGATCACCTCATCCCGTATGCAAGCCTCGTCTTCAACGCGTTCGGCCCGCCGAACCAGCTGCGCCAGGACGCAATCGCGCGTTCGGCACCACACCAGGCCTATGTCACCGATCAGTGCCAGCGGGACAACCTCACGCCCGGTGGTATCGGCGCCTGCATCCATGCCCATGTCGACGAGGGTGTGATCACGGCGACCGAGGCCCCGCTGCTGGTGCGTTCGCTGCTGTCTGCCGGCCTCGACACCACGGTCAATGGCATCGGCGCGGCCCTCTATTGCCTGGCTCGCTTTCCAGATCAGTGGCAGCGCCTGCGCGGCGACCTCACGCTCGCGCGCAATGCGTTCGAGGAGGCTGTGCGGTTCGAGAGCCCGGTGCAGACGTTTTTCCGCACCACTACGCGGGAAGTCGAACTGTCGGGGGCGGGGATCGGCGAGGGCGAGAAGGTGCTGATGTTCCTCGCCGCGGCCAACCGCGATCCCAGACGCTGGGATCAGCCCGACAGCTACGACATCACCCGTCGCACATCGGGCCATGTCGGCTACGGCTCCGGCATTCACATGTGCGTCGGTCAGCTTGTGGCGCGGCTCGAGGGCGAGACGATGCTCTCGGCGCTGGCACGCCGCATCGAGAAGATCGAGATCGCGGGCGAGCCGAAGCGGCGTTTCAACAACACGCTGCGCGGGCTCGACAGCTTGCCGGTCGCGATCACGCCGGCATGACGCTGCTGGCGACGAAAACAATGAAGGGAAGGGATCAATGAGGAATTTGAAGTGGACGCTCGCGCTGGCAGCGAGCCTGATCGGCAGCGCGGCGAGCGCCGAGATTTCAGATAATGTCGTGCGCGTCGGCGTGCTCAACGACATCTCCGGCATTTTCCAGGACACCAACGGCATGGGCTCGGTCGAGGCCGCGCGCATGGCGGCCGAGGATTTCAACGGCGGCGGCAAGGGCATCAAGGTCGAGATCGTCTATGCCGATCACCAGAACAAGGCCGATGTCGGCAATGCGATTGCGCGCAAATGGCTCGATGTCGAAGGCGTCGATGCCATCGTCGACGTGCCGAATTCGGCGGTCGGCCTCTCCATCAACACGCTGCTGCGCGATAGCCGCATGACGTACCTCGCGTCGTCGACCGCGAGCGCCGATCTCACCGGCAAGGCCTGCTCGCCCAATACCATTCAATGGGTCAACGACACCTGGGCAACCGGCAACACCACGGCAGCGGCGATGATGTCGCGCGGCGGCAAGGACTGGTATTTCCTGACGGTCGACTACGCGCTCGGCAAGGGCATCGAGGCGGAAGCGCAGAAGTATATCGAAGGGCACGGCGGCAAGGTGCTGGGCTCCTCAAAACATCCGCTCGGCACGTCGGACTTCGCCTCGTTCCTGTTGCAGGCGCAGGGTTCGAAGGCGCGAGTGATCGGCCTCGCCAATGCCGGCGGTGACACCATCAACGCCGTGAAGCAGGCCGCCGAATTCGGCATTCAGCAGAGCGGGCAGAAGCTCGTTGCCTTCCTGCTCTTCATCAACGACGTCCACGGCATGGGCCTCAAGGTCGCGCAGGGGCTTCAGCTCATGGAAGCCTTCTATTGGGATATGAACGACGACACCCGCGCCTTCGCAAAACGCTTTGCTGCGCGGCCCGGCATGAACGGCAAGATGCCGAGCGGCAACCAGGCGGGGGTCTATGCCTCCACGCTTGCTTATCTCAACGCGGTCGCCGCGGCCGGCAGCGATAACGCCAAGGATGTCGTGCCGGAGATGAAGAAGTTCAGAGGCAAGGACAAGCTGTTCGGCGACACCGCGATCCGCCAGGACGGCCGCGTCGTGCATCCGATGTACCTGTTCGAGGTGAAGAAGCCGGAGGAGTCGAAATATCCGTATGATTATTACAAGCTGGTCTCGACGATCCCGGCAGAGCAGGCGTTCCGGCCGATGGCGGAAGGTGGGTGCGAGCTGGTGAAGTAGCGAAACTGCACCCTCTCCCGCAAGGGGGAAGGGAAAGGGCACCCGCGGTGGAACGGCGTCTCACTCCTTCGCGGCCATCACTTTCGCTGCATCTGCAATCCCTCGCGCCATCGAGACGAACTCGCTCGGCATCATCACCAGCGTCATCGTGTTCTGCTCGGCGCCGACTTCGGTGATCATCTGCATGCGGCGGAGCTCGAGGCCGGCGGGGTTCTGCATGATGACTTCGGCGGCCTGGCGCAATTGCTCGGCCGCGTCGAGCTCGGCCTCGGCCTTGATCAGACGGGCGCGCTTTTCGCGGAGCGCTTCAGCTTCCTGAGCAAGTGCGCGCTGCATGCTCGGCGGAATCTCCACGCTCTTCATCTGCACCAGCTCGACCTTGACGCCCCAGGGCTCAGTGGTCGTGTCGATTGCTTTCTGCATGACCTCGGCGATGGTGTCCTGCGCTTTCAGGATTTCATCGAGCGTATGCTGCCCGAGCACGGCACGGAGCGTCGTCAGCGAGACTTGCACGACCGCATTGGAAACGGCCTTGACCTCCATGACCGCAAGCTCGGGATCGACGATGCGATACCAGACCACTGCGTCGACCTTGATCGGCACGTTGTCGCGTGTGATGCCTTCCTGCTGCTCGACATTCGCGGTGATGGTGCGCAAATCGAGCTTGGTCTGCCATTCGAGAAACTGCCAGACCAGATACAGGCCCGGGCCGGCGGTGCGGTTAAATCTGCCAAGCCGGAACACGACGCTGCGTTCATATTGATTTGCGACGCGAATGCTCCCGAGGAAATAGGCGAGTGCTAGAAGAACGATGATCGTCAGATAAGGATGTGCGGCGACAAGCTCCATGATGAGCATGGATGCCTCCTGTTATTCATTGCGCGGCAAATTAAGTGACGCCGATCCCCCCTTTTCAAGGCCGCCGGCCGTGCACCCTTGGGCATATTTTTCGCAGTTAGCCTCTTGACGACTGGATCACGGCGTCTCGATTGAACGGTGCAGGAAAGGTGGAAGAAGCCCTACACCACCTTGCTGCTCCCCTGCGTGATCAGCCGCGCCGCGCGCTGGTCTCGTGCGTAGATCCAGAGCCAGCTCAGCGCGACGCTGAGGCGGTGACGCAGGCCGATCAGGAAGTAGATGTGGGCGATGCCCCAGATCCACCAGGCGATGGTGCCACGCAGTTTGACCTTGCCGAAGTCGATGACCGCGAGCCGCTTTCCGATCTGGGCTAGGCTGCCGGCGTGCTTGTAGCGGAACGCGCCCTTGCTCTCGCCGCGCAGTCGCGCCCTGATGGTCTCGGCGACATGCTTGCCCTGCTGCTTCGCCGCCGGCGCGATGCCCGGCACAGGCTTGCCGTCCCAGGCGTTGATGTTGATGGTGTCGCCAATCGCGAAGATCTCGGGATGGCCGGGGATGGTGAGATCCGACTCCACCTGCACGCGCCCGGCGCGATCCGCCGGCGCGCCCAGCCATTCGGCGGCGGGCGAAGCGCGCACGCCGGCAGCCCAGATCCGTGTCTTGGCATTCAACAGCTGACCGCCGAACACGACGCCCTCGCGGTTGATTTCGGTGACGGCTTGCCCGAGCACAACCTCGACGCCGATTTTTTCGAGCGAGGCCTGCGCGTAAGCCGAGAGGTCGTCAGGAAAACCCCCGAGCACGCGCGGTCCGGCTTCGATCAACACCACGCGCGCTTTGGTCGTGTCGATATTGCGGAAATCGCCGGGCAGGGTGTGGTGCGCCATCTCGGCGATGGTGCCGGCGAGTTCGACGCCGGTTGGACCGGCGCCGACGATGACGAAGGTCAGCCGCGCCGCGCGCCTTGCCGGGTCGGTCTCGCGCTCGGCGCGCTCGAACGCCACCAGAATGTGCCGGCGGAGCGTGGTGGCATCTTCCAGCGTCTTCAGGCCCGGTGCCCATGTCTCCCACTCGTCATGGCCGAAATAGGCGTGGCGTGCGCCGGTCGCGAGCACAAGCGTGTCGTAGGGCACCTCGCTGCCGTCGTCGATCAGCACGCAGCGCCTGTCAGCATCGACGCCGCTGACCGTCGCAAACAGCGTCGTCACCTCGCGCCGGTCGCGCATGAGATGGCGGATCGGCCAGGCGATCTCGCTGGTCGCAAGCGATGCGGTCGCGACCTGGTAGAGCAGCGGCTGAAACAGATGGTGGTTGCGGCGGTCGATCAGCGTGATCTCGACCGGCGCGCCCGCGAGCCGGTAGGTCGTCTCCAGCCCGCCGAAGCCGGCCCCGACGATGACAACGCGATGGGGAGTTGCGGCCATGATGCACCCTTCGAATCTCGCTGCGTCTCACCTTCATTTAAGAGCGGATTGAGCGCTGAGGTCCAATAGCTGTCATCAATCACTGCATAGGCTCGGCGTATCGATATTCCCCGTGAAAAAGCGCCGCAGCCTCAGCCGAAGTGAGTAGCATTATATTTCTTGCCATCCCCATTTGGGGCGAAATATGGTGCAGGGGCGGGCACTGAGCCATTGGCGGCGCGACGGATTTTGCGTTCAATAGCGAGTGACCCGGGGCGGCGATCACCCGGTTTCCGGGATCAATAATTTGGAGGGGAGTGGTTATGAGGACGGCATTCTGGCTGGCGGGCGCAGCGGCGCTGGTTCTGGCAAGTCCGGCATTCGCCGGCGACAGCATCAAGATCGGTTTCGTCTCGACCTTCAGCGGCCCGACCGCCGTGATCGGCAACGACATGCGCAACTCCTTCGAGCTCGCGCTCGATCATCTCGGGCGCAAGATGGGCGGCAAGCCTGTCGAGGTGATCTATGAGGACGATGGCCAGAAGCCTGACGTCGGCAAGCAGAAGACCGAGAAGCTGGTGCAGTCCGACAAGGTCGATTTTCTCGTCGGCTACATCTGGTCGAACGTGCTGCTGGCTTCGCTCAAGACCGCGGTGGATTCGCAAACCTTCATGATCTCCGCCAATGCCGGCCCGTCGCAGCTCGCGGGCGAACTGTGCAGCCCTTACGTGTTTTCGACCTCGTGGCAGAACGACCAGACGCCGGCCGCCATGGGCCTCTACATGAACGCGAACGGCGTCAAGAGCGTGTTCCTGATCGGGCCGAACTACGCCGCCGGCAAGGACATGCTTGCGGGCGTAAAGAGCACGTTCAAAGGTGAGGTCAAGGGTGAGGAATACACGGTGTGGCCGAGCCAGCTCGACTTCTCGGCTGAGCTGGCGAAAGCCCGTGCCTCCGGTGCCGAATCGATCTTCGTATTCTATCCCGGTGCGGCCGGTGCGCAGTTCCTCAATCAATATGTCCAGGCCGGCATGAAGAGCACCATGCCACTCTATACCGCCTTCACCGTCGACGAGACGACGCTGCCGTTGCAGAAGGAGAATGCGTTCGGCGTGCCCGGTGCGCAGGAGTGGGTGAACGACTTGCCCAACGAGCAGAACAAGAAGTTCGTCGCCGACTACCGCGCGAAATATCCCAGCGCTCGCCCGAGCTATTATGGTGCGCAGGCCTATGACGCGGCTCAGCTCATCAACAGTGCGGTGGTCGCCGTCGGCGGTGACACCTCCAAGAAGGATGCGATGAAGGCCGAAATGGAAAAGGCCAACTTCAAGTCACTGCGCGGCGCGTTCAAATACGGCAACAACCACATCCCGATCCAGAACTTCTATCTGCAGGACGTGGTGAAGGGCGCCGGTGGCGAGCTCGGGCTGAAGACCGTCGCGACCATCGTCACCAACGATCAGGACCGCTTCCACGACAAGTGCCCGATGAAGTGAGGCCTTGCCTCTTCCCCTTTCCTCGCGCGGAGAGGGGAAGTTCTCGCCTTGCTTGCGCCGGTGGGCTGCGACCGATTGATGACGGCTCCCGCTTGAGCGCGCCGCGCAAAATCTTGCGCCGGTCCGATTTCAGACTCAAATCCGCCAACGATTGATTCGAACCTATCTGAATAGGGCCGGGGGCATGTCCTTGGGGGACTCGCCGATGAGTGACAAAGATTTATCGCAGTCTAAGGCGCGGACAATTAATTCAACGGCGGACGGAATCGTGTCCGACGATGCTCTCGAACTTCTATCGCCGCAACTACGGGAGGAGTTCGACGACGATGAATCGCCGTCGAACGAGGTCTTGCAATTGCTCGAGGAGAATGCGCGGCTTCGGGCGCTCAACGTCGAGCTCTCGAACCTGCTCGGCGATTTGCCTGATATCGCGTGGGGGGCTGCGTTGACGTCCGCAGAGGCGATCCGGTCCATTCGCCGAAAGATCGCGACTTAAGTGTTGCAGCGAGATGCGGCGAGACGGGCGCCGCATCCGCCTCACACCCGCGGGATGCTCGCGGGTCGCACCTCGCGTGCCTGCGCCGCGAGTCTGATGCCGGCATTGGGCGCGCCAAAGCCCTGGTAGCTCCTGCGCTCGACGATCTCGAAGAAGAAGCGCTCGTCGAAAATGTGGGTGTAGACCTGGAAGAATTCGCCGTCGCCCTCGCGGTCGTAGAGGATGTGGTTGGTGCGGAGCTTGGCCATGACATCAGGGGCGAGGTCGTATTTGGCTTCGATGTCGTCGTAGTAATTGTCGGGGATGTCGAGGAAGCCGGCGCCGCGGGCGCGCATCGCGGCGACGGTGGCGAAGATGTCCTCGCACGCGAACGCGACGTGCTGCACGCCCGAGCCGAAGAACTCCGAGATGAAACGCGCCGGCAGCGTGCGGTTGGCGGAGGAGCCGTTGACGACGAAGCGCAGGCTTTGGTCGCCATTGATGAGCGCCTGGCTCTGAACGAGCCCGCGAGGGTCCGCGATCTCCATCTGCGGCAGGCGCTTGAGGTCGAGGATGCCGGTGTAGAACAGCAGCCAGGACAGCATGTCGTCATAGGGCATCGACTGCGCGATATGGTCGACCGCGAGCAGCGCATCCGCGCTGGCATCGCTTGCGATGGCTTCGAAATCCGTGTCCCAGTTCTTGCCGGCCTGATCGAGGAAATAGAGCAGGCTGCCGCCGACCCCGTGGATCGCGGGGATCTCCAGCTCGCCCGGTCCGACCGGCTGGTAGAAGGTACGCGCCTTCAGCGTCTCGGCCCGCTGCATGGCAAGGCCGGCATTGTCGACATCGAGCGCGATGGCGCAGACGCCGGGGCCGTGGGTCACGTAATGCGAATGCGCAAAGCCGTCGGTCTCGGAGTTGATCACAAGCTCGACCTTACCCTGAGACCAGCGCTCCACCGCCTTGCTGCGATGCTTACCGGTCTTGCGGAAGCCGAGTTGCGAAAACAAATGCGCAAGCTCGCCGGCCTTGGTCTCGTTGACGGCGAACTCGATGAAGCCGGTGCCGCTGCTCTTGGCCTTCGGTGCCAGCGGTTCGCCGACCAGCTTCGGCCAATCGGGTGCAAGCTGGTCCTGCAGCAGGATCAGCGAGCGCAGGCCGTCGACCGCGGTCTGCGCCGCCGAGCCGGCGCGGAACTGGTCGTTGAAGATCTCGAGCGACCACGGGCCGGAATAGCCAGTCGCCGCGATTGCCTGCATGAATTCGACGACTGGCAGGTCGCCCTGGCCGGGGAATGAGCGGAAGTGCCGGCTCCACGACAAAATGTCGAGCTCGAGCTTGGGCGCATCGGCGAGCTGCACCAGAAAGATCTGGTCGCCGGGGATCGAGGCCATCGCGCGGACGGGGAAGCCTGGCGCCAGCGCATGAAAGCTGTCGAGGATGACGCCAATCGCAGGATGATCGGCGCGCCGCACGATCTCCCAGGCGTCGCGATAGTCGTTGACGTGGCGGCCCCAGGCCAGCGCCTCGTAACCGACGCGCAAGCCGCGCTTGGCGGCGCGGTCGCCGAGCTCGCGAAAATCATCCGCGGCGCGGTCGATACCGCCGAGCGAGGCGGGCGACACGTTGGCCAGCGCCTCGTAACCGACGCGCAAGCCGCGCTTGGCGGCGCGGTCGCCGAGCTCGCGAAAATCATCCGCGGCGCGGTCGATACCGCCGAGCGAGGCGGGCGACACGTTGGAGCAGATCAGCAACAGGTCAGTACCGAGCTCCTGCATCAGATCGAACTTGCGATCCGCGCGGGCGAAGTTGCGCGCGCGCTGCGGCTCCGGCATGCCCTCGAAATCGCGGAACGGCTGGAATGCACAGATCTCGAGATTGAGGTCCTTGCAGAGCTTTGCGATGTCGCGTGGGCCAGAACCGAACGATAGCAAATCGTTCTCGAAGATCTCGACCGCCTCGAAGCCCGCGGATGCAATGGCGCGCAGCTTTTCGTCCAGGGCGCCTGAGAGAGAGACGGTTGCGATCGAGCGTTTGTTCATGCTGCTGTCTCCTCCATGGCTCCCCCGAGGAAGAGCTGGCCGATTCTTGGATCGTTCAAGATGCGCTTCGCGCCGTCGACCATGCGGGTCTGGCCGAGTTCGAGCACGATGCCGATGTCCGAGATTTCCAACGCCGAGCGGGCGTTCTGCTCGATCATCAGGATGGTGACGCCCTTGGCCCGCAGCTCCTTCAGGATGTCGAAGGTCTCCTGAACCAGCATCGGCGAGAGGCCGATCGAGGGCTCGTCGATCAGGACGAGCTTGGGGTCGAGCAGCAGGCCGCGCACGATCTCGAGCTGCTTCTGCTCGCCGCCCGAAAGCGTCGACGCCTGCTGCGTCGACTTCTTCCTCAGCGCGGGAAACAGATCAAGGGCGGCCTCGATTCGTGCCGGGAGGTCGATGCCTTTGCCGGCGGAAACGCCGCCGAGCTCGATGTTGCTGCGGACCGAGAGCTCGGGAAAGATGTTGCGGCCCTGCGGCACGTAGCAGATGCCGGCATTGAGCAGCGCGCGCTGGCTCAGGTTCGTGACATCGCGTCCGGCAAAGCTGATCTTGCCTTCGCGCAGCTTCAGGAGGCCGAAGATCGCCTTGAACACGGTGGATTTGCCGGCGCCGTTAGGGCCGATGATCGTGGTAATCGTCGCCGGCGGCACCGCGAATGTGGTGCCGTTCAAGATCGTCATCTTGCCGTAGCCGCCGACGAGATTGTGAACCGAGAGGATCGGGTCGCTCATGGCTCGCGCTCCCTAATGTCCGAGATAGGCTTCGATCACGGCGGGGTTCTTGCGGACCTCGTCCGGCCGTCCCATCGCCAGCACCTTGCCCTCCGCCATCACCATTACGCGCGAACACAGCGACATCACGAATTCCATGTTGTGCTCGATCACGACGAAGGTCGCGTTCTTCTCGCGGTTGATGGCGACGAGCCTGTCCTTGAGATCCGCCAGCATCGACGGGTTGACGCCGCCGGCGGGTTCGTCGAGCAGCACCAGGCGGGGCCCACCCATGAACGCCATCGCGGCATCGAGCAGCTTTTGCTGGCCGTAGGAGAGGCCGCCGGCCGGCTCGTCGGCGAGATGGTCGAGCTTGAAGAAGCCGATCATCTGGTTGGCTGCATCTGTCAGGCCGGCATCGGAGCGGCCGACCAGGCGCGAGGCCATGTTGCCCTGGTGCTCCTGTCCCGCGAGGATCAGGTTCTCGCGCACGGAGAGTTTTGGAAAGACTTGCAGGAGCTGGAAGGTGCGGCTGACGCCCAACTTGTTCAGTTCTGACGGGCGCAGGCCGGTAACGAGCTTGCCGTCGAGCTTGACCTCGCCGCCCGTCGGAGTGAGCTGGCCGAGAATGCAGTTAAACAACGTCGACTTGCCGCAGCCGTTCGGGCCGATCAGGCCGAGGATCTCGCCTTCGCGCACGTCGAAGGAGACGCCGTCGACTGCGGTGATGCCGCCAAAGCTCTTCTTGATATCTGTGACTTCGAGCACCGCACTCATTGCGCCGTCTCCAGGCGGGATTTGGCGACGGCGCGCAGCGCTGAGGCCGCCTTGGTGCGTCGGGCGGCCGTGGTGCGGTCGAGGATCCCGAGAATGCCGGTCGGTGACCAGATCAGAAGCCCCATCACCGCGACCGCGTAGAGCATCAGATAGTAGCCTTCGGTGAAGCGCAGCCATTCCGGCAGCAGCACCGCGATCATCGCTCCCAGGAAGGGGCCGAAATAGAATCCGGCGCCGCCGACGATCACCATCATCAGGAGATCGAGCGAGAGCGACAGGTTGAACGGAACGGGGTCGATATATTGCGTCAGTGGCGCGTAGAGCGCCCCGGCGACGCCGCCGAGTGCCGAGCCGATCGCGAAGGCCATCAACGTGTAGCGGCGGGTGTCGATGCCGAGCGACTGGGCGCGCAGCGGATTCTCGCGCAGCGCCATGAAGGCGCGGCCCCAGGGTGAGCGGATCAGCCACCACACCGCGAGCGATACGATCGCAAGCGAGCCGAGGCAGACATAATAGAACGGCAGCGGCTTGTTGGTCGGGATGCCGAAAAAGTGGGGACGGGGAATATTGGAGATCCCGTAGATGCCGCCGGTGAGCCAGCTCTCGTTGCGGAACACCAGGAAGGCCAGCGTCGAGAAGGCGAGCGTGACGAAGGCGAGGTAGTGATGCTGCACGCGCAGCGCGGGATAACCGAGCACCCAGCCGACCGCGAAGGCAAGCACGATCGCCGCTACGATCGCGGCCGGCAGCGGCCAGCCATGCGTCGTCATGATCGCGGAAGCATAGGCGCCGATGCCGACGAAAGCGCCCTGTGCCAGCGATACCTGTCCGGCATAGCCGAGCGTGAGGTTGAGGCCCATCGCGGCGATGGTCATCACCGCCCATTGGCTAAGGATGAACAGGCCGTAGCGGTTGAAGTTCATGGGAATCACGATCAGACCGGCGACGACGATGAGGCCGAGCGCGATCTTCAGGGGTTTGGCGAAACCGCTCATACCGTGCGCTCCTCGGCGCGGCCGAGCAGCCCTTGTGGCCGGAACAGGATGACGGCGATCAGGAAGATCATCGGCACCGCGGCGCGGTACTGCGTCGAGACATAGGCGGCGGCGAGGTTGTCGAGCACGCCGATCAAGAGGCCTCCGGCGATGGCGCCGCGCACCTGGTTGAAGCCGCCGACGATCGCCGCGATGAAGGCGAACAGGCCGATCACCTCGCCATTGGAGAACTTCGCCAGATAGATCGGCGAGATCAGCAGCGAGGCCAGTGCCGCCAGCGCCGCGTTGATCAGGAAGGTCAGCAGGATCATGCGCTCGACCGGCACGCCGATGATGCGTGCGACCGTCGGGTTCTGCGCCGCCGCCTGCATCTGGTGGCCGAGCGAGGTGCGGTTGAGCAGCGTCGTCAGGCCGAAAACGGCGAGGATGGCGACGGCGAGGACGCCGATGCTTTGCAGCGATACAGCGTAGCCGAGGATGGAGATGTCGCCTGTGGGCACGATCGACGGGAAAGGCGACGCCTCCGCGCTGAAGAATTGCTTCACCGCCTCCTTGATCCCGATCGCCAGCGCCATCGTCGCGATTGCCAGTGGCAGCACGCCATGGCGCATCATTGGATCCACCAGCAGCATCTTGAACGCGAGGCCGAGCAGGATCATCGAGAGCAGGATGCCGAGGATGATCGCGAGCCAGAACGGCGCGCCGACATGCATCACCGCCAGCATCAAAAACGCCGGCAGCATCACGAACTCGCCTTGGGCGAAATTGATGGTCTGCGAGGTCTGCCACAGCAGCGTGAAACCGACCGCCACCAGCGCATAGATCGCGCCGGTGGCGAGGCCCGCGACCAGAAGATCGAACAGATTTGACATGTTCCTCTTTCGTGTCCCTTGCCCGGCTCCGTCGTCTCCCTCGCCCCGCACTTGCGGGGAGAGGGGCGGGGTGAGGGGCTATCTCCGCGAATTCAACTGTCACCGCCATTGCGGAAGCGGCCCCTCACCCCACCCCTCTCCCCGTAAGAACGGGGAGAGGGAGAAGAAGGATTTCTCCCCGCGAAAGGTGAGGTGAAAGACCTCGTCCCTCACTTCAGCTTCGGCAGCACCTGCTTCACCACCTGCTTGCCCTCGACGACCTCGACCAGGAAGCTCTGCCGATCGATGTCGCCGTTCCCATCGAAGGTGACGTCCATCAGGATGCCGGGCTCCTCAGTGGCCTTGATCGTCAGGCCGTGCAGTGTGTCGGCGAACGCCTTGGAATCGACCTTGCCCATCTTCTCGGTGGTGGCCTTCACCATGTAGACGGCGAGATAACCCTTCAGGCCGTTATGGTCGGGGACGTAATTGTACTTCTTGGAGAAGCGGTCACGGAATCCCTTGATCAGGTCGACCGGCGCATCGGTGGTGAGGCCGACGTGGCCGCGCGCGCCGTTGGCGGCATCGCCGGCGAGCTCGATCACCTTCTGGCCGATCAGCGTGGTCTCGCCCATCAGTGGCGCTGTGACGCCCTGGCGCTTGAGCTCCTTCAGGATGCGCGCGCTCTCTTCCTCGTTGAGATAGACGAACACGGCGTCGGGATTGGCGGCCTTGATCTTGCCGACGTCGGCGGCGAAATCGGCTTGTCCCGCTTCGGTGGAGAGATCGGCGACGACCTTCGAGCCAAGGCGCTCGAGCTCCTTGGTTACGACGTCACGCCCGCCACGGCCAAAGTCATTGTTGACCCAGACCACCGCGACCGACTTCGCCTTCATGTCGTCGTGGATGTACTTTGCGACCTTCGGCATCGAGGATTGCTGACCGAACGAAGTGCGGAACAGGAACTTGTTGCCGGCCTGCGTCAGCTCCGCCGCTTCACCACCCATGATCTGCGCGATGCCAGCTTCGGCGGCGAGCGGTGCGGTGACCTTCACGGAGCCGGAATAGCCTGGCCCGAGCAGCACATAGGGTTCGGCGTCGAGCGCCTTCTGAACCTGCGCGCGGGCAACGCCGGGATTGGATTGCGAATCGGCGTGGGTGACTTCAAGCTTGCGGCCGAGCACGCCGCCCTTGGCATTGATCTCCTCGATCGCGAGGTCGATGCCGTTCTTCCAGTTGGTGCCGACGGTGGCACCGCCACCCGAAAGCTCAGCGACGTCGGCGAGCTTGATCGCCTGTGCGAAAGCGCTCGTGGTCGTGATTGCGGTGAGCAGCGCGCCCACCAATAGCGTCGATTTCATCGTCCTCTCCTCCCGTTACAGTTTTGCAAGCGGCCTTGTGTCCGGCCGCTTCGCCTCAAGCTGCCTGATAGGCGGCGCTGCGCGCAGCCATCACGGCGTCAAAAGCCTCTCCCATGACTTCGGTCGATGGGGCAAGGCCCGTGAACAGTTCGAACGCGTCGGCGGCCTGGTAGATCGCAAGCTCGCGTCCGGTCATGATCCGCGTACCTTTTTCCCGCGCTGCGGCAAGGAGCGGCGTGATCAGCGGGGAATAGACGGCGTCGGCAACCCACAGATCGGCGCGCAGAAGTGCCGGCGCGACCGGGGTGTCGCGGTTCGGGAGCATGCCGACCGGCGTGCCGTTGACGAGGCCGGTTGCGCCGTCGAGCGCATCTTCCGCGCTCGTGGCCACTCGCGCGCCACCATGCGGGGCCAGCAGCGCGGCGAGCTTTTCGGCCCGCGCCGGCTCGCTGTCGAAAATGCGGAGGTCAGTCACCTTCAGGCTCGCCAGCGCAAAGGCGATCGCCTTGCCGACGCCGCCGGTCCCGATTACGGCGACCGCATTTCCGGCAGGTGCAAGCAGCGGCTTGACGGCGCGTGCAAAGCCGGTGGTGTCGGTATTGTGGCCGATCAACCGGCCGTTCTTGACGACGATCGTGTTGACTGCGGCCATGGTGGCCGCGGTCGTGGCCAACTCGTCGAGCAGCGGCACCACGGCTTCCTTGTAGGGGAAGGTGACGTTGACGCCGGCAAAGCCGAGCCGCCGGACGCCCTCGAGCATCATGTTGAGCCCGGCGGCATCGGCTCCCGCGACCTCGATGAGCTGGTAATGGCCGCGCAGGCCGAGCGCCTCGGCCGCGCGCTCATGCATGGCGGGGGAGGCGGAATGGGCGATCGGCGCGCCGATCAGGCCGGTCAGGAGTTTTTTGGAGGCAGCAGGTCCGCGGCTAGACATGATCCATTATCGTCTCTTGGTCGTCGCTCGATCGCATTTTCGGGCGCGTTGATATCGGGCCATTAGCGGGGAAATCCGCGCAATTCCAAGAGCGACGATAGTCATTCTCCTGCCTAACACAATTACCCTTTTGTCCGCCAAACCTAACATAATGTTATTTCTTTCGCCCGCGCCCCGACGCGGTTTTGCCGCTGCCGCGGGACGGCTCGACCGCGCGCATCTCCGCGCGCAGCGACTCGATGAAATATTCGACATGCAGCGACAGCGGCGCGCCGCGCTTGACCGCGATGTAAGTGTCGAACCGGGTCGGCTCGGTGATCTTGATGAGCTCGATCCCGGGATAGCCGCCATGGGCCACCGTGAATTGGTCGATGATGGCGATGCCGAGGCCTGCCTTGACCAGTGCGCACACCGTGGTCCCGAAGCGCGCACGGATGGTGATGTTGTAGTCGAGCCGGTGGCGCGCAAAGATCTCGGCCATGATCCGGCCGTAGGGATCGTTCGGATCGATGCCGATCAGCGGATAGCGGGTGATCTCGGCGGCGGAGACCTGCTTGCGGCCGGCAAGCTCGTGGCCCGGTGGCACGATGCAATAGAGCTCGCCCGAGGCGAGCGGCATGAAGTCGAGTCCGGAATGCTCGAGCCGGTAGCTCATCGCCACGCATTCGCCGCGGCCGAGCATGAGGTAGTCGATGGCTTCTTCCAGCTTGAGGATGTTGATGTCGATGCCCAAATCAGGATAGCGGCGGCGGACGCGCTCGATCGCGCGCGGCACCATCACCTGCGAGATGCTCGGCACCGAGCCGATGCGCAGCTCCGACAATCCGCCGCGACCGATCTTGGAGATGATCTCGGATAGATCGTCGACTTTCTTGTAGACGCCGTTGATCTGCTCGAAAATGTTCTCGGCTTCCGGCGTCGGGAAGTAGCGGCCGTTCTGTCGCTGGAAGAAGCGGATGCCGAGCGAGCGCTCGGTGTATTTGACAAGCCGGCTGATCCCAGGCGCCGACACGTTCAGCAGCTTGGCCGCGCCGCCGATGGTGCCCGTCACCATCACGGCACGGATCACTTCAACCTGGCGCAGCGTCATCATGGTCTTGGCATCCGAGAGAGATCGTCGCGGCGATCTTCTCACGAGAGCCGCCATGTCAGCTAGCGGCAAGTATGCTCTTTCAAGCGCGGGCTTTGATGGGAATGGAGAAGGGCGAGCACGTTCACGATCAGGGTGTTTCGACGCAGATCAGGTTCTCACACCGAAGGACGTCGTCGCGCGAATGGCTGCGTCGGCGCTGTCTGTCACAACCTTCGTCCTAGCGCGTCGGTCCCTCTGGCGATGCGCTGCCGGCGCGTTCGTCTCGCTCGCTCTGCAACACCTCCCGCGCGAACTCGATGATTTTCTGCTTGTTCGCCGTATCCCGGACCGCGAAAAACACGCGGTTCAATTCCAGGCCGAGCACGCTGTTGAGCGCGATGTTCTCGTCTTCCATCGTGGCTTTCCCGCTCTAGACGCCCTAGGTGTAACTGGACGTCACTTCCTCCACAAGTAGATTAAATCTTCGGTGCCGATGCCACACCGGGGAATTACGGACGCGGGTGAATTGAGGCTGTCCCCCAAGACGTGTTATACGGAAGAGCGAGGGTCAGGGAACGCACCGATGTCCGCCGTGGATTATGGCCGGGAGGCGCTGGACTTCATTGAAGGTCTGGGAGCCTATGACAAGGTCCCGGATGCGATGAATGCGCTCGAATCGGCGTTTGGTCGTTTCGGCTTCGAGACCATCATCGTCACCGGCTTGCCGAATCCCGATCAGCGGTTCGCGCAGATGGTGCTCGCCAAGCGCTGGCCGGCAGGATGGTTCAGCCTTTACACGCAGAACAATTACGACCGGGTCGATCCGGTGGTGCGGCTGTGCCGGCAATCGGTCAATCCGTTCGAGTGGTCGGAAGCGCCCTACAATGCCGAGCTCGAGCCTGATGCCGCTGAGGTGATGAACCGCGCCACCGACTTCCGGATGTCGCGCGGCTTCATCGTCCCCATCCACGGGCTCACCGGCTACGAGGCCGCGGTGTCGCTCGGCGGCGTCCATCTCGATCTCAATTCCCGCAGCAAGCCGGCTCTGCATCTGATGGCGATGTACGGTTTCGACCACATCCGCCGCCTGCTCGATCCGGCGCCGTCTCAATCGACGCGCCTGACCCCGCGCGAGCGCGAAGTGATTGCGTGGGCGTCACAGGGCAAGTCGGCCTGGGAGATCGGCGAAATACTGCACATCACGCAGCGTACCGCTGAAGAGCATCTTGCAACTGCTGCGCGCAAGCTCGGTGCCGTCAACCGTACGCATGCAGTCGCGCTCGCGATTCGTCACAAGATCATCAATCCCTAAGCGACGTACTGGGAAATTTCCCAATATCGACTCCGCGCCTTTTCGCAGAGGCTGCCTCCATTGAGTCTGAATGGGGGTTTTTATGATTCACGCAATTTCCGCGGTCAATCGCCACCTATACGAAGACGTGCTCGAGCAGCATTTCAGGTTGCGCCACGACATATTCGTCGAGGAACGGCACTGGGAGACTCTCCGCAAGCCGGATGGTCGTGAGATCGATTCCTATGACAATGAGGACACTGTCTATCTGCTTGCGCTGGAGGGGCGCCGCGTCATCGGTGGCCACCGGCTTTATCCGACCACAAAGCCCTCGATGATGAGCGAGGTGTTCCCGCACCTGGCGGCCGTGCGCGGTTGGCCTGCGGATCCGCTGGTCTGGGAGTGGTCGCGCTATTTCGTCGTTCGCGATCGGCGCGACGGTTCGCTTAACCTGCGACTGATGGCGGCGGTGCAGGAATTCTGTCTCGACCAGGGAATCGCGCGTGTCAGCGCGATCATGGAGACCTGGTGGCTGCCGCGCTTCCACGAGGCCGGCTTCATCGTGACGCCGCTTGGCCTGCCCGCACTGGTGGAGAATGCCTGGACCATGGCCGCGACCATCGACATTCGCCAGGAGACGGTCGATGCCCTGCATGATCGCATCGGCATGGCCTCGGTCGTCCATCAGGACGGACCGCGTCTCGACTGCATCGCCCGTGCCAACCTCTGCGGCCACACCGCCGCGCAACGAAAGAGCGCCTGAGATGTCGAACATGATGCGAGATAGCCAAATCATGGCGCAAACCAAGGACGAGAATCTAGGCTACATGTCCGACATGGCGCTCGAGCTCGCGCAGATGGCGGAAGACTCCGGGCTGGCAACGCTGGCTTATCTGTTCCGGATGGCCGCGCTGGAGGCCTCGACGGCCAATAGCGAGCTCAACGTGCCGGATGATCTGCCCCGCCAGGTCACGTCGCACTAGAGCATGATCCGGAAAGTGTGAAGCGGTTTTCCGGAAAGATCATGCTCAAACAAAGAGCTAAAGCGCAATGACGATTCAACCCAATCTCATCGCGCTTTAGACCTCACCATTATTCCGACCTCACTCAGACCCTCTCCCTGGAAACAGGGGGAGGGTTGTCGTTTGGGTGCGGCAGGCTGCCCCATCCTGTGCGGCAGCCTTCTTGCAAGGCCGATGTTGATCGCATGCATCGGCTTGCAACAAAGTGCATGTCTGGCGTTGAATCACTCTTGCCTCGGAACGATACTGCCATTACCCATTTTTCGGCCTTGGAGAGGCGGGGGGAGCTCTTTCACTGATGGCGACTGTGTTCGGACATCGGCGCGCGTCCGCGTGCGCCTGAAAGAGCTTTGATGCTGCTCGTCGTCGAACAGTTCTTGAACGGATTGCAGTTCGGCCTGCTGCTGTTCCTGCTTGCCGCCGGCCTGACGCTGGTGTTCGGGATCATGGATCTCGTCAATCTCGCGCACGGCTCGCTCTACATGATGGGCGCCTATTTCGCCGCGACCTTCGCGGCGTGGAGCGGCAGCTTCCTGCTCGGTGCGCTGCTGGCGCTGGGTGCGACGCTGATCCTCGGCATCGTGCTGGAAATGAGCGCGCTGCGGCATCTCTACGGGCGCGATCATCTCGACCACGTGCTCGCGACCTTCGGCCTGATCCTGTTTTTCAATGAAGCCGTGCGATTGATATGGGGGCCGGCGGGCCTTGCGCTGCCGCTGCCGGCCTGGCTCACCGTGCCGGTGCCGATCCTGCCCGGCATTCACTATCCCGCTTACCGCCTCGCCATCATCGCCGTGGCGTTGCTGGTGGCGCTGCTGCTCTATCTTGGCGTGATGCGCACCCGCATCGGCATGCTGATCCGCGCCGGCGCTTCCAACCGCGAGATGATCGGCGCGCTTGGTATCAACATCAAGCTGCTCTACACGCTGGTGTTCGGCCTCGGCGCTGCGCTCGCCGGCCTTGCGGGCCTGATGCAGGCGCCGATCCTCACCGTGCAGATCGGCATGGGTGAGAACATCCTGATCCTCGCCTTCGTCATCATCGTGATCGGCGGCATCGGCTCGATCCGCGGTGCGTTCCTGGCCGCGATCTTCGTCGGCATGATCGATACGCTCGGCCGTGCCTTCCTGCCCAATCTGCTGCGGCAGGTGCTGAGCGGCGCCGCTGCCTCGACCGCCGCGCCCGCACTGTCGTCCATGCTGATCTACCTCTTGATGGCGATCGTGCTGGTGGTGCGGCCGGAGGGGCTGTTTCCGGCCAACCGCCGATGAAGAGCTTGCGCCGATGAAGACGTTCACGGTGAGCAAGGTCGTCACGGCCCTGATGCTGGCGGGCCTCGTGCTGCTGCCGCTCTATTCGTATCTTTCGGGTAACGTCTTCATCCTGACGCTGTTCACCCGCATCGTCATCCTGGCGCTGGCCGCGGCGAGCCTGAACCTCATCATGGGCTTCGGTGGGATGATGAGCTTTGGCCACGCTGCCTATCTCGGCATCGGCGGCTACGCCGTCGGCATGCTCGCGCAGGAAGGCGTGGGAAGCGGCTTCATCCAGTTTCCGGTTGCGCTGGCGGCGTCAGCGACCTACGCGCTCGTGATCGGCGCACTCAGCTTGCGCACGCGCGGCGTCTATTTCATCATGATCACGCTCGCCTTCGCGCAGATGGCCTATTACGTCGCCTCAGGGTTGGCGCGTTACGGCGGCGATGATGGCCTCACCGTCTACAAGCGCAGCGATTTCTCCGGCCTGATCAACCTGTCGAACCGCACGCAGTTCTATTATCTCTGCCTCGCCTGCCTGTTCGCGGTGATTTTCCTGATCTGGCGCATCGTCAACTCGCGCTTTGGCCTCGTGGTGCAGGGCCTGCGCTCCAACGAACAGCGCATGCAGGCGATCGGCTTCCCCGCAAAGCGTTATCAGCTGGTCTGCTTCGTGATCTCAGGCACGATGTGCGGTCTTGCCGGCGCGCTGCTCGCCAACAACACCGATTTCGTCAGCCCGGCCGTGATGTACTGGACCCGCTCCGGCGACCTCATGGTGATGGTGATCCTCGGCGGCATGGGAACGCTGTTCGGCCCTGTGATAGGCGCTGTGGTCTATCTGCTGCTGGAAGAATTCCTGTCGCAGATCACCGAATATTGGGCGCTGATCATGGGCCCGCTGCTGCTGTTGATCGTGCTGTTTGGCCGCGGCGGCATCATGGGCCTGCTCGGGAGGCTCAATCGTGGCTGAACCGCTGCTCCGCGTCGAAAAGCTGATGCGCCGCTTTGGCGGCATCATCGCAACGGACAATGTCTCGCTCGACGTCGCGAGCGGCGAGTTGCACGCCATCATCGGCCCGAACGGCGCCGGCAAGACCACGCTGATCAGCCAGCTCACGGGACATCTCGAGCCGCATTCCGGCAGCGTCTCGCTTGATGGCCGCGACATCACTTACTTGCCGGCCTACCGCCGCTGCGCGCTCGGCCTCGCACGCTCGTTTCAGATCACCTCGCTGCTGCTCGACTTCACCGCCGCCGACAACGTCGCACTCGCGGCGCAGGCGCATGCCGGCACCTCGTTCCGCTTCTTCGCCAATGCGCGCAAGGAGCGATCCTTGCGCGATGCCGCGCATGCGGCGCTTGATCGCGTTGGCCTCGCCCATCGCGCCGATGTCCTGGTGTCGAAGCTCAGCCATGGCGAGCGGCGCCAGATCGAGCTCGCGGTCGCGCTCGCCAGCAAGCCGAAATTGCTGCTGCTCGACGAGCCCATGGCCGGGCTCGGCGTCACCGAATCCCAGGGCATGGTGAAGCTGCTCCAGGAGCTGCGCAAGGAAGTCTCGATCGTGCTGGTCGAGCACGACATGCCGGCGGTGTTCGCGCTCGCCGACCGCATCTCGGTGCTGGTCTATGGCCGCGTCATCGCTTCCGGCGACCCCGACGCGATCCGCGCCAACGAGGACGTCAAGCGTGCCTATCTCGGCGACCAGCATGTGGTAACGCGCCATGGCTGAAGAGACGATGGTTGACACGCTGCTCGACGTTGAAGGCATCGAGACCTGCTACGGCCTCAGCCAGGTGCTGTTCGGCCTGTCGCTGTCGATCAAATCAGGCGAGATGGTCTCGCTGATGGGCCGCAACGGCATGGGCAAGACCACGACGATTCGCTCGATCATGGGACTGACCCCGGCGCGATCAGGCGCGATCCGCTTTGCCGGCGCGGAAGTCAGGCAGCTTCCGTCATACCGAATCGCGAAACTCGGTATCGGCCTCGTCCCTGAGGGACGCCAGATCTTCCCGAACCTCACCGTGCGCGAGAATCTGATCGCAGCCGCCGCTGATCGCTTTGGCAGCGCAAATCCCTGGACGCTCGCCGCGATCTACGTGCTGTTCCCTCGCCTTGCCGAGCGCGCCGGCAACATGGGCAACCAGCTCTCCGGCGGCGAGCAGCAGATGCTCGCGATCGGTCGCGCGCTGATGACCAACCCGAAGCTTTTGATCCTGGATGAGGCGACCGAGGGCCTTGCGCCGCTGATCCGCGAAGAGATCTGGCATTGCCTGTCGCTGCTGAAGAGCCGGGGGCAGTCGATCCTGGTCGTCGACAAGAACGTCGACCATCTCGCCCGCATCTGCGACCGCCACTTCATCATCGAGCGCGGCAAGACCGTGTGGAGCGGGACGTCGAACGAACTGATGGCCGAGCCGGATCTTCAGCACAAGTATCTGGGAATTTGAGGTGAGGGGCGGGACGCTGGACCCCTACCAATAAATCCCGTGCCGGTGCAGTTCGCGGATCACACGCGCCTCGGCGGACGGCTCGCGGTGCTTCGGCTTAGCGGTTTCGGCAACCGGCTGTGTAGCCGTGGCGGCTGGCGCGGTCGCGGTTTGCGGTGATGTGACCGGTTGCGGCGAAGCCGGTGCGGTTGTCGCCGTCTTGACATTCGCAGGCGGTGTTGCAGTCGGAGCTTGCGTAGCCTGGGGCGGAGCCGTCGTCGCCGGCTGCTCGGTCACCTGGCTCGCCGCAAGGCTGAGGCCTCTTGAGCCACCCGCATAGGCTTGGGTCGCCAGCAACGACATCGTCGCGATCAAGATCAGCTTGCGCATGGAAATCCCCTTCGTTTGGTCAACCCGTCTGACCTGACTTGGGCCGCCTGACTTGGACCGCCCGACTTGCGGGCCCCCTAGCGGGCGAGGCGGTGCGTGCCGATCTCGATCAGGGTGGTCCGGCAGGACAGGCGATAGATCAGACTGAACAATTGACCCAACATGACCGAACTCCATTGTTGATCATGGCTGGCAACTCTAGACCGCATGTCTTTCAGGCGGTTTTCGCGGCGCAAGGAAAATGGCTTCGTCGCGCGAGGCAGGGATGTCGTCGGAACAGACCGCACGAAGCCGCCTCACAGGGGTGTGAGGCGAGATGCCTCTTTCATCGTCATTCCAGGCGGGCGAGGGTCCCCGATGCACAATTGCGCATCGGGGTTTCGGTACTTGCGCACCATCCCGGAGCGACGCCGTGTCCTCAAAGATCCTCGAAGTGTTGCCGACGCCCCTAAGCCAACAGCTCCAGGAACTCGCCATGGTTCATGGGTCGCGAAAACATTCCGAAATTGTGGTCCAGAGCCATGTCCTGCTCTTCCTGGCTCAGTGCGGCCGTACAATCCTTCAGTGTGATCACGTCAAAGCCGCGTTCGTAAGCGCTGCGCATGGTCGATTCCACGCAGCAATTGGTTAGGAAGCCGCCCAACACGACGGTCTGGATTCCCTTGCTGCGCAGGATGAAATCGAGATTGGTGCTTGGAAATGCATCCAGCCCGCGTTTTCCCTCGATCACGATGTCTCCGGATTGCGGCGTCAGCACGTCGACGATTGCAGCGCCCCATGATCCCTTGCGAAAGGCCTTGTTGTCGACGACGCCCTTGAGGATTCCGTACGGCTTGCCGGTGAGCTCGCCATAGCCTTCGGCAAAGGAAATCGGCGCATGCATCACGGTTGCGCCGGCGTCGCGCGCCCGCTTCACGACGTCGACTGTATTGGCGAGCATGTTGTTTGATTGCATGACGCCCTTGACGCCGTCGTGAAAAACGCCTTTCGGTGTGGTGAAATCGTTCTGGTATTCGATCAATACGAGAGCTGTGGTCTTTGGATTCATCAGCTTTGCTCCGGTTGTTTCCTGCCTCGAAGATTTTTCGGCCGAAAGTGCGGTCTCGCTGTCGAGCAGAGCGAGCCCGATCCCTGCGATACCGGCCGCTTTCAGGAACTTGCGTCGATCATTGTCGATGTGCTCGGTGATTTCTCCGTGGTCGTTCATGTCCTCCCTCCGCTTGCGCCCGAATATGAGCGTCGTTGTTGTTTGCTTCAGCGCGGGCAGGCTATGCCGGATCGTCGCGCAGCGGGTAACAAGCCGCTACTACCGCGCGATCGGGCGAAGTCGTGTGACTGAAGACGGAAAGGCGCGTATTAGCCGGTTACTACGTGCGCGACGGGAAAGGTGTGGCGGCGCTTGCATCACCGGCGTAAACTTCAACTGTTCGCGGTCAATGCAAGCTACGCCGTCGCGCGGAGGCGCTTATGTGCAAGATCTTCGTTCGTGCCGACCCGGTCCTCTACGAGACCAGCACCCGATCGCTGCGGCTGCACGGTGTGGTGACGAGCATCCGGCTGGAGAATCTGTTCTGGCGTGTGCTGGATGAAATCGGCCGGCGCGACGGCATGAGCGTCAACCAGCTCATTACCAGGCTTTATGATGAGATCATCGAAGCGCGCGGCGAGGTGCGAAATCTCACGTCGTTCCTGCGCGTGTGCTGCCTGCGCTACCTGTCGCTGCAGGTTATCGGCGGCATTCCGGGTGACGTCTCGGTGCCGATCTGGTCGCTTGACGCCAATGCCGTACTGGCTCAGGAGCGCAGTGCGTTCGAGCAGCCGGCTTCATCTGTCCAGCCAGCATGAAGCTTCGGCACCGCGCGCCATTTCGCGGCGGCGGTCGTCCTCAAAACATCTCGAAATATTCGCGATGTTCCCAATCGGTCACCTCCGCGAGGAAGCGGTCGATCTCGGCGTCCTTGATGTGGGTGTAGTAGCCGATGAACTCCGCGCCGAATTTTTCGCGGAAGAACGGATCCTCCTTCACGGCGGCGACCGCGTCGCGCAGGCTCTTCGGCAGGAATGGCGCCTCGGTTTCGTAGGGCGTGTCGGCGGAAGGACCGGGATCGAGTTTGCGATCGACGCCGTCGAGGCCCGCGAGAACTTGTGCGGCCATGTAGAGATAGGGATTGGCGGCCGGCTCGCCGACGCGGTTTTCCAGCCGCGTGGCCGCATCGCCAGCGCCGCCGAGCACGCGGATCATCACGCCTCTGTTGTCGCGGCCCCAGATCGCGCGGTCCGGCGCCAGCGAATAGGAGCGGTAGCGCTTGTATCCGTTGATGGTCGGCGTGGTGAACACGGTGGCCGCGCGGGCGTGATCGAGCAGACCTGCGAGATAGAAGCGGCCGAATTCGCTGAGCGGCTGACCGGTGTCCTTGGCCGCCTCCTTGGCCATGAACAGGTTCTCGCCAGTTGCGCGCGAGACGATCGACTGATGCAGATGCCAGCCGCTCGCGAACAGGTTCGGCAGTTTCGGCCGGCACATGAAGGTGGCGTGATAGCCGTGGCGGCGCGCGATCTGCTTCACGGCGCTGCGAAACAGCACCATGTTGTCGGCGGGCTCCAGGCCCCTCTTTGGCGCGAAGGTGAATTCGCACTGGCTCGGCCCGAACTCGACCTCGACGGAGCGCAGGGGCAAGCCGAGGGCGACGATGTCACGCCGCAAAATCTCCAGCACCGGCTCCATCTGATCGAAGCGCTGCTCGGTGAGATATTGATAGCCGTGAGAGAGCAGGCTGACGGATGGCGGCGTGCCGGGCTGTCCCGAATCGTCCGGACGCATGTGCGGATCGTCGAGCTTGAAGATATGGAGTTCGACCTCGAGCCCCGCGACGAAATCGTGGCCGCGGCGGCCGAGCTCGTCGAGTGCCTTGCGATAGAGCCCGCGCGTCGCGAACGGCACCGGGCGGCCGTCGTTGAAGTAGAGGTCGCAGAGCACCCAGCCGGTGGCGGGCGCCCAAGGCAGCACGCGAAACGTGGCGGGATCGGCAACCATCAGCACGTCGGCCGCGCCCTCCATCTCCTTCATGCCGAAGCCGCCGCCTGCGGTGAACACCGGAAACACCGTGCGGTGCGAGGTGTCCTTGGCGAGCATGGTGGTGGTGATGGAGCAGCCGCTCTCCAGCGAGGCGATGGCTTCCGAGGCAATGATCGTCTTGCCGCGCAGGATGCCATGCTGGTCGGGGAAGGCGAGGCGGATGACCTCGAGGTTCTTCTCCTCGACGATGCGGCGCATCCGCGCTGCCGCGTCCTTCTGCTCATCCGACCACAGCGCATGACGCGCGACGAAAGTCACGTTGATTGCTCCTTGCTACCTGTCATTCCGGGGCTCGCGGAGCGAGAACCCGGAATCTCGAGGTTCCGGGTTCGATGCTATTGCATCGCCCCGGAACGACGGTGCCTCTAGTCACTCCGCCGCCGTCAGCCGATGCACGTTGTCGGCAATGTCCTTCGGCACCGGCGCCGTCCACGGCGCGCCGCGACGTCGCTTGACGTCGACTTCCATCCAATAGGTCTCCCAGCCGCGCGTCGGCCCTATGCCGTCCATCGTCGCCGGCCCCTGGATCGAGCGCGCATTGGCCTCGTCCAGGAACAGCATCGGCTTCTCGCCGCCAGAGACCTTCTCGATCTCCTGCCGCAGCAGGCGGCGATATTGCACGATCGCCTTGTCGCTCGAGCCGAGATGCTCCTTGGTGCGATCCTGGATCGCGCCCATCGATTCCACCGCCCACTGGTCATGGACGTTGATGTCGTTGCCCATGCCGGTATAGGTCGCGGTCTGCTGCTCGTGCGGATCGAAGCCGTAATCGTTGCCGCGGTTCTTGCGCGAGACGTAGTCCGGCAGTTCGTAGAGCTCGAGCCGCTGGTCGCGCATCTTTGTCTTGTCGACCGGGTTCGAATAGCTGGTGAAGATCGCGTACCAGTAGCAGTTCTCATCGTCGACAGGCACATGCCACTGGGTGATCGTCATCTCCGTGCTCATGGGAATGACGAAGGCGTGCGGGAACAGCTGATTGGTGACGCGGACATGCGTCCGCTCCTCGTCGATCTCGCGCAGCGCGATCAGCCGCAGGCCGTATTCGGTATGCTCGACATTGATGATCGGGCGATCGTACTCGCGCAGGATCTTCGTCATTGGCAGGTCGCTGCCGGCGGACGCGCCGCGGAACTGTTTGCCGTAGGCGGTGGAAGTGTCCTCGTCCTCGAAGAAGCGGTGCAGATAGGAAGCGTGCGCGGGATCGATGCCGACTTCCAGCGCCTGCAGCCAGTTGCAGGCCATGTGACCCTTGAAGGCAAAGGTGTGCGTGGCGGGCGCGACGAAGCAGTCGATCTCCGGGAAAGCCGGCGGCTCACCTTCGCCCAGATAAGCCCAGAGGATGCCGCTCTTCTCCACCACGGGATACGAGCGCTGGCGGATGTTCTGGCAGAGCTTTGAATCCTTCGGCTCGGCAGGCGTCTCGATGCACTGGCCAGATGCGTCGAACAGCCAGCCGTGGAAGGCGCAGCGCAGTCCGCCATGCTCGAGACGCCCGAAGGCAAGGTCGGCGCCGCGATGGGCGCAGTGGCGATCGATCAGGCCGTAACGTCCGGTCTCGTCGCGAAACAGCACCAGGTTTTCGCCGAGCAAGCGCACGGGGCGGATCGGCCGCGCACCTTCAAGCTCATCGACCAGCGCCGCCGGTTGCCAGTAGCTCCGCATCAGCTTGCCGCACGGGTCTTTCGGCCCGGTGCGGGTGATGAGGTCGTTCTGCTCCTGGCTCATCATGGCGGGTCGCGTCCTTTTCGCGAGGCATTTTTGTTCGTCTATTGAACGAATGGGCGAATTATGACATGACTTGAAATAGCGGCAAGCACTATTTTGCAGGACGATCCCGACGCCATGCCCAAGCTGAAGCGGAGCGACACTGACGAGCGCGCGACGGACTTCGTCGAAGCGCTCGATCGCGGCCTGCGCCTCCTGCAATGCTTCGGCACCAACGCAGGTCCAATGACGCTGAGCGATCTTGCCCGCGCCGCCGAACTGCCGCGCGCGACTGCGCGGCGCATGCTGTTCACGCTCCAGCGCGGCGGCTTTGTCAGCGGCGACGGAAAACTGTTCTCGCTGACGCCGCATGTGCTGACGCTGGCGGCGTCTTATCTGCGCTCCAACCAGCTCGTCGCCGTGTTGCAGCCGGTGCTCGATCGCGTCGCGACCGCGGCCAACGAAATTTCCTCGCTCGCGGTGCTCGACGGCGACGACGTCGTGTTCATCGCCCGCAGCAGTCCGGCGCGGATGTTTTCGGGCGGGCTGGAGATCGGGTACCGGCTGCCGGCATTTTGCACGTCGGTCGGCCGCGCCATGCTCGGTCAACTCAATGAAGCCGATTTACTCGCGCGCTTGAAAAAGACGACGCGCGAGGCGCTGACGCCGCAGACAGTGACCGATGCCAAGACGTTGCTCGCGCGCATCACCGAGGATCGAGCGCAGGGCTATTCGCTGGTCGACCGCGAAGCCGAGCCGCATTTCCGCTCGATCTCGGTGCCGGTGCGCCGCTACGACGGCGTCATCGTCGCCGCCATCAACATGGGCGCGCATGTCGACCGTGTTCCGGCGCAGGAGCTGATCGACCGCTTCCTGCCGCTGTTGCGCGAGGGGGCGGCGTCGGTGCGTTCGCAACTGCTGTGAGCAGTGCTAGCGGTTGCGCATCCAGTCGGCGAGGCCGGATATCGCCTTGTCGAGGTCCTGCCGCGCGGCGGCGTCGGTGACAGTCTCCTCCATCGCCCCGCGCATGCAGAGCAACCACGCGTCGCGCTCGGCATCGCCGATGGCAAAGCCGATGTGCCGCTGCCGCAGCCGCGGATGGCCTTTCTCGGGGGAATAGAGCTTTGGGCCGCCGGTCCATTCGGTGAGATAGCGCTTCAGCACGTCCCGGATCAGGCCGAGCTCGTCGGCGTGCATCGCGCGGATGGTCTTCGCCTCCGGCAGCGTGTCCATGCGGTCGTAGAAGCGGTCGACGAGGGCGTCGATCGTGGCACGGCCGCCGATCCGCTCGAACATGGAGGTGGTAACGTCGGTGGAGGTCATTTCTACAGCGCCACGCTCCGCAGCCCAAAGCTGCGCGCCTCGTTTTGCAGCACCGGGCGCACCGCATCGATCAGCCTTGCCGCCGCGGCGTCGACCGACAATCCTGCCGTATCCACCACCGCCGTCGCGCGCGCATAGAGCGGTTCGCGGCTGAGCAAAATATTGCGTAGCTCAGCCATCGCGGAGCGATCGTCGGCCATCGGCCGCAGATCGCCCTGGCGTCGCACGCGCGCCATGTGCTCTTCCGGCTCGGCCTTCAGCCAGATCGTGTAGAACGACGACAGGATCTGGTCGAAGGTCAGCGGCTCCGAGACGATGCCGCCGCCGGTCGCCAGCACCATCAGCTCGTTGCGCGCGAGCAGCTGCTGAAGTGCGGCCTGCTCCATGCGACGAAAGCCTTCCTGGCCGTAGAGCGCGATGATCTCGGCGACCGAGAGGCCGTTCTGCTGCTCGACCTCCTTGTTGAGCTCGACGAAGCTCCAGCCGATCTTCTTCGCCAGCATCCGCCCGAGCGTCGACTTGCCGGCGCCGCGCAGGCCAATCAGCGCGATGCCGCAGAACGGCGCGCGCCGCGGCGCGGAGGCGCTGCCGCCTGCGAGCAGATCCTTGGCTTGCGCGATTTGCGCGGGCGTTGCCTTGCGCAGGAGATCGCGAAACATCTGCCAGTCCGGCGTCGGATCGGCTGAGGGCAGCAAATCTTCGAGATGCGCGCCCATCGCGTCGGAGACGCGTCGGAGCAGCACGATCGAGACATTGCCCTTGCCGCTCTCGAGCTGCGCGATGTATCGCTCCGAAATTCCTGATACCTTGGCGAGCACTTTGCGCGACATGCCGCGTAGCGCGCGCATGGTGCGCACGCGCTGGCCGAGCTGTTCGAGAAAGCGGGATTCGGCGTCGGGACTGTCGGTCATGAGCCTTCTTTACAGGTGTCCTGCGGCGCGTTTTAATGAAACATAGTGCCTGCTGGCATTGACAGCAAGCTGCTGCAGTGTCTTTCTATGAATTATAATTCTAAATTCTGGGGAGACGACCGTGAGCGAGGGATCCTACAACGCGGTGGCCTGGCTGCTCGACCGAAACGTCGAGGCGGGCCGAGGCAGCAAGCTTGCCTTCGACGATACCGTCTCACGTCTCACCTATGGCGAGCTCCAGCGCGAGACGCGTCGCGCCGCGAACATGCTTCGCCGGCTCGGCGTCCGCCGCGAGGAGCGCGTGGCGATGATCATGCTGGATACGGTCGACTTTCCGATCGTGTTCCTGGGCGCGATCCGCGCCGGCGTGGTGCCGGTGCCGCTCAACACGCTGCTGACCGCGGACCAATACGCCTACATCCTTGCCGACTGCCGCGCCCGCGTGCTGTTCGTCTCCGAGGCGCTTTATCCCGTCATCAAGGATGTCGTCGGCCGCATGCCCGATCTCGAGCATGTCGTGGTCTCCGGCGCCAAGCAGAATGGCCACAAGCAGCTTGCCGAGGAGATCGCTGATGAGAGCGACCAGTTCACGACGGCTGCAACGCATCCGGACGAGCCGGCGTTCTGGCTCTATTCGTCGGGATCGACCGGCATGCCCAAGGGTGTGCGTCACATCCATTCGAATTTGCAGGCGACCGCCGACACCTATGCGAGCCAGGTGCTCGGCATCCGCGAGAGCGACGTCTGTCTCTCCGCGGCAAAACTGTTCTTTGCCTATGGCCTCGGCAATGCGCTGACTTTCCCGATGTCGGTCGGCGCCACCGTGGTGCTCAACAGCGAGCGCCCGACGCCGGCGCGGATGTTCGATCTGATGAACCGTTACAACCCGTCGATCTTCTACGGCGTGCCGACCTTGTTCGCGGCGATGCTCAACGACGAGACGATGAAAGCCGAGCGCTGCGGCAAGTCCTTGCGCATCTGCACCTCGGCCGGCGAGGCGCTCCCCGAATCCGTCGGCAAAAGCTGGAGATCGCGCTTCGGCGTCGACATTCTCGACGGCGTCGGATCGACCGAGCTGCTGCACATCTTCCTGTCGAATGCGCCCGGCGACATCAAGTACGGCTCGTCAGGCAAGCCGGTGCCGGGTTACGCGGTGAGGCTCGTCAACGAGGCCGGCCAGGACGTGGCCGATGGCGAAGTCGGTGAGCTCCTGGTCGATGCGCCCTCGGCAGGTGAAGGCTACTGGAACCAGCGCCACAAGAGCCGCCGCACCTTTGAAGGCCCCTGGACCCGCACCGGCGACAAATATGTCCGCGACGCCGAGGGCCGCTACACCTTCTGCGGCCGCGCCGACGACATGTTCAAGGTCTCCGGTATCTGGGTCTCGCCCTTCGAGGTCGAGAGCGCGCTGATCACGCACCCCGCAGTGCTGGAGGCCGCTGTTGTGCCTGAAGCCGATCCGGAAGGGCTGTTGAAACCAAAGGCCTTCGTCGTGCTGCGCCAGGGCGCGACGACGAGCGATCTGCAGGAAATGCTGAAGGAGCACGTCAAGCAGAAGATCGGCCCGTGGAAATATCCGCGCTGGATCGACGTGGTGGACTCGCTGCCGAAGACCGCGACGGGGAAGATCCAGCGGTTCAAGCTGCGGGAAGGGGCGAATTGAGCGCAGCGTGTGACTCGCGTGGCTGCCGCAAACTCCACTGCGCTCCCTCCCCCCTTGCGGGGGAGGGCGGGGGAGAGGGGTAGCTCAGCAATTGGTGTTTGTCGTCGTGCACGCGATGTTCTTCGTCACACCGGCAGTCCCCGTGTGACACCCCTCTCCCTAGCCCTCCCCCGCAAGGGGGGAGGGAACGACCGAGCGAGTGGCGCATGATTGCGTCCCACGTTGGATACGACGGAAGAAGAGTGACAGCATGACCAATCTCACCCCCACCGGCTTCCTCAGCATCGGCAGCGCCAGCCTCGAATATGAATGGCTCGCACCATCAGCCTCCGACGCACCCACCATCGTCATGCTGCATGAAGGCCTCGGCTCCGTCGGCCTCTGGGGTGACTTCCCTGAAAAGCTCCAGCAGGCCACCGGCGCCGGCATTTTCGCGTACTCACGCGCGGGCTATGGCCAATCGAGTCCCGTGACGCTTCCGCGTCCGCTCGATTACATGCAGCGCGAGGCGCTCGACGTGCTGCCGAAAGTGCTCGACGCGATTCCCTTCAGGCGCGGCCTGCTGCTCGGCCATTCCGACGGCGCCTCGATCGCGACGATTTACGCCGGTTCACACCAGGATCATCGCCTGAACGGCCTCGCGCTGATCGCGCCGCATTTCATCGTCGAGGACCTCTCTGTGAAGTCTATCGCCGCAATCAAGACCACCTATGAGACCACCGATCTCAAGGCAAAGCTGGCGCGCTGGCACAAGGACGTCGACAATGCCTTTTACGGCTGGAATGGCGCCTGGCTCGACCCGAAATTCCGTGACTGGGACATCTCGGAATACCTGGCCTATATCCGCGTTCCCGTATTGGTCGTGCAGGGAAGGGATGACCAATATGGGACATTGCGCCAGGTCGAAATTGCGCAGGAAGAGTGCTACTGTCCGGTAGATTTGAAAATTATTTCAGACGCGGGCCATTCCCCGCATCGTGAAGCGCCAGGGGTGACGCTTGACGCGATTGAGCAATTTGCAAGCGCGGCCCTGCGCGACGATCAGGGTCTTCGGGGACACGCCGCATGATCATGCGGAGGCATATCCATGAATATGCCTTCACATGTGAGCGGTCCGCTGCCGTGGCCGCGATGGACCTATGTGCCGGGCGAGACGGCCGAACTGGATGCCGATTACCAGACACTTGATATGGCCAAGGCGCTGGTGCCCCCGGCCTTCCGCGGCTACGTGCCGGCGCGCCATCCGGCGTTGCGCTATGGGCTGGCGCTGAACGACCGCGGCTATTTCTGGGAATCGCAGGAGGTGCTGGAGGCGCTATGGGCCGCGGCCCCGCAGGGCGGCCGCGAGCGTATCCTGTTGCGAGCTTGCATCCATGTCGCCAACGCAAATTTGCGGCTGCGCATGCAGAAGGCACATTCGGCCGCGCGGCTGTTCGGGGATGCCCTCACTGAGCTGCGCGCGTTGAGCGCGCGCAAGGTCGGACCTGCCGGCGACGGCTTTGTCGAGAGCTTTCCAGTGCCGGCGTTGACGGCCTCGCTCCAGGCCAAGCTCGGCCGTAGCAAGCTCACCAAGGCCGATTGGATCGCGCTTGGCGCTATCGTGCGGTCATGAGCGACCTCATGAAACAAAGTGCATGTATCTGGCACTAGGGGCTAGACGCGCTCCTAAAGATGCACTATTGTGCATCTAACGGTAAAACCAAGACGAGCTCAAGGGTGGCCCATGGCCGGGGAAGATCGACGCCTTGCAGGCGGCGCGACATTCATCGATTTCCAGACCGAACCGTCCCGCTACAAGCACTGGAAGCTTGCGGTCGACGGTAGCGTCGCGACGCTGACTATGGACGTCGACGAGAACGGCGGCCTGTTCGAAGGCTATCTGCTCAAGCTGAATTCCTACGATCTCGGCGTCGACATCGAGCTTGCGGATGCGGTCCAGCGGCTGCGTTTCGAGCACCCCGAGGTGAAGGTCGTGGTGCTGCGCTCGGCCAAGAACCGCGTGTTCTGCGCCGGCGCCAACATCCGCATGCTCGCGGGCTCGACCCACGCCCACAAGGTGAACTTCTGCAAGTTCACCAACGAGACCCGCAACGGCATGGAGGATTCGTCCGAGAATTCCGGCCAGCGCTTCATCACCGTGGTGAACGGCTCGGCTGCCGGCGGCGGCTATGAGCTCGCACTTGCGACCGACCACATCATCCTCGCCGACGACGGCGCCTCTGCCGTGGCGCTGCCTGAAGTGCCGCTGCTGGCGGTGCTGCCGGGCACCGGCGGCCTCACCCGCGTCGTCGACAAGCGCAAGGTGCGCCGCGACCACGCCGACTTCTTCTGCACCATCGAGGAAGGCGTGAAGGGCAAGCGCGCCGTGCAGTGGCGCCTGGTTGACGAGATTGCGCCGAACTCCAAGCTCGAGGCCAGGATCGTCGAGCGCGCGAAGGAGTTCGCCGGCCAATCGAAGCGCGCCGGGGGCGGCAAGGGCATCGCGCTGGCGCCGCTCAAGCGGATGATCGACGAGACCAGCATCCGCTACGGCTTTGTCACCGTCGACATCGACCGCGCCGCGCGGATCGCCACCATCTCGATCAAGGCGCCGGAAGCAGCTCCCCCGGCCGACATCGACGGCATGATGGCGCAGGGCGCCTCGTTCTGGCCGCTGCAGGTCGCGCGCGAGCTCGACGACGCCATCCTGCACCTGCGCATCAACGAGCTCGAGATCGCGATGCTCGTCTTCAAGAGCCATGGCGACCGCGCCCATGTGCTCGCTGGCGATGCCTTCCTCGAAGCCAACAAGGCGCACTGGCTGGTCAACGAGATCAGGCATTACTGGAAGCGCGTGCTCAAGCGCATTGACGTCACCTCGCGCACGCTGGTGACGTTGGTCGAGCCCGGTTCGTGCTTTGCCGGTACGCTCGCCGAGCTCGTCTTCGCTGCCGACCGCTCCTACATGCTGATCGGCACGCGGCAGGGCGACAACCAGCCGCCTCCGTCGATCGAATTGTCTGCAATGAATTTTGGCCCGTACCCGATGAGCCATGGCCTGACGCGGCTGGAGTCGCGCTTCCAAGCCGATCCGGCTGACGTGGAGCGCGCCGAAGCCACACTCGGCACCGCGCTCGACGCCGAGCAGGCCGAAGAACTCGGCCTCGTCACCTTCGCGCTCGACGATATCGATTGGGACGACGAAGTCCGCGTGTTCCTGGAGGAGCGCGCCAGCTTTTCGCCCGACAGCCTCACCGGCATGGAAGCGAGCCTGCGCTTCGTCGGTCCGGAGACGATGGAGTCGAAGATCTTTGCGCGCCTCACCGCCTGGCAGAACTGGATCTTCCAGCGCCCGAACGCGGTCGGCGAGGAAGGCGCGCTGCGCCGCTATGGCAGCGGCCAGAAGCCGAAATTCGATATGACGCGGGTTTAACGATTTTCTTGTCCCGGGCGCGGCGCAGCGCGAAGCGGTGCGACGCAGAACCGGGACCTAGACGGACCAGGCAATTGGTCCCGGCTCAGCAGTGCAGCACTTCGCGCCGCACTGCGTCCGGGACACGAGACGGAGCAAGGAGCACGGCCATGAACATGAACATCATGAACGTCGACTACTCGACCAAGATTCCCAACAACGTGAATCTCGCCGAAGACCGCCAGGTGCTGAAGGCGCTGGAAGGCTGGCATCCCGGCTACATGGATTGGTGGAGCGATATGGGCCCGGAGGGCTTCCAGGAATCGCTGGTCTATTTGCGCACCGCTTACTCCGTCGATCCGCGCGGCTGGGCCAAGTTCGACTATGTCCGCATGCCCGAATATCGCTGGGGCATTCTCCTTGCTCCCCAGGAGGAAAATCGCGTCGTCCCCTTCGGCGAGCACTATGGCGAGCCGGCCTGGCAGGAAGTCCCGGGCGAATATCGTGCCCTGCTGCGCCGCCTGATCGTGATCCAGGGCGACACCGAGCCGGCCTCGGTCGAGCAGCAGCGTCATCTCGGCAAGACCGCGCCCTCGCTCTACGACATGCGCAACCTGTTCCAGGTCAACGTCGAGGAGGGCCGTCATCTCTGGGCGATGGTCTATCTGCTGCAGAAATATTTCGGCCGCGACGGCCGCGAAGAAGCGGACGATTTGCTGCGCCGCCGCTCCGGCGATGCCGATGCGCCGCGCATGCTGGGCGCCTTCAACGAGGCGACGCCGGACTGGCTGTCCTTCTTCATGTTCACCTACTTCACCGATCGTGACGGCAAGATGCAGCTGCACAGCCTCGCGCAGTCGGGCTTCGATCCGCTGTCGCGCACCTGCCGCTTCATGCTCACGGAAGAAGCGCATCACATGTTCGTCGGCGAGACCGGCATCACCCGTGTCGTGCAGCGCACCTGCGATGCCATGCGCGAAGCCCGTATCAGCGATCCGACCGACATCGCCAAGGTCCGCGCGCTCGGCGTGATCGATCTTCCGACCATCCAGAAGAAGCTGAACCTGCACTACACGCTGTCGCTCGACCTGTTCGGCTCGGAAGTCTCGACCAACGCGGCCAATGCCTTCAACACCGGCATCAAGGGCCGCTACCACGAGACCCAGATCGACGACGATCACCAGCTCAAGAACTCGACGTATCCGGTGCTGAAGCTGATCAACGGCGAGATCAAGTTGGTCGACGAGCCGGCGCTGACCGCGCTCAACATGCGCCTGCGCGACGATTACAGCCAGGATTGCGTCAAGGGCATGCTGCGCTGGAATAAGGTGATCTCGACCGCCGGCTACGACTTCCAGCTCAGGCTGCCGAACGTCGCCTTCCACCGCCACATCGGCGAGTTCAAGGATGTGCATGCGACGCCGGATGGTCTCTTGATCGACGACGCCACCTGGGCCAGGCGCAAGGACGATTGGCTGCCCTCGATCGCCGATGGCGACTTCATCACCTCGCTGATGCAGCCCGTCACCGAAACCGGCAAGTACGCCTCCTGGATCTCGCCGCCCAAGGTCGGCATCGACAACAAACCCGGCGATTTCGAGTACGTGAAGATCGAGTCGTAAAGGTTGCTAGCGAGACGCGATGGCCGCGCCAAACTCTCTCCTGTCGTCCCGGCGAAGGCCGGGACCCATAACCACAGGACGTGGCTTGGCGAAGATTGGTTGTTCGGTACACCGACCAACCGCAATCGATAGATTCCGCGGTATGGGTCCCGGCCTTCGCCGGGACGACACCGGAGTGTGGCGCGATACCGCGCCGTGAGCCCGCCTACCCCGCGATCTCCAGCCCCGCATTGGCGTACACCACGCCGCCATCGACCGCGATGGTGTTGCCCACCACGTAATCGCCCGCGCGCGAGGCGAGATAGATCGCAACGCCCGCCATGTCCTCGTCGGTGCCGATGCGGCGCGCCGGAATGCGTTTTGCCACTTCGTCCGAATGGTCGCGCGCGGCGCGGTTCATGTCGGACTTGAACGCGCCCGGCGCGATCGCGGTGACGTTGATGTTGTCCTTGATCAGCTTCGTCGCCATGCGCCGCGTCAGATGGATCACCGCCGCCTTGCTCGCGGCATAGGAATAGGTCTCGCCCGGATTGACGAAAATGCCATCGACCGAGGCGATGTTGATGACCTTGGCGGGCCGCTCATGCGAGGCCGCCGCGCGCAGCGGCTTGGCCAGCGCCTTGGTCAGGAAGAACAGCGATTTGACGTTGAGGTCCATCACCTTGTCCCAGCCGCTCTCGGGGAATTCGTCGAACTCCGCGCCCCAGGCCGCGCCCGCATTGTTGACGAGGATGTCGAGCTTCGGCTCGAGCTTGATGATTTCGGATGCAAGCTTGTTGCAGCCCTCGACGGTCGAGATGTCGATCGGCAGCGCGATGCATTCGCCGTCATATTGCGCCGAGAGTTCTTTTGCCGTGGCTTCGCAGGGACCGGCCTTGCGCGCGGTGATGTAGACCTTCGCAGCGCCGGCGCCAAGGAATCCGGCCGCGATCATCTTGCCGATGCCGCGCGAGCCGCCGGTCACGAGTGCGATACGGCCTTTGAGCGAGAATAGATCGTTGGACATGATGCCTCCCTTGAGTTTGCGACGTTTTGAGCGCCGCCGGGAGGGGAGTCAATCTCAACGTCGTCCTGGCGAAAGCCAGGACCCATTACCCCAGGGAGTGGCCGTTAGAATGAGCTGTGGCCCGCACGCGTCGCAAAACGGGCGGCGGTGATAATGGGTCCTGGCTTTCGCCAGGACGACGGCTGAATCTGCGGCGATGGTGGGGATTGAAACTAAGCCGCAGCAAACCGCCGAAAGCCGTTCCACATCGCGGTTGCTGCTCCTGATGTCAGCACCGGCAGGATGCGCGCATCCTGGTAATTTCCGTTGAGCGAGACACGCGGCAGCGCCGTCATGTGGCCCGCGTTCTCGGCGAACAGCATGCCGGGCCGCGTCGTCACCGCGGTCTTGAAGCCGGCGGATGCAGCCAGCACGAATTCGCGCGTTCCCGCAGCCTCGCGGTCGCCATAGGGGTAGGCGAGATGCAGCACCTCGCGCTCCAGCGCGTTCTCGATCCGGACCCGGCTCACGGCCATCTCCTGCGCGGCGATCTCCTCGCTCTGCCTGGCGAGATTGCAGTGGCCTGTCTCTTATACACATCTGCCTCGCGGTCGCCATAGGGGTAGGCGAGATGCAGCACCTCGCGCTCCAGCGCGTTCTCGATCCGGACCCGGCTCACGGCCATCTCCTGCGCGGCGATCTCCTCGCTCTGCCTGGCGAGATTGCAGTGGCTGATGGTGTGGGCGCCGATCGTCACCAGCGGATGGGCTGCGAGCTGTTTCACCTCGTCCCAGGACAGGCAGAGGCCGCGGCACAGCGCCTCCAAGTCGACACCGTGCGCGGCGCAGAGCGCCTCGATCTCGCGTTTGAGATCGTGCTCGCCCGGCAGCGCGCGCAGCCAGTCATGCAGGCGGTCGAATGCCGCCTGCTTCGCAGGCAGCGTGCTCGCATCGAGCCGAAGCGCGGAGCGGCCGATCTGCACGTCGACCTGCTCGGCCTTGGCGATGACGGCTTCCAGTGCGGTCCACCATAGCCGTCCCGTGCCTTCGGCGAAGTCGCTGGCGACATAAATGGTCGCGGGCGCGTCAAATTCGCGCAGCACCGGCAGGGCATGGTCACGGTTGTCGCGATAGCCGTCGTCGAGGGTGAAGGCGGCGAAGCGGCGGTCGAACCGGCCCTGCACCAGCCGGTCGTGCAGCTCGTCCATGCTGACGATGTCGATCTCGCGCGACCGCAAATGGCACAGCGTGGCGCGCAGGAAATCGGGAGTGACCTCGAGGTGCCGGTTCGGCTGGAACGCGCCCTCACGGGCCGGCCGCACGTGGTGCAGCATGAAAATGGCGCCGACGCCCGACAGCAGCGGGCGCAGCAGATGATGCGCCCCGCTGAAATAGAGTGCTCCCAGCCCGGCGCGAATAACGTTGTTCCGCAGTTGTTTCATGACCGGCTGGCCGACCCCTGGCATTCCACCCCAGACTTTAAGGAACGACCCTTGAAGAAAAAGTTATTCCAATAGTTCACGTCTGGCCCCTGAATGGGCCCTATTTCCGGTTTGACAGCCCGCCAAGGGTTTGTTTTGTCTCCGGTTCCAGAGTTCGGGTCGTCGAATGCAGAAGCTTTTCAGGTGGGCCAGCAAATGGTGGCCAGGGCTGATTCCCCTGGCCGTCATGTGGGGATTTGCGGCCTGGAATAACACCTTGCCTGTCGAGGCCGACCTTTCGGCCCGCAGCTCGGCCGCGCTGAGGGATACCGTCCTGGACAAGACCCGGATCGCCGTCGATGGCCGTGACGTCAGTTTGGGCGCGGATGCCTTCTCCGAGGAAGGGCGTCGCGACGCCGTGACGACGGTCGAGATGGTTCCCGGCGTTCGGCTCGTCGTTGACCAGACCCGCCTTGCGCCTGAAGCCAAGCCGTTCGTCTGGAATGCCGAGCGTGACGTGGTGCGGGTGACGCTGTCGGGCTCGGCGCCGTTGCCGTCAATGAAGGCGCGCCTGACCGAGGCCGCGCGAAAAGAGGTCAACGGGGGTGAGGTCGCCGATCAGATGGGTCTTGCCCGTGGTGCGCCGCCGCGCTTCGAGGCGGCGGCGATGCTGCTGCTCGATCAGATCGGCAAGCTGAAGGACGGCAAGATCACGATCTCGGATACCAAGGTCAATCTGTCAGGGATGGCGCGCGACCTCGGCGGCCGCGAGGCCATTGCCGCCGCGCTGAAGAATTTGCCCGAAGGTTTCTCGATCGCAGCCAACGAGATCAAGGCGCCGCCTTACATCTTCCAGGCTTACAAGGATCCGGTCGCCGCCACCGTGACAATGACCGGCTACGTACCTGACAACAACGTGCACGCTGCGATCGCGACCAGCGCGTCGCGAAAATTCTTCACCGAGAAAGTCGTCGATAATCTCAAGGCCAGCGTCGGTGCGCCCAGCTCCTTCAACACCGCGGTGATCGCGGCGCTCGGCGCGCTGTCGCGGTTGTCGACCGGCACGCTCGTGGTCTCGGATCGCGAGGTCAAGCTGTCCGGCGATGCACTGTACGAAGGCGCGGCCAACGACATCCGCGCCGGCCTCGGCAAGGACTTTCCAAAAAGCTGGCAATACAAGCCTGAAATCACGGTGAAGCCCGCGGCCGGGCCGGTCGACGGCACCGTCTGCCAGCAATTGTTTTCGGAGCTCCTGGCCAGGGGCAAGATCCGGTTCGAGTCCAAGCGCGCTGATATCGATCCCGACTCCGCAGGCGTCCTCGACCATCTGATCGAGACGGCACTGCGCTGCCCCACCACCAATATCGAGGTCGCCGGCCACACCGATGCCGACGGCGAGGACTCGTTCAACCAGGCGCTCTCCGAGAAGCGCGCACAGTCCGTGATCGACTATCTGGTCAAGGCCGGCCTGCCGGCAGACCGCTTCACCGCGGTCGGCTATGGCAGCACGCAGCCCGTCGCCGGCAACGACACCGACGACGGCAAGGCGCAAAACCGCCGCATCGAATTTCTGGTGAGGTGACCATGCCCTATCTCGTCTCGTTCCATATGGGCTGGCTGATCGGCTCGGTTCTGCTGGGCTTCTGCATGGGCTGGATTTCGGTGGTCCAGCGCGGCACCGGCACCTCGAAGGTGGCCGCGCGCTGGCTCGCCGTGCTCGTCGCGGGCCTGGTCGCGGCCTCATTCGCGCATGTGGTGCCGGGTCGCTTCGGCTATTGGCTCGACCTCGGCCTCGTCATGTTCGCCTGCTACCTCGTCGGCTGCACCATCGGTGCGTGGCTGCGCTATTGGGTGGTCTCGCGCAACCAGCCTGCGGCCGCACTGTGATGCTGCCGTGCACCCTGACCCACGCGGTCGGAGGCTGGCCGGGGGGCGTTCGGCAGATCGGAAAACCGTGAACGGCAGCCCCGCCTGCCCCTCTTTCAACGGGTGGGTGCGGTTCATAGATTGATTTCGACTTAAGCCGTGCCGGAGCATTGTCCGTTCGAAATCATCAAAACTTCATGGCCCTTGCGCAGGATTGCCATGGAGATTCGCCTCAAGCTTGCCGTCGAAAGCGCCAAACCGTGCATCATGAGCTCGCAAGCCTGCCTAAAATATTGAAGGCACGTGATTTTGTTCGAATTGGCGAATTCCACTCCGCCCCAAAACGCGCTAGTGGAGGGACGGGGGGCATGCGCGAGACCGGAGCCGACGGCGAGGGTTCGTCGAGTGCCAGTGCGTCGTTCGCCTGTTCGCCGGCCACCCTGGCCGCTGAAGCGTTGTTCGAGGTCTAGATGCTGGAAGCCATACGCAGGGCGATGACGTTTCTGCGCCAGAAGCAAGTCCTGCATAAGCTTGGAGTTGTGATCAGCGTCGCGGTCATCGGCATCGCTTGCTATGTGCTCTACCACATGCTGCGCGGCATCGATCGCAACGAGGTGATCGAGGCGATCAAGAGCACCGAGCCGCGCCAGATTGCGATGGCGGCACTGTTCGTGGCCGCGGGCTATTTCACCCTGACCTTCTACGATTGGTTCGCCGTGCGCGCGATCGGCCACGCGCACGTGCCCTATCGCATCAACGCGCTCGCGGCCTTCACCAGCTATTCGATCGGCCACAATGTCGGCGCCAGTGTCTTCACCGGCGGCGCGGTGCGCTACCGCATCTATTCGGCCTATGGGTTGAATGCGATCGACGTTGCAAAAATCTGCTTCCTCGCCGGTCTGACCTTCTGGCTCGGCAACGCCGCCGTACTCGGCCTCGGCATCTCCTATCATCCGGAAGCCGCATCCGCGATTGACCAGCTGCCGGCCTGGCTGAACCGGACGATCGCGATGATGATCCTGGTGGCGCTGGTCGCCTATGTGGTCTGGGTCTGGACCCAGCCGCGCGTTGTCGGCCGCGGCCCCTGGACCGTGGTGTTGCCTGGCGGCCCGCTGACGCTGCTCCAGATCGCGATCGGCATCATCGATCTGGGCTTCTGCGCGCTCGCCATGTACGTGCTGGTTCCCGACGAGCCCAATCTCGGCTTCGTCGTGGTCGCGGTCATCTTCGTCTCGGCGACCTTGCTCGGCTTCGCCAGCCATTCGCCCGGGGGCTTAGGGGTCTTCGACGCCGCCATGCTGGTCGGCCTCTGGCAGATGGACCGGGAGGAGCTGCTCGGCGGTATGCTGCTGTTCCGGGTCCTCTATTACCTGTCGCCTTTCGTCATCTCTGTAATCTTGCTGACGTTTCGGGAGGTTATCATCGGCGCCCGATCGAAGCGCCTGCAGCAGGCGGCGCTCAAGCTCGACCCAGGTCCGGCGCGTGAAGCCGCCTATGTCAGAGAGCGCAGCGACAGCAGCGGCGCCTGACCGGCGCAACAGGCAACAAGGAGAAGCCCGCCCCGATGGCGATCGACGCTCCCTCGTCTCCCACGGTCCAGCCCTGGTCCGACCGGCTGCGGCACTCGACGATCATCCTGATCGCCGCGGCGCTGGCGCTGTCGGTCGTGGTCTCGCTCGGCGAATTATCGGTGATGCGGGCGCTGACCGTATTCCTCTGCATCGCGGCTGCAGCGCTGATCCCCTGGCGGCTGCATGATACCGCCACTTCGCGCGAGGACGTCAGGCGCGTGAATCCCGTCGAGAGCGCCGCGGTGGCCGCGGTCGTCGCCGGCATGCCGGATCCGGCCGTGCTGCTCGACCGCGCCGGCCGCGTCATTCATCTCAATGCCGCCGCCGCCCAGCTCGCGCCGGCGCTGCGCAAGAACGAGCTCGCCCAGTTCGCGTTGCGCTCGCCGGAGATCATCACGGCGCTGCGTGAGTCCATCGCCACCACCGAGCCACGGCGCGCCACCTATCTCGACCATGTCCCGGTCGATCGCTGGATGGAACTGATCATCACCCCGGTGCCCGTGCCGACCAATTTCGGCGGCGCCGACAAGTGCATGCTGATGACCTTCCACGACCAGACGCCGCTGCGCCGGGTCGAGGAGATGCGCGCCGACTTCGTCGCCAATGCCAGCCATGAATTGCGGACGCCGCTGGCCGCGCTGTCCGGCTTCATCGACACGCTGCAGGGCCAGGCCAAGGACGATGCCAAGGCGCGCGAGCGCTTCCTCGGCATCATGCACAACCAGGCGACGCGCATGGCGCGCCTGATCGACGACCTGCTGTCGCTGTCGAGGGTCGAGCTGTCGGCCCATGTGCGGCCCGACACGCTGGTCGACCTGCTGCCGATCATCTACCAGGTCGCAGACGGGCTCGAGCCGCTGGCACGTGAGCGCCAGGTCGAGATCGAGACGCATCTGCCCGAGACACCGGTGATGATCGCCGGCGACCGCGAGGAGCTGCTCCGCCTGTTCGAGAACCTGATCGAGAACGCGCTCAAATACGGCGCCTCGGGCGGGCGCGTCATCGTGTCGCTGACACTCCCGACGCCGGCGGATGGAACTCAGGAAATCCGGGTCATGGTGCGGGACTTCGGCCCCGGCATCGCGCCCGAGCACCTGCCGCGCCTGACCGAGCGGTTCTACCGGGTTGACGTCGGCGACAGCCGCTCGCAGGGCGGGACGGGCCTGGGATTATCGTTGGTGAAACATATTCTTAACCGTCACCGCGGCCGTCTTTTGATCGAAAGCGTGCCCCAGCAGGGCGCCACTTTCACGGCCTGTTTTCCCCAGGCCAAGACTTTGGTCTAGGCGCGAATATCAAGCGATTCCAATCGCTTGGATGTGTCATCCGACTGTCACGAAACCTTCGTAAAAGCACAGCCGACCGCTCCTAAACGGGCGGCGCGGGGAGCGCGATCGGGCGCTGATGGCGCTTCGTTCCCCTGTATGGAGACCAGCATGAATTTCATCAAAACGATCGTCGCAGCCGGCTTGGTCGCCGCTACGACGACGGCGGCTTTTGCTGCCGACATCACCGGCGCAGGTGCGACGTTCCCGTTCCCGATCTATTCGAAGTGGGCTGACGCCTACAAGAAAGAGACCGGCAATGGCCTGAACTATCAGTCGATCGGTTCCGGCGGCGGCATCAAGCAGATCCAGGCAAAGACCGTGACCTTCGGCGCCAGCGACGCGCCGCTCAAGGCCGAGCAGCTTGAGAAGGATGGCCTGGTTCAGTGGCCGATGGTGATGGGTGCGATCGTTCCGGTCGTCAACATCGAGGGCGTCAAGCCCGGCGAGCTCGTGTTCGACGGCGAGACCCTCGCCAGCATCTATCTCGGCAAGATCACCAAGTGGGACGACGCCGCGATCAAGAAGCTCAATCCGAACGTGAAGCTGCCGTCGGACGCGATCACCGTCGTTCGCCGCTCGGACGGTTCGGGCACCACCTTCAACTTCACCAACTATCTCTCCAAGGCCAGCGCCGACTGGAAGAGCAAGGTCGGCGAAGGCACCGCCGTCGAATGGCCGGTTGGTGTCGGCGCCAAGGGCAACGAAGGCGTGTCGGGCAACATCAGCCAGACCAAGAACTCGATCGGTTACGTCGAGTACGCCTATGCGAAGCAGAACAAGCTGACCTACACCGGCCTGATCAACAAGGCCGGCAAGTCGGTGCAGCCGGCCGTCGAAGCCTTCCAGGCGGCCGCTTCCAATGCCGATTGGGCCAAGGCTCCCGGCTACTATGTCATCCTGACCGACCAGCCCGGCGACAAGTCCTGGCCGATCACGGCTGCCACCTTCATCCTCATGCACAAGGATGCCACCGACAAGGCGGCCTCGCAGGAAGCCATCAAGTTCTTCCGCTGGGCCTTCAAGAACGGCGGCAAGGCTGCTGAAGAGCTCGACTACATCCCGATGCCCGACAGCGTCGTTCAGCTGATCGAGAAGACCTGGGCTGCCGAGATCAAGAGCTAAGCTCTCTGCTCTCTGAGCGCGGTGCGACCTTTAGCGGCCGCATCGCGGACTACACGACTTTCGGCCCCGGATCAGCCTCGCGCTGACTTCGGGGCGCGAAACTGACAGCAAGCGTATACAAACGGGTACAGGGGATCGGCGTGGCTGATATGGCTGTCGAGAGCAATGTAATTGATGCCGCCGGTCCATATGATCGCGCCAAGGCTTTGAGCGCGTTCAAGCTCGGCGATGTCACCTTCTACTGGATCACGCGGCTGAGCGCGATCTCCGTGCTGCTGATCCTCGGCGGCATCATCATCTCGCTGATCGTCGGTGCCTTTCCGGCGATGAAGGAATACGGCTTCGCGTTCCTGTGGACGCAGCGCTGGGCGCCCTCGGCCGATCCGCCCGTGCTCGGCGCGCTCGGACCGATGTACGGCACGCTCGTCACCTCCTTCATCGCGATGCTGATCGCCATTCCGGTCGGTCTTGGCATTGCAATTTTCCTGACCGAGCTCTGCCCGCAATGGCTGCGCCGCCCGATCGGCATGGCCATCGAACTACTCGCCGGCATTCCCTCGATCATCTACGGCATGTGGGGCTTCTTCGTGCTGGGGCCGTTCCTGGCCAACACCTTCCAGCCCTTCATGATCAAGATCTTCGACGGCGTCCCCGTGCTCGGCGCGATCTTCGCCGGTCCACCGTCCTATCTCAGCCTGTTCAACGCCGCGCTGATCCTCGCGATCATGGTGCTGCCCTTCATCACCTCGATCTCGGTCGACGTGTTCAAGACCGTGCCGCCGGTGCTGAAAGAGGCCGCCTACGGCGTCGGCTGCACCACCTGGGAAGTCGTGCGCAGTGTGGTGATCCCCTACACCCGCGTCGGCATCATCGGCGGCGTCATGCTGGCGCTGGGCCGCGCGCTCGGCGAGACGATGGCGGTGACCTTCATCATCGGCAACTCGTTCCGCATCTCGTCGTCGATCTTCGCGCCGGGCACCACGATCTCGGCGGCGATCGCGTCCGAATTCGCCGAGAGCGACGGCCTGCATCAGTCCGGCCTGATCCTGCTCGGCCTGTTGCTGTTCGTGCTGACGTTCTTCGTGCTCGCCGGCGCCCGGCTGATGCTGCTGCGTCTGGAACAGAAGGCGGGGAAGTAACATGAACCCGATTTACACACGCCGCCGCCGCAAAGACATCGTCGTCCGCGGGCTCTGCATCGGTGCCGCCGCCTTCGGCGTCACCTGGCTCGCGCTGATCCTGGTCACGCTGCTCTACAACGGCATCGCCGGCCTGAACCTCGAGCTGTTCGTTTCGGACACGCCGCCGCCGGGCTCGACCGAAGGCGGCCTGCGCAACGCCATCATCGGCTCGCTGATCATGACCGCGATCGGCGTCGGTATCGGCGCGCCGCTCGGCATGTTCGCCGGCACCTATCTCGCCGAATACGGCCGCAACGACAAGCTGACCTCGGTGATCCGGTTCATCAACGACATCCTGCTGTCGGCGCCCTCGATCATCATCGGCCTGTTCATCTACGGCGCGGTCGTGGTGCCGATGCGCGGCTTCTCGGCGATCGCTGGCTCGCTTGCGCTAGCCGTCATCGTGATCCCGGTGGTGCTGCGCACGACCGAGGACATGCTGCTGCTGGTGCCGAACGCGCTGCGTGAGGCGGCCTCGGCGCTTGGCCTGCCGCGCTCGCTGGTGATCAAGCGGATCGCTTACCGCGCGGCTCGCTCCGGTCTCATCACCGGTGTGCTGCTCGCCACCGCCCGCGTTGCCGGCGAAACCGCGCCGCTGCTCTTCACTGCGCTCTCGAACCAGTTCTTCAGCCTCAGCCTGAACAAGACGATGGCGAACCTGCCGGTCACCATCAACAACTTCGTCCAGAGCCCCTACGCCTATTGGAAGCAGCTCGCCTGGAGCGGCGCGCTGCTGATTACCCTGACCGTGCTTGCCCTGAACATTGGCGCGCGCATTCTCGGCGCCGAGAGGACCGCAAAATGAGTGATCTTTCTGTATCGATGAGCGCGTCCGGCGGGCTCCCGCACGCCCAGCAGCCGCTGCCGGAAGCCCCGGCCAAGGTGACGGTGCGCAACCTCAATTTCTATTACGGCGAGCACCACGCGCTGAAGAACATCAATCTGGCGCTCGGCACCAACCGTGTCACGGCCTTCATCGGCCCGTCCGGCTGCGGCAAGTCGACCCTGCTGCGCATCTTCAACCGGATGTACGACCTTTATCCGGGGCAGCGCGTCACCGGTCAGCTGATGCTCGACCAGACCAACATCCTCGACCCCAAGCTGGACCTCAATCTGCTGCGCGCCCGCGTCGGCATGGTGTTCCAGAAGCCGACGCCGTTCCCGATGACGATCTACGAAAACATCGCCTTCGGCATCCGCCTCTACGAGAAGATCTCGAAGTCCGAGATGGACGACCGCGTCGAGAAGGCGCTGCGTGGCGGCGCGCTGTGGAACGAGGTCAAGGACAAGCTCAACGCCTCCGGCCTGTCGCTCTCCGGCGGCCAGCAGCAGCGCCTCTGCATCGCCCGCACCGTCGCGGTGCGGCCCGAGGTGATCCTGTTCGACGAGCCCTGCTCGGCGCTCGATCCGATCTCGACCGCCAAGGTCGAGGAGCTGATCCAGGAACTGTCCGAGAACTACACGATCGCGATCGTCACCCACAACATGCAACAGGCGGCGCGCGTCTCCGACAAGACCGCCTTCATGTATCTCGGCGAGCTGATCGAGTTCGACGACACCAGCAAGATCTTTACGTCGCCGACCGACCGGCGCACGCAGGATTACATCACCGGCCGGTTCGGCTGAGGAGACGGGACATGGGTTCTGAACATACCGCAAAGGCCTTCGATACCGACCTCCAGGAACTGACCCGGTCGGTTGCGGAAATGGGCGGCCTCGCCGAGCGCATGATCGTCGATTCCGTCGACGCGCTGATCCGTCGCGACGTCGCGCTCGGCCAGCGTGTCGTCGCCACCGACACCGAGATCGACGCGCTGCAGAAGAGGATCGAGGAGCACGCCGTGCTCACCATCGCCCGCCGCCAGCCGATGGCGGTGGATCTGCGCGAAATCGTCGGCGCCATGCGCGTCGCGACCGATCTCGAGCGGATCGGCGATCTTGCCAAGAACATGGGCAAGCGTGTCGCGGCGCTGGAGACGGATTTCCATCCGCTGAAGCTGTTCCGCGGCCTCGAGCACATGACCGACCTCGTGCAGCAGCAGGTCAAGTCGGTGCTGGATGCCTATGCCGCGCATGATCTGCCGGCGGCGATGGCGGTGTGGAAGGGCGACGAGGAAGTCGACGCCATCTGCACCTCGCTGTTCCGCGAGCTCCTGACCTATATGATGGAGGATCCGCGCAACATCACCTTCTGCACGCACCTGCTGTTCTGCGCGAAGAACGTCGAGCGGATCGGCGACCATACCACCAACATCGCCGAGACCGTGTTTTACATGATCGAAGGCCAGGCCATCACCGACAAGCGGCCGAAGGGCGACATGACGACCTTCGCCACGACGGTCCCCAATACCTGAATCCTCAAGGAGCGACGACCCCATGGGCGCACGCATTATGGTGGTTGAAGACGAGGAAGCTCTCACCGAGCTGCTTCGCTACAACCTCGAAGGCGACGGCTATGACGTCGAGACGGTGATGCGTGGCGACGACGCCGACACCCGCCTCAAGGAGCATATCCCCGATCTGATCGTGCTCGACTGGATGCTGCCGGGCCTGTCCGGTATCGAGCTGTGCCGTCGGCTGCGCGCGCGCTCCGACACCAAGCAGCTCCCGATCATCATGCTCACCGCGCGCGGCGAGGAGAGTGAGCGGGTGCGGGGCCTGGCAACCGGCGCCGACGATTATATCGTCAAGCCGTTCTCCGTGCCCGAGCTGCTCGCGCGCGTGAAGGGTCTGCTCCGGCGCGCAAGCCCCGAGCGGCTCGCCACCGTCCTGGCTTTCGGCGACATCGAGCTCGACCGTGAGAAGCGCCGTGTGGCACGTTCGGGCCGGCCGATCGATCTCGGCCCGACCGAATATCGCCTGCTGGAGTTCTTCCTGGAGCATCCCGGCCGTGTGTTCTCGCGCGAGCAGCTGCTCGACAGCGTCTGGGGCCGCGACATCTATATCGACGAACGCACCGTCGACGTGCATATCGGCCGCCTGCGCAAGCTGCTCAATCTCGGCCGCGAGCAGGATCCGATCCGCACCGTCCGCGGCGCGGGCTACGCGCTCGACGATCGCTTCGCCAAGGCTGAACAGACGTAAAGTTTGTGAGTTGTCGCTACAACATCAGTGTCGTCCCGGCGAAGGCCGGGACCCATAACCCCGAGGCGTAGTTGTTTGCGCGAGAAGGGTAACTCCGAGTCCCTGTAACCACATCTGCTGGTGGTTATGGGTCCCGGCCTACGCCGGGACGACAGCGGAGTATGTCGGGCCGTCATCGCGTGACGGCTTCACATTGGTCGAAGACTAAATCCGCAAACTCAGCGCGTGCCCGGCTTGGCCGGTGCGCGGCGGCGATCGGCCGCCGGCTGATAGGCGACCCGCGAGTGCTGGGCGCAATAGGGAAGGCCGGACAGCGCCTTGCCGCCGCAGAAGAAGAAATCAGGGCTCGAGGGATCGCCGACCGGCCAGTGGCAGGTCGCCTCGTTCAGTTCGAGCAGCGAGAGCCGCTGGCTCATCGGCACGACGTTGTCGTAGGTCACGGGTTCAGCCTCGACCTCGACCTCGAAGGCCTGGGCCAGCGCGGTGTTGCCACGTGCGATCGGCCGGCTCACGCGCATCATATGCTGCACGGGACGCGCCTTGCGCGGCCGGGGAGCTGCCGAAGAGGGGCTCTTGGCGCGGCCGGACAGGCCGAGCCGGTGCACCTTGCCGATCACGGCGTTGCGGGTGACATTCCCAAGCTCGGCGGCGATCTGGCTCGCGCTCAGGCCGTCATTCCAGAGCTTCTTGAGCAGTTCGACGCGTTCGTCGGTCCAGGCTCCGGCTTCGGTCATGGGGTTGCACCTGTCTTCGTCATGCTCCGCCAGCAAGCCGGCGAGGCATAGGGAGAGATCATGGCGGAATCCGATACCGGCAGCGCCCGTCGCTAAACGGAAGCCGTTACGCCCGGAGCTGACGATACAGGAGACGCCGCACGAGATGTCGTATCTGACAATCCAAACGCTACAATATGGCGTGACTCGCGCGCAAGAGTCCGACGACTCGCTTCCACATGTTCCGTGGCGAAATTCCCGCAAAAACGCCACCGCAAGACTACGGATTCAGCATTTCGTGAGGCTTTCCGGGCGGCATTGACACCCGTGGTGCCAAGCATAAGATAGTAGCGCGTGCCGCCCTTAAAAGGCGGCACGTTTCGTTTTCCGGACCAATGATGCGCTGCGCAACGCACGTTCAGGCCGTCCGAAACATCCAAAGAGACCGTCATGACCAACAGCGCCGCGCCGCATTTGCTCCCCGTTTTCGCCAGGGCCGACATCGGTTTCGAGCGCGGTGAAGGCGTCTGGTTGATCGCAACCAATGGCGATCGCTATCTCGATTTCACCTCGGGCGTGGCGGTGAATGCGCTCGGCCATGCCCATCCCGCGCTGGTCAAGGCGCTGCAGGAGCAGGCCACCAAGTTGTGGCACATGTCGAACCTGTTCCAGAGCCCTGATGGCGAGAAGCTCGCTGCGCGTCTGTGCAACGAGAGCTTCGCCGACTTCGTATTCTTCTGCAATTCCGGCGCCGAAGCGCTGGAGGGCGTGATCAAGCTGGTCCGCCACCATCACTTCTCCAAGGGGCATCCGGAACGCTACCGCATCATCACCTTCGAAGGCGCCTTCCACGGCCGCACGCTGGCGACGCTGGCCGCGACGGGATCGGCAAAATATCTCGAAGGTTTTGGTCCGCCGATGGACGGCTTCGACCAGATCCCGCATGGCGACATCGAGGCCGTGAAGAAGGCGATCGGTCCGCACACCGCCGGCATCCTGATCGAGCCGATCCAGGGCGAGGGCGGCGTGCGTCCGGCAACACCCGCCTTCCTGAGGGCGTTGCGTCAGCTCTGCGACGAGAAGGGCCTGCTGCTCGCCTTCGACGAAGTGCAGACCGGCATGGGCCGCACCGGCGACCTGTTTGCGCATCGCCGCACCGGCGTCACGCCCGACGTGATGTCGCTGGCGAAGGCGCTCGGCGGCGGCTTCCCGATCGGCGCCATCCTGGCGACCGCGGACGCAGCCGCCGGCATGGGCCCCGGCTCGCACGGCTCGACCTTCGGCGGCAACCCGCTGGCGATTGCGGCTGCGAACGCCGTGCTCGACGTCATGCTCGCGCCCGGCTTCTTCGACCACGTGCAGAGGATGTCGCTGCTTTTGAAGCAGAAGCTCGCTTCCGTGATCGACCGTCATCCCGATATCGTCAGCGAGATCCGCGGCGAAGGGCTGTTGGTCGGCGTCAAGGCCGTGGTGCCTTCCGGCGACCTGGTCGCGGCGCTCCGCAACGAAAAGCTGCTCACGGTCGGCGCCGGCGACAATGTCGTGCGTTTCCTGCCGCCCTTGATCGTCACTGAGGCCGAGATCGAGGATGGCGTCGCGCGGCTCGAGCGCGCCTGCACGGCGCTGTCAGGCAACAAGCGGGCAGCAAGCTGATGAGTAAGTCGCCTAAGCACTTCCTCGACATCAACGAGCTGCCGCTGTCGGAGCTCAAGAGCATGCTCGCGGCGTCTTCCGCCATGAAGGCGAAGCAGAAGGCGCATCAGCCGGTGAGGCCCCTCGAAGGCAAGACGCTGGCGATGATCTTCGAGCGTCCGTCGACCCGCACGCGCGTGTCGTTCGATGTCGCCATGCGCCAGCTCGGCGGCGAGCCCATCATGCTCACCGGGGCCGAGATGCAGCTCGGTCGCGGCGAGACCATCGCCGATACCGCGCGCGTGCTGTCGCGCTATGTCGATGCGATCATGATCCGCATCCTCAACCACGAGGCGCTGCTGGAGCTCGCGCAATACGCGACCGTGCCCGTCATCAACGGGCTCACCCGGCGCTCGCATCCGTGCCAGGTCATGGCTGATCTCATGACCTATGAAGAGCATCGCGGACCGATCGAAGGCCGGACGGTGGCCTGGACCGGCGACGACAACAACGTGCTGGCGTCCTGGGCCCATGCCGCCGAGCGCTTCAAGTTCCAGCTCAATGTCGCGACGCCGCCGGAGCTTGCCCCGAAGAAGGTGATGCGCGACTGGATCAAGGCGACGGGCGCGCCGATCGTGCTCGGCACCGATCCGGAGGCTGCGGTGAAGGGCGCCGACTGCGTCGTCACCGATACCTGGGTGTCGATGGGCGACAAGGAGGGCGAGCACCGCCACAACGTGCTCAAGCCCTATCAGGTGAATTCGAAGCTGATGTCGCTGGCCAAGCCCGACGCGCTGTTCATGCATTGCCTGCCCGCCCATCGGGGCGAGGAGGTCACGGATGAGGTGATCGACGGGCCGCAATCGGTGGTGTTCGACGAGGCCGAAAACCGCCTGCACGCGCAGAAGGGCATTTTGGCCTGGTGTTTTGACGCGGTGAAGTAGAGCTCGGAGTTTGGTGTCGTCCTGGCGAAGGCCAGGACCCATTACCACCGAGCTTTATTTGGCGAAGATCGGCAATTGCCATCTCGCGCAGCGACTTCGCCCTGTGGTTATGGGTCCTGGCCTTCGCCAGGACGACACCGAATTTGCGGTATCGTATGTGATCAAAGCAGCGTTCGGTCACGTTGATCCGCGCCGCGCCCCCTTCCATTTTTCACCCCCGACCCCAGATAAAGCGCCATGGTTTCCCAATCCCCTGACATGAAAACCGGGCCCGCAGGCCCGGTTCGCGCGCCTTCAGCGGTTCCGGTCGACGATGCCGTGCTGCCCTATGAGGTCGACGCGCTCGATGTGCGCGGCCGCCTGGTGCGGCTTGGCCCCGCGCTCGACGAGATCCTGACCAAGCACGATTATCCCGCTGCCGTCGGCAAGCTGCTCGGCGAGGCCATCGTGCTGACCACGTTGCTCGGCTCGGCGCTGAAATTCGAAGGCCGCTTCATCCTGCAGGCTCAGACCGATGGTCCGGTCTCGTTCCTGGTGGTGGATTATCAGGCGCCGGATCGCCTGCGCGCCTATGCGCGCTTTGACGCCGATCGGCTTGGCGATACCAAGGACTCCGGCACGTTGCTCGGCCGTGGCCATCTCGCCATGACCATCGACCAGGGCCCCGACATGAGCCGCTACCAGGGCCTGGTCGCGCTCGACGGCGGCAGCCTTGAAGATGCCGCCCACGAATATTTCCTGCGCTCCGAGCAGATCCCGACGCGCGTGCGCCTCGCGGTCGGCGAGGAGTGGCGCTCGAGCGACGGCGGCAAGCACCGCTGGCGCGCCGGCGGCATGCTGATGCAATTCCTGCCGAAGGCGCCGGAGCGCGCGCGGCAGGCAGACTTGCATCCAGGCGACGCGCCCGAAGGCCTTGAGGTTCACAGCATTGCCGAAGACGACGCCTGGGTCGAGGCGCGCTCGCTGATCGAGACGGTCGAAGACGTCGAGCTGATCGATCCCGATCTCTCCGGCGAGCGTCTGCTCTACCGTCTCTTCCACGAGCGCGGTGTGCGCGTGTTCAATCCGCTCGTCCTGAAAGCGCAATGCTCCTGCTCGCGCGATGCAGTCGCCACGATGCTGAAGAGCTTTTCGCCGGACGATCGCAGCGCGATGGTCAAGGACGACAAGGTGGTCGTGACCTGCGAGTTCTGCTCCTCGGTGTACGAGTTCACGCCTGAAGAAGCGGGCGTCGAAGACGCGTAAGACGCTCTAAATCGACGTTGCGAGCGCAGCGGCCGGGACCTGTGTCGCGGCTTGTCAATCCGCGCAGCTAAAAATATTCCACTTTACCGAAATTCGGAAATAGCGTATGTTTCGCCCATCCCGGCTCGATCTTGAGGGGCGATCGTACGTCGTCACGTTCGCGAGCCGGGCTTGCGGTGGACGCGGCAGCGTCGGCACGAGAGGTGCGGGCAGGGCGGGTAGTCCCTGTGAGTCCGAAACCGCGTGTGGATGAACGGCGCTGTGAAGTTCGTCTTGCCAACATTTTTCCGCAACGTCGACAGCGCGGGAAAACCCTGTGGCATGAGGCGAACGCGCGTACGGCAAAACCGTGTGGTCCTGGCCGTCGTCGCTACGGTCAAGCCTGTCGCGGAGGTGCAGGGAGCCCAACCGGGTGAAGTGCATCGTCAATTCGCGGGGCGAGGGAGGCCAGAAGGAATTCGGCTCCCGGGAGAGCACGGCATAAGCCGTCAACCCATCGCGCAGGGAAGGCCGAGTGTTTGGCCACACCTGTATGCTGCTGTGCGGTTTTCCTGCGCTACATTTTCGCGCAGCAGACCGCGGGTGCGAGGTCAGCACCCGGTCTTCCCTGCGCCCTCCTGATTGAGAGGGTGGAGAGATGAAGCAAAGCTCGGGCGAGATAAGCCGCGAGGGCGAGAAGGTGTGTCTGCGATTTGAAATGTTGGTCTTAAGAGTGACGTCGTCACCAAGAACTCCGTCATTGCGAGCGCAGCGAAGCAATCCAGAATCTCTCCGCGGATGCAGACTGGATTGCTTCGCTGCGCTCGCAATGACGATGTGGAGAGGAGGTGCCACATCCTACGGCACCTACGCTCGGGGCATCCCCCTAATTCAACACCCGCTTGTTGTCCGGGCTATCCAGCGAGAATGTCGGCACGTCGATCTCGAAGCGTTCGCCGGTTTCGCTGACCATCTGGTAACGGCCGGTCATGAAGCCCGACGCGGTCGAGAGCGGCACGCCCGAGGTGTATTCGAAGCGTTCGCCCGGGGCGAGGGTCGGCTGCTTGCCAATGACGCCTTCGCCCTTGACCACCTGCTGTCGCCCGGTGGCGTCGGTGATGATCCAGTGCCGGGTCTTGAGCTGCACGGTCTCGTCGCCGGAATTGGTGATGACGATGGTGTAGGACCAGAAATAGCGCGACCGGTCGGCCGACGACTCTTCCGGAACAAAGTTCGGCACGACAGTCACTTCGATGTGGCGGGTCACGGCGCGGTACATGGCTGCCATCATAACGAAAACTCTGCCGGGAACCAAACGCCGCAGGCGGCCTCCGGCGCCTTTTGGCGACATCGTCCCGCCAGAATTCACGAAGAAGTAGACCCCAATTGTGATCCGGCGCGCTTTGCGAGGCGGCGACCGGACCGGTACACTCCTTTGAACGCCGCGATTTGCGGAAGGGTTTTGGGCCCCAATGAGCATTGCCGATCAAGTGACGGGATCGACGATCGCGGGAACCGCAGGCGCCAATCCTGTTGGTGCCAATCCTCTTGCTGCGAAGCCCGCGGAAGCCAGGCCGCGCGTTGCCGCGCCGGCCATCACGCTGCCCGCCATCGGCGAGCGCGAGCTCAGGCTCGATTTGTTCCGCGGCCTTGCCCTGTGGCTGATCTTCATCGACCATCTGCCGCCGAACCTGCTGACCTGGTTCACCATCCGCAATTACGGCTTCAGCGACGCCACCGAGATCTTCATCTTCATCTCCGGCTACACCGCTGCCTTCGTCTACGGCCGCGCGATGCTGGAAAACGGCTTCGTCGTCGCCACCGCGCGCATCCTGCGCCGGGTCTGGCAGATCTATGTCGCCCATGTCTTCCTGTTCACGATCTTCCTTGCCGAGATCTCCTACGTCGCGACCAGCTTCGAGAACCCGCTCTACACCGAAGAGATGGGCATCATGGATTTCCTCAAGCAGCCCGACGTCACCATCGTGCAGGCGCTGCTCTTGCGTTTCCGTCCCGTCAACATGGACGTGCTGCCGCTCTACATTGTCTTGATGCTGGCGCTGCCGCTGATCCTGTGGTCGATGAAATGGAAGCCCGACGTCACGCTCGCGCTGTCGGCACTGCTCTATGCGGCAACCTGGGAATTCGACCTCTACTTCTCGGCCTATCCGAACGGCTTCTGGGCGTTCAATCCGCTGGCCTGGCAGTTGCTGTTCGTGTTCGGGGCATGGTGCGCGCTCGGAGGTGCGCGACGGATGTCGCGCATTCTGGCCTCACCGGTGACGATGTGGATCTCGATCGCCTATCTCGTCGCAGCATTCTACGTAACGCTGACCTGGTACGTGCCGCAGCTCGGCCATCTCATGCCGAAGAACCTCGAGCAGTGGATGTATCCGATCGACAAGACCGATCTCGACGTGCTGCGCTTCACGCATTTCCTGGCGCTGTCAGCGCTCACCGTGCGCTTCCTGCCGCGGGAGTGGCCGGGCCTGAAATCGCCGTGGTTGCGCCCGCTGATCCTGTGCGGCCAGCACTCGCTGGAGATCTTCTGCCTCGGTGTCTTCCTGGCCTTCGCCGGCCACTTCATCCTGGCCGAGGTCGCGAGCGGCCCGGCTATGCATGCGCTGATTAGTCTCTCCGGAATCCTGATCATGTGGGCGATGGCGTGGTTGATTTCGTGGTACAAGCGCGTAGCTGACAAGAGCGGTGCGAAGACCAAAAACGCCGTCGGCAACGCCGATCTGGCGGGAGGGGGCTGATGAAGGTCAAGGTTCTCCTGGGCCTGACCCTGCTGTGCGGGTACCTCGCCGCGCCTTCGGCGCGTGCGGACGATGCTGTGCCCGCCGCTCCTGCAGCCTGCGAATTGCCGCCTTACCTGCTCGCCACCGACAGCCAGCTCCACAAGGTCGCCGACGTCGTGACCGCAGGCAAACCGCTCGAGATTCTGGTCATCGGCAGCCGCTCCACCACCATTCCGTCCTCGGAGGACAGCTCCTATCCGGCGCGCATGCAGGCCATCCTGAAGGAGAAGCTGCCGCCTGCGGAGGTGGTGCACGTATCCGTAGAATTACAGAGCAAGAAGACGGCCGAGGAAGCTGCGGGGACCTTCGTTAAGCTGATGGAAGCAAAAACACCTACTTTGGTCATCTGGCAGACGGGAACGGTCGATGCTATCCGATCGATCGATCCCGATGATTTTCGCAGCGCCGTGACCGATGGGGTCGCTGCGTTGCAAAATGCAGGGGCTGACGTCGTCTTGATGAATTTGCAGTACAGCCCGCGTACCGAATCCATGATCTCGGCACCGCCCTATCTCGACAATTTGCGGGTGGTGGCGCAGGAGCACGATGTCCCGCTGTTCGACCGTTTTGCGATCATGCGGCAGTGGAATGATCAGGGTCAGTTCGACCTGTTCAGCCCCTCCCGGGGCCTTGAGCTGGCGAAGCAGGTCCATGATTGCCTTGGCCGGGCGTTGGCACAGTTTGTGATCGACGCTGCCCATCTGGGACCGGCCCAGCAGCAGAATTGAGGTCTAGCGTTAATGAGTTCTTTCCGCCCTTTTCGCCTGTCGACATGGCTGGCCGCGCCCGCAGCGGCGCTGCTGCTGCTGACGCCTGTGATGCAGGCGCCTGCTCACGCACAAGCGGCCCAGGCCACGCCCGCTCCTCAGGGTGCTAATCCCGCGCCGGCCTCACCGGCCCAGACGACCGTTGCCGCAACGAGCCAGCCGCCCGCCGAGCAGCGTGGCCTCACCTCGCGCGCCATCGACACGGTGAAGCAGGTGGCGAAATCAGCCGGTGACATTTTCAGCCGTGTGCCGTGTCTGTCGCCGAAGGGCGGCTCGAAGGCGATGGGCTCGCTGCCGCATGTCGCGAACAAGCTCATTGCGGGCAAGCCCGTGGTGATCGTCGCGTTCGGCTCGTCGTCCACGTCAGGCTATGGCGCGAGCTCACCCGATTTCAATTATCCGAATCGCCTCGCCGCGCAACTGCGCCGGCAATATCCGACCGCCGACATCACCGTCATCAATGCCGGCGTCGGCGGCGAGGACGCGCCCGAGATGATGAAGCGGCTGCAAACGGCGGTGATCGACGTGCATCCCGACATGGTGATCTGGCAGGTCGGCACCAACGCCGTGCTGCGCAATCTCGATCCTGGCGATACCGCCAAGATGGTCGAGGACGGCATCACCCGCATCCAGGCGGCCGGCGATGCCGACGTCGTGCTGGTCGACCCGCAATATTCGCCTAGGGTCACCCAGCGTCCCGAAAACGCGAGCAGGATGGTGAAGCTGCTCGGCAAGGTCGCCGAGCTTCGTCATGTCGGCATCTTCCCGCGCTTCGAGGTGATGCGTGATTGGCACGAGAAGCAGGCGCTTCCGGTCGAGAGCTTCGTGATCGCCGACGGCCTGCACATGAACGATTGGGGCTATGCCTGCTTCGCCCAGCTGCTCGGCGACGACATCATTCGCTCCGTCGGGCAGATCAAGCTCGGCGTCAACGTGCCCGCGGATGTGCGGACGTATCGGCCGATGTAGGCATCGGTGCCGTAGGGTGGGTTAGGCGAAGCCGTCACCCACCACTTCTGTTGCTGCGGAGAATGAAGCGGTGGGTTACGCCGAGCAGATGCGCTTCGTGCATCTGCAGGGCTAACCCACCCTACGAGACCGAGCCCTTGGCTCGCCTCACGCCTTCTCCAGCGCCGCCGTCAGATCCTCGATCAGATCATCGGCATGCTCGAGCCCGGTCGAGAAGCGAATGAATCCCTCGCTGATGCCGAGGGCTGCGCGATCCTCCGGCTTCAGCCGCTGATGCGTCGTTGTCGCCGGATGCGTGACGAGGCTCTTGGCGTCGCCGAGATTGTTGGAGATCTTCGCAAGCTTCAGCTCGTTGAGCACGCGGAAGGCTGCCGCCTTGCCGCCCTTCACCTCGAAGCCGACCAGCGTCGAGCCGCCGCGCATCTGCTTCTTCACGAGGGCTGCCTGCGGATGATCCTCGCGGCCGGGATAGACCAGCCGCGCGATCTTGGGATGGTTCGCCAGCACGTCGGCAATGCGTGCAGCCGTGTCGGTCTGCGCGCGCACGCGTACGCCGAGCGTCTCGAGGCCCTTGAGCAGCACCCAGGCGTTGAACGGCGAGATCGAAGGGCCGGTCTGGCGCATAAAATTGTGGATGTGCTCGGCGATGAAGGCTTCCGAGGACAGGATGATGCCGCCCAGACATCGGCCCTGGCCGTCGATGTGCTTGGTTGCGGAGTAGACGACGACGTCGGCGCCGAGCGCAAGCGGGCTCTGCCAGATCGGCGTTGCGAACACATTGTCGACGACGAGGCGCGCGCCGCCCCTGTGCGCGATCTCGGCAATCGAGGGAATGTCGAGCACGTCGAGCGTCGGATTGGTCGGGCTCTCCAGGAAGAACGTCTTGGTGTTGGGCCTCACGGCGCGTTGCCATTCATCGAGATTGGCACCGTCGACCAGCGTGGTCTCGATGCCGTAGCGCGGCAGCAGGTCCTGGATGACGTAGAGACATGAGCCGAACAGCGCGCGCGAAGCGACGACGTGATCGCCAGCTTTCAGCGGCGCCAGGATCGCGGTGGTCACGGCGGCCATGCCTGTTGCCGCCGAGCGTGCCGCTTCGGCACCTTCGAGCTCGATCATGCGGCGCTCGAACATCGCGATCGTCGGGTTCGAATAGCGCGAATAGATGAAGCCGGGGTCCTCGCCCTTGAACCGCGCCTCGCACTCCTCGGCGCTGTTGTAGACATAGCCCTGGGTCAGAAACAGCGCCTCCGACGTCTCGCCATATTGCGAGCGCAGGGTGCCGGAATGGACCAGGCGGGTTTCGGGACGGTAAGAGGCAGGCGACTTCGACATAGGACCCTCCGACGTGACCGTTGAGCAAAAACGGGCACAAAAAAACCGGCCTGGATATCTCCACGGGCCGGGATCACAGAGGTCCCCGGCCTGTTTAGCGACTTATTTAACGTGGCTGCAAGCCGGCCGGCTCAAATCACCACGGGATAAGTGATGCTCATATTCCGCAATGCCCTTTCCGTCAAGGCGTCCATCGGATAGCCGTAAAAGACTGGTATTTCCCGCAAGTCCGGATGTACCTGACCCCTGATGAGGACCCCCGGTTGACGTTCACGGTTGCCGCCGACGCCAATGGTATCCTGCCCGACCGCATGATCGCGGCGATGGCGGAAGCGGGCCTCATCCTGCCCGCATACGATTTCGTCGAAAGCCAGATCCAGCCAGCGAGCCTCGATCTGCGTCTCGGCGACATCGCCTATCGCGTGCGCGCGAGCTTCCTGCCCGGTCCCGGCGCCACGGTTGCCGAACGCATCGACCAGTTGAAGCTGCACGAGTTCAGCCTCGCCGACGGCGCGGTGCTGGAGACCAACTGCGTCTACATCGTGCCGCTGCTGGAAAGCCTCGCATTGCCGCCCGAGATCGTGGCTGCGGCCAATCCGAAAAGCTCCACCGGCCGTCTCGACGTCTTCACCCGCGTGATCGCCGACGGTACGCGTCGCTTCGACATGATCGGCGCCGGCTATCACGGTCCGCTCTATGCCGAGATCAGCCCGAAAACGTTTCCTGTGCTGGTGCGCGAAGGCTCGCGCCTGTCGCAGGTGCGCTTCCGCACCGGCGATGCCATCCTCAATGCCGACGAACTCGATAGGCTTCATGCCGCCGAGCGTCTCGTCGACATCGACGATGCCGACCTCGCCGGTGGTGTCGCCGTCTCCGTCGATCTCTCCGGCGAGAAAGTCTCGGGCTTCGTCGGCTACCGCGCCAAGCGCCACACAGGCGTCGTCGATGTCGATCGCCGCTCGGGCTATGCGGTGGAAGATTTCTGGGAGCCGATCTCGGCCCGTCCCGACGGCAGCCTGATCCTCGATCCCGGCGAATTCTACATCCTCGCCTCCAAGGAAGCGGTGCAGGTCCCGCCGGATTACGCCGCGGAGATGGTGCCGTTCGATCCGCTGGTCGGCGAGTTCCGCGTGCACTATGCCGGATTCTTCGATCCCGGCTTCGGCTATGCCGGCGCCGGCGGGCAGGGCGCGCGCGCCGTGCTGGAGGTGCGCTCGCGCGAAGTGCCGTTCATCCTCGAGCACGGCCAGATCGTCGGCCGCCTTGTCTACGAGAAGATGCTGGCGCGCCCCGACGCCATGTACGGTCAGCGCATCGGCTCGAACTACCAGGCGCAGGGCCTGAAGCTCTCGAAACATTTCCGCGTGTAGCAATATTCAGTAGCCCGGATGAGCGCAGCGACATCCGGGATGATATGCCCCCGGTTGCGCCGCTCCATCCGCGATGACACACTCCGGCAAAATAACACGCCGGGAGTGAACATGACCGCCGCAGCAGACGCCGCGCAAGACGCGCAATGGAAACGCTGGCGCGCGGTCGCCGACCTCTACCACGCTTACTTCACCGGCCTCATCCTTACCGTGGTCACCCGGCGCGGCACGGCGGATGCCGCCGAGTTCGTCTTCCATGTATTTCGCCGCCAGCAGCAGGAACGGTTCCTGCCGGGGCTCAAGAAGCTCGGCATCGATCATCTGCCGCCGGCGGTGGCGGCTGCGCAATATCACTACCTCTCCAACTGGATCGGCGGCGTGCACGTCGAATACATGTATGAGAGCGACACCAAGGCCTGGATCCGCTATCCGCCGCCGCGCTGGATCTGGAAGGGCACCGCGATCTGCGGCGTTCCGGGCGAGGTCTCTCGCGCGATGCTGCGCGGCTGGCACGCCAACAACGGTGTTGCACTCGGCGATGTCAGGCTGGGCTTCGTCTGCACCAAGCAGAGCGTCGATGGCCAGGACGGGCTTGAGGGCTATTACCACCAATACGACCATCCGCTCGACCTCGACCAGCGTCTGGTATTCGCGCGGCATCTCGAAGCGCCGCTGTTCGATCCGGACACCGCGCCGGAATTGCCTGTCGCCAGCTGGCCGAAGCCGCGCCTTGAAAAAGCCTATCGCAACTATGCGATGGAATATGTGCGTACGGCGGCACCCGTGATGGTGCAGCTGTTCGGGCCGGAAGATGCCGGCTATCTCCTGCATCTCACCGGCAAGCTGATCGGCATGCAATATTTCGACGAGGTCGCAGCCGCGCTATCGATGACGCGGGGTGGCGCAAGCGAGTTCGCGTCGTTCCTCAACGCGCTGTTCACCGCGCAGGATGATGCGGCCGAGACCTCGCAATCCGAAGGCAGCTTCGAGATCCGCCAGCAGAGCTGGAAGCTGATGGACGACGTCGCCGATTATCACCGTGCCTGCGCCAAGGTGCTGGAGGGGCTGTTTGCGGGGCTGGCTGCGGGATGCGGTCGGCACATCGGTGTGCAACTGCGCCCCACGGCAGGCGGCCGCCCGCCGCTGGCGTGGACCGTCGGGTAATTCCACGACTTGAAATGCGCTGCCGCAGGGCACGCCTGCAGCTAGCGCAGGAGGAATCGGCAATCGCCGTGCTAACAAGTGCCGGCCGCGCCTTTCGCGCGAGCAAATCGATTGACACACCTAAGCATTGCCGCGCCGCGAACGGCGCTTGTGCCCGGGAGAGGAAATGACGGACATCGCCGAGATCCCGGTCGATGAGGAGGAGCGTCCGCTGCCGGCCAAGCGCCCTCTCAAGAGCGCGCTGACCGATGGGCCGATCCTGCGCACGCTGCTGGGGCTCGCCTGGCCGAACGTGGTTGCGCTGTCCGCCGGCACCTGCGTGGTGATCGCGGAAACCTCCTATATCGGGCGTCTCGGCGTCGAAGCGCTGGCCGCGATGGCGCTGGTGTTTCCGACAGTGATCCTGACCATGACGATGTCGGGTGGCGCCATGGGCGGCGCCGTTGCCTCGGCCATCGCGCGTGCGCTCGGCGCCGGCGATCGCGATCGCGCCGGGACGCTCGCCGCGCACGCGCTTCTGATCGGCATCACCTTCGGTCTCGTCTTCATGCTGGGCATGCTGATCTTCGGGCCCCAGGTGCTCACGATGCTCGGCGGCCGCGGCAATGTGCTGGCGCACGCGATTGCCTACACACAGGTGTTCTTCGGCGGTGCCGTGCTGCCCTGGACGCTCAACACCATGGCCGGTGTGCTGCGCGGCACCGGCAATATGCGGCTGCCGTCGTTCCTGATCCTCAACTCCGCGGTCTGGCAGGTCGTGCTTGGCGGCACGCTGGGCCTCGGGCTCGGGCCCGTGCCGCAGCTCGGCATGCGCGGGGTCGCCGCCGGCGCGCTGATCGCGTACTCCATGAACATCTGCGTGATGGGCTGGTATCTGTTCTCCGGCCGCGCGCGCGTCGTGCCGAAACTGCGCCGCATCCAATGGGTGATGTTCTTCGACATCCTCAAGGTCGGCGCCATCGCCTGCTTCTCGCCGCTGCAATCGGTGCTGACGATCTCGATCTTCACCCACATGCTGGCAAAGTTCGGCACCGCGATCCTCGCCGGCTACGGCATCGGTGCGCGCCTCGAATTTCTGCTGACCTCGATCGCGTTCTCGTTCGGCATCGCCTCGGTGCCGATGATCGGCATGGCGGTCGGCGCCGGCCGTATCGCCCGCGCGCGGCGCATTGCCTGGATCGCAGGCGCAAGTGCGTTCGTCGCAGTCGGCGCGCCGGCTTGGCTGGTCGCGCTGTTCCCCGACCTCTGGGTCAACATCTTCACCGACAGCGCCACCGTGCGCGCGACCAGCCATCAATATCTGTCGACGGTGGCGCCGTTCTACGCCTTCATCGGCCTCGCCTCGACGATGTACTTCTCGTCGCAAGGTGCGGCCAAGGTGATCGGCCCGGTGCTGGCGCAGACTGTGCGCCTCGTCTATATCGCGAGCTGCGGCTGGTGGCTGTCGACGCACGATGCCACGGCGCAAAGCTTCTTCTGGCTCGCCGCGAGCTCGATGGTCGTGCTCGGCCTGCTCTCATGCTCCAGCGTCGTGCTGACGCGCTGGGGACCGCGCGAAAACAAGGTCGCGATACGACCGGCGCTGACGAGCTAATGGTGCCGGTGACGCCGGCCTCCGCCGCCGAAATTCATCATGCTCATCATCTGCGGCATCATCGCCATCATCTGGCCGGCCATGGGGCTGTTCATCATGCTCATCATGTCGCCGCCGCCCATGCCCATGCCGCCGAAACCGCCCGGCATCATGCCGCCCATACCACCCATGCCTCCCATCATGCTGCCCATTCCACCACCGCCACTGCCGTCCATCATCGGACCCATGGTCTGCATCAGCGCGGCGAAGCGGCGCTTGCCCATCTTGGCCTTCATCATCTCCAGCATCGGAGCCATCTGGGTCATCATGTCCTGACCCCCGCCTCCACCTCCGCCGCCGAAGCCCGCGAACTGGGCATGCGCCGGCACGTTCGTGATTGAAAACAGCAGCAGCACCGCGGCTGCCTGGCAGATCAGCTTCTTGGCACCTCTCATGACCAGCTCCTCGCGCCATGGCGCTCCACCGGGACGGCAGAGCCAACCGGACGTATCCGTCATGGTTAGAGCTGATGATCCGAATGCTCTGTGAGAAAGGTCACGCTAGTTTATCCGCCGGTCGGCGGAAATGCCTTGTGCATCGCGATCACAGCGGCCTTGGTCTGATCCTGCACGTAAGCTGCAAGCTCGTTCGGCAGCATGTCGATGATCCAGACCAGGCGGCAGTTTGCCTCGCCCTCGGCGATCACTTGCACGGATGCGCTGTAGTGCTTCAGTCGCTCGTTGTTGATCGCGTAGACCAGTCGCTGCCGGGCATCATCGCAATCGACCAGCACTTCGCGCGCGACCGAGCCGTTGGCGAAGGTGACGATACGCGCGTTGCCATCGCGTGAGCACGCGGTGACGAAACCCGGCACCAGCCGCTGATGCAGCGCGCCGAAATCGCGCACCGCGTCCCAGACATCGCGGGCCGGTGCGGGGAGAGGGACGTCGTTGTGGATGGAGGCCATGAAGGTGTCCTTGATTGAGAAGTGCGTAGCGCGGGCGAAAGCTCACGTACAAACCGCCTCGATGTTGTTGCCATCGGGATCAATCAAGAACGCCGCGAAATAGGTTGGGCTGTAATCCTTGCGCGGGCCGGCGCCACCATTGTCGTGGCCGCCGCTCTTCAACCCCTCGCGGTGAAACGCCTTCACGGCATCATGGTCCTTGGCGCGAAACGCGATATGCGCGCCGTCGGCCTCGCGGCCCTTGTTGAGATGCAGCCAGAGCGCCGGCTCGCCCTTCGGTCCGAATCCGGCATAGCCGTCGCCGCTCGCGCACAGGACGTAACCGAGCGGCGCGAGTGCCGCGGTGTAAAACCGCGTGGCGGCGTCGATGTCGGCAACCCGCAATCCGATGTGGTCGTACATGGTGGTCTCCATTGCAAAGCGCACCACGTTGGCGCGCGCCGGAGACGACCCTAGTCAGTTGAGGGCGAGCTGCTCTTGGAGAATCTTGCGCTCGCCTTTCGAGACTTGCCGAAACTTCGTCGGCGACATACCGGCGGCGCGATGAAAGGTGCGGACGAAGTTGGAGAGGTCGCCGAAACCGACGTCATAGGCGATGTCGGTGACCGCGATGTCATCATCTGTCAGCAGTCGCGCCGCGTGCCGCAGCCGCGAGCGCACCAGATATTGATGCGGGGTGACGCCAAGCACGTTGGAGAACAGCCGCAGGAAGTGGAACGGGCTTAAGTCCGCCAGGCGTGCGGCCTGTTCGAGATCGATCCCGACATGCGAATTGTCGTCAATCCACAAGGCGGCCTCGACGGCGCGGCGGCGGTCGCGTGCCGTGGGCGAGGCCGGCTTGCGCGGCTTGCCCGAAACGACATCGACAAAACGGCCGGCGAGAATCTGGCCGACTTCGTCAAGACCAAGATCGCTATCGCCATCTACCGCCGTCTGGGCGAGCTCGCCCAGCACCATCAGCTCGGGCAGCGGCGGCGTGGCGCCGACCTGCCAGGTCTCGCGCCGTCCGCCCAGCGTCTCGACCAGATCCTCGCTGAAGAAGAATGACAGGCAGACGTCGCCGCAGACATGCTCATGCGTGCAGGTGTATTCGTCACCGGGCGCACCGACCAGCAGCGAGCCCGCCACCAGCTCGAAGAAGCCGGCGCGGCAATGGCAGCCGAAGCTGCCCGAGCGGACATAGGCGATGGAATGACCCGTGCGGCACTCGGCGAATGGCTTGTCGCCCGGTCCCGCGTCGCAGCGAAACTCGGAGACCGTCATCGCGTCTGACGTCAGCAGCGTGGTCGCGTCCATTCCACCTATCTAGGAGGGGGAGCGCGGCGGGGCAACGGGCAGCAACACCTCGAACAGCGTCTTGCTGGCGATCGGGTGGGCGCCTTCCAGCGCCAGCAGCCGTCGCTTGGAGATCACCCCGCCATAGGGCGAGATCCGGTCGGCATAGCTGCCGGCCTCGAGCACCCGGTGGCAAGGCACGATGATCATGTAGGGATTCCTGGAAATCGCCTGCGCCACCGAATGCGCGGCGCCGGAGGCGCCCAGCGCCTTGGCGATCTCGTGATAGGTGCGCGTCTCCCCGCGCGGGATGGTGCAGGTGTATTCGTAGACCCGCCGGTTGAAGGCCGGCACGCCGCCGGCATCGAGGCTGACGTCGGAAAAATCGGGATCGCTGCCCTGCAGCAAGCCCACGATGCCCTCGATCGCGAGCTCGGTGTTGAGCGGCGCCGCCTGCTCGCGCGCCTCCGGATGAAGCTGGAAAATCCGGCGGCGGGTGTCGATCTCCCGCGCCTCGGGCAATTGCACGGCCACCACGCCGGAATTGCTCCAGACGATGCCGCACCGGCCTATGGCCGTGTCAAAGATTGCGTAAGCGCGCCCCACCATGCACAGCCCCACTCAGTGCACGTTTCTCCCCCGACATCAGATCATAACACCGTCACAATTCCGCGCACCTGGAATCTTACCAGGACGTTAACATCCGTCCGGCTGGGGGCGCCAAACCGCTTGGCGCCGGACGCCGTCTCGGCTAATCAGAGCGGGCACGGAGCACGTGCATCTGCGGGCGTAGTTCAATGGTAGAACGGCAGCTTCCCAAGCTGCATACGAGGGTTCGATTCCCTTCGCCCGCTCCAAATTCCTGGAACAGCGAATGACCGACAAGGACGAGAGCGCAGGCTTGGTCGCGATTGCCTGTGACCATGGGGGCTTTGCCCTCAAGGACGCCCTGAAAGCGGCGCTGCCTGATGTGAAGTGGCTCGACCTCGGCACCGATAGTGCCGCCTCCGTCGACTATCCCGACTTCGCCCACAAGCTTGCCGATGCCATCAAGTCCGGGAAGGCCGGGCGCGGCGTTCTGGTCTGCGGATCGGGCATCGGCATTTCCATTGCTGCCAACCGGCATGCACACATCCGTTGCGCGCTCGTGCACGATGTCACCGGCGCGCGGCTGTGCCGCCAGCACAATGACGCGAATGTTCTGGCGCTGGGCGGACGGACGACCGGCGACGTGGTCGCGAAAGAATGCGTCGAAGCATTCCTCAACACCGCCTTCGAAGGCGGTCGCCATCAGAAGCGCATCGACAAGCTGAGTTCCTGCTAGGTCCCATTCAGCTCGGCAAGCTCCTCAGGAATTCGACAATCGCCGTGTTCACCTCCTGCGGCCGCTCCTGCTGCGTCCAGTGTCCGCAGCCCGGCAGCATCTTGATCTCGCGCAGCTGCGGCACCCATTGCTTCATGTTGGCGAGATGCTCGGCCGCGCCGGGAAAGGCGATGACCATGTCGAGGTCACCTGCGACGAACAGCGTGGGCACGGTTACCTTCACGCCCTCGAACGCGCCCATCAGCTCCCAGTTGCGGTCGATGTTGCGATAGTAGTTGAGCGGCCCGCGAAACCCGCTGCGGGCGAATTCGGCGGCGTAATAATCGAGGTCGGCGGCGCTGAGCCATGACGGCAGCGGCACCTGCATCTTTGGCAGCATGCCGTCCTTGCGCGAGACCATGCCGACGCCCTTGGACGGCTGTCCGCTCGCGGCCGCCATGGCACGAATGGCTGTGACGCCATCGCCGGAGCCGCCGAACAGCATGGCGGCAAGCGTCTTGCGCGGGTCCGCCTCGAACTCCGCTTCGGCGACGCCAGGCTCCTGAAAGTACAGTTGATAGAACTGGGCTTCCTCGGTCCGCGGCATGACGCTGGTCGGCCGTACCTCGCTGCGCGGGCGATAAGGCACGCTGAGAATGGCAGCGGCGCGAAAACGGTCGGGGCGCAGCCGCGCCGCGTGCCAGGCGATCCCCGCACCCCAGTCATGGCCGACGATGATGGCGCTCTTTGCTTCGAACGCATCGAGCACGCCGATGAGATCGCCGATCATATGGAAGATCGTGTACTGGTCGATCGCCTCGGGCTTGTCACTCTTGCCGTAGCCGCGCATGTCGGGCGCGACGGCCTGATAGCCGGCCGCGGCCAGCGCCTCGAGCTGGTGACGCCAGGAGTACCAACTCTCCGGAAAGCCGTGGCAGAGCAGCACCATCGGACCCTCGCCCTGTTCGGCGACGTTGAGGCTGATGCCGTTGGCCTTGATCGTCCGCTGCGTCGGTCCGCTCATGTCATCGCCTCCACGGTGCATTGTCGTTAGGTGCATCCTAAACGTTGCTCACCGGCGCGCAAACATTCCAATATATTAGCCTCTCGCCCCCGGCACGCACCGCTTCTCCGTCCTAAGCTTCTCCCGTCCGGCGGATGCGGTCCAGGTGCCGGGCGATGTTCGGAGTGAGGCCATGGACCAGCAACAACTCGACAGGGCGATCGGTCGCCGCTTGAAGACCCTGAGGACGCAGGCCGGCATGACGTTAAATGAACTGGCAGCGCGATCCGGCGTCAGCCGGGCCATGATCGGGCGGGTCGAGCGGGCGCAGAGCAGCGCCACCGCAGCGCTGCTCAACAAGCTCTGCGCGGCGCTCGATGTCTCGCTAAGTGACGTCGTCGCGCTTTCGGAGAAGCCGCCGGAGCGGCTGACGCGGCTCGCCGACCAGCCGCAATGGCGCGACCCCGATAGCGGCTACCGGCGGCGCCATGCCTCGCCGGTCGATGCGGCAAGCGGCATCGAGATCATCGTCGTCGACATGCCGGCCGGTGCGCGGGTGCCCTACAGCCCCTGGGGCCGCAACGCCTTTACCCAGCAACTCCTGATGCTGGAGGGGGCAGTCTGCGTGCATATCGACGCCAAGACGGTGCGCCTGCGCGAAGGCGACTGCCTCGACTTCGACGTCATGCGCGCCGTGACCTTCGAGAACGAAACCAAACAGGATGCCCGCTACGTCATCATCACGCGGCGCGGCACCTCTTACGGGAAAATATGATGTCGCTGATCGTGCGGGACGCAACGCTCGAGGATGCCGGGGACATCCTCGCCATCTACAATTTCGCCGCGATCAACACCACGGCGGTCTGGACCGACGGGCCGGCCGATCTGGACTCGCGGCGTGAATGGGTCCGCGCACGGCAGCAAGCGGGTTATCCCGTGCTGGTCGCGATGAAGGCCCGGGACGTCGTCGGCTTCGCCTCGTTCGGCGATTTCCGTCCCTTCCCCGGCTATCGCCACACCGTGGAGAATTCCGTCTATGTCGACGAGCGGCATCATCGCGCAGGCATCGGCCGCAGCCTGCTGGCTACGCTGATCGAACGAGCCGCGGCGCTCAACAAGCACGCCATGATCGCCGGGATCGAGGCCCTCAATGCCGGCTCGATCGGCCTGCACGCCTCGCTCGGCTTTGTCGAGGTCGCCCGCATGCCGGAGGTCGGCTGCAAGTTCGGCCGCTGGCTCGATCTTGTCTTCATGCAGAAGACGCTTGCAAGCCAAGTGAAACCTTGACGCGAAACCTTGACGTGAAACCTTGACGTGAAACCTTGACGTGAAACCTTGACGTGAGGCCATGACGATGCAGATCCGCACCGGCGACACCTTCGATCCGCGCGTCGTCGCGCTGCTCGACCACCACGTCACGGCGGCGCGGGCGCAGACCGCTCCGGGCAGCGCGCATGCGCTCGATCTCGCAGGCCTTCGCGCTAGCGACGTCGCGTTCTGGACCGGCTGGGACGGCGAGACGCTGGTTGCGACCGGCGCGCTGAAGATGCTTTCCGCCGGGCTCGGCGAGGTGAAGTCGATGCACACGCTGCAGACGACACGCCGGCGCGGCTTTGGTGGCCTGATGCTCCGCCACATCATCGCAGAGGCGCGCAAGCGTGACATGACGCGGCTCAGCCTCGAGACCGGCTCCTGGGATTATTTCAAGCCGGCGCACGCGCTCTACCGGGCCCACGGCTTCGTGCCCTGCGCCCCGTTCGAGGGCTATGTCGAGGACCCCAACAGCCTTTTCCTGACGCTCGATCTGACAGGCGGTTAGGGCAGAGTGCAATGCAACCGCGGCTCGAAAATATAGCCGGGCCCCTCAAAATGAGTTGCGTACCTCAAAACGCCTCTGCTAGCCTTCAGGGATGGCCCAAGAGACTTCCGAAGGTTTGATCGCCTCCGCTGCGCTGACGCTGAAAGACATCGCCCGCGAGGCCGGCGTAAGTCTCGCAACGGTCGATCGCGTCCTGCATAACCGTCCCGGCGTGCGGCCGGCGACGGTGCGGCGCGTCCAGGAGATCATCGCGCGCAACGCCTTCCAGCCGCATGTGGCCGCCGCCGAGCTCGCCCGCGGCCGCGCCCGCCGCTTCGCCTTCGTGATGCCGACGGGGGCAAACCCGTTCATGCAGCAGATCGAGGCCTATCTCGGCGAGATGTCGGCGTGGCTCTCGGCCCGCCGTCTCAATGTCGAGCTGATCAATACGGATGTGTTCGATCCCTCCGTGCTCGCAGCCTCGCTCGAGGCGTTGTCGGGCGAATATGACGGCGTTGCCGTGGTGGCGCTGGATCACCCGGCCGTGCGCGCCGCCATCAACGACCTCGTCGATGGTGGCACCAAGGTCGTGACGCTGGTGTCCGACGTGCCGTCGTCGCGCCGTCACCATTATGTCGGCATCGACAACATCGCCGCGGGTCGTACGGCCGGCGCGCTGGTTGGGCGTCTGGTCGGCCAAAAGCCCGGCCGGATCGCCATCATCGCGGGATCGCAAGGCCTGCGCGACCACGCCGAGCGTATTTTTGGCTTCAATCAGGTGATGGGGTCGGAATTTTCGCACCTCGACATCCTGCCACTGCTCGAGGGGCGCGACGACGATGATCGCTCCGAGCAGCTGATATCGCGGTTGCTCGGCAAGCATCCCGACATCGTCGGCCTCTACAATGTCGGCGCCGGCACGCAAGGCGTAGCCAACGCCTTGACCGAGGCGGGGCGTGGCAAGGAGATCGTATTCGTCGCCCACGATCTCACGGCGATGACGCGACGACTGTTGCTGCAGGGCACGCTGGATGTCGCGATCTCGCAGAACCCGGGGCACGAGGCGCGCGCCGCCGTGCGCGTGCTGCTGTCGCTTGCGCGCAACGAGCCGATCTTGAGTGAACAGGAGAAGATCCGCATCGACATCCTGATGCGGGACAATCTGCCGTAGCCGAAAGGCGCGGCGCCAGGCTTTTTAATGAGACCGATTGCCGGAAGCGCGACGTCAGATCGCGCGCAGCAACAGGGAAGGGGAGGACGGACTTGTATCTCGGAATCGACATCGGCACGTCTGGTGTGAAAGCGGTGCTCGTGAACGAGGCTGGCGCGGTGGTCGCGACGGCCGCGCGCGAGCTTGCGCTGTCGCATCCGCAGCCGCTGTGGTCCGAGCAGGACCCGGATTCGTGGGTCGAGGCCGCGACCGGCGCCGTCGATGATCTCGCTGCCGCGCATCCGCGTGATGTCGCCGGCGTGCGCGGCATCGGTCTCTCCGGCCAGATGCACGGAGCGACGTTGCTCGGTGACGACGGCCGTCCGCTGCGCCCGGCGATCCTCTGGAATGACGGCAGGTCTCATGTCGAATGCGAGCGGCTCGAGCGTCGATGCCCGTCGCTGCATGCGATCGCCGGCAATCTCGCGATGCCGGGATTCACCGCGCCAAAACTGCTCTGGGTCGCCGGGCATGAACCGCACATTTTCGAGCGCGTCGCAAAGGTGCTGCTGCCAAAGGCCTATGTCCGCTACCGCCTGACCGGCGAGATGGTCGAGGACATGTCGGATGCCGCCGGAACGCTCTGGCTCGACGTCGGCCAGCGCCGCTGGTCGGCCCTGCTGCTCCACGCCACCGGGCTCGATCTGCACCATATGCCACGCCTGGTCGAGGGCAGCGAGGCGAGCGCAACGCTTGCGGGCGAGTTCGCGCAACGCTGGGGAATGGCGAAGAACGTGGTCGTAGCCGGCGGCGCCGGCGACAACGCGGCGAGCGCGATCGGGTTAGGGGCGATCGCGCCTGGCGATGCCTTCCTGTCGCTCGGCACCTCCGGCGTCATCTTCCGCGTCACCGACAATTTTGCGCCGGCGCCGGCCTCGGCCGTGCACGCCTTCTGTCATGCGTTGCCCGGCCTCTGGCACCAGATGGGCGTGATGCTTTCGGCCGCCGCGTCGCTCGCGTGGCTCTCCAGCGTGATGGCGACGCCGGCAGCGTCGCTGCTCGCGCCGCTCGGCGACATCGTGGCCGGACCAGGCTCGGTGAAGTTTCTCCCTTATCTCGATGGCGAGCGCACGCCCCATAACGATGCGGCCGCAGCCGGCGCCTTCGTCGGCTTGCGCGGCGCCACCGGGCGCGACGCCATGGTGCAGGCCGTGCTCGAAGGTGTTGCCTTTGCCGCACGCGATAATCTTGCGGCGCTCGCCAGTGCCAGCTCGGCCATCCCGGAAGTCGACCTTGTCGGCGGCGGCTCGCGCTCGGCGCTCTGGGCGCAGATCTGCGCCGACGTGCTCGGCATTCCCGTGCACCGCGTCGAGGAGGGCGAGGTCGGCGCCGCGCTCGGCGCTGCCAGGCTCGGCCGGCTCGCCGTCACCGGCGAACATCCCGCGCAAGTCTGCACGCGTCCGCGGCGCCTTGCGACATTCACCCCAAACCCGTCGCGCACTGCGGCCTATGACGAGGCCTATCAGCAGTGGCGCAAGCTCTATCCCGCGCTGAAGGAGTTTTCCCTGTGAACGCGTTACCCAAATTCTTCGGCGCCGCCGACCCGGTCGCCTATGGCGGCACGGACGCCAAGAACCCCCTGGCCTTCCGCTGGTATGACAAGGACCGCGTCGTGCGCGGCAAGCGGCTCGAGGATCATCTGCGCTTTGCGGTCTGCTACTGGCATTCGTTCTGCTGGCCCGGCGGCGATCCCTTCGGCGGCGAGACATTCCTGCGCCCGTGGCATCATGGCTCCGACGCCATGGCGATGGCGCGCGCCAAGGCCGACATCGCCTTCGAGCTGTTTCGTTTGCTCGACGTGCCCTTCTTCACGTTCCACGATGTCGATGCCGCGCCGGAAGGCGCGACGCTTGCCGAATCCGTCGCCAACCTCAATGCGATCGGCGACATCTTCGAGACAAAGATGGCTTCGGCGAAGGTGCGGCTGCTGTGGGGCACGGCGAACCTGTTCACGCATCGCCGCTACATGGCGGGAGCGGCGACCAATCCCGATCCTGACATCTTCACCTATGCCGCCGGCCAGGTCCGGGCTGCGCTCGAGGTGACGAACCGGCTCGGCGGACAGAACTATGTGCTGTGGGGCGGCCGCGAAGGCTACGAGACCCTGCTCAACACCGATCTCAAGCGCGAGCTCGACCAGCTCGGCCGCTTCGTCTCGCTCGTCGTCGAGCACAAGCACAAGATCGGCTTCAAGGGCCCGCTCCTGATCGAGCCCAAGCCGAAGGAGCCGACCAAGCACCAATATGATTTCGACGTCGCCACCTGCTACGGCTTCCTGCAACGTTACGACCTGCTCGAGGACGTCAAGCTCAACATCGAGCAGAACCATGCCATCCTCGCCGGCCATTCCTTCCAGCACGAGGTGGCGCTGGCCCAGGCGCTCGGCGTGTTCGGCTCGCTCGACATCAACAGAGGCGATGATCTGCTCGGTTGGGACACCGACCAGTTCGCCATGAACGTGGGCGAGCTGGCACTGGTGTTCCACGACATGATCAAGGCAGGCGGCTTCTCCACCGGCGGTCTCAATTTCGATGCCAAGATCAGGCGCCAGTCGATCGACCCCGACGATCTCATCCACGCCCATGTCGGCTCGATGGATGCCTGCGCACGGGCGCTGCTCGCAGCAGCCGACATGCTCGACGCGGAGGCGCTGACCGGGCCGCTCACTGAGCGCTATGCCGGATGGGACAATAGCGAGGGGCAGGCGATCATGGCAGGCAAACGTTCGCTCGCCGAACTCTCCGATCGCGCGCTTGCTTCCGGCTTCGATCCGCAGCCGCGGTCGGGCCGCCAGGAATATCTCGAATCTCTCGTCAACCGGTACGTCTGAGCGAGGCCGAGCATGACAACGACGCAAGCAAACGGCCAGCCGGTTCTGGAATTGACGGGCATCGGCAAGGAGTTCGGCGCGATCCGCGCGCTGCATGACGTCGACTTGCAGGTGCGGCCCGGCGAAGTAGTCGGCCTGATGGGCGACAACGGCGCCGGCAAGTCGACGCTGGTCAAGATCATCGCCGGAAATTTTCGTCCCACCCATGGCGAGATCCGCTTTGACGGCAACGCCGTCCATTTCAATCGGCCCATTGACGCTCGCGCGGTCGGGATCGAAGTCGTCTATCAGGACCTCGCGCTCGCCGACAATCTGACGGCAGCGGCGAACGTCTTCCTCGGCCGCGAGCTCAAGCGCAAATACGGCCCGATCGCGCTGCTCGATCACAAGGCGATGGCATCGCGCGCGCTGGAGCTGTTCGGCGAATTGCGCTCGGAAACCCGGCCGCATGATCTGGTCAAGCAGATGTCCGGCGGCCAGCGCCAGGCTGTGGCGATCGCGCGCACGCGACTGTCCAACGCCAAGCTCGTGATGATGGACGAGCCGACGGCGGCGATCTCCGTACGCCAGGTCGAGCAGGTGCTGAGCCTGATCCACCGTCTGAAGGAGCAGGGCGTCGCCGTGATGCTGATCTCCCACCGCATGCCCGACGTGTTCGCGGTGTGCGACCGCGTGATCGTCATGCGCCGCGGTGAGAAGCGCGCCGACAAGCCGATCCACGAGACGTCCCCCGAGGAAGTCACCGCCCTCATCACCGGCGCGAAGGAGGCGGCGTAATGTCCGTACCCATGGAAACCCCGATCTCCTTCACCAATGTCGGCCGCTCGAAATGGTGGCAGCGTGGCATCTTTGCCTCGCAGACCGGCTACGTCCTGCTGGCGCTCGTGGTGCTGATGATCGTGATGCATTTTGCCAGCCCCTATTTCTTCACTGAAGGCAACATGCAGAACGTGGCGAAGAACTTTTCCTTCATCGCCATTGCCACGCTCGGAATCACCTTCGTCATCATCACCGGCGGCATCGATCTCTCGGTCGGCTCGATGATGTGCTTCTCCGCGATGATCACCTCGATGGTGATGGTCGAGCTGTCGGCGCCGGGATCGCCTTTCGTGCATATGGCCGCCGATGGCAAGACGGTCGTCGCCAATGTGCCCGGGTTGATCCTTCTGATCTCGATACTCGCAGGGCTGTTCACCGCGTTTGTCGTCGGGCTCGTCAACGGCTTCTGCATTGCGATGCTCGGGCTGTCGCCCTTCGTCACCACGCTCGGCATGCTTTCGATCGTGCGCGGGCTCGCCTATGTCGTCTCGAACGGCCGCGGCAGCTTCCCGGGCGGGCCCGATGCCGAGTATTTCTACGCGCTGACCTCGGGCGACGTGCTCGGCGTGCCTGCGCCCTTCATCTATCTGCTGATACTCGCGGCCGTGATGGCGGTCGTGCTGCATCACACGAGTTTCGGTCGCCACGTCTTTGCGCTCGGCGGCAACGAGAAGGCGGCCGAGCTGACCGGCATCCCGGTCGTGCGCGTGAAGATCGAAGTCTATGTGATCTGCGCGCTCGCCGCAGGGCTGCAAGGCATCATCATCTCGGGTTGGCTCGGATCCGCGCCTGCCAATATGGCGACGTCCTACGAGCTCAACGTCATTGCGGCCGCAGTCATCGGCGGCGCCAACCTCGCCGGCGGCCTTGGTGGTCCCCTGGGCGCCATCGTCGGCTGCGTGCTGCTGGAGGTGATCCGCAACGGCCTCGTGCTCGCGCAGGTCAACTCCTACTGGCAGCAGACGCTGGTGGGCGTGATCATCATCCTTGCCGTGCTGGTCGACCGCATCCGCTCGCGCATGACTTAACGAGTTACTCCGGCAGGACAACGAAAGATCGTCTATCCGCCTGCCGGAGCATCACATCACAAATGGATAGGCATCAAAGTGTGGAGGGAAAGCATGAAGAAGCTTCTGTTGGCTGGCGTGACCATCGCGATGATGGCGACCCCGGCATTTGCCCAGACCTACAAGTTCGCCGTCGTTCCCAAGGCGATGAACAATCCGTTCTTCGACGTGGCGCGTGACGGCTGCCTGAAGCGCGCCAAGGAGCTCGGCAATGTCGAGTGCATCTACAAGGGACCCATCGAGCACGAGCCGGCGACGCAGGCGCAGATCATCCAGGACTTCATCACCCAGAAGGTGGATGGGCTCGCCATCTCGGTCGCCGACGTCGCGGCGATGACCAAGTCGATCGACGCAGCGGCTGCGGCCGGCATCCCTGTCATCACGTTTGACGCGGATGCGCCGGGCTCCAAGCGGCAAGCCTATATCGGCACCAACAACAAGGACTTCGGCCTCGCGCTCGGCAAGCAGCTGCTCCAGCTGCGCCCCGAGGGCGGCAAATACGCCATGGTCTCCGGCGGCCCGGGTGCGAAGAACCTTGCCGAGCGTGTCGATGGTGTCCGCGAAGCGCTCAAGGGCTCCAAATGGGTCGAGGTCCAGGGTTCGCCGACCTTCTGCAACGACGATTCCGCGCTTGCGGTTCAGCAGATGGCGGACCTCCGTACGGCGACGCCCGATCTCGCGGCGATCGTGCCGGTCGGCGGCTGGCCGATGTTCGCGCCCGAGGGCTACAAGGCCTTTGTCAACAAGAACAAGAAGGATATCGACGCCGGCAAGTTTACGCTCGTCGTCGCCGATACGCTGAAGATGCAGCTCGAACTGCTGCGCGACGGCTACTCCAACGCGCTCACCGGCCAGCGTCCGTTCGAAATGGGCGAGAAGTCGATGGACACGTTGCTCGCCATCAAGAAGGGCCAGAAGGTTCCGGAGGTGATCTACACCGGTCTCGACCTGGTGACGAAGGACAACGTCGCCCAGCTCCTGAAGTAGGAACATTACCAGCCCAACGTTCCTGCGTTACACTCCCTCTCCCGCGCTCGCGGGGGAGGGAGTGCTACTTTTGCGGATTGGAAGGACATTGCAATGAAGCGTGCGCAGTTGGCTAAAGGCCTCGACGTCACCACAATCGGCCTTGGCTCCGCGCCGCTCGGCGGCCTGTTTTCGGGGGTCAGCGATGCGGACGCGGAAGCCACCGTCGCGAAGGCCTGGTCGCTGGGTATCCGCTTCTTCGATACCGCGCCGCTCTACGGCTTTGGTCTCGCCGAGCGCCGTTTGGGTGCCTTCCTGCGGCAACAGCCGCGCGAGTCCTATGCGATCTCGACCAAGGTCGGCCGGCTGCTGCGCGCGCCTGGTGGCACGACGGTCGAGGATGATCATTACAAGGACGCGCCCGCGCTGCGGCCGCAATTCGATTTCAGCTATGACGGCGTGATGCGGTCGGTCGAGGAAAGTCTTGACCGCCTCGGGCTCGATCGCGTCGATGTGCTGCTCGTGCACGATCCCGATGATCACTACGACGATGCCGTCAACGGTGCTTTCCGTGCGCTGATGCGGCTGCGCGACGACGGCACGGTTAAGGCGATCGGTTCCGGCATGAACCAGTCGGAGATGCTCACGCGGTTCGCCGAAGCCGTGCCGGTCGATTGCTTCCTGCTCGCCGGCCGCTACACGCTGCTCGACCAGGGCGCGTTGGATGCGCTTTTCCCCATCTGCGCCGCGAAGAACATCGGCATTCTGCTGGGGGGCATCTACAACAGCGGCATCCTGGCCAATCCGCACACCGGTGCGAAGTTCAACTATGAGGACGCCGGCGCGGCGCTCGTGGCGCGCGCGCTCGAGCTCGAGCAACTCTCCCGCAAGCACGGCACCGAGCTGAAGGCCGCGGCTTTTCAGTTCTGCATGGCCCATCCGGCGGTCACGGTCGCCGTGACGGGGGCACGCAACGCCGCAGAAGTCGCCGACAACATCGCGATGTCGGAGCGCGCGGTGCCGCAGGCCTTCTGGCAGGAGCTGCGCGCCAAAAACCTGGTCGACGCACGGGCGCCGCTGCCGGGCGGAGCGTAAGCCATGATGATCGACGCCCACCAGCATTTCTGGGATCCCGCACGCGCCAACTATCCCTGGATGAATGCCCCTGAGCTGACGCCGATCCGCCGCGCCTTCGGCCCTGCCGATCTCGCGCCGCTCTTGAGAGCGAACGGCATCGACGCGAGCATCCTGGTGCAATGCCGTTCCTCGCTCGAGGAGACCGAGGAATTCCTGGCGGTCGCGCATGCCACGCCCACTGTCATTGGCGTCGTCGGCTGGGCTGATCTGACGAACGGCTCGCTCGGCGACACGCTCGATCGCCTGCGCAATTTGCCGGGCGGCACAAAGCTGGTCGGTATCCGCCACCAGGTTCACGACGAGGCCGATCCGGACTGGCTGTTGCGCGCCGATGTCCAGCGCGGATTGGCTGAACTGTTCGCCCGCGACCTCACCTATGATTTCCTCGTCCGCACCCGCGAGCTGCCCGCCGCGATCGCGACCGCAAAGGCCTTTCCACAGGCCCGCTTCGTGCTGGATCACGCCGCAAAGCCGCCGATCGCCGATGGCGGCAGCGTCGAATGGTCCGACCGCATCGCAGCGCTGGCAGCCTGCAGCAATGTCTGGTGCAAGGTCTCGGGCCTCGCCACCGAAGCGAAATGGAACGATTGGGACGCCGAGCTGCTGTTTCCGTATCTCCGGCACGTTGCGAATTGCTTTGGCGAGGATCGCCTGATCTTCGGCTCGGACTGGCCGGTGTGCCTGCTCGCGGGCAGCTACGGCGAAATCAAGCGCGCGCTGGAGGCGTGCCTGGCAAAGCTGGGTCCGAGCGTGCGCGAGAAGGCGCTCGGGGTGAATGCAAAGGCTGCGTATCGGCTGACATAATCGCGGTCGAGGCGCTCCTTTCTTCCTTCTCCCCTTGCGGGAGAAGGTGGCGCGAAGCGCCGGATGAGGGGTTGTCTGCGCAAGTCCAGGACTGCCTATGCGGAGACAGACCCCTCGCCCTAGTGAGTCTGTGTCCACCAGCGGAGCTGCCCTCTCCCGCAGGGGGAGAGGGCACAGTAACGAGCAGCCCCCTCACGCGCCCGCAGGCACCTGATCCAGAAATCCCGTGATGCTCTGGATACGGCCGTCCTTCAGCACGGCGAAATCAGTCCCCTTGATCGGGCTGTCGGCACCATCGGGGCCGAGGCCCCATGAGAAGCGCACATGGTCGCCGTAGCCGTTGGGCTCGCCGATCAGGCTGAACTTGAAATCGGGAAAGCGCTGCTGCACGCCTGCGATCAGTGCATCGATGCCGTCCCGGCCATCGCCCTTCATCAACGGATCGACATAGCTCGCATCCGCCGTCCAGTTTTCGCTCAGCAGTTCGCGCCGGCGGCTTTGCGCGCGCTCGTTCCAGAGATCGATGTAGCGGCGGGCGATGGTGACGTGGTCGGTCATGGGGCTCTCCTTCGATGGCGCCGTGGTTCGGCTGACCGTCACTATCGAAGGTTCGCGCGCGGGGATCGATTACCTCGGAGATCGTGTGTTCGAAAAAAAAGAGCGCGATGATGGCTCATCGCGCTCCCTCGTATGTTGGTGCTGCGAAAATTACTTCGCCGCAGTCACCATGATCTCGACGGTGTATTGTGGCGCGGCCAGCTTGGCTTCGACGGTGGCGCGGGCCGGGGTGTTGCCGGGCGAGACCCAGCCGTCCCACACGGCGTTCATTTCCTGGAACGTCTTCATGTCGGTGATGTAGATCGTGGCCGACAGCAGCTTCGACTTGTCGGTGCCGGCCTTGGCGAGGTGGCCGTCGATGGTCTTCAGGATGTCCTGGGTCTGCTTGGTCACGCTTTCACCGGCCGCGTTGCTGGCGACGACACCGGCGAGATAGACGGTGTTGCCGTGCACGACGACCTGGCTCATGCGCGGGCCGGTTTCAAAACGCTGAATGCTCATTTGCGGGATCTCCTTGAGGGAATGGCGGCCCTGTCTAGCGCAGCACACCTCGCTGTGCCACCCCAGGCACGCATGCGTTGCCAGGCACGCATGCGTTGCCGGGCACGCATGCGATCCTGACGATGCATGCGTGCCTCACGGAAACCGGCTGAAGAACGCCCAGATCGTCTCGGCGCCGTCGATGTCGCCATTCTGCGGGCCCAGCAGGGCGGCGGCAAGTTTCGGGAAGCGGGCATCTGGAAACATGCCGGGCATGCGATGGCCGCCATTGTTGACGCGATAGAGCGCGACATCGTGTCCCGGTGGGCAGCGTGACGAAATCAGCGTCACCGTGGACTGATCGCTGGGATTTTTGTCGGGCAGTTCGGTCACGCCGGCGTCGGTCGCGGCACAGCCATTGAGGTTGCGCCAGAACGCAAGCGTCTTTTCCGTCGACCAATAGCCGTTGGCGGCGAAATAGCTGGTGCCGCGGCCGCCCTCATAGGGGATCAGCGGATCGACCGTGCCGTTCATCATCAGCATCGGCAGCGGCCGCGATGGATGACATGCGGCGGCCGATTCATCGGTCAGGTTCATGATGACGCTGGCGCCCGCCGCGAACAGATCGGCGCGATTGCACACCAGCGTCATGGCCATCGCGCCGCCATTGGAAATGCCGGTGACATAGACGCGCGTCGCGTCCGCCGTGCCGTCCTTGACGAGCTTGTTCACCAGCGCGGCGATGAACGCTATATCGTCGGTGCCCTCGGGCGGGCCGCTGCCGGCGCGCCGTTCGTCGGGCCGTGCATCGGCCCAGGCGTGGTCGAGGCCATCGGGGAAGACCACGGCAAAGTCGTCGCGCTTGGCGATCAGCGGCCATGCCGTCCGCGTCACCATGTCGGCGCCGCTCTGCGTCTTGCCGTGCAGCACGACGACCAGCGGCGCGGGCTTCTTCGGCGCCCGCATCACGATGTAACTGCGATCCGTGCCGTTGAGGTTGATCGTGTCGGCGCGAACAGGCACGGCGGCCAGCAGCGCCACCGCGAACATGGAAACACCGGCCAACCACCGCATGATCTATCCCACTGCCTTTGCCGCGGCGCGCCCCGCGTTGCGGCCCGAGAACAGGCAGCCGCCGAGGAAGGTGCCCTCCAGCGAGCGATAGCCGTGCACGCCGCCGCCGCCGAAGCCTGCGGCCTCGCCGACCGCATAGAGCCCTGGAATGATCTGTCCATCAGTGCCGAACACGCGGGAGTCGAGATCGGTCTCGAAGCCGCCGAGCGTCTTGCGGGTGAGGATGTTGAGCTTGACCGCGATCAGCGGGCCATGTGCGGGATCGAGGATGCGGTGCGGCGAGGCGGTGCGGATCAGTCTGTCGCCGATATAGCGCCGCGCGTTGTGGATGTTCATCACCTGCGCATCCTTCACGTAAGGGTTGGCGATCTCGCGGTCACGCGCCTCGATCTGCATCTTGATCGCGTCGAGCTTGAGCAGATCATTGCCGGCGAGCTTGTTCATGGCGGCAACGAGGTCCGCGATCTTGTCGCGCACGATGAAGTCGACACCATGGCTTTTGAACGCCTCCACCGGCGCCGGCGCGCCCTTGTTGGTGGCGCGGCGCAAGGTCATGCGCCAGCTTTTTCCCGTAAGGTCCGGATTCTGCTCGGAGCCCGACAGCGCAAATTCCTTCTTGATGATGGCCTGGGTCAGGATGAACCAGGAATAATCATAGCCTGTCGACATGATGTATTTGAGCTGGCCGAGCGTGTCGGAGCCCGGGAAGAGCGGCGCCGGCAACCGCGTACCCGTTGCGTCGAACCACATCGAGGACGGGCCGGGCAAGATGCGGATGCCGTGGCGCGGCCAGATCGGTGACCAGTTCTGGATACCTTCGACATAGTGCCACATGCGGTCGCGGTTGATCAGCCGCGCGCCGGCTTTTTCCGTGATGCCGATCATGCGGCCGTCGACATGCTCGGGCACGCCGGAGATCATGAACTTTGGCGGCGTACCGAGCCGCTGCGGCCAGTTCGCGCGCACGAGGTCATGGTTGCCGCCGATGCCGCCGGAGGCGACGATCACGGCCTGCGCCTTCAGCGCAAACTCGCCGACGACGTTGCGCGATGATCTCTTGCCACGCTCGACATTGGTGGCTTCGAGAATGGCGCCGCTGACGCCATCCACCACGCCGTTGGTGACGGAGAGCGCATCGACGCGATGGCGGAATTTGAAGATCAGCCGGCCGCTCTTGGCGGCTTCGCGGGCGCGACGCTCGAACGGCTCGACGATGCCGGGGCCGGTGCCCCAGGTGACGTGAAAGCGCGGCACCGAATTGCCGTGGCCCATCGCGTCATAGCCGCCGCGCTCGGCCCAGCCGACCACGGGGAAGATGCGATGACCCATCGCGCGCAGCCAGTCGCGCTTCTCGCTCGCTGCGAACGCGACATACGCTTCGGCCCATTTGCGCGGCCACAAGTCTTCCACGCGGTCGAAGCCGGCGGTGCCGAGCCAGTCCTGCATCGCAAGGTCGAAGGAGTCCTTGATGCCGAGCCGGCGCTGCTCCGGCGAATCAACCAGGAACAATCCGCCGAACGACCAGAACGCTTGGCCGCCGAGCGACTGCTCGCCCTCCTGGTCGATGACGATGACGCGCTTGCCGGCGTCGGCGATTTCGGTCGCCGCCACAAGTCCCGATAGTCCTCCGCCGACGACGATCACGTCCGCCTGGTCTGCCATTGAGTTCCCCCCTGTAGTTGCCCGGAATTGAAGCCAGCTGCCGTCATTGAGATCAAGGGCTTGTCGCGTAAGACCTCGTTAACTTGTTCCACTTTGGGATCGAGTCGGACCTGAGTGCAGCGCGAACGCAACACTGGATTTGAATTTGTTTTGAGCGAGCCGGCCTGCCTAGACAAAACCACGGTAACGACCGACGCTAGGCGCGCATCACCACCTGACACACAGATTCGAAAACGACTGGGGCGGGGGATAATGAAGTTTCTGACGGGGTTGCTTGCGGCGGTTTGCCTGATCGCATGCATGGGGGCGTCTCACGCGGTGGTTCGGATCGCGGATGACCGCGGCGGCCGGATCGGAACCTACGTCGACAAGTACCAGGACCTCCGTCAGTCCGGCGACACCGTCATCATCGACGGCCTCTGCGCCTCCGCCTGCACCATCGTCCTTGGCGCCATCCCGCACGATCGCATCTGCGTCACCTCGCACGCGACGCTCGGCTTCCACGCAGCCTGGGATTTCGGCAGCAACGGCCGCGCCGTCACCAATCCCGAAGCAACGCAGATGCTCTATGCGATGTATCCCTCGCAGGTGAAGCGCTGGATCTCGCAGCGCGGCGGCCTCACCCCCCACATGCTGTTCCTGAAGGGCAAGCAGCTGCAGGCCATGTACAAGCCCTGCTACCTCGACGCGCAGGCCTCGGCGATCAAGCCGTCGGCTAGGTAGGCTTCGCGGTCGTCGATCGCCTTTCACACTGCTCTCGATGTGGTCATGGCCGGGCATAGCCGTCCGAAGGACGGCGTCGCTTCCGCTCGCCTATGTCCCGGCCATCCACGTTTTTGGGCCAGGCGAAAAGTTCGTGGATGCCCGGGCCTTCGCCGCGCCGAAGCGGCTTCGGCCGCGCAGGCGGGACAAGCCCGGGCATGACGAGGATAGGTCGTTGCGCCTCACCTCCGCACCACGTGATCTCCACCCCGCCCCGTTTGGCTTGCCCGGCCGCTTCCAAGCGCCTATTTCAAAGGCAGCGAACCCGATCCTTGTCATGGCTCAACCACTGCAACAGGCACATCCGTTACAGGACAATTCGTCCACTGCCGGTCGTACGCCATCCGTGCTGCTGTGGCTCGGCGCGGGCGTCGGTGCGCTGATGGTGATCGGCGCGCTCGCGCTCTGGTTCCACTACGGCACCCAGGTGTTCTTCGAAATGATCAGGACCGGCTTTGCCGCCTGCTTCTGACCCGCGACAGGAAGTTTTCCGCTCATGAGCTCCGCTGCCCGTCCGCTGGTGATCGCAACCGCCTTCGCCTCAAGCCTCGTCGTCGGCCTCCTGGTGCTGTTCTGGGCCATGGGCGGGGTCAGCAAGGTGGCGCAGCCGGCCGCGATCGGCGGCCCGTTTAAGCTCACCGACCAGAACGGCAAGGCGGTCACCGAAGCGAGCCTGAAGGGCAAGCCGACGCTGATTTTCTTCGGCTACACCCATTGCCCTGATGTCTGCCCGACCTCGCTGTTCGAGCTGTCGGAAGTGCTGCGCGCGTTGGGCCAGGACGCCGACAAGGTCAACGCCGTCTTCATCTCGGTCGATCCCGAGCGCGACACGCCCGCGACCATGAAGGACTATCTCTCGAGCTTCGATCCGCATCTCGAAGGCCTGTCCGGCGATCCCGCGGAGACCGCCAAGGTGATCACCTCCTACCGGGTCTATGCCAAGAAGGTCCCGACCAAGGACGGCGACTACACCATGGACCACACCGCGCTGATCTATCTGATGGACCGCGACGGCCGCTTCGTCTCGCCGTTCAACCTGAAGCGGACCCCGGAAGAGGCTGCGACGGATTTGAAGAAGTATCTGTAAGAAACGTCCGATCTCGCCCGGCCATGATGGCGGAGTAACCACATTCCGCACTCGCGTTCCCGGCCGGATGGTCTATAAGGCCTTCCGATCCCAACGAAATTCATTCATTTCCGGTCGATGGCTCCATCGCAACAGGCGAAATCGTTCAAATCTGCCCGTGGCTTGCTGACAGGGCTGGCTGTTGCCGTGTGCCTGCTCGCAAGTGCGCCTTGCGCCCGCGCCCAAGCCCCGGCCAAGCAGCCCCCCGCCGCGCCTCAGGCCAAGCCGAAAACCGCGCCCCAAGCCGCCGTCCAAGCTCCCGTTCAGGCCGCACCCCAGGCCGTGCCCGGCTTCTGGGACCCGCGGCGGCGCCCGGAGCGGCCGGACCTGTCGCGCCTGACCGTGATCCGTTTCCTGACCGAGACGGATTACCCGCCGTTCAACTACACCGGCGCCGACGGCAATCCGGCCGGCTTCAATGTCGATCTCGCCCGCTCGCTCTGCGAGGAAATCAAGGTCACCTGCACCGTGCAGATGCGCCGCTTCGAGACGCTGGTCGATGCGCTCACCTCGAACCGGGGCGATGCCATCATCGCCTCGATGGCGGTGAGCCCGCAACTGCGCGCCCGCGTCGATTTCACCGATCCCTATTACCGCGTGCCGGCGCGCTTCGCCTCGCGCAAGGACGCGGTGATGCCGGAGATCCGGCCCGAATATCTCGAAGGCAAGAAGGTTGGCGTCATCGCGGGCTCAGCGCATGAGGCGTATCTGAAGGCGATGTTCACGGACGCCGAGCTGCACCCCTATCCCAACGACGATGCGCTCCGCGCCGCGCTCCGCAAAGGTGAAGTCGATTTCATCTTCGGCGATGCCATCTCGCTGGCGTTCTGGATCAACGGTACGGATTCGGGCGATTGTTGCGCCTTCTCCGGCGGTCCCTTCGTCGAGAGCCGCTTCTTCGGCGAAGGCATCGGCATCGCCGTGCGCAAGGGCAACGACGTGCTGCGCCAGGCCCTGAACTGGGCCCTGTTCCGCGTCTGGGAAAAAGGCCGCTACACCGATCTGTGGCTGCGCTATTTTTCGGTGAGCCCGTTTTAGCCATTCACCCCGTCATTCCGGGCGCGCGAAGCGCGAACCCGGAATCTCGAGATTGTGGCGCGAGATTCCGGGTTCGATGCTGGCGCATCGCCCCGGAATGACGATCAAGACCATTTTTGCATTCCGCGCAAAAATCGCTATTTTCCGCGGCCCGGAGGCCCCTTGATGTCCGTTATCGATCCGAACATGAGCCCGAGCGATCTTCGTGCGCTCGCCGAACAATCCAACGCCTGGCCGTTCGAGCAGGCGAAGGCCATTGTCGCGCGGCTGAAGAAAAGCCCGAAGGACGAGGTGCTGTTCGAGACCGGTTACGGACCGTCCGGCCTGCCGCATATCGGCACCTTCGGCGAGGTCGCGCGCACCTCGATGGTGCGGCATGCCTTCCGCGTGCTGACCGAAGACAAGATCAAGACGCGCCTGCTCGCCTTCTCGGACGACATGGACGGATTCCGCAAGGTGCCTGACAACGTGCCGAACAAGGATCTGCTGGCGCAATATCTCGGCCGCCCGCTCACCGCGGTGCCCGACCCGTTCTCGAACGAGCATCCGTCGTTCGGTGACGCCAACAACGCGCGCCTGCGCGCGTTCCTGGATCATTTCGGCTTTGATTACGAGTTCGCGAGCTCGACCGTCTATTACAAGTCCGGCCGCTTCGACGCGACGCTGCTCAAGATGCTCGCCGCCTACGACAAGGTGATGGACATCATCCTGCCGACGTTAGGCCCCGATCGCCGCGCGACCTATTCGCCGTTCCTGCCCATCAGCAAGACCACCGGTGTCGTGCTGCAGGTGCCGATGATTCGCCGCGACGTCGCCGCCGGCACGGTGACCTATGTCGATCCTGACACCAACGAGGAAGTCGAAACGCCTGTCACCGGCGGCAACGTCAAGTGTCAGTGGAAGGCAGACTGGGCGATGCGCTGGGTTGCGCTCGGCGTCGACTACGAGATGGCCGGCAAGGATCTCATCGACTCGGTCAAGCTGTCGGGCGCGATCGCCAGGGCGCTCGGCGCCACGCCGCCCGAAGGTTTCAACTACGAGCTCTTCCTCGACGAGMAGGGCCAGAAGATCTCGAAGTCGAAGGGCAACGGCCTCACCATCGACGAATGGCTGCGCTACGCCTCGCCGGAATCGCTGTCGCTGTTCATGTATCGCGAGCCGAAGGCGGCGAAGCGGTTGTTCTTCGACGTCATCCCGCGCCAGGTCGACGACTATCAGCAGTTCATCGACGGCTTTCCCAGGCAGGATGACAAGCAGCAGCTTGGCAATCCGGTCTGGCACATTCATCACGGCCATCCGCCGCAGGGCGATATGCCCGTGACGTTCCAGCTGCTGCTGACGCTGGTGTCGTCGTCGAATGCGGAGAACGCCGAGACGCTGTGGGGCTTCATCGGCCGCTATCGTCCCGGCGTCAGCCCGCAGACGCATCCGAAGCTGGATGCAATGGTCGGCTACGCCATCAACTACTACCGCGACTTCGTCGCGCCGACGAAGCAGTTCCGCGTGCCCAATGACACCGAGCGCGCGGCCTTGCAGGACCTGCGCGAGGCGTTGTCACAGTTGCCGGCGGATGCGTCAGCCGAGGACATCCAGAACGTCGTGTACGAGATCGGCCGCCGCGAGCCGTTCCTCGACCCGGTCAAGAAGGGCAAGGACGGCCGCCCGGGCGTCACGCTCGACTGGTTCAACATGCTCTACCAGGTGCTGCTCGGCCAGGAGAAGGGCCCGCGCTTCGGCTCCTTCGTCGCGGTGTACGGCGTGCAGAACGCCGTCAACATGATCGACGGCGCGCTGGCAAGGAGTGCGTGAGGTCCCAACTCTCTCCAATGTCGTCCCGGAGAAGGCCGGGACCCATAACCACCGAATTGGCTTTGGCGAAGGCTGGTCGTGACCACTTGGGACTACCACTTCTGCTGCGGCGTATGGGTCCCGGCCTTCGCCGGGACGACAGTCTTTTGCAGATCTCAGGCTCAAATCGACTTTAGCACGTAACGCCTGTTGTCCTTCTGCACCGGGCGCGCGTTCATCGGATAGAGCTTTGCGAACGCGGCGACGTCGGCAGCCGACACCTGGATCGGGTCGGTGAGCAGCAGCCATTCGACCACTTCCGAGCACGGCGGCGTCGTCAGAGAGCCGGGATAGCGGAAGTAGCTGAGCTTGGTTGGCAGCATGGCGTGAGGATCGATGGTCGCGTCGGCCTTCACCGGCGGGCCTTCCTCCACCGGCATGGTCTTGACGATCTTGCCGAACGCCGCGTTCGGCTTGCCTTCGGCCATCAGCACGCCGACCACGGCGAGACCGCCGGCGTCGTTGCGATGGACGAAATGCGCCTCCATCGGAAAGTTCTTGCCGCCGATCATGTGCTCGCTCGGCCGGTGGAAATGCACCTGGAGCAGCTTGTACTTGACGTCGCCGAGGAGAAGCGTGCTGCCTTCGGCGAAGTTGAGCTGGATCGTATGCCCGTTGTTGACGATGGTGTCGGCGCTCTTGCCCCAGCTCAGCTTCAGCGCGGGCAGTTGCGATTTGATCGCCGCTTCGATGTCGATCGGCGATTGCTGCAGACCGACCGCGCAGGCCTTGTTGGCCGCGTCGAGATCGCCCCATTTGGCGGGAGCACCGGCGCCCTCATAGCTCCAGTGCACGCCTTCGGCGGCGAAAGCCGGCTTGCAGAGCGGGCAAAGGGCGAGACCTGCCAGGGCTTTTAGGACGTGACGACGATGCATTAGATTTCCCTCTGATGAATTTGATCGGCAATGCGCGCGCAACCTAGGGGACAGGCGCGGTGAGTCGCAATGCTGATCGCGGTGCCGACGGTGTCATGGTCCGGTCGTGCATATCACTGGCTTGCCCACACGATCCTTGCGATCCAGCTCACGTCGCCCGCCGCCATCGTCCGCCCGCTTTGCGCTGCATCGAGCAGCAGCAATTCGATCGCCTTGGCGGTGCGGCGTTTGAGCGTCGCGACCATCACCTCGCCCGCTTTCGTCTTCACCACCACACGATCGCCTTTGCGGACCGGCGTATCCGGTGAGACCAGGATGACATCGCCGTCGCGATAGGCCGGCATCAGCGCGTCGCCGGAAATCTTCAGCGCAAAGGCGCTGATGTCCTCGGCGGTCGGTAGCGCGATCTCGCTCCAGCCTTTGCCGGACGGCAGGCCTTTGTCGTCAAAGGCACCGGTCGCGCTGGCGAGTGCAAGGCCGAGCAGCGGCACGGTGCGGCCGTCGCCGGCATCGTCCTCGGTCAGCCTGGCAAAGGTTTCGATCGACGACTCCGCGGCCGCCAATGCCTTCGCGATTGATTCGGTCGAGGGCCAGCGCGCGCGGCCGTCGGAGGTGACGCGCTTGGACTTGTTGAAGGTGGTGGGGTCGAGTCCGGCGCGTTTGGCAAGGCCCGATGGCGACAGCCCGGCGCGCGCGGCCAGACGATCCAGCGCGCCCCAGATCTGGTCGTGGGTCAGCATCCTCTGCGCTTTGGCCTGTTTGACCATGGAAGGTCCAGCCCGTCGCAACTCAGGAAAACTATCCTCAAATCAACCGGTTTTCCGTTTTTCACGCAAGGGCGAAGGCTAACTCTTGAGTTCGGAGGGGGCGGCCTTTACGGTCGCGCCTTGGGTCCGCCCCATCCGGGCCGAAAACCTCAACAGATTCAAAGAGCAAGCAGGACGCCGGAACAGGTGGTCAAGATCTACAAAATCTGTCCGGCCTCGGCCTGGCGCGAGGCGGAACGGCAGGGCGTGTACCGGGGCAGCGCGGATGACGCGCGCGACGGATTCATCCATTTCTCGACTGCCACCCAGGTTCCCGAGACCTTGCGGAAGCATTATTTCGGCCAGCGCGCGCTGTTCCTGGTCGAGGTCGACGGCGACGCGTGTGGTGCCGAGTTGCGCTGGGAGCGCTCGCGCAATGACGAGCTGTTTCCGCATCTCTATGGCGAGCTCGATGTCGGCGCGGTGCTGTCGGTGATGAACCTCAACATGCGATCCGACGGCGGCCACGACGTTCCGGAGCTTGTCCCGTGATTCGCGCCTTCGATGCTTTCTCGCTGCCGGTGCTGCGCTGGCTCGATCCGGAGGACGCGCACCGGCTGGCGATCCAGGGCCTGCGCTTCCTGCCGCCGGTGAAGCCACGGCCGGATGATCCGAAGCTCGCGGTGCGCGCCTTCGGGCTGAACTTTCCCAACCCGATCGGCATGGCCGCGGGCTTCGACAAGAGCGCGGAGGTGCCCGACGCACTGCTGCGGCTCGGCTTCGGCTTCGTCGAGATCGGCTCGGTGACGCCGAAACCGCAGGCCGGCAATCCGCGGCCGCGGCTGTTCCGCCTCGAGCGCGATGAGGCCGTCATCAACCGCATGGGCTTCAACAATGACGGCGCGGAAGCGGTGCTGCGCCGCCTCGCCGCGCGCGCGGCGAATGGCGGCATCGTCGGCGTCAATGTCGGCGCCAACAAGGATTCGCCCGATCGTGTCTCCGACTACGTCAAGCTGATCGAGACCTTTGCGCCGGTCGCGAGCTATTTCACCGTCAACGTCTCCTCGCCCAACACGCCGGGCTTGCGCAATCTTCAGGAGGGCGCGCTGCTCGACGAGCTGCTCGGACGCGTGATCGACGCGCGCGAACGCGTCAGGCAGAAGGCCGGCGACACGCCGGTGCTGCTGAAGATCGCGCCTGACCTGAGCCTCGCCCAGCTCGACGACGTCGTGCAGGTCGCGCGCTCGCGCAAGGTGGATGGCATGATCGTGTCGAACACGACGATCGCGCGCCCGAGCACGCTGCGCGAGGAAATGCGCGCGAAGGAGCAGGGCGGCCTGTCGGGCCGGCCGTTGTTCCGCCTCTCGACGCGCATGGTTGCGGAGACCTATGTCCGCGTCGAAGGCGCGTTCCCGCTGATCGGCGTCGGTGGTGTCGACTCCGGCGGTGCGGCGCTGACAAAGATCCGCGCCGGTGCGAGCCTGATCCAGCTCTACTCGTCGCTGGTCTACAAGGGCCTCGGCCTCGTCGACGAGATCAAGCGCGACCTCACCTCGACGCTGCTGCGAACGGGCCGGGATTCGCTCTCCGAGATCGTCGGCGCCGATGCGGCGACGCTGACGGCGGAAGACTGGCCGGGGATGTAAGACGGTCTCGTGCCCCGGGCGCAGCGCAGTGCGCCGCGTCTTCGCGGCGTGATGCGCTGCTGAACCGGGGCCCATGCCACCACACTCTGGGTCCCGGCTCGCGCTTCGCGCGTCCGGGACACGAGAGCTAGATTTTTGAGAACGTCGCCCTGTACAGCGCCGGATACCTTGCGCCCTGCAAGCCGCCGCGCGCCACGTAGAACGCGATCAGCGAACACCACAATCCGGCATTGCCGAACGATTGCAGCGCCCACCACATCCCTAAGAAGATCGCCAGCGAGGCCAGCATCAGATTGCGCATCTCGCGCGCCCAGGTGGCGCCGACATAGATGCCGTCGAAGCCGAAGGCGAAAACGCCGGGGATCGGCGCCATCACGATGAACGGCAGGAACTCGCGCGCCGCGCGGCGGACATCCTCGCTCGCCGTCATGAAGTTGATGATGTTTGGCCCGAACAGCGCGAACAGCACGGCGACGACCAGCGAAAAGCCAAGGCCCCACAGCAGCACCAGCCGGGTCGAATCCGCAAAGCCCCTGGCGTCGCGCGCGCCAAAGGTGCGGCCGCAGAGCTGCTGGGCGGCGTTGGCGAGGCCGTCGAGGAAGAAGGCGCTGACCAGCAGGAAATTGTTGAGCACCGAGTTCGCGGCCAGAGTCACGTCGCCGGCGCGCGCGCCCTTGGCGGTGAAGAACAGGAAGACGGTGATCAGCGCCGCGGTGCGGATCAGGATGTCGGTGTTCACCGACAGCAGCCGCATCAGCTTGGCACGGTCGAACAGAATGGCGCGGGGAACGGCAAAGCCGCCATGCGCATAGCGGCGGCAGACGATGACGCCGAGCAGGAAGCCGATGCCCTCCGACAACAGCGCGGCGATCGCCGCACCGGCAATGCCGGTGTCGTAGACCAGCACCAGCAAAATCGTCGCCGCCATGTTGATGAGGTTGATGACGACTTGCAGCGCCAGCGCCGGATTGGCGCGGGCCTGTCCCACCAGCCAGCCGAGGATGACATAGTTGGCGAACGCGAACGGCGACGACCAGATCCGGATCATGAAATAGGTCTTGGCGGCGTGCGTCACGCCCGCGCTGCCGCCCATCAGATCGAATAGCACGCCGGCCAGCGGCAGCTGCAGCACGATCAGTGCGCCGCCGATCAGGCCGGCGACGATGAAGCCGCGGACCAGGATCACGGTCTCCTCGCGCGTCTCGCCGGCGCCGAGCGCCTGTGCGGTGAAGGCGAGCGTGCTCATGCGCAGGAAGCCGAACAGCCAGAACAGGCAGTCGAAGATGACGGAGGCCATCGCGACGCCGCCGAGCAGGGCGGCATCGTCGAGCCGTCCGATCGCGGTGGTCGAGACCACGCCGATCAGCGGCGTCGTCAGGTTCGCGATCATCGCGGGGCCGGCGATGGCGAAGACCTGGCCGGAGCCGACTTTGGGGTGAGCGGGTGCGTGCATGTCAGGTGCGTGTATCCGACCCCAGCGCCGAATGCACCATCGCGGCCGGCATGGCGTGCTTGCGCCGGCCGCGCAGTTTGGAAAGCCTTACCTCCGCGGCGAGCCGAAGATACGCGACAGCAGCCAGACCGGGACCACGATGACCGCGCCGAGCAGGAAGTAGCGCCACAGCCAGTTCACCGCATCGAATCCGAGATCCCAGATGCGCTGGAACAGAAGGCGAATGCTGATAAGGATATTCCAGGGGTCGAAGCCGATCGCCGCCAGCACGACGCCGACCAGGATCGAGAGCAGCACCAGGCGAAACGCGACCGCCAGCGGCGAGCCGCCGAGAAAGCGGTTCAGGCCATCGCTGTGGCCGGCCGGCAAATCTCTGACGTCGTGGGCCATCGCAGAAAACTCCTCGTGGGGGCTAGCCCCGATTATAGGTCACGGCGGGGCACATGGGGAACCCGCTCGTCGGCGTCAATGGCCGTCGGCGGACGCTGCAACCTTAATTGTTAGTAGGGATTCGTCCGCCTTCAGCATCTTTTCCAGCGTTTCCAGCCGATCGGCCTCCCGTGGCGGCTTGTCCCACCGCAGGCGGCTGATACGGGGAAAGCGCATGGCGACGCCGGATTTGTGCCGCGGTGAGCGCTGCAGCCCTTCGAAGGCGACCTCCAGCACCAGCCCCTTGTCCGCTTCGTGCACGACATGACGCACCGGGCCGAACTTCTCCGTGGTGTTGCGGCGGACGAAGCGGTCGATCTGGAGCAGCTCCTCGTCGGTGAAGCCGAAATAGGCTTTGCCGACCGGCACCAGCTCCTCACCGTTCTCGGTCTCGGTCCAGACGCCAAAGGTGTAGTCGGAATAATAGGACGAGCGCTTGCCGTGGCCGCGCTGCGCATACATCAGCACGGCATCGATGATGTGCGGGTCGCGTTTCCACTTCCACCATTGGCCCTTCGGCCGTCCCGGCAGGTAAGGTGCATCGCGCCGCTTCAGCATCACGCCTTCGACGGCGTCGGCATCCTCGCCCGCGCCGGCGCTCGCGGGATCGGCGCGCGCGGCGGTGAGGGCGTCCCAATTCGCGAAGGGAACGGTGGGCGAGAGATCAATGCGGGGATCGCTAAGCTTTGCGATGAAGGTCTCCAGCCGCGCGCGCCGTTCCGAGAACGGCAACTCGCGCAGATCGTTCGCGTCGTCGCCGAGCAGATCATAGGCGCGCAGGTGGATCGGAAATTCCTTGATCAGCTTCGGCGAGACGATTTTGCGGTTGAGCCGCTGCTGCAGGACGTTGAAACTCTGCACGCGGCCCTCGCGCAGGATCAGCAGTTCGCCGTCGATCGCACCGGGCAGGCGCAGCGACGGCACCAGATCGGGAAAGCTCCGCGTGATGTCCTCGCCCGTGCGTGAATAGAGCCGCGCGGTGATCTGCCCATGATCATCGCGCCCGGCAACCGCCTGCACGCGGATGCCGTCCCATTTCCATTCGGCGATGTAGTCGGCGGGATCGAGGCTTGCGAAATCGCTGTCTTCGATCGCATGCGCCAGCATCACCGGGCGGAACGACGCGGGATCGCGATTGACAGGCTTTTCGGCGTGACCTTCCAGCCACGCGAACAGGTCGAGATAGGGCGGGCTGAGGCCCGGCCAGATCAGCTCGACCTCATGCGGGTCCTTGTCGCCGAGCGCGGCGGCTGCGGTCTTGGCGAGGCGCGCCGAGATGCCGATGCGCATGGCACCGGTGACGAGTTTCAGCAGCGCCCAGCGGCCGGTCTCGTCGAGCTCGTCGAGCCAGCGTTCGAGCTGCCTCGGCAGCTCGGACTTGCCGAGCGTGCGCAGCGTGGTGACGACTTCGGTGAGGGTCGGCGGAGGTGGGTTGTTGTGGTTGCTTGGCTGGAGCGCGTCACTGGCGTCTCGCCCGCGGTACCCCTCTCCCTGACCCTCCCCCGCAAGGGGGGAGGGAACGGTGAGAGTTGTGCGTCCATCACTCGCTGAATCACTATCAGTCGCCGAACTCGCCTGTCGCTCCGCACGCAACTGCGCTCCCTCCCCCCTTGCGGGGGAGGGTGGGGGAGAGGGGTGGCCCGGAAAAGATTGCAAATTGGTTTGCGCCTTCGGCCACATCAGCGCCACCGTCTCCGAGAGATCGCCAACATAATCGTAGCTCAACCCGAACAGCACCTCATCGGTGCGCGAGGCAATGAGATCGCGGATCAGCGCGGGCTTGGCGTGCTTGAAGCTGAGCGCGCCGGTGAGTGCGGCCAGCGCGTAGCCGCGATCGGGATCGCCGACGTCGCGAAAGTAGCCGGTGAGCAGCCGCAGCTTGTTGTTGCGGCCGGGCTCGTAGGCGAGGCGGTCCAGGAGTTCGGCGAAGCGGTTCATGCCTCGGCCTCGCCGGGAGCCGCCGGCTCGCTTTCTTCCTCCTCGCCATAGCCGACGAGATCGAGCGGCCGTGCCCGCAGACGTCGCGTCTTGCACCAATGCACCAGCGCGTCTTCCTGGCCGTGGGTGACCCAGATCTCGCCGGCGCCGGTCGCCGCGATCGTCGCGGTGAGGCCGTCCCAATCGGCGTGGTCGGAGATCACCAGCGGCAGTTCGATGCCGCCCTGCCGCGCGCGGGCGCGCACGCGCATCCAGCCCGAGGCGAAGGCGGTGACGGGATCGGGAAAGCGCCGGGCCCAGATATCCGACGTCGCGGACGGCGGTGCCAGCGTGATGGTGCCGGCGAGCTGAGCCTTCTTCATGCCGGCCACAGGCCTAAGCTCGCCGAGGTCGATGCCGCGGCTCTGGTAGTAATAGGTGATCTTTTCCATCGCGCCATGCAGGTAGATCGGCGCGTCATAGCCGGCCTGCCGCAGCAGCGCGATCACGCGCTGGGCCTTGCCGAGCGAATAGGCGCCGACGAGATGGGCGCGTTCCGGAAACAGCGCGACCGAGGCCAGCAGCTTCTTCACCTCGCCCGCTGCATCGCCATGGCGAAACACCGGCAGGCCGAACGTGGCCTCGGTGATGAAGACGTCGCAGGGCACCAGCTCGAACGGGACGCAGGTCGGGTCGGGCGCATCCTTGTAGTCGCCGGAGGCGACGATGCAAGTGTCCCCACACGTCACGGCGATCTGCGCCGAGCCCAGCACGTGGCCGGCCGGGTGGAATTTGGCGGTGACATCGCCGAGCCTGATCTCCTCGCCATAGCTGATCACTTGCGTCGCGCCGGCAAAGTTCTCGCCATAGCGCAACCGCATCATGTCGAGCGTTTCCTGCGTCGCCAGCACGGCGCCATGGCCGGCGCGGGCATGATCGGAATGGCCGTGGGTGATCAGGGCCCGCTCCACGGGCCGGACGGGATCGATGTGGAAGCCGCCCGGCTTGCAGCACAGGCCGTCAGCAGTTGGCAGCAGGATGTCTTGCGGGCGCATGGTCGTCATATAGGAAGGTCGTGCTCCAAATTAACCCGTCATGCGCGGGCTTGACCCGCGCATCCATCCTCTTAAAGAGGTCTCTTTTGATGGATTTCCGGGTCAAGCCCGGCAATGACAATCGGTTCCTCCAATGCCTCTCCGCCTGTTCCAATCCTCCGGCGATCTCATGGCCGACCGCCGTTTCGAGTTCGCACGCGACCTGCAGCTCAAGGGCGATCTGCCCGCCGCCGCCGATCTGATCGAGCAGGCCATCGAGCTCGCGCCTGACTTCACCTCGGCCTGGTTCACGCTCGGCGAAATCCGTCAGCAGCTTGGCGAGCGCGACAAGGCCATCGCGGCATTCCGCAAAGCGCGTGAGTCCGACCCGGAGGACCAGCATGGCGCCCATTTGCATCTGATCCGGCTCGGCGACGCGCAATTGTCGGAAATGCCAAAAGCCTATGTGCAGGCGCTGTTCGATCAATACGCGCCGCGCTTCGAGCACGTCCTGATCAACGATCTCGACTACCGCGCGCCTTCGCTGATCTTCAAGGCGGTGGTGGCGGCGCGCGTGGCTGCGAAGAAGCCGGCCTTCTTCAAACGCACCATCGATCTCGGCTGCGGCACCGGACTTGCGGCGGCCGCCTTCGCAAAGCAGGTCGATCATTTTATCGGCATCGACCTCTCACCCGGCATGATCAAGGAGGCGCGGACGACGGAGCTTTATGCCGAGCTCGAGGTCGCCGACATGATCGAGGGCTTGCGCGGCAAGCCTGAGACAAGCGCGAACCTCGTCGTTGCCGCGGATGCCTTCGTCTATCTCTCCGATCTCGCGCCTGTTCTTGTCGAGGCCAGGCGCGTGCTGGCATCGGGCGGCGTGCTCGCCTTCACGCTGGAGACGCATGCGGGCGATGGCGTCGTGCTCGGCGAAGGCCTGCGCTATGCCCATTCGGCGGAATATGTGCGTGGTGCGATTGCGAAGGCCGGGCTGAAGCTGCTGACGCTGGAGCCGTGCTCGCCGCGCAACGAGAACAACGAGCCGGTGCGCGGTCTCGTCATCGTCGCCGAGAAAACTTAAAGAGAAAACTTGAGTCTAGGCGCTAAACACGCGGCAATTTAGCGTCACTGCGTCATCAGGCGACGAACTTCCTACTTGCGAGCCGTGCGGATGCCAGCACAATGCGCGCATTAGGGAGAGAAACAACAATGACGAAGAATCCATCGCGGCGCGATGTCGGCGCCGCCGCGCTCGCCACCATCGCTGCATCCGTCCTGCCCGCGCCTTACGTCTGGGCCGCGGAGAAAAAATACGATGCCGGCGCCAGCGACACCGAGATCAAGATCGGGCAGACCGTGCCGCATTCCGGTCCCGGCTCGCTCTATGGCGTGCTCGGTCGCGTCGGCGAGGCCTATTTCCAGATGCTCAATGAAGGCGGCGGCATCAACGGACGCAAGGTCAACTTCCTCACCCTCGACGATGCCTACAGCGCGCCGAAATGTGTCGAGGCGACGCGGCGCCTGGTCGAGCAGGAGGAGGTGCTGGCGCTCTACGGCTCGCTCGGCACCGCGCCGCAAACGGCCGTGCACAAATATCTGAATTCCAAGGGCGTGCCGCAGCTGCTGCTCAACACCGGTGCCTCGAAGTGGAACAACCCGAAGGAGTTCAAATGGACGATGGCGGGCTTGCCGCTGTATCCGACCGAAGCGCGCATCCTCGCCAAGCATGTCCTCGCCGTGAAGCCGAACGCCAGGATCGGCATCCTCTATCAGAACGACGATTTCGGCCGCGACTTCCTTGGGCCCTTCAAGAAGGTGCTCGCGGATGCCGGCGGCGCCGCGCAGGTGATCATGGAGCAGACCTACGACCTCACCGATCCGACGGTCGATTCCCAGCTGATCAATCTCTCCAAGTCGGGCGCGGACGTTTTCTACAACATCTCCACCGGCAAGGCGTCGTCGCAGTCGATCCGCAAGGTCGCCGAGCTCGGCTGGAAGCCGCTGCAGCTGCTCTCGGCCGGCTCGACCGGCAAATCCATTCTCAGCGCCGCCGGCTTCGAAAATGCCAAGGACATCGTCTCGATCAGCTATGCGAAGGATGCCGGGCCTGGCCGTTGGGAAAAGGATCCGGGCCCGATGGCGTTCGAGGAGCTGCGCAAGAAATATCTGCCGAACATCGCGCCCGACAACACCATCGCTTATGCCGGCTACGGCCAGGCCGTCACCATGGGCGAAATCCTGCGCCGCTGTGGCGATGAGCTGACCCGGGCCAATGTGCTGAAGCAGGCCTCCAACCTCAACGGCTTCCACTCCCCGTTCTTCCTCGACGGCGTCACTTACAGCTACACCCCCGACGACTACACACCGATGAAGACGCTGTTCACCCAAATCTTCAACGGCAAGGACTGGGACGTCTCGGACGGGCCCGTGGTGGAGTAGAGTCTCCGCTGCCTCTTCCCCTCTCCCCGCCTGCGGGGAGAGGGTAGGGTGAGGGGGAGCCTCCGCGGGGACGGAAGCAGATGGACTCGCGGAGACTCCCCCCTCACCCGGAATTCGCGCTTGCGCGCAAATTCCGACCTCTCCCCGCACGCGGGGCGAGGTGAGAACCCACCCCTCGACGAACCCGCCCCCACGGCTTACCTGTGATGCCGTGCCGCCCCGCATCCTCAAAATCCCGGCTGATCCGGCCGCGCTGCTGTTGCCCGACCGCTTCCAGCAATGGTTCGCGGGGCGCGGCTGGTCGCCGCGCGAGCATCAGCTGGCGCTTCTGGAGAAGGCGCGTGAGGACCGATCGGCGCTGCTGATCGCGCCGACCGGTGCCGGCAAGACGCTGGCGGGATTTTTGCCGACGCTGGTCGAGCTGAGCTCTGCGAGCGTTGGTTCTGCGAAATCCGTGGTCTCCACGGGCCGCTCCGTTCAGCGCAGCGCCGGTCTGCACACGCTCTACATCTCGCCGCTGAAAGCGCTCGCCGTCGACATCGCGCGCAACCTCGAGCGCCCGATCGCCGAGATGAACTTGCCGATCAAGGTCGAGACCCGCACCGGCGACACCTCGCCGGCCAAGCGCGCCCGCCAGATCGAGCGCCCGCCGGACATCCTTTTGACCACGCCAGAGCAACTCGCGCTCTTGGTCTCGCATCGCGATGCCAAGCCGTTCTTCGCGAACTTGCGCCGTGTCGTGCTCGACGAATTGCACGCGCTCGTCACGTCGAAGCGCGGCGATCTGCTCTCGCTGGGCCTTGCGCGACTCTGGCGGCTGACGCCGCAGATACGTGCCATCGGCCTATCGGCAACCGTCGCCGAGCCGGACCAGCTCGCGCGCTTCCTGGTGCCGCAACCCGGCGGCAACGAAGCTGCGGCCGACATCGTCGTCGCCGGCGGCGCCGCGCCGCCGCAGGTGGAGATGCTGGATACGCGCGAGCGGCTGCCCTGGGCCGGCCATGGCGCGCGTCACGCGCTCGCCGAAGTCTACGAGCTGATCAAGCAGAACAAGACGACGCTGGTCTTCGTCAACACCCGCAGCCAGGCCGAGATGCTGTTCCAGGATCTCTGGCGCATGAACGATGACGGCCTTGCCATCGCGCTGCATCACGGCTCGCTCGATGTCGCCCAGCGCCGCAAGGTCGAGGAAGCCATGTCGGCGGGTCGTTTGCGCGGCGTTGTCTGCACCTCGTCGCTCGATCTCGGCATCGACTGGGGCGATGTCGATCTCGTCGTCAATATCGGCGCGCCCAAGGGCTCCTCGCGCCTGATGCAGCGCATCGGCCGCGCCAATCACCGCCTCGATGAAGCATCGCGCGCGGTGCTGGTGCCGGCGAACCGTTTCGAGGTGCTGGAGTGCCGCGCCGCGATCGATGCCATCGCCGAGAATGCGCAGGACACGCCGCCCTTGCGCACGGGCGGGCTCGATGTGCTGGCCCAGCACGTGCTCGGCTGCGCCTGCGGCGAACCGTTCCTGAGCGATGATCTCTTCGAAGAGGTCCGTACGGCCGCGCCCTATGCCGGTCTCGCGCGCGACGATTTCGACGACGTCGTCGATTTCGTCGCCACCGGCGGCTACGCGCTGAAAACCTATGAGCGCTTCGCCCGCATCAAGCAGGACAAGCAGGGCCGCTGGCGCGTCGCCAATCCAAAAGTGCGGCAGAGCTATCGGCTCAATGTCGGCACCATCGTCGAGGAGCCGATGCTGAAGGTGCGGCTGGTGCGGGGACGTTCCACCGGCAGCGGTTCGACCGGCGCCATCGCGCGCGGCGGCCGCGTGCTGGGGGAGATCGAGGAATATTTCATCGAAGGCCTCACGGCCGGCGACACCTTCGTGTTCGGCGGCGAAGTCGTGCGCTACGAGGCGCTGGCCGAGGACCAGGTCTACGTCTCCCGCGCCAGCGACAAGGACCCGAAAGTGCCGTCCTACATGGGCGGCAAGTTTCCGCTCTCCACCTATCTCGCCGAGCGCGTCCGCCGCATCCTCGATGATGCCAGCGCCTGGAATGGCCTGCCCGAGCAGGTGCGCGACTGGCTGTCGCTGCAAAAGGACGTCAGCAGAGTGCCCGGCGTCCGCGAGTTGCTGGTCGAGACCTTTCCCCGCGGCAACAAGCACTACCTCATCTGCTATCCCTTCGAGGGCCGGCTCGCGCATCAGACGCTCGGCATGCTGTTGACGCGTCGTCTCGAGCGCGCCCGCGCGCGGCCGCTCGGTTTCGTCGCCAATGAATATGCAGTGGCGATCTGGGGGCTCGGCGATGCCTCCTTCATGATCCGCCACGGCCAGCTTGATCTCGATGCGCTGTTCAACCCGGATATGCTGGGCGACGATCTCGAAGCCTGGCTCGCTGAGTCCGCGCTGATGAAGCGCACGTTTCGTAATTGCGCGCTGATCTCAGGCCTGATCGCGCGCCGCTTCACCGACGAAGACAAGAGCCGCCGTCAGGTGCTGTTCTCGACCGATCTCGTCTACGATGTCTTGCGAAAACACCAGGCCGACCACGTCCTTCTGCGCGCCGCGCGTGCCGATGCCGCCACCGGCCTGCTCGATCTGCGCCGTCTCGGCGGCATGCTCGCCCGCATCCAGGGCCACATCACCCACCGGGAACTCGACCGCGTCTCCCCGCTCGCCGTCCCCGTGATGCTGGAAATCGGCCGCGAGTCAGTTTATGGCGAAGCTGCAGACGAGCTGTTGGCCGAAGCCGCCGACGAGCTGGTCAAGGAAGCGATGTCGTAGAGAATTTTGCCAGTGAGGCGCGCAACCCTATCCATATCGTCATGCCCGGGCTTGACCCGGGCATCCACGTCTTTGCTTCAGCAAGAGCGTGGATGGCCGGGACAAGCCCGGCCATGACGGCGCAAGGGGCACTCTCCATTACTTCAACGCTGGCAATGGACGTTGCCGGTGTTTCATTCCACGCCGATCTCTCCGGCGCCCTCTATTGGGAAGAGCAGCGCCTGCTCGTCGTCTCCGATCTGCATCTGGAAAAGGGGTCCAGCTTCGCCACGCGCGGCGTGCTGCTGCCGCCTTACGACACGCTGGCAACGCTCAGCCGCCTCGCTGCTGTCATCTCCCGCCATGATCCCAAAACCGTCATCGCGCTCGGCGACAGCTTTCACGATCGTTCCGCGCATGAGCGCCTGTCGGCGGACGACCGCGACGCCGTCGCAGCACTCCAGGCCGGCCGCGACTGGATCTGGATCTCAGGCAATCACGATCCGATGCTGCCGCGCGATCTCGGCGGCACCGTCGCCGACGAGGTCTCAATCGGCCCGATCACCTTCCGCCACGAGCCATCAGGCGCGCATGGCGAGATTGCGGGCCATCTGCATCCCAAGGCCCGTGTCTCCGCGCGCGGCCGTTCGATGGAGCGGCGTTGTTTCGCCAGCGACGGCCTACGCGCCGTGATGCCCGCCTTCGGCGCGTTCACGGGCGGGCTGAACATTCTCGACGCCTGTCTCTTATACACGTTCGGCGGTGTATAAGAGACAGGCCTCAGCATCCGCGATGCGGCGTTCGCGAAGATCTTTCCGAGCAATGGTTTTGTCGCACATCTGCTCGGCGACCGCCGCGTCCACGCGATCGCCGCGTCGCGCTGTTATTGAAGCGGGTTCCGCCTCGATTGAACACTCTCTCCATGCGCACAACTGCGCTCCCTCCCCCCTTGCGGGGGAGGGCGGGGGAGAGGGGTAGCCCAGCAAAAGGTTTATCTGTCTGCGTTCGCCCGAATGGAGAGAATCCCCGTGTGGACCCCTCTCCCTAACCCTCCCCCGCAAGGGGGGAGGGAACGCACCGACATCGCGGCCGCAGATTGCGACAACCGAAACGGCTCACGCCGCCTTCGCCTGCACGTTGTCGCAGAACTCCGCCAGCCGGTCCGCGAGCCGCAGCGTTGCCGGGCTCGCATCCGGCGCGGCCATCAGCGCCACCTCCGTCTTGTTGATCGGCGCAAAGCCCTCCTTGGCCGTCAGCACGCGGTGATCCGATTGGATTGACATCTCCGACAGGATGCTCAGCCCCATGCCGGCAGCGACCGCGGCCTGGATGGCGGAGAGACTCGATGAGGTGTAGGCGGTGTGCCAGGCGCGGCCCGTGCTTTCCAGCGCGTGGATGGCGCCGGCGCGATAGACGCAGCCGAGCGGAAAGCCGATCAGCGGCACTGATGGCACGTCGACGTCGACCGGATGGCTCTTGCTGGTGACCCAGTGCACTCGCTCCGGCCACACCGCGATCGCGCCCTTCGCGCCAGCCTCGCGCTTGTAGAGCGCAAGGTCGAGCTCGCCGCGTTCGAGATCGCGGGCGAGGTGCTTGCTCTGGTCGGCGCGCACGTCGAGGCGTAGCCGCGGATGCGAGCGCGAGAACGCGCCCAGCAGCTTCGTCAGCCGGTAGGCCGCGAAATCCTCGGGGATGCCGAGCCGGATCGCGCCTTCGCCGCCCGGCTGCCGCAGCACGTCGCGCGCTTCTTCCGCGAGCGCGAGCAGCCGCCGCGCATAGGACAGCAGCCGCTCGCCGGCCTCGGTCGGGCGCACGTCCTTGCCGTCGCGGTGCAGCAGTACCTGGCCGACATCCTCCTCCAGCCGCTTGATCTGCTGGCTCACGGTCGATTGCGTGCGGTGGACGCGCTCGCCGGCGCGGGTGAAGCCGCCGGCCTCGACCACCGAGACGAAGCTGCGCAGAAGCTCGAGATCGAGCACATCAGCCTCCATTCGAAAATCCACTGACCTAGAGTTAATCATTTAATTTCCAAATGGCAAGCGGCGTCCTTAGATCGAGGGCTCAGGAGAATGCCTCATGTCCCTTGCGCCTTCGATTTCGGTTCCCCGCACCCGCTTCAACACGCTGCCGCTCGCCATCGGCCTGTTTTGCCTGCTCTGGAGCTATGCCTTCGTCGCCGGCAAGATCGGCGTCACCCATTGCCCGCCGTTGATCCTGCTCGCCGCCCGTTTCTCGCTCGCCGGCATCTTGATCCTCGGTGCCACGCTGATCCGCGGCGACTGGTCGTTGTCGTGGCGCGACGTCCTGGTCTTCAGCGTGATCGGCATCGCCAACAACGCGCTCTATCTCGGGCTCGGCTATACCGGCCTGCAATCGGTCTCCGCCGGTCTCGGCGGCCTGATCGTTTCGACCAATCCGGTGTTCACGGCCGCGCTCGCCGCAACGCTGCTCGGTGAGGGTATGACATGGCGCAAGGCGAGCGGCCTCCTGCTCGGCATTATCGGCGTCACGGCTATCGTCTGGCATCGCCTCTCGGTCGGCACCGACTCACCGCACGGCATCGTCTTCACGCTGGCTTCGCTCGCCTCGATCGTATCAGGCACCATCCTGTTCAAGCTGCTCGCGCCGAAGGGCTCGTTGTGGATCGGCAATGGTGTGCAGAACATCGCTGCGGGCATCGTGCTCGCGCCAGTCGCGTTCACCTTCGCCGATGTCCACGCGATCGACTTTACGCCGGGCCTGATCGGTGCCTTCGCCTTTCTCGTGCTCGGCGGCTCGATCCTCGCCTCCTGGCTCTGGTTTCATCTCCTGAAGGTGTGTGGCGCGACCGCGGCCAGTGCCTATCACTTCTTGATGCCGCCGCTCGGCATGCTGTTCGCCTTCATCGTGCTCGGCGAGCATGTCGAGGCGCGCGACTTGCTGGGGATCATTCCAGTGGCGCTCGGCATTTACCTGGTGACGCGCCCTGCGAAGGCGGCTTCTTAAAAACACCTGCGGCTCCTGGAGCCCGGCGTGCCGACGACTGTGGAGGCCATCGCTGCTTCAACCGTCATTCCGGGGCGGCGCGAAGCGTCGAGCCCGGAATCCATCGCGCCATCAACTCTGCGGACGGATGGATTCCGGGTTCGCGCTGCGCGCGCCCCGGAATGACATCATTGAATCAATGCGCGGCTGACGCCGACTTCTTCGTCGCGACCGGCTTCGGCGTGGGCTTGGTGGCCGCCTGCGGCGCGCTGTCCCAGCCGCCGGCGGGCGTCGCCACATTGACGGCGTCGTCGGGCTGCGGCTCGGCGCTGAAAGTCTGGATCGCGAGCTTGGCGGCGGCGAGCGATTGCGGGTCGAGGCGTTTTGCGACGTCGTCGCGCTTGCCGGACGCGTCGCCGTCGCCCTGGGCGGCAGCAAGGCTGAACCACTTATAGGATTCGGCGAGGTTCTGTTCGACGCCGATGCCGCGGGCGTAGAGGATGCCGAGGTTGAACTGGCTGTCGGCGACGCCGCGATCGGCGGCTTTCCGGAACCACTGCGCCGCGCTCTTGTAGTTGGCGCCGCGTCCGCCGCCATCGGCATCGAGCACCGCGAGATTGTGCATCGCCTTGGCGTTGCCGCGCTCGGCGGCCTGCGTGTAGTAGCGGCGGGCGATGTCGGCGTCTTTCTTCACACCCAGGCCCTTTTCGTAGAGCGTGCCGAGGCGGAAGGTCGCGGGCACCACGCCGGCCTGCGACGCTCGGTCGTACCATTTGGCGGCTTCGTCGTAATTCGCAGCCACGCCCTTGCCTTCGGCAAAGCGCACGCCGATCTCGTAGGCCGCGGTCGCATCGCCCTTCATCGCAGCGGCGCGAAGGGCGGGACCGGCGATGCCGTCAGGCAGCTTCTCGCTCGGCGGGACCTGAACGACGCTCAGTCGTGCGCGGCTCGTGCCCGACAGCGCACCGGTGATGTCGCTATTCGCCGCGGTCGGGGCCGCAGCAGCAGGGGCGGGCGGAATTTCGACCGAAGCCGTGCTGCCGGCCGGCGCCGGCGCGGCATTGTTCAGCGACTGCTTCCCGATCGGCGTCGGCGACGTCATCGACGGCGTCACCTGCTCGGGCGCGGCGGGCTTGATCTCGACCGGCGCCTGTGGCGCGGGCTGGCCTGATGTATTTTCCATCGCCTGCGGCGCCGGCTGCGTGCTGCCGCCTTCGAGCAGGTTCATCGCCATCTTGAAAGTGCCGAGCACGATCACGACCACGCTCGCGCCAACCAGCAGCGAGCGGATCTTCGACGTGATGGTCGATCCGCCTTCCGAGCCTGCGGCCTGTCCTTTTCCCTGGCTCTTGTCCTTGACGCGGGCCGCGATGGCAGCCTTGGCGCCACGGGCGGGCTTCTCGGGCGGCTGCGCGGCGGCCGCTTGAGCGGCGCGGCGCGCGGCCGCGATGAAGCTCGACGACGACACCGGCTCCTTCGGAGCTGCGGGAATGTCGCTGATCGCGCTTTCGGACGCGGCGATGCGCTCTGACGGCGTGGCGGGGCGACCGCTCGGACGCGTCCCGGGCTCGAGCGGATGATCCGGCGGCAGTTCGGGTGCGATGGCAGCGCGCGCCGGCGCCGTATGTGGCTCGAGGATCTCGCTGATCGCGCGCGGCGGAACCGGCTGTGCCATCGGCACCGGCGGCGGCGCTGCGGGGGCGGCGGCGTGGAATTCGCGCGGCGCGGCCACGAAGGCGGACTGCGCCGGCTGCTGAGCGGCGGGATTCGGCAGCTCGGGCTTCGGATCGTATTTCGGCTGCGGCGGCTGTGGCTGCCATTGCTCGTGCGCCATCGCCGCCGACTCGACCGCAGCTGCCATCGCCATGGGCGCAGCCACCGGCTGTGGTGCAGGGGCAGGAACAGGAGCAGGCGCGGGCGGCGCGGTGCGCACGGCGCGCAAATCGCCCTCGATCATGGCGAGACGATCGACGACATGGCCGAGCGTGTTGTGCACGGCCTCCAGCGAATCCTGGGTGCTGCGGTTGGTCTCGGCCTGGCTGTAGCGGATGTCGGACAGCTCGCGCTTGACGAGGTCGACCATGCCGGAATCCGGCGGCGGTGCCGAATTGCGGCTCTCGGCGAGCGCGGAATAGGTGGCCTGCTGCCGCTCCAGGTGCCGCAGGATGTCGTGCAGCCCGTCCTCGACACGGCTGAAGTTTCCGCCGCGCTGATCCGAGGCGGCCTCGATCCGCTCCAGCAGGTAGGAGACCCGCTGCTCCAGATGCGTGAAGGTCGACGCCGAATCGTTGCCGACCTGCATGCGGTCGAAACGATCCGACAGCGCGCGGATCGCGGCTTCCAGATGTTCGGTGCTCTCGGCAGGCTGAGGCCGCTCGCGCGTTTCCAGCGCCGCGGTGAGCGCGGCGATACGCTGCTCCAGCACGGCAAAGCTGTCGCCGCGGTCGGAGGCGCGGTTGACCTGGTCGACCTTGGACGCCAGCAGCTGCACGTCCTCGGAGAGGCGTGCCAGCGCTTCGTTGGAAGCGACGTTCGAGACGATGCCGCGCAGCGCCGCGATCGCGCCTTCGAGCTGGCGCACCGTCGAGGGATCGTCATTGGCGCGCAGGATCATGTCGAGCTTGCCGCCGAGATTGCGGATCGCCTCGTCATAGCCGGTGAGCTGCTCGGCCGGGGTCAGCGTGCGCAGCACCTGCTTGATGTCGGACAGCGCGCGTTCGATGCCGGACAGAACCTGGCCGTCGGTGCCGTTGGAGCGGGTCTCGTCGATGCGCCGGTGCAGCGAGCGGATCTCGTTCTCGATCGATTCGATCGCGCGGCGCGGCATCGCCTCGGTGATGGCCTGGCGGATCTCGGCGAGCTCGGACCGGAAGGCGTTGATGGCCTGCGCGGTGTTGTCGGGACGCTGCAGCGACTCGATCTGGCTCGTGATCTTGAGCAGATGGCGCTCGAGCGACGAGAAGTCCGGCCCTGCTTGCGGAGGCGGCGGCGCGTAGGCCGGCGCCATCGGCGGAGCATAGGGAGCGGCGGAAGGCGCGATCGACGGCGCCGCGCGCGGCGGCATCTGCCGCGGCGCAAATCCGTCGAGCTCGCTCTGCCGCGCGGTGATCTCGGCAACCGCGACGTCGAACGAGGCGGGGCTCAAGGGAGGCGAGTTGCGATAGACCTGGGCTGCCGCGCGCTCGACCGCATCGGCCTGGCGCTGGCGCGATTCAACGGGTGAGGGGGCAGGGGCCGGACGCGGCGCCTGAAATTGCTGCGCTTGAGGCTGCTGGGGCCGTGAAATCTGCGACAGCCGGGCATCGAGCCGCGAGATCGCATCGTTGAGCTGGCGGGCGACACCCTGCTCGCGCGACACGTCCTGTCGTGAGGCGTCCTGGCGCGGTGCGGCCGGCTTTGAAATCCGTTCGATCTGCTGGGTGATCGCGTCGAGCCGCTGATGGATGTCGGCGACTTCGCGGCTTTCCTGGCTAGGCATCTGCTGAGCGCGCGGATCAGGACGTTGATCCTGACGCGGCTGCTCGTAAGGAGAGCGAAAGTTCGGCGGGGCAGTCTCGCCGAGCGTGGAGTTCAGCCAATCGTTGAGTGACATGCCGGCACGGCGCGCAGCAGCTTCGGCCCGCTCCCTGACGGATGGATCGATGCCGTCAACACTCCACGATACGCGCGAATTCATGACTCTGTCCGGTTCCGACTCCGGCGCCCCACCCGGCGCCTCCAGTCTCCCCACGCGTTCCGTCTGCAAGACAATCGAATTCGGCGCGGGTCGTCTGCCTCGAAATCAGACTTTTGTCCGTTACGGTAAATAACGGGTTAAGGAAGCCGTCGCCGGTGTCTTAAAGTTGGGCGGCTGGAACCTTCTGCCTGCGTCGACACGCCGACAAAAATTTCGCCACGGGCCTGATCGGATCGTCTCAGGGGTAAGTGAGTGCCGCGACCGGCGCTCAGCCTGAGATTGTTGCTGATATGAAATGGTTGCTCGTGGCCGCGCTGGCGGCCGGCTTGGTATCGCCCGCCTTTGCCGCCGATGCCCCGGCGGCAAAGCCCGTGGAGAAGGCGCCGGCGCCCGCTGGCTTCAACTGGACGAGCTGCTATGTCGGCGTCCAGGGCGGCGGCTCCTGGGGCAAGAGCGAGCATGTCGCGCGTTCCAGCGCTGCCGCGGGTTCTACGATCACAGGTACGTTCAATCTCACCGGGGGTGTCGCGGGAGGAGCTTTCGGCTGCGATTTCCAGGTCGAGAAGACGGTGCTCGGCTTCGAGAACGACGCGTCCTGGACCAACAAGCACGGCTCCGCGCAGGACCGGCCGCCGTTCGATGGTGCTGCCCTGAGCAGCACCCGTGAGAAGTGGATCGACATGTTCCGCGGCCGCGTCGGCTACGCGCTCGATCAGTTTTTGATCTACGGCACCGCCGGCGTCGCCTTCGCCGGGACCGGCGTCACCGTTTCATTCCCAGCAGCACAGATTACTGAATCCAAGACCCGTACCGGTCTCGCGGCCGGCCTTGGCGGTGAATGGGCAGCGTGGACCGATAGCTGGGGCGCGGTAAGCTTCAAGCTCGAATATGTTCATGTCGATTTCGGCAGCAAGCGTTACATTGATCCCCCCGTCCGGATCGGCACGTCGACCGTTGCTACCCGCGATGTCAGGCTGACCGACGACATCGTCCGCGCCGGTATCAACGTCCGCTTCAACTGGGACAACAAACCCGTCGTCACGAAGTTCTAGGCGCCGCGCCGGCGCCTAACCCTTGCCCTCCCGCTTGCCGTCGTCCAGCGGCACCACGGTGGCCTTGCCTGACATCGCCGACAGCGCATCGAGCGCCTCCTCGCAGAAATCGGCCACCATCTGCTCGTGCCGCGCGCCGAGGCGCAGCAGCAGGAGATTGCCGAGGTCGAGCACGCCAGAAGCAGTCCCTTCCGGGAAGCGCTTTTTCAGGATTCGCTCATAGTTCTCGTGCCGGTCGCGGTGATGCTCCAGGCGGTCCATCAGGTCGGTGCGTACAGGCTCGATGTCGATGCTGTCGAGGGCGTGCAGCCGCACCAGCAAATCGTCCTTGATCGAGGGCGGGGTGCTCGGCCGCGCGGCCCAGTGCCGCAGCGCTGTTCGGCCCTCCGGAGTCAGCGTATAGATGAGCTTGTTGGGCTTGCCTGATTGCACGACCTCGCGGCCCTGGATGTAGCCGCGGTCGCGCAGCTTGGAGAGCTCGCGGTAGATTTGCTGGTGGTCGGCCTTCCAGAAGAAGCCGACCGAGGAGTCGAACGTCTTGGCGAGTTCGTAGCCCGTCATCGGACGTTCCGTGAGGCATGCGAGGATTGCGTCGCCCAGTGCCATGTGACCTGCCTCCCCGTGACCTTGACCAACCAGCTTGACTTTATGCGTATCGACGCATATGCGTCAATGTGCATATGCGGTGCGTCAGGGCCGAGTCCACGGACCGACGCAATAACTGAGCGGAATCAACCTTCTCGCTACTGTGCATGGGGTTGTTTTCGCCTGTTTGCCAAGGCGTTCGATTCAAGGGAGGCACCCTGACCATGACCGGTCTCGATTCCTGGTACAGCTTCATGAAGTCCCATGACAGCAAGGCGCTGTGGGAGCTGCTTCATCCGGACGCCGTGTTCGAAAGCCCGGTCGTGCACTCGCCGCAGCGCGGCCGCGACATCACCTTCAAATATCTCGCCAGCGCCGAGAAGGTGCTCGGCGGTCCGGGCTTCATTTATGTCGGCGAATGGACAAGCGCCAACGGCGCCGTGCTCGAATTCAAGACCATGATCGACGGCATCGAGATCAACGGCGTCGACATCATCACCTTCGATGCCGAGGGCCGCATCACAAATTTCAAGGTGATGGTACGTCCGCTCAAGGCCATCAACATGCTGCACCGCCTGATGGCGGAGCAGCTCGCCGCCCAATCCTAATTCAGCATCATCACTTCAAGGCTTGCCGGGAGACCACCATGCCGATCTACAAAGCCCCCGTCGAAGACGTGAACTTCCTGCTCAACGACGTCTTCCAGATCGACCGCTACGACAACCTCGCCGGCTTCTCCGATGCGTCGAGCGACGTGCGCGAGGCGATTTTGGGCGAAGCCGCCAAGCTCGCCGAAGAGGTGCTGCAGCCGCTCAATCGTGTCGGCGATCTCGAAGGCTGCAAGCGTGCAGACGACGGCAGCGTCACCACGCCGAAGGGATTCAAAGAGGCCTTCAAGCAGGTCGCCGAGGGCGGCTGGCTTGGTCTCTCCGCACCGACCGAGTTCGGCGGCCAGGGCCTGCCGGTGACGCTGTCGCAGGCGGTCAACGAATTCCAGTGCTCGGCCAACATGGCGTTCTCGATGTATGGCGGCCTGACCATGGGTGCGACTGCGGCGCTGATCGTCCACGGCTCGCCCGAGCAGAAGAAGACCTACGTGTCGAAGATGGTCGCCGGCGAGTGGACCGGCACCATGAACCTGACCGAGCCGCAATGCGGCACGGATCTCGGCATGCTCCGCACCAAGGCGGTGCGCCAGGCCGATGGTTCCTTCAAGATCACGGGCACCAAGATCTTCATCTCGGCCGGTGAGCATGATCTTGCTCCGAACATCATCCACCTCGTGCTCGCCCGCATCGAGGGCGCACCGGCCGGCATCAAGGGCGTGTCGCTGTTCGTCGTGCCGAAATTCCTGGTCAATGCCGACGGTTCGGTAGGCGCCCGCAATGGCGTGGTGTGCGGCTCGATCGAGCACAAGATGGGCATCCACGGCAATTCGACCTGCGTCATGAACTACGACAACGCCACCGGCTGGCTGATCGGCGAAGAGAACAAGGGCATGCAGGGCATGTTCGTGATGATGAACGAGGCCCGCCTCGGCGTTGCCGTGCAGGGGCTCGCACAGTCGGAAGTGGCCTATCAGAACGCGGTGGCTTATGCCCGCGAGCGCATCCAGGGCCGCGCGCTCACCGGCGTCAAGGCGCCGGACAAGCCGGCCGACCCGATCATCGTGCATCCCGATGTGCGCCGCACGCTGCTCTCGATCCGCGCCTTCAACGAGGCCGCGCGCGCCTTCGTGATGTGGACCGCGCTGAAGAGCGACGTCGCCCACCGCTCCGAGGACCCGAAGGACCGCCAGGCCGCTGACGACCACATGGGCCTGATGACGCCGGTGCTGAAGGGCTTCCTTACCGACTACGGTTTTGCCAACGCGGTGCAGGCGCAGCAGATGTATGGCGGCCACGGCTATATCGCCGAGCAGGGCATGGAGCAGTTCGTGCGCGATGCCCGCATCGCCATGATCTACGAAGGCGCCAACGGTATCCAGGCGCTCGACCTCGTCGGCCGCAAGCTGCCGCGCGACGGCGGCCGCGCCATCTTCGCCTTCTTCGGCGAGGTCATGGCCTTTGCCAAGGAGAATGGCGGCGACGAGGCGCTCAAGCCGTTCATCACCCCGCTCTCGACCTCGCTCGGTCATCTCCAGCAGGCGACGACCTGGCTGATGCAGAACGCGATGGCGAAGCCCGACAATGCGGGAGCAGCCGCGACCGACTATCTGCATCTCTTCGGCTTCGTTGCGCTCGGCTACATGTGGGCGAAGATGGCCAAGGTCACCCAGGCCAAGATTGCCGCCAGCGGCGCGACGCCCTATCTCTCGACCAAGCTCGTCACCGGCCGCTTCTTCATGGAGCGGATGTTGCCGGAGACCGCGGCCAATCTCGCGCGCATCCAGTCCGGCTGCGCCACCATCATGGAACTGCCGGCGGAAGCGTTCTGAGCCTGCTTCCGCGACATCGAAAATCGAACAACAGATCAGGAGGGCGTCATGCCTGAGGCATTCATCTACGATCACGTTCGCACCCCCCGCGGCCGCGGCAAGGCGGACGGCGCGCTGCACGAAGTCACTGCGCTGGCGCTCGCCACCGTGCCGCTGAAGGCGCTGAAGGACCGCAACAACCTCCCCGAAGATTCCGTCGACGACGTCATCCTCGGCGTGGTCGATCCCGTCGGCGAAGCCGGTAGCGACATCGCGCGCTTTGCCGCGCTCAAGGCCGGTCTCGGCGACGCCGTGCCCGGCGTGCAGATCAGCCGCTTCTGCGCTTCCGGCCTCGATGCCGTGAACTTCGCGGCCGCGCAGGTGATGAGCGGCCAGCATGACCTCGTGATCGGCGGCGGTGCCGAATCGATGAGCCGCGTCGGCATCGGCGCCTCCGGCGGCGCCTGGCCGATGGACCCGTCGATGGCGGTGCCCGCCTACTTCATGCCGCAGGGCGTCTCGGCCGATCTGATCGCCACCAAATACGGTTTCTCACGCGACGACGTCGACGCCTACGCCGTGCAGAGCCAGCAGCGCGCGGCGAAGGCCTGGGACGAGGGCCGCTTCAGCAAGTCGGTGGTGCCGGTGAAGGACATCAACGGTCTCACCATCCTCGCCAAGGACGAGCATATGCGTCCCTCGACGACGATGCAGTCGCTGGCGCAGCTGCAGCCGTCGTTCACGATGATGGCGCAGATGGGCGGCTTCGACGGTGTCGCCGTGCAGTCGCACCCCGAAGTCGAGCGCGTGAACTACGTGCACCATGCCGGCAACTCGTCGGGCATTGTTGACGGATGTGTATAAGAGACAGACGTGCACCATGCCGGCAACTCGTCGGGCATTGTTGACGGCGCCGGCGCCGTTCTGCTCGGCAGCAAGGAGGCGGGCGGCAAGTACGGCCTGAAGCCGCGCGCAAAGATCCGCGCGTTCGCGAATATCGGCTCCGAGCCGGCGATGATGCTGACCGGTCCGGTCGACGTCACCGAAAAGCTGTTCGCGCGCTCCGGCATGCAGAAGTCTGATATTGACCTGTTCGAGCTCAACGAGGCCTTCGCCTCGGTCGTGCTGCGCTACATCCAGGCCTTCGACATCGACAACGCCAAGATCAACGTCAATGGCGGCGCCATCGCCATGGGCCATCCGCTCGGCGCCACCGGTGCGATGATCCTCGGCACCGTGCTCGACGAGCTCGAGCGCACCAACAAGTCCACCGCCCTGGTCACGCTGTGCATCGGCGGCGGCATGGGCACCGCGACCATCATCGAGCGCGTGTAAGGGTTAGGGGAGCAACCAACATGGCTTACAAGAACTTCAAGGTTGAGACCGACACCGACGTCATCGCGCTCGTCACCTGGGATATCCCGGGCCGTTCGATGAACGTGCTCGACGAGACCTCGACCAGCGAGCTCGACGCGATCGTCAAGGAGACGACCGCGGATGCTGCGGTGAAGGGCGTCGTCATCACCTCCGCCAAGGAAGCGTTCTGCGCCGGCGCCGACCTGTCCATGCTCGAGGGCATGAACCAGGCCTACGCCAAGATCCTCAAGGAGCAGGGCGAGACCGCGGCGAACCAGATGCTGTTCGACCAGAGCCGCCGCTTCTCGCAGGTGCTGCGCTCGATCGAAACATCAGGCAAGCCCTGGGCGGCCGCGATCAACGGCCTCGCGCTCGGCGGCGGTTTCGAGATCACGTTGTGCTGCCACTATCGCGTGGCCGCCGAGAATCCCAAGACCCGCCTCGGCCTGCCCGAGGTCAAGGTCGGCCTGTTCCCCGGCGCCGGTGGCACGCAGCGCGTGCCGCGCCTGGTGCCGCCGCAGGATGCGATGACGATTCTGCTGAAGGGCGATCCTGTTACGATCGAGAAGGCGAAGGCGCTGAATTTGATCCACGCCATCGTTCCGGCCGCGGATCTGATCAAGGCCGCAAAGGACTGGATCAAGGGTGGCGGCAAGGCCGTCGCGCCCTGGGACGAGAAGGGCTTCAAGCTCCCGGGCGGTCCGGTGTTCTCCAAGGCCGGCATGATGATGTTCCCGGCCGGCAACGCGATCTATCGCCGCGAGACCAATGACAACTACCCGGCCGCCCGCGCCATCCTGAGCGCGGTCTATGAGGGCCTGCAGCTGCCGATCGATGCGGCGCTCCGCGTCGAGTCGCGCTACTTCACCTCGGTGCTGCGCTCGAAGGAAGCGGCCGCGATGATCCGCAGCCTGTTCCTGTCGATGCAGGAGCTCAACAAGGGCGCGCGCCGTCCGAAGGATGTGCCCGCAACCAAGGTGAAGAAGATCGCCGTGATCGGCGCCGGCTTCATGGGTGCGAGCGTCGGTTACGTCTCGGCCCGCGCCGGCCTCGACGTCGTCCTGATCGATCGCGACCAGGAGAGCGCCGACAAGGGCAAGGCCCACGCGCAGAAGGTGATCGAGGACCAGATCAAGAAGGGCCGCGCCAAGCCTGATGATGCCGAGAAGCTGCTCGCGCGCATCACGCCGACCGCGGACTATGCTGCGCTGAAGGACGTCGACCTCGTCATTGAGGCGGTGTTCGAGGACCGCAAGGTCAAGGCCGACACCTTTGCCAAGGCGCAGGAATATCTCAAGCCCGAGGTGGTCTTCGCCTCGAACACCTCGACGCTGCCGATCACCTCGCTGGCCGAGAGCTTCAAGGACCAGGGCAAGTTCGTCGGCATCCACTTCTTCTCGCCGGTCGAGAAGATGATGCTGGTCGAGATCATCAAGGGCAAGAACACCGGCGACCTCGCGCTCGCGACCGCGCTGGACTACGTCCGGCAGATCRGCAAGACGCCGATCGTCGTCAACGACTCCAGAGGCTTCTTCGCCAACCGCTGCGTCGGCCGCTATGTCGCCGAGGGCAACGAGATGTTCCTGGAAGGCGTGCCTCCGGCGATGATCGAGAACTGCGCCAAGATGGCCGGCATGCCGGTCGGTCCGCTGTCGCTCTCGGACGAGGTCGCGCTCGACCTCGGCCTCAAGATCATGAAGGCGACCGAAGCCGATCTCGGCCCGAACGCCATCAACCCCGATCAAAAGAAGCTGATGGTCGAGATGGTCGAGAAGCAGGGCCGTCTCGGCCGCAAGAACAAGAAGGGCTTCTACGACTATCCCGAAGGCAAGGGCCAGAAGAGCCTGTGGCCGGGCCTCTCGGCCCTGCAGCCGAAGCAGCTCGATCCTGACACGCTCGACGTCGAGGAATTGAAGCAGCGCTTCCTGGTGGTGCAGGCGGTGGAAGCCGCGCGCACGGTCGAGGATCACGTCATCACCGATCCGCGCGAAGCGGATGTCGGCTCGATCCTCGGTTTCGGCTTCGCGCCGTTCACCGGCGGCACGCTGTCCTACATCGACTTCATGGGACCTAAGAAGTTCGTCGAGCTCTGCCACAAGCTGGAGGCCAAGTATGGCTCCCGCTTCACGCCGCCGAAGCTGCTGGAGGAGATGGCGGCGAAGGGCGAAACCTTCTACGGCCGCTTCGCGCCGAAGAAGGCGGCGGCGTAACTCTCTGCTGTCATCCCGGACAAGCGCGCCCAAAGCGCGCGCCGATCCGGGATCCATAACCGCAGGGAGTGATTTGACGAAGATTGGTTGTTGCAAGGTGTGCAACAAGATCGCAGCAAACCGAAAGAAGGCCGGATCGTCGATCCGGCCTTTCGCGTGTTCGCATCCTGTGCGGGCTTACTTTGCCTGCGCCAGTCCTTCCTTCGTCAGCGCTTCCTGCACCTTCGGCCGAGCTGCGACACGGGCCTTGTAGGCGGAGAGGTTCGGCATCGCGGAGAGGTCGAATTTCATCCGGTCGGCCCAGGTCAGCATGGTGAAGAGGTAGCCGTCGGCGACCGAGAACTGCTTGCCCATCAGGTAGTCCTTGCCGGCGAGCTGGCTGTCGATGTGCTTGAGCTTGCCCATGATGCGGTCCTTGAAGAACGCCTTGGCGTCGTCGTTCAGGGCCGGGGCGAACAGCGGGCCAAAGCTCTTGTGGACCTCGGAGGTGAGGAAGTTCAGCCATTCGAGCAGCTTGTAGCGCTCGTTGCTGTCGCGCGCGGGCGCCAGCGCCTTGGCAGGGGCCTTGTCGGCGATCATCTGGACAATGACCGGGCCTTCGGTCAGGATTTCGCCGCTGTCGAGGCCCAGCGCGGGGACCTGACCCTTCGGATTGACCTTCAGATAGTCTTCACCGTTTTCGAGCTTCTTGGCCCGGATATCGACCTTGACCAGCTCATAGGGCAGGTCGGCCTCCAGGAGCGCGATATGGGGGGACAGCGAGCAGGCGCCGGGCGAGTAATACAGTTTCATGGAATTTCCTCCTCTTAAGGCTTGGTAGCGGCGAAAGAACGCCTACATGCGCCTGCATGCAATAGTCAAGATTGATGCAGGTGCATCGAGTGGGGTAAGAAGCGGACGACAAGCTTGAGCGGGACCATGAAGCGCAAACCATCGACCGAGGCCACCAGTGCCTGGATCCGCCTGATGCGGGTGCAGAGCCGCGTGCTCGACTGCGTCGAGCAGGACCTCAAGAAGGCGGGGTTCCCGCCGCTGGCATGGTACGACGCGCTGCTCGAATTGTCGCGCGCGCCGAGCGGAGAATTACGGCCGGTGGAACTCGAGCGGCAGATGCTGATCCCGCAATATTCCACCTCGCGATTGATTGATCGCCTGGTTGACGAGGGCCTCGCCTGCCGGCGCGAATGCAAGATCGACAAGCGCGGCCAGTTCGTGGAGATCACGGAGGCCGGCCGCGAGTTGCAGAAGCGGATGTGGGGCGCCTACTCGGCCGCGATCGAGAAATATGTCGGTTCGAAATTGTCCGATGCCGATGCCGTCAAGCTCAGCGGTCTGCTCGATCGGCTGGGATGCTCGTGCGGTGAGATGAAGCTGCCGCCCGTCGTCAACGTCAACGAAACCTCGCCGTCGCGATGAACCGCGCGGCACACCAGCTCGTCCGTGCACCCCATGGGCTCGCGGACCATTCCCGTCACCCGCGCGCCTTCGATCGAAGCGCCCTTTTGATTAGAGTTTGATATGGCGCGAGACCAGATCGATATGACGCCGCTGCAATCGCGCGACGAACTCGTCGCGTGGTTCGAGGCCGGCTGCAAGCCGGCGTCCGAGTGGCGCATGGGCACCGAGCACGAGAAGACGCCGTTCACGCTCGAAGGCCACCGTCCGGTGCCTTACGAGGGTGCGCGCGGCATCGGTGCGCTGCTCGAAGGCATGAAGCTCCTGCTCGGCTGGGAGCCGATCATGGAGAAGGGCAATATTATCGGCCTATACGACGTCACCGGTGGCGGTGCGATCTCGCTCGAGCCCGGTGGACAGTTCGAGCTATCGGGCGCGCCGGTCGAGAACGTGCACCAGACCCAGAGCGAGCTGATGGCGCACCTCGCACAGGTGCGCGAGATCGCGACTCCGCTCGGCATTGGTTTCCTTGGCCTCGGCATGACGCCGTCCTGGTCGCGCGCGGATATTCCGGTGATGCCGAAGGGCCGCTACAAGATCATGACCAACTACATGCCGAAGGTCGGCCAGTACGGCCTCGACATGATGTACCGGACCTGCACGGTGCAGACCAATCTCGACTTCTCCTCCGAAGCCGACATGGTCAAGAAGCTGCGCGTCTCGCTGGCGCTGCAGCCGGTCGCGACCGCCTTGTTCGCCAACTCGCCGTTCACCGAGGGCAAGCCGAATGGCTTCCTGTCCTTCCGCTCCGAAATCTGGCGCGACACCGACAATGCGCGGTCAGGCATGATGCCGTGGGCGTTCGAGGACGGCATGGGGTTCGAGCGCTATGTCGACTACGCGCTCGACGTGCCCATGTATTTCGTCAAGCGTGGCGAAGAGTATATCGACGTGTCGGGCTCCTCGTTCCGCGCCTTCTTCGACGGCCGCAACAACAACCTCCCCGGCGAGCGTCCGACGTTGTCGGACTGGGCCAACCATCTTTCGACGATCTTCCCGGAGGTGCGGCTCAAGCGCTACCTCGAGATGCGCGGCTCCGACGGCGGCCCGTGGGGCCGGCTACCGGCGCTGTCGGCATTCTGGGCCGGTCTGCTCTATGACGACGTGTCGCTCGATGCCGCCTGGGACCTGGTGAAGCACTGGACCGCGCCGGAGCGCCAGGCCTTGCGCGACGACGTGCCGCGCTTCGGCTTCAAGGCGCGGATCAAGGACCGCTATTTGTTCGAGATCGCCAAGGAATGCCTCGTTCTGGCACATGCGGGCCTGCGCCGCCGCGGCCGCATCGACTCGATTGGCCGCGATGAAACGCGGCATCTGGAGCCGCTCGATCGCATCATCGATTCCGGCCGGACCCCGGCCGAGGAGATGCTCGAGAAATTCAACGGCGCCTGGAAGGGCTCGGTGGAACCGGCCTACGCGGAATACGCGTTCTAGATTCATGTCTTGACGCGTTTTCTTCACGCGAACCGGTGCCCATTTCGCTCGAAACCGCTCTCGACCTGTGACGATCATTATATGGGCCGTTCATCGCCCGTACAGGTTTGCGGCGATCAAATGGCCGGCCAAAAAACCTGAGCGTCGTCAATAACTCGAAAGCTGTTCCAATGGGGAAGGGCCGCCTGCCTGGGGCCGTCATGGCAAAGGTCATGGCTCGCGTCGTGGCCTGCGCCGCGCTGCTCTCGCTCGTGTTTGCGAGCGTGCCCGCGCGCGCCCAGACGGCTTTCGACCGGCCCGGCGGCGACTATTTCAACACGCCGGTGACATCGGGTGATCCCGCGGATTGCGCGCTGCTTTGCGAGCGCGATCGCAAATGCCGCGCCTGGAGCTTCAGCTACCCTGATATCGACGGCGCCGCGGCGGTGTGTTGGCTCAAGAATACGGTGCCGCCGCGACAGCCTGCCAATTGCTGTATCTCCGGGGTGCGCGGCGCCGGCGTGATCGAACCGCGCGTCGAGGGCGTGGAGACCTCGATCGACCGGCCCGGCGGCGATTTGCGCAATTTCGAGCTCAAGGAAGACGAGAACGAGGATGCCTGCAAGGCCGCCTGCACGGCCGACAACAAGTGCCGCGCCTTCACCTATGCCCGCCCCGGCTACACCGGCCGCGAGGCGCGCTGTTTCCTGAAGAAGGACATCAAGCCGCCGCGGCGGAAGGCCGGGTTCACATCGGGCGTAGTGCGGTAATGTTCGCACTCGTGCCCCGGGCGCAGCGCAGCACGAAGTGATGCGCTGCTGAACCGGGGCCCATGCGGTGTCGCAATCCTTCGCACGATGGGTCCCGGCTCTGCGCCGCATCGCTTCGCGACGCGTCTTGTCCGGGACACCAGGAGTTTTATTCACTCCGCCGCAATCACCGTAAGCTCCGGCCACAGCGCCTTCCATCGGGTGGCCTTCACTGCGTAGTTCGCTGCGGAAAAATTCGGACCGGGATTGGGGCGCGCAATCAGGCTCGCGACGTCGTCGAAGCCGTGTGGCGCGTAGACCGTATAGCCGTCGCCGGCTCGCCTTACACCCACTTGCGTATTCTGCGTCAGGAAACGGTCGATGCCGTCTGTCGAGCATGACAGCGGCGGATAGGGCAGGGCGTGCTTGGCCGGGTACCACAGATGCACGCGGGCCTGGTTGCGGGTCTCGATCTTGACGCCGAGATGATCGAGCCGCGCTTGGAGCGTGCGGATCACCGCATCCTCTGCATCCCAGGAGGTATCGGGATCGAAGTAGAAGATGTCGTAATCGGCGATACCGTGGTCGACGGGGCGGTCTGTGAGCACATTCCACACCGTTTGCACCAGGCATCCCGAGACCAGCCACGCATCCGGCAGCGAGAGTCGATGGAGTTCGTCGATGATTGCGACGTTCACCGGGTTCTTCAGCGCCAGCGCGAGGAAGCGGGCTTCATCCATTACGTGTCACGCGTTTGCGCGCGCATCATATTGCGCCCGCGCCGCCTTCGAGGCCAGCGTGCGCCAGCGCCGCCGCAGGAACGGTTCGACGATCGCGCGCTTGGCCTTGGAGAGGCGGATCAGCACGATCGGATAGTCGGCGTAGTGATCGGTGAAGTAAAAAATCTTCGGCTGGGTCTCGACCAGCATAGCGCGCTCGTCGATCGGAACGTCCGGCATCACCAGGCTGTCACCGTCCTCTTTCAGGCGCGCCAGCATCTTTTTGCGCACCTTTAGCGCCGGCGTGCCGTAAGAGGTGCTGTCCTCGACCTCCGGCCACGTCAGCGCAAATTTTCTGACGTCGTCGAAGGTCATGAGGCCAGCTCAGTGCACGGCGGTGAAGAACCGCGCGAGGCGGAAACCGGAGAGCCAGGTCCAGACCGGCTGGCCGCGCATGCCGAGATCCCAGGAGCCGAGCACGGCGTCAGCGCGGCCGACGAGATTGTCGACCGGTAAAAGGCCGACGCCGCCGGAGCGCAGCGGCACGCGGCTGTCGGCGGAGTTGTCCCTGTTGTCGCCGAGCACGAAGAGATGGCCCGCGGGCACTTTCACTTCCTGCGTGTTGTCGAGCGGGCCGTTGTCGCGCATCTTGAAGATCAGGTGCTTGACGCCGTTCGGCAGCGTCTCGACGTAGCGGTAGGCGGGCTCGCTGCCGCCATTGTCATCCTCGGCGGCACCAAGGCCATCCGGCTTCAATTCGGCGGGACGATCGTTGATGAAGAGCTGACCCTGTCGCATCTGGATGCGGTCGCCGGGAAGGCCGACGACGCGCTTGACCCAGGCCTGCGAGCGGTCACCGGGCCAGCGGAACACCACGACGTCGCCCTGCTTCGGCGTCTCCGCGAAGACGCGGCCGGTCTCGGGCAGGTTGATCTGGATCGGCAGCGACGAGGTGCCGTAGCCGTAAGGGAATTTCGAGGCGAGCAGCGCGTCGCCGATCAGCAGCGTCGGCTCCATCGAGCCCGACGGCACGTAGAACGGCTCGGCCAGCGCGCCCTTGGCGATGAAGACGGCGGCGACGATGCCGGCGAGCTGCACCAATTGTCCGGCCCAGCCGCTGCTCTTCGGCTTGGTGCTGACAGTCACTTTCTCAACGCTCATGCGCCCGTTCCACCCACCGTAATGCGTTCCATCAGCAGCGACGGCTGGCCGACGCCAACCGGCACGCCCTGTCCGTTCTTGCCGCAGGTGCCGATGCCGGTATCGAGCGCGAGATCGTTGCCGATCATGCGGATGCGATGCAGGTCGGTCGGCCCGTTGCCGATCAGCATGGCGCCCTTCAGCGGCGCCCCTAACTTGCCGTTCTCGATCTTGTAGGCCTCGGTGCACTGGAACACGTATTTGCCCGAGGTGATGTCGACCTGTCCGCCGCCGAAATTCGCGGCAAACACGCCGTTCTTCACCGACGCGAGAATCTCGGCCGGGTCGCGGTCGCCCGCGAGCATGTAGGTGTTGGTCATGCGCGGCATCGGCACATGCGCATAGCCCTGTCGGCGGCCGTTGCCGGTCGGCTTCATGTTCATCAGCCGCGCGTTCTGGCGGTCCTGCATGTAGCCGACCAGGATGCCGTCCTCGATCAGCACGGTGCGATTGGTCGGCGTGCCCTCGTCGTCGATCGACAGCGAGCCGCGGCGCGAGGCCATGGTGCCGTCGTCGACGACAGTAACGCCCTTGGCGGCGACCTGCTGGCCCATCAGGCCCGCGAAGGCAGACGTCTTCTTGCGGTTGAAATCGCCTTCGAGGCCATGGCCGACGGCTTCATGCAGCATCACGCCGGGCCAGCCGGCCCCTAACACGACGTCCATCTCGCCGGCGGGGGCGGGAATCGATTCCAGATTGACCAGGGCCTCGCGCAGCGCGCCGTCGGCGGCATCGCGCCAGCTCTTGCTCTCGATGAACTCGGCATAGCCCGCGCGGCCGCCATAGCCCTTGCTGCCGCTCTCCTGGCGGTCGCCTTGCCCTGCGACGACCGAGATGTTGACGCGGACCAGCGGGCGGATGTCGCGATAGCTCTCGCCGTCGGGGCGCAGGATCTCGACCACCTGCCAGGTGGCTCCCAGGCTGACGCTGACCTGCCGCACCCGCGGATCCTTGTCGCGCAAATACGCGTCGATCTCGGCGAGCAATTTGACCTTCGTCTCGAAGCCCGGGGCATCGAGCGGGTTGTCATCGCCATAGAGCCGCACATTGGTGTGCGGCGGCGGGGCAGCAAAGCTTCCGGAATAACCGCCGCGGACGGCCGCGACCGCATCGGCGGCGCGAATCAGCGCCGGCAGCGACACGTCGGAGGAATGCGCATAGCCGACCGCGTCGTCCTTGACGGCGCGCAGGCCAAAGCCTTGCGACGTATCGTAGGTCGCCTGCTTCAGCCGCCCATTGTCGAACATCAGCGCTTCGGTCTGGCTGTATTCCAGGAACAATTCGCCGTCGTCGGCACCGGAGAGCCCGCGCGCGACCTCGTTGCGAACCTGGTCGCGGTCGAGATTGGCACGGTCGAGCAGGGAGGTTGTGGCAGGATTGGTCATGCGTCCGTCCATTATCGGGGGATGTGCGGCAAGATAATGGTTTTGGATTGGTTCCGCGAGGGCGCGCCGCCTCACATTACGGAAACAATAGGTTCGCCGCGGGACCTCTTCCTACGGCAGCTTGTCATACCCCTCGCCGAGCCCGTTCAGGCTGAGCGGAAAGCCGATGCCTTCCTCCGGCGTCTCGAAGATGATGAAGGTCGCGGTCTTGGCGCTGCGGAGCTGGCCGAGCAGCTTGTCGTCCATGACGACCTCGGCGACGCAGCCATTGGGCAGGCAGCGGACGAAGCCGGCGCGTCCGACGTCCTGATTGTCGAGCTTCAGCCCGAGACCGGAGGGCAGCAGCACGCCGAGGGGGGCCACCACGCGCATCAGGCGGCTTTTCTGGTCGGCGGTCTTGAGCACGATCACGGTGAGGCCGGCATTGGAGCGGTCTTCCGCCACCACGCTCTGGATCAGGGCGCATTGCTCGGCCTGGGCGCCCGGCGGGGTGTCACAGCGGATCTGCCAGTCGCCATGGACGGAGCGCACCGCGCCCTGCGCATGGGCAATACCCGGCAATGCAAGGAGAAGGCCGGTGGCCAAGAGGCCCAAGAGGCCAATGAGGGCCTTGAGGCGATTAAGCGGCCAAATCACCGGCTCTGCCATGCTTCTCGAAAGCCCCATCGGGGTCGGTCCCTCTGCTCGCCTGGGTCGCTCGCGCTGGTGGACTGATACGGGAATGACGGCGTCTTGAAGGCAATTCACAAGCAAATTCCGCGCCGCCTTGGCCGCCATTGCCACCACGAATCAGGTTCCTGCGGGGCCCTGCGCCTGTGCCTACAGCGGGCAATCCGGCTGTCAAGCCGCGGCATCCCGGGAAGCGGTATTTTTGTCTGATGTTACTGGGAAATATCTTGCGGGTGATCGCTGACAGAGAGGCTTCAAGACTGCATTGCGATAGATCAAGAATTATGGTTTGAGAGGCTTGATTTCGGCGTTTGAGCGATCCGGCCCCAATTCCTCTTAGAGGTATTCTTGCGCGGCGGTTTGTCGGACGGGCGGGTCGAATAAGCATTCCCCAAAAATAGGGGAATGCACTTGGGGTGATTTCGTAAGGGGAGCGCGACGGCATGAAGATGTCGATGGGCCGGGTGGGCCGACACTTGCTGGGATTGGCCGTGGCGGGTCTGACGCTGGCGACGGGCGGTACGGCATTTGCCGAGCTTGGGCAGCCGGAGCCGTGGGAATGGCACCTGCAAGGCGCCGGTTCCCCGGTGATGGACAATATCGTCTGGTTCCACAACTTCTTGTCCGTTCTGATCATCCTGATCACGCTGTTCGTTCTGGCGCTGCTCGTGATCGTGGTCATGAAGTTCAACGCGAAGGCCAATCCGGTGCCGTCGCGGACCACCCACAACACGCTGATCGAGGTGGTGTGGACGCTGGTTCCGGTGCTGATCCTGGTCGGCATTGCGGTGCCGTCGTTCCGCCTGCTGTTCCTCGAGCTCGACGTGCCGAAGGCGGACCTGACCGTGAAGGCGACCGGCAAGCAGTGGTACTGGTCCTACGCCTATCCTGATAACGGCAAGTTCGAGTTCGACTCGCTGATGGCCCAGGACAAGCAGCCCCGGCTGCTCGGCGTCGACAACGAGATGGTGGTGCCGGTCAACAAGGTGATTCGCGTCCAGGTCACCGGCGCCGACGTCATCCACGCCTTTGCGCTGCCGGCCTTCGGCGTCAAGATCGACGCCATTCCGGGTCGGCTGAACGAGACCTGGTTCAAGGCCACCAAGACCGGCATGTTCTACGGCCAGTGCTCGGAGCTCTGCGGCAAGGACCACGCCTTCATGCCGATCGCGATCCGCGTCGTGAACGACCAGGAGTTCGCCTCCTGGGTTGAATCGGCGAAGAAGAAATATGCGAGCGGCGGCACCAGCACTTTCGCCTCCGCGGCCGGCCCGACGCAGTAAGCGCCGGGCGACGGCTTGAGGGATTGAAAGCGACATAAAGGGCGGGACCTCCAGAGGTCCGAACGGGACGCAAGGCAGGATTTGAAAATGGCAACCAGCGCAGCGGCACACGACGATCACGCGCAAGACCACGGACATGACCACGAGCACGCCCATCCGACCGGATGGCGTCGCTACGTCTATTCGACCAATCACAAGGACATCGGCACGATGTACCTGGTCTTCGCGGTCATCGCGGGCATCATCGGTGCCGCGATGTCGATCGCGATCCGTGCCGAGTTGATGTATCCGGGCGTCCAGATATTCCACGAGACGCACACCTATAACGTGTTCGTGACCTCGCACGGCCTGATCATGATCTTCTTCATGGTCATGCCCGCGATGATCGGCGGCTTCGGCAACTGGTTCGTGCCGCTGATGATCGGCGCACCGGACATGGCCTTCCCGCGCATGAACAACATCTCGTTCTGGCTGCTGCCGGCCTCCTTCGCGCTGCTGCTGATCTCGACCTTCGTCGAGGGCGAGCCGGGCGCCAACGGTGTCGGCGCCGGCTGGACCCTGTATGTGCCGCTGTCGGCCTCCGGCCATCCGGGCCCGGCGGTCGACTTCGCGATCCTGTCGCTGCATCTGGCGGGCGCTTCGTCGATCCTCGGCGCCATCAACTTCATCACCACCATCTTCAACATGCGCGCGCCGGGCATGACCCTGCACAAGATGCCGCTGTTCGTGTGGTCGATCCTGGTGACGGTGTTCCTGCTGCTGCTGTCGCTGCCGGTKCTCGCCGGTGCGATCACCATGCTGCTCACCGACCGCAATTTCGGCACCACCTTCTTCAACCCCGAGGGCGGCGGCGATCCCGTGCTGTTCCAGCATCTGTTCTGGTTCTTCGGTCACCCCGAGGTGTACATCCTGATCCTGCCCGGCTTCGGCATGATCAGCCAGATCGTCTCGACCTTCTCGCGCAAGCCCGTGTTCGGCTATCTCGGTATGGCCTACGCCATGGTCGCGATCGGCGGCATCGGCTTCGTGGTGTGGGCGCACCACATGTACACGGTCGGTATGTCCTCGGCGACGCAAGCCTATTTCGTCGCCGCCACGATGGTGATCGCGGTTCCGACCGGCGTGAAGATCTTCTCTTGGATCGCCACGATGTGGGGCGGCTCGATCGAATTCCGCGCCCCGATGATCTGGGCAGTGGGCTTCATCTTCCTGTTCACGGTCGGTGGCGTCACCGGCGTCGTGCTGGCGAACGCCGGTGTCGACCGCGTGCTGCAGGAGACCTACTACGTCGTCGCGCACTTCCACTACGTGCTGTCGCTCGGCGCGGTGTTCGCGATCTTCGCCGGCTGGTACTACTGGTTCCCGAAGATGATACTGGTTCCCGAAGATGACGGGCTACATGTACAACGAGACGCTGGGCAAGATTCACTTCTGGCTGACGTTCATCGGCGCGAACGTGCTGTTCTTCCCGCAGCACTTCCTGGGCCTGTCGGGCATGCCGCGCCGTTATGTCGACTATCCGGATGCCTTCGCCGGCTGGAACCTGGTCTCGTCGATCGGCTCCTACATCTCCGGCTTCGGCGTGCTGATCTTCATCTACTGCGTGCTCGATGCCTTCATGAAGAAGGTCCCGGCGGGCGACAATCCCTGGGGTGCGGGCGCCACCACGCTGGAGTGGACCCTGTCCTCGCCGCCGCCCTTCCATCAGTTCGAAGTGCTGCCCCGCGTGCAGTAAGCCAACTCCCGCGGCGCCCGAGACGGGCGCCGCGGCTCTATAACGAAGCGAGTCAAACTAGTGTCCGTCCTCGATCAGAACGCCATCGACATCAATCCCCGCATCTCCGAAGCGGAGGTTGGTGACTACCTCGCGTTGCTCAAGCCGCGGGTGATGTCGCTCGTGATCTTCACCGCGCTGGTCGGCATGGCGATGGCGCCCGGACACTTCCACTGGGTGCTCGCGATCACCTCGCTGCTCAGCATCGCCGTCGGCGCCGGCGCCTCCGGCGCGCTCAATATGGCGCTCGAGGGCGATATCGATTCCAAGATGTCGCGTACCGCCAACCGCCCGATCCCGCGCGGCCGCATCACCCGACCCGAGGCGATGGCGTTCGGCATGACGCTCGCCTTCTTCTCGGTGATGACGCTCGGCATCCTCGTCAACTGGATCGCGGGCGCGCTGCTCGCCTTCACCATCTTCTTCTACGTCGTGATCTACACGATGGGCCTGAAGCGCTGGACCGCGCAGAACATCGTGATCGGCGGCGCTGCAGGCGCGCTGCCGCCGGTGGTGGCCTGGGCGTCCGTGACAGGCACGGTCGACGTCGAGCCGCTGCTGCTGTTCGCGATCATCGTCCTCAGGGCGGTGCTGGTGCTGCTGTTCGCGATCATCGTCCTCAGGGCGGTGCTGGTGCTGCTGTTCGCGATCATCTTCTTCTGGACGCCGCCGCACTTCTGGGCGCTGGCGCTGTTTCGTTCGGACGACTACGCCCGCGCCGGCATTCCGATGCTGCCCAACGTGGCCGGCCCGGACGCGACCCGTCTCCAGATCCTGCTCTACACCATCGTGCTGATCGCGGTCGCCGCCGCGCCCTGGGCGCTCGGCTATTTCGACGCCATCTACGGCGTGACCTCGCTGGTGCTCGGCGCCGGCATGCTGGTGCTCGCGATCAACGTCTACATCCGCCGCGAGCGTAGCCAATCGCTGCGCGCGACCCGCAAGCTGTTTGCCTTCTCGATCCTGTATTTGTTCGCGCTATTCGCGACTTTGCTGGCCGAGGTCGTATTCCCTGTGCTTGCTCGGATGGTAGGGGGCGCATGATCACGGCGATGGCGGACAAACCCGAGCCAGATGGAATCGTCCTCACCGAGGCGCAGCTGAAGAGCCGTCGTCAGCGCTCGATCGCGATCGCACTCGCGCTCGGCGTCCTCGTGGTGCTGTTTTTCGCCGTCACCATGGTCAAGGGGCCGGCGGTTCTCGTTCGCCCGATGTGACAGAGATGGATCAGAAGCCGACGATATCGCAGGATCAGAGCCGAACGGCCAGGAAGGGCCGTTCCGGAGGCTTGAGCCGCGATGTTCTGGTCGCTTCGATCTGCGGCGGCGTGGTCGCGCTGATGGTCGGCGCGTCCTATGCCGCGGTGCCGTTCTACAACTGGTTCTGCCGCGCCACCGGCTTCAACGGCACCACCCAGGTCGCCAGCTCGGCGCCCGCCACCGGCCCGATCGCCCGCAAGATCGCGGTGCGTTTCGATTCCAACGTCGCGCCCGGCCTGCCCTGGAAGTTCGTACCCGAGCAGACCGAAATCGAGGTCAATATCGGTCAGGTCACCACGATCTACTATACCGTGACCAACCAGGCTGCGCGCACCACGGCGGGGCAAGCGGCCTACAACGTCGCGCCGCTGACCGTCGGGTCCTATTTCCAGAAGATCAATTGCTTCTGCTTCACCGAGCAGACCATGGCGCCCGGCGAGAAGCGCGAGATGCCCGTGGTGTTCTATGTCGATCCGTCGATCGTCAGCGACCACGACAATGACGGGCTCAACACGATCACGCTGTCCTACACGTTCTATCCGGTCAAGGATCCGGTGGTGAAGCCACTGGCATCCGGGGACGACGACAAACGCAAGGGAAATCTCCAGCCGCCGGGTTGACGCTCAGGGGTTGGAACAAGGGGATAAGTGCCTGACAGGCACGGGATTGAGGAGACAGACCGCAATGGCTACCGCGCAAGGCAAGCACCACGACTACCATCTGGTCGATCCCTCTCCGTGGCCGGCGGTCGGCTCCGTTTCGGCCTTCATCATGGCGGTCGGCGCGATCTCCTGGATGCACCATATGTTCTCGGCCGCGCCGATCGTGTTCGGTGTCGGCACCGTCGGCGTGCTCTACACCATGGCGAGCTGGTGGGGCGACGTGATCAAGGAAGCCCAGTACAAGGGCGACCATACCCGCGTCGTGCAGATCAGCCATCGCTACGGCATGATCCTGTTCATCGCTTCCGAGGTGATGTTCTTCGTTGCCTGGTTCTGGGCCTATTTCAACTCCGCGCTGTTTCCGGCCGATGCCGTCCACGCCACCCGTGACGCGGTGTTCGGCTGCGGCCTCGGCACGGCGGCCGGCGCCTGCTCGGCGCCCGGCACCTGGCCGCCTCATGGCATCGAGACCTTCGATCCCTGGCATCTGCCGCTGCTCAACACGCTGATCCTGCTCACCTCGGGCACCACGGTCACCTGGGCGCACCACGCGCTGCTCGAGAACGACCGCCAGGGCCTGAAATACGGCCTGATCCTCACCGTGCTGCTGGGCGCGACCTTCACCTGCGTGCAGGCCTATGAGTACAGCCACGCGGCGTTCTCGTTCGCCGGCAACGTCTATGGCGCGACCTTCTTCATGGCGACCGGCTTCCATGGCTTCCACGTGCTGGTTGGCACCATCTTCCTGATCGTGTGTCTGGCGCGCGCCTATGCCGGCCACTTCACGCCGAAGCAGCACCTCGGCTTCGAGTTCGCCGCCTGGTACTGGCACTTCGTCGACGTGGTCTGGCTGTTCCTGTTCCTGTGCATCTATGTCTGGGGACACGGCGCCGAGACCATGGCCCACGGCGCGCACTGAGCCGCGACGGATCGATCTGCAAAGGGCGGCCGCGGGCCGCCCTTTCGTTTTCCAGCGGCCGAGGCCGCAGCCGAAACTGTGATAGGCTTGCGCGTCATGAACGACACTGCCGACACGCCTCAGCCCCAGGTGACAGTCCTGCAAAGCGCGTTGCGCGGGCTCGCCTGCAAATGCCCGCGCTGCGGTGAGGGCAAGCTTTACGCGGGCTTCCTGACGCTCGCGCCCTCCTGCAACCGCTGCGGCCTCGACTACGCCTTCATCGATGCCGGCGACGGTCCGGCGATCTTCATCATCATGCTGGCCGGCGCGATCGTGGTCGGCTGCGCGCTCGTCGTCGAGGTCAAGTATCAGCCGCCATTCTGGCTGCATGCGGTGCTGTGGCTGCCGCTGATCCTCGCCACCACGCTGCTGCCGCTACGCGCGATGAAGTCGCTGCTGATCGCGCTGCAATTCCATCACAAGGCAGCACCCGGACGGCTGATCGACCGCGCGAAATGAACGAGACTTCGAGCAAGCGCGGCGTGGCCGGCTTCATGCTGTTCACGCTCTTGCTGACCGCGGCCTTCGTCGCGCTCGGGATCTGGCAATTGCAGCGCCGCACCGCCAAGCACGAGCTGATCGCTGCGCTCACCGAGCGCCTCGCAGCCGCACCTGTCGCGCTGCCGCCACCCGCGCAATGGACCGCGCTGACGCCCGCGCGCGACGAATTCCGCCGCGTCAGCTTCACCGCGACCTATGCGGCTGCGCCGGATGCGATGGTCTATTCCTCCGGCTCCGCGGTGCGCAAGGATGCCTCCGGCCCCGGCACCTGGGCCTTCCTGCCGGCGCAACTGCCGGGCGGCGGGATCGTGGTGATCGATGCCGGCTTCGTCGAGAACACGATGCAGGAGCGCAGCGTCGAGGACCGGGCGGTGAAGAAGCTCGTCACCGGCGCGCCCGTCGCACTCACGGGCTATCTGCGTTTCCCGGAGGAGCCAGGCTGGCTCACGCCGGCCGGGAACCGCGACAAGCGGCTATGGTTCGTGCGCGATCACCTGGCGATCGCAAGCGCGCTTCACTGGGGCGCGGTTGCGCCGTTCTACGTCGATCTCGAGCAGCCGGTGCCCGAGAACGGCATTCCGCGCCCCGGTCCGCTCGACGTGCATCTGAAGGATGACCATCTGCAATACGCCATCACGTGGTTCGCGCTCGCCGGCGCCGTGCTCATTGCCTTTGCCGTCTGGCTGAGGGGGCGGCGGCACACGGGCACGAGTTCGTAGGTTCCCGTAGGAACCCGGTATCGCCCGGGCTTTCTTATTCAGCGCATATCCACGAGTGTGACCCTAAGCCGCCACTCGGATTTTCCGCGGCAGACAGGATTGCTGGCGTTGAGCGATTTCGATCACATGGGACTCGTCGTCGATTGGGTGGATGCCTGCCGCAAGGGCGACCTTGCGACACTGCTCGACCTCTATGCCGACGATGGCGAGGTGGAATGCTCGTGCAACGGCACGCAGCGTTATCGTGGCCGGCGCGAGCTCGAGACCTATTGGGGGCCAAAGCTCAACGCTTTCTCCTCGGCCGGCTTTGGCCTGGAGGAGATTCATCCGGCGCCGAACGGCATCGATCTCGAATATTCCGTCGCGGGCGCGCTGCGGGTCCGCGCCTCGTTTCGCTTCAGTGCGGAAGGCAAGATCTACAGCACGCTGTGCGAACCGGCGCAGCAGGGCTCGCACGATTGCTGCGCGTGCTAACCTGAGACCGGTTCGTCCCTGAGCTCCCCGAGTGGAAGGCGGCACCGCACATAGGTGCGTTCGTCTGCGCGCAGCAGTGACAGCGATCCGCTGAGCGCACGTACGCGCTCGTGCATGCCGGTCAGGCCGCGGCCGAAGACGTTGTCGGCGGGAAAGCCGGCGCCGTCATCGGAGACTTCCACCGTGAGCGCATCGCCTGATATCGCCGCCTCCACATGAGCTTCGCGCGCGGCGGCGTGGCGCAGCACGTTGGTCAGGGCCTCCTGGATCACGCGGTAGACGGTCTGCGCCAGCGGCCCGTCGATCCCGTTGAGTGCGGGATCGATCGTCGCGGTAAGGTCGATCTGCGGCGCCTGTCGGCGAAAGTTGCGAAGCAGCGTCTGCACGCTGGCTTCCAGCCCCAGTTCCTCGATATAGAGCGGCCGCAACCGGTCGAGGATGCGGCGATTGGTCTGCTGGAGCGCCTCGACGGATCGCATCAGCTCGTGCACAGAGTTGCCGAAATGTCCCATCTGCGGCGAGGCTTCGCTCAGCGCGATGGTGCCGGCGCGGATGCTGAACAGCAGCGGGCCGAGCTCGTCATGCAGCTCACGGGCCAGATCGCGCCGCTCATTGTCCTGGAGCGAGACCAGCCGGTGCAAGAGATCGCGATTGTCCTGGCTCAATTGCGCGAGCGTCGCGGCCAGCGCATTGGCCTCCTCGCAGCCCTGCCGGATTTCAGGCGGCCCCGCGACCGGAATCGGCGTTGTATAATCGCCGCGCCGGATGCGGGTGAGGCCCGCGCCGAGATTTTCCAGGGGCCGCAGCGCGGATCCTGCAATGAGATAGGCGATCGTTCCGGTCAGCACCATCAGCACCGCGACGAGACTGGTCAGGGCCAGAAAGCCGATCCATTTTTCGAACACGTCGGCCGACAGATCCGGCACGAACACGATGTCGCCGACGCGCCTGCCGTCGATGATGACAGGAGATGCCGCGTCCATGTCCGGGAAGGCAATCAGGTCCACGAACCATCGCGGTACGCCATGCACATCCCGCAGACCGTCCCTGACGGACGGCGAGGGACCTGCTTCCACACGATGGAATTGGATATCAGAGGAGGTGCCCAAAGAACTGACAAAGGCGTCAAGCATCTTCCGCGGATTGTCTGACGCGCTCAGGGCGCTGTTGAGCGCGATAGCGACGGTCCGGCTCGATCGTCGAGCGGGCTCGTTCTCGTCGGCCAGTTGGCCGGCTGCGAAAATCTGGAGCAGCACGCCGGCCATGGCCAGCGCCGCGACAAAGCTCACGCCGAGTGGGAGGAATAACTGGGTTCTGAAAGACAGTCGTTGCCACATTAGGTCAATTCTAACGCGCCTTGGCAGGATTCTCTCTTTCCATTTGTTCCCGCCAGTCTATGAGTCCTCAAAACAAAAGAGTGCGCGATGCAAGATATTGCCAAACTGGCGACCAAGGTCCTGATCGTCGACGACCACCCCGTTGTGCTGTCAGGTTGTCGCACCCTGTTTGCCTCCGATCATTCGATCCGCATCGACGAGGCGAGCGACGCCAAATCCGGACACAAGGCCTATATCAGCAAGCGGCCGGACGTCACCGTCATCGACATCAGCCTGCCCGACGTCTCCGGCTTCGAGCTGATGCGCCGGATTCGCAAGGACGACCCGGACGCCAAGATCATCATGTTCAGCATGAATGACGATCCTGCTTTCGTGGTGCGGGCGGTCGAGCTCGGGGCACAGGGCTATGTCTCCAAGGGCGACGATCCCCGCATCCTGCTCAAGGCCGTGCGCAAGGTCGTTGCAGGCGACAATTTCATCTCGCCCCATCTCGCCGAGGCCGTAACGTTCTCGGGCGCCGCGATCAAGGCCAATCCGGCCTCGCAAATGACGCCGCGAGAGCTCGAAATTCTCCGCCTGCTCGGGCGAGGCAACAAGATCGTCGAGGTCGCCGAGGCACTCGGCATCTCCTACAAGACCGTGGCCAATACAACCTCCCTGCTCAAGCAGAAGCTTGGCGCCAAGAACCATTCGGACCTGATCCGGATCGCGGTGGAAATCGGGATGAACTGAGCCGTCAGCGACCGAACCGGCTGCTCCAGGACGCAGCCGGTTCGGTCAACGGATCGGCGCCGCCGCGTCCGGGCAATGTGTGGACGAAGGCTGAACCCTCCGCCGACACAATCGGCCGGCGAAGCGTTCGTTCCCGGTTCGGCGCATAATTCGGGAAAAAGAAGCAATACCTGCGATGTCTCGTGCGCTGCGGTCGCCGCCACGGCCAGGCCCTACCGGGAAAAACAGGAACATTTGGCGTCGCGCGCCGTTTTTCTTCTTGACGATTCCGTGACAGGTGACGATAGCTCGAAGGAACGATTTTCGGGGCAGGCGTCCCAACGACGAAAACCGGGTCTGCACATATCAACGACAGACCTTCCAAGAGGGGGCTGCGGCATCGCCGCAGCCCTTTTTTGTGGGGCATGGTGCGGTCCCCCAAAACCCTCTATGGTGCCGGAAGCCTCTGGCTCAAGAACTAGGAACATCGTGAAATCAAAGGCTTACGGCCCGGATTCGGGAAGGGACAGCCTTTGGAGGGCAGTTTGACTCGTTATATCTCGACCCGGGGCGAGGCCCCCGAGCTTGGCTTCTGCGACGTGATGCTGACCGGGCTTGCCCGCGACGGCGGCCTGTATGTGCCGGCCACCTGGCCTCAGCTGTCGACTGAGACCATCGCAGGCTTCTTCGGGCGCCCTTATTGGGAGGTCGCGGTCGACATCATCCGTCCGTTCGTCGGCGGTGAGATTTCGGACGCCGATCTCGGCCGTATGGCGAACGAGGCCTATGCCACCTTCCGTCATCCGGCCGTGGTGCCGCTGCGCCAGATGTCGCCGCATCAATTCGTGCTGGAGCTGTTCCACGGTCCGACGCTCGCGTTCAAGGACGTGGCGATGCAGTTGATCTCGCGGCTGATGGACCATGTGCTCGCCAAGCGCGGCCAGCGCACCACCATCGTGGTCGCGACGTCGGGCGACACCGGCGGCGCCGCGGTCGAGGCGTTCGCGGGGCTTGAGAATGTCGACCTCATCGTGCTGTTTCCGCACAAGCGCATCTCCGAGGTGCAGCAGCGCATGATGACGACGATGGGCGCGGCCAATGTGCATGCGCTCGCCATCGAGGGCACCTTCGACGACTGCCAGGCGCTGGTGAAGGCGATGTTCAACAACCATCGCTTCCGCGATGCGACCTCGCTGTCCGGCGTCAATTCCATCAACTGGGCGCGCATCGTCGCCCAGGTGGTCTACTATTTTACCTCCGCGGTTGCTGCCGGCGCGCCGGCGCGCGCGGTCGACTTCATCGTGCCGACAGGCAATTTCGGCGACATTTTTGCGGGCTACGTCGCCAAGCGCATGGGACTTCCAGTGCGCACCCTGCGAATTGCCGCCAACGTCAACGACATCCTCGCCCGCACGCTCAAGACCGGCATCTACGAGGTGCGCGAGGTGCACGCGACCGCCTCTCCGTCGATGGATATCCAGATCTCGTCGAATTTCGAGCGGCTGCTGTTCGAAGCAAGCAAGCGCGATGCGCCCGCCGTGCGCCGGTTGATGGAGCAGCTGAAACAGTCGGGCCGCTTCGTGCTGCCGGATGCGACGCTCGCCGCGATCCGCGAGGAGTTCGACGCCGGCCGCGCCGATGAGACCGAAACCGCCGCTGCGATCCGCGCCGCCTGGCGCGAGGCCGGCGAGCTGGTCGATCCGCACACCGCCGTGGCGCTTGCGGTTGCCGATCGCGACACCACCGACACGACCGTGCCCAACATCGTGCTCTCGACCGCGCATCCCGCCAAATTCCCTGATGCTGTGGAGGCCGCCTGTGGCCAGCGGCCGCTTCTGCCGGCCTGGCTCGACGGCCTCATGACCAAATCCGAACATATGAAGGTGATGAAGAACGATCAGAGCGAGGTGGAGCGATTCGTGCTGTCGGTCAGCCGTGCCGCCAAACAGGGAGTTGCCGGATGAGCGTCGAGATCTCCAAGCTTGCCTCCGGCCTGACCGTCGTCACCGACAACATGCCGCATCTGGAGACCGCCGCGCTCGGCGTCTGGGCCGGCGTCGGCGGCCGCGACGAGAAGCCGAACGAGCATGGCATCTCGCATCTTCTGGAACATATGGCGTTCAAGGGCACCACCGGGCGCTCCTCGCGCGAGATCGTGGAGGAGATCGAGGCGGTCGGCGGCGACCTCAATGCCGGCACCTCGACCGAGACGACCTCCTATTATGCCCGCGTGATGAAGGCCGACGTGCCGCTGGCGCTCGACGTGCTCGCCGACATCCTGGCCAATCCCGCCTTCGAGCCCGACGAGCTCGAGCGCGAGAAGAACGTCATCGTGCAGGAGATCGGCGCGGCCCAGGACACGCCCGACGACGTCGTGTTCGAGCACCTCAACGAGCTCTGCTATCCCGACCAGCCGATGGGGCGTTCGCTGCTCGGTACCGCCAAGACGCTGAAAAGCTTCAATCGCGACTCGCTCCGCAGCTACCTCTCGACGCATTACCGCGGGCCCGACATGGTGGTGGCGGCGGCGGGCGCCGTCGATCACCAGCAGGTGGTCGCCGAGGCCGAGAGGCGTTTTTCAAGTTTCGACGCCACGCCGGGGCCGAAGCCGCAGGCGGCCATGTTCGGCAAGGGCGGTGCCAAAGTCGTGCACCGCGAGCTCGAGCAGGCGCATCTGACGCTGGCGCTGGAGGGCGTGCCGCAGACCGATCTGTCGCTGTTCTCGCTCCAGGTCTTCACCAACATCCTCGGCGGCGGAATGTCGTCGCGCCTGTTCCAGGAGGTCCGCGAGAAGCGCGGCCTCTGCTATTCGATCTACTCCTTCCACGCGCCCTATACCGACACCGGCTTCTTCGGCCTCTATACCGGCACCGATCCCGCCGACGCGCCGGAAATGATGGAAGTCGTGGTCGACATCATGAATGATTCGGTCGAGACCCTGACCGAGGCCGAGATCGCCCGCGCCAAGGCGCAGATGAAGGCGGGCCTGCTGATGGCGTTGGAGAGCTGCTCCTCGCGCGCAGAGCAACTGGCCCGGCACGTGCTAGCCTACGGACGGCCGCAGACGGTGCAGGAACTGGTGGCCCGGATCGACGCCGTCAGCGTCGAATCGACCCGCGATGCGGCGCGTGCGCTGCTTTCGCGCAGCCGCCCAGCGGTTGTCGCATTGGGCAGTGGCAGGGGTCTGGACACGGCGGTGTCTTTTGCGGAAGGATTGACCCGGGCACGCGCCAAAGCTCGGCTACACTAAAGGCGCGGTTGCACGAGGAACCGCGCACGATCGCCCCGGGAAGCATCACCATGGCCCTGTTTCGCCTGCCATCCAGTGGACCTGCTGCTCTCGCCCCCCGCGGCAACGGCCTGTTGCTGCGCGCCCCGCAGATGTCGGACTTCCTGCAGTGGGCGCATTTGCGCGAGACCAGCCGCGATTATTTGACGCCGTGGGAGCCAATCTGGCCGTCGGACGATCTCACGCGTTCAGGCTTCCGCCGCCGCCTGCGCCGCTATTCCGAGGATATCGCCGCGGACCGCTCCTATCCCTTTCTGATCTTCCGCGAGCTCGACGGTGCCATGGTCGGCGGCATCACGCTCGCCAATGTCCGGCGCGGCATCGTCCAGGCCGGCACCATCGGCTATTGGGTCGGCCAGCCGCATGCCCATCGCGGCTACATGACCGCGGCGCTGCGGGTGCTGCTGCCGACATTGTTCGGTGAGCTCAATCTGCATCGGGTCGAGGCCGCCTGCATCCCCACCAATTCGCCGTCGATCCGGGTGCTGGAGAAGTGCGGCTTCTCGCGCGAGGGGCTGGCGCGCCGCTATCTCTGCATCAACGGGGTCTGGCAGGACCATCTGCTGTTCGGCCTGCTGCACGAGGATTTCCGCGGCTGAGCCGAGCTGGCGCGCACGCCGAACCCAACCTTTTCCTGCCTTGCCTTCCTGCCTTGCTTTCCCGCCTTGGGATCGCCGATTTTGGCGATATAACCCGCACCAGCCGGCGATCAGCCGGGATGTTGTCCATGGAGTGGTGTCGTTCATGAATGAGCTTCGATCATTGCGGAATGCGCTGCGGCGGGGCCCGGTGATCGCGCTGGCGCTGTCGGTGTCACTGGCGGCCGTCTCGCCGGTCGCGGCGCAATCGCTGACCGACCGCTTCAAGAGCCTGTTCGGCGGGAAATCCGACGAGCAGCCCAAGCCGGCGCCTGCGCCGGGCCAGCCGGCGGCTGATGACGAGCTCGAATGCCCGCAGGTCACGGTGCGCGCCGGCGCCTCCACCTATGGGGTCGGCGCGACGGGCAAGCCCGCCGTCGGCAACGACGTGCGTTTCCAGGCCTCGATCACCAAGATGGCGCGCGAATGCGCCCGCAATGGCGGCGAGATCACGGCGCGCATCGGCATCCAGGGCCGCGTCATCGCGGGCCCCGCCGGCGCGCCTCCCTCGGTCGAGGTCCCGCTGCGCATCGCGGTGGTGCAGGGCGGTGTCGGCGAGAAGGTGATCGCCTCGAAGGCCTACCGGACTACGGTTGATATGTCGCAAGGCGGCAGCGTGCCCTTTACCTTCGTCGCCGAGGATTTGCTCTATCCGGTGCCGACGGCCGCGGTCGCCGATTCCTACATCTTCTATGTCGGCTTCGACCCGCAGGCGCTCGCGCCCGAACCGAAGGCGCGCGGGAAGAAGAAGTAGCGCTCGAATTTGCGAAGGCCGTCATGCCCGGGCTTGTCCCGGGCATCGACGTCTTGACCACGACCGGAAGAGAACGTGGATGGCCGGGACAAGCCCGGCCATGACGACGATGAGATATCCAGCCAAACAAAAAAAGCCGGCGCTGATAGCGCCGGCTTTTTGATTGGTGAGGCTCTTGACCCTCAGTTCAGCTTCTGCCGAACCTCGGTGATGCCCTTGGCGAGCAAATCGTCGGCGACCTGGCCCTTGACCGACTGCGACAGGATCGTGGAGGCGGCCTGGACGGCGGCTTCTGCGGCTGCGGCGCGAACATCGGCCAGCGCCTGGGCCTCGGCGAGCGCAATCTTGCTCTCCGCGGTCTTGGTGCGGCGGGCGACGAAGTCTTCCATCTTCGCCTTGGCCTCGGTCGCGATGCGCTCGGCTTCGGACCTGGCGTTGGCGATGATGTCGGCGGCCTCGCGCTCGGCCGAGGCGCTGCGCGCCTTGTAGTCGGCCAGCACCTTGGCGGCTTCCTGCTTGAGGCGGGTCGCGTCGTCGAGTTCGGCCTTGATGCGCTCGGCGCGCTTGTCGAGCGCCGACATCGCCGACTTGAACACCCCGAGATAGCCGAACACGACCATCAGGATCACGAAGGCGACGGCGACCCAGGTTTCAGGATCGAAGAACATATCGACTAACCCTTCAAGGACGCATCAACGGCGGCATTGACCGACGCCGCATCCGGAACCACGCCGGTGAGCTGCTGCACGATGGTGCCTGCCGCATCGGCCGCGATGCCGCGGACGTTGCTCATGGCGGTCGTGCGTGTCGAGGCGATGGTCTTCTCCGCCTCGGCGAGCTTGGCCGCCAGCTGCTCTTCCAGGGCCTTGCGCTCGGCATCGGCCTGCGCATTGGCCTTGTCGCGGGATTCGTTGCCGATCGCCTGCGCCCGCGAGCGCGCCGAAGCGAGCTCGCTCTCATAGGCCTTCAGCGCCGCCTCGGACTGGTCCTTCAGCGTCTGCGCTTCGGCCAGATCACCCTCGATCTTGTTCTGACGCGCCTCGATCGCACCGCCGACCTTCGGCAGAGCGAGCTTGGACACGATCACATAAAGCACGACGAAGAAGATCGCGAGCGACACCAGCTGCGAAGCAAAGGTGCTGCTCTCGAACGGTGGAAAGCCACCACCGTGACCGCCTTCGGCCTCGGTGTGGGCGCCCGCCGCCGGACTTTTCGCCCCGCCATGACTCTCGGCCATGGAGTACTCCCGTTGCTGTCACGCGCCGCTTCGGATGAAGCGGCGCGAAAGGGCGTTCCTTAGAAAACGAACAGCAGAAGCAGCGCGATCAGCAGCGAGAAGATGCCGAGCGCTTCGGTCACGGCGAAGCCGAAGATCAAATTGCCGAACTGGCCCTGAGCGGCCGAGGGGTTGCGGACGGCTGCGGCGAGATAGTTGCCGAAGATCACGCCCACGCCGACGCCCGCGCCGCCCATGCCGATGCATGCGATGCCCGCGCCGATAAGTTTTGCTGCTGCCGGATCCATTTTAGACTCCTTGGAAGAAAGATTGGGTTTTGGGTGGAAATTCCCCGGACCGCTTAGTGTCCCGGATGAATGGCGTCGTTGAGGTAGATGCAGGTCAGGATCGCAAACACATAGGCTTGCAGGAACGCGACCAGAATTTCGAGCGCGTACAGCGCGACCGTGAGCGCCAGCGGCAGCACGCCGCCGACCCAGCCGATGGCGCCGAGCGAGAAGCCGAGCATGGCGACGAAGCCCGCGAACACCTTCAGCGCGATGTGGCCGGCCAGCATGTTGGCGAACAGACGAATGCTGTGCGAGACCGGCCGCAGGAAGAACGACAGGATCTCGATGAACATGACCAGCGGCAGGATGTAGCCCGGGACGCCGTGGGGAACGAAAATCGAGAAGAACTTCAGGCCGTTCTTGGCGACGCCGTAGATCAGCACGGTGAAGAAGACCAGCAGCGCCAGTCCGACGGTGACGATCAAATGGCTCGAGATCGTGAAGGTATAGGGGATGATGCCGACCAGGTTCGAGACGCAGATGAACATGAACAGCGAGAAGATCAGCGGGAAGAACTTCATGCCCTCCACGCCGGCGGTCGAACGGATGGTCGAGGCGACGAATTCGTAGGAAATCTCGGCGACCGACTGCAGGCGGCCCGGAACCAGCTGCGCGCCGCTGGCCAGCATCAGGAGCGAGATGATCGCCACGGCCACCAGCATGTAGAGCGACGAATTGGTGAAGGCGATCGTTTGATGGCCGATATGGCCGATCGTGAAGAGAGGCTCGATGTTGAACTGGTGGATCGGATCGATTTTCATCGGCGCGGCATCTCTTGGTCTGCCGGACGAGCCGGCGTGTCTCGGTCTGCCGGCCGGGCCGGCCCGCACCGGCGAAACCGGCGCGACAATTCCTCTCCTGTCGGATTGGCCTTACGAACCACCGCGCCTGTTCTGACCTGCGCCCGCCGACCTCACCACATTCACCACGCCGGCCACGAAGCCCAGCAGCATGAACACGATAAATCCGAAAGGCGACGTCGACAGCAAGCGGTCGAAACCCCAGCCAATCCCCGCTCCGACAGCGACACCGGCGACCAACTCGGAGGATAACCGAAAACCAAGCGCCATCGCCGAGGCTCTGGCCGCTCCGTCTCCACCGTCACCTGCGGGTTGCTCGGCCTTGACGTGGCGGTCGCGAAATTCGGACAACCGCTGATCAAGATTTCCGAGCCGTTCGGAAAGCGCAGCCTCCTCGGACGATCTATCGCGATCTCCATTCCCGCCGTGTCCCGTGTCTTGAGCCATGCCACGAAGACCCGAAACGCTGCGGTTGAATGGAAATTGCGCCCGCCACCCTCAAAAGCCGCGCGGACCATACTGACCGCACATAATCAAGTCAAGCCAAGTCACGATCGCGTCGTGATCGGTTATCTATTTGATTTTATGATGGATATTGGCCTGCTCGTCAGTGCTGCGCACAGCGTGACGCCGCACCGCAGCAGCTCTCCGCGCGATCGGCCGTTATGGCCGACATTTCGCCGCGCTTTTCGGGATCAAAGGGAGCGTTGCCGTCGTTGATCTCGTGGATGCGGTTTTTGACGGCGGATTTGCGCGGACTGGCGATGCGCCGCTGCCCGCCGGGGTGTAGAATTCAACCATGTGCCACCTGCGCGATGTGGCGGAGGGCCCGATGAAACCGGCAAGACCGTCCCCAACATCATGGTGTGCTGCGGCGATCGTCGTGGTGACGACGCTCAGCGGCAGCCTGGTTGCAGCGCAATCGGCGCCCGACGGCGAGAACGGCCGCTACAGCATGACGCCGATCCCCGAAGGCGTGCTGCGGCTCGATACCCGCACCGGCACGGTCTCGACCTGCTCCAAGAAGCTGCGGCTCGATACCCGCACCGGCACGGTCTCGACCTGCTCCAAGAATGGCTCCGGCTGGGCCTGCTACGCCGTGCCCGACGAACGCTCCGCGCTCGATGCCGAGATCGGCCGCCTCCAGGCCGAGGTCGAGAAGCTGAAGGGGCAGCTCGCTGCCGGGCCGACGGTCTCAGGCAAGATCGACGAGGCGCTGCCGAAATCCGACCCGCTCAAGAAAGCGGAGCCCCAAGCACGAGAACCGAAGGTCGCCGAGGGCGACCGCAAGCTCGAGATCCCGCTGCCGAGCGACCAGGATCTCGACCGCGCGATGTCGTTCCTGGAAAAGGCCTGGCGCCGGCTGATCGACATGGCCAACCGCGTGCAGAAGGACGTGTCGGGGAGGATTTGAATTGTCGTTCTGGCGATCGCCGGGGCGACGCAAGGGAGCTGCCTTGATGACCTCAACCAGATCGACGCGCTCCACACCATCGACGGCGCGCACCACGAGCGTCAGCACCGCGACGCTGACTGTGCAGACCTCAGGCTGCGGCTTCATCGATCTCACGGCCGAGGCCGCACGGTTCATCGCCGACGTTCATGCGCGGGAAGGCGCGCTCACGCTGTTCATCCGCCACACCTCGGCGTCGCTGACAATTCAGGAGAATGCCGATCCTTCCGTGCTGGTCGATCTCGCCGCGGTGCTGGCGCGGCTCGCGCCGGACGATGAGGATGCGGGCTGGACCCACGACACCGAGGGGCCGGACGATATGCCCGCGCATGTCAAGACGATGCTGACGCAGACATCGCTGCAGGTGCCGGTGCTCGACGGCAATCTCGCCCTCGGCACCTGGCAGGCGATCTATCTGATCGAGCATCGCACCCATCCGCACCGTCGCGAAATCGTGCTGCAATTCATCGGCAGCAGCGGCTAGCAAAACAAAACCGGCCGCGGATGTCCGCGGCCGGTTTGTTGTTGGCAGAACCCGGGCGCTGGGCGCCGGTTTTCCGCGATCAGGTCGACTTGATATCGACGTCCTTGGTCTCGGGCAGGAACAGGAAGCCGATCACTGCCGTCGCCGCCGCAACCACGATCGGGTACCAGAGACCGTAGTAGATGTCTCCGGTCGCGGCCACCATCGCGAAGGCGGTGGCAGGCAGGAGGCCGCCGAACCACCCATTGCCGATGTGATAAGGCAATGACATCGAAGTGTAGCGAATCTTGGTCGGGAAGAGTTCGACCAGCGCCGCCGCGATAGGCCCGTAGACCATGGTGACGAAGATCACCAGGATGAACAGCAGGCCAATGATGGCTGCGACCTGCGGACGGAAGATGTCGAACGGATTCGACATCTTCACGATGCCGGGGTCGCCCGCCTTGGGATAGCCCGCCGCCGCGATTGCCGCCGTGACCGCCGGATTGCCGGCCTTGGCGTCGGTGTAGGGAATGTCCTTGCCGTTGATCACGACCTTCACGCCGGAGCCGGCCGCGCCGGAGCTCGTCGAGTACTTGACCGACGAGGCGGCGAGGAAGGCGCGTGCGGTGTCGCAAGGCGCGCTGAAGACGCGGGTGCCGACCGGGTTGAACAGGTCGCCGCAGCCCGCGGGATCCGCCACCACCTCGACCTTGGTCGCCTCGATTGCCTTTTCCAGCGCGGGGTTGGCGTTGGAGGAGATCATCTTGAAGATCGGGATGAAGGTGAGTGCTGCGATCAGGCAGCCACCCAGGATGATCGGCTTGCGGCCGATCTTGTCGGAAAGCACGCCGAACACGATGAAGAAGCCGGTGCCGAACAGCAACGACCAGGCGATCAGCAGGTTGGCGGTATAGCCATCGACCTTCAGAATCGATTGCAGGAAGAACAGCGCATAGAACTGGCCGGTGTACCAGACCACGCCCTGGCCCATGGTGCCGCCGAGCAGCGCCAGCAGCACGAGCTTGCCATTCTGCCAGTTGGCAAAGGCTTCCGTGAGCGGGGCCTTCGAGCTCTTTCCTTCATCCTTCATCTTCTGGAAGATCGGCGATTCATTCAGCCGCAGCCGGATCCAGACCGAGACGCCGAGCAGCAGCACCGAGACCAGGAACGGGATGCGCCAGCCCCAGGCCGCAAAGTCGGCTTCGCCGGTTGCAGTGCGGGTGAACAGGATGACCAGCAGCGACAGGAACAGGCCCATTGTCGCCGTGGTCTGGATGAATGAGGTATAGTAGCCGCGCTTGCCGTTCGGGGCATGCTCGGCGACATAGGTCGCGGCGCCACCATATTCACCGCCGAGCGCAAGGCCCTGCAACAGGCGCAGCGCGATCAGGATCACCGGAGCGGCAAAGCCGATGGTCGCGGCGCTCGGCAGCAGGCCGACGATGAAGGTCGAAAGACCCATGATCAGGATGGTGACGAGGAAGGTGTATTTGCGGCCGACGATGTCGCCGATGCGGCCGAATACGATTGCGCCGAAGGGGCGAACCAGAAAGCCTGCGGCAAAGGCCAGCAGCGCGAAGATGTCGCGGGTCGCCGGCGGATAGGCTGAGAAGAACTGCGCGCCGATGATGCCGGCCAGCGATCCGTAGAGATAGAAGTCGTACCACTCGAAGACGGTACCCAGCGACGACGCGAGGATGACGAACCGCTCATCGTTCGTCATGCCGGTCGATCGTGCCGACGTTGCAGCCAATGTGGACATCGTGAATGCGCTCCCCGTATCTCGTTTCCTCGCGTCCCAGCTGTCCGGGCATGCCGGATCAACCCAGGTCTTGCCCCTAAGGTAACATCGGCGTGAAAGCTGTCCCAATACGACTTTCGGCCTTTCGCACTGACGCGCTACTGACGGTGCTGACTTATAGTGCTGCGCGGTCGCAGGTGGCTTGCGGATTAACCCCCTTCTTGCAAAGGAATAATGTGCCCTTGCATGCCACGGCCGGCCGGGGAAGAATTGACCATCGCGCCGGTCCGGATTACTGGCCCGGCGACGAACGACAGCAAGAGATCGATGAACGCTCCCACCACCCATCTCGTCATTGCCGATGACCATCCGCTGTTCCGCGATGCGCTGCGGCAGGCGGTGGCGGGCGTCCTCTCTACGGCGAAGATCGACGAGGCCGGATCGTTCGAGGATCTGACCAAGCTCTTGGAACAGACCTCCGACGTCGATCTGGTCCTGCTCGACCTCTCGATGCCCGGCATCTCCGGCTTTTCCGGCCTGATCTATCTGCGCGCGCAATATCCGGCGATTCCGGTCGTGATCGTCTCGGCCTCCGACGACAGCGCCACGATCCGCCGCTCGCTCGATTTCGGCGCCTCCGGCTTCATCCCGAAGCGGTTCGGCGTCGAGACGCTGCGCGATGCCATCCTCAAGGTGATGGAAGGTGACGTCTGGGTTCCCGCCGACACGGATCTGTCCGCCGCCGCCGACCCCGACATGACCAAGCTGCGCGACCGCCTGGTGACGCTGACGCCGCAGCAGGTGCGGGTGCTGATGATGCTGTCGGAGGGATTGCTGAACAAGCAGATCGCCTACGAGCTCGGCGTCTCCGAAGCGACCATCAAGGCGCATGTCTCGGCCATCCTGCAAAAGCTCGGCGTCGAAAGCCGCACCCAGGCCGTGATCGCCGCCGCCAAGATCGCCGGCGGCCAGTGGAAGCAGGGCACGCCGACGGGGTAGGGCGCTTACTCGTTGCCGCTCGGATATCCGCTGCGTTTTACCGGGGCTTTACCCAGCTTCACCTGGCTGGTCGTTGGATGCGGGCTTTTGCTCCAGGCGGTTCACATAGTCCCTTCGTAGCTCGGCAATTGAATGAGCGATCCGTTTGGCCGTCTCATTTGCGCGCAACCGATCGCTTCCCCGCGAGACGAGCTGGCTAATTCTGTCCAACAGGAAAGTCGCTTTCTCAACACGGCTCAACTGCTCGCCGAGCCCGCCCGATTCATCTTTGGAGAGCACCGAAGCCAGTTCGTCCGACAGGTTCGTGATCTCCGCAGCAGCGTCCTCTGCCGACCGATTGGGGTCGGGAGAAGGAAATTGCACAATGTTGTCCAGCTTCATTTTTTGTCCACCATGGCCAATACGACGGCCAGGCGGCTTTGGATCACGGTGCAAGGGCTGATCAGGTTGAATCGTGCGGCCGATCCAGCCAACAGGACGGAACCGCGTCCACGGTTGTTCTCGCTGGAACTCTCGACGAAATTTGAGGTTATCCGCCTTCCGCCCTTCGAGTCGCAATCAATGAAAACAAACGCAGCCGCGGATTCCCGAGATCTTGAGTTATTGATCAACGGGATCGTTGATTACGCCATCTTCATGCTTGATCCCGACGGCGCCATCCGGACCTGGAACAAGGGCGCGGAACGCCTCAAGGGATATTCGGCTCACGAGATCATCGGACAATCCTTCTCGATCTTCTACACGCCTGAAGATCGGGACAAAGGTCTGCCCGGTAGAGCGCTGGCAACAGCCGCAGATACCGGTCGCCTCGCTTCGGAGGGCTGGCGTGTCAGAAAGGATGGCAGCCGATTCTGGGCCCTCGTCGTGCTCGACGCAATTCGCGACGAGAACAACAGGCTGATCGGCTATGCGAAGGTGACGCGCGACATCACCGAACGACAGCAGGCTCAGAACGATCTCCTGGAAAGCGAGAGACGCTACCGCCGGCTCGTGGAAGCCGTGGTCGATTACGCTATTTTTCAGCTCGATCCCTCCGGCAACGTGGCAACCTGGAATCCCGGTGCTCGGCGGATCAAGGGTTACTCGCCGGAAGAAATCATCGGCCGACATTTCAGCACCTTTTACACGCCTGAGGACCGTGACAACGGGGTGCCAGGGACCGCACTGGCGGAGGCTGCCGAAAAAGGCAGGTTTGAAGCCGAGGGTTGGCGCGTACGCAAGGATGGCACGCGCTTCTGGGCCTCCGTTGTCATCGACCGCATTACCGATGAGAGCGGCGCGATCATCGGCTTTGCAAAAGTTACGCGTGACCTGACCGAGCGCAAGCAGGCGCAGGACGAACTTCAGCGCGTCCAGGAACAGCTCGTCGCATCGCAGAAGCTCGAAGCGGTCGGACAGCTGAGCGGCGGCATCGCGCACGACTTCAATAACCTGCTCATGATCGTTTTGGGAAACCTCGAAAACGCCGAACGCAACAGCCGAAACGTCGGAGGGCCAAACCTGCACCGCGCGCTGGCGAATGCGAAACGTGGCGCTCAGCGCGCTGCTGCGCTGACAAGCCGGTTGCTGGCGTTTTCGCGCCGCCAGGCGCTCGATCCCAAGCCGATCAACCTCAACGGCTTCCTGAGCGGCCTGCAGGAATTCCTGCAGCGCACGCTCGGTGAACGTATCGAGGTGCAGACAGTCGGTGGCGCTGGCCTCTGGCAGATCGAGGTGGACGTGAACCATTTGGAATCGACGATCGTCAACTTGGCGATCAATGCCCGCGACGCGATGCCGAACGGCGGAAAGCTGACGATCGAGGCGACCAATGTCTCCGCGGACGACGATTATTCGCGCTCCAATCCGGAAGTCACCGCAGGCCAGTACGTCGTGATCAGCGTGAGTGATACGGGCTCCGGCATGACGCCAGAGGTCCTAAATCATGCGTTCGAACCCTTCTTTACGACGAAAGAGCCAGGGCACGGAACCGGACTCGGTCTCAGCCAGGTCTATGGCTTCGTCAAACAGTCCGGCGGCCACGTGAAGATCTACAGCGAGGTGGGGGAGGGGACCAGCATCAAAATGTATTTCGCCCGCTATGTCGGCATTGCGCATCCTGCTTCGGATGATGTGGACGAGTTCATATCGGAAGGCGCCTCCGTCGAGACCATTCTTGTCGTTGAAGATGATGCCGATCTCCGGGCCTACATTTCGGACGTGTTGCGAGATCTCAATTACCGGGTCTTGTCTGCTGGCAGCGCACAAGCCGCCTTGACCATCCTGCTGCAGGAAGAACAGCACGTCGATCTGCTTCTGACCGATGTGGTCATGCCCGGCATCAACGGTCGCGAGTTGGGAAGGCGCGCGCAGCAGATCAGGCCGCATCTCAGCATTCTCTACATGACGGGGTATTCGCGCAACGCAGTCGTTCACCAGGGGCGGCTCGACGAGGGCGTAGACCTGCTGGAAAAGCCTGTTACTCAGGCAAGACTCGCGCTGAAGGTGCGCGAGATCCTGGACCGGAAATGACTGAGGCGCTTCCGGCGCAAGAGCCCCGGCCAGCGGGCGCAAAACCACAAGGTCTGGGGGCGCTGGTCCGGCAAAACAGCAAAGCCTCGGTCAACCCCCACGATCCAAAATATTCCACTTTACCGAAATTCGGATTTGTCGTATGTATCGCCCATCCTGATCCGGCGAAAAGGGGCGGTCGTACGTCGTCACGAGCCGCGGATCGGGTCGCGGTGGACGTGGGCAGCGTCGTCGCGGATGTGAGCGCAGGGCCGGGCGATGGATTGAGCCGAACCCCGTGAGCGTCTCGCAAGCCGCGTTGTACGAACGGCGCCGAAGCCCTGCGAAGCCTCTTGGCGAAGCAGGGTGTGCTCGCGTACGGCAAAACCGTGTGGTCCCGGCCGTCGTCGCTACGGCCAAGCCTTGTGGATGCGGCATTCGCGCCAACCGGCGCGGTGCCGGTACCTTCCGCAAGCACGAGGGAGGCCAGAAGGAATTCGGCTCCCGGGAGAGCACGGCATAAGCCGTCCGACCATCGCGCAGGGAAGGCCGTGTGTTCGGCCACACCTGTATGCTGCTGTGCGGTCTCTTTGCGCTACATCTTCGCGCAGCAGACCGTGGGTGCCAGGTCAGCACCCGGCCTTCCCTGCGCCCTTTGTCTTTCAGAGGGAGCGAGCGTGAAGCAAAACTCGGGCGAATGCGCCGCGGGAGCGCGAAGGCGTGTCTGCGAATCGAAATGCCCATTGGAGGATCGCAATGACGATGTCGTGCAGCAGCGGCTCAGTAAACTCACAGGGGCGTGCATTGACGCGGGTTCCCCTCCGCAAGCCTATGCAGCTCCTGCAAACGAGTTCCATGCCTGCCTCACAACATCTCACAAGTCCAAACGGGCGTCCTGCGTAACAGGCTGGTAGTCAGTTGCGTAACTGCAACGCGGCGCTCATCAGCCAAAATACATGCCCGGCGGCGGCGACGTCAGTAACGATCAAAGGACCAAGACCATGACAGAGATGATCGATCAGCATCGCCGTCAGTTCCTCGGCGTCGCAGCCGGGACTGTTGCATTGAGTCTCGGCGCGATCGACCTCGCGCGCGCCGAAACGGCAACCGCGCCATCCCTCGCGTCGAATGCCTCCTTCGGCACGATCAAGCAGATCAACGCCGGCGTGCTTGATGTCGGCTACGCGGAAGCGGGCCCAGCGACCGGCCCGGTCGCGATCTTGCTGCACGGCTGGCCCTACGACATTCATGCCTTCGTCGACGTCGCGCCGATCCTCACCCAGGCCGGCTATCGCGTCATCATTCCCTATTTGCGCGGCTACGGTTCGACCAACTTCCTCTCCGGCGAGACGCTGCGTAACGGCGAGCCCGGCGCGCTGGCGGCGGACATCGTCGCATTGATGGACGCGCTCGACATCAAGAAGGCTGTGCTGGCCGGCTTCGACTGGGGCGCGCGCACGGCCGATATCATCGCGGCGCTGTGGCCGGAGCGTTGCCGCGCTCTGGTGTCGGTCAGCGGCTATCTGATCTCCAGCCAGGCCGCGGGCAGCGCGCCGCTGCCGCCGGCCGCCGAGTTGCAATGGTGGTACCAGTTCTATTTCGCCACCGAGCGCGGCCGCGCCGGCTACGGGAAGTACACGCATGATTTCGCAAAGCTGATCTGGAAGCTGGCCTCGCCGCAGTGGAAGTTCGACGACGCCACCTTCGATCGCAGCGCCAAGGCCTTCGAGAACAAGGACCATGTCGCGATCTCGATCCACAATTACCGCTGGCGGATCGGGCTCGAAAAGGGTGAGGCGAAGTACGAGGAGATCGAAAAGAAGCTTGCGGCTGGTCCCGTCATCAGTGTGCCTGCCATCACGATGGAAGGCGACGCCAACGGCGCGCCGCACCCCGATCCCAGCGCCTATGCCAGGAAGTTCTCCGGCCGTTATGACTTCCGCCTGATCACCGGCGGCATCGGTCACAATCTGCCGCAGGAGGCACCGCAGGCCTTCGCCAAGGCCGTCATCGATGTCGACGGCGGCGCCTGAGAATTGTCGATGGCGGCGGCCTGTCTTATTCCGCCGCCACCATCTGCTGCGTCCGCCATTGCCCGAGCAGGGCACGCAGCGAAGCCGGCTTCACCGGCTTGTTCAGCACCGCGATCCTCTCGTCGCGCGCTGCCATTTGCACCGCGGGGCTGCGATCGGCGGTGATCAGGATCGCCGGGATGGTGTCGCCGAAGCGGCGGCGGATGTCGCGAATGGCGGCGATGCCGTTGCCGCGGTCGAGGTGATAGTCGACCAGCAGCCCGGTGACGCGCTTGCCGGCCGCCTCGATCGCGGAGATCGCGCCCTCGGGATCGGCGACCGCGATCACCTCGGCATCCCAGGCCTTCAGCAGCGTCCGCATGCCGTCGAGGATCGCGGCGTCGTTCTCGATGCAGACGATCAGCGCGCCCGAGATCGGCGTGCGCGCCAGCGGCGTTGCGCTGGTCACCGCCGCGGTCAGCGTCACGGCCTTCGCCGTCGGCACCGTCACGGAGAACAGCGATCCGCCGCTCGCATTGGCGTCGATGGCGATGCCGTGGTTGAGCACGCGCGCCAGCCGCTCGACGATCGAGAGGCCCAGCCCCAGTCCGCGCGCGATCCGCGCGCCCTGCTCGAGGCGATGGAACTCCTTGAAGATCTCGCCGCGCTTGACCGCGGGGATACCGACGCCGGTGTCGTAGACGCAGATCTTGAGCGAGGCGCCGCGGCGGCGGCAGCCGACCAGCACGCGCCCGCGCGGCGTGTACTTGATCGCGTTCGAGATCAGATTCTGCAGCAGCCGCCGCAGCAGCAGCCGGTCGGATTCGACCGGCAGCGAGCAGGGCACGAAGGTGAGGTCGAGGCCCTTGGCGCGTGCGATCGGCGCGAACTCGATCTCCAGCGAGCGCATCAGGTCGGCCATCTTGAAGCTCGAGATCGAGGTTGCCATGGCGCCGGCATCGAGCCTGGAGATGTCGAGCAGCGCGCCGAGGATCTCCTCGATCGCCTGCAGCGACTCGTCGATGTTTTCGACCAGCCGCGTCTCCTCGCCATTGTGCTGGCGTTCGACGAGGCTCGTGACATAGAGCCGCGCCGCGTTCAGCGGCTGCAAAATGTCGTGGCTGGCGGCCGCGAGGAACCGCGTCTTGGAGATGCTGGCGTCCTCCGCGCTGCTCTTGGCCAGCGCCAGCTCCGAGTTCAGCCGCGTCAGCTCCTCGGTACGGTCGCGCACGCGCTTCTCCAGCGTCGCATTGGCGCGCTCCAGCGCTTCGGCCGCCTCGAAGGTCGGCGTGACGTCGGTGAAGGTGATGACGAAGCCGCCGCCGGGCATGCGGTTGGTGAGCACCTCGATCACCATATGCCGTTCGGGAAGTCGTTCGAGGTAGGGCTCGCCGTCGGTGGTATAGGCCACGAGCCGCTGCTCGATCATCGCCTCGCGGTTGGACTGATCGGCAGGATCGCTCACGCTCATGAATTCCAGGATTTCACGCAAGGGCGTGCCGAACTGGATGAAGTGCGGGGGCACGTTGAGCAGGTCGCCGAACTGCCTGTTGGAGCAGATCAATTGCAAATCGGCGTCGAACACCGCGATGCCCTGGCGCACATGGTTGAGCGCGGTCTGGAGGATTTCGCGGTTGAAGTGCAGTGCCGCATGGGAATCGTCGAGCAGTTTCAGCGCGGCTTTCGCGGAGACCGTGCGCTTGCGCAGCAGCAGCGACATCACGAGCCGCGAGGACGCCGCTCCGATCGACGAGGCGATCAGGTGCTCGGCGTGCTGCAGCAGCTCGAAATCGGCCGGTGCTCCCGGCTCCAGCCGCATGTTGCGTCGTGCCGAGAAGGCTTCGAAGGAGTGCTGGGTGCGCTCAGGCCCGAGATATTGCGCGACCGTGGTCTGGATGTCCTGCACGGTGATGGTGGTGCGCCAGCGGCGGAAATTCGGGGCGATCGGGGCGAGCGTGTCGGGTACGAACAGATCGGCCTGCACGAGCTCGATGGACGAGGGCCGCCGTGCCAGCGACAGCAGCACGTAAGTGAGGATGTTGAGCGAGAGCGACCAGACCACGCCATGCATCAGCGGCGGCAAATCGGCGCCGAACAGCGCCTGTGGCCGCAGCGCCTCGATGCCGAACGGGCCGTGCTGAAGCAGCAGGATGCCTGCCGTCGAAGAGTCCATGAAGCTCGGCATGAACAGTGTGTAGAACCACAGTGCAAAGCCGACCAGCATGCCGCCGATGGCGCCGCGCGCCGTTGCCCGTCGCCACAACAACCCGCCGAAGAAGCTCGGTGCGAGCTGCGCGATGGCGGCAAAGGACAACAGGCCGATCGCCGCGAGCTGGGTGTTGCCGAGCGCACGATAGTAGAAATAGGCCATCACCATGATGGCGAAGATGGCGAGCCGCCGCGAGCGCAGCAGGAAGTCGCCAAAATCGGTGGCCCCAGTGCGGCCCTCGGGCCGTCGTTGCAGCACCAGCGGCACGACGAGGTCGTTGGAGACCATGATCGACAGCGCGACGCATTCGACGATCACCATCGCGGTCGCGGCCGACAGGCCGCCGACGAAGACGGCGACGCTGAGCAGTCCCGCGCCGCCTTCCATCGGCAGCGCCAGCACGTACATGTCGGGGTCGACCGCGCCGAACGGGAAGCTGACGAGGCCGGCGAGCGCGATCGGGATCACGAACACGTTGATGGCGACGAGATAGAGCGGGAACAGCCAGCGCGCGCGGCTGACCTCGGCATCCGAGGAATTCTCGACCACGCTGACGTGAAACTGCCGCGGCAGCAGCATGATCGCGCACAGCGACAGCAGCGTCATGGTGAGGAAGTTGCCGATCGACGGCGAGTAGTCGATGGCGCGTACCGCCTCCGGCGTCTTCATCGCGCGCTCGATCAGTTCATGCGGCGAGAACATCCAGAAGGTGACGAAGATGCCGGCGGTGAGGAAGGCGACCAGCTTGATGATGGATTCGGTCGCGACCGCCAGCATCAGGCCGTGCTGGTGCTCGGTGGCGTCGGCCTGGCGCGTGCCGAACAGCACCGCGAAGGCCGCCATCGCCAGCGTCACCATCAGCGCCATGTCGCCGAGGATCGGGATGTGGGAGAAGGCCTGGTCCTCGCTGAGGATGACTTCGAGCGAGGAGGCCACCGCCTTGAGCTGGAGCGCGATGTAGGGCACCGAGCCGATGATGGCGATCAGCGCCACGGTCGCCGCCACCGCCTGGCTCTTGCCGTAGCGCGCGCCGATGAAGTCGGCAATCGAGGTGATGTTGTGCGCTTTCGCGAGCTGGATCACGCGTCGCAAGACGCCGGCGCCGAGCCCGATCATCAGGATCGGGCCGACATAGATTGCGAGGAAGTCGGTCGAGGTGCGGGTGGCAAAGCCGACCGAGCCGAAGAAGGTCCAGGAGGTGCAGTAGATCGCCAGCGACAGCGGATAGATCAGTCCGGACGCGCGGCCGGGTCCGGCCGGCGAGCGGCGGTCGCCATGGCTCGCCACCAGGAACAGGAAGCCGATATAGCCGAACGCGGCAACGATCACGCCCCAGTCGTGCAGCATGGGTCGGGGGCTCTCTCCCTGGGCGCGACAACCCGCGCCCGATCTCATTTTCCCAGCAAATCTAGCGCGTTGGACGAGGAGAGGCGACAGCGAAATGGCGGGGTGCGGGCGGGAACTGGCGTTGAAGTTAAGGTGCCAACCCCAACGTCGTCCTGGCGAAGGCCAGGACCCATAGCCACGGAAATTGGTTTATGGCACGCAAGTGGCCACAGCGAGCCGCAACAATCAGCAATCGAGGTAATGGGTCCTGGCCTTCGCCAGGACGACGGATTACTCCGCCGCCAGCGACTTTTCGCGCAGCGGCAGGTCGAGGCGGTCCCATACCTGCAGCAGCGCTTCGGCGAGCTGATCGATCAGGCCGTCGTCATGATAGGGCGAGGGCGTGATGCGCAGGCGTTCGGTGCCCTTGGCGACGGTCGGATAGTTGATCGGCTGGATGTAGATGCCGTGGTCCTCGAGCAGCATGTCCGAGGCCTGCTTGCACTTCTCGGCGTCGCCAATGAACAGCGGCACGATGTGGGTGTCGTTCGACATGACGGGGAGGCCGGCGGCGTTGAGGATCGCCTTGACGCGCGCGGCGCGGTCCTGGTGACGCTCCCGCTCCCAATTCGAGGTCTTCAGATGCTTGATCGCGGCGGTCGCGGCCGAGCAGATTGCCGGCGGCAGTGCGGTGGTGAAGATGAAGCCCGGCGCGTAAGAGCGCACGGCGTCGATGATATGGCCGTTGCCGGCGATGTAGCCGCCGAGACAGCCGAACGCTTTCGCCAGCGTGCCTTCGAGAATGTCGATGCGATGCATGACGCCGTCGCGCTCGGCAATGCCGCCGCCGCGCGGGCCGTACATGCCGACGGCATGGACCTCGTCGACATAGGTCATCGCATTATATTTCTCGGCGAGGTCGCAGATCCTGGCAAGCGGGGCGACGTCTCCGTCCATCGAATACAGGCTCTCGCAGGCGATCAGCTTCGGCCGGTTCGGACCCGCGGCCTTCAACTGCGCTTCGAGATCGGCGAGGTCGTTGTGGCGGAACACGACGCGCTCGCAGCCGGACTGGCGGATGCCTTCGATCATCGAATTGTGGTTGAGCTCGTCCGACAGGATCAGGCAGTTCGGAATCAGCTTCGCGATGGTCGCGATACCGGTCTGGTTCGAGACGTAGCCCGAGGTGAACAGCAGCGCCGCTTCCTTGCCGTGGAGGTCGGCGAGTTCGGCCTCGAGCTGCACCAGCGGATGATGCGTGCCCGCAATATTACGGGTGCCGCCCGCGCCGGTGCCGACGCGGGTCGCGGTCTCGACCATGGCGCCGACCACTTTCGGGTGCTGGCCCATGCCGAGATAATCATTGGAGCACCAGATCACGACGTCGCGCTTGCCTTTCGGCGAGTGCCAGACCGCATGCGGGAACCGGCCCGCGGTACGCTCCAGGTCGGCGAACACGCGATAGCGGCGCTCGGTATGGAGGCGATCAAGGGCGGAATTGAAGAACTGGGCGTAATCCATCGGGGCAACCTGAGACGGAACTGACCAAAGAAGCGCCTATCCTTAGAGCTTTTCCAACTCCAATGTCTATGCGCTATCCCACATTTGGCCGTGAGGGGCATTTGGGCAAAATGCCCTATCGTGCGATTTGAAACTTGATCCCGATCAAGTTCGCGACGGCCTCCGATGCTGCTGTGCAACATGTGCTGCGCGTGCCGGCCTGGCTCGGCCAGGCGGTTCGTCGGTCAACTCCTCAAAGGACGTGTCCATGAAACGCGTGATGATCCTCAACGGTCCCAACCTCAATATGCTCGGCATTCGCGAGCCGCACATCTACGGCACCACGACGCTCGAAGAGGTCAATGCGAGCTGCGAGGAGGTGGCCGCCAGGCTCGGGCTCAAGCTTGCCTTTCACCAGTCCAACCATGAAGGCGTGCTGGTCGATCTGATCCAGTCGGCGCGGCAGGACGCCGATGCCATCGTCATCAATCCGGCCGGCCTCTCCTTCACCTCGGTCTCGATCATGGACGCGATCAAGACGTTCGAAGGTCCGGTGCTGGAGGTCCACATCTCCAATATCCACGCCCGCGACGAATATCATCGCCACTCGAAGATCTCCTTCGTGGCGACCGGCGTGATCTGCGGGCTCGGGCCGTTCGGCTACATCGCGGCGCTGCACGCGATCGCGAATATGAAGTGAGTTGCCGCTCGGCGGCGCTCACGTTGTCCTGAACTGGAGGACGCCGTCCTTCGTCTCGGCCGTCAGCCGGCCCTCGACGATCATGTAGTTCACATGCGCGACGAGCTCGCCGGCGGCAAAGCCCATCTGGTGCTCGTCGAGCACGTGCTTGTTGAACACGACGGGCACCAGCGCGCGCGAGGTTTGCGGCACCTCGCGGCAGGCTTCCGCGATCAGGCGGCAGCGTTCCTCGTGGTGATCGGCGAGCTGCTTGATGCGGGTCTTGAGCCCGTAGAACGGGACGCCGTGGCCGGGCAGCACCAGCAGGTCATAGGGCAGGGTGGTTGTGAGGCTCGCAAGCGAAGCCAGGTATTCGCCGAGCGAGTTCTGGTCGGGCTCGACCGCCCATACGCTGACATTGGGCGAGATCTTGCTCAGCACCTGGTCGGCGGAGAGGAAGAGCTTGTCGTCGGCGCAATACAGCATCACCTGGTCGAGCGCATGCCCGCCGCCGGTGATCACCTTGAAGCGGCGCGTGCCGATCACGACCTCGTCGCCGTGCGAGATACGGCGGTAGGACGGCGGCAGCACGGAGACGCGCTTGAGATAATCCTGGCCGCGGCCGAGCAGCTTCTCGGTGAGGGACTCGTCCATGCCGTGGCGGCGGAAGAACAGCCGCTGCGCCTCGCGCCGCTCTTCGGTGCCGCGATTCTGGTGATAGACCGATTGCAGATACTCGACCTGCGACATCACCAGCGGGCAGTTGAACCGTTCGACGATCCAGCCGGCGAGACCGACATGGTCGGGGTGCGAGTGCGTGACGATCAGGCGCGTAATGTTGACGCCCTTCAGAGGGCCTTCGAACAGCTTGGTCCAGGCCTCGATCGTCTCCTCGTTGCCGAAGCCGGCATCGACCATCGCATAGCCGTCGCCGTCGGCGAGCAGGTAGATATTCACATGGTTGAGGCGGAACGGCAGCTTCAGCCGCGCCCACAGCACGCCGGGCCTGACCTCGACGATCTCTTCGGGGCCGGGATGCTGTTCCCAGGGATAGCGCAGGGCCTCGGCCGAGGACTGCACGGTGTCGGTTTTTGCGTTCATGCTACCGGCTTAAACCTGCCGGGCTCGCCGCGCCAGCCGAAAAAGGACGCGAAGCGAGCGCGCATAGCGGTCATTCCAGGCTGTTTTCCGCGGCCCGGATTTACTCAATCCGGGCCGCGGGACAGGGGCTTACGCTGCCCGCATGTTGTTGAGGAACGCGTCGATTTCCCCGCGCAGCATGTCGGCCTCGCGGCGCAGCGCGTCGGACGCGCTCAGCACTTCGTTGGCCGCAGTGCCGGCTTCAGCCGAAGCCGTGGAGACGCCGACGATGTTGCTGGAGACTTCGCTGGTGCCGCCGGCCGCATGCTGAATGTTGCGGGCGATCTCGCGGGTCGCTGCCCCCTGTTCCTCGACCGCGGCTGCGATCGTGGTGGTGACGTTGTCGATCTCGCCGATAATCCGGCCGATGCCCTGGATGGCGCCGACAGCCGAGGTCGTGACCTGCTGCATGCTGGCGATCTGGGTTCGGATCTCTTCCGTCGCCTTCGCCGTCTGGCTGGCGAGGCTCTTTACCTCGGACGCCACGACCGCAAAGCCGCGGCCGGCCTCGCCCGCGCGCGCCGCCTCGATGGTGGCGTTGAGCGCGAGCAGATTGGTCTGCGATGCGATCGTCTGGATCAGGTCGACCACGACACTGATGCGGCTGGCGCTGTCGGCGAGACTCTGCACCGTGGCGTCGGTGGCGCCGGCCTCGTCCACCGCCTTCTTGGCGATCGCGGCCGAGGTGACGACCTGCTTGCTGATCTCCTCGATGGAGGACGACAGCTGCTCGGTGCCCGACGACACCGTCTGCACGTTGACCGAGGTCTCCTCGGCGGCGGAAGCGACCGCGTTCACCAGCGCGTTGGACTGGTCGGCGGTGGTCGACATGCTCTGCGCCGTCGCCTGCATCGAATTGGCCGATTGCGCCAGATTGTCGAGCGCGCTGCGCACCGTGCCCTCGAACTCCGCGATCTTCGCCTCCATATGCGCGGCACGCTCGGCCTTGGCGACACGATCCTTGTCCTGTTCACCCGCAAGCGCCCGGGCTTCGATCATGCTGTCGCGGAATACCGTCAGCGTCTCCTTCATCGCGCCGATCTCGTCGTTCTGGCGCGAGCGGACGATCTCGGTGTCGAGGTCGCCGGCCGAGAGCAGCTGCATCGCACGCTGAAGCTCGCGGATGCGGCGCAGGATGTTGCGGCCGACATAGAGCCAGACGAACAGCGCCGAGCCGATCAAGGTGAGGCCGCCCAGCGCCAGCATTGCGGTCGTGGCGAGCGAGATCTCCTGGCGCGCCTGGAAGGTCGACGCGTTGGTCTCCTTCTGCACGCCGTCGACGAGCGCCTGCACGCTGATGCCGAGGCCGACATTGAGCTTGCGGGTCTCGTCCAGGATGGTCTGGCCGTAGTCGATGGAATCGAGCTCCTTCTGGCGGATCTTGAACACGCCGGTCTTGCCTTCGCCGAAGGCGAACAGCTTCTCCACGGCTCCGCGCACGGCCTGCATCGAGGGAATATTCGGGAGGTCCTCGAGGTTGGACTTGACGCGCTCTCGGATCGTCTTGAATTCCTTCTCGATCGCCTCGAGCGTGTCACTGCTGTTGGCCGAGAGTGCCGCCATCATGTCGGCGGCCATCAGATTGCCGTTGGCGGAGATGGTCGAGACCTGGGCGACGGTGCGGGCGGCTTCGGTGGCATCGTCGGCCGACACTTCCGCCGAACCGAGGATCGCGTTCAGGCGCGTCTGTGCGTCCAGCATCGCGGGGCCGGCGGCGCCGACGAACACGATCTGCGCCTTGCGCAGCGCTTCATATTGCTTCTCGTGCAGCGCGCCGGTGTCGAGCCGTTCGCGGGCCGCCGAGACCAGGCTCTGCGTGGCCTCGTCGATGCTCTTGGCGGTGTCGCGCAGCGCGGCCGCGGTCTGCTGGTCGGCGCCGAGTTCGATAATCTCACCGAGCTTTGCCATCGCCTGCTGCTGGATGTCCTTCACGTTCTTGGTGCGCTCGCTCAGCGCATCGTCGCTGGGAGAAGCCAGCAGGCCCGGGCCTTGCGCTGCGAGCGTCGCGCTCTGCGAGGCGAGCTGAAGGCTGGCGGAGAGGCGCGGGATGTCGCGGCCGCTTAGGTCCATCATGGTCGAGCCCAGATGGTTGAAGACGAAGCCGGCGCCGGCGGCGATCACGAGGCCCATGCCCGCAATCACGGCGAAGGCCGCAATCAGGCTGCCACGCAGGCCCCATTTCGGCATTTTGAAGCGCGGCTTGAAACGGCCAAGGACACTGCCAACGCCCAGACGGATCGCCATCGAAAATTCCCCCACACGCGTAATCTTTGTATTTTCGCCGCGCAGTATCCTCGGGCCGGGTTAAAAAATCGCAAGTTGCACAAATGCTTGGCAGTTCCGCAGAGCGAAAAAAGGAAAGGGCCGGCATCACTGCCGGCCCTTGATCTCGAAGGATTATTTCAGGCGCGATCAGTAGCGCGCGACGACCGGGCTCGCCCAGTTGAAGCGGTAATTGACGCCGGCCTTGAAGGTGTGGTCGTCGGTGGTGAAGTTACCGGTGCCGACCAGCGGACCCGCGGTGAAGCGCGCGTCGCCGAAATTATAGTACTGGTACTCGGCTTTGGCCGACCAGTTCGGAGCGAACATGTATTCGAGGCCGGCACCGATGGTGTAGCCGTTGCTGTGATCGCCCGTGATGATGAAGGCGGCCGGCACGCCGCCGATCGTCACCTTCTCATTGTTGTCCGAATAGGCGTAACCGCCCTTCACGTAGACCAGGCCCGGGCCCCAGGTGTAGCCGACGCGGCCGGTGATCGAGCCGAGACCGCGCTGGTTGTTGGTGTAGGCTACGCCGCCCGGGAACACTGCACCGACATTGCCGGAGAGCCAGGAATATTGGGCTTCGGCGCCGACCACGAAGTTCGGATTGACCTGCCAGTCCGCACCGGCCTGCAGGCCGCCGAGGAAACGGCCGTTGCCGTTGTTACCGGTCGAGAGGCCGTTGAAATTGCTGTCGCTGGAGAACGCGCCGCCGAGATGCGCACCGATGTAGAAACCGGTCCAGTTGTAGATCGGGGCGGCATAGGCCGGCGCCTTGTTGTAATAGGGGCGGGCGCCGAGATCGGCACCGAACGCCGGCACAGCCGCGCTCACCGCGAGCAGCGCAACGGTCGCAAACAGAATCTTCTTCATCGTCCTCACTCCAGCACTAAGGTCCCCGGCAAGCGCGTCAGTCCGCGCTGCGTTGGTTTTGCAGATAGCTTGCTTTTGACGAAAATGCTGTCACATGCGTGGCACAGCGGCGCCCAACCTAACTTATTGGGCTGCAAATGATTTTCGTGCTTAATGTCGGCTTAAGAAGTGGTGAAGGAAGACTTAATTCGAGTCTCGTCCGGTAACCTGCGCGCGTCTTCCGTTAACCAAGACGCCGCCGCACTTCATCGCGCATCTGCGCGCGGAAGGCAGCGCGCTTTGCCGGCCGGTCTTCCTCGCGGACGTCGTGGCGGTCGAAGATGTCGAACTTCTCCAGGATCGGATAGCGCTCGCTCGCCATCGCGAGCACGCGCAACACCTTGGTTGCGGCTGGTGTCGGACCGCGCACCTCCCAGCGCCGGATCGTGTCGGCGCCGCCCTTCTCCGGCAACGCACACAGCCTCGCCATGTCGGCCGCAGTGAGCTTGCGCTCGATCGCGTCGGAGAGGTCGTCACGGAGTTGCTTCAGTTCGGCACCGGTCATGCTGTTCGTTCCGAGAATGCGTTGAGCGGAACGCGCTAGGCCTGATTCGGGTTGATCCTGTGGCGATGACAGCACGCGTATTGTCCTTCAATTATTCCAGGTCGAGGAAGTAGCGCCACTCGGTGCCCATATTGTCGTCGGTGATCGGCGTCTTGCCTGCGGTCGCGGCGAGAAGCTGCGGGCATTGCTCGAACATCGGGCCGTCCTTGCGGTAGTCGGTCATCAACCGGTCGAGCACGGCCTGGTCGGCCGCGTTGCCGGCGGCGAATTCGGCCTTGCCGTCGATGCTGTAGGCTTCGAGCGTCCGACGCCAGCGGGCGTAGTTCCAGTCGATCGGCGACTGCGACACCACCATGTGGTTGAGGAAATGGGCGCCATAGGCGTAAGCAGTGCAGGCGGTGCGCTGGGCACGCCGCGAATTGGTGGTGTTATAGAGGTAGATGCCGCCGTCGTTGAGATGTCGCTTCACTAGCTCCATGAATTCGGATGACAGCAGGTTGGACGCGTTGGCGCGGAAGTGCCATGTGGTGTTGACGACCACGGCGTCGAAATGCGCCTCGGGATGATGGCTCAGCCACCGCCGGCCATCGTCCTCGATGATCTTCACCTTGGGATTGGCGAGAACGGATTTGACGTTGTCTTGCCCCGCGATGATCTCGAGATAGCCGCGGTTGATCTCGACGATGGTCAGCGAGGCGACGTCGGGGTTGTTGGCGATGACCTGGGCCCACGAGCCCGAGGCGAGCCCGATCATCAGTACTTCGCGCGGGGCTGCGTGGAACAGGCTCAGCGTATAGGGTCGGATGATGCCGTTGCGGTCATGCTTGACGTCGGTATTGAAGGCGCCGTCATACATGCCGTTGCCGAACACCGTGCCGTCGGTGTCGACGGTGATGATGCCGCTGTGGTTTTCCACGACCTCGGCAAAATCATGGTTGGCGATCGACTTGCTCTGGAGATTTTCCAGCAGCCGCTGCGCGAACAGCGCATTGGCGGCGATACCGAGCACGAGGACGGCTGCTGCGATGGCGCCGAAGCGCAGCCGCTCCCGGCGCGTCGCGGCCGGAGTGGCAAAAGCGAGCACGAGTGCACACACCGTTCCCGCCACCAGCAGCAACACCGCCATCTGCTTCAGGCCGAAATGATCGGTCAGCACGAAGCCGGTCAATACGGCACCAGCGGCGCAGCCGATGATGTTGGAGAAATAGAGCAGCGCGGTCCGCTGACCGGCGCGGGCGTCGACGGCGATGCCGAATTGCGAGAGATAGGGCAGCAGCGCGCCCCATTGCCGGGCGATCAGGTAGGTCGCGATCACGGCGACGACCAGCATGGCGACGACGTTGGCGGCCAGCTGCGTCATCAACGGCAGGAATGCCGCGGCGAAGCCATTGGCCCAGACCAGATCCATCGCCGCGCTCGCCATCGCGTCCCTGGCCGAACGGGTCTCGCAGATCTGCCCGGCCCGTTGTGCGCCGACCGCGATGCCGATCAGGAAACTGCCGAGCGTGATGGCAAAGGCGAGCGAGCTCGAGCCCGAGGCAAAGGAAATGGTGCGGAACAGGTAGATCTCGTAGGACAGCGAGATGAAGCCGCCGGCGGCCGCAAGCGCGGCGACGAAGCCCATGCCCAGCACCGGCATTACGGTCCGATGGACCGCAGCTTCAGGTCCTGATGCGGCCGGCGCGCGGCTCAGCATGTGTGCCGCGATGGCGCCGGCGCCGACGACGGTGTTGATCCCGGCTGCGATCATGATCGCGCCGTGCATGCCGAGGAAGGGAAAGACCAGCACCGCCGAGACCAGACAGGCTGCGCCTGCGCCGAGCGTATTGACGAAATAGAGCGCGCCGACCGCGCTGCCGATCTGGCCGGACATCCGGACCAGGAAAGAGACCAGGATCGGAAGCGTCGCCCCCATCAACAGCGTCGGAACCAGCACCAGCAACAGGTTGATGATCGCGATGGCCGGCAGCGACATGTCGGCCGTGAGGTGGCCGACCAGGTCGAAGATCGACAGTGACACCAGGCCAAAGGCGGCGGTCGCGAGCTCGATGATCCCGAGCAGCAGCAGCGGCTTGATGCCGTCACGCTTCGATAGCCAGCCGCCGGCAAGGCTGCCAAGGCCAAGCCCGAGCATGAAGGCAGTGACCACGATGGTCACCGATTCCGTGTTGACGCCGAAAATCCGGAACAGGCTGCGCTGCCAGGTGAGCTGGTAGATCAAGGCCGGAAAGCCGGAAAAAAAGAACAGGATGCGGAGGATTCGGATGCGTGCCGTCGCGGCGGCTTGAGGCGGCGAGGCCGCGGGCAACTCGATCGTCGTCATCTGGAACTTCCCCTCCGCCTGTCACGGTAGGGGGCGGAAGGGTAAGCAAAGGTTGCGGCAGATTGCGCAATGTATCGGGATGGCGTCCGTTGACCTTGCCATCCGCGGACAGGGTTAAGCGAAGGCGAATGGCGGGTTCATTTTCGGGACAGTCGAGCTGGTAGCGTGGCCGTCCCAGGCACGGACAGGTTGTGCTAGGTTCCCAATTGCCGGGCGACCTAGTCAAAACACACATCAGGAGGGTGTCGGATGCCTGTGTTCAAATTGCCCTTGTCGGGGGACGTCGTGCAGTCCATCAACCCGATCACGTCATTCTTCAGCCCGACCGGCGGCCAGTACGGCCTCATCAACATCACGATCGGGCAATCCTCTGCGCCTGATGTCGAGAAGGACGTGCTGTCGGACGTCGGAAGCTACGGCAAGCAGATCGGCCAGGTTGCGGATGCGCTGCTTGTGGTCATCGAACATCTCGAAGCACATCCTGGACAAGCGCTCGGAGACAACAAGGCAATCGCCGCGTTCAAGGAGTTGATGCATTCGGTGGCGACCGTGAAGGAGCGCCATGGCCGCGCCAGCACGGCGTACCGCCCGAAGCGGCGCTGATCGTCACGACGTCCCGGCACATTTCCGCGCACGGAGTTATGAACGAGAGCCTATGGGAAAATCGCTGGCGGATGAACACATGCGACAAGAGGCCCGCAGCCAACGAAGAAGGGATCTGCCATGACAACGACCAGGCTCGTCATTGCCGCGCTCGTCGCGACCGGGTTCGTCATGGCGCCTTTCGCGGCTGAAGCGAGGAAGTACCGGTCGCACAGGTACCAAAGCACGAGCGTGCTGGCTCCGACCTATGGAAGCTCTGGCGCGACCGCGACCGCGACCGCGACCCAGCCGAGGCCGACCTACGGGTCGTCAGGACAGACGGTCGGCACGGTGACGGCGCCATCGATCGGAACATATAATTGGCCGTCGGTCGGGGTCACCAACGCGGTTCCGACCTGGAGCAACACCAATCCGAAGTGAGAATCAGGCGTGACGGCGCGACGCCTCGGGCGCAGACGAGTCAAAGCGCCGCTGTGCACTAAATTCCGCGGCCGTTCTGCCGACCGATCACGCAGCGCCAGGCCGCGAGACGTTCGGCCGGATGCTGGTTCATCCATTCAGCGAGTTGCGGCGCGCCCATCAGGCAGGATTGTACCGAGACCTCTGCAAAGTCGGAGCTGGTGACGAGCTGCTCGTGACAATTCGATGGGGAGGCGAGGCTGCAGAGCACGGCAATGATCTTGATCATGCGAGGTTGCCCCTGTCGCTCTGGCGCGCTTTGGCTTCGCTCGATTGTTCGCCGGCCGGGTCCGCCGGCGGGAAGATGCTGTCATAGATCGCGCGTGCCTCCTGGATGAGGCGAAGACGCTCGCGTTCGGATTTCGAAACAAACTGAATAATCTGGCCCATATCGCCTCCAATAGATGTCACATCCATCATCATATGATGGAAATCATTCCATGCAGATGTGGGATGCCGGCGTCGTCTTTGCAGCCGTGCACGCGGTCACAAGGGATAAAAAGCCCGTGACCAATCCGTTCCTAGGTGGGATCGGGATACCGGAGGGAACCGCGCTTCACGCCGCCGGTCCGCGTTCCTTCTGCCCCGGCACCGCCGCGAGCAGTTCGCGCGTGTAGGGATGCTCGGGCGACGCGAACAGCTGCGCCGTCGGCTTCAGTTCGACGATGGCGCCACGCTGCATCACTGCGATGCGGTCGCAGATTTGCGCGGCAACGCGTAAATCGTGAGTGATGAACAGCATCGAGAGCCCAAGACGCGCCTTGAGGTCTTCGAGCAACTTCAGCACCTGCGCCTGCACGGAGACGTCGAGTGCGGAGACCGCTTCGTCCGCGACGATGATCTCGGGTTCGAGCGCGAGGGCGCGCGCAATGCCGATGCGCTGGCGCTGGCCGCCGGAGAATTCGTGTGGATAACGTTCGAGGGCGCCGCTGTCGAGGCCGACCATCTTCAGCAAATCGCGGGCGCGATCGAATGCGACCTTGGGATCGGTGCCGGCCGCGATCGGGCCGTCGGCGATGATGTGGCCGATCTTGCGGCGCGGATTGAGCGAGGCGAATGGATCCTGGAAGATCATCTGGATGCGATGGCGCTCGGCGCGCAGCGCCTTGCCCGAGAGTTGCGTCAGATCGGTATCGCCGATCCGCACGGTGCCGCGGTCGGCCTGGATCAGCCGCATCACGAGGCGCGCGACCGAGGATTTGCCAGAGCCGGATTCGCCGACGAGGCCGAGCGTCTCGCCCTTGAGGATGTTAAAGTTTACTGCGCGGGCGGCATCGACGCGGCGATCTTCGCGAAACCATCCGCCGGACGTGACGTAAGTCTTGTCCAGCCCGATCACCTCGACCGCCCTGGTCTGATCGTCGAGCGGCGCGCGCGCCGGCGGGTGCATCGACGGAACTGCGGCGAGCAGTGCCTTGGTGTAGTCGTGCTGCGGTTCGTTGAAGACAGCGCTAGCGGGGCCCTCCTCGACGACGTTGCCATGGCGGAGCACCACGACCTGGTCGGCAATGTCGGCGACCACGCCGAAATCATGGGTGATGAACATCACCGCCATGTTGTGGTTGCGCTGGAGATTGCGGATCAGCTTCAGGATCTGCGCCTGCGTGGTGACGTCGAGCGCGGTGGTCGGCTCATCCGCGACCAGCACGGCCGGCTCGAGCGCGAGCGCCATCGCGATCATGGCGCGCTGCCGCTGGCCGCCGGAGAGCTGGTGCGGATAGGCGCGGACGATACGCTCAGGGTCGGGCAGGCCGACCTCGCGCGCCAGCGACAGCGCCTTTGCGCGCCGCTCCTTCGGCGTCAGCAGGCCGTGAGCTTCGAACATCTCCGCCATCTGGTCGCCGATCCGCATCAACGGATTGAGCGCTGTCATCGGCTCCTGGAAAATCATCGCGAGCCGGCGGCCGCGCAGATCGCGCCAGCCGTCGTCGTCGAGCCTGAGCAGGTCGCGGCCTTCGAACTGGATCTCGCCGGAGGTGACGCTGACAGTATCCGGCAGCAGGCCCATCAGCGCATGCGCGCACATCGACTTGCCGGAGCCGGATTCGCCGACGACACAGACGATCTTGCCGGGCCGAAGGTCGAGCGAGACGCCGTCGACGGCGAACGGACGCTCGGCGCCCTTCGGCAGCGCGATCCGCAGATTCTTGATCGAAACGGCGGGCGGGGCGGTCATCATCAGCGTCCCTCCCGCGACAGGCGCGGATTGAGCGCGTCGTTGAGGCCTTCGCCGATCAGGTTCAAGCCGAGCACCGAGATCAGGATGGCGACGCCGGGAAATACGGTGATCCACCAGGCCTGGCGGATGACGGTGCGGCCGGCGCCAACCATGTAGCCCCAGGAGATCAGATTGGGATCGCCGAGGCCAAGGAAGGACAGCGAGGATTCCAGCAGGATCGCGGTCGCCACCATCAGCGAGGCCAGCACGATCACCGGCGACAGCGCATTGGGCAGGATCTCGCGCAGGATGATCCAGCTGTTGCTCTGTCCGGTCACCACGGCGGCCTGGACATATTCGCGCGTGCGCAGCGACAGCACCTCGCCGCGGACGAGGCGGGCGACGGGCGGCCAGCTCACCACCGCGATCGAGGCCACGATCGAATAGATCGAGGGCTGCAGGATTGCGACCAGCACGATCGCCAGCGCAAAGCTCGGAATGGTTTGGAAGAATTCGGTGAAGCGCATCAGCGCGTCGTCGACCTTGCCGCCGAAATAGCCGGCCATCGCGCCAATGGGAACGCCGACGATGAGCGCCACCAGCGTCGAGACGAGGCCGACCAGCAGCGACACGCGGGCACCAAAGATCATGCCTGCGAAGACGTCGCGGCCGAGCGCGTCGGTGCCGAGCGGCACGGTCGAGAGCGTGAAGGGCGGCAGGAATGGCCGCTGCACCATGCGCCAGGGCGAGTTCGGGAACAGCAGCGGTCCGAACACCGCGATCGAGATCGCGAGCAGCAGGATGATGATCCCGATGACGCCGCTCGGGCTCCTCAGCATGGATTTCCAGAACTGTTTCATGCGGCGAATTCGATGCGCGGGTCGACCAGTCGATAGACGAGGTCGGTGATGAGGTTGAAGATCAGCACCATGACCGAGCAGGTCACGAAGACGCCGAGCAGCAGATTGTAGTCGCGCTGCAACAGTGCGTCGTACATCAGCCGCCCGATGCCGGGCCAGGCGAACACGGTCTCGGTGATGACGGCGCCGCCGATCAGCGTTCCGGCATGGACGCCGGCGAGCGTCACGACGGGCAGCAGCGCGTTGCGCAACACATGGCGGCGCTGGATCACAGAGTCGGAAAGACCCTTGGCGCGCGCGGTCTTGACGAAGTCGAGCCGCTTCACCTCCAGCATCGAGGCGCGCGTCATGCGCGTGTAGGTCGCCATGAAGAACAGGCCGAGCGTCATCGCCGGCATGATCAGGTGCTTTGCGACGTCGACCACGTGGGCAAGGCCGGCGAGGTTGGCGCCGACGGTCTCGTAACCGAAGCTCGGCAGCCAATCGACCGTGACCGAGAACAGCAGGATGCCCATCAGCGCCACCCAGAAGATCGGCATGGCGTAGAAGAACCCAGAAGATCGGCATGGCGTAGAAGACGAGCGCAAAGATCGTGATGCCGGTGTCGAGGAACGTCCCGGCAAAGCGTGCGGCGAAGGTGCCGAAGAGAACGCCGAGCGCGAGCGAGATTGCGAACGCCGTCAGCGTCAACAGCAGCGTCGCCGGCAGCCGGTCGAGGATCAGGCTCAGCACGCTCTGCTGCTGGCGGTAGCTGAAGCCGAGATCGAAGGTGAGATAGCCCTTGAGATAGACCCAGAGCTGGGTCAGCAGCGGCTGGTCGAGGCCGAAGCGCTCGCGCAGCTGGATCAGCAATTGCTCGTCGGCGGCGCCGGCCTCGCCGGCCATCACGACAGCGGGGTCGCCGGGCGCAAGCCGGATCAGGAAGAAATTGAGGACAACGATCGCGAGCAGGACGATCACGCCCTTGAGGACACGCTGGGCGACGAAGGAGAGCATTTTAGAGAGTCATATCTTGTAGCAGGAGCCACGGTGACGGTGGGCTCCCTCGCCCCGCTTGCGGGGAGAGGGTCGGGGTAAGGGGGGCTCTCCGCGAGGGTATCAGCAGTTGGACTCGTGGAGACTCCCCCTCACCCGAATGTGCGCTATGCGCACATTCGACCTCTCCCCGCATGCGGGGAGAGGTGAAGGAGAGAGCAGGGCTCACTTGTCGAGCCATGCGTCCTTGAAGCCGTCATTGACCCCGATCCCCGTGGTGATCAGGTTTTTGACCTTGCAGCTCATGATGGTCGGGAATTGCAGCTCGAGCATCCAGGCCACCGGCACGTCCTCGACCAGGATCTTCTGCGCCTTCTCGTAGATCTCCTTGCGCTTGGAATCCGGTGTTGCGACGGCGCCGTCGGCAAAGAGTTTGTCAATTTCGGGGTTGGAGTACCCCTCGACATTGTTGAACACCTGGCCCTTGGCAATGTTGCTGGAGATGTAGTTGCGGCCGACGCCGAGTGCGGGATCGCCGTACTGATAGAGGTAGGTGAAGGCGATGTCGTAATCCCAGTCGCCGATCTTCTGGTTGCCGCCGGCAACGTCGGTCGAGATGGTCTCGATGTTCATGCCGACGTCCATGAGGTTCTGCTTCACGGCTTCACCCCAGCGCTGCCAGGTCTCGCCATAGGCAAGCGGCAGGATGCGGATCTTCTCGCCCTTGTAGCCGGCTTCCTTCAGCAGCGCCTTGGCCTTGGCCGGATCGTAAGCGTATTTCGGCACGTCGTCGGTGTAGTACTTGATGGTCGAGGCCGAGGGACCGGTCGCGACCTTGCCGAGCCCATTCCAGATCACGTCCTTGGCGAAATCGCGGTCGATCGCATACATGACCGCCTGCCGCACCCGCTTGTCCGCGAGCGGGCCCTGGCGGTTGTTGAGCCACAGCCAGGCCAGCGGCGAGAAGAACTCCCAGCCGGCGCCGGTGACGCAGGTGTTCTTCAGCTTGGACAGGCGCGGCACGTCGAAGTTCTCGACCGAGCCGCCGGGCAGCACGTCGATCTTGCCGGTCTCATAGGCCACCGAGCGCGCGGCTGCGTCGGGGATGATCTGCCAGTAGATCTCGTCGATGTAGGGCTTGCCCTTCTCGTAGTAGTTCGGATTCTTGACCAGCCGGATGAACGAGCCCTTCTGCCATTCCTTGAACATGAAGGGGCCGGTGCCCACAGGTGCGTTGTTGTAGGGATTGGTCTTCCAGTCGGTGCCTTCATAGAGATGCTTCGGCACTATCGGCATCGAGCCGACCTCGAAAATGCCGAGGAATGGACCGAACGGCTGCTTCAGCGTGAAGACGACTGTATAATCGTCGGGCGCCTCGACCTTATCGACCTGTGCGAGGTTGGTGCGGGCGCGGGCGTGGGTCTGCTTGAGCATCTCCATCGAGAACAGCACGTCGGCCGCGGTGAAGGGCTTGCCGTCATGCCAGGTGACGCCCTTGCGGAGCTTGAACGTGTAGGTCTTGGCGTCCTCGCTGACGCTCCAGCTCTCGGCGAGCTCCGGAAGCGGCTCGAGCTTCGGACTATAGCGCAGCAGGCCCTCGAAAATATTGCCCGATACCATCTGGGTCGGACCGTTCTGGACCATCGCGAGCATCAGGCCGGGCGGCTCGGGCTGGATCACCGCATTGATCACGCCCCCAGTCTTCGGCTCTTGCGCCAGCGCCGAGGCCGTGAGGCCGCAAGCCAGGAGGAGACCAAGCAACACTCGTTTCGACATCTCGTATCTTTCTCAAGCGAGGCCAGCCGAAAACGCTTCGCGACGTCCTCGCCCGCGAAGCGACGGCCGGCCCATCCCAGTCCCCATCCGGGCGGGAGGCTCACAGGTCCCGTTCCGCGCCGCAAGATGAAAGTCTCGACAGTGTCAGCACAAAAAATGTACAGCGCGTCCTGTTTTCACTTGATTCATTGTCCTGTCACGGAGACAAGTCGGCCCATGGACAACGCCAGACGCTCCGAACGGTCGCGCAATGCTGCGCTCGAAGCGGCCATCGCGATCATCGCGCGCGATGGGCCCGGCCGGCTGACGCTCGATGCGATCGCGCGCGAGAGCGGGCTGAGCAAGGGCGGCGTGATGCACCAATTCCGTACCAAGGAAGCGGTGCTGAAGGCGCTTCTCGAGCGGCAGATGGCGCATTTCGAGGAATTCTCGACAGCTTTTATGGCGAAGGTGGGCGCGAGCTCGGCCAATCCCAATCTGGCGACTCAACTTGCCACGATCCGGGAAGCGGCGACCTCGCCGAATTCCGCCGCACTGGCCCTGGTCGCGGCCATGGTCGAGAACCCGAGCCTGATGGCGCTGCCGCGTGAGCGCGAGACGGAGCGGATGGCGGCGATCAGGGAAGAGGCCACTGACCCGGATCTCGCAATGCTGCGTTGGGCCGGCGCGATGGGGCTTCTGCTAAGCTCGCTGTTCGGGATGTCGCCGCTTAGCAAGGACGAGCACAAGCGATTGTTCTCGCGCCTGGTCGACGATGCGCAATGGACCCGGCTCGAACAGCCGGCCGCGAAGCGTCCCGCCAAATCCGCAGTCGCGCCGGCAAAGGCTGCAAGCCCGCGCAAGCGCGCCTGAGTCATCGTTAACGAACTCCTGCCGATCGCTGCCCAAAGTCGCGCCTGCGGCCAAATGTGCCAGGACGTCACCTTCGCTATTTACAAACCAACTGGTCGGTTTTATAAGCGGAAGCACTGAGGCGACCCAAGGCGTCTGACACGGCCCCGGACGAGGCCCTGGGTTGGCAAAGGCGAGCGTCGCAGCCGCGTCTGGTCCCGTACGCGGCTGCGATCGCTCTTGCCTTTCGACGCGTCGCAAGAGGAGTTCTGGAATGGATCGCTCGATCGCCCTGCGCGGTCTGGGAACGCTGATGCTTGGCGCGGCCGTAGCAGGCTGCGCCTCGGTCGCGCCCGTGCCCTATTCGGAGATGGCGTCGTCTGCCTACATGGCGCCCGACAAGTCGGACGCCTCCGGCCGCACGCCCTACCGCTATTCCACGTCGGTCGACTGGCGCTCCTATAATAAAGTCATCCTCGAACCCGTCGTGGTCTACCGCGGCAAGGATCACCAGTTCGGCGACATGCCCGACAAGGACAAGACGGCGCTCGCAACTTACATGCAGGCCCGCTTCGTCGAACGGCTGCGCAGCCGCTTCACCCTCGTCCGCGAGCGCGGACCCGAGACACTGCGGATCAGGCTCACGCTCACCGGCGCCGTCACCAACACGCCGGTGCTCGGTACGCTGTCACGGTTCGACATGGCAGGCGCAGTCTACAACGGCGTGCAGGCCGCGCGCGACGGCGAGGGCATGTTGACCGGCTCGGTCATCTACGGCGTCGAGATTTTTGACGCTTCGACCGCGCGGCTGCTCGCCGCCTACCTCACCAAGCAATACCCCGGCGCCTACGACATCAAGGCGAGCGTCGGCGCACTCGCGGCCGCCAATGCCGGGATCGACAAGGGCGCCGATGCGCTAATCGCGCAACTGAACTGACGCTGTAATCTCTCCAACGAAAGGTGTCGCCGATGAATCTTCTTCTTCGTTTTGTGCTGCGTATCGCGATCACCATCGTGATGATGATCTTTGGCGGCCGCGCCGGTGCAACGATGCCCGTCGATCCCAGCGGCACCTGGCTCGTCGAGGATGGTCGCGCCCGCGTTCGGCTCGAACGCTGTGGTCCTGCGCGCGACCGCATCTGCGGCTTCATCGTCTGGATGAAGGAGCCTGCCGACAAGCGCGGTCAGCCCTATCGTGACAAGGAAAATCCTGATCCCGACAAGCGCGCCCGCGCGCTGCTCGGCCACCAGTTGATCATGGGCCTGCAGGCGACGCCCGAGGGCCGGTTCGCCGGCGACATCTATAATGCCGAGGACGGCAAGCTCTATTCGATCTCGCTGTGGCGCGAATCCGCCGACCGCCTCAAGCTCAAGGGATGCCTGATCAGGCTGTTGTGCCAGACTCAGACCTGGCAGCAGACCCTCGACGTCCAGCCCGGCCAGCTCGTCGGCCTGACCGGCGATCTCAACGGCCCCCGCGCCGACAAGGAATGGGCGCAAGTGCCGCCGCTGAAGCCGATGCAGGCTAAGGCGAAGTAGGGGCACGGCGCCACAATTGCGAGCGCCTCACGTCAGCCCGGCCCGTCGGAATCCTTCCAGATAGTGCTCGCGGTCGGCATCGCTCGCCCATGGTAGCTGTGTCGCGACCCAATGCAGCGAGATGCCAGGTTGGGTGCGTCGGAGCTCTCGCACCGCCAATTCCGCCAGCGCGCTGTCGCCGGTCATACCGGCGGAGACGGCGAGCACGCGATAAGCGCCGGTGAGATCGCCCCGATGGCGGATCGCCTCGCGCGCGAGCGCGATGGCCTCGTCATAGTGCCGCTCGGTGAAGCGCGCATAGCCAGCGATGCCGTAATAGATCGCCAGCGACGGATCGCGGGGCGACAGCCTGATCGCCTTCTGCGCCGCCTCGAACGAATCGCTGGATCGTCCGGCATAGGACAGCGCCAGCGCGTAATAGCCTTGCGCGAGCGAGAAGTTCGGGTTGAGCGCGAGCGCCTGTTCGAACTCGGAGAGCGCGTCCGCCAGCCGGCTGGTCGAGAAGCAGACGCTGCCGAGTGCGGCATGGGCCCAGGCATTCTCATGATCGCAACGCATCGCGGCGAGCGCGGCGTTCTCCGCGATCGGTGCCGTGGCGGCAAGCTCCGCCCAGCCCAGATGCACGCCGAACATGTGGCTCGCCGCCAGCACGGCCAGCGCCTGGCCGTAATCCGGATCGATCGCGAGCGCGCGCTCGAGCAGCTTTTGCGCAGCGGCGTGGTCCTGCGGCGTGATCCGCCAGTAGTGCGACAACGCTTGCATCAGGAGGTCCCAGGCATCCAGGCTCGACGGGAGCTTGCGATGCGTACGATAATTCTCCGCGGCGTGGATCTGCGGCTCGATCGCCGCGACGATCCGCTCGGTGATCTCGTCCTGCACGGCGAAGACGTCGACCAGCTCGCGGTCGTAGCGCTCGGCCCAGAGATGGCCGCCGGTGGTGGCGTCGTTGAGCTGTGCGGTGATGCGCACGCGGTTGCCCACCTTGCGCACGCTGCCCTCGACGATGTAGCGGACGCCGAGCTCTTCGGCGATCTGCTTGATGTGGACCGCGCGTCCCTTGTAGGTGAAGGACGAGTTGCGGGCGATCACGATGAACCAGCGCTGCTTCGACAGCGCGGTGAGGATGTCTTCGCTGATCCCATCGCCGAAATAGTCCTGGGCGGGATCGCCGCTCATGTTCTCGAAGGCGAGGACGGCGATGCCCGGACGGTCGGTCGCGATGCGCGGGGAACCGGGCGCTGCCTCGGCCGGTACCGGCCTGGTTACCACTTCTTCCCGGACATCGCCGATGAAACGAAAGCCCTTCCGCGGAATCGTCTTGATCAGCCGCTGCGTCGCGCCGTCGTCGCCGAGCGCCTTGCGCGCGGCATTGATCCGGCTGTTCAGCGCCGAGTCCGAGACGATGCGATCGCTCCAGATCTGGCTGATCAGATCGTCCTTGCTGACGACGCGGGCGCGCTCCGCGACGAGGTAGAGCAAGAGATCGAACACCTGCGGCTGTAGCGGCACGGTGGTCCCGGCGCAGGTCAGTTCGCGCAGGTCGCCGTCGAGCACGTTGTTTTCAAAGAGAAATCGCACGCTTTTGTCGTCTCAAGCAAAAATCAAAGTCGTCTCAGGCGAAAATCAACCGTCCGCGAAAGTCTTCCGCAGTCCGGTCCGGCATGGTGCAGAGACCAAACAGTGTCGATGCCTCGGCACAACGGAGCTTTCTATGACCCAACTCGATCATCAGGTTCATTCCATCGGCCCGGAGGTTGCGGGCTCACGCATTTTCAAGTTCATCGCCTTTCTTTACGGAATTGCGGCGTATCTCGTGTTCTTCGTTACGATTGTCTACGCGATCGGCTTCGTGATGGGGCTCGTGGTACCGAAGACCATCGATACCGGAGCCGACACGCCGGCCGCTGAGGCCGTGATCATCAATCTGCTGCTGATGGCGCTGTTCGCCGTTCAACATAGCGTGATGGCACGCCAGCACTTCAAGGCGTGGTGGACGCAATTCGTACCCAAGCCGGTCGAGCGCTCGACCTATGTGCTGTTCGCGAGCCTGTCATTGCTCCTCCTGTTCTGGCAGTGGCGTCCGTTGCCGTCGGTCGTATGGGACGTCGCCAATCCGGATCTTGCCGTGACGCTGGTCACGCTGTCGTTCGCGGGCTGGATCCTCGTGTTCACCTCGACCTTCATCATCAATCATTTCGAATTGTTCGGATTGCATCAGGTGACCAACCATCTCGTCGGCAAGGAGGTCGCGCCGCCGCGGTTCAAGACGCCGCTGCTCTACAAGTTCGTCCGTCATCCGATCTATCTCGGCTTCATCATCGCCTTCTGGGCGGCGCCGACCATGACCGCTGGCCATCTGCTGTTCGCAGCCGTAACCACGGCTTACATCTTCGTCGGCATCGCGTTGGAGGAGCACGATCTCATCGATCTCTTCGGCGACGAATACCGGCAATACAAACAACGGGTGTCGATGCTTATTCCCTGGCGCCGGTCAGTCTAGCCGTTGTGTCTGTCGCCGCGCGTCCGCCGAACGGAGGACGCGGGCCGGACTTCATTTTAAACGCAAGAGTTCCAACGCAAGAATTTCCATCACAATCGATCTCAGGAGAAAACAAGATGAAACATGTCGGACACTGCTTCTGCGGCGCGGTCACCATCGAGGTCACGGGCGCGCCGGAGGCGATGGGCTACTGCCATTGCCGGTCCTGCCGGTCGTGGTCCGGCGGGCCGGTGAACGCTTTCAGCCTGTGGAAGCCTGAAGCCGTGCGCATCACCGAAGGCGCGCAGAACGTCGAGACCTTCGCCAAGACGCCGCTCAGCCAGCGCAAATATTGCAGGACGTGCGGCGGTCATCTCATGACCAATCATCCGCCGCTCGATCTGATCGACGTGTTCACGGCGACCATCCCCACACTTGCCTTCACGCCCGGCGTCCACGTCAACTATTCCGAGACGGTGCTGCCGATGCGCGATGGCCTGCCCAAGCTGAAGGATTTTCCCGCCGAGTTCGGCGGCAGCGGCGAGATGATGCAGGACTAGGAGAGTTCATCTCCCTTTCCCTGCAAGCGGGGAGAGGGAGATCGTTCACCTCATCCCCGCGCGCCGAAATCCTTCGAGATAATGCGCGCGGTCCTCCTGGCGCAGCATCGGCAATTCCTGCGCGAGCCAGGCGAGTGAAATGCCGGGCTGGGCGCGGCGTAATCCCTCCAGCGCGGAAGCGGCAAGTGCGGGATCGCCGAGCATGCCGGCGGCCGCCGTCAGTACGCGATGCGCGCCAACGAAATCGGCGCGCTGCCGCATCGATTCCCGCGCCATGTGCACGGCGTCCTCGTAATTGTGGCCGATGAACTGGGCATAGCCCGCAACACCGCAATAGACCGCCGCGAGTGGATCCCTCGGGCTGAGCTGCAGCGCGCGGCGTGCCGCGGCATCGCCGTCCTGCCATCGCCCGGTGTAACACAGGGTGACGCCGTGGGAGGCGTGCGCCATCGCGAAGTTCGGATTGAGCGCCAGCGACAGCTCGAATTCCGCCAGCGCATCGTCGAAGCGGCGGCGGAACAGATAAGTGTAGGCGAGCCCGTGATGGGCCCAGGCATCGTCGCGATCGGCCGCCACCGCGGCGAGCGCCGCGGCTTCCGCGACGGGGACGGTCGCGCCCATATCGGCCCAGCCCATATGCGCGCCGAAGATGTGGCTAGTCGCGAGCAGACCGAGCGCCTTGCCGTAGGCGGGATCAATCGCGATCGCCTGCTCGAGCAGCGCCTGCGCCGACGCATTGTCCTCGCGCGTGATGCGCCAGTAATGCGACAGCGCGCGCATCACGAAGTCCCAGGCATCGAGGCTGCCCGGCAGCTTCTGCTGCGCGCGAAAATTTTCCGCGGCGTAAAGCTGCGGCTCGATCGCGGCGACGATGGCGTCGGTGATCTCGTCCTGCACGGCAAAGATGTCGGCGAGCTCGCGGTCGTAGCGCTCGGCCCAGAGATGACCGCCGGTCGAGACGTCGTTGAGCTGGGCGGAGATGCGGACGCGGCCACCGCTTCGCCGCACGCTGCCCTCGAGCACGTAACGCACGCCGAGCTCGCGCGCGACCTCGTTGAGATGCACGGCCCGGCCCTTGTAGACGAAGGACGAGTTGCGGGCGACGACGAAGAACCAGCGTAGTTTCGACAACGCGGTGATGATGTCTTCGCTGATGCCGTCGGAGAAATAGTCCTGATCGCGGTCACCGCTCATATTGGTGAAGGGCAGCACGGCAATCGCCGGACGGTCGGGTAGCGCAGGCGTCGCGTGCGACGCCCTGACGCTGCCGCGCGCTTCCACGGTCGCGCCTCCGGACTTGGTCTCGACGTTGCCGACGAAGCGAAAGCCTTTTCGCGAAATGGTGCGGATCAGCGATTGGTTCGCGCCGCTGTCGCCGATCGCCTTGCGCGCGGCGTTGATCCGGCTGGCCAAGGTCGATTCGGAGACGCTGCGGCCGTGCCAGATCTTGTCGATCAGCTCGTGCTTGCTGACGACCCGGTCGCGGTTCTCCATGAGGTGGACCACGAGGTCGAAAACCTGCGGTTCCACGGCAACGGGAACCTGCTCGCGGCTCAGTTCGCGCAAGTCGGTGTCGAGAAGGTGGTCCCGGAACAGAAACTGCACGTCGAAAACTCGGACCTCACGGCGACTTCAGGCAATGATGAAATCAAAATGGGATTTCGGCTTGAAGCCTGTGAGTCCGCCCGGAGGTCGATCCGGTTCACCGCAACGGCCGGATGGCTGCTATGTCATTTGCGCGGAGGAATACAACTCGAATTAGAAATCGGTCGAGGTGGCGGCGCACAATCTCCACGTGGTCGTTCTGGCTTTCGCCAACCCGACATTGGTGCGTGCCGACCGGTGAATGTCCATTGCCGAACACCGCCGCCCGCGTAAACTGCCTCACACACAACAACAGCCACAAAAGAAACGCCCATGCCCTCCTTTTCCGCCTCCACCACCGTGCTCGATTCAATGCTGTTCCGCGATGCCTTCGGCACGCCGGCGATGCGTGAGGTGTTTTCCGATGTCGCGCTGGTCGCGCGCTACGCGGAGGTCGAGGTGGCGCTGGCGAGGGCGGAGGCGCGATGCGGTGTGATTCCGCGGGAGGCCGCCGATGAGATTGCGGCGCGGACCGACGTCACATCGCTCGACTTCGATCTGTTGCGACAGGAGACCGATATCGTCGGCTATCCCATCTTGCCCCTGGTGCATCAGATGGTGAAGCAATGCGGCGAGGCCGGTCGCTACGTGCATTGGGGCGCGACCACGCAGGACATCATGGACACCGCCGTGGTGCTGCAACTGCGCGCCGGCTTCGAGATCATCGAGCGCGATATCGCGGAGCTGCGAAAAATCCTCGCCGATCTTTCGCGGCGCCATCGCGACACGCCGATGGCCGGCCGCACCCATCTCCAGCAGGCGCTGCCGGTGACGTTCGGCTACAAGACCGCGATCTGGCTTGCGATGTTCGATCGCCACGCCGAGCGTCTGGTTCAACTGAAGCCGCGCGTCCTGGTCGGGCAATTCGCCGGTGCGGCCGGCACACTGGCCTCGCTCGGCGACAAGGGGTTCGAGGTGCAGGAGGCGCTCTGTGCCGAGCTGAAGCTCGGCGTTCCCGCCTCGACCTGGCACGTCGCGCGCGACGGCTTTGCCGAAGCGGTGAATTTCCTTGCGCTCGTCACCGGTTCGCTCGGCAAGATCGCGCTCGACATCATGATCATGGCCTCGACAGAGTTCGCCGAGGTCTACGAGCCCTTCGTCAAGGGCCGCGGAGCCTCCTCGACCATGCCGCAGAAGCGCAATCCGATCTCCTCGGAGCTGATGCTCGCAGCGTCCAAGGCCGTTCGCCAGCAGGCTGGCCTGATGCTGGACGCCATGGTGCAGGATTTCGAGCGCGCCACAGGTCCCTGGCACGCCGAATGGATGGCGATTCCCGAAAGCTTCGTGCTGACCGCAGGCGCGCTGCACCAGGCGAAGTTCGCGCTCGCCGGCCTCATCGTGGACGAGACGAAGATGAACGATAACCTCGCCCTTAGTCGTGGTCTGATTGTGGCCGAAGCGGTCATGATGGGGCTCGCGCCGCAGCTTGGCCGGCAGGATGCGCACGACGTGGTTTACGACGCCTGCAGGCTCGCCAACGAGAAGGGCCTGACGCTTGCCGATGCGCTCTCGTCCGACAGCCGCGTCTCGAGCCGGATCGATCGCGTCACGATCGAGGCCCTGACTTCACCGAAAAATTACCTCGGCCTTGCGCCCGAAATGGTCGACCGGGTGCTGAAATCGGCAACGCGTTGAAAACCAAACTGCGTGAAATTGCGTATCTTTCAGGTCTTGCAAGAGGCTCGCACACTTGTGTCTCGTGATGCTAGGCTTAGATTGAATGAGAGATTCCGACAGAGGGCCCGGCATGACCGATCAACGCAATTCCGCCACTTCCATCGATCCCGTGAAGCTCGACCGGCTGGCCGAGGTGGCGGTGAAGGTGGGACTGGGCTTGCGGCCGGGACAGGACCTGCTCTTGACGGCGCCCGCGATCGCATTGCCGCTGGTGCGCCGGATCGCCGCGCACGCCTACAAGGCCGGCGCCGGTATCGTGACGCCGATCCTCTCCGACGAGGAGATGACACTGGCGCGCTATCGCTACGGCCACGACAACAGTTTCGATCGCGCCGCCAACTGGCTCTACGAGGGCATGGCCAAGGCGTTCTCCGAGAACACCGCGCGTCTTGCCATTGTCGGCGACAATCCGATGCTGCTGTCGGAAGAGGATCCGTCCAAGGTCGCGCGCGCCAGCAAGGCGAATTCCATGGCCTATCAGCCGGCGCTGGAAAAGATCGTCAATTTCGACACCAACTGGAACATCATCGCCTATCCGAGCCCGTCCTGGGCCAAGCAGGTCTTCCCGAACGATTCGGAAGACGTCGCGATCGGCAAGCTCGCGGATGCGATCTTTGCGGCGTCTCGCGTCGACCGTGGGGATGCGATTTCGAATTGGGCGAGCCACAATGCGGTCTTGCGCGAGCGCACCAACTGGCTCAACGGCCTGCGTTTCCGCGCGCTGCAATATTCGGGTCCCGGCACCGACCTCACCATCGGGCTTGCGGACGGCCACGAGTGGGAAGGTGGGGCCTCGTCCGCCAAGAACGGCATCAGCTGCAACGCCAACATCCCGACCGAAGAGGTCTTCACCACGCCGCATTGCCGGCGGGTCTATGGCCATGTCGTGAGTTCGAAGCCGCTGTCCTACCAGGGCACGCTGATCGACAACATTGCGGTGCGTTTCGAGGACGGCAAGATCGTCGACGCCAAGGCCTCGCGCGGAGCGGAAGTGCTGAACAAGGTGCTCGACACCGACGAGGGCGCACGTCGCCTCGGCGAGGTGGCGCTGGTGCCGCATTCCTCGCCGATCTCGCAGAGCGGGCTGTTGTTCTACAACACGCTGTTCGACGAGAATGCGGCGTCGCACATCGCGCTCGGCCAATGCTATTCGAAGTGCTTCGTCAACGGCGCTCAGCTCACGCCGCAGCAGATCGCCGCGCAAGGCGGCAACCAGAGCCTGATCCATATCGACTGGATGATCGGCTCGGCCGAGACCGACATCGACGGCATCCTGGCCGACGGCAGCAAGGTGCCGGTATTCCGCAAGGGCGAGTGGGCGAAGTAAGCTCGCTACTCGTCATGCCCGGGCTTGTCCCGGGCATCCACGTTCTTCGTTCGGCAAGGCGTGGATGGCCGGGACAAGCCCGGCCATGACGGGCGTGAACACTTCGGGTCTCATCGCTAGGGTCAAGCGCTTTCACGCCGCCGCGTTGCGCAGCATCGGGTTGTTGTCGATGCTGAAGCGGTTGAACAGCGTCGTGAACGGGCTGCCGTCGGTGGCCCGCACGATGGCGTCAGAGGCTGCAACGGCCTCGTAGAGCGCGCCGACCGGATCATCTGCCTCCGGCAGGCCGAGCGCAGCACGGATTTCCTCTCGCGCCTCGTTGACGTCGTCCTCGTCCTCGAGTGTCGCTTCAAGCGCATCTACGGCACGCCGCATCTCCTGGAGGTCGCCGCCGGCCGAGAATTTGAGGATGTCGAGCCAATAGGGGCGGGCCACGACGAGCTGGATGAATGCCTCGAAACTTGCGGCGATGATGCCCGCGCGACCTTCCGATGAGACGTAGAGCACGTTCAGCGACGGCAGCAGCACGAAGGCGCCGCCAGAGCCGTCACTTCCGATCTGCCGGGGGTCTTCGACGCCGTCGATCGTGAACCAGAGCTCCTCGTCCGGTGCAAACGAGATGTCGAGGCTGCCGAGCCAGGCGACGACCTCGCCCTGGGCTGCCAGAACCTCCGGGGTCAGGGGCATCGATGGGGTCCTTCTCAGTCATTCCGCCGCACTTTGTCGCACCCCGGAAAAGATGGGTTCATGTGCGCGAATTTGCAGGGGAATCGCGGCGTTATCAGCTTCGCGTCTGCAACTTGCGGTGGATTTTGGGTGCCTGCGTAAGAAAGAATTAAAAACCCGCTACTAGCGTTCCGACATCTTTCGAAACAATCCGGGCCTGGACCCGGCCATATTTGTTATATCTCCTGGGGAAGCAGATGTCGCGCGCATTAATTGAAATCGGGAGTTGTAATGCGGATCTGGAGCTGCGGCCGATCGAGCCGGCCTGGATCATCGAGGGCAACCCCGTCTCGCGCTCGCACATTCTCTCCACCAGCTCGGACGGCACCGCCTCGACCATCATCTGGTCCTGCACCGAAGGCCGCTTCAACTGGTACTATGATTTCGACGAGACGATCATGATCCTGGAAGGATCGATCGTACTGGAGAGCGACGGCATGCCGCCGAAGCGCTACGGCGTCGGCGATGTCATCTTCTTCCGCGATGGCGCGCATGCCAAATGGCATGTCGAAGGCCACGTCAAGAAGATCGCGTTCTGCCGCAAGACCAACCCGGCTGTCATCGGCTTCATGATCCGCGTCGTCAACAAGCTGAAGCGGATGTTCTTCTCGGCCGGCGAGCGCCGTCCCGCGACCCTGATGGGGGCCGGCTAATCCTTTTTACGGGCGCTTCCCAGCGGCCACGAGGGAAGAGGGGGCGGGATCAACATCCCGGCCCCTCTTTTCGTGTTATGATGGCAGCTCAAGCCGGTAGAATTCGGTCGCGGTCTGCGAGAACAGCGCCGTCTTCTCGGCGTCGCTCATCGGTGCCGCGATGCGCTTGAAGGCGTTGAAGATCACCTGATAGCTGCACTGGCCCTTGTCCGGCGGAAAATTGCTTTCGAACATCGCGCGCTGCGGCCCGAACGCCTCGATGCAGGTCTCGACATAAGGCTTCCACGCAGCGGCAAGCTCCTCCGATGACGGCGGCCTGTCGCGCAGATGGAAGTCGTAGCCGAGTAGGCACATCGCGAGCCCGCCGAGCTTCACCACCACGTTCTCGCAACGAGCGATCTCCAGGATCGAGGCGCGCCACTGCGCGAACACCTCTTCGCGCCGTCCTGCAAAGCGTCCGACACCGGCCGGCCCGCCACAATGATCGAGCACGATTTTGGTGTCGGGGAAGGCGCGCGCGAGCTCGGTCAGCTCGCCGATCTGCGGATGAAACAGCCACGCATCGAAGCTGAGGTTCAGCGGCGCGAGGCAGGCAAACCCCTTGCGGAAGGTTGGATCCTGCAACAGTCCCTTCGGCCGGTTCGCATACATGCCGGCGACGACAGGGTCCTGGTCCCAGGCTGACGAATGCCGGATGCCGCGGAAGCGGCCGTTGCCGGCGGCGATCTCCGCCTCCAGCACCGGCTTGGCCGCATCGCCTAGCAGCAGGTTCACATGGCTGACGATCCCGGCGCAGATCGCAGCCTTGCCATATCCGCCGCTCGCACTCATCGCGGCAACGCCGTTGGCAAACTCGACCTCGCCGACGGGGCGGAATGCCTCGGGCCCCTGCGCGCGGTACATCGAGCGGCAATCGACATAAACGGTGGCGATGATGTTGTGGCCGGAGGCGATGTCGGCGGCCATCTCCTCGATCAGGTAGCGATGGCCACGATTCCAGAGATGGTGATGCGGATCGACGATCGGCCTGAGGGGATCGATGATGTCTTCGTGGTGTTGCGCGAGCCATTCCTCGCGCGGCTCGACGAAGAGCCCGCTGGTGTTGGCGGGAAGACCGCTTGCAGCCATCGAAATTCGCTCCCTTATGTTTTTTGTGGTGGGAGCTTAGCAGTTCGTCTCGTCATGCAGCAGCGCGCCCTACGCAACCGCGCCCGCCGCCGCGAGCAGACCGTGTATCAAGTGTTCCAAGAGGTCGTCATGCCCGGGCTTGTCCCGGGCCTCCACGTTCTTTGCGGCTATAAAGAAGGCCGTGGATGGCCGGGACAAGCCCGGCCATGACGCTGTGGAAGCTTTGGCGCTCGTATCAGGAACTGCGCGTCAGACCCCGTCGAGAATGATCACGGTCGGCGTCGTCGGCAGCGAATCCCGCGAGATCCGCAAGGAGCGTTCGGTGCGGCGGTCGATCTCGAACTGCTTGCCGATGCGCTGCATGAACTCGTCGAGCGGGGTGGCGAAGCGGTGCATGGGCAACACCACGGAGGCACGCAGCCGCTTGGTGATCTCGGAGACGCCGTCGAGCGACATCGTGTAGGTGCCGTCGATCGGCACCATCACGACGTCGAGCCGCCCGATCTGGGCAAAATGGCTGTCGTCGAGCTTGTGGTGCAGATGGCCGAGATGGCCGATGCACAGGCCCGCGACCTCGAAGATGAAGATCGAATTGCCATCGCGGATCATGTCGGCGCCGGAATCGTCGCCGAAGTAGCGGCGGATGTCGGTGGTGACGTTGCGGATGAAGGTGTCGCCAATGCGCTCCGACACGACGGCCGGCTTGCCGTCCTCGCCCCAGCCATGCAGCACATGGGGAATGCGCTTGTCGGGATTGAGCGAATAATGGGTGCTGTGGGCCCGGTTCATGGTGACGACGTCGGGCAGCCGGCCGACCTGATAGGCGCCGCTGTAATCGGTCGCGATGCGTACGCCGCCCGGCGTGTCGATGAAATAGGTGGAATGGCCGGCATAGGTGATCTCGACCTCGGACGCGGCTGCTGCCTGCCGGAAGGCGGCGGGTATGACCCGGGGTGTGGCGTTGGCCATCGCCAGGCATTCGCTGCGCTGAGGCTGCTGCTGCTGGGCGAGGGCAGGTGAGAGACATGCGCTCAACAGCGCAAATGCCGCCGAAACAAGTCGCCACATATCCAGTCCCCGTGATGTCGGGGAAAGTCTAGCGTGCCACGCAGCGCATGGCCAACGGGACGCGATCAACAGCGCGTCAGTGTCGCACCCTCATTCCCGTCCTTACTCCCGCCTGGGGCTGAACTTCCAGGTCATCGCCACCAGGCCCGCAGTGATCAGGCCGCAGACGATGCCCGCGACCGGAAGCGTGAGCAGCAGCGCGGCGGTGGCGGCCCAGCCGATCGAGGAGAAGGCTTCGGCGAAGGTGGCAAGCCGCGACGAGGTCTGGCGGCGGCGGAACTGGCTGCGGCGGGCCTGCACACGGAACCAGAGCTGGATCGCGGTGGCGGAGGTGGCACCGATGATGATCATGGCTGCCGTGATCGCAGCCTGGAAAGGCGAAGCAAGAACCAGCGCGGCAACCAGCGGGCTGAAGATCGCGGCTATTGCGATCAGCACCACCTCGATCTTGGCGCGGATGACGCTGGTGGGCGTCAATGGCGCGGTCGCAACCAGATCGGGCGCGTCCTCGCCTGAGATCGTCAGCCAGGAGAGCCCGCCGGCGAGCTGGCCCGCGGCCATCACGATGACAGGCGTGATCAGCGTCAGTGCCGCTGAGCTGTCGCCGAAGCTGCGCCAGAGCAGCAGCGCCGGTGGCACCAGATAGAGCAGCTGCATCAGGGTCTGCGAGATTAGCCAGGGATCGCGGCAGAGCAGCACGAATTCCTTGCGCCGCAGCGCCTGCTGCCGCGATCCGCCGCGGAACGGGCGTTCCTTCGTGCGCTTGCGGCTGGATGCACCATAGGCGGCGGCGTCGATCGCGGTGTCGGCGAAGCGGCCCGAGAAGATCGCCATCACGCAGCCGAGCAAGATCAGCCCAAGGGCCAGGAGCAGCAGCAGCGCCTCGCTGTCGCCCATGGCCGCCCGTGCCGGCCACCACCAGATGCTGTCGACGTCGGGTGCGTGCGCGGCCAGGGTGCCCGAGGTCAGAATCGTGAAGCGTGACAGCGTGCCATAGGAAATGATCGCGGCAACCTGAAGCGCGATCACGAAACCGGCGCCAATGATCGCAGCCAGGATCTGGGCCACAAAACGCGTCCGCGCCGGGCCGATCAGGCGAAACAGCAGGATGGTGACCGCAATCGCGATCGCCGCCGCCGACAGGCCCATCGCGACGACCACACCGAAAGCCGCAAGCCACCGCGCGCCGCCGCCGATCACCAGCACGTCGACGAAGGGCGTCGAGAACAGCAGCGCCATCACCGTGACGGTGAGCGCGATCGCGGCGATGCGCACCGAGAACAGATTGGCCAGTGTCGCCGGCGAGGACATGATGAGATCGAGATCGGCGCGCGCGTAAAACACCCGCGTAACCGACTCGATCGCCTGCGACAGCATCAAGGTCCAGGCGAGAAAGATCGTCGCCGAGATCACGATCAGCGAGGATTTGTCGAGCGGCAATTGCAGATTGGCGAAGCGGCCGATCACCGCCCAGGCCGGCACATGCAGCAGTGCGGCAAAGAAGAGGAGGCCAATCACCGCGGCGCGGGCACGCCGGCGCCGGCCGCCCGTCATCATGGCAAACCATTCGCGCCAGGCGAGCCTGAGCTCGTGACGGGCAAACCACGACAGAGCGGTCGCCGAGCTCATGCGGCTTCCTGAAGCGTCACCAGGGCGATGAAGAGATCTTCCAGGCTGGTGTCGGCATGGCCGTTCTGCTGACGCAGCTCGGTCAGCGTGCCCTCGGCAACAAGGCGGCCCGAGGCGATCACGCCGATGCGGTCGGCCATGCGTTCCGCCACCTCGAGAATATGCGTGGTCATGATGACGGTGCAGCCGGCGCGGACGCGCATCCCCAGCAATCCCTTCACATGACGGGCCGAGACGGCATCGAGGCCGGTCAGCGGCTCGTCGAGGATGATGAGGCGCGGGTCGTGAACCAGCGCGCCGGCGAGCGCCACTTTCTGGCGCATGCCCTTGGAGAAACCTTCGCAGCGCTCGTGCCGATGCGGCTCGAGCCCGAGCGAGCTCACGAGTTCCTCGGCGACCGGCTTCGCAACGGAAGGCGCGATGCCCCAGAGGCCGGCGACGAATTCGAGATATTCGAGCGGGGTGAGCTTGTCATAAATCATGGGCTCGTCGGAGACCCACGCCATCACCTGCTTGGCGGCAACGGGATCGCGGAGCGCATCGATTCCGAAGATCGAGACGCCGCCGGCGTCGGGCCTGAGCAGGCCGGCAACCATGCGCAAAGTGGTGGTCTTGCCGGCACCGTTGGGGCCGACCAGCGCGTAGAATTCACCGGCATGGATGGTGAGATCGAGGCTATCGACCGCCAAACGGTCAAAACGCTTCGTTAACCCTCGGACTTCCAGCGCCGAGCTGTCCAGCTTCATGACGGCCACACCATCCGGTTTTGTATCGGTTGCGACCATGACCTGAAGATGTTTCGGCACCGTGAATCGCGTTGCCGCAAATGACGGCATGCGCGTTGGACTAAAGGCAAGATACCTGACAAGTCACCGTTTGTTGACAGTGCCTGATGGTTCAGGCTGAATTGCATCAGGGACAAATGGCGCTGACGCGGCGAAACGACTGCGTAGCGGCTGGACACAAGATACGGCAAGGCGGTCGTCAAGAGCCGCTGGTCGTATCGGGAGGACGCGGCGATGCTGGATTTCGTTCAGCAGCTGGTCAGCGGTGTTGCGCTCGGCTGTGTTTACGGCCTGATCGCACTCGGCTTCGTGCTCGTCTACAAGGCCACCGAGGTCGTCAATTTCGCCCAGGGCGATCTGATGATGCTGGGTGGCTTTTTCGCCTTCACCTTCATCGGCATGATGGGGCTGAATTACTGGATCGGCTTTGCCGGTGCGGTGGCCGCGATGGCGCTGTTTGGCATGCTTGCCGAACGGATCGTGGTGCGGCCGATCCTCGGCTATCCGCAATTCTCCATCATCATGGCGACCATCGGCCTCGGCTATTTCCTGCGCTCGGTTTCCGGCATGATCTGGGGCACCGACGATTTCAAGATCGAGACGCCGTTCAGCCAGGGCGTGCTGCGCATCGGCTCGCTGGTGCTCGCCCACGACAAGCTCTCGGTGATCGCGGCAACGATCATCCTCTGCGCGCTGCTCTGGCTGTTCTTCAACAAGACCACGATCGGCACCGCGATGCGCGCCAGTTCCGAGAACATGCTGGCGGCGTACTACATGGGCATCCCGGTCAAGCGCGTGGTGTCGATCGTCTGGGCGATCAGCGCTGCGGTCGCAACCTGCGCCGGCGTGCTGCTGGCGCCGATCACTTTCATTCACTCCAATGTCGGCCTCGTGCTCGGGCTGAAAGCATTTCCTGCGGCGGTGCTCGGCGGCTTCGGCTCGATTCCCGGCGCGGTCGTCGGCGGCGTCCTGATCGGCGTGATCGAAAGCATGGCCGGGTTCTATCTGCCGGAGGGCTGGAAGGACGTCGCCCCCTACATCGTGCTGCTGGCCGTGCTGCTGCTGAAGCCCGAAGGCCTGTTCGGCCTTCACGCCCGCAAGAAGGTCTGAACGCATGCGCTTCCTGTTCAAGACCGACTATGAGGACGACATCAGGCTGTTCCCGCATTCAGGCTATGTCGTCTCCTATGGTCTCCTGTTCGCGGTGCTGCTGATCGCGCCCTACGTGCTCTCGAGCTATCTGATGAGCCAGCTCGTCTTCGTCTGCATCTATGCCACGGTGGGCGTGGCGCTGATGATTCTGACGGGCTTCACGGGGCAGGCGTCGCTGGGGCATGCGGCGTTCCTTGCGATCGGCGCCTACACGGCCGCATACCTGCAGAAATACAATGTGCCGTTTCCCGTCTATTTCCTTGCCGCAGGCGCCCTGGCTGGCTGCATCGGCGCACTGGTCGGCTTCCCCGCGCTGCGGCTGCAGGGCATCTACCTCGTCATCGCCACCATCTCCTTCGCCTTCATCGTCGAGGAGATCTTGGCGCGCTGGGAGAGTGTCACCAACGGCAATGAGGGTCTGCGGGTCAAGGCGCTGTCGCTGCTCGGCGTGACAGTCTCGCGCGACAGTCCGACGTTCTATTTCCTCTGTCTTGCGGTGCTGGTGTTGACCATCGTCGGCACGCTCAATTTGCTGCGCTCGCCGACGGGCCGCGCCTTCGTCGCGATCCGCGACAGCGAGACAGCGGCGCGCAGCATGGGCGTCAATGTCGCGCTCTACAAGGTGAAGTCCTTTGCGATCTCGGCCGCGATCACCGGCTTTGCCGGCGTGTTGTTCGCGCACAAGCTCTCCTTCATCTCGCCGGAAATGTTCACGCTGCAGCTCTCGATCGAGTTCATCATCGTGATCCTGATCGGCGGCACGTTCAGCCTGCACGGCGCGGTGCTGGGCTCGATCTTCATCGTGATGATCGATCCGTTCCTGACCTATCTCAAAGACGACATGCCCGGCATCATCGCCGGTGTCGCGGCGACGTTCGGAGCCGGCACGGCGGCTGCGGGAAACATCCAGTCCAAGGTCGCAGCCTTTGCCTCGCTGAACGGTCTCAAGGGCGCGATCTACGGCATCATCATCATGATGTTCGTTCTGTTCGAACCGCTCGGCATCTATGGCCGCTGGCTCAAGATCAAGCTGTTCTTCCAACTGTTCCCGCTCTACAAGCGATCGACCTTCAAGCGGCAGAAAATCTACGTGAAGTCGGAGCGGAACCGATGAGCTATTTCCGCGCTGAAAATCTCTCGCTGCATTTCGGGGGCCTCAAGGCTGTCGATGCGGTGTCGTTTGCGGTCGAGAAGGGCGAGATCCTCTCGATCATCGGGCCGAATGGCGCGGGCAAGAGCTCGATCTTCAATCTGATCTCGCGGATCTACCGGCCGACCTCGGGTCGCATCTTCTTCGAGGATCAGGACATCACGGAACAGCCGCCCTACGACATCGCCAGGCTCGGCATCGCCCGCACCTTCCAGAACATCGAGCTGTTCGAGAATGCGACCGTGCTGTCCAACCTCCTGGTCGGACGCCACCGCCATTCGACCACGCAACTCTGGCAGGAATTGCTGTTTCTGCCGAGCGTGCGCGCCCACGAGAAGCTGCACCGCCGCAGGGTCGAGCAGGTGATCGAATTCCTCGACCTCGAGCCCTATCGCGACAAGCTGATCTCGGGCCTGCCCTACGGCGTGCGCAAGGTGATCGAGCTCGCGCGCGCGCTCTGTTCGGAACCGAAGCTGATCCTGCTCGACGAGCCGTCCTCGGGGCTCAATGTGGAGGAGACCGACGACATGTCATTCTGGATCCGCGACATGAAGAGCGAGCTCGGCGTCACTGTGCTGATGGTCGAGCACGACATGTCGCTGGTCAATCGCGTCTCCGATCGTGTGATTGCGCTGAACTACGGCCGGGTGCTGGCGATGGGCTCGCCCGCTGAAGTGCAGCAGCATCCTGACGTCGTCGCCGCGTATCTGGGAGCCTGATGCATGGATGCGACTATGGCGCCCGACATCATCCTGAAACTCTCGAACATCGAGAGCTATTACGGGCCGATCATGGCGATCCGCGGCATCTCGCTGGAGGTGCCGCGCGGGCGCATCGTCACGCTGCTGGGCGCCAACGGCGCCGGCAAGACGACGGTGCTGAAGACGATCTCGGGCATTCTCGATCCGCAAAAGGGTTCGATCGAGTTCATGGGCAAGCCGATCCAGCGCATGGAGGCTGACAGGATCGTGCGGCTCGGTCTCAGCCATGTGCCCGAAGGGCGTGAGGTGTTCCCGTTCCTCTCGGTGCGTGAGAATCTGATGATGGGCGCCTATCCGCGCAGCGATCGCGACGGCGTCGCGGACGATCTGGAGCGGGTCTACGGCTATTTCCCGCGGCTGAGGGAGCGCATCAACCAGCCGGCCGGACAGCTCTCCGGCGGCGAGCAGCAGATGCTCGCGATAGGTCGCGCGCTGATGAACCGGCCGACATTGTTGCTGCTCGACGAGCCCTCGCTAGGCCTGTCGCCGATCCTGGTGAAGGAGATATTCACCATCATCCGCCGGGTCAACGAGGAGCAGGGCATGTCGATCCTGCTGGTCGAGCAAAATGCACGTGTGGCGCTGGAGACGGCGCATTACGGCTATGTGTTGGAGATCGGTCGCGTTGTCATGAACGACAGCTGCGACCGCCTGATGCATTCGAAGGACATCCAGGAATTCTACCTTGGCGCCAAGGAACAGGGCGCGCGAGGCGAACGGCGCTGGAAAAGGAAGAAGACGTGGAGATGAGAACTTGGCGATGACGAGTTAAGGCGGCAACGAGGAGAGGCGCATGACCCGGCCGGCGGTGCTGACGGTCGCTGATACGATCGCGAAGAGCTTTTTGCGCGCGGCAGAGCTGCGCGGCGACAGGCCTGCGATCCGCGAGAAGACATTCGGCATCTGGCAGCCGACCAGCTGGCGTGAATGGCTGCAGATCTCCAGGGAAATCGCCTACGGCCTTCACGCCATCGGCTTCAGGCCCGGCGACGTTGCCTCGATCATCGCCAACGCCGTGCCCGAATGGATCTACGCCGACATGGGCATCCTCTGCGCCGGCGGCGTCTCCTCCGGCATCTACCCGACCGATGCGGCGGCCCAGGTCGAATATCTCATCAACGATTCCACGACGCGGGTGATCTTCGCCGAGGACGAGGAGCAGCTCGACAAGATTCTGGCTTGCCGCGCGCGCTGTCCCAACCTGCAGCGGATCGTCGTGTTCGACATGGAGGGCCTCAGCGGCTTTTCCGACGACATGGTGATGTCGCTCGACGAATTTCGCGCGCTTGGCCGCAACCACATGGTCGGCCGCGAGGCGCTGTGGCAGGAGATGATCGACAGCCGCAGCGCCGGCGATCTTGCCGTGCTCGTCTACACCTCAGGCACGACGGGTCCGCCCAAGGGCGCCATGCACGCCAACCGCAGCGTCACGCACCAGATGCGGCACGCCAACGATTTCATCCCGGCTCGCGAGGACGAGGACCGGCTGATCTTCCTGCCGCTCTGCCACGTCGCCGAGCGGGTCGCCGGCTATTACATCTCGGTCGCGCTTGGCTCGGTGATGAATTTCGCCGAGAGCCCGGAAACCGTGCCGGATAATCTGCGCGAGGTGCAGCCGACCGTCTTCTTCGCGGTGCCGCGCATCTGGGAGAAATTCTATTCCGCCATTACCATCGCGCTGAAGGATGCGACGCCGTTCCAGCAATGGGTCTATCGCCGCGCCATCGACGTCGGCCTGCGCATGACGGATTACCGGATCGAGGGCAAGATACCGCCGCTGGCGCTGCGCATCGCTAACCGGTTCGCTTACCGGCTCGCATTCCGCAACATCCGCCGCATGATCGGGCTCGACCGCTGCCGCATCGCCTTCACGGGCGCTGCGCCGATCGCGCCGGATCTGATCCGCTGGTATCTCGCGCTCGGCATCGACGTGCACGAGGTCTACGGTCAGACCGAGAATTGCGGCGTCGCGACCATGATGCCGGGAGATCGCGTCAAGCTCGGCTCGGTCGGCACGGCGGTGCCCTGGGGCGAGGTCGCGCTCTCGCCCGACGGCGAGATCCTGATCAAGGGTGACTTCCTGTTCATGGGCTATCTGAACCAGCCCGAGAAGACGGCGGAGACCATCGATCACAGCGGCTGGCTGCACACCGGCGACGTCGGCACCATCGACAACGAGGGCTTCGTCCGCATCACCGACCGCATGAAGGACATCATCATCACATCGGGTGGCAAGAACATCACGCCGTCGGAGATCGAGAACCAGCTCAAATTCTCGCCCTACATCTCGGACGCCGTCGTGATCGGCGACAAGCGGCCGTACCTGACCTGCCTCGTGATGATCGACCAGGAGAACGTCGAGAAATTCGCGCAGGATCACGATATCCCCTTCACCAATTACGCCAGCCTGTGCCGCGCGAGCGAAATCCAGGACCTGATCTGGCATGAGATCGAGGTGGTCAACGGCAACTTCGCCCGCGTCGAGACCATCAAGAAGTTCCACCTGATCGAACGCCAGCTCACGCCGGAGGACGAGGAGTTGACGCCGACCATGAAGCTGAAGCGCAATTTCGTGAACAAGCGTTACGCGGCGGAAATTGACGCAATGTATCGGCAGCGCGCGGTCGCTTGAGAACAGCGAAGGAGCCATGGCCACGCCCTTCGTGCAACATGGGCCCAAGGAGGAGACGTCAATGTCGAAATCGTTGAAAGCGTTCGGCCTTGCTGTGGGTGCGATAGCACTCACTTGTTTGCCGGCTGGAGCGCAAACCAAGGTCACCAATGAAGGCATCTCGGCCACCGAGATTGTCATTGGCACCCATCAGGACTTGTCGGGTCCGATCAAGGGCTGGGGCGTGCCGGTGTCCAACGGCATGAAGATGGCCGTCGAGGAGGTCAACGCCGCCGGCGGCGTCAACGGCCGCAAGATCCGACTGGTCGTCGAGGACAGCGGCTACGATCCGAAAAAGGCCGTGCTGGCTTCGCAGAAACTGATCGAGCGCGACAAAATCTTTGCAATGGTCGGGCCTATGGGATCGCCGACGGTGCTTGCCGCGCAGGACATCCTGCTCGACGCCGGCGTGCTCCAGCTGTTCCCGCTGACGGCGGCCGAGTTCACCTTCAAATTCGATCCGGCCAAGCCGCAGGAGCGACTGAAGTTCAACAACCTGCTGCCCTATGTCGAGAGCACGCGCGCGGCGCTGAAATACATGATGGAGTGGAAGAACTTCCAAAAGCCCTGCATCATGTATCAGGATGACGAGTACGGCAAAAACGTGCTCGACGGCTTCACCCAGCAGCTGACCGCGATGAAGATGCAGGCGGCCTCGACCACGAGCTACAAGCGCGGCGCCTCCGACTTCAGCGCGCAGGTCGCCAAGATGAAATCCGACGGCTGCGACCTCGTCATGCTCGGCGCGGTCTTGCGTGAGCCGATCGGCGCCATGAGCGAGGCGAAGAAGCTCGGCTGGGACGTCACTTTCCTTGGCGCGACGCCCGTCAACGTGATGGAAGTGCCCATGCTCGGCAAGGATGCGGTCGAAGGCCTCTATTCGGCCAGCGCCTTCGAGATTCCCTACGAGGATACGGCCAAGGGCAAGGTCAAGGACTGGCTGGTCAACTACAAGAAGATGTTCGGCACCGATGCCAACTCCCAGGCCATCATCGGATACAATGCCGTGATGACCTTCGCTTTCTATGCGCAAAAGGCGGGCAAGGAGTTGACCGGGCAGAAGATGCTCGAGGCGCTGGAGTCCGGCGACAAGTTCCTCGACATCTTCAACTCGCCGCCGACGACCTTCTCCAAGACCAACCACCTCGCCAACACCATTACCCAGGTGCAGCAGGTCAAGGGCGGCCGCTGGGTTCTGGTGAAGGACAATCTGATGTTTTGATTGAAGGCTAGCTCACCCTCCCCCACCATGAGAGGGTGAGCCTCTACGATCCCCCGCCCGCCGTCCCCGAGCTCACCGGCGCCAGCTCGTCTTCGCGGCAGCGCCAGCCATCGGCCGCTTTCACGAACGCGAACGTCCGCTGAATCCTCAGGCGTCGCGTGACGTTGAAGGCGGCTGCGCCGCGCTCCGTGTTGGCGGCGCCCGGCTGTGGACGGCCGGTGGAGGCGTCCCAGCAGGTGCCGGTGCAGGTGGAGGCGACCTTGCTGCAGGTCGTGAACGGCGCCAGCACGACCATCTCGATCTCGCCGGTGACTTGCGCCTCCTGATCATTCACCTGGCTGTCGAGCGCGTAGACGCGGTTGATGCGGAGGAAGCTGCCGCACGAATTGGCGGCGTGAATCCGCGCGGCGCAGAAGTCGACGGCGTCGGTGTCGGGCTCCCTGGCCGAGACCTGCCGGCCAAACACTTTCTTCGGATCGCCCTTGGCGGCGGCGATGTCGTCGGTCTTGTGCTTCAGATAATCGGCGAGACAGTCTTCCGCCGAGCCGAGCTCCTCGATCGGTACGTTCTCCTTGCCGACCAGATTGCACTTGCGATCGCGCTCGCGCGTCCAGCGGCCGTATTCGGCGAAGGCAAAGCGTGCGGCGGTCGGGTCCAGCTTGCCGATCAGGCCGAGCACCCGGCTGTTGAGCTCGGTTTCGGTGAGCGCCAGCGACGGGTCCGCGCAGATCAGCGCGCCGGCGGCGGTGTTGGCGGCGAGGCAGTCGAAATCCGGGTCGCGCACGATCGCGGCGCGCTCCTCGGTCACCTTCAGAAGGCAGGCCTTGACCCGGTCGAAATCGTCAGAGCGGATTGCGCTCTGGCCGACAATGCCGCAGCCGAGATTGCGCTGGCGATTCCAGATCGCGTTCTCCTCGATCGCGGGCAGCCGGTCGGGCAGGCGGGCGAGCCGGGCCTCGGTGGCGGTGGAGAGCTTCTCGGCGGCGGCCGACAGCTCGCTATCGCCGCAGAACAGTTGATTGCCGGGATCGCGGATCTGCTGGCAGTTGTTCCGGGTGAACAGCGGCAGCCTGTCGGCGATGGAGCGCTCGGACGGGCTGGATTGCGCAAAGCCTGGTGCAGCCGGCAACGCCAGCAACGCAAGCATGGTCAGCACCGTCAACCGCATTCCAAGTCCCCGACCGCATTCTTGTTGGCATGGCCATGCTAGCGTCCGGGATCACGCGGCGCAAACCAGGGTCAATGCGCTTCGGGCACCGCCATCGAGTACTGCACAGGCTCGGCGACATATTTCAGCACGGCGGACTGATAGAGCACGAACAGCGGCTGGTAGCTGCGTGCGTTGTCGTCCTCGACCATCGCCATGCGGCGGTTGTCGAGCATCAGCCAGTGGCCGTCGAGCCTGGCGGCGACAACCGCGTGCTCTTCGCCGGCCCTGACATCGCGCACCACGACGATGCGGAGGTCGTCCGCGGCGACGCCGGCGAGCCGCAGCGCGGCGAGCTTGGCGATGGCATAGTCCTCGCAATCGCCGGCGCCACGCGCGAAGGTCGCGAGCGGCGAACTCCAGACGTCATCGGCACCGTCGTCGGCGGCGCGGATGGCAAGGTTGATGGCGCGGTTGGTTTCGCCGAGGCGCGCGCGGCCGTCGCGCGTGCGGGCCTGGTCGACGATGGCGAGCAGCTTCAGCGCCGCCGGCGAGGCGCAATTGTCGCGGTCGCCGTCGCACAGCGCAAGCTGCACCATGTCGTCGTCGAGCCTGTCCTTCAGTGCGAACCATTTCTGCCGCAGGCTTCCGCCTGACATGGCGAAGGCGAACACGCCGAACGGCTCGGCGGATTTGCGCACGAGCACACCTGCGCCCGGCGACAGCAATGTGCCGGCACGAAGCTCGGCGGCTGATCCGAGCAGGATCAATCCACACAGGACAAGGATAGCGCGCCATGCGCGCGAGCGAGCAGCGGTCTCCATCTGACAATCCCCTTTCCGGCTTCGTCAGGTCCCCCTCGACCTCGACGTGCCGGGCTTGTTGCTTTCGCGGAGATAGTGCGAGGCGGGCGGTTTTGTTCTGCTTAACGCGCGGAGGCTGGGTCCCAAAACCGCGGGGCAGGCTGAAGCGGGCATGCCTGAGGTCCGTAAAATTTTACGGATCGGGCGCCACGAGAGGCCGGGATGCCGCGAAATGGCACCAATTGCAGGCAGTGGTTGTCGGCAGGTCGAATCTGCGCCTATGGCTAATGACCCGCTATTTCACGGGTTCTGTTAGTTGGGTCACAGATTTAACTCCGTATTTGCCGCAGTATGTTGTGGGGCACTACGAAGAGAAGATGACACGAGTATCTGCTCTCGAATTTATACTTTTGAATACAGGGGATGGCGGGAAATGCGTTCAAATACACAAAGCTATACTTGCCGATCCGGCCTGAATTACTTTGGCTTATCTATGGATGTCGCTGTAGGCATAGTCGCCGGCAGCCAAGTCACGCTAAATCACACAAGCAATAGATGGTTTCGCTAAGGACTTGGTAATGATATGCAAGCTTAAGCGGTCGATACTTTCATAAATATTAACCCTTTTTCGGTGCCCGATTGAATTACGCTGGCAAATTTGACGCCGCGCTCTCATTGGATGGCCAGGGTCTCCGCTCGCCCGCCTCCGACCATATCGATTCCTTCACCGCAAAAGCGCATGGCCACGTGCCGCAGGGCGCGGTGGTGATCGAAGATCCGAATCTGATCTTTCACGGCGACTTCAAGCGCGCGGGTCTCGATCTCGTGCTCTCGCATGACGGCCACGAGTTCGTCGTTCACGATTATTTTAGGGGCGACAAGCGCGCGGCGATCGCCTCGCCTGACGGCGCGCATCTCACCGGCGATATCGTCAGCGCGCTCACGGGTTATGTTCAGGTCGCGCAGGCCGGGGCCGGCGCGGCTGCGGCGCAGGTCATCGGCCATGTCACCAAGCTGACCGGCAGCGCGACCGCGATCCGCAACGGCGTCTCGGTCATCCTGAACAACGGCGACAACGTCGAGAAGGGCGACGTGGTCTCGACCGGTTCGGACTCGACGCTCGGCGTCACCTTCATCGACGGCACCGTGTTCGGCCTGTCCTCCAACGCGCGGATGGTGCTGAACGAGATGGTCTACGACCCCAACGGGTCGAACAATTCCTCGCTGCTCAGCCTGGTCGCGGGCACCATCACCTTCGTCGCCGGCGAGACCGCCAAGCACGGCGATATGAAGATCGACACGCCGGTCGCCACCATGGGCATTCGCGGCACGGCGGTGCTGACCGAGATCAATTTCATCGTGCCCTCCGGCGGCGGCGACCCACAGCCGCAGGCGAACTTCCAGGTGCTGGTCGAGCCGAACGGCACCACCGGCTCCTACATCCTGTTCGACAAGCTGACGCTGCTGCCGATCGCGACGGTCAACCAGGCCGGCCAGATGATCCAGATCAGCGGCGGCAACGTCTCGATCACCAACGCGCTGCTGTCGCCTGACGTGCAGAAGCTGATCACCGATGTGTTCACGCTGAAGTTCACGGACAACGGCACCAACACCAAGCTCACCAACAACTCCACCGACAGCATCACGCAGACCGGCAACATCGTCACGATCACGACGCCGGACGGCACGAAGGCGGAGGCAAAGTTCACCACACCTGCCCCCCCGCCGAGTGGTCCGGCCCCGGGCGGGACGCCGGGCGGGGGAATCGACCGGATTCCGGGCGCGCCCCAAGCGGCGAGCCTCGATTCCAAAGGCAATGCCACGAGGTCGTTCTCGCTGAAAGAGCATGCGGACGCGACCGCGGATCACTCGACCAAGGCTGGCCATGTCGGCGAGGCCGTGGGGCCGCTCTCGGTGTCCGGCCAGATCACGTTCCTCGATTTCAATCTCGGCGACCGGCCGACGGTGGCGATCAGCCTCGCCGGTGCGCCGAACTTCGTCTATCAGGACGCCGGCCAGCACGATGTCACCGGCTCGCTCACCGCCTTGCAGAAGCAGGACATCGCGGCGACCGAGATCAAGCTCAACGTCGTTGCCGACGGCGGCAACACCAACAATGGTTCGGCGACCTGGACCTACACGGTCCCGGACCATGTCTTCGATTTCCTGGCTGAAGGCGAATCGCTGACGCTGACCTATCTCGTCAGCGTCGATAACAATTTCTCGGTCAATCCCGAAACCAACACCTTCCCGATCACCATCACGATCGTGGGCTCCAACGACAAGCCGGTCATCTCCACCAGCGTCCCGACCATCACGTTCTCGGGCGGCACCAGCGTGCCGGGTGGCCCGCTCACCACTGATGTGCCGACCTCGGGTAAGCTTACGTTCACGGATGTCGATCTCACCGACACGCACACAGTGTCCGTGGTGTTGACAAGCGCCACTCTGCCGGACGGCACGGTTGTGCCGCCGACCCCGCTTGCTGCATTTGAAAAGGCGATGTCGGTCGCGATCGCAAATGGTGCCGACGCAACCGGCAGCGGGACCGGCACGATTAGCTGGTCGCTGGCCGATCTGCCCGTCTACCTCGCCGACTTCATCCCCAAGGGCGAAGTGCTGACGCTGGTCTACACCGTTACGGTTGCGGACGAGCACAATGCGACCTCGACGCAGACCATCACCGTCACGATCACGGGCACCGATGCCCCGGCGGTGGTTTGGATCGCGACGAACCAGCCCTCGGGCGGTTTCTGGAAGGACGCCGCGAACTGGGAAACCGGCACGGTCCCGACCAGCAGCGACGACGTCATCGTCATCACCGATCAGCTGCACGGTCTCACACCGTCCTATCCGGTCACGATCGATGCGGCAGCCTATGCCAATTCGCTGACGATGGACGATTATGACACCACGGTGCACCATACGGCGCCGGAGGTGATCAACAAGAGCACGTTGACGATTTCTGGCACGCTTACGCTCAATGCCGATGCGAAGCTGACAAACCTCGCCGGTGGGCAAATCTCCGTCGGTGGCGCGATCGATGTCGAGACGATCACCAGGAAATCCGGCCAGGTCGTCACCAACACCAGTGCAATCAACAATGCGGGCACGCTCACGCTGGCCGCAGGCGGCAAGATCGACACCCTGACCACCATCGCCAATTCCGGTTTGATCGAGCTGTCAGGCGGCACGCTGACGCTGGACACCGGCATTGCCAATGCCGGCGGTACCGTGCAGGTCGATTCCGTCGCGACGCTGGTTGCCGACGCCGTGACGATCGACGGCGGCACCCTCGCCATTCTCGGCACTCTGGAGCTCGACGGCACCAGCCTGATCGAGAACGGCACGCTGAACAATTCCGGCGCGGTCAACGTCGAGGGTGCGGTCGAGTTTGCGAACGAGACCGTCAGCAATTCGTCTCTCGGCAAGATCGAAGTCTTTGCGGATGCAACGCTGACGGTCGACAAAGGCTCGATCATCAACAATTCGGGCAACCTCATTGTTGACGCCCATGCGGAGATGATCCTGAACGACGCCACGATCAATGGCGGCGCCGTCAAGGGCACCGGCACGATCGACGTCACCGGCGACAGCACCATCGATAGCGGCGCCACATTGAGCGTCGCGACGGTGACCGCCGACGCCAAGCTGACGCTGGACGGTGTCACGGTGTCGGGTTCGACGATTACCGACAATGCCAGCATCGAGCTCGACAACACCGTCAAGCTCCAGGACGGCGCCGAGATCAAGGGTGGCCCGGTTACCAACAACGGCACTCTTGAAGTCGCCGGTCCTGCGACGCTGCTCAATGACGTCGTGACCAACAACGGCACGGTCAAGGTCGACGGCGGCCAGACGCTGACATTGTCAGGCACGGAGATATCCAGCGGCGCCATCAACGGCACCGGCACGATCGACGTCACCGGTAACAGCAAGATCGATGGCGGCGCGACGCTGAGCACGAGCGCGGTGACGGTCGAGGCGGGCACCACCCTGACGCTCGATACCGCCACGGTCGATGGCACGACGATCTCGGATAAGGGCAGCATTACAGTCGACGGCACCGTGAAGCTCACCGGCGGTGCGGTGATCAAGGGTGGTTCGAGCGTCTTCGCCCCGAAGGGTGGAAGCCCTGCCACGGTGGAATTCAACTGGGGGCAGCTCGGCACGTCATTCACGGTCCTCGGCAGTCCGCAACAGGTCGTCGCGACCGACGGCCGAGGCGGCACGGTCTCCTCCGCCGGCGGCGTCTTCCAGCTGCGTGATCAAGGTTCGGGCTGGGCCGGGAATTTCGCGACTGGCACCCATCTGCTGTGGGATAGTGGGGCCGGGCCCGACATTACGATCAAATTCGCGGCGCCGGTCTCATCGGCGGGCGCGCAGATCCAGGCCGACTATTTCGGCGGCTTTACCGCCGAGATCATCGCCTATGATCTCGGCGGCAACGTGATCGGCACGGTCAGTGCAGACGGCGTTAGCACGTCCAGCGGCGACGGTTCGGCGATCTTCATCGACTTCGTCAGCAGCAGCGCTGACGTCGCTATGGTCAAATTCTTGCTGACCAGCGCGACATATTCGCCGAACGATTTTGCCATCGGCCCGGTCCAGTTCTCCGAAAATGCCTCCTTTGGCGGAAGTGGCCCGATCATCAACAACGGCACGCTCAAGATCGAGGGTCCCGCAACGCTGCTCGACGACATCGTGACCAATCATGGCACGGTGACGGTCGACGTCGGCCAGACGCTGACGCTGTCGGGCACGGAGATCAGCGGCGGCTCGATCGCAGGCGCCGGGACGATCGATATCACGGGCGGCAGCGCGATTGACGGCGGGGCGACGCTGAGCACCAGCTTCGTCACGGTCGAGAGCCTCCAGGCTTTGATGCTCGATGCAATGACGGTCGACGGCGCGACCATCACCGACAAGGGCAGTGTCGAGCTCGACGCTACCGTGACACTAAAGGGCGGTGCCAAGATCCAGGGCACTTCGGCAGTCGTCAAGGGTGTGGTCACCAACAACGGTACACTGGAGATCGCCGGTCCTGCGACGCTGCTCAACGACGTCGTCGCCAACGTCGGCGCGGTGCAGGTCGATGACGGCAAGATCCTGACGCTGTCGGGCACCGAGATATCAGGCGGCACCATCAATATCTACAGCGGCCTGTCGGGCGGCACGATCAGCGTCACGGGTGACAGCACGATCGACAGCAGCGCGACGCTGAACAACGGCGCTGTGACTGTTGTGAGCGACGTTACGCTGACATTCGGCGATGCGACGGTGTCGGCGAGCAAGATCACCAATAGCGGCACCGTCAAGGTCGAAGCCGACAAGAAGCTGACGCTCGCCGGTGCCAGCCTGACAGGCGGCGCGCTCGCCATCGCCGGGACGCTCACCTCATCAGGCATCACCACGATTACCGACGCCAACATCTCCAACCTCTATCTGCTGGAGTCGACGCTCGGCGGGCTGCTGACATTGGTGGCGACGACGTCCACCCCGGTGATCACCAATGACGGCGGCACGATCCGCGCCAACAATGCCGAGCTCGACATCAACACCGAGGCCGTCACCAACAACGGCACGATGGCTGCGATCAACGACGGCACGCTGAAGCTGATCTCGACGAAGGTGACCAACAGCGGCGGCGCGGTGTCGATCGAGTCGGGCTCGACGCTCGATCTTTCCGGCGCAACCGTCGACGGCGGCACGCTGACGATTTCGGGCACGCTGGAATCCACCGGCACGAGCGCCATCACCAGCGCAGACATCACCAACACCGGCACGATCACGGTCACCAACGGCGCGCTGACGATCGATCCCGTCGTCATCCATACCCTCACCAACCACCAGCTGCTCCAGGCCAAAGGCGGTGAACTCGACATCTCCGGCGAGCAGATCGTCAACACCGCCGATATCAAGGCGATTGATGGCGGCATTCTGAAGCTGTCGAAACTCGGCGTGACCAATGACGGCGGTACAGTCACGGTCGATGGCACCTCGAAGCTCTATCTGACGGCGGCTTCGATCAATGGCGGCAGCCTCAGCAACTCCGGCAATCTCTACGGCGTTTCCGGTCTGAACACGATCTCGGCCGCTATCACCAGCACCGGCACGATCGAGGTGCAGGCGGGGACACTGAACCTCTCCGGCGGTCTTGCGGGCGCCGGCGCGCTGGTCATCGATGACGGCGCAACGCTGGAGCTCGCGGGAGCAACCGCGCAGACGGTTACCTTCGCGGGCGGCGCCGATACGCTGCAGCTCGACAAGGTCGTGGGCCAGAGCTTTACCGGCACCATCACGGGGCAGTCGTCGAAGGGCGGTACGTTTACCGTGACCGGCGCGGCCGACATCACGGCATCGAGCGGCGACGGACTCGACTTCACCGCGTCGGGTGGCACATCGATCAAGCCCGCCAACATCGTGCTGACGATGACCGGGAACATCACCGGCCTTGCCGGCAACGGCATCACGCTGCGCGACAGCGCAACCGGCGTTGGCGCCATCACGATCGACAATGTCACGGGCATTGCGACCGGAACAGGCGCAAATTCGGAAGGCATTCTCGTCGAGAACCTGAATGCCGCCAACGCCGGCGACATTTCGATCACCCAGCTCGGTGGCGCGGTCGGCGGCGCCTTCGGCATCGATGCGACGACCCACGGCAATGGTGATGTGACTATCGACGCCGGCAGCAACATCACCGGCAGCTCGACCTACGCCATCCGGGCGCGCAGCTATGGCAGCGGCGACATAACGGTCACGACCGAGGCGGGGAGCGTCGTGACCTCGGGCAGCTCCGGCATTGTCGCCGTTAATCGCGCGACCTCGATCGACAAATCTGACGGCAGCACCATCACCGTCAATGCTTACGGCACCATCAACTCCGGTAGCAGCCTGAACCAGAGCGGCAATACGCCAGCCGGTATCCAGGCCGGCTACAATGGAGCGATCACTGGTTCGGCAGCCAACACGGATGTGAACGGCAGCGTCGTCATCAACAATCACGCCAACATCACCTCTGGCGGCCATGGCATCCATGCCTACAACTACGGCAATGGCGATGTGACGGTGAATGACGGCGCGGGCACCGCTGTGACCGGCGCGGTGGCGGGCATCAAGGCGTCGGCAGTCGGCGGCGGTACGGGCGATGTGAGCGTCAACGTCGGTGCCAATGCTCAGGTCACGGGAACGTCAGGCTACGGCATTGATGCGTACAGCCTCAATGCCGGCAACATCAGCGTCGTGATGTCGGATGGCGACGTGCTCAAGTCGGGCAGCGTGGGTATTGACGCCGTCAACGAGGCGACCGCGATTGGCGGCGACGTACACAGCACGATCTTCGTCAGTGCTCGCGGAACCATCCACTCCGGCCCGACCAACACGAACAGCAACCATGCGCCGGCCGGCATCATGGCCGGTTATACCGGCGGTGGCAGCGGCTTCAACGGCGCGGTTCATGGCGACGTCACGGTCGAGAGCCATGCCACTATCACCACCGATGCGGGCTCAGGCATTGCGGCTTTCACTGCCGGCGTTGGCACGGTTACGGTGACGACCGGCGCGGATTCCTCGATCGCGGCCGCAGGCACTGCGATCAACGTGTTCGATCTCGGCGGCGGTGACATCAACGTCACCAATGACGGCTCCGCCACCGGTGCAAGCGGCCTCACGGCTTCCGGCTATGGCGCCGGCAACATCACCATCGCCAATGACGGTCACATCACCGGCACGAGTGGCGTCGGCATCGGCGTGACCCAAGCGCTTAACGCGACGGGCCAGGTTCACATCACCAACGATGCGGACGGACATGTTACCGGCGCGAGCGGCTTGCCGGCGATCGCCGTGAATGCCGGCAGTTTGGCCACGGTTCTGATCGACAATTCCGGCACGATCGGGCCCGATGATGCATCGACCGTCGTCGCGACGACTTACGCCATCTTCGAGGCCGGCGGCGCCATCACCATCAACAACACCGGTCACATCAACGGCAACATCTCGGTTGCCACCGCGACCTTCAACAACGAGTTGGGCGGCACCTGGACCATTTCCGGCACCAGCGTGTTCGGCAATTTGTCCAACATCGACAATGCCGGCGAAATCGATCTCCACGACGGCGCTTCGGTCTTGGGTGCGAGCGGGGCGATCATTGGCATCACCAATTCCGGCGAGATCGAGAGCTGGGGGACCAGCTCGATCACGGGCAATATCACCAATACCAACACGATCGAGATCCATACCGACGGGATCCTGTCTCTGTTCGGTTCGCTATCCGGATCCGGCTCGGTCACCATCGATGCCAATGCGACGCTCGATGTCGACGCCGCGGTGTCGCAGACGATCACCTTCAACGGCGGCGGCGCCGAGCTCCGGATCGACACGTCGAGCTTTGGCGGGTCGATCGCAGGCTTTGCTTCCACCGACAAGCTCGACCTGTCGACCATCAAGTTCGACGGCGGTACCTCCGCGACCTACGATTCCGAGACCGGCGATCTCGTCGTCAGCGATGCCTACGGCCACAGCGTCACGGTGAAGCTCACCGGTGAGGACTACAGCCACGCGCATTTCGCCGGCAGCAGCGACGGCCATGGCGGCACGCTGATCACGCTCAATGCCGCCGACGACGCTCCGGCCTTTAATGCCGCCGAGACGTCGCCGAGCGTGAGCTTCGCCGAACTTGATAACAAAACCGGCGACGGCACAACAGACCCGGCGTCGGGCGGCACCGGCACCATCGATTTCACCGACATCGATCTGACCGAGCGGCCGACCGCGAAGATCACCCACCAGGACGTGACTTGGCTCGCCGCCGACCACACCACGGCTCTGACGTTGACGCCGGACGAGATCTCCGCGCTCGAACACGCGCTGACGCTGCAGCAGACCGGCAACAAGAACAACGGCACCATCGGCTGGAGCTATTCGATCGCCGACAGCTCCCTTGATTTCCTCGGGCAGGGCCAGACCGCGACGGTGGTCTCCACCATCACGCTCGACGACCACCGCGGCGGTACCGACACGGCGCAGGTCACCGTCACGATTTCGGGCGCGAACGATGCGCCGACACTGGCTGCAGTGACCACGGGGCCGCTGTTGGATACGGCCGCGGCCGACACCTTCTCGGACCTCACCGGCCAGCTGGTCGGGACCGATGCCGACACCGGCGAGACGGCAACACTGACCTATGCCGTGCTCGATGCCGAGAGCAACGCAACGACGACGGTCGCGGGCCACTACGGCTCGCTGACGGTCAACGCCAATGGCACCTACGACTACACACCCGATGCCAACGCGATCAACGCGCTGTCGGCGGGCTCCTACACCGACACGTTCACGGTGCAGACCACCGATGCGCACGGTGCCACCGGCACCGCGACGTTCACCGTGGACGTTACCGGCGCGAACGACGCGCCGACAGTGGCTGCGGTGACCACGGGGCCGCTGGTGGATACGGCCGCGGCCGACACCTTCTCGGACCTCACCGGCAAGCTGGTCGGGCATGACGCCGACACCGGCGAGACGGCGACGCTGACCTATGCCGTGCTGGATGCCGAGAGCAACGCGACGACGACGGTCGCGGGC